>Ga0209426_1000042_pt1 | contig 257801 bp, 245 predicted proteins | sample Deesub1362B_J571_FD_187697 | JGI IMG/M metagenome (GOLD analysis project Ga0209426, IMG submission 187697) | Deep oceanic, basalt-hosted subsurface ecosystem from Juan de Fuca Ridge flank, Pacific Ocean, CORK Borehole 1362B_J2.571 (SPAdes)... ...
CCTTTCTTTTGTTATAATAATTTTTATAATCCTTTTAACTTTTTTCGTAACAGGTTATAAAGGTCTCATAGTTCTTTTTGTTTCTACAGGAATAGGTCTTTTACCTCCTCTTTTTGGAACAAGAAGATTGAATTGCCTGGGAGTTCTTATAGTTCCTTTAACAATACAGATGAGTTCCTTTTCAGGAACAGTCTCTAAAATCCTGGGATTTTAACCGTTTGATTCTGCAGAAAATTTAAGAGCTTCCTGAATCTTTTTATTTACATTCAATTTACTGAATTTAAAAGCAGTTTTTAAGGCATTTTTAATTGCAACCTTTGAGCTTCTCCCATGAGATATAAAAATATTACCATTTACTCCGAGAAGCGGAGCACCTCCAAACTCCTCATAACTCACCTTTTTTCCGAACTCATAAAATAAATCCTTTAAAATCAATCCCCCTATCTTATTTTTAAAACTTTTTTCTATACCCTCTTTAAAAAATTTAAACATAAATTCAACAACACCCTCTCCGAACTTCAAAAGCACATTTCCTGTAAATCCATCGGTAACCACCACATCTGCTTTACCTTTAAGAATTTCGTTCCCCTCAATATTACCAATAAAATTAAGACTTTTATCCTTTTCAAAAAGTTCTTTTGTTTTTAAAATAAGCTCATTCCCCTTTGTCTCTTCTTCACCTATGGAAACAATTGCAATCCTGGGATTCTCTATACCAAGAATTTCTTCTGTAAAAACTTTACCCATTACACCGAACTGATACAGGAATAACGGTCTTGCATCAGCATTTGCACCCACATCAAGAACAGCACAGAAACCTGTATAGGTTGGAAATAAAGCACATATTGCAGGTCTTTTTACACCCTTAAGTCTACCCAATATTGTTATTGAATAGGCAAGTAAAGCACCCGTGTTTCCTGCACTGACAAAAGCATCTGCCTTACCCTCTTTTAAAAGTCTTAATCCAATAGCCATTGTAGAATTTTTCTTTTTCTTTATAACCTCTGATGGCTTTTCATCAAAGAAAACTCTTTCCTCTGCTTCTATGAATTTGAAATTACCTTTAAGAGTTATCTTATTTTTAAACTCGGCTGTTCCTATTATGTATAAGAACGTATCAGGATTTTCTCTTAGAAACTCCTCTGCACCATTAATTTCAGGCACAGGTGCATTATCAGTTCCAAGAAGGTCAAGAACTAATCTCATCTAAGAATCAGGTAGTCTTCTCCTCTATCTGAATAACAGGTTTCCCTTTATAATATCCACAATGAGGGCAAACCCGATGCGGTAACTTTGCTTCACCACAATTCGGGCATGTAGTAAGAGTTAAAGGTTTAATTTTATAATGGGTTCTTCTTTTTCTGCTTCGAGCCCTTGAATGTCTTCTTTTTGGTACAGGCATTTTTTATTCTCTTTTTTTTGCGGGACTTGAACCCTGTTTCTCTTTTTTAAACTTATCCAGCAATTCTGCAAACGGGGAATACTTTTCCCCTGTATTATGATCACACTTTTTCTTATTTCTGTTAATACCACATACAGGACAGAGTCCTTTACATTCCTCGCTACAAAGGGGCTTCATCGGTAAAGTCAGGAGCACTATTTCTTTTATTAATGGTAAAATATCAAGCTCAAAATTTTCAATATAAAGTGATGCTACATCCTGCTCAGAAAAATTATATTCTCTTTTGCTCAAAGCAGGGTCTTTACCGAGAAAAATATTGTATGTAAAATCATCATCAAATTTATATGTAAATTTTTCAAGGCATCGCGCACACACAAGTTTACCAGAGCCTTCAACTTTAAGATATAAAACAAATTCAAGTCCTTTTCTCTGAATCCAGCCCGAAGCAGTGAGATGAACCTTATCTATCTCTGAATCTCCAAATATCTCTTCACTCTGAGTCTTTTTTAACTCGTAGTTAAAATCGGTCTTTCCTTCCTTGAGTTCATTAAGTATGATTTTCATGTTTATAATATATAATACAAATATGAAAAAAGCAATATTTGTATTCATTTTAATTATTCCATATATAATCGCATTAAAAAGCCCTATTCAGGATGGAGACCCTGCTTTATATGCTGAGGTATCAAGGGAAATAGTAATTAATAACAATTTTTTTGAATTAAAAGCAAATAATGAAATTTTTTATGAAAAACCTCCTTCTTTTTTCTGGTTTCAGGCGCTATTTTTTAAACTTTTTGGTATTAACGAAATCTCGGCACGTATTCACCTTTTTATCTCATTTATCCTAACTCTATTTTTTATCTATAGAATAACAGCAATTTTTTACAACAGAAAAACAGCAGAAAAATCACTGATGCTTTCTATATCAACTCTTGCATTTTTCATAATGCTTATTCAACCTAAAATTGACCTCCTGCTCCTCTGTTTTTTATACGGAGCACTCTGGTCAGCTTTTGAATTTAAAAATAAAAAAAATAAAATTTATCTTTTTTTATATCTAACCTTTTCATCATCAGGAGCCCTAACAAAAGGACCCATAGGTATTTTATGGCCTCTGTTTTTTGTGTTTATTGCCTTTTTATTTAAATTCTTTAATATAAAAGAAGTTTTATATCTTACTCTGATTTCACTTCTGTCAATAATTCCTTTTATAACATTTTTATTTTTTGAATCAAAATACGCAGGACTTCATGCTGCTTCTTATCTTGGTCTCAAACAAACTTTTGGAAGATTTTTTATGAAACATTTCCCAAAGATAGGGGATCCTCTTTTTTTATTTCACTCCTTTCTCTGGGCTTTCCTGCCCTGGACTTTGATATATATCTACGGAATAATAAAAAATATAAAAAAATTCAGCAAAAAAGAAATGTATTTTCTCATGATAACCTTTCTTACACTTTTTGTATCTTCCTTTGAAAGATGGAAAATGCCTCAGCATTCTTTCCCGGCTCTGTTAGGAGGAATCATTCTGACATCCCTTTTTATTGAAAACAGTATTCCAGTCACTCTCTATATTATCTCAGAAATCATAATAATTCTTTTTTCTTTCTTTATAACATTCCTGTGCTTCCCTTCTAAAATAAATATGTTCATTTTTTTAATTATTATATTTATTTTTGTTCTATCTCTATTTAAAAAAGAAAAAATATTCTATCTTTCAATTGAAAGTTCTCTTCTTTTTTTCCTCTTATTCTTTCTTTTGCATGACATAATAAAATTCAATGGAGCTGTTCAGATAGGAAAGTTTTTAAAAAATAAAAATTTAAAAATTTATTCTTTAAATACAATAAAATATTATGCCATACCTTTTTATAGTGGAAAGTTTGTAAATTACATATATTCAATATCGAAACTCAATAAGGAAAAACCTGATTCCACATACTTGATAATAAAAAAGAATGACTTAAAATATTTGAGAAATTTAAAAAATTACAGAATTGAACTTTTAAGAAAATTTCCTCATTTCTACACATCAAAACTTAAACTGAAGTTTTTGTTAAAAAGTAAAAGAAAGGAAATTCTTGATACCTTTTATGTTTATAAAATTATCTTAAAAACAAAACATAAATCCTGAATTACTTTTCAGGTGTGAATCCTATCTTCTTTATCTCCTGTTCATGAACCTTTATTTCTCCAAACTTTTGTTCAAACTTTTCTATGTTATCACTTAAAGCCTTTAAAAGCATCTTTGCATGGGACGGTGTCATGATAATTCTTGCCTGAACTTTTGCTTTGGGAACTCCTGGCATTATTCTTGCAAAGTCAAGAATAAATTCTGAAGGAGAATGGATAATCATTACAAAATTTGAGTAAATTCCTTCTGCTTCTTTTTCTCCTACTTCAATCTGAATGGGCGGTTGTGGAATTGCTTTTTCGTCCATTTTTATACCCTGTATAGAAAAATTGAACAATTGGGACACCTTAAAATCGCCTCTTTCATCTCTCCTGAAATCATTGCAGTGGGCAGAACAGAAAAGCAGTTCAGACAGGTTCCTTCAACAAGAGGAGCCACACCTTTCCCATATCTTTTTGACAGCATTTCGTATTCATCTCTTATATCAGCCGGGAGTTTCTTAATTTCCCTTTCCCTGACTTTTCTTAATCTCTCAATCTTCTTTTCGTCAATTTCAAAACCGAGCTCTTTGTAATAAGGATTCTCATACAACCTTATCTCTGCATCCATATCATTTATGGCTATAAGAATATTAATAATGTTCAACTTCTTCTTAGCCACCTTTTGCCTCCAGCTCTTTTAAATATTTTATAAATTTCTGCTTATCATCTATTTTTAAATAACTCTGATCTTTTGATAGTATTCTTGCAAGATGAGCAATCTTACCCAGAGTTATGAGGTATCTTGAATCAGGGTCAACAGGAGTTGCACAGAGGAGAAAAATCAGGTGAACAGGTTTTCCATCTATAGCATCAAAATCAACTCCCTTTTTGCTCACCCCGACAACAAGATACACATCATCAAGCATGACACTTCTTGAATGAGGAATCGCGATGCCTTTACCGATACCTGTTGAACCTATCTCTTCTCTTTTTAAAATTGCGTCATATACACTCTTCTTTTTATCATTATCAAGAGGAAGAACATCAACCATCTCTTTCAATACTTCTTTCTTTGTCTTGCCTTTAAGGTCAAGAATTACAAATTCAGGTTTAAGCAGTTTTGATATCATTTTAAAATTAAGTTTTAAAGGATTTGAACCTTTTTTCCATTAAAGAGTTCAATTTTGTTTTTTTCAAGATACTCTATAAAAGAGTATAAGTAATCTTTTAAAGGTTTATCAACTTTCAAAACTAAATCCTTCAAATCCTTGAAATAACTTGAAATAAAATCATAACTTTTTTCAATAGCTCCCTTCTGTAATAAATAATCTCTCACCTTTTTACTCAGTTCATAATCTTTCTTATAAAGAAAATCCGGAAAAACACTTTTAATTTCATCCTTAAAAAGCACATGTGGTAAAGTAATCTTGCTCTCTCTTATATCCTCTCCACCTGTATAGAAATCATGTAAATCATCAAGAATCTGAAAAAGAACACCAAACTTTTCCCCAAACTCCTTGAGTATTCCTATATTCTCATATTCTGAAATTATTGCGCCCATTTCACAGCTTGCCGAGAAAAGTGAAGCAGTTTTTTTCTTTATAAGAATTGAATAACTCTCAATTTCGAATCTCTTTTCTCTATCAAGAAATTCATCAATTATCTCCCCTTCACACATCTCAACAGATGTCTTTGAAAGAATTTCAAAAAGTTCGGGTCTTCCTGCTCTGCTTATATACTCCATTGCCTTTGAAAATACATAGTCACCCAGTAAAACAGCTGTGTGATTACCATAGGAAGTATTAAGGGTTTCAGCATCTCTTCTCAGGTCTGCCTCATCTACTACATCATCATGAATTAAAGATGCAAAATGAACAAGTTCTGCTGCACACGCCACATTCACTTTATCATCTGTTAACTCATCAAAAGCAAAGGATGTATAAAGAACAAGAAGTGGTCTTAATCTTTTGCCCTGTAAAAGATTATCGGGTATTTCAGGAAAAAAATCTTTTTTAAAAATACCATGAATTTTTTCATTTACCTCCTTAATTCCCTGTTTAACTGGAAGATATAAGGTTTCTATATTCATGGATTTAAATTATATGTTAATTCAATTTTTCTTTTCATTTTTAAAGGGGCTTTTAAAAAGATACAATCCAAAAGGTAAATTTGCAATTACTCCTGAAATAAAATAGAGAAGAGAAATTGAAACAGAAGATTCAGGGGTAAAATAAGAACTGAATAGAGCATAAAATCCTGCTTCCCTCACACCAAGACCTGAAATTGTAACAGGAACAAAATTAAGAGAATTTATAAGGGGTATAAGGAACACAAATACAAAGGGAGAAAGGTTAAGAGAAAGTGCCTTTGCGCAGAAATATGCTTGAATTGAAAAGGTAGCCTGAAGTAAAAGAGTCAGAAAATATCCTGAAATTAAAAGTTTTTTATGGTCTGAATAAATTTTATAGGAGTCATAAAATTTCATTAAACGTTCATTCAGTTTTAAAAAGGATAAAGGAGAAACAGCTCTTTTAAAAAGTTTTTCAAACGCAGGAGTCCAGGAAATATAAAATATAAGAATTATAAAAAAAGCAAAAAATATAAATAATAAAATTATTCTGCCTGGATTCGGAAGACCTTTTAATATCAGAACACTGAAAGGAACAAAAGAGAATATTCCAAAGAGCCCCATCAATCTATCAACAAGAACAGAGGCAAAAGCAAAGGACTTACCTGATTCAATTTTTGTGGAAATCATATATCCTCTTAATATATCAACCCCAAGGGTAGCAGGTGATATGGTGTTCACAAGCATTCCGAGAAGATAAACCTTAAAGATTTCCGAAAGTTTAAAATCTTTGCTATGACCTATTAAAAGTATTTTCCACCTTAAAGAAAGAAAAACAAAGGCAAGATAATAAAAAAATATTGCAAGTAAAAGATAAGCAAGATTTATATTCTTATAAATTGAAATAAATTTTCTGAAATCTATTTTGTAAAAAATAATACCAAGGATTAAAAAAGTCAATAAAATTCTGAAAAATAAGAATAATCTTTTATTCAATTTTAAAAACCCTCAATCCATTTTTATAGGAGATTTCACATAGCCTTTCAAATTCAATATTCAGAACTCTACTGGCATGTTTGATTGTATAAACAATATAGGAGGGTTCATTTCTTCCTCTTAGAGGTCTGGGAGTTAAATAAGGAGCATCGGTTTCAAAAAGAATTTTATCCTCAGGTAAAACTTTTAAACTATCCTCAAGTTTTCTGGAACCGTATGTTAGCGAACCTGAAAAAGATATATAGAAACCCATTTCAACTCCCTTCTTTGCTTCATTTACACCACCTGAAAAGCAGTGAAATATGCCTTTTAAATTTTTATAATCTTTTAAAATTTGAAACACATCAGGAAAAGCATTTCTTACATGAAGAATTAAGGGAAGGTTCCTTTTTAAGGAAAGTTCAATATGCCATTTAAAACTTTCTATCTGTTTTTCCTTGGGCGAAAGATTCCTGTAAAAATCAAGTCCTGTCTCACCTATTGCTATAATTTCTTTTTCTTTTGAAATTTCCTCAATATTTTTAAACTCTTTATCAAAATCCTCGGCATCATGAGGATGTATGGCACATGAAGCATAGATTTTCCCATTATATTTTTTTGAAATTTCCACAGCCCTTTCGGATGTGGGAACATCATACCCCACCACAATCATCTTATTTACACCAGAATCAATTGCTCTCTTTATAACCTCATCAAGGTCTTTTGCGAAATTTTTGTCATTCAAATGAACATGAGTATCAAAAATCATGATTAATTTTATTTTAAATGCTCTCTTATTTTCATAAAAATAATATCAGGATTATCATAATTTTCAAAAAACAGTTTGAATTTTCCTTTATCAAATTCAATCTCCTGGGGATTTAAAATATAATCCGCAATTTTTTCATGATTATCAGTATAGGGAATTTTTAAAATTTCATAGGGAAAGGGAGCAGGCAAATCTTCAGGAAAAACACAAACAACACTTCTGTTTAACAAAACAGCTTCATATATAGCTGTCGAAAAGGAGGAAAATGCAATTTCTGCTTTTTCTATTTCATCCCATAAATTTCCTTTTAAAATTCTGTAATTGCTGATTTTAAATTTTTTAAGAAGATATTCGTAAATTTTTATATTTTCTCTTCTTCTTGCTTTTATTATTAAGAAAAGCTCTTTTTTCTTTGAACAAGCAATCTTAAAACCATGAACAAATCTTGAAAATAAATATATTCCTTCATCTTCCATACCCTTTGATTGCTGGGTAATCCATAAAACCCTGCCTTTAATTTTTTCAAATCTTTTTTTTCTCTTAAAAAGATTCACATGAAAAGGAGAACCCGAAATAACAATTCTCTCCTCATCTACTCCTCTTTCAATAAACCTTTCTTTAAATTCCTTGCCCCATACAAATATTTTTTTACCCTTTGATGGGAAAAATCCGAAATCTCCCATTGGAATTGTGTGCTTCTTCCATAAATGTCCGTGCTGAACAGTATAAAAGTTCTTAAAGATTGATGATAGAATTACAGGAATTTTTGTTACATCTTCCTGTGTTATAAAATAATCAACTTCCTTAAATTCTTTTTTAAAAAATGGTATATAGGACAGAAGCAGAGGTAATCTGTAAAACAGATAATAGGTAAAGATTTCTCTGTATTTTTCTCTGATTTCATCAGGGATTTTATAAAATATCTCTTTTAACAATTTTCTTGCTCTGATGTAATAAAGATATGAAGATTTAATAAAAAATAAATGTCGTGGAAAATAAAATGAATCCCTGTTTTTTAAAAAAAATTTGAAAGAAAAAGTAAAAAAATTGAATTTGTTTTTTATATATATAGTGCTCATTACCTTCTTCTTTTTCTTCTTCCGGAGAATAAGAAAAATAACAAAGTTAAAAAAATTTTTTAAAACTTTAAAAATGAGTTTATATTTAATAAATCTTTCCCTCTCCCTGACTCTATAAAACATTCTTTTTAACTCATCATCCTTTACCTCCTCACAAAAGAGTTCATCTCTTATCACAGGAAAAATTCGCCATGCAAAAGAATATCTAAGAGTGTCAAAAATTTTAACACCTTCAAATTCCCTGCCTAAAATACTTTCAATCTGCGAAAATACTTTCTGCAATTCTTTCTCCGCACGAAAACTTATATCAAAGGGATTGTATTTTTTCATGGTTAAATTAAAGACTTATTATAATAAAAAACTTGATTTTAATTAAAAGAAAAGGTATTTTAAGTAATCAGGGTTCAATTCCCTCTTTTGAAAAAAGGAGTAATAAAATGAAAAAAAATGTTGGTGGATTTGATAGATGGGTAAGAATAATTCTTGGTATTGTAATAATTCTCCTTGGATTCGTATTTAAAAGCTGGTGGGGATTAATCGGGATCATTCCTCTCTTTACAGGACTTATCGGATGGTGCCCTATTTATCTGCCTTTTGGAGTTTCAACATGTAAAATTAAAAAAGAGGAATAAATAGGTAAGAATTTAAAAAACTAAATAACTAAATTTCCGTATTTATGTAACAATTCCTTCCCTTTCTCAAAACTTTCTTTTGCCATTGAAAGAACTTCCTCAAGCTTATTCAAAGGCCATTGTGTTGAAGCATCACATTTAGCACATGAAGGTTCTTCATGAACTTCAAGGAATAGAGCATCAACAAACCCTGTTGAAAGAGCAGCTCTTATAAGTAAAGGTATGAACTGCCTGTCACCTCCCTTAGGATCGGATGAAGGAATTCCGTAATTCCTAACAGAATGTCCTGCATCAAAAATTATCGGATATTTATTTTCATTTAAAATCTGGAAAGAACGCATATCAACAATTAAGTTGTGATAACCGAAAAAAGTTCCTCTTTCTGTAATCAAAATGTTTTCATTACCCTGTCTCTCTATTTTTCCCACTACCTTTCTTATATCCGAAGGTGCAAGAAATTGTCCTTTTTTAACGTTTACAGGCTTACCTGTCTTTGCTATTGCTATTGCAAGAGAAGTCTGCATTGAAAGAAAAGCAGGCAGTTGAATAACATCAAGAACATCCTTTACATGATTAACTTCATTGGGTGTATGAACATCCGAAAGAACAGGAACATCCAGTTCTTTTTTAACTCTCTCAAGAATTCTTAAACCTTCATCAATACCAGGACCCTGATATGTTAGCTCACTTGACCTGTTATCTTTTAAATAAGAAGATTTAAAAATAAAAGGAATTTTCAATCTTTCTGTAATTTCTTTTATTTTTTCAGCTGTTTTTAAAGTTGATTCTTCATCCTCTATTACACATGGACCTCCTATAAACACAAGTTTATTGTCACAAAAAACCACATTCTTTACTTTAACTTTCTTCTTATCTTCTCTCATCCTTCAACCGCAGGAGCAGGATCCCCCTGAACAGCATGAGTTACCTTTTTTATCTTCTCCTTTTTTTTCATTACTTTTCCCTTTTCTTGCATAATCTGTTATATAAAAACCACTCCCCTTAAAAACAAGCCCAACACTCCCTGTCCATAATCTTCTTAAACTTTTGTCTCCACATTCAGGACATTTCTCTGGCTCTTTTTCACCCGGTAATATCAGTTCTTCAAAAGTTTTGTTACAGCTCTCACATTTGTATTCATAAATAGGCATAATTTTTCCTCCTTTTTAAAAAACCTATTATAAAATAAAAGGGGGAGGAAAGGCATTAACTTTAAAACCCCTCCTCCCCCTTCTCATCAACTTAATTATTAAAACTCATCCATCGGAGGTGTAGGACCTGAATCCTTCTTTTCCTCCTTTATTTCAGTAACAAGCGCCTCTGTTGTGAGGAGAAGTGCAGCAACTGATGCAGCATTCTGAATTGCTGTTCTTGTCACTTTTGTGGGGTCAATAATTCCTGCCTCAAACATATCTTTATATTCTCCATCCCTTGCATCAAATCCCACATTTCCTCCTTTCTTCAGGATTTCTTCCACAACAAGTGTTCCTTCATAACCTGCATTTTCAGCAATCCATCTCGCAGGTTCTCTGAGTGCCTTTTTAACAATCTGAATTCCGAGTTTCTGGTCACCCTCAACCTCTTTTTCAAGTTTATCAAGCGCTGGTATACATCTAAGATATGCAACACCTCCTCCAGGAACAATTCCTTCCTCAACAGCTGCTTTTGTGGCATGCATTGCATCTTCAACCCTTGCCTTCTTTTCCTTCATTTCAGCTTCTGTTGCTGCACCAACATATATTACTGCAACTCCACCTGCAAGTTTTGCAAGCCTTTCCTGAAGTTTTTCTCTATCATAGTCACTCTTTGTTTCTTCAATCTGCATTTTAATCTGCTTGATTCTTGCCTGAATATCCTCTTTCTTTCCTGCACCCTCAATTATTGTGGTGTTATCCTTGTCAATTATAACCTTCTTAGCTCTTCCCAGGTCTTCAAGTCTTGCATTCTCAAGTTTGAGACCCTTTTCCTCTGAAATAACCTGTCCACCGGTAAGAATTGCAATATCCTCGAGCATTGCCTTTCTTCTTTCTCCATAACCGGGTGCCTTAACAGCACAGGAAAGGAGTGTTCCTCTTAATTTGTTAACAACAAGTGTTGCAAGCGCTTCACCCTCTACCTCTTCGGCTATAACAAGTAAGGGCTTTCCACTCTGAGCAACCTTCTCAAGAATAGGAAGTATATCTTTAAGTGAGGATATCTTCTTATCATGAATCAGGATATAGGGTTCCTCAAGAACTGCTTCCATTTTATCAGGATTTGTAACAAAATATGGAGATATGTAACCTCTGTCAAACTGCATTCCTTCAACAAACTCTACATATGTCTCAATTCCTTTTGCCTCTTCAACTGTGATAACTCCATCCTTCCCAACTTTCTCCATTGCATCAGCAAGCTTCTTTCCTATTTCTTCATCATTGTTAGCAGAAATTGTCCCAACCTGTTCAATCTCTTTTCTTTCTTTAACTTCCTTGGAAATCTTTTTGAGCTCTTCAACAACAGTATTTACTGCTTTCTCAATTCCCTTTCTCACTTCCATGGGATTTGCACCTGTGGCCATCATCTTGAGACCTTCTTTGAATATATACTCAGCAAGAACAGTAGCAGTTGTTGTTCCATCACCTGCAACATCACTTGTCTTGGATGCAACCTCTCTAACCAGCTGAGCACCTATATTCTCAAAGGGGTCTTTGAGTTCGATTTCCTTTGCAACAGTAACACCATCTTTTGTTACCTGAGGAGAACCAAACTTCTTCTCCAGGATAACATTTCTACCTTTTGGACCAAGTGTTACCTTTACCGCTTTTGCAAGGACTTCCACACCTCTCAAAAGTTTTCTTCTTGCTTCTTCGTTATAGCGAATGTCTTTTGCTGCCATTTTTTACCTCCTTTTTATTCAATTATTGCAAGTATATCATCTTCACGCATTATCAAATATTCTTCTCCCTGAATTTTTACCTCAGTTCCAGCATATTTGGAAAAAAGAACTTTATCACCCACCTTTACTTCCATCGGCATTCTGTTTCCCTTTTCATCCAATCTTCCAGGACCCACTGCCATAACCTCACCCTTCTGTGGTTTTTCTTTGGCAGTATCAGGTATGATTATCCCTGCAGGAGACTTTTCTTCTTCCTCCTCGATTCTTTTTATCACAACCCTATCAGCAAGCGGTTTAACAGGAAATTTATCCTTTTTGGGCATAAACTGAACCTCCTTTTAAAGTATGGGAATTGAACCCTTTTATTTTACTTACAGGAATAAAGGAATTTACGAAAGAATAAACACAGGAGAAATCAAAATTTTTTAGACCGGATATATTTACCTGAAGATATATTCGCATAGCGTTCGATTGACTGATTTATATATATACTTTTCCGTTTGACTTTTTTCAAGACCTCTTTTTATAATAATCTCAATGCCTCCAGGAACAGTCCTATTAAAAGAATGCTTTAATCTACCTCTAAAAAACAGAGATAGATTTAGAGATAAAATATTCCGAATACTAAACAAAAACTTTAATAATTCTCTTTCTCATCAACTCGTATATGTAATTGATGAACTTATTTCAAATACAGAGGAATATGGATATGAAGGTAAAGGGGGAGAGGTAAAACTGAAAATTGTAAAATTCAAGAATCATCTTTCCATAGAAATAATGGATAGAGGCAAGAAACCCCCGCTTACAAAAGAAAATAAAATTGACTGGGATAGGGTTATAAAAAGAGGAAGGGGGCTTGGACTTTATTCTGTCAGAAAAATTCTTGATTCTCTGGATTTTATGGAAAAGGGAAGCTGGAATCTTTACAGAGGAAAGAAAAAAATCAAATGAAAGCTGCATATATAGAAAACCACGGAGGTCCGGAAGTTCTAAAAATCGGTGAATTAAAGGAGCCTGAAATAAAAGAAGGATATGTAAAAATAAGGGTAAAAGCCTGTTCTGTAAATCACCTTGATTTATGGGTCAGAAGGGGAATTCCGAATTTAAAAATTGAATACCCTCATATACTCGGTTCAGATATTTCAGGAATAATAGAGGAAATCAGGGATGAGGAAATACCCTTTAAAAAAGGTGATAGAGTTATTCTTTATCCTGCCACTTTTTGTGGAAGATGTGAAAATTGTATTTCGGGTAAGGAGAACCTCTGTAAGGAATATAAAATACTCGGTGAGAATACAAATGGTGGGGATGCTGAATTTATTGTTGTAAAAAAAGAACTTTTAATGCCCTATCCTGAAAACTTAGGCTTTGAGGAGGCAGCAAGTATTCCCCTTACCCTTTTAACAGCAATGCAAATGGTAGAAAAAAGTAATATAAAACCAATGGATACAGCACTTGTAATGGCATCAGGAAGCGGGGTAAGCGTTATGCTTATTCAGATTCTAAAAGCAATGAATGTATATGTTATAACAACCTCAAGTAAAGAGGAAAAATTGAAAAAAGCAAAGGAACTGGGAGCTGATGAGCTCATAAATTATGCTGAGGAAGGATGGGAAAAGAAATTAAAAGGCAGAAAAATAGATGTAATCTTTGACCATACAGGAAAAGATTTTTTACCCTCTCTTTTGAGAATTGTAAAATGGGGAGGAAGGATAGTAACATGTGGAGCAACCTCAGGGCATAATGCAAACATTGACTTAAGGTATATTTTCTTTAAACAGATAGAACTTATAGGTTCAACAATGGGAGCAAGGAAACACCTGTTAAAAGGTCTTGAACTTGTGAAAAAAGGTAAAGTAAAACCTTTTATACATACAGTATTACCGCTTGAAGAGATAAGAAAAGCCCATGAATTACTTGAAGAAAGAAAAGTATTTGGAAAAGTTGTTCTGAAAATTGACTGAAATTATCTGAATATTTTAACTTTTTTTATTCTCTTTTTATCCCTTGAAATTACCTGAAACTTGTAATCTCCATACTCAATTATCTCATTCTCTTCAGGAAAATCACCCTTCATTTCTATCAGAAAACCTGCTATTGTTTCAAAAGGACCTTCAGGAAATGTTATACCATAAACTTCTTTTAAATCATCAACTCTGGTTTTCCCATCAATAATTATTTCCCTCTCAGGCTCATGAAATTCTCCAATGAGTTCATGAACCACATCTTCCAGGGTGAAAAAACCGGATGTGCCTCCGTATTCATCAACAACGATTGCAATGGGTATATTTTCCCTTTTCATTTTTTTAACAGCTGTCTCAAGACTTGAATTCTCAGGAAAGAAAAGAATTTTTTTTATCTTTTTCTGGAGTTCATCTTTATCTTTACTTTTCTTAACATCTTCTTTAAAAACAAAACCTATTATGTTATCAAGGTCTTTCCTGTAAACAGGTATCTTATTAAAATTAACTCTGGAGATAATCTCCTTTATATTTTCAAATTTATCATCAATATTGATAGCAAAAAGTTCTGTTCTGGGTTTCAAAACCTCTATAACTTCCTTCTCACTGAAATAAAGAGCTGACTTTAAAGCTCTTCCAATTTCAGGTGATATAATTCCTCTTCTTTCTTTTGCAAGTAAAAGCCATAAAAGCTCATCTCTTTTTGAGCGAACTTCCCCTTTCAGGAATCTGCTATAAAAATCAGTAAGTAAATCAATAAAAGGAGAAAAAAGAAGATAAAAAATAAATATAAAGGGATGACCGAATTTTATAAAATAGTAAGGGAATTTTGAAGCAATGTATTTTGGTATTAATTCACCTATAAGAATGATTAAAATAAAGGATGACAGAGTTCCTGATACAACTGCACTTATAAATCCGTCCTTCATTGCAAAAAAACCTGTAATAAAAATGGCAATTGCAGCATTTACAATATTGTTCAAAAGCAAAATTGTATTAAGAATCTCCCTGGGCTTTTTAAGGAAAACCCTTCTTGCATACTTTGATGAGGCAAGAAAAATCCTGTCAATATCAAGTGATACAAATGCAGTTTCAAAACCCGAGGAAATAAAGGAAAAAAACAGAAGTATGGATATAAAAATTAAAAAACTAATTTCCATCAAAAAATTCTATTATAAATTCCTTATCTATTCTCTGAACAAGCCCCTTTAAAACAGGTTTTGGTCCAAACTCAATCCCCTCTCTAACATCCTTTTCTTTCAAATAAATCACGGAATCTATAAATTTCACAGGTGATAAAATCTGCTTTTTTATGTTCTCTTTAATCTCATAAGGGTCATCATGTGCTTTACCTGTTACATTTTGAATTATCTTAAACTTCGGCTTTTTAAATTCTGTTTTCTCCACATATTTTTCAAATTTAATTGATGCATCTTTCATTAAGGGTGAATGGAAGGCAGCAGAAACGTTTAATTTAAGTGCTCTTTTGCATCCCTTCTGTTTTGCTATTTCTATAAATTTATCAACACTTTCGATGGGTCCTGATACAATATACTGACCCGGTGAATTATAATTTGCAAGGACAAGATTTTCATCACCTATTTCTTTAATTATTTCATTTACTTCCTCTTCACCCATACCAAGAGCAACTCCCATTGTTCCTTTATGCCTCTCTCCTGCTGAATTCATGAGTTCTCCTCTTATTTTCACAAGTTTAAAAACATCTTCAAAGGACAAAACTTCTGCTGCATAAAGTGCTCCGAATTCTCCAAGTGAATGCCCGAGCGCATATTCAATTTCATTTACTCCTTTATTTTTTTTATAAATTTCAAACTTTCCTATTCCCACTGCAAGAATTGCAGGTTGTGCGTTCTTCGTTAAAGTAAGTTCCCCTCCCGGACCCTCAAACATCAATCTCTTAAGGGGTATTTCAAGGACTTCCTCTGCTCTATCTATTACATTTCTAAATATTTCATCCTTATCATATAATTCCTTCCCCATTCCCACATATTGAGAACCCTGACCGGTAAAAAATATTGCTTTCACCATTCTATTAATGCAGAACCCCATGTGAAACCTGCTCCAAAAGCTGCAAGAAGGAGAAGATTTCCTTTTTTCAAAATACCTCTTTCTTCCATTTCCGAAAGAGCAATTGGAATTGAAGCAGCAGAAGTATTTCCGTATCTATCAATATTCACATAAACTTTTTCCTTTGGCATTTTTAATCTTTCTCTCAATGCTTCAATAATTCTTATATTAGCCTGATGAGGAATAAAATAATCTATCTTTTCAGGTTTAATATTATTTCTCTCAAGAATTATATCAACGGCTTCCTGCATTTTAAGCACTGCATTTTTAAATACCTCCCTTCCCTTCATCTTAATAAAACATTCCCTTTTCTCATACACTTCCGGAGAAAAAGGTTTTAAAGACCCGCCCGCAGGCATAATTAAGAGGTCTCTTAAAGAACCATCAGCACCCAGAAAGACATCTATTATCTTATCCTTTTTATCAGAATTGCTCACAAGAACAGCACCTGCCCCATCTCCAAATAAAACGCATGTTGCTCTATCCTCCCAGTTAAGAAATCTCGTGAGTGTTTCTGCTCCTATTACAAGAACATTTTTTGCTTCAGAGCTTTTAATAAGTCCTTTTGCCACTTTCAAACCATAGATAAAACCGGGGCATGCTGCCCATAGGTCAAAGGCGAAAGCATTTTTTGCTCCTATCTTATGCTGGGTATGACAGGCAGTAGAAACAACATAGGTATCAGGAGTGGCTGTGGCAACAATAATTGCATCAATATCCTTCGGTTTTAAACCCGCTTTTTTAATTGCCCTTAAACCCGCCTCCTTCGCAAGGTCACTTGTTGCCGTCCCTGGCTCTGCAATCCTTCTTTCTTTTATTCCTGTTCTCTCTGTAATCCACTCATCAGAGGTCTCAACAATCTTTTCAAGGTCAAAATTGGTAAGAACATTTGGAGGCGCATAATGAGCTACCGAAAGTATTCCTGCTCCCATAGGAGGAAATTATAAGAAAAAAAACTTAAAAAAAGAAAGGGGAGAGGGATAAAGTGGACCCGGGGGACGGAATTTTTGACCCTCTCCCCAAGAGGAGGTAGTAAATTATACACCCTGAGAATTAATTTGTCAAGTCCTAAAAAATTACTGTGGCACAACAATATAATAAATGAAATTAATAAACTCTTTGAAAAGCAGTGAATCTCTTTTATTTTCGGATTTCATGCATGAAAAACCCTTATAATATCTACTTGAAGAGAATTTTAATTCTTGTTACCTCAACCGGTGCAGGTCATAAAATAGCAGGAATATCCATAGGGAATTTAATAGAGGAAATAAGGAATGAAGAACCCTTTATTAAAGATGTTTTGAAGGAAAGTAAATTCCCCTACTCCATTTCAGACAAAATTTATTATTTTCTTGCGGATTTTCCATCTGTCTGGAAATTCTTTTATTATCTTTCAAATGATGAAAAATATGACAGATTTTTAAAAATACAGAACTATTTTTTGAGGGATTCACTTAAAAAAACCATTGAAGAATATAAACCAGATATTGTCTTCTGCACCCATCCTTTTTATGTTCCTGTTTTAAAAGAACTCAGAGAAATCAGCAATTTTAAAATAATTTCCGTTATCACAGATTTCGGAGAAATCCATAAGGCATGGACCTCAGATGGTTTTGATATTCTATGGATTCCCTCAGAATTTTCAAAAAAGGAACTGGAAAAGAATTTTGGATTGAAGGAAAATTATACTGTTCTCGGATATCCTGTTAGAAAAGGATTCTGGAACATAGAAAGCAAAAAGAACGAATACATACTTGTAATGGGTGGAGGAAGAGGAGCAGGTCCTTTAAAGAAAATTTTTGAAAATATTTATAAACTTGAAATCAAACAGGTCTATATATGTGGAACAAACGAAGAATTAAAAAATTCACTGCTTCTAATTAAAGAGAAAAAAAGACTTGAACATATAGAAATCATAGGATTTACAGATGAAATTCATAACTTTATGAAGGATGCAATTTGTGTAATATCAAAACCCGGGGGCAGCACGGTTGCTGAGTGCAATTTTCTTGAAAAACCTTTAATAGCAATAAATCCCCTGCCAGGACAGGAAGAAGGAAATGCAAGATTTATTGAATATACAGGTTCAGGAATTGTTATAAGGAATCTGGAAAAATTAAGAAAGACTTTGGAAAAAATAATCAAACAGGAGATAAAATTTGAATTTAAAGAGAAAATGAAGGAATATCATAAAAAACAGATTGAATTTATAAAAACTTTATGAATAAAAAATTGATTTTTCTGCCCTTTTTTATTCAGGAAAAAATTAAAAAAGGAACACTGAAAGAATCCTATGAAAGAGAACTCAGTCTTTTAATAGCAGATGTCTCAGGTTATACAGCAATGTCAGAAAGACTTGATGCTGAAACTGTTACAGATAGAATAAACAGATTGTTTTCAGATTACTTTAAAATCATTCAAAAATATAAGGGAGACATATACAAATTTATGGGAGATGCAGTTATTATATTCTTCACAGGCAAAGGTAAGGAGAAAAGAGCTTTAAAATGTGCCCAAGAAATAATAAAGGAAACAGAAAAATATAAGAAATGGAAAATATCTGTAAAATGTGCAATATCAACAGGAAAATGTCTTTTATATTTTGCAGGAAACAAAAAAAGAAAGGAATTTTTTATAACAGGAAAAGCATATGAAAACATAACAGTTCTGGAAAAAAAGGCAGAAAAAAGAGAAATTGTTGTATGTTATGCAACTTTTAAAAAAATAGGAAAATCAGAAAATTTAAAAATAACTCCCTTTTGTGAAGATAATTTGAAATATTTTAAAATTAAACCATGAAAAAAATTGAAAAATTTGTAAAAGAAAGGGAAAAACTCAATGAAGTGGTCCTGAAAAATGCAAATCTTGAAATAAAGAGATTTTTTAATCTTGATTCTTCTGTTTATAAAAAAGGAGCACTTCCTGTTAAATTTAAAGAATTACTGGGACTTGTAGCTTCCCTTGTATTGAGATGTGATGATTGCATTACCTATCACCTTATAAGATGTAAGGAAGAGAAGGTAAGTGATGAGGAACTTGTTGAAGCATTAAGCATAGCTCTTGTTGTCGGTGGTTCAATAACAATTCCCCATTTAAGAAGAGCTTTTGAAAAATGGGAAGAACTTAAAAAAATTAAGAAGAAAAAGATACTTTAAAAAGGAGGCAAAAATGTTAAAAGAAGGTAAAAAAGCACCTGATTTTTGTTTAAAGGGAATTGATGAAAAGGGAAATGAAAAGGAATTCTGCCTGAAGAATTTTAGGGGTAAAAAGATAGTCCTTTACTTCTATCCACGTGATAACACACCTGGATGCACAAAAGAAGCCTGTGATTTCAGGGATAATATGGCAAGAATTAAAAGAAAAGGTGCTATTGTGCTTGGTATAAGCCCTGATAGCATAAATTCACATAAAAAATTTAAAGAAAAACACGGACTCTCCTTTCCCCTGCTTTCTGACCCTGAGAAAAAAATTGCTGAAAAATACGGTGCCTATGGTGAAAAGAAAATGTATGGAAAAACCAGAAAAGGTATAATAAGGTCAACCTTCATAATAGATGAAGAGGGTAAAATAATAAAAGCCTTTTATAATGTAAAAGTTAAGGGACATGTTGACGAAGTTTTAAAATACCTTTGATTCTTGATTATTATTTAGAAAATTTTTCATTTTACAAACCCTTAATAAGGGAAAAACCTCTTACAAGACCCGACCTGATTGTAACAGTCCCTGTTTATAATGAAGAAGAGAAAAATATATCAGACCTCTCAGAATCATTATTAAAAGCTTATAAAAAAGAATTCAAAATAGAAATAATTTTTCTTATCAATGAACCGGAAAATGAGAAAAAGGAAATAATAGAAAGGCACAAAAAGATAATAAAAAAATTAAAAAAATTAAAAAAAGAATCAGAAACAAAAAATCTCAGGATTTATTCCATATACCTGAAGGACATACCTTTAAAAAAATTCGGTATTGGATATGCAAGAAAAGTTTTATGTGATGAGGCAATATGGAGATTTAAAAAAATTAATAATCCGAAAGGAATAATATCATGTCTTGATGCAGATTGTGTTGTTGAAGAAAATTATTTTGAAGAGATAATCAAAATTTTCAATAAAACCGAAACAGAATTTTCACATATTTATTTTGAACATCCCTATAATAACATTGAGGATGAAAAATTAAAAAAAGGAATAATTTATTATGAATTATTTTTAAGGTTCTATAAAAATTCACTTTTATTCTCTGACTATCCCTATGTCTCCTATACAATCGGTTCTTGTCTTGTATTCAGAGCAGAGACTTATGCGAGGTTTGGTGGATTTAAGGCAAAAAGAAAGGCAGGAGAGGATTTTTATTTTGTCCAGAAAATACTGCCGAATGTAAAATTTACAGAAATAACAGAAACAAAAATTTTTCCATCAGCAAGAATTTCTGAAAGGGTTCCTTTTGGAACAGGAAAAGCATTAAAGGACTTTATGCTTGGTAAGGAAAAGTTTTATTACACAATTCCCTTTGAGCCTTTCAGGGATTTAAAACATTTAAAGAATTTTATAAAAGGTGAGATAGAATTAAAAGAATTGCCTTTAAGTTTAAGGAAATTTCTTTTAAAAGAAAATGTGATAAAAAAATTAAGGGAAATAGAGAGAAAAACCTGTGATAAAAAAAGTTATGTAAAAAAATTCTATCTGTGGTTTAATCTTTTAAAAGTATGGAGATACCTGAGATTCTGTGTTGATAAGAAAATTTATCAGAAAAGTAAAATTGATGAAAGTGTAAGGGAACTGTTAAAGGAAATCGGAGTTAGAACCAGATTTCACAATTCAGAAAGTTCACCTGAAAAACTGCTTGAATTTTTACGAAAGCATGATATTAAAAACAGAATCAGAGATAAAAACATGTTCAATGAATTTTATAAAAAATGGATAAGGGAATAATATTTGCATTAATAACAACCTTTTTGTGGTCAACTGTTGCATCAGCATTTAAAATAACCCTCAGATTTATGAACTTCAGGGAAATGCTCCTCTTTTCCTCATTAACATCCTTTATAGTTTTGTTTCTTCTGACATTATTCCAGAAAAAATTGAGTTTATTAATAAAATCAGGGAAAAATAACATATTGAAATCTGCCCTGCTCGGTTTTTTAAATCCCTATCTTTATTATCTTGTGTTATTTAAAGCATATTCACTTTTAAAAGCACAGATTGCACAACCATTAAATTATACCTGGCCCATAGTATTATCGCTACTTTCCGTGCCTCTTTTAAAAAAGAAAATAAAATTTATAAATCTCCTTTCCCTTTTGATAAGTTTTACCGGGGTTATAATAATTTCAACTGAAGGGAATTTTTTAAAACTTGAAATCAAAAACCCTTCAGGAGTATTCCTTGCAATCTCAAGTTCTCTAATATGGGCTCTATACTGGATTTATAACATAAGGGACAAAAGGGAAGAATCTGTAAAATTAACATTCAATTTCTTTTTTGGTTCCATTTATATTCTGATAACTCAGATTTTAACAGGCTCATTGAAATTTCCTCCTCTTAAAGGTCTTATGGGTTCAATTTACATAGGAACATTTGAAATGGGTATAACATTTTTTATATGGCTTCTTGCTTTAAAAAAGTCAAAAAACATTGCCTTAACATCAAATATAATTTATCTTTCACCTTTTATATCATTATTTCTTATACATATTTTTGTCGGAGAAAAAATTTTACTTAGCACATTTCTTGGACTTATCTTAATTATTTCAGGTATAATTTTAAACAGAAAAGGAGGTTTTCTATGACTTTCATTTTATTATCTATAAGTATCTTTTTAATTAATGGAAAAGGGACAGAAATACGAACGCAGGTCCTGAACAAGTCAGAATACAATCTTACACTCCGAATCTCATTAAACAGGCTCTACTATGGAATAAAAGATTATGAAGGTAAAAACTATCTCTATTTTGATTTAAAAAACATAGGTATAAGTGAAAAAATAGGAGACCCTGAATTACCGGTTCTAAGAAAATTGATTGAAATTCCTGAAGGTGCAGAGGTTTCATACAGGATTTTAAACTTAAAGGAAGAAACTATTTCTCTTAAAGACCTCAGTTTACCACCTGTAAAACCAAGATTGCCCCCGGTGGTGAAAATAAAAGGTGCGAAAGAAAAATTTGTTATAAACAAAAAGACATATTCTCTTGATAAGTTTATTCCTGAAGAAAATATAGAAATAAAGGAAATAGGAAAATTAAGGGAGCACAGGCTTGCACATCTTGTTTTTTATCCTGTTAAATACAATCCTGCAAGAAATGAAATCAAGGTTATTTCTGAAATTGAAATTTCAATTGAATTTAAAGGTGGTTTAAGGGGCAATGAAAATTACATAAAAGATAATGATGTAATAAAAAGTATTTTAAAAGAACATATTTTAAACTATAACCCTGAGCTGTATAAATCACTCCCTCCATTACCCATCGGAATGGTTATAATATATCCTGATGAATGGGAAAATTATATATTGCCTCTGGTGAACTGGAAAAAGGCAAAGGGTTATTATATTAAGCTTGCTCCTCTCTCTGTTACAGGATATGATACAATTTCTATAAGGAATTATATCATCAATCTTTATAATACATGGGATAAGAACTTAACCTTTGTAATCCTGGTTGGAGATGTTGATAAAATTCCCTATTTTAAATCCTCTGAAGCTGATAATCCTGCAAATGATTTAAAATATGGTTTGATTGATAACAATGACTATATACCTGACTTATATGTAGGAAGGATAAGCGTTATTGATACAAATGAGCTCAAAAATGTCATAAATAAGACCCTGAATCATGAAAAAGTTATATGGACAAACGGTTTTGACTGGGCTCAAAAAGCATTTTTTATAGCATCTGCTGATCCTTCATATCATGGAGTAGCAGAAGGGACACATCTTTATTCCATGCAGATTGTGAGAAATCATGGAATGATAGCAGATTCACTTTTCGCCTATTACCAATCAGGAGCACCTACGATAATCACAAATACCCTGAACGACGGAAGAGCTTTATGTACATATTCAGGACATGGAACTGACAACGGATGGGCTGATTACGGAGATTTACAATTTTACAATTCGGACGTTTACAATCTTTCAAATTCTTCTAAATTGCCTTTTTTACAAACTTATGCCTGCCTTACAGGGGCATATGCAACAAATATTGAATGCTTCATGGAAGCATGGATAAGAGCACCTGATAAAGGAGCTGTTGCATCTTTTGGCTCTTCTGTTTATTCCTACTGGGATGAAGATGACATCTTACAGAGAAGAATATTTGATGAGACCTTTGATTCAGGTTATGTATGGGTGGGAGGTCTTATAACAGAAGGTAAAATAGAATTATTGAATTATTACGGTAATACTTCAACTGTTCATAGATATTTTCAGATGTATAATCTTTTTGGAGACCCCTCCCTTGTTCTTTTCACAAATATTCCTGATTCCCTGACCGTTTCATATCCTCTCACTGTTCCAATGGGAAATGTTCAGGTCAATGTAAGTGTAAGTGACAATTCAGGACCTGTTGAAAATGCTCTGGTTTCTGCCTTACAGAACGATTCAATACTTGATGTTCAATATACAGACGCAGGAGGAAATGCAACACTCAATCTTTTCATAAATCTAACAGATACAATCTTCCTGACAGTAACATCATATAATCACAAACCTTTTCAGGGATTCATTCTTGTCAATCCTTCAGGTCCCTATGTATCCTATTATAAAAGTGAAATCTCAGACCTGAACGGAAACTCAAACGGAAGAATAAATCCTGGAGAAGAGATTACACTTTTTACTTGGGTTAAAAACTGGGGAAATGATACAGCTTACAATGTTTCAGGATTATTACATACAGGTGATTCACTTATAACCCTTATTGACACAACAGATTTATACGGTGATGTAAACCCGGGCGATACTGTAAAAGGACAGAATGGTTTTATTTTTACAGTTCCTCAGTATATTCCTCATAATTATACAATAAACTTTTCACTATTAACCCTATCCCCTCCTGATACATGGCAGAGTAATTTCTCACTTAAAGTCTCCTCCACTGACCTTGAACTTTTAGATTATGCTATAGATGATTCACTCGGAAACGGGAACGGAATTTTTGAACCTGATGAACAGGTAGTTCTTTTTATCTCTGTTAAAAATTCAGGAGGAGAAATATCAGAGAACACCTCAGCAAAAATCATTTCTTTAAGTAATTATGTTCAGGCTATAGACTCTATGTCAGCTCTTGGAAATATAAATCCCGGAGATTCAACTACAAATACTTCTGATCCCTTTATACTGTATGCAGACCCTCAAACTCCCACAGGATACATAGCAAATCTCAAAGTGATTTTATCTTCACAATATGAAAAAGATACTTTTGATATACAGCTTACAATAGGTAAAAAACATTATTTTGTATGGGACCCTGACCCCAACCACTCTTCGGGTCCTGTAATTGACCAGATACTCACAAATCTGGGCTATGTGGGAGATTATGATATATCCCTGAACTCCTTTGACCCCAATCTTTACTCAGCACTCTTTATATGTACAGGTATCTACAGCAACAATTACATAATACTCAATGGTTCACAGGAAGCACAGACAATTGTTGATTTTGCAAACAATTATGGAGGAAGAATTTATCTTGAAGGAGGAGATATATGGTACTGGGACCCTCAATATGAAAATGGATATGATTTTGGACCCATGTTCGGTATAACCGCCCTTGATGATGGCTCAGGAGACCTGACCCCCATTCAGGGACAGAGCGGAACCTTTACACAGGGAATGTATTTCACCTCCTATTCAGGTGAAAATGCCTGGATAGACCACATCCAGGCATCAGGCACAGGCGCCTTTAACATTTTCTATGATACCGACAACTCCTATTACTGCGGAGTTGCAAGAAATGCAGGAACCTATAAAACAGTCGGAATGTCCTTTGAACTTGCAGGACTTGATGATGCAACGGACCCATCCACAAAAAGTGCACTCCTTGATTCTATAATGCACTTCTTCGGCATAAATCCTGTGGGAATCAAAGAAAAACAGACAAAATCAACTCCCAGACAAACAATTTTTATAGGTGCATTTCCCAGTATTATAAAAAACAGCTCAACTCTTCTCTTTACACTGTCAAAATCACAGAAAATAACTATTGAAATCAAAGACATAACAGGGAGAACTCTACAGAAATTAATCAGCAGAAAATTACCTGCAGGTGAATATAAAATCAAATGGAGACCTGTTAATTCAAGAAACAGACCGCTTAAATCCGGTGTATATTTTATAAGGTTTGACTCCGAAGTTAAAAAGGATATGAAAAAGATAATAATACTCAGATAAACTTTTGAAAAGGTTTATATTAATTATTCTAATTTTTGCTTCTTTGAAAGCAGATGAATTTCTGATAAAGGTTCCGAGGGATATAACAAAAAATGTGAGATTCTATGAAAAATATATTGGAATAAGTATTGTAAATGCTCAAAAAGATTACTTTATTGCTGTTGCCAGAAAAGAAAAATTGAAAATATTGCGTAAAAAGAACATTGAATTTGAAATTATCAGTAAAATAACACCTCAGGATAAGGGTGTTTATCTCACATATTCTCAGATAATTGATTCTCTTAACATATGGTCTTCCCAGTATCCTTATATTTCAAAACTTGATACCATTGGTTATACTGTTCAGGGCAGAATAATCCTCGGAATAAAAATATCCGATAATCCTGAAATAACTGAAAAGGAACCCAGGATACGTCTTGCCGGTTCAATTCATGGGAATGAAAAAATAGGATGTGCTGTTATGATGAATTTAATAAAATATCTTCTTACTCGGTATTCTTCTGATCCCAATGTTAAATCACTTGTGGACAGCAGAGAAATATTTATCATACCCCTTATAAATCCCGACGGTTATGTATCTAATTCAAGGTATAACGGAAACGGTGTTGATTTAAACAGGGACTTCGGATTTATGTGGGATGGCTGGGGTGGAAGCTCCTCTCCCTTTTCACAACCAGAATCAAAAGCCATGCAGAAACATTCTGAAAAATATCCTGTTTCTCTTGATTTCAACTACCATTCCTCTCCTCTTGTTGGTTCAACACTTGATACAATAAATTATCCATGGGATTACCATCCTCATGACCCATCAGATAGTATCTGGATTATAATACTTTCCTCTGAATATGCTGACTCATCAGGATACGGAATAACCAACGGATATGACTGGTATCAGGTTACAGGCTCGCTTCAGGATGCTGTTTTGGGAATAACAGGAGGATTATCGTGGACAATTGAAAGTCCCTATCCTCCAGACGGTTCAAGTGAAATTGATAGCGTATGCAGGGAAAACAGAAAAGCAATAATGGGTATGATTTTAAAGGCAGGATACGGTGCAGGAGGCACAGTATTTGATTCTTTAACAATGAACCCTTTAAAAGCAAGAATAGAAATTTTGAATCCAGAGAGAATTCCTGTATACACTGACGACAATGGATTTTATTTTAAAACTCTGGAACCCGGAAATTATATTTTAAGAGCATGTGTTAATGGGTATTTACCTGTTGAAAAAAATATAACCGTGCCTATAATTGAATGGGACACTTTTGATTTTTATCTCAAACCTGACCCTTCCTATAGATACGGATTCAGAGTGGTATATGCAACATATGCCAATCATGCGGAAACAGGAAATGCAACTCAACCTTATTATTCACTCGGTGAGCCTGACGGTATCTTTTATTCTTTGGGAAATGGCGGTGAGATATGTATTGATATGTTTGGAGCAGAAATAAAAGATATCTCAGGCAATGACTTTGTAATTTATGAAGGAAGCGGAACAAATGAAAGTTATGAAGTCTATCTTTCAGATTCGGAATTCGGACCATGGACATATATAGGGACAGGAACGGGCACCGACTCTTTTGATATATCAGGAACAGGAATAACAATTGCCAGATATGTAAGAATTGTTGACGACAATGATAACTCCTCCTCCGGACAGTATGCGGGTTTTGACCTGGATGCAATTCAATCATTAAGTTCCATTTCAGGTCCCTATCTTTCCATAATGAATTACACAATAATTGATTCAAACTCCAACAATATATTTGAACCCGGTGAGAATGCAGATCTGTTGATTACTCTTATAAACAACGGAGATACAGAAGCTATTGACATTTACGCAAAACTTAAATCCCTATCATCCTATGTTCAGGTAATTGATTCCCAGAGTTTTTACGGAACAATTTTCCCTGATTCACAGATTTCAAATATAAATGATTCTTTTAAGATAAAAGCACTTCCTTCCACACCTGAAGGTTATACTGCAAACATGATTTTAATTCTACAGGGACAGAATTATACAGATACTTTGTATTTCTCATTTACAATCGGGAAAAGGCATTATTTTGTATGGGACCCTGACCCGAATCATTCTTCAGGTCCTGTGATTGACCAGATACTTACAAATCTGGGCTATGTGGGAGACTATGACATATCTCTGAACACCTTTGACCCCAACCTTTACCAGGCACTTTTTATATGTGTGGGAATTTATAATAATAATTATGTAATTAATGATGGCTCGCAGGAAGCCCAGACAATTGTTGATTTTGCAAATAATTACGGAGGAAGAATTTATCTTGAAGGAGGAGACGTATGGTACTGGGATCCACAGCAGGGAGGCTATGACTTTGGACCTCTTTTCGGTATAAGCGCTCTTGATGATGGCTCAGGAGACCTTGCCCCCATTCAGGGACAGAGCGGAACCTTTACACAGGGAATGTATTTCACCTCCTATTCAGGTGAAAATGCCTGGATAGACCATATTCAGGCATCAGGCACAGGAGCTTTTAATATCTTCTACGACACAGATAATGCATATTACTGCGGAGTTGCAAGGGACGCAGGAACTTATAAAACAGTCGGAATGTCCTTTGAACTTGCAGGTCTTGATGATGCAACAGACCCATCTACAAAAACTGCACTCCTTGATTCAATAATGCATTTCTTCGGTATTAACCCTGTTGGAATTAAAGAAAAAACGGTAAAGACACCATCAGAAAAAGACATATTTTCAGGTATCTTTCCCAACATAATCAAAAATAAATCAGAAATAATATTCACACTTTCAGAAACACAGAAGGTAATTATAGAAATAAAGGACATCTCTGGCAGAACCCTAAGTAAGGTAATTGAAAAAACCTTACCAGCAGGAAAATACAGAATAAAATGGAGTCCTTTAAACTTTAAAGGCAGAAAAATCGGCTCGGGTATTTATTTTATCAGATTTGAAAGTAATAAAAAAAGACTTTCGAAGAAAATTATAATTCTCAGATAGTTCTACCCTTTCTTTTTTCTTTTATTATAACTTTCTATCCCCATTTCCTTTCTCAACTTACAGACCTCTCTTCTTGTAATATCAATTCCTTTCTCAAATTTTAATATTTTCCTTATTTCTCCATCACTTAAAGGAGAATCAGGATTTTCATTATCTATCAACTCCTTTATAATTCTCTTCACCTCATCCCTGTCAAAGGTTTTACCCTTCTTTGTTCTCAACCCACGGGGGAAGAAAAATTTGAGTTCAAAGATACCTCTCGGAGTTGAAACATATTTGCCTGTAATTATTCTGTGAAGTGTGGAAACAGGTATGTTTAACCTTCTTGCCGCCTCGGTCTGTGATATGGGTTTTAATCTTCCTTCTGAATTAATCAAAAAATCTCTCTGATATTCAATTATAAAATTTATCACCTTTTCAATTCTTCTTCTCCTTTCATTTAAAAGCTCAAGGAGTTCCCTTGCTTTTTTGGCATAATCTGATATGAACTTCTTCACCTCAGGAGGAGTATTTTCATCCTCAAGCATTTTTAAATAACTCTGATTTAATCTTATCTGGGGTATAAAACCTCTTACTTCCTCAAATACAAGTTCATTATCCCTGACTTTTATCACATATTCAGGCACAACATACTGCGGGTTTTCATCTGAATAAACAAGACCCGGTTTAAAATTCAATCTTCTTATAAGAATAAGTGCCTCTTCTATCTCCTCCATACTTTTACCGAGCTTTTCGGCAAGCTTTTCCTTAGAAACCGAAAGTTCATCAAAATGATTCTTTATTATTTCATAAGCAAGGGTATCTTCCATTTTTCTTACTTCAAGCTGAGCAAGCAATGCTTCCCTCATGTTCTTTGCTCCAATCCCTACAGGATCAAGATGCATTATCTTTTTCCTTATCTCTTCAATCCTTGATACAGGAACATTCAATTCCCTTGAAATTTCCTCGGTGTCTTCCTCTATAAATCCTTCTTTATTGATATAATCTATCAATCTGAGAGCAATTTCTCTTTCCTCACTGTCAGTAAAAGCAAATTCTATCTGATATGTCAATCTTTCATAAAGTGAAGGACCCTTTGAAGGAATAAGAGCCATCAAATCTTCATCATCTTCCTCTTCTCTTCTGAATCCTCTCTCATAATAATCTGATTCAGAAAATATCTGGAAAAATTCCTTTATATCAAAATCATCCCTTTCCTTTGTGACCTCTTTTATTCTTCTTTCTTTTCTTTCAAGAAGCACATTATTCTCCATTTCATGATAGAGAAATTCTCGCAGTTCAAGTAAATTAAGAGAACACACTTTTGCTATCTGAAGCAATTTAGGAATAAGAACGGTTTTTAACTTTAAATCAGGGGTAAGTTTAATCTCCTCTTTCATAATTTAAACCTCTCACCGAGATATACTTTCCTGACAAGTTCATTGTTCACAAGCTCATCGGACTTACCTGATACAAGCACCTTACCTTCATATATTATATAGGCTCTGTCTGTGATTTCAAGTGTTTCTCTCACATTATGGTCAGTAATCAGAACACCTATTCCTTCATCTTTAAGGGAAAGAACTATTGATTGGATTTCCTCTCTTGTTTTGGGATCAATTCCTGTAAAAGGCTCATCAAGTAATAAAAATTTCGGTTCAAGAACAAGAGCACGGGCAACTTCAAGCCTCCTTCTTTCTCCTCCTGAGAGCATATATGCCTTTGAATCTTTTAAATGATAAATTCCCATCTTTTTCAAAACTTCCTCTGTCTTTTCTCTTGCAACCCCATTTTCATATCCCCTCATTTGAAGTATTCCGAAAATATTATCAAAAACCGAAAGTCTCTTGAAAACGGATGGCTCCTGAGGAAGATATGTTATACCCATCCTTGCTCTTTTATACATCGGAAGACCTGTAATTTCTGTCTGGTCAATAAAAACCTTTCCTGAATTTGGTTTTATAACACCTGAAATCATATAAAATGTTGTGGTCTTCCCTGCACCATTTGGACCAAGAAGTCCCACAATTTCTCCCATTCTCAGCTCAATTGAAACATCATTTACAACTTTTCTCTTTCTGTAAATCTTCACAAGATTCTCTGTCCTTAAAATCATTTCCTGACCTCCCCTTTTATACCCCCTTTTCCGAAAACTTTATTCGGTCTCAGGGAATCATCAAAGAAAATGGAAAGTATTCCTGAATAAAGATAAAGTGTATCTTTTTTTTCTGAAATTGTTTTCAAAAAGCTGTCACCTTCAGAAACAATGTTTTGAATTTTATTATCTTTCATCTGTATTTCAATTTTTCTTCCCTTTAATTCAGAATCCTTTGTAAAAATTGAAGGCAACTTTCCGAGCAAAAACACTTTATCTCCCTTCCATAACAGGGTATCACTTTTTCCCTCGAAATCTTTTGAACTTATATAAACAGAATCAATTATTTTCAAATCCTTACTTAAAAATATCAATCTTCTTCCCTTAACATCTATTGTGTCTTTCTCCTTATAAATTTTAACATATATAAGTGAATCAATACTTCCTTTCTTATTTCTTACAAGATAATTCATACCCGAACCTTTGATTTCAATGTTATTCACTTTATCCCTGATAAAAACCATCTGGGGAGTATAAGCAGAATCTTTTAATTCACTATAAAAAACCCTTTCAGTTTCTATCAAAAAGGTATCTGTTTCAATCCTCACATTTTTCTTAAAGATTGATGTTCTTTCTATGAAATTATAAAAAACAATATCTGAATAAATTGAAAGTTTTTTAGAAATAACCCTGATATTTTTAAAAAGATACGCTGAATCTATATCGTTTCTTTCGTATAAAACAGCAGAATCAGCATAAATTTCAAAATTTTCTCCCCTTACAACACAATTTCCTCTTGCATTTATTATCCTTGTATCACCTCTAATCTCAACCCATACCTCATCCGCACCATAGCTCAGAACCTGGAAGATGAACAGAAAGAGAATCATTCTTTCATACCCCCTTCAACCTTTCCGAGTATTTTTATCTTTTTGAAAGGTTTTTTACTTTCAAAACCTTTACCTCTTATATATTTTCCCTTTTGAAAGAGTCTGCACTCAGAATTACTTTTTATAATTCCCTCTCTGTATTTATAAACAAGATATTCTGTCCAGAGAGTATCACCTTCAGAATTCCAGAGCTTAACATTACCTTTCAATTCCACATCACCTGTTTTACTCATATAATTACCGGAATCAGCCTTTATATAGACACTTTTCAGCCCATCATCATAAATTATAATATCAAGTTTTTTTGCAAACAGATAATCCTTTTTTGAAATTATCTCATCTGAAAAAAGCTCAAAAATTTTATCTTTTTCTTTATACTCAACAAGCTTCACCTTTTTTGTTTCTTCAAGACCCTCATCAATTTTCAATTCAACATTTTTTTTCTCCTCTGAACAAAAAGAAAGAAGCACAAACAGAATAATTAAAACCTTTGATGTATCCATATCCATTGCCATGGTTTTTCCCTTATCCATTTTTCAAATGTATTATAAATTTTCTGCAAATCATATTCTAAATTATAACTTAACTCAAAGGGTTCAATATATATGGTGTCGCTTTTTGTCCCTATTTCACACTTCATAAGAACAACTTCTGGAGAAAGTCTGTAAGCTATTTCAAGAGGACCTGAAGGAGCTTCTACCTCTCTACCAAAGAATTTTATATTTTTTCTTCGTGCACCCTGTTTCTGATCCATCAAAATTCCTATTGCATAGCCTTTTTTTAACCTCTTTACAAGGGATATTGTATTATCAGGATGAACAACATCTGTTCCAAAGTTTTTTCTTATCCTGTTAATAAAATTGTCAATAAAAGCAGTATAAACTCGTGAAGCAAGAACACATACAGGATACCCTTTTAAAGAAAAATATGCAGGTATTATCTCCCAGAAACCAAAATGAAGGGTATAAACAAGGAGTCCTTTGCCCTTATTTATTTTATTTTCAAAAATATCGTAATTTTTAACTTCTACATTTTTTAAAATTTCATCCTTTTTGGTATGCCGCAATCTTAAAAACCTCAAAAGCCCGTATGTCATGAAACAAAAATTCTTCCATAAAATTTTTTTCTTAAATCCTGCAATTCTGAGATTATTTTCCCCAATTTTTCTGAACTTACTTAAAACAAAATACAAAAACAGGGATAAAAACTTATGATATTTTAAAGGAAAAAACGAAAGAATTTTTGAAAGGGAAACAATAAGAAATGAAATAAGATTTCTTTTTAATTTTTTGTAAAATTTCCTCAAATTACATTTGCCTTCATCAAATCATGAAGATGAATCACTCCTATGGGTTTTTTATCTTCATCCACCACAATAAGAGCGGTTATTTTGTATTCTTCCATTTTCCTGGCAGCTGTGTAGGCAAGAGCATCAGGACTTATAATTTTCGGATTTGTTGTCATAACCTCACCTGCTGTGAATGTGAATATCTTTTCACCCTTTCTTTCTAACAGCCTCCTGAGGTCACCATCGGTTATCACACCAACAACTTTCCCTTTATCATCAACCACACTTGTAATTCCTCTCTTCTGCGTCATCTCAATTATCACATCCTTCATTGGAGAACTGATATGAACAACTGGAATTTGCTCTCCTGTTACCATCATATCTTTTACTTTAAGCCAAAACCTTTTACCTATGGTACCTCCTGGATGTAAAGCTGCAAAATCTTCTGCTTTAAAATTCTTCTGTTCCATAACCACCATGGCAAGTGCATCTCCAAGAGCAAGAAAAACTGTGGTACTCACGGTGGGTGCAAGGTCATAAGGGCATGCCTCCTTTTCTATCGGAACATAAAGCAAAATATTACTCGCCTTTGCAAGCTCAGAGTCTTTATTTGCTGTCATACCTATTATAGGAATATTCTTTCTTTTAAAAAAGGGTAAAAGAATCTGAAGCTCATCTGTCTGTCCGCTCTTTGAGACAAAAAGTGCGATGTCATTATCCGAAACAACTCCTAAATCTCCATGAAGAGACTCTGAAGGATGAAGATAAAGAGCAGGAGTTCCTGTTGATGTAAAAGTTGCTGCTATTTTTTTTCCAACTATACCTGACTTGCCAAGACCCGAAACTACTATTTTACCTTTTGTATTTAAAATCAAATTAACAGCTTTTATAAAATCATCTCCTATAAGGTCAACTATTCTGGAAATTCCCTCGGATTCAAGCTTTAAAACTTCCTTGGCACGGGAAATTATTTTATCCTTTTTCATTATTCGGTCCTCCTGAAAGGAAAGAATTTTAAAATTTTATACAAAGGACCCTCTCTTCTCAAAATACTTTCATAAAGTGTAAAACCTCTTATTCTCAGTTCTAAAACAAGTGGTTTTAAATCCGGCAAAGTTTCAAATTTCTTTATTCTTGCAAGGGTTATATGAGGATGATATTCTCTTTTATCCTTCTCAAAATTAAGCTTTACCAGTTCTTTCTCAAGTTGAATAAAAATCTTTTTAAACATATCTTTTTCTTTTAAATCAAGAAAGAAAACCCTTGCTCTCTTTTTTGCAGGGAATCCGTTAAACTCCCCTGTCTCAACAGAAAACTCACTAAACATGGCACTTACTTTTTCTCCTGCTTTAAAAAGAGAATCAAGATACTCTTCTCCCACTTCACCCAGAAATTTCAATGTTATGTGATAATTTTCTCTTGCCACCCATTTGTAATTTTTTTTAAAAAGATTGTGTTTTTTTAAAAAACTGAAAATTTTATCTTTAATTTCCTCATCTAATGGAATACCAAAAAAAAGTCTTAACTTTTTCAAAATTCTTCTTCCTCTTCTTCGTCATAACCAAGAAAATCCTCTTCCTCTTCTTCAAGAAGAGAATCTTCAAAATCAGCCTCTTCTTCTATAAATTCCTCCTCTTCTGAAAATTCATGACCGCATTCAAGACAATAATAATATCCCTTTTCAATTTCTTCCACCTTCATCGACCCACACTCGGGGCATATCATTCTTTTTTCCTCCTTTTTATTAAGAAAAAGGGCATTGAACCCGTTTGAAGTTTTAAATTTTACTTTCTAAAAATGAAAAGTGCAAGTGAAAGCAAAGTAATGAAATACCCTGAAAGGGTCAGGAAAATTCCTGCATAATGATATTTTGAACCAAACTTAAAAATAACTTCATGTTCTCCCTTGGGAACAAAGACTCCTGTCAAAGTGTAATCTACAGGGAAAACTTTTTCTTTTTTACCATCAATATATACATTCCATGCTGAATGATAATTCATTGAGAAAATAAGAGGAGCATTCTCACTTAATCTGACCTTAATCCTGTAGAAATCAGGTCTCTTTTCAATAATCTCATATTCAAATTTTACAGAATCACTCTCAAAATCTTTATAATCAGGGGGTAAATATTTTTTCTCAATTACAGCAAAGGAATCTCCATAATTTTTATTAACAACAAGTGAAAGGGCTTCATCTGCTTTTTCAGCCACATAAATTTTATTTCTTACAAAAAATCTACCATTATCTTCTTTATTCTCAAAAATAAAGTTTTCCCTTCCTCTGAACACAAGTTCTGTTCCCCTTGTATAATTGAGTAAAAACTTAACTATACTTTTATTTCTTCCTGAAAGTCCTGTAGTATCCATTGGAAAGGCAGGTAAAATTAAATACTTTGCATTTAAAAGATTCAAAAGATTCCTGTTCTTTATTAAATTTTGAGGAGTAAACATAACCGATTTACCTGCACCTATAAAATCCTGAAATCTCTTAAGAGGATTCCCCACATAACCCCCTATATCCTCTATTCCATAAAGGGTTAAAATTCCATCATTGTCATGCTTATACGTTCCTGGAAAATAAAAAACCCTGAATTCACCCTTCTTTTTTTCAAGAAAATTTATAACCTCGTCCTTACTGATATGATCTTTTAATTCAATGGATTTAAGAAACTTGGGTCTTAAAAATACAAAAGCTTCAAAAAAAGTTATAACAGGAAAAATAATAAAAAGATAATCTCTTGAAAACTTTATCTTCACAAAGTAAAAAACAAAAAACACAAAAATCATTTCAAAAATTAACAGAATAAGATTGCCTTTAAATAATGACATGGCTTTGTCAAGGGCAAAAAGTTTCTGACTGATTTCCTGAGGAGTCGCCTGATAAGAATTTATCATATTCCTGAAAACATCTTTTAAAGGTGAGGAAAGTATTAAGAATAAAACAAAAAGAGAAATAAAAGCATAAAAGACATATTTTATTTTTCTGTCACCTATATTCTCACTGAAATACTGAAGTCCAATTGCTGAGATAACTACCAGACAGAAAGTTGTGATAAAAAAGATATTTGCAGGTCCTCTGAACTTTTTCACACCCGGAACCAGATAATAGAACAACTTATGTGTGAAAAAGGACTTTCCCCAGGCAAATGTGAGTGTGATTAAAAACATTATAAAAAAGAAAATTAAATGTTTCTTATTCTTTGAGAAAAATGCAATAATAAAAAAGAAAAAGGGAAATAGACCTATGTAATAATGGTGCAATCTGAAATAGTTCGGTCCCCAGTAAGTATCAAAATAACCTGCAAAATTGATAAAAATTATATCAAAGGTTTCAATCGGGGGCAAAGGCCAGCTTGCCGCATAATCGTATCCTCTACCTGTTCCTCTTGCAACAAGTGCGAGATTTTTAATAACAGGCAAAACATAAGCAGAATAAAGTAAAAGAGTTAAAGAAACACCGATGATTGCATAAAATGTTAATTTTAATCTTTCGAAATTATCAATTTTTGATGAGAAGATAAGATAAAAGAAAAAGGGGAAATAGAGGAAAAAGGAAAAATAGGACATCTGAAACTGTCCTCCAAGAAACTGCCAGCCTGCTGTAAATCCTGCAAATAAAAAATAAAGAAACCTTTTTTTATTAACTCCAAGGAGTAAAAAATACATAACAAGTGGAAGAAGGGAGGCACTGACCAGTCTATTAAGATGACCGGCAGAGGTATTTGTAATCAGAATTCCTGAAAAGGCATAAAAGATTCCTGCTATAAAAGCAAATATGGACTTTATTTTTAACTCTCTCAAGAATAGATATGTTCCAAATCCTGCCAGCAGGGTATAGAAAAAGAAACTGAAATTAAAATGAATATGTGTGGGTAAAAAGAGTCTCAGAAAACCTGTGGGAGTAAATATATCCATCCAGAATGCCTCTATTACCCCGTATCCTACTCTTTCAAAAGGAAACCATAGGGGGAGATAAAATTTCTTAAGCCACATGGAAAGCCATTCTCTTGCAACATAACCTCCAAGAAGGTAATCAGACCCACCGAGAAGTTTTCCTGTTAGTAATGGATTATAGAAATAAATCAGAGACAGCACACTATAGATTAAAAGAACATTTTTTTTAGAACCCAAAATTTTATTTAAATCTTTCATATGTAACCCAGCCCTCTTAAATGGTCTTTAATTGATTCCTCCTCCTCTTCTTTTAATTTTCTAACCTCATAAGGAACATATTCTTTTTCAAAGTATTCTATCCTGTCCCTATCAGGAGGCTTTTCAAACAATTCTTCATAAATTTTACCATCCATATCCTTTACAAGGGGTTCATTTAAAGATATTATAAAATTGGGGATGGCATCAATAAGGGAAAGTTTTGGACCTCTTGCTCCCTTCTTAAATCCATTCCCATGAAATACATAGATTCCTTCCAGGTCTCCCATATGATGCCCTCTTATATCAGGTCTTTCAACAATTATATCAAAAACCTTTGAGGTGAGATTGACATTTATTTTATAGTCCGGAGAAGTGGTATAAATCACCTCTGGCATCAGTTCAAAATAAGGACCTTTAAAAACCTCATATTTTGTATATGCCCTTAAAATCGGCTTTTTATTAACTTCCTCATCAACAAGATTCAAAAGGGCTTCTTTGAGTTCAAGGGCAAGTTTTTTCTTTTCTTCCTCATCTTTAAAAAATCTTGGATTAAAATAAAGCCCTGCATACCAGTTTGCATAAACCTTTGTCTCATCCCATTCTATCCTTTTTTTCATTTCCTCTCTTGCAATTTTGAATTTCAACCTTTCAGGAACAATATTTCTCACCCATCCGAAATATTTAAGGGTAAAAATTCCGGCATCATAAAGAAATCTTGAAAATTTACCCCTTATTGATTTTTTTCTCTTCAAAAGTCCTTTTAATTCGAGCCACCTGTTTATGTAAAAATATCTTTTAGGTGCATCATGAAACCCGTGGTCAGACATTATAAGAACAACATCGGGCTTCATAATATTATAAATTTCCTGGACGCACTCCTCTATTCTTTTATAATACTCATAAACCTTATTTTTATTATCAAAGAAAAAGTGCATAAAATCATCAAATTCTTTAAAATCAATCATAAAGAAATCAGGTCTTTTCTCTTTTACAAGTTTAATTGAGTAATGGATTCTTTTTTCAAGAAGATTATAAAACATATTTTCAAGTTTTACCTTATCAAGGTTTTTATCTGCGAATCCAAAACCTGTTGAAATCTCTGATTTAATTTTATAGTCCTTTAACTCTTCTTTTAATTCAGGAGGATAGGTAAAATCCTCTGCACCTTTTGGAGTTAAAAAATCAGAAATCAAAAATCCATTAACCTTTTTAGGTGGATAGGTAACAGGGACATTCATAACCCCGACTTTATAACCTCTTTCGGAAAGATACTCCCATATTGTCCATGTTTTTATTTCATTTGCATTTAAAAAATGGGACCTGGAAAAGGCATCAGGGTCAAATCCCTTTGCCTTTATAAGGAAAGGACCTATCTTTGCAGGATTTTTCCCTGTATAAAAACAGGGCCAGGCAATCATTGTATAAGGAGGCACTATTGTCTCAAGTATCCCGAATACACCTTCCTGAATTAATTTTCCGAGAAATCCTAATTTATTTTCCTCAAACCATCTGGAAAATAGATGATAGGGAGCACCATCAAGACCGATTATAAGGGATTTTTTTTTCAAAAATTTAATGGTGGGCGGGGCAGGATTCGAACCTACGACCTCCGGCTTGTAAGGCCGACGCTCTCACCAACTGAGCTACCCGCCCACATTCAGATATCTCTTAAAAACTTTTGATTTTATCCTTGCTCCCTTGTTTTCGTGTATAACACCTCTTTTAACTGCCTTATCAATTACACTCTGAAGTTCATTAAATAAATCCTTCTTCTCCTTTTCATCCTTTGATTTTCTTATCTTTTTAACCAGGTTTTTTATCTTGAGCTTGTATATCCTGTTTCTTAACCTTCTTTTTTCGTTTTGTCTTTCCCTTTTTAAAACCGAGAGTGATTTTTTTCTTCCCATTTAAATCTTATTTTTTTGGTCGGAATTGAACCGAATTTTTTAAACGTTTTTATTATATGAAAATTAAACCTTAAAATTAAAAAATGCAAATTTTTTTAATAATTGTTTTTTCTTTTCAAACGGTTTACTATGGAAATGAGAGATGGAATTTTGCCCGAAATGCAAGAATAACCTCTCTCGGTGAGGCAGCATCCTCCTTAAAAGACCCTGCAGGATTTTTTTCAAATCCTGCAAATCCTTTGCTTTTTGATAAAAAAGTTCTTCAGGGAACCTTTTCCAGTTATTTCTCGGATATATTCAAATTTGGAACAGTTAATTTTATTTCAGGAGATTCCCTTAAAAAATTCTTTGTTTCTCTTAATTATATATTTGCTGATAAAATTCTTTATACAATATATCAGGATACAACCCCGGCTCAGGACATAGGAGAAATAGACCAGAGGGGTTATATAACCATAAACTCAATTCAGATTCTATCCGGTTTTTCAAAGAAAATAAAAAACTTTTATGCAGGAATATCAATAAAATTAATGAGAGAAAACCTGTATATGGGAAAGGGTTATGGAACGGGTATTGACCTGGGTTTTTTATTCAAAAGAAACTTCAATTTTTCTCTTACTTTTAAAAATATTTTCGGAGGTCTTAACTTCTGGGATTCAGGAAGAAAAGAATATATACCCACCTCCATAAGAACCGGATTATCCAGAGAGTTTTTAAAAAGGATTTTAATAACAGCTGATTTTGAAGCAACATTTGAGAAAAAATTCAATATAAAAAGTTATACAGGAATGGAATTCAAAGGAACAGAAAACTTTCTTTTAAGAGCAGGATGGAGAGAAAATATCCCGACTCTGGGAATCGGACTCAGATTGCAGAACATAAATATAGATTATGCTCTTGGAGGTAATTTTGAATTATCGGTATTTCATATAATATCAGCTTCAATTGAATTCTGAACTTAAGGGTTTTTTACTCAGAAAATTACTCCATTTTGTTTCTCTTGGATTTCCCCTTGCTATCTATTTACTTGATAAAAAGATGTATCTCTCAATTATTGCCTTTTTCCTCGGGGGCTTTCTTACAGCGGATTATTTAAGATTTGAGGTAAAATCCTTCAGAAAATTCTTCAAAAACTTTTTTGGAGATATGGTAAAGAAAGAAGAACAGAAGTTTTTAACAGGAGCAACATGGGTATGTTTTTCCGCCTTTTTTGTCGCACTTTTCTTTCCTCCAAAAATTGCCATACTTTCTTTATTATTTCTATCCATATCCGATAACATAGCAAGCATTATCGGTAAACTATTCGGGAAAATAAGGATTTTTAAAAAGAAAACCCTTGAGGGGCTGCTTGCATTCTTTATGGTATCACTTATTATAACATCTTTCTTTCATGAACTATCAGTAACAAAGAAAATAATAATTTCTTTATTTGTTTCTCTTATAGAATTATTCTCAGGAGAGATTGATGACAATCTGACTGTCCCTTTATTCAGTGCTATTTTATTATCTTTCCTTTTTTAATTTAAAATTAAAACTTCAAAGGTTCAAATCCTGAACATTCATAAACAGAGGAAAAAATGAATATACTTCTGACATTGCTGATAATTACCAGCAGTAATTTAAAAATTAAAGAAGCTAAAAAACTCTTTGAACTTGGTAAAATTGAAGAAAGCATAACCCTTTATAAAAAGGGATTAAATGAGCTCAGTGGTTATAACAAAATTGAAGAAACACTTAACTTTATTGACCTTCTTATCAGAGCAAACAGATACAATGAAGCTTTAAATTATCTGCTTGACCTTGAAGAAAGAGTTTCAAGTTTCAGTATGCTCTATCCTGATATTCTTTACAGAAAAGCCCTGATATATGAAAATATGGGAAATCTTGTTGATGCCCAGAAAATTTATGAAAAGATTGTGATTGAATATCCCAAAAGTGAAGTATTTGAATATGCAAATAAGAAGATGGATGAGTTATTTGAAAAACTCAATAAGGATTATATTGCTTCAATAGGTTCAAAGGGAATAACATATGAGGAATTTCAGAAATTTATAGAAGATTTACCTCCAATGGCAAGACCCTCTCCGACAGATACAACAGCAGTAAAAAGAATGCTGAAAAATTATATAACATGGAAAATTCTTTATTTTGAGGCATTAAAGCAAAAACTTGATTTATCTCCTGAATTCATGGAAAAGAAAAAAAGAACTCTTGAAAAACTGCTGGCTCAGTATTTCATAGAAACAACAAGTAAAAATATAAAGGTCAGTGAAAATGAGATAAAAAAATATTATCTGACCCACAGGGAAGAATTTAAAATACCCTCCAGATGGGATTTAAGAAGAATTGAGGTGAAAACAGAAAAAGAAGCAAGGGAATTACTCAATAAATTGAAAAAAGGAGAGGATTTTGAAACACTTGCCAGGAATCACTCCATAGCTCCTGATGCAAAAAATGGAGGTCTCATGAAAAACTTTACAGAGAGAAGCATGCCCAGGGAGTTTGTGAAATTCCTGAAAACCATGAAAGAGGATGACATTAGAGGACCTATAAAATTAAAAAATGGTAACTTTGCAATAATTAAATTAATAAAGGCAAATCCAGGAGAATATAAAGCCCTGGAAGAGGTAAAAAAACAGATAGAACAGAAAATACGCAGAAAAAAGAGTGCACAATTCTGGGAAGAATGGCAAGAGAAAAAGCTGAAGGAATACAATGTTAAATACTATATTTCAGGGAATAAAAAAAATAAAGAAGATATACCTGCAGGAAAATGAAAGATATTGACATCATTTTATCAGGTATCCAGGACATCGTTACAAAAGAAGAACTTGAAGATAAACTGAAAAGGAAAAAAGTTCTCACAATAAAATACGGAGCAGACCCTTCGCGACCTGACCTTCATTTAGGACATTACCTGTGTCTCAGAAAACTGAAACAGTTCCAGGATTTAGGACACAGGGTAATTTTTATAATAGGTGATTTTACAGCAATGATAGGAGACCCTTCAGGAAAATCAAAAACAAGACCCATGCTCACGAGAGAAGAAGTCGAAGAGAATTCAAGAACATATCTTGAACAGGCATTCAAAGTCCTTGATAAGGACAAAACGGAAATACGTTATAATAGCGAATGGCTTTCCAGACTCACACCTGAAGATATAATCAGATTATCAGCAAAGGTAACGGTTGCAAGGATGATTGATAGGGATGATTTCTCTGAAAGATATAAAAAAGGAATTCCGATATCCCTTCATGAATTTCTTTACCCGATCTTTCAGGCATATGATTCTGTTTATATTAAAGCAGATGTTGAAATAGGAGGTTCTGACCAGCATTTCAACTTTGCACTTACAAGGGAGATAATGAGACAGATGGGAATAGAACCTCAGGTGTTTATAACACTTCCCTTACTTGAAGGAATAGATGGAAAATTAAAGATGAGCAAATCATACGGCAACAGTATAAATTTCTTGGATGAGCCAAAGGATATATTTGGAAAGGTAATGTCAATTCCTGATGAATTGATTCTGAAATATTATAATCTTGTTCTTTTAAAAGAGGGGAAGGAAATAGAAGAATTTGTTAAAAAGAATCCTATGGAAGCAAAGGAAAATCTTGCCTATGAAATAACAAAGATATTTCATGGAGAGGAGGAGGCAAAAAAAGCAAAGGAGTACTTTGATAGGGCTTTCAGAAAAAGGGAAATTCCTGAGGATATACCTGAACACAGAACGCAGAAAAAAAGGATTTTTGAAATACTTTTTGAAAGTAAAATGGTTCAGAGTAAAAGCGAGGCAAGAAGACTTATAAGACAGGGTGCTGTTGATCTGAACGGAGAAAATGTTAAGGATGAGAATTTCATTCCTGAAAAAGGGGAATATAAAGTTAAAATAGGAAAGAAAAAATTTTTAAAACTTATTGTTGAGTAGTGAATGTATTTTTATTCGGAGCAACCGGTTCCATAGGTAAAAACTTTTTTTCTCTTTTAAAAAATTACTCTGAAATAAAACTGATCGGTATTCAGGCACATGAAAATGAAAAAAAACTTTTAAATTTAAAAAAGAGGTACAATGTTCCCTTTGCTTTCATAACAGGTAAAAAGGGAGATAGAAAAGGAATAATTTATGACAGGGAAAAACTCATTGACCTCTTAACCTCAAAAAAAATTGATACGGTTGTTTTCGGTGCAGGTGGCGTTGATTTAGCGGATATATTTTTAAAAATTCTTGATTCTGGAAAAAGAATATGTATGGCAAATAAGGAAATAATAATTGCCTTTGGAGAGATAATAAAGAAAAAGGAAAGAAAAAATCTCATACCCGTTGATTCAGAACATTCTTCTCTTTTTAGATTATTGATAAATTTCAGAAAAAGGGACATTGAAAAAATAATACTTACAGCTTCGGGTGGTCCTTTTTATAATTTTAAAAAAGAAAAATTAAAAAAAATTACAAAGGAACAGGCACTCAGGCATCCGAGATGGAAAATGGGAGATAAGATAACAATTGATTCAGCAACACTCATAAACAAAGGATTTGAGGTTATGGAGGCTCATTATCTTTTTGATATAGAGCCTGAAAAAATAGAGTGTCTGTATCATCCTGAAAGCAAAATTCATGGAATGGTTCTTTTAAAAGACGGAACATATTTTGCACATATAGGAGAGACAGACATGAGAATTCCGATTCTCTATGCTCTTTTCTATCCTGAAATCAGGGAATTCAAAAAAATAAAAAGTTTTTATGAAGTCCTGAATTTTCAGAAAATAAAAAAAGAGAAAAGAAAACTAATTGATTTATGTTATAAAGCATTAAAGGATAAAAAAGGAAAACCTGCTTTTCTTGTGGGTGCTGATGAAGAGCTTGTAAAATTGTTTTTGAACGGGAAAATAGGTTTTACTGATATTGAAAAAATACTTCTTAAAATTTACAGAAAAGCTCCGTCTATAAATGACAGGAATTTCAATGAAATAATGAAAATAATTGAAATTTCAAAAAATTACGTGTATAAAGAAATTAAATGATTTCAACAGTAATTCTAACACTGGTATTACTTTCAATTCTTATTTTTATTCATGAATTCGGACATTTCATAGTAAGTAAAACTTTAAAAGTTCCTGTTGAGGAATTCTCTATCGGATTCGGTCCAAAAATATTTTCTTTTAATTTAAAAGAAACAGAATTTAAAATTTCTGCAATTCCTTTCGGAGGTTATGTCAAAATTTTCGGTGAGGATAAAGAGGATGAACATTCCTTCTGGGAAAGGCCCTTTATAATCAAGTTTCTGATATTAATAGCAGGTGTTGTATTCAATTTCCTGTTCGGATATTTTATACTTTTTCTTTTATTTTACCTCTTCGGAATTATTGAATCAGGTCCTTATGTGGACTCTCCTCCTGAGAACACTCCTGCCTATAACATGGGCTTCAAATTCGGTGATAAAATTCTTGAAATAGATGGAAGGAAATTTATAAGATGGAAGGATTTTTATGCAGTTTTTCAGGATGGTGATACACACAGGGTAAAAATATTAAGAAATAAAAAAGATACACTTTTGTTAAAACTATACGGAGTATGGAATGACACAATATCAAGGTATGACGTGGGATTATATCCTGCAATATTTCCTGTGGTTGGTGATATTGTAAAAGGATTTCCCGCTGAAAAAGCAGGTTTTCAAAAAGGTGATACAATAATAAAAATAAATGATAAAGAAATAAAAAAATGGGAGGACATACAGTCAGCTGTTAAAGAATCAGAAGGAAGGGAAATTATTGTTTATGTGAAAAGAGGGGGTGAAATCAAGGCACTGAAAGTAAAACCTGTTAAGTATGATGATTCATACAAAATGGGAATAGTGGCTGATATAAATGTAATAAAACTCCCCTTTATATCAGCACTCTCCTATGCATGGGATGAAACCTATTTCATTGTTTATCAAACAATAAGAATAATCTATCTTTTAATAACAGGAAAAGCACCTGTTAGTTCCATAGGTGGACCTGTAATGATAGGAAAGGTAATAGGGGAGACAAAAAAATCAGGACTTTCTTCAATTCTTTTTATTCTTGCTTTCATTTCAATAGAACTCGCACTTATAAACCTGTTTCCCTTCCCTGCTCTTGATGGAGGTCATCTTTTAATAATAAGTATTGAAGCGGTTATAAGAAGAAGACTATCTTTTAAAGCAAGAACAGTAATACAGATGATAGGATTCATAATTCTCATATCCCTTGCAATCCTGATAACGATCTTTGACATTCACAGGTTATTAAAATAATGGATTTAAACACTCTCGGAATAATTGCAAAAGGAAGGAATGCGGTTATAGGTGTGGAAAACATAAAGAGTTATTTCAAAAAAATAAAAATCAAATCCGGCTTTTTAATAGTTGCAAAGGATGCATCAGAAAAAACAAAAAGAAAAGCAAAGTATTTAAAAGAAAAATACAGATTACCTTTAATAGAGCTTGGAACAAAAAAAGAAATAGCAAAATTTTTCAAAAAACAGGAGATAAGTGTTATATATGTGAAAAACAGGGGATTTCTTGATTCATTAACCTCACGATAATTCGCCACCCGCTATCCGCTTTCCGCAATTCGCTATCCGCTTTTCGAGAAGTGGAGAGCCTGCAAAAAAATCCCCCTTGGAGAAGGGGGTTAGGGGGATTGATAAATGTCGCATAAATGTGACCGCTACATATTGAGTTTGTTGGGTTTATTGCGTTTATTGTGTTTGTTGTGTTAATCGATAATATGCAAAAGGGGAATAAAATGCACGCGATAAACTCAATAAACGCAACGAACGCGATAAACATGGAAAGCACACATTCATACAACTAATCTCCCTCCCCCATCATAAACCCTTATCTTCTCCTCTTTAAACCTGAAAAATATTTCATCATCGGATTTTAAATCAGGGGAAGGAGGGGTCAGGATTTTGATAAAGAAGTTTTCAAGTTTTACTTTTAATATTTCATTAAAGCCAAGGTTTTCTTTAACCAAAATTTTTCCTTTTAAAGTATCATCCCTTTTTTCTCCGACAATTTCTATATTTTCTGCCCTTATTCCTATATAAAATTCTTTTAATCCTTTCTGTTTTACAAGATTTAAAATTCTTTCTCCTGGATTGAAATTCTGATTACCTGCATAAATTTTATTATTCTCAAATACACATTTTATAAAATTCATCGGCGGGGTTCCTATGAATCTGCCGACCTCAAGATTCTCAGGATATTCATAAATTTCATGAGGAGAACCTATCTGATGGATTATTCCATCAAACATTACAGCAATTCTGTCTCCGAGTGTTAATGCTTCTATCTGGTCATGGGTAACATAAAGGGTTGTTGAACCCTGCTCCCTGTGAATTCTCTTTAACTCTGACCTCATCTCTGACCTTAATAAAGCATCAAGATTTGAAAGGGGTTCATCCATTAATAAAACATCCGGTTCAACAGCAAGTGCCCTTGCAACAGCAACCCTCTGCCTTTGCCCTCCTGAAAGTTGTGATGGATATCTTTCAAGTAAATCCTCTATTTTCAATAATTCTGAAACTTCTTTTACTTTTTTATCAATAAAATCTTTTTTAAATTTCTTCATTTTTAATCCAAAAGCAATGTTATCATAAACATTCATATGAGGAAATACTGCATAATTCTGAAAAACCATTGATATATTTCTTTTTGAAGGAGGTAAATCCGTAACATCCTTTTCACCTATGAATATTTTTCCTGAATCAACCTTTTCAAGACCCGCAACACATCTTAAAGTTGTTGTTTTCCCGCATCCTGAAGGACCGAGCAGAACAAGAAATTCTCCCTCCTTTATCTCAAGATTTAAATTTTTAAGCACAGGATTTTTTCCAAAACTTTTATTAACATTTAAAAGTTTCACATTTTTATTTTTCACTCTGAAAACCTCCCCACATATTTATAAGATAATTTCTTATGAAAAATATAAAAAGAATTGCAGGTAATGATAAAAAGAATCCCGCAGCATATTTAAAATATAAAGGTGAACCCTGAAGAACATTAAGGACATGAGCTGAAAGGGTTCTGTTTTCCACTGTTAATATACTTGCAGCAAAAACTTCATTCCATGATGTTATGAATGTAAATATAAGCATCGCTGATATTCCAGGAAAGGCAAGGGGTAATGTTATTTTAAAAAATGCTTTTATTTTTCCTGCGCCGAATATATAGGCTGCTTCTTCATAATCCCTTGAAATCCTCACAAAAATACCCGAAAGTATTATAATTGCAAAAGGCAAAGCCATTGCAGAATGTAAAAAGGCAACACCGAGCAAATTGTCATAAAGTCTTAAAGCAATGTATAAGTTTGTTATAGGTATTGCAAGCAAGGGAATAGGTAGCATTCTTGATGTAAGAATAAAAACTTTCAAACCTTCCCTTCCCCTGAAATAAAACCTTGAAATCGCATAAGCAGAAGGAAGGGAAATTATTAAAACAATTATCAAGGAAATTAAGGCAACAATTATGCTGTTTTTAAAAGAACTTAAAGTTCCGTAAGAAGAAAGAAAGAATTTTATTGTATCAAGGGAGAAAACTTCGGGAATAAATTGCTTCGGAAATTTATATATTTCATCTTTTGATGTAAAGGAAAGAACCGTTATAAGATAAAGGGGAAGCAAAATCCAGAAAGAGATAAGAATGTATACAAGATATTCGGAGATTTTTTTAAGTATTTTCATGGCTCAATTAAAATTGTAGCAGTGTGATTCATCGCGCAATTTAAAAGTCGCATAAATGCGACCGCTACAGGAATACAAACACGATAAACCCAACAAACCCAATAAACGCAACAAACGCGATAAACGCGGAACGTAGCGGTGCGATTTATCGCACAATAATATTTTCATACAGCAAATTCCTTATGTCTTAAAAACCTGAGATAAAATACTGTAACAATCAAAGATAACAGGATAATAAATATTGCATAAACCGAAGAAATGTGTTGATTTCTATAAAGGGAATACCAGAAATAGGCTTCACCTGAAAGAACAGGAATTATATCACCTGCAAGGGCAAGAACAACAGCAAACATCTGAAAGGCAAATATTGTTCTTATGATAAGCGCGGATTGTATTGAAGGTTTTAAAAGCGGAAGGGTAATATGTAAATGCTTTTTAAAAAAGTTTGCTCCGAAAATATCAGCAGCATCAAAATAATCCTTTTCAACCATCTGAAGTCCTGCAATAAGAATTATTAAAACTATGCTTGTTGCTCTCCAGTGTTCTGCTATTAAAATTGTTATGAATAAAAGGGAAATATTCTGATAAGAAAGGAAATAAATCGGAGATTCAATAATTTTAAGGGAATAAAAAAGGGAGTTTAAAAATCCGCTTTCTGTGAAAATTGAAAGAAAAATAAGACCTGCTGCAAGGTCTGATATTGCAAGAGGTATTGAGCATATAAAAAGAAGGGTTTTTGAACCTTTAAAGTTTCTGTTAATAAAAATTGCAATTAGAAAAGCGGTTAAAAGCTGTAATGGAATTATTGTTATTCCGAATAAAAGGGTAAATTTTAATGCTGAAAAAAATCTCGGGTCTTTGATTGTCTCTATTAAATAGGATAAGGTAAATTTTCCATCATCGGTAAAAAAAGCAAGTTTTAAAGCATTTACAAAAGGACTGAAAAAGAAAAATAGAATATATATTAAAAGGGGCAATATCAAGAGATAGGGAATTAATTTTTCATTTAATTTCATTATTTTATTTTAAGATACAAAAGGTTTAAGAAAGAATTCAAAGTTAAAATAGACGGCTTGATGTATTTACATTTTTATGGTAAAATTTAATATGAAAAAATATACATTGAGAATTGAAAACGAAAAATTGCAGGCTCTCAAACACATTGCAACAGAGGAAAATAGAACTATAAGAGATATACTTATAGAATTGATTACAAATTACATAGAAGCTCATAAAGAAACTCTTGAATTATTAAATATGCCCGGATTTTATGAAAAATTAATGAAAAGTTCAAAAAAAGCACGATCAGGAATGAAAGGGAAAACACTTGAAGAGCTGGAAGGTTGAAGTATTCCCTGAAGCAGAAAAATATTTAAAAAAACTTGACAAAAAAACAAGAAAACTAATTATAAAACATCTTCGTGAAATTGAGAATATGGAAAATCCCTTATTACACCCTAATGTAAGAAGTCTCACAGGTAAATTAAAAGGATTTCACAGATTAAGAGTGGGAAAATACAGAATAATATTTGAACTTTTAAATAAAAGAAGAGTAATTGCTGTTCACATAATAATTTCAAGAGGAAAAGCGTATTAATTTATATTATCTGTGACCCATTTTAAAGTAAAATCCAGAATTCTATTTAACTTCCTTATCAGGAACAGGTAATGGTGCTTTTGTTTCTTTAAAAAGATTCATTATTTTATTTTTATAGGAAGGTAACAATTTTTCGGGTTTTTTATTTTTTATAATAATTTCCCTAAAAACATCCCTTAAAATTTTTGTGAATTCGCCCTGTCTCTTACCCAGTCCTCCCGGGATAAAGGAAGCAATAATATCCTTCATGGAATTCTGTTTTTGAACACCTTCTGCAATTTTCTTAATACCACCTTTAACATCTCCAAAATTCACATTTTTAATAACAGGAAAAAATCCTGTGCCTTTAATCATTTTCTTCTGAATATAGGGTTTTAAAAGAAATTCAATGAGTCTAAAGGATTTATCTTTTTTATCAGAATAGGAAGGAATAGCAAGTCCAACAATCACCTCCATTACTCCCCTGCCCTTTATGCCTCTGGGTGCAGGAAATATTATAAAATCATCGGGTCTTTCAATAATTGCCCTTTTAATTCTTGAAACATGGTCCCATGCAATCCATACCTCTTCCTGAAGCAATGGGGTATCCATTTTTTCCCATATTGAGGAAGCAGGATTTGCATATTTCCATAATTCTTTAAAGAACTTCCACATCTTAATTGCTTCTTTACTGTCAAAATTTAAAATTTGTGTTCCTGTAAAAGAGGGATAAAGATATCCGTGAATGAATCTGTGAATAAGACCTCTCGGACCACCCGGTAATCCGAATTTTCTTAGCTTTTCATTTTCATAGATATTTTTAACCCATAGAAGGAGTTCATCATAAGTTAGAGAATCAAGTTTTGCCCCTTCTGGTAAATATTTAAGTGCTTTTTTATTGCATACAAAAATATATGTGCTTTGAAGCCAGGGAATGTAAATTATTTTGTTTTTAATTTTTATGTATTTAATAAGCGAAGAAATAAATTCTGTGCCTTTATTCTTGAGTTTATTCAGATAATTTTCAAGAGAAACAAAGGCATCACTTATTGATTCATAATCACTTGAAAGACCCGCAGTAACATCTATTTTACCTTTTCCTGCTTTATATTCCGAGGAAATCCTGTCCTGGAATTCTCCGTACCCTGCACCCAGGAAGATAACTTCTATATTATTTTTCTTTTTAAATTCCGAAAGAACATTCCTTCTGAACCATTCCGCTTCCTCAACGGGAACAAGCTGGGTTGAAAGGAAATATAATTTTTCGGAGAAAAGAGAACCTATTAAAAAGGTTAAAAATAATATCTTTTTCATATTTTTATTTTAAGGGATTTAGGGTTATAAATTGTGTTTGGGAAGAAATGCCTAAAGTAACTTTATAAATTCATCCACGGTTAATTTTGCCTGACGTAATATTGATTTTAAAACCTCTTTTTACTTTACTACAGGAAGTTTAGACACTTAATTTAACTTTTAAATCTACTTTTATATTAAAAATTTTCTTAATGTCAGAAGGTCTTTTTTTCAGAGGATTTTCATCCTGAGGAACATATCTTATTATGGGAAGATTATTTTCAAACGCAGACTCTATATAAAGCGAAACTGCTTCTAACAAATTTTTCTTTGCTTCAGATATTGTTGAACCCTGTGAAGCAACATCAAGTTCTAAGCATAAAGCACTGTATCCTTTTTCTTCTTTTATTATAACACCTGTAAATACAAGCTGACTCTTTTTCATATTCTAAAATTTTAAAGTTTGGCTTATCTAAAAGTAAATCGAATTAAATAAAAAAGATTTTAACCCAAAACAAACTTCTCCACAACCTCAACCCATCCTAAAGGTCCTTTATTTTCTGCTTTATATAAATTTTCCAATTTTAAATCTGCATAACTTCCGTCAGAATTTCTGACAATTGCTTTTATATCAACTTCTTTTAACATTGGCTCATCTGTATATGAATTTCCTATTCCGAGTGTTATGACTTTTCTTCCGAGAAACTCCTCATAAAAACCCTTTAAAACTTTAACCGCCTTTCCTTTATCTGCTTTTTTACTGAAAACATGTAAAAATCTTCCCCCGAGTAAAACATTAAATTTTTCTTTGATTTTCTCAACTGCCTCTTCCTCTGCTTTGACTATTATCTCAGAAAATTCCCTTTCTTTTGCATATTCTGCAAGTAAAGAATCAAGACCTGTTATTTTTGAAACCTTCTCTACTCTCAAATCACTGAATGTTATAATCTTGTAATCTTTTTTCAAATCTTCTATAAATTTTTTAATTATCTCAATGGATTCACCGAGAATTACTCTCTCATATCCATTCTCATATTCACCCTTTTTTTCTCTAAAATAGCCCTTTTTAAAATAAATGGCAGTTCCATCTTCCACAATAAAAGGATGTTCAATCTCTGCTTTTTTCAAAAAAACTTCTGTCTCCTTCTTTGTTTTTCCTGTGCAGAAAATAACAGGATATATATCTTTGATTTTTATAAGTAAATCATAAGCCTCTGAAAAGGAATAATTTTCATCTATAAGGGTTCCGTCTAAATCAGTAAAGATTAAAAAGGATTTCCCAGAATTAATAATGTTTCTGTCTCTTTTTTTAATGTTTTCATCCATACATCAACATCAATATTTTTAATCTCAGGAAGAACCTTTGGCTTGGAAATCTTCTTTGTTTTCTCTATTCCATAAGAGGATAATTCTCTCAATATCCTTTCCTTTATTGCCTCGGTTGCAAGTTTGCTGTTATAAATTGTTGAAAGGGACATCAATATCATATCTTTAACATGTTCATCTCCTTTCTCTTCATGAATATGAGGATTCAGGGTCTCTATCTGATAAACCTCAATTTTTTCCTGTGGAATCTTCTTCTTTCTTTCCTCTGTAATATTTTCCATAAGATAAACAAGTTGATAGGGTTCAATTGAAAAACCTGTGGAAAACTCCATAATCTCTGCAAGTTTCATACTCATTGCATGCTCACCGGCATTCCCTGTTACAATTATATTTGTCTCAAAACCCGTATGCTCTGCAATTAAAAGATTTAAATATTTATTTGTAACCTCACTCACCCTTCCCCATTTTGAGAAATAAAGCCTCTTTTTTCTGACCTTTGGTTTATGACGCCACGCAAGCCGAACCATTGTAAAATCACTTTCACTTAAAAGGAATCCTGCTGCATAATCTTTCACATACTCATTAACAGAGCCAGGAATATAATTATCAGCATCAATAAACCCGATGTATTTAGCATTTATATATTTTGCAATAAGAGTCCCTATTATCATTCCTTCTCCTTTACCATCTTTAACAAGTCCGTTTTTATCAAGTATGTGGGTATATCCTGCTTTTTTAAAGGCTTTTCCAAGTCCGGAATCTTTCTGATGAATCAGAATAACTCTGGAATGAGTGAGGGAATATAGATGTTTTGCAAGCTCAACTTCCATTTTAAAGTTATTCGGGGATTCCCTCTGACTTGCAGAAACAATTATAATGGGACATTTATGGGGAATTGCTTTTAAAACTCCATCAAGCAAAAATATTCTCTCATCTTTGGTAGGAATAATTATTGCAAGTTCTCCAAGAACCTTTGAAATCTCTTCTCTTGGAATATTACTTATAAGAGAACTTTCAACAAATTCAGTCTCACTATCAAGTTTTATTACTTTCTGAACCTCATGAAAAATTACATTACCAAATATTTCTTTGTAAACTGTTGTTTCTAAAATCATGGTATTTAATTATAATATAAAAAATAGCTGAATTTCAAATTTAAAACGTTTATTAATTCCTAAATATAGCTAAAACAGAAATTTCCATAATTACAAAATTATTAAATATGTTTTAAACACAACCAAAAATAATATCAATCAAGTAATTACAGGTTATTCTCTTCTTAAAAATTTCTTCTGAATAAAGAGATAAAAGGTTGGGATAAAAATCAAGCTTATAAGAAGTGAGAACAGAAGTCCACCTATAACAGCAGTAGCAAGAGGTCTCCATGCTTCAGAGCCTTCTCCTCTGAATATAGCAAGTGGGACAAGTCCCATAATCGTTGTCAAACTTGTTATAAGAATAGGTCTGAATCTTCTCAAAGCTCCTTCTTTCGCAGCATCAAATATCTTTTTACCCTTTAACCTCAATCTTTCAACATAGTCAAGCATAACTATCGCATTATTAACAACAATTCCTATCATCATTATCATACCCACAAAGGAAGGGACAGAAAAGGGAAGACCTGTTATGGCATGAATAAGTGCAACACCTGTAACACCGGAAGGAACTGTGAACATTATTATAAAAGGTAAAAGGAAAGATTCAAACTGAGCAGCCATAACAAGATACACAAGTAAAATACCTATAAGAAACGCATAAAATAATGTCCTGAATGACTCAACCTGTTCCTCTGTAAGACCACCGAATTCCACCCTGAATTCACCGTGATACCCGAGAACAGGTTTTAATTTTTTTACAAGTTCCTTTTTAATTTCTCCGAGAGGTCTTCCAGCAGGTTCTGCCTGAACCTTCACAACTCTCTCTTTATTTTCTCTATCTATTGAAAGTGGAGTAAATCCTTTCTTAAATTCAAATATATTTCCTATATAGAGTTTTCTGTCTCCAAGCGGAAAAGAATAAAAAGACAATAAATCCTTATTTTTTCTGTATTTATCCTCAAGAACAATTTTTATATCCAGTTCTTTTTTACCTATTTTAAATGTTCCTGCTTTATCTCCGAAATTAAGCGCTCTTAAATAAGCCCCTATAACAGAGGAATAAAGTCCGAATTCAGAAATTCTATCCCTGAAGGGTATAAGATAAATTTCAGGTAATCCTTTCTCTCTTGTAACTCTCACACTTCTCACACCATCAGTCTTCTCAAGAACCTCTTTTATATATGTTGCAATTGAATCAGTAACTCTGAAATCCTCTCCATAAATTTTTATTTCTATCGGAGCACCAAATCCCTGAATCAAATTCTGAATACCTCCTGTTGTCAAAACCTGATATGTCTTTATTCCGGGTATTTTTTTCAGTTTTTCTTCCACTTCTTTTGCAATCTCAGAAATGCTTCTTTTCCTCTTGGCAGGGTCTCCCGCATTTGAATAGAAAAATCCTGTATTTTCACCTTCAACAAATCCCATGACTCCTGCAAAACCTGATTCACTTCTTCCTGTCCTTGTAGTATATGTTTCTATCTCAGGGACACTGGAAAGTATATCTTCTATTCTTTTTGAAATCGAATCTGTGACTGAAAGTTTTGCACCCGGGGGAAGAATATAACTACCTCTTAACTCACCTGTATCAGATTCAGGGAAAAATTCTGTTTTAACAGTGCCTGAAAAGAAGAGGAATAATCCGAAAATAAAAAAGGCAAAACCGAATAAAAGGGTTAAATAAACTCTTCTTAAGGCAAAATTTATAATTTTTTCATAGAAAATCCTCAGATAATCAAAAAATTTAAAAAGTATACCCTTTTTAGGGGGAACATTTCTTATCAAAATTTTTGAAAGGGTTGGAGTTAATGTCATACTCACTATAAGAGAGGTTAAAAGAACAACAGTTACAGTCATGGCAAGCTGTCTGAACATAATACCAACAAAACCTGTTCCTATCACAAGAGGACCAAAAATTGCTATTGTTGTAAGAGTGGATGCAAGAATGGGTGCAAAAACTTCCATGGCACCTTTAAAAGCAGCATTTAACCTATCCTCACCCTGCTCTCTTCTGAAGAAAACATTTTCCAGAACCACAACCGCATTATCCACAACCATTCCTGCTGCAAGTGCAAGTGATGAAAGGGATATTATGTTAATTGAACCACCTGTAAGTTTCAAAAGTATAAAACCTGCAAAAAGTGAAAAGGGAATTGTAAGCGCAATAACAAAACTTGAAGAAATGTGTCTTAAAAATATAAAGGTAACAAGAAAGATAAAAAGCACAGCCCAGTATATTGTTGTTGTCAAATTCTGAATTGATGCTTTAATAGACCTTGAAAAGTCGTTAACAATCTTTACTTTAATACCAGGATAATCTTTTAAAATTTTATCCACTTCCTTTTTAACTCTTTCTGCAACCTGCACAGTATTTGCACCCGATTGTTTCATTATTCCAAAAATAAGAGAAGGTCTTCTATCTGTTCTTACCTTATTAATCGGGTCATCATAACTTAAACTAACATCTGCAATATCACCAAGCCTGTAAATACCCTTACCTTTGACATATATGGGAACTTTTTTAATATCCTCAAGAGATTTAAACTTTGAACTTACCTTTACAGGTATTGAATAAAACGGGTCTTCAACCTTTCCTATAGGAACATTTATATTCTCTCTCATCAAAGCTTCCTTAATCATAAATGGAGTAATACCAAGTTCATCAAGATATTTCTTTTTAAGTTCAATCTTAACTATTTCTTTCCTTCCCCCACCCCAGAATTGAACCTCTCCTACCCCGGGAATTCTTTTTAATCTTTCTGCAATTTCTTCTTCAAAAAAGGTTCTTAAATCAAAAAGTGTATCCTCTGCCAGAAAAGCACCTATCATTATCGGAATCTGTGAAAGGTCAAATTTTAAAACTTTTGGGGATTCTGCATCTTCAGGTAAGTAATACTTTGTTATTTCAAGCCTTGTTCTTATATCATCCGCAGCTTTATCAATATCTGTTTCCCAGTCAAACTGAACTGTTACAACAGAAATATCCTGCATTGAGATAGATCTTATATCCGTTACATTCGGAACAGTTGAAACAGCGTCTTCAATATATTTTGTTATTTCATCCTCAATTTCTTCAGGAGAAGCACCGGGTCTTATTGTAATAATACTTGCCATCGGAATACTGACATCAGGGAACATATCAATAGGAAGAACTCTTATTGAAAAAACACCGATAAGAAAAAGAGCTGCGTATACAGAAAATGTTAAAATAGGTCTTTTAACAAAAAACTTTACCATTTTTAACCTCCGTTCACTATCTCTATCTTCATACCTTCTCTTAAAACTTCAGCACCTTTAAAAACAACAAAATCATTTTCACTTACACCCTTTATAATTTCAACATAACCCTCTGATTCTATCCCTGTTATAACAGGAACTCTTTTTGCCACTCCATCCTTTACCACAAAAACAGATTTTTTAGCAGCTCCCAGAACACACTTTGAAGGTAATTTCAAGACATTCTCCTTTTTCAAAACCTCAACCTCGACCTCACAGGGAGTTCCTGGCAGAAGTTTTTTATCAGGTTTGAAAACAGCCTCAAAATAAAAGTTTCCTGTAAAAGGATCTGAAGCAGAACTTATTTCTGTTATACGACCTGTATAAACGTCAGAATTAACAAAAACTTTCACCTTTTTTCTTTTTGTTATATACTTTGCATAATCAGAAGGCAGAGAAAGTTTTACTTTAAATTCTCTATCTCCATAAATTCTTGCAAGAGGTCTATTCGGGGTTATATATTCTCCTTTATCAAATTTAAAATAGGAAATCCTTCCTGAAACAGGTGCTTCAATCTTAACAGGTTCAAATTTAAGTCCAAAATCCCTTCTTTCAAGAAGAAGAATTATATCACCTTTTCTAACATAGTCACCTTCATTTTTGAGCCTTTTGAGATAATATCCAGGAACAGTTGTGAAAACAAGAACATCAGGATTGCCCTCCACTTTTCCTGAGAGTTTCACCTTAAAGGATATTTCTCCTCTTACAGGTTTGACAGCAGTAACAGGTATCCTGATTTCCTCTGTCTTTGATATTTTTTCTTCTTTTTTACATGAAACTATAGATAGAAGAACTATTAATGATAAAAGTATTCTTTTCATTTTTTACCTCCTGTGTTAACTTTCCCCCTTGGAGAAGGGGGAATTAAAGGGGGATTGATAAAAAATCTTAAAACATCCCCCTTGCTCCCTTCTGAAGAAGGGGGAACAATAAAATTTTTGTAAAACCCACAAAACATTTTGATTTCCCTTTAAAAATTTAGATTTACACCGTAAACTGCGGATTCATATTTTATTTTTGCTTCTTTTAACTTAAGGAGCGAATTCAAATACATAACTTCTGCCTCAAGTGACCTCCGGAGTGCATCAAGAAAATCGGTGTTTGAAATAAATCCTTTTTCATACTGATTCTTTGAAATTGAAAGGGACTTTCTTGTGAGTTCAAGAGTTTTTTCTGCAGCCTTAAAGGACTTAAGAGCTGATTCAAACTCTTTTTTTGCTGAAATCAAATCATCCTTTGCTTTCTTTTTTAAAAATTCAAGGGTATATTGTAGAGCTTTTTTATCTGCCTCTCTTTTATTTATTTCATCAATTCTTTTTCCGAAATTAAATAGATCAAGTGATATTCCGATAAAATACTGAAAATATCCGCCCCATTCATCCCTGAAAAATCCGTAAGGTTTTCCATAAATATAATTCACGGTTCCAAAAACCTTTGGTAAAAACTCAGAATATGCTGCCTTTTTATTATATTCAAGCATCTCAAGACTTTTTTCCATAACTTCAATATCAATCCTCTTAAGATTTTCATCTTCAAAAATCGTGTCAGGTTTTAATGTATCGGTCAAAACTATTTTCTCACTCACATCTATATTGCAGAAAGTTTTCAAAGATGTTAAAACCTTTATATAAATTTTCTCAAATTCAGCAATTTGGGATTCAAGACTCTTTCTTTCAGCTTCACTTCTTAAAACATCAAGTTCAAGGGTATAACCTGCCTCATATCTTCTTTTTGCAGTCTCTATATGTTCTTCAAGGATATCAAGAATTTTCTTATATTTATCAATTGCATTTTTCAAAAAGAGTGCCTGATTGTAAAGCATCCTTACAAGAAGTTCTATCTCTTTTTGCTTTAATTCTTTCTGTTTTAATTTTGAATTTTTCAGAGCATTCATCATTTTAAGAAGATATACCCTCTGAAATCCTGAAAATAAAAGCCATTCAAGGGAAACATTCAGAGTCCTTCTTTCAGCTTTTCCAAATTCAATCTCAACAGGTTCATAAATGGGTTGCAATGTGTTGGGGTCAATTCCAACCAGAACATACTGTGTCATTTTATCAACAAAGGTGGAATAGGAATAGGAGAAAGAAGATTTAAGCTGTGGTAAGAAGGATTTAAAAATTTGATTCTTCTGATATTGAGCTGATTTCACCTCTTCTATTTTTGATTTAATAAGAGGATTTTCAAGAGCTCTTTTAACAGCCCCTTCTTCGGTCAGGGACATTTGACTCACTAAAATCAATAAAATTTTTATCATACTTATTCCTCCTTTTTAATCTTTAAAATTTCTTTTACATATTTCCAAGCCTTTTCAAAGGAAACTTTTTTATCAAAGAAAACTTCGGACATGGCAGCAGAACGCACAATACCAAGCAAGATAACCGAATCAGAGGAAAAAGAATCAAAAGACCTGAATTTACTCTTTTTTTCACCTTCTTTCAAAACCTTTTCAATACCTCCTGTTATTTTCTTTACATGAGGCAAAATTGTTTTTATTATTTCCTCTCCAAGTTCACCCGGCCAGAGACGTATGGCACTCTCAAAATATTTTCTTCTTTTACTCAGATTATCATATATGAGTTTTAATAGTTTTTTTAATCTGTTTTCAGGTTCCATATCCTCATAAATAATTTTCTCAAGTTCCGAATAGAATTTTTCAATTTCATATTCAATTGAAGAAAGAAAAAGAGATTTTTTATCTTTAAAATATATATAGACTGTTCCCTTTGCAATCCCGGCTTTTTCCGCGATATCTTCAACACGGGCATTGTAATACCCTTTATTAATAAAAATCTCAAGCGCGGACTTCAAAATTTTTTCTTTTACATCCATTTTTTCCTCCTGACTGACCGTTCAGTCATTATTATACAATTTAAAATCTGAAATTTCAAGTTTGAATTCTCAATCTTTTTTCTATAAAATTTTCAATATGCCTTTGCTTATTTTGTTCTTTCTTTTATTTATATCGTGCCAATCAGATATAAATTCAGATTCGGGCAATAATAACTCTCCTTCATATAATTATCATGGAGAATTCACAGGATATATAATATCAAATGATAGTATAAATATAGACGATGGCTTAATATATGGAGCAATATCAGAATACTATGTTGATATCAATCAGAAATTACTCGAAGGAGAAATATTAATGATTTACAACGACAAAAATGATACCCTGATAAATAAAGAGATAGAAGAGGGTCGGGTTATAAATGACAGCATTTTTATAAAGATTATAAACATAAGCGATACATTCAAATTCCAGGGTATAAAAACTTTTGAGAATCATTATGAAGGAGAATGGTTTCTACTGGATAAAGGAATAATCGGAAAGGGATTCTTCTTTTTTGAAAAACTACCTCCGATGGATAGTCCACCAGGCTAATTTGACTTCAAATATATAAAACTTTTAAAATCATCAAAAGGAGGTATATGATGTTAAAAATATTTCTGTTTGTTTCGTTATTTTACTCAGATAGCAAACCCTATCTTGTATTGATAGAAAAACCTGTAAAAAATGAGATTCAATATCTTACTCAAACTGAAAAATATTTCATAACTGTTTTAAGTAAAAATGAATTGTCCAGATTTAAAAATGAAAAAATAAATATTATAGGAGAATATTCAGAAAAAGAAGAATACTTTATTATTAAAAAGAGAACCCCTGACACAGACATAATACCCGAAAACATATTATATAAAAATGAAAACTTTTACATTCTCAAGGGTATACCCGAGAAAATTAATACAAAGTATTTTTTTATCAAAAGAATTTCCAAAAATTTAAAAAGGTTTACACCTGAAAAAATTAAGAATGATTTTCCTGAATATAACAAAATTAAAAAATACAATCAGATAATTTCAGACATTGTATCAATGATTTCTCCTGATTCTGTATTGAATTTTATCAGAACACTTCAGAATTTTGTCACAAGAAACTCCTATACACAGGGATGTCTGGATGCCACAAACTGGGCTAAGAACTATATGCTAAATCATGGTATTGACAGCGTCTATTTTGATTATCACACGAGTGGAATGGCACCCAATGTTATAGGAATTAAATACGGTTTAATCGATTCTTATTATGTTGTATCAGGTCATATAGACGCAACAATAGGTATTCCCTGGTGGGAGGAAAATATTGCACCGGGTGCTGATGATGACGGTTCAGGTTCTTCAGGTGTTCTCGAATGTGCAAGGGTTCTGGGAAATTATGATTTTAAATACACAATTTATTTTATCTTATTTACAGGAGAAGAACAGGGTCTTTACGGTTCTCAGGCTTTCTGTCAGGTCCACCAAAATGACCCTATCATGGGTGATATTCAATTAGATATGATAGGATACGTAAATTTTTTACCTGAAAGTCTTGATTTAATATCTGACCAGAATTCAAGCTGGCTCATGGATTCCTTCGAGGTCTATACACAAAATTATGTTCCTGAATTAAAACTGATAAAAATAGTTGATGCAAACTTCTGGTATTCTGACCATTCAAGCTTCTGGGATATCGGAAAATCTGCAATTCTTGGAATTGAAGATAAAAATGTTCCAAATCCCTATTATCACTCAGAGGCTGATACAATAGGAGCAGGAGTCAATGATATAAATTTCTGTACAAACGCAATAAAGGCAACAGCCGCAACAATTGCAGGTCTTGCAAAACCGGTGGTGGGGATAAGTGAGAAAAAATACAGGTCCTCAGGACTCTCTTTTTTAATCAGAGGAAATAAATTAATATTCAAAAAACCTGCATCAGGAGAAATATATCGTATTTCCGGGAGAAAATTTTTAGCATTTAAAAAGAAGCAACTGATTAAACTAAAAAGAGGGATATGGTTCATTAATCTGGAGGATAAAAGTTTTAAAATAATAACCTTAAAAAACTAAGAGAAAACATATAAGTGGTTAATCTAAAAATCTGGGCTTCACAGCTTTTCAGACTTTTTATTAATTCTTGCTGTCAATATACCCCTATCTTAGGACACCATTTTTCAACAGGACAATTCTCGCACAAAGGTCTTAAAGGTTTACATATTCCCTGACCAAAAGCAACAAGGGTTTTGTTTAATCTTCTCCAGTATCTTTTATTAAAAACCTTCTTTAATTCTTCTTCTGTTTCTTCCGGCTTCTTTGTTTTTACCCATCCCAGCCGGTTTGAAATCCTGTGAACATGGGTATCAACACAGATTTCGTCTTTTTTAAAAACTTCTGTTAAAATTAAATTTGCAACTTTCCTACCAACCCCGGGTAATTTTACAAGCTCCTCAAAATTATCAGGGATTCTTCCCTTATATTTTTCTATAATCATATCAGCAAGTTTTTTTAAACTTTTTGCCTTATTTCTGTAAAATCCGACAGGATAAATGAGTTTCTCTATTTCTTTTAAAGAGAGCTTTTTTAAATCATGAAAATTTTTAACTTTTTTCAAAAACCTTTTCATAACCTCCCCTGTTGTCTCATCCCTTGTTCTTGAAGAAAGAATAGCTGAGATGAGTATTGAAAATTTACTCTTCCTCTTTATCGCAAGATATGATACCACAGGAACATCAAGATTTCTTGCAAATTTTTCTATTTTCAAGAAAACTTTTTCAGGTGAAACTCTTTTCATAGGATTTAATTATAAAAAGAACTTCTGACTCTGTGCGATAAATCGCATCATATGTTTATCTTTCCGCTATTCGCTCTCCGATAATTGTAAAAATGACAAACAAATTATATCACTTCGTTACTTCGATAATTATCGAAATACCGAATTAATAAGAAAATATTCAAAAAAAACCTGAAGTGCCCAACATCTATCTGATTTTTAAATCTTTTTCCTTATTACGACACTACGACAATTGTCGTAATGACGAAATATCTTCTGACGAAATACCCTCTCAGGAGTAAAGCCTGTGAATATATGTATTTACTCAAAGATTTCAAAAAGATATTTTTATACCTTCCAGTTCTAAAAGTTTTCTTTTCCATTCAAGACCTGCGGAAAACCCAATAAGACCCTTCTTACCTACAACCCTGTGACACGGAATTATTACAGGAAAAGGATTTTTTGCTAAAGCCTGCCCCACCATTCTCCTCAAATTTTTATTTCCCAATCTTTCCGCAAGTTCTGAATAGGTTATGACATTACCCCATTTTACTTTTAAAAGTTCTTTAAAAACCCTTTTTTGAAAATCTGTTAATTTTTCATAATCAATTATTTTTTTTGAAAAATTAAAGTCCTCTCTTTTTCCTTTAAAATAATTTCTAAATTCCTCAATGACTTTTGAAATCTTCTTCTCTTCAACTCCAGGTAATTTCAAAATTCCGGAATCTTTGAACTTTCCGAGTTTTATTTCTGTTATTAAATTGTCATTAAAATTAATAAAAATCTCTCCGAAAGGTGATATTATTTTAACCGTGTAATTTTTCATATATTATTTCTGCAAGTTTTTTTCCTATTCCTTTAACCCTTGCAATTTCATCAACAGATGCACCTTTTAATTTTTCAATTGAGCCGAAATATTTTAGAATCTCCATTTTCTTTTGTTCACCTATTCCTGGAATTCCGTCAAGTTCTGAAACTTTTACCTTTTTACCCCTTTTAACCCTGTGATAGGAAACAGCAAATCTATGGGCTTCACTCCTTATATTTCTCAAAACTTTTATACCATAGGATCTTTTCGGAATCATTACAAGTCTTCCATCAGAAAAATAGAGCTGGTCAAAGGTTTTTGCAAAGGCACATATATTCACATCCGAAATCCCGATTTCCTTTAAAGCAGAAATTGCTGCTGAAAGCTGGGGTTTTCCACCGTCAATTATAAATAAATCAGGGAATTTTTCTCCTTCTTCTTTCAATCTTTTGAATCTTCTCAAAACAACTTCCCTTACCATATGAGGGTCCGATTTTGCAGACTCTGTTTTAATCTTAAATTTTCTGTATGATTTTTTATCGGGTTTTCCGTTTTTAAAAACAACAATTGCACCCACCCTTTCATCTCCGAAAGTATGTGATATATCAAGACATTCAATATGGAAAGGAAATTTTTCAAGATTAAGTGCTGATTTTAATTCAATCACTCCTTTTGATGGCAAAATTTTACCCTTTTTCTCTATATAATATTCCTCAAGTTTAAATCTTGCATTTTCTTCTGCGAGTTTTAAAAGATTCTTCTCCTCTTCTGTATCAGGTTCTCTGAATTTAACTTGAGCATTTCTTTTAACTGAAAGGGCTTTCTCTATTTCTTTTAACTCATCAAAAAAACTTTTAACAATAACTTCCTTTGCACCTAAAATTCCTGAAAGGTAATATTGAAGGCAAAAAGAATATATAACATCTTTTTCCCCTGAACCAAGGGGAGCATCAAGTATAAAGGTTTCTCTATCAAGAAGTTTTCCATTTCTTATTCTGAACAGACAGACCGCAGCATAAGGATGGTGGATTGAACATGTGATAATATCAACCGATTTATTTTCATTAAGAACCGCCTGTTGAGTTCTTGAAAGCTCTCTTATTGAATAAAGGGCATCCCTTAATCTTGCTGCTTTTTCAAACTCAAGATTCTGCTTTGCTTTTTCTATTTCTTTTAAAAGATAATCCTCAACACTTTCTGTTCTTCCCATGAAAAAATCAATTACCTTTTTGACGGTTTCTTTATATTCTTCCGGTTCAACCCATCCCGGAACACACGGGGCAGGACATCTTTTAAGTTCATATTCAAGACAGGGATTTATTTTTCTTTTTGAAGGTAATTTATACTTACATGTTCTTATCGGAAAAATTCTCAATGTCATTCTGAGTGCTCTTCTTAAAGATTTTGCTGAATGAAAGGGACCTATTAAAACAGAACCGTCATCCCTTAAATCCCTTGTTGTGAAAATTCTGGGATATGTTTCATTTAAAGTAATTTTTAAATAGGGATATTTTTTATCATCCCTTAACCTTATATTAAACTTCGGTTTCTTTGCTTTAATAAGATTATTTTCAAGTAAAAGAGCCTCGGGCTCTGATGAGGTTGTGATAAATTCAAAATCAGAAACCCTTTTAATCATTAAATTAAGTCTCGGATTATCATATTCCATATTCATATGGGTTTTAATTCTTTCCCTCAAATTTCTTGCCTTTCCTACATAAAGAAGCCTTTTTTTCTTATCATAAAAAAGATAAACCCCCGGCTTTTCAGGAACAAATTTTAAATTCTCTTTTTTGAATTCCATATTTAAAAATTTAATGAGAAATTGCTTAAAATTCAAACTTATGATTTATTTAACCTTTTTTATTTTTACCCAGACCTTCAAAATCCTCTACCCCACCTATCTCGGAAATGAAAAAAGAAATTTTTATGGAATTAATCCTCCTTCTGAATTGAATCTGAAATGGAAAATTTATCTGGGAAAGGCAAAAAGCGGAGCTCACGGAGAATTCCTATGGGCAGGAACAGGATGGACAGGACAACCTCTTTTAACAGAAGAAGGAGAAGATACCTTTTTATATATTCCTTCATTATCCCATTTTCTTTTTAAAGTAAATGCAAAAACAGGCAAAATAATATGGAAAACGGAATTTAATGATGCTCTAAAAGGAACCCCCTCCTTTTATTTTTATAAAAATAAAATCTTTATTCTTCAGGGTTCAAGAAAAGGACTTTTTAAAAGGGTAAGGGACAGGAATATAAGAACCTTGCATATTGTTTCACCCTTTAATGGAAAAATAATTTTCTCAAGGAAAATTCCCGGAACATTAAGTTTCAGCAAGGATGTTGATGCCTCTCCTCTTGTTATAAATAAAAGAATTTACTGGGCATGCGAAAACGGTTATCTTTATAAATCAGTTATTGAAAATAATAAATTAAAAACAATTGATTCTGTTAAACTTTTTACCGATTATGAAGCTTACAAACACAAAGGAAATGTGGTTGTTGAATCCTCTCCTTCTCTTTTAAATAATTTAATTTTTGTCTCAACAGGTTCAGGGCATCTTTACGGAATTGATACAAATAATCTTGAAATAAAATTTGATTTCAAAACAGGTTCTGATATGGACGGTTCTCCCCATGTTTTGAGTGACGGAAAAATTCTTTTTACCCTTGAAAAAGAATTCATAGAAGGCAATGGCGGAGTTTTTCTGATTGACCCTTTTAATAAAAAAAATCCTGTTATCTGGTGGTTTCCTGTTAAAAAAAGTGTTATTAAAGAATGGGAAGGTGGAGTTATAGGAAGTGCTGTGTCAAATGAATATTATGTAGGTGATTCCTTGCCCAGATTATGTGTCTTTAATGGAATTGACGGATATTTTTATGTGGTTGCTATTGATAAACTGAGTGATAAAGAGGAAAAAGGACCTGATAATAAAATCCTATATTCTGTTCCATTTCTTGTTTTTAAAGATTTCATAGGCGGTTCAATTTCAACACCTTTAATTTTTAAGAATAGAATAATAACCTGTTCTTATGATGGTAAAATAAGGCTCTATGAAATCAAATTGGAGAAATCACATAAAGGAGATAAAGATGCAATAAAAAGTCTAAAAGGAGATTATTTCAGAGTAAAAATAAAACTCATTGATTCCTTTAAAACCTATGGAGGCATTGAATCAACTCCTCTTGTTTACAATAAAAAAATATTTGTGGGTTCAAGGGACGGATATTTTTATTGTGTGGGAGAATAAAGTTATTAATTTATAGCATAGAAGTTACATACCTTAACTACTTGATTTTTTCAGTATTCATAAAATATTTTTAACAATCATGAAAAAATTACTCTCAATATCGCTTTTTCTTTTTCCATTTACTTGTACCTATCTTCAGAAAAGGCTTGCTATAAAAAACTGCAAATTTAAATTTAAGGATGTCCAGATTATGAGACTCGGTCTTTCTGATATTGAATTAAACACACTCATAGAAGTAAAAAATCCCAACAAAATAGAAGTTGTTATAGAAAAATTCACCTATGATTTTTATGTAAACGATATAAATGCATTTTCAGGGCTTTTCTCTCAAAAAACAAAGATCAAACCCGGTAAGTCCAGAACAATAAGCATGTTGATAAATATTCCGTACAGCAAAATAACAAAAACAATCCTCTCTTTAATAAAGGAAAAGAAAGCTGAATACAAAATAAAAGGGAGAGTCTATCTCTCTACAATCTTAGGAGAATTCCCCTTTGATGTAGAAATAAAATAAAACCTTTACTTTCCTATCTAACTCTATACAGAATTTTTTTCAAAACCAGTATTTAAGAATTAGTGTGGGATTTTCAGTATCACACCTTTTAAAGAAAAAATAAAATTAAGAAAAATCCAGAATCTAAAATACCTGTCTCATAGAGAAATATTAATAGAGAAAGGTATAAATTCAACAGATTTAAAGCATTTGAAAAATTAAAGGAATTTGCTTTTTAATATAAATTCTCAAAAAATACCCCGTGGTTCAAATCCACATTTAATTATTTAAAAAGGGAAACTTAATGGCTAAAACAATACTTTTTGTGGGACATTCAGGTTGTGGAAAAACAAGCTTATGTGAGGCAATACTTTTTAATCAAAAGGTAACGAAAAGACTCGGAAGAACGGATGAGGGGACAAGTATTCTTGATTATGACCCTGAAGAACAGGAAAGGAAAATCACAATCAATCTGGGAATGGCTCATTTTGAAAAAAATGGAGAAAAGATATTCCTGCTTGATTCCCCGGGATTTCTTGATTTTCAGGGTGAATTTCTTTCAGGACTTCATATAGCAGATGCTGTATGTCTTGTTGTAAATGCAGGTGCAGGAATTGAGGTAGGAACAGAGATTTTTGGAGAGAGAGTTTTTGAGAAAGGAATTCCTGTCTGTGTTTTTGTTTCAAAAATGAAGTCTGAAAATGTGAATGTTAAAAATATTCTTAAAGGCTTAAGAGAAACCTTCGATAAAAAATTCATTCTTCTCACCTATCCCAAGGGAGAAGGACCTTCTTTTGAAGGAGTAATCAGCATCTTTGATGAGGTTCCTTCAGAATGGCAGAGTGAAAAGGACGAAGCAATGGAATCCATAGTTGAAATGGATGAAAATCTTGTGGAAAAGTATCTTGAATCAGGAGAGGTAAGTGCTGATGAGGTTCAGTTTGCACTTAAAAAGGGAATTAAAGAAGGATTAATTGTCCCTGTATTCTTCGGAGATTCAATTGAGGGAAAAGGTATAGAAGAGTTTATAGAATCACTTGTTAAATTCTTTCCTTCCTATGAAGAGATGGAACCAAGAAAAGGTAAAACAAAGGATGGAAGTGAGGTTACAATAGAACCTGCTCCTGACAAAGGTATTGTCGCCTTTGTATTCAAGACAATGAGTGACCCGCATCTGGGTGAAATTAACTATGTAAGACTTTTGAGAGGAACACTCAAACCAGGAACAGAACTTTTAAATCCAAAAAGAGATGTGAAAGAAAAAATAACATCCCTTTATTCTGTTCAGGGGAAAGAGAGAAAGGAAATAGACCAGATAAAGCTTGGAGAAATAGGAGCACTGGTAAAACTTAAGGACACTCACACCAATGATACCCTCTGCTCTCCTGATGACCCTGTTATTTATCCTGAAATTGAATTTCCATGGAGAAGTGTTCAGGTTGCTATTGTTCCCAAAACAAAGCAGGATGAAGAAAAGGTATCAGAGGCACTTCATAGATTAACAGCAGAAGACCCAACCTTTGCCTTTCATTATGATCCTGAATTAAAACAGACAATACTTGAAGGACTCGGGGAAATACATCTGAATGTTATAATTTCAAAGATGAAAAGAAGATTTGGAGTTGATGTTACTCAGGCAAAACCGAAAATTCCTTACAGGGAATCAATCAGAAAGAAGGCTGAAGCAATGGGTAAATATGTAAAACAGTCAGGTGGAAGAGGACAGTATGGAATATGTAACATAAGAATTGAACCACTTCCCAGAGGGAAAAATTATGAATTTGTGAATTCAATCTTTGGTGGAGCAATTCCTCAGAATTTCATTCCTGCTGTTGAAACAGGAATTAAAAAGGCAATGCAGGCAGGAGTTCTTGCAGGATATCCTGTAATTGATGTTAAGGTTGAACTCTATGACGGAAAATATCATCCTGTTGATTCCTCAAATATCGCCTTTGAAATCGCAGGTTCAATGGCATTCAGGGAAGCACAGGAAAAAGCAGACCCCTATCTCCTTGAGCCCATTTATGAGGTGGAAATAATAGTTCCGGAGGAAATGATGGGCGATGTTATGGGTGATTTAAACTCAAGAAGAGGAAGAATTCTCGGAATGGAACCCTACGGAAAGAAAAAACAGAAGATAAAAGCCTATGTTCCTCTTGCAGAACTTCACGGATATTCAAGTGCATTAAGGTCAATTACAAAAGGAAAAGGTGTATTCTTTGCAAAATTCTCTCACTACGATGAAGTGCCAAGGGAACTTGCACAGAAAATAATTGAGGAAGCAAAAAGGGAAAAAGAGGAAGGGTCCTGAAAGGGAAAATTCCTGTTATAATTTTATTTCTTTTTACACTGAGCTGTATAAAATCTGTTAAGCTTCCCGAGGATTTTGAAATAAAAATTTATGTATGGATTAACCTGATGCCCTCTCCGATTCAATATCCGAGAAAAATCAAAGGGCATATAGAAATAAAGGGAAGTTTTGAAGAAAAACCGGAATTAAAAAAGGTCTTTTTACTTTACAACAGCAAAGAAATTGAAATACCTTTCAAAAAAGAAAAGGATAAATGGTTGATTGAAATTTCTCCGAATATAATCTCGCAAATAAAGCAAAAAGAGTATTTGAAATTAAAACTTCTTTTATCTTATAAAGGTAAAGTATTTGAAATAATTAAAGAAAAAATAGAAATAAAAAGGATATATTAATTATGGAAATAGGACTTGATATACCAAAACTGCCAGTGTTTTTTGCAATAATAATTTACATCTTCTTTCTGCTCTATTATATTTCAAAGGCAAGAAAAGGAATAAAGCTTTTCTTAAGAAAAATTCCCGGAATTGAAGCGGTGGATGAGGCAATAGGAAGAGCAACCGAAATGGGAAGACCGATTTTATATATTCCAGGACTTTCAACCATAAGTGACGTGGCAACAATTGCATCTCTTAATATCCTTGCCCGTGTTGCAAGAAAAGCAGGTGAATATGAAACAGATATAATTGTTCCGAATAGAAATCCAGTTGTTTATACGGTTGCAAAGGAGGTGGTAAAACAGGCATATACTGCTATTGGAAGACCTGATTTATTTAAAGATGACTCTGTTTTCTATGTTACTGATTCACAATTCGGATACACTGCTGCTGTTTGTGGAATAATGGTAAGGGAAAAAACAGCAACAAATTTCTTTATGGGAATGTTCTGGGCAGAATCCCTTCTACTTGCAGAAACAGGGGCAGCAACAGGAGCAATTCAGATTGCAGGAACCGATGCAATCACACAGCTTCCCTTTTTCATAACAGCATGTGACTACACTTTAATAGGAGAAGAATTTTATGCTGCAAGTGCCTATCTTTCAGGTGAGCCTGTTCTTGTTTCCACAATAAGAGCACAGGATGCTATGAAATTAATTATAGCAGTTTTAATACTTCTGGGTGGATTCCTTGGTTTGATTGGAAAAGCAGGTATTTTAAATTTCCTGTTTCCATAAATTATGAGAAAACAGATACCAATATTAATTGTCTTTTTTGTAGGACTTCTCGGGTTTTTACAGTATTTTGTTACAGGACCCATATCCAAGGGAATTTATAACACCTGGCTGGAGTGGTTTCAGGGTGTTCAGGGAATGGCTATTATTATGGCTATAATTTCACTCACAAAAAGGCACTGGACAAATGTGAGAAAGGGAAGAAATACATTTTATTCCCTTGTAACACTGATTTCTCTTTACGGAATGATGTTCCTGGGGCTTTTCCTGGGTATTGAAAAGGGTTCCCTGTTTGATAAATTGTATGAATATGTAATGGTGCCTTTAAATGCAACAACCTTTTCCCTTCTTGCCTTTTATATGGCTTCTGCAGCATACAGGGCTTTTAAGGCAAGAAGCATGGAAGCAACCCTACTTTTGTTATCAGCTTTCGTATTAATGATAGGTCTAACATCTTTTGGAGACATGATTTCAAAAAATCTTCCCTATTTTGCCCAATGGGTTCTTGATGTTCCGAATCTTGCTGCACAGAGAGGAATAGTTCTTGGAATTGCTCTGGGAGTAATCGCAACATCTTTAAAGATAATGCTCGGAATTGAAAGGAGCTGGTTAGAATGAGTATCTGGGACAAACTGGCAAGAATACCCCGTTCCTTTATATTCTTAATTATCGGGCTTGCTGTTTTTTTACCTCTTCTTGTTAAATTTACACTTCCTTTAAATGTTTTAAAACCTGTTCAGGATGTTTATGACTTTATTGAAAGTTTACCCGAGGGAACCCCTGTAATTCTTTCCTGTGACTATTCACCTGATGTTCTACCTGAAACCCATCCTATGTCAATTGCCCTTGCAAGACACATGGCAAGGAAAAAACTAAGAGTATATATTCTTACACTTCACCCTGCAGGAACAGGACTTGCTCTTGATGTGTATAACAGAATGATTAAGGAAATGGGGGCAAGGGAAAGAAAAGATGTTGTCTTTCTGGGATATTTCCCATCTCCTGTGGCTACAATACTGGGAATAGGAGAAGATATAAGAAATGTGTTTAAGGCTGATTATTTTGGAGTTCCTTTTGACAGCATCCCTGCTTTTGAAGGGGTGAAAAATTATAATGAAATAAAACTTGCTATCAGCATATCAGGTGCTGCTTTACCAGAATGGTGGATGACCTATGCAAACGGAAGATACGGGGCAAATGTGGTTGCAGGAGTTACAGCTGTTATGGCAGCACAGCTCTATCCTTATTACAGAAGCAAACAGTTCATAGGAATACTCGGAGGGATGAGAGGAGCAGCAGAATATGAAAAATTAGTAAATGCTCAGGACCTTGCAACAAAAGGAATGAACTCAATTTCCCTTGCAAATTTTGTTATGGTTTTATTTGTTATAATCGGTAACATTGCCTATTTCATGCAAAGGAGGAAAAGAGAATGATTACCACTGACCTCTGGATATGGCTGAGTGCTTTACTGACACTTGCTATTTTCTCATTTCTCTACAGGGATAACCCTGTATACAGATTCGCAGAACATTTATTTGTTGGAATCTCAGCAGGTTATTATGCTGCAATTTACTGGCATAACGCAATTTACAGATTTATAATAAATCCCTTAGCAACAAATTTCTCAATTTTTTATTATAAACTAACATGGCCCGAACTCTTCGGAAATGTATCTCTGATTCCCGCCTTTTTCTCATGGGCAATGTATCTCATACCACTGACACTCGGACTTTTATTCTTTGCACTTATAACTCCTAAATATTCATGGTTAATAAGATATCCGATTGCCTTTTTAATGGGAGTAGGAGCAGGACTTGCCCTTTATCCTTCCTTTAAAGCAAGAATACTTGACCAGGTAAAGGATACCTTTTTACCCCAGTTTTCAAATTCACTTTATTTCTTAAATGCAATAATAATATTTATCGGAACATTCACAGTTCTTTCCTATTTCTTTTTCTCAAAAGAACATAAAGGACCTTTAAAAGTTCTTTCAAGAATAGGTATAGTATTTATAATGATAGGTTTCGGAGCAGCATTCGGATATACAGTAATGGCAAGAATCTCACTTTTAATCGGAAGATTTTACTTCCTGATTCATGACTGGATACATTTGATTTGATTAAAATTTTACATCTCTGAAAATTCTTTTATTTCTTTCAATGTATTTTTTAAATTCTTCTTTCCCCTTTTTGGTCAATCTGTAAATTGTTCTGGGCTTTTTATCTTTAAATCCTTTTTTAATTTCAATAATGCCTTTCTCTTCAAGTTTATATAAATGGAAGGAGAGATTACCTTTGGTCAAACCTGTTTCTTTTAACAGAAAATTAAAATCACATTCCTTCACATTCTCCAGTATAAAAAGAATAAGAAGACGGGCAGGCTCATGAATATCTCTGTCAATTTCTTTAATTTCCTTTAACCTCTTCTTAAGCTCATCCATCTTATTGCTCCTGAAATAATAAGCACAAAACCGCTGATAAAAAGTATCAGAGCAAACTTTATATCAGGATGAGTTTTCAAAAACAGAATACCGAAAGATAAAAGAAAGGAAAAAAGAAAATCAAAAACGAAGGAATAAAGGAAAAATACAAAAATACCCGAAAGCATAAGAAGATGGGGCAGTAAGATAAGTTTTTCGAAATAACCTTTATTTACACCGAAAATCATGAATAATAGAAATATTAATAAGGAAAGGAAAAGAAAAATTTTTATACCCCTTGGCAATGGAAGCGGAGCGAAATATCCTGTTTTTTCATATATAAACTTCTCTCTTATAAAATTTTTCATTTTCTCATAATAGAATAAAAACAGAACCGAAAGTGCGATCAAAAAGAAAAGTGAAATAACACTCAACTTCTGATTTAAACTGGAAGGGTAAAGGGCATCAAGAATTGAAAGATAAATAAGAAGACCTGTAACACAGAGAAATCCACCTGTGAGCATCTGAGGCATCCCATCCATAAACCTTATTTTCTCGGATTTTTTATTTTTAAAAATTCCTTCCATTTTTAACCTCCCTTTTGGTCTGTAATACAGACTATTATATTATACAGACAAAATTCAGAAATTTCAAGTCCCTTTGAAAAAAATCAAAAACAGGATTAAAATTTATTATGAAAAGAATTTTCTTTTTAAGTTTTTTTGGCTCTGCCTTTCTCTTTTCCCAAATATGGCAGACAAAGGCAAGTATGCCTACAAATAGAAAAGGACTCGGAGTGGTTACTTTAAATGGGAAAATTTACGCAATAGGTGGCAGAAATTCACAGGGATTTTTAGCCACAAATGAAGAATACGACCCTGTAACCGATAACTGGGTAACAAAAAATCCAATGCCAACACCAAGGGAAGGTATGAGTGTTGTCACTGACGGGAACAGAATTTATGTAATCGGGGGTTACAATGGTTCTTATTTGAGAATCAATGAGGAATATAATCCTTCAACAAACACATGGACTTCAAAAGCACCTATGAACCAATCCAGAACAGGCTGTGCCGGGGTATATTATAACGGCAAAATTTATATTATGGGTGGATTTAACGGCAGTTCATATGTTTCATCAAATGAAGAATATACCATATCTTCAAATTCCTGGTTATCAAAGACCCAGATGCCAACACCAAGAAGTTATGCAGGAGCATGTGTTTTTAATGGAAAAATTTATGTCATAGGTGGTAAAAACGGGACAGGTGAACTGAATATAACTGAAATATACGACCCTTCAAACAACACATGGACAGGAGGAATAAATATGCCCACACCCAGAAGCGGGCTTATTGTAAGAAATGATACATCTAAAATATACGCAATTGGAGGATACAATAACGGATACCTTGATATTAATGAAGAGTTTGATTTTTCAACAAATTCATGGATAACAGGAACTCCGATGCCAACTCCAAGAAGTGAACTTTCAGGTGATTTCATCAGTGGAAAACTTTACGCAATAGGAGGGATGAATAATTCGGGTTATCTGAATACCAATGAGGAGTTTAACCCCCTTGCTGAAGATATAAAGGAAAAACCGGATAAAAAGATTGATTTGAAATTTTCAAAAAATTATACACTATATTCAATAACAGGAAGGGTTGTTAAAATCAAAAAAACAGGAATATATTTTATAAAATCAAATTATCAAAGAAAAAAGATTGTTGTAATAAAATAACTAAATCTTTCCACCCGGTTTAACAAGAGGAATATTCTGTTTACAGAGAGGACAATTATCAGGTGAATAAATCTCTACCTTTTCCCTGTAAATTGAATAAAAGGGATAACCAAAATCTTCCTCCTCTTCCCTTCTATCAACAAGAACAAGAATTCCCTTTATATTCGCAATTCCTTCGCATGCCTTCAAAGTTTTTTTCACAGAACCACCTGTTGTAATAACATCATCAACAATAATTGCATTAACAGGATATTCTATTCCAAAATCTCTTCTTATTATAAATCCGTCCTCTTTTTTCTCTGCAAAAATTGTTCTCTTATTCATCATTAATCCCAGAATTTCAGCAATTAAAGCCCCACCTGTGAAAGGTCCTATTATTACATCAAAATCAATCTTATTTAAGAAATCAAGGGAAAATTCAAGCAATTTTTTTAGATATTCCGGATATGAGAGTATCCTGTATTTTTCAAAATAAACATCAGAATGATTACCGCTTGTTAATAAAAAATGTCCCTTTTTTAAAACTCCAAGTTCTTCAAGTATTTGTTTCGGGTCCATAAATTTTCCTCCTTTATCCCTTCTGATATTTTTTTAAAAACATAACCTTCTTTTTTAAGTTCATTTATCAAATTTTCCAGAAAAATCCTGTATTCTGCTGTATCGTTTTCAGGTGAGCCGAGATGTAAAAGAAGAATATAACCTTTTTTATTTCTTATTTTCAAAAAACGCTCAAACCTTTTTTTATAATCCTCCACACTTTTCCAGTCAAGAAAATCATATGTCCATCTTACATGAATATATCCCATTCTGCTTGCCCATTTTCTTATTTCTCTGTTTTCTTCACCGTATGGAGACCTCCAGATAAATTTCATATTTTTGCCTGTAATTTTTTTAAAAAGCTCCTCTGCTCTGAAAAGTTCTCCGAAAATTTTTTCAGGTAAAAGACCGTTAATTGTATAGTTCATTCCATTTATTTCAAAGGTTGTTAAATGGGGATGAGAATAGGTATGATTGAGAACCTCATGGGAATCAGCCACAATTTTTCTAACAACCTCTGGAAACCTTCTCATAAATTCACCTGTAAGAAAAAAGGAGGTTTTTATATTGTGCTTTCTAAGAACACCAAGAATTATTTTATATCTCTGGGCATAACTTCCTCCATCAAAAGTTAAATAAATTTCTTTTTTATCTGTATTAAATTTTATAATTGAGCCATCATAAAAAACCGGATATGAAGTCTTTTCAATATAAATTTTTTTATAAAAATATTCCTTTTCCCTGATAACCGGCTTTTTGTAAAGCATGTAAACAGAAACAAAAAATAAAAGAATAAAAAAGGAAAAAGTCATTTTGATGTAAGGATAGGAAAGAGGTTCTTTGTATATTTTTTTCTTTTTAAATTCTTCATAAATAAAAAGGTAAGCACATTTTTTTGAGCAGAAATAATGGTGAAATCTTTTATATGTGCATTTTGAACATATTGATTTCTTACATCTAAAGCATTTCCTGGTAAGAAACCTGTCAGGATGAATACTGCATCTTTTCTTCTTTTTTTTCTTCATATCTTCTTATTATAAAAAATGAACCGATTTAAATTAAACTGCGTCAAATTTTAATTAAGGGTTCAAACCCCTTAAAATAAAAAAAGGAGGAATTAAATGAACTCTCTTATATTCTTATTATTCCTTATAAACCAGCCAGGACCATTACAGAAAATGTTTTTAAGGAGAAATCCAGAATTGATTATAAGGGCTCTTGCAATGGAACCCAGGGTCCAGGAAAAGGTAGGACTTTCAGAAGATGAAATTAACTTTTTCAAGGACATCTATTTTGAAACAAGGAAAACAACCGAAAGGATAAAATCAGAAATAAGGATAAGGGAAATTGAACTTGAGGAGGTAATGCAATCAGAAAAAATTGACTTTGATAAGGCAGAAAAACTGATAAAGGAACTGGGTGATTTGAATACAGAATTAAGGTTAAATCAAATCAGAGCTTTCAGGAAAATATATGAAGAACTCGGAGAAAAAAGATTTAATGAAATAAGGGAAAAACTCAGAGAGATAAAACCTGAAAGAAGATTTCCAAGGCCAAAAAGATAAAATGGAGCAACATGAAAAAGAAGAACTCTTTAATACTCTTTATGAAAAATACTCTCACAGAATATGGAAATACGTATATTACAAAACAGGCAACAGGGAAGATACAGAAGACCTTTTACAGGAAATTTTTATCAGGGTCTGGAAAGGACTTGACAAATTTGAAGGAAGAAGTTCATATTACACATGGATTTTTAAAATATCAATGAATACCGTAATTTCCTTTTACAGAAAAAGGAGATTTAAAAAATTTATACCCCTTGATTCTGTTGATGAGAAACACTACTCCTATGAAAGGGATGAAAGAAAGGAAAGGGTCCTGAATAAAGTAAAACTCCTGCCCGAAGACCTGCGAAATGTTATTGAACTTTATTATATTTCAAACTTTAAAATAAGAGAAATAGCAGAAATGCTGAATATCCCTGAAGGAACTGTAAAAACAAAATTAAAAAGAGCAAGAGAACTTTTAATGGAGCTTTTAAAATGAAACATTTTGAAATAAATGAAATTTTTGAAATCCTTGAAAATAAAAAAGAAGATTTAAAAGAACTGGAAACTCACATAAAGGAGTGTTCTGAGTGCAGGGAAAATTATGAGAAGATAAAGGAATTTCTTGAAGCAATGGATATTGAACTTCCCTTTGATGTTAAAGTAAGAGTAAGAAACAGGGTTCTTGAAAAGGTAAAAAGAAAAAGAAAGTTAAATCTTCTGCTCGTTCCCTCGCTTGTAACCTCAATTGCAGTATTTCTGCTTGTTTTTATTTTTATCAATAATAAAAAAGAAAGAGAAATATTTGTATTCTCTCCTGAACCCCAGTCAGTTCTAACACCTGAAGAAGTCCTTTTTGCCTTCAAAATAAAGGATATAAAAAACTTAAGAATATACCTTGATGATATTGATATAACAGATTCTTTAAAGTCGGATGGAAATATTTATTACTATCTTGCAGAAAAGCTTGAATTGAATCCGGGATCTCACAACATTATAATTTTGAAAGATAATCAAATTGAATACTCAGGCAAATTTTATCTCACTTCATTTAAATATTCAATGGATTACTGAAAATTTCAGATTAAAGGCTCACTTTTTACCGATACTGTATTCCCATGGTTCTGGAATCATTAAAAACATTAAGGTAGAACCGAGTATTGCCATATTCTTCATAAAATTTGTAGTTTCAGCCAGTTTCCTCATAGGTTCAGCAACAGCCCAGAAGTTATGCATCATAAATGTTACAGGAATGTAAAATATAACAAGTAATAAAACCCCTATTTTAGGATAATAACCTAATAGAATCAAAACTCCGCCAACAACAAGAAGAAGACCCGTAAAAATAATAGCAAGATTAGGTAAAGGAACACCTTTTGAACCCGCATACTGAACCATCATGTTAAACTTTAGAAAATGATTGAGCCCAAAAACCACATGGACCAAACCAAAAATTATTCTGCCTATTAGAAAAGCTATTCTCATAATTTTCCTCCACTCTTTTTTAAGATTAGGGATTGAACCTTTTAGAAATAAATTTTTATATTTCTAACTCTATTTCTTCTCCTACAAAATTTATTTCTTTATGTTTTCCATCACAAAATGGCTTATCTTGTGAAGCTCCGCATCTACAAAGGGCTATTACTTGGAGATCTCTTTCCTCTTCTCCTTTCTCTTTTTTAATCTTTATTTTTTTCTTTTCATCAAGAATAATCACCACAGGTCCATTCTTCTTTGCACTTATTTTCATTTTATACTCTCCTATTTTTGAGGGAATTGAACCTTTAAAAATTTAATTCCCATATTAAAATATATCATTGAAATATTCAAAAATCAATATAGATTTAAAACAATTCTATTTTACTTATGAAGTTTAAATTCATAAAAAGATTGAATTTCATCCAATTTCCTCGTATAGTTAAACAGGTTCAAGTCCGATTATACAAGGAGAAAGTAATGAAAAAGCTTTTTTTAATAGTGAGTATTGCATTCACTACCACTCTTTTTTCCCAGAATTACCTTGATATAGAAAGCACACTTAAGAACTATTCAGGAGAAAGCCTTAAATTTTATAAGAAGGTCAGTGAAACAAGTTGGATGGTTAAATTTCAATTACCTGAATGGGAATATCCCTGGTATGTCAATATTATGATGGAAAAAGACCCGAGTAATCCTGATTTTAATATTGTTTATATATGGACTAATATAGCAAAATTTGAAAGAGCTCCTTCTCAAAAATTGCTTGAAGTTCTTATGAAAACAAATGCTGACCCCTATAACTGGGGCACCTTTTCTGTTATTAAAGGTAATGATGGTTATTATTATATTGACTATAATATAAAATTCAGACATAAATTTCTGACACCAGATGAACTTTTTGAAGCCATTGGATGGGTGGCGGGATATTCAGAAGGAATTTATAAAGAGGTACTTTCTTACAAATAACTATTTAAAAACAGGTAATATAATAACAAGCCTCTCTATAAATATACCCAAAATAATAAGAATTGATATAAAGTTCATAAATTTTATATTCAATTTAGTCTTTTTCGGAGCAAGGGAAGGAAAAGGAATTGCAAAACAGAATAAAAGAACAAGTAAGGATAAGTAATTAAAAGGAAAAACTGATATTCTTTTGATAAGGAAATTTGTCTCTTCAGGAATATTTCCATACCATATAACAAGCAACTGAGTGAACATAAGACCTGCCCATATAAGTGAGAAACCAAATATCATGGAAGAATTTTTATGGAGTATATCTCTATCATTTACTTTACTTATTATAAAATGGTTTATTGCCAGAGCCATAAAAAATGACTCAACAAAGAAATAACCTCCAAGAAGTGTTGAATAAAAGGGATATTCAAGGGGTAAAATAACATCAAAAGCAATAAGTGATTCTGATATTACAAAACTTAAGAGATATAAAATTGCATATTTTTCCTTCTGATTATTTTTGAAAAGATAAGCAAAAAGATAGGTGAGAAAAAGAAATAACAGATTTCTAACAACAAAAAATAAAGGGTTAAACCAAATCCCTTCAACTTTTCCAAAGGGATAGTATTTTATAAAAGGTATAATAAGAACAAATAGAATCAGGGGTATTAAAAGAAGATTTACAAACTTGAAATAATTTTCTCTATTCCTCCAAATCCATTCACCCCTTGAAAGAAAACCAACAGTTAATAGAGCAATCATTCCCTGAATAAGAGGAGTCAAAAATGAAAAGATTATAAGAATTAATAGAAACAAAAGTTTCATTCTTCTTTCACCTCAATTATGAAATTGTTTTCCATTTCTTCAATTTCAATAATTCTTTTAACTTTTGGAAGTTTTGTGAGCAGTAAAAATCCCACGAAAGAAAATACTCCACCAAAAAGTATTATAAGTGCATAATATATTACAATAAATGCAAGTATTGAAATCGGAGGTTTTCCTCCAAGAATCTCATTCCATTCCAGGCTTGCATAAGCTGTAAGAAAAACTGCAAATAAAAATCCTGAAATTGAACCAATAAGAGCAAAATATTTAATTTTTCCCTTATCTTTATCATGAAATCCTTTAACAGGAACAGGAGTATAGGTTTTTATTTTATTCTTCCGAATCCCCTTTCTAATTAACTTATTGTATTTTTCAATAAAATCTTTTTCATTATCAAGCACTATTCTCATGGCTTTCCTCCTTTATTTCGGTTATTGAAAGAAAGGGTAAAACTTTTATAAAAATCAAATAAAGGGTAAAAAACAATCCAAAACTTCCAATTGTTATACCAAATTCAACAAAACTGGGTTTATAAGTTCCCCAGGCATAGGGTTCAAAATCTCTTGAAAGAGAGGTAACAATAATAACAAATCTCTCAAGCCACATACCTATATTAACAAGTATTGAGAGAATAAAGAGATAGGGGATATTCCTCCTTAATTTTTTATAAAAAAGGGAAAGGGGCAATATTGAATTACAGAAAATCATAATCCAGAAAAGAATCTTATAATCACCCAGAGCCCTGTAAGAAAACAGAGTTTTTTCAAATATATTTTCTCCGTAAAAGGCAAGGGAAGTTTCTACTATGTATGAATATGTTACTATTAAAGAAGTAAAAAGCAGAACTTTTGCAATGTTATCAAAGTGTCTTTCTGTTATATAACTCTCAAGACCGAGAAATTTCCTCATTGGAACAGAAAGGGTAATAACCATTGCAGTTCCTGAAAATATAGCTCCTGCAACAAAATAGGGAGCAAATATGGTTGTATGCCATCCCGGTAATATACTCATTGCAAAATCCCAGGAAACAACAGAATGAACAGAAACAACAAGCGGAGTAGCAAAGGCAGCAAGAAATAAATAGAGCTGATTATAATTATTCCATTCTTTTTCCGTTCCTCTAAAACCAAGAGAAAGGATTCCATAAAAAAATTTCCTTATTTTATCCTTAAAAAACCTTCTTGCTATTGCCAGATCAGGTATTAAGCCTACATAAAAGAAAATCACACTTATTGTAAGATAGGTTGATACAGCAAAGACATCCCATATAAGAGGTGATTTAAAATTAACCCATAAATGTCTCTGGTTCGGATAGGGAAAAAGCCAGAAAAATTTCCATACTCTTCCGAGATGAATAAGCGGAAAAAGCCCTGCTGTCATAACGGCAAAAACTGTCATTGCCTCTGCTGACCTGTTAAATCTGTTCCTGAATTTTGCCCTCAGGAGAAATAAAACAGCTGAAATGAGTGTTCCTGAATGAGCAATACCTACCCAGAATACAAAATTCGTAATATAAACTCCCCATCCCACAGGATGTCTTATACCAGCAACTCCCATTCCTGTTACTATCTGATAAATCCAACTTACAGCCCCAATGCCAAGCATTAAAAAAGTAATCAAAAGTGCCAGAATATAAAGTTTAGAGGGTTTCCAGAGAACAGAAAGTATATCTTTTTCTATTTTTTCAAATTTCTCCTTCATCCTTATTCTCCTTTAAATAATATATAGAAGGTTCAACTCCCAGTTCCTCAAAAATTCTGAAAGTATTTTTTTCTGAATGTTTATAAACTTTTGATTCTTTATCATTAATATTTCCAAATATAATAGCTTTTGTTGGACATGTTTGCATACAGGCAGGTATGACCTCTCCATCTTTTACATCCCTTTTTTCATCCTTTGCTTTATCCTCTGCCCTTCTTATCCTCTGTATACAGAAAGTGCATTTTTCCATAACACCTTTTGGTCTTTTTGAAATTTCAGGATTAAGCATAAGCTTCATTTCTTCTGTCCAGTATTTCAAAGGTGAATTATCCTTTGCCCAGTCAAACCAGTTAAATCTTCTTACCTTAAAAGGACAGTTATTTGAACAGTATCTTGTTCCAACACATCTGTTATAAACCTGAACATTGAGCCCTTCAGAATTATGAAATGTTGCAGAAACAGGACACACAGGCTCACATGGTGCATTGTGACATTGTTGACATAACATCGGTACAAATTCAATTTTACCATTCTCATAATATGGCTCAATTCTTATCCATGACATCTCTCTTCCCTTTAAATGTTCCTCATAACCGGTACATGGTATATTATTTTCAATATAACATGCAGCAACACATGCAGAACAACCGATGCATTTATCAAGGTCTATAACCATTGCCCATCTGTATTTGTTATGTTTATGTTCAGGATACATTGACTTTTTTGTCTCAACTTTTTGTTTTATCTTCCTATGTTCTTCATCTAAGCCTTCTTTTAATATTCTTTTATAATCATAAAAAGAACCCGAAAGAATTGGTAAATCAAATCTTTTTCCTGTCTTTTTAACACTTTTTATTTCCCTGAAAATAGAAAAATCATAAGAATCCTCCAGTAATTTTAAGGGCTTTTGATAAAAAGATTTATCAATTAAAAAGACATCATCATTCAATAAATTTGAAATAAAAACAGGTTTCTCAATTTCGTCATCAATTAATCTAATCAAAATTATATCTCCATTCTTTAGATCATTTTCTTTTGCAAATTCTTCAGAAATAATAACATATTCACCCCATGATATACTGGTAACAGGGTCAGGGATTTCGTTCAAAAGCATAATACTTTTACTTCTACCATCAAAAAATCTAATAGAAGGTGATATAATAAGAACCTTATTTTTATTTTCAGAAAATTTAAAATTTTTAAATTCTCCTATAATTCCTTCAAAGTTTAAAGATACCTTTCTTTCTTTATTTAATATCAAAAAGCCTTTGTCAACAAACTCCTCCTTATTATCCTCAAATCTTTTTTCCCATTCCTTCTCAAGATATTCATCATAACTATCTTCCTTTACATAACCTTCAGTCTTCATTAAATCAAACAAAATTTCCTCAAATGATTTTGTATTAAAAAGTTTGTTCATAAGTTTATTCTGTATTGTATACACACCTCTTAAAGGCTCTGAATCATTTCTGAATTCAGGAAAAAGAGAGAGAGGAAGAATAATATCGTAATTATTATCTATATTTTCAGAAGAATCGGTAAAAAATACCTTAAGTTTAAAACTACTTAAAAACTTCTCCAAAAACTCTTTTTCAAAAATCTCTTTCAGATTTATATTTTTAACAAACAAAACAGAATTTTGTTTTGAAGAAAAATCATCGGCTTCCCTCAAAATCTCAAAAGGATAATTCACATCCTCATAATTATATGAGTGTGTAAAATCTATAAATGAATTAAAAAGACCTTTCATTTCATTCAATACATTCGTAAGTAAACTTAAATAGAATCCCTTTTCAGACATGGAAGAAACATCACCTGTCAAAATCATAGCTTTTTCTGTTTCAATATATTTCTTCTCAATAAATTTTATATCCTCTTCTCTTATCCCTGTTTTCTCAGAACAACTCTTAATATCCACATCAGGTAACATTTCTATAACTTTTCTGTATTTATTCAATCCTTTGTTTTTAATCAGGGATTTCAAAAGATAAGTCAAAAGGTAAATCTCAGATTCAGGTTTTATTCTGTATGTTAAATCAGCATTCATTCCTGTAAGGGAAATATGGGGTTCTATATGAATAAAATAAAATTTCTTGTCCGAATAATACTTAGAAAATACCAAAGGGTTTAAAAAGGTTTCAAAAATTGATGCTCCGAAATTTATAAGGAGTTCAACATCCTCCAGATTATAAAAAGGCACATCTTTTATACCAAAACTAACTTCATTTGCTTTTCTTATATTTGAATAAGAATAAAATTCATAAAAAAATGATTTAAAATTAAATTTTTCTGAAAATTCTTTTAAAAGCTTTTTACCGGTTCCTGTCAATCTTCCTGATATTAAAAATTTATCTCCCTTTTTAATCTCATTCAGTATGAGCTTATATACCTCATTCCATTCGGTTTCTTTAAATTTTTCTCCATCTTTAATCAAAGGGGATTTTAACCTTGAAGGAGAATACACTCTCTGAATAGAAGCCTGTCCTCTTATGCATAATGCACCTGAATTAAAAGGATAATCTCTATATCCTTCCAGTTTAACAGGGAAGAAATCTCTTTTTTCATTATAAACCTTATCATAAAGTTTTGCCTCAATCATACATCCGGAAGGACACTCAGCACATGTGGTAATTCTGAACAGAGGTTCTCCTGGGATATACCCTTCATCAGGAGGCATAAGGAAAGGAATAAATTTTTCTGATGATTTTTTAAGTCCACAGGAGGAAGCAAAAAATGCAAAGGATGAAAAACCGATAAATTTCATAAAATCTCTTCTCTTCATTTTATCCTCCTATTTATGACAGACATTGCATTCTCTCGGTGCTTTATAAATTTCATGACATTTGACACAGAATCCCATTCTCATTGACCTTACTTTTCTCACTCTATCCATTGCCTCAACATTTCCGTGACAAAATGCACACTCTATACCTTTTGTAAGATGTCTTTTATGAGAAAAATAAAGCCAGTCCTTAAACTTATGAATCTTTATCCAGGGAACAGGTTTTGAATTCTCAAAGTAGTCTGTTAATTTTTTAATTTCAGGTGATTCTGTTTTAACGGATTTATGGCAGTCCATACATACACTTACAGGAGGTGGTTGTGCGACTGTGCTTTTTTCAATATTTTGATGGCAGAAGGAACACTCAAGTTTTAATTTAAAAACATGTATTCTGTGTGAGTAATTTATGGGTTGAACAGGTTCCAAATTTCTTGCTTTAATTACAGAGTAATAAATTCCGAAAATTATAACAAAAACAAAAATATAAAAAATGTAAGCATAAAGAATCTTATTCTTCATATTTTTTTACCTCTTCAAAAATATAATCAATAACAGCTTTTATTTCTTTGTCTTTTAGACCAAGTTCAGGCATCGGGGGTAAATCAGGATTTATCTTATAGGGGTTTTTAATAAAACTCAAAAGCTTTTCTTTATCAGAGTAATATTTCGGTATAACATCTTTAAATGCAGGACCAACAATTTTTTCTTCAAACGAATGGCAGGATGAACAGACTTCCTCAAATATTTTCTTTCCGTTTATCTCCTGCTTCTTTTCTGTTATTGTTTCTGGTTCCATTGTTTTACCTTTCTCTTTTTTTATGTTCTCCTGAATAATAAAAAATCTATCCTTATTAACATAATAAAAAGAGGAAAAGTCTCTTGATAGAAAAAGAGGAATAAATATAATAAAAAAGTAAAAAATCTTTAATTTTATGTTTATTAAATTATAGATAAAGAATAAAAACAGAAGAGAAATAAGAAAAGCGAGAGTTAAATAAAAATATAAATCAGGAAGTGATACATCAGGTAATGTAATGGTATCCCAGAAATAAATCACAGGGAGCATAAAACAGGAAATATAAAAGATAAATTTTTTACTGTTTAATAACGAAACAAAAAGAATTAATATATTGAAAAACAAAATAAATTTTGCAAAGGTATTCCAAGAATAAAATATATCTTTTATACTTCTCACAAAAAGCATCTTTTCAGAATCAATATAAAGTGTTATTGAGGAGGAAATAAAAAATAAAGAGAGAACAAAAAGTAAAAGAGAAATTTCTTTTCTGAATTCTATTTTAATATTTAAAGAAATATAGGAAAATATGAAAATTATAAGGGAAAAAGAGAAAAAAGGATTTTTATATTCTGTTAAAATATAGAAAGCTATTATCAGAGATATAAAAGGTAGAAAGAAAATCACAACTTCAAATACTTGTGATTTAAGAATGTCACGAGAATTTCTCTCATCAATGAGTATGTAAAAGTATAGAATCAGGGACCCAATAAAGATATAATAAATTAAAGGAAGCAATATTTTAATAAGACCGAAATATGAAAGTGATAATCCTTTCACATGCATTTATATTTTACATCTAAACTCTCCATAATCACAAACCTTTTACATTTGACATCATAAGTACTAAAATCATACTAAATGTATAAAAATTTAAAATATGAAATATTTTTTTTGAATTCTCAAGCTTTTTTAAGAAAATAAAAATAAGGAGTAAAATCAGAAGTGAATAAAGTGAAAAAAGAAAATAAACATAATTCATTTTTACTACACCGAAAAAGGGGAAAGAAAAAGTCAAAAGTAATGTTGCAGAAATCCATACCGTCAGAATTACTTTTATTTCTGTTTCTGAAAAAACATCTTTTATGGTTTTTAATCCTGCTTTTTTATAATCATCACTCATATAATAAAAAAGAATTAAAAAATGAGGAATCTGCCATATAAAAAAATATGTTGAAATGACAATGATAAGAGGGGACGTAATTTTCCCACCTGCTGAAACCCATCCTGTTAAGGGAGGAATAGCACCTATGATTGAACCTGGAAGAAAAGCAAAGGGTGTTTTTCTTTTAAGAGGAGTATAAATAAATATATAGATAAAAAATGTTAGAAACCCGAGAAAGGAGGACAATAATCCAAATTTTAAAAACAATATCAAAATACCTGAAATAACAAGTGTAATTGATATAAAAAGAGCATTCAAAGGTGATATATTCCCTCTAACTATTGGTCTTTTTTTTGTCCTTTCCATTTTTTCATCGATATCCCTTTCTACATACTGATTTAATGCAAGAGAACCGGAGGCAAGAAGATATAATGATAGAAAAACAAAGAATATTCCTGATAAGGATTTTTGTTTTAAATAAAATCCCAGTATTCCTGAAAGTGTTGAAAGGAGTGCTATTTTATATTTTGTAAGAGCAAGAAAAATTTTAAGATGTCTCATTTTAAAGATTTTATAAACTCAATAATAGCTTTTATTTCCTCATCCCTTAAATCAAAAGGGCTCATCAGATTATCATATCCTTTTACCACCTTTTTAGAAGGATTTATAATTGACTCTTTTATATATTCATCATCAACTATAACTTCTTTCTCCTTTCCATTTTCAACAACAACTCTTTTTGAACTATATAAACCCTTAAATGAAGGTCCCACAATTCTTGAACCATCCGTTGAATGGCAGGCAAAACATCCATTTTCATCCATAATCCTTTTTCCAAGTTCAATATGTGTAACCTCTTCTTTTTCCTCTTCCTTTTCTATTTCTTCTTCTTTTTTAAATTGAGAAAGTGAAATTTCTTTTTCTTTAGATTTTTTTTCAATAATAGAATAAAAATCCTTTTCTTCCAGAACTTTTACTTTTGTTTTCATATAGGCATGTAAATCTCCACAATACTCTGCACAGAATAAATCAAAACTTCCTGTATCAACAGGTGTAAGAGAAATATAAGTTTCATAACCAGAAACAAGGTCTTCTTTCACTCTAAAAGCAGGAACATACAAAGAATGAATAACATCAGCAGTCTTCATTGTTAATTTAACAGGCTTATTTAAAGGGAGATACAGGGTATCTGTTTTGACACCATTTCCATACTCAAAAATCCAGGACCATTGTCTACCTGTAACTTTTATTTCCATTGCATCAGGAGGAACGTATCTCATTTTTTTAAAAACAATGAAACCATAATAAAACATCGAAAGAACAAGAACAGTAGGGATGACAGTCCATATGATTTCAAGCCAGAAGGGCTCTTTAACTTCTTCTGCTTTTTTATGCCTTTTTTTGTTATATTTTATAAGAAAAAATATCATTAAAAAGGTTATAAGTAAAAGTAAAAGAAAGGATATTCCGCTTATGAAGAAAAACACTTTGTTTACATCCTGAGTGTAATTAGCCATTTATGCACCTCCTCTGAAAGGATAATCAAAGAATATCAAGAACAAAATTATAGAAAGAGAGGACAGAACAAAAAGAAACATAAATTTAAACATTCTATTTTCATACTTCAGATGCATAAAATAAAACGCAACAAGAGATGATTTTGTGCCTGCTATTAAAAGAGCTATAAGGACAGAAAGATTTCTGATATCTAAACCTGCAACAAGAACGGTTGTGACTGTTAAAATTAAGAGAGCAACCCAGGTTAGAATGTATTCTGTGTATCCTTTTTCTTTCATTTCAACCTCCTATGAGATTAAATAAAATAGAGGAAAGAGAAATATCCATATAATATCAACAAGATGCCAGTATAAACCTGCATTGAATAATTTTGTATTATCAATCATTGAAACTTTATCCTCATCAGGAAAATATCTTATCTCTATTTTTATCTCTTCCACATCACCACTTATTTTATTACCCAGAATTTCCTTTCCTTTCAAAAGCTTAAGAGATTTCCCCCATAGATTAATCTTTTTCCTTGGTTCTTTTGAATAAAGATAAAACATGAATGCAAAAATAATTATACCGATAAAAACATGCAGGGCATGAAGTCCTGTCATAATGTAATAAAGATTATAGAAAGCAATCTCTCCAGAGGACAGGGTCAAAAGTGATTTTGAGCCAGGGTAAATTCCATGTGAAATTTTATATGACCATTCAAAATATTTGTTGATGAGAAAGAAGAAACCAAGAAAGATTGTTGAAAAAAGAAAAAGTAAGGAATCTTTTCTCTTTCCTATTTCAATTGCTTTTATGGAAAGAGCAACTGTTAAACTACTTGTCAGGAGTATAATTGTATTAAGAGTTCCTATAATAACATTTAGCTCCTTTGATGCATTATGAAACCCTTCAGTATATTTAAATCTGAAGACCGCATATATAAGAAAAAGACCACCGAAGAAAAGTATCTCTGAAAATATAAACAGCCACATTCCAAGCTTTGCCCCTGTTCTATCTCTGTGCTCATGAAGAATATTCAGAACCTTTTCCATTTTAACCTCCTTATTTATGCAGAGTTAAACTTGCTACCCCGGTAAGTTTTTTAAAATCATAGGGGTCCTCAGGAGCTATAACTTCATATGTAAAATTCTCTTTTGGAGGGGGTGAAGAAGTTTTCCATTCAAGAGTCACTCCTCCCCATGGATTATCCTCTGCCCTTTTTCCTTTAAAGATATAATAAAACAGATTAAAAGCCATGAGAAAAATACCTGCGACAAGAATCCATGAGCCAACAGTAGAAATAACCTGTAAGGGCTGAAACTGAGGTAAATAGTCATAATATCTTCTCGGCATACCCATTATACCGAGTATTATCATTGAAAAATAAAGAATATTAAAACCTATAAACATTAATCCCCAGTAGATTTTTGCAAGTTTCTCATTATACATTTTTCCAAACATCTTCGGATACCAGTAATGAATTGCAGCGAAGAATCCGAATCCCACCCCTCCAAACATTGTATAATGAAAATGTCCCACAACAAAATAAGTATCATGAATATGAATATCTGTTGCAAGCGCTCCGTTCAAAAGACCTGTAAGCCCTCCAATGGAAAAAAGAAATATAAAAGAAAGAGCAAACAAAAGGGGTGATTTTAAATCAATTGAACCTTTATAAAGGGTTGAAACCCAGTTAAAAACCTTTACTCCTGAAGGTATTGCAACGAGAAATGTCAAAAGTGAAAAAACAATTCTTGCGACATCAGCCATTCCGCTTGTAAACATATGATGTCCCCATACAAGATATCCGAGAAAAGCAATGGCAAGAGAGGAATAGGCAATCGCCTTATATCCTGAAATTCTCCTTTTTGCAAAAGTAGGAATTATCTCTGATATAACTCCCATTGCAGGAAGAATCATTATATAAACAGCAGGATGAGAATATATCCAGAAAAGATGCTGATACATTAGGGGGTCACCTCCTCTCGAAGGGTCAAAAAGTCCAACTCCGAGTAATCTCTCCAGAATAACAAGAAAAAGTGTGATGCCTATTATTGGTGTTGCAATCACCTGAATCCAGGAGGTAGCATAAATTGCCCATACAAAAAGGGGAAGATTGAACCACTTAAAACCTTTTGCTCTTAACCTGTGAATTGTTGCAATAAAATTAAGCCCTGTGAGTATTGATGAAAATCCGAGAATAAAAGCAGCAAGGGCAGCAAGTGATACATTTGTATTTGTTCTTAAACTATAAGGAGCATAGAAAGTCCAGCCGGTATCAGCAAAACCTTTACCTGTATGTAAGGATATAAGAGCAATAATTGCACCCGTTATGTAAAGCCACCAGGATAAAAGATTCAATCTTGGAAAAGCTACATCTTCAGCACCTATTAGAAGCGGAAGAAAAAAATTACCCAGAACAGCAGGAATTACAGGAATAACAAATAGAAAAATCATTATTACGCCATGAAGCGTAAACAGTGAATTATAACCTTTGGCAGAGAAAATCTGTTTTCCAGGAGCAATAAGTTCAAGTCGCATAAGAAATCCAAGAGTAACACCCACTAAAAAGAATACAGCTATTGAGATAAGATAAAGTATGGCAATTCTTTTATGATCTGTGGAAAATATCCATGAAAAAATTCCTTTAAACTTTGATTCTGCCCTGTAATAAGGCACATAGGTTTCCATAAATCAATCCTCCCTTTTACTTTTTTTAATCCATACACTTAAAAATATTGCAAAAGAAAAAACAAAAACCATTGAAAAAATCATAAAGACCTTTACAAAATCAAAAACATATTTTCTTCCTTTTGGGTCATAATTAAAGCAGAATTTTGTTGCTTTAATTCTTATTCCACCGAGCTTGCCCTGTGATGCCTCATAAAGAGCCATTTCAAAATCAAAAGGTAAAAATTCAGGACCATATAAATATCTGGTTATTTTTAAATCAGGAGAAAGAAAAACCATAACAGTTGGATGCACAAACATTTTACCCTTTCTCTTAAAGTAAAAACCTATTGACTCTGTCAGTTTATAAAGATTTACAGAATCTTTTGGAACAACAAATTTCCAGCCTCTCTCATCTATTTTTTTTCCCAATGCTGTGAGATAATTTTTCTTCTGTTCTTTTGCAAATTCAAAATTATCATGGACATCAAAACTGAAAGTTATTACATAAAAATCTTTAAAAGGCTTTGCTGATATCTTCTCAAGATTATTCACAATCTCTGAAAGTAAGGCAGGACATACTGACTGGCAGGAATAGTATATAGGCGTAAGAACATAAGGTTTTTTCTCTCTTTTAAATTCAGAAAAGGTAAATTCAAGTCCTTTTGAATCAACAAAGACTATATCTTCAGGAACATGATTTCCAAGCTTTTCAACAATGCCGACCTCTGGATTTTTCAAATTTAAAATAAGAATAAAAGCGAAAATTTTAAACATAATTTTCAAAAAAACTTTTTAGGATTTGAACCTGTTTAAAATTTATATTAATTATAATACAAAATTTATTCTAAAAAATCAACTCTCTGGAATTTTTTATTTGAAAAATTGTAAAATTTTCCTTATAATTTAATACCCCTGCCGGGGTAGCTCAGTCGGTAGAGCACGGGACTGAAAATCCCGGTGTCCCCGGTTCGATTCCGGGCCCCGGCATTTTATTCTTCTCATTAAATTCTTAGTTCTCAGAACAGATAAAATAGGAGATTTAATCCTTTCCCTTCCTGTTATTCAGGGCTTAAAAAAGAAATATCCTGAAAGTAAAATTTTCATGCTTATAAATCCCCTTTATAGAGAAGTGATTGAAAATCATCCTGATATTGATGGAATCTTAGAATTGAAGGACTTTAAAACTACATTAAGTTATATAAAAAAAGAGAAATTTAATTGCTCAATTCATCTTTTTCCCACTTTTAAAACTTCTCTTATGACATTTCTCTCCGGTATCCCTCAAAGAATAGGAACAGGATACAGAATTTATTCTTTTTTATATAACAAGAAAATTTATATGCATAGAAAAACATGTGAATTTCATGAAGCAGAGTATAATGTATTGCTTTTAAAAAAGGCAGGATTTGATATCCCCTTTATAAAACCTAAAATTTATCTTAATGAAAAAGAAAGAGAAAAAATAAAAGAAAATTTCAAAAATTTTAAAAAACCTTTTATATGCATCCATCCTGAATCAAGGGGTTCTGCGCCAAACTGGAGTTTTGATAATTATAAAAAACTAATTGAAATTCTTGATATAAAAGGAACAGTATTTATAACAGGATTAAAGAAAAATTTTGAAATTAAAGAAAGAGAAAATATAATTGATTTAAGGGGAAAATTGAATTTAAGAGAATTTATAAATTTCGTATCTTTCTGTGACCTTGTTTTTGCTCCTTCAACTGGTGTTATTCATATTGCATCAGCTTTAAATGTAAAAGTAGTAACAATTTTTAGCGAAAAAATTCCTTTCACTCCAAAAAGATGGGGACCTCTTGGAAAAAGTAAAATTTTAACTGTTCCTGATGAAAACCTTGATAAAATTTCTGTGGAAAAGGTAAAAAAAGAAATAGAATCTTTTCTTTAATTTTCTATCTTGAAAAAATTAATTCAAAGAAGTTATAATTACACTCTGGGGCCGTAGCTCAGTGGGAGAGCACCTGGTTTGCAACCAGGGGGTCGGCGGTTCGAATCCGCCCGGCTCCAGTTACTCCTCAAACCCATATTTCCCTACCAGAGGAACAAACACACAGGGTCCGTGATATTCTTTTTTTAACCCCTTCTCTGTTTTTACAGCTTTAATAAGGTCCTGATAAAATCTGTCTCCTATCGGCATCACTATTATACCTCCTGGACTTAACTGTTCTATAAAAGGTTCAGGTATTTCAGGAGCTGCTGCTGAAACTATTATCCCATCATAAGGAGCAAAATCCATTAAACCCTCAGAACCATCTCCCACATGAAAATAAACATTATCAATGGATAATTCTTTTAATTTCTCCCTTGCATAATCCGATAAAGACTTTATTCTTTCAACCGTATAAACATGTTTATTCAACAGTGCAAGGATTGCAGTCTGATAACCTGAGCCTGTTCCTATTTCTAAAATATGTTTGTTTTCATCAGGTTCAAGGAGTTCAACCATTAAAGCCACCATATATGGCTGACTTATTGTTTGCCCTTCAAAAAGAGGCAGAGGAGAATCATCATAAGCAAATCTCCTACTCTGCTCAGGAACAAATATATGTCTGGGAACTGCAAGAAATGCCTCTAATACCCTTTCATCACTTATCCCCCTATTCCTTAATTGTCTTTCAACCATTTGTTTTCTAAGTTCAAAAAATTTGTCCTTTTCTTTATCAAATCTTTTTAAAAGTTCTTTTATTTTTTTATTCAATTAAAACCTTACTGAGTTTTTTAATTAAAACAAAATCAGTTGTATTTAACATAAGAGGAGTTATACTTACATAATGGTCAAGAACAGCCTTAACATCTGTATCATCTTCAGGAATTAATTTCAACTTACCACCTATCTTATAAGTGCTTTCATCTATTTTTTCTATTGGATTTATGTAATGCCTTTTACCCAGTTTTGTAATTCTGATTCCCTTAACTTCACTTATTTTTAAATCCAGAAGATTTATATTTAAAAGAAATTTTTCTTTATAAAATTCTTTTTCAATTATTTTTTTCAAAATTTTCTCAAGATAATGTTCACCTGCTTCAAAACAGGGCTCTTTATAAGGGCCAACAGAAAAAGCAATTGAAGGAACTCCATATAAAAACCCTTCTCTTGCAGCAGCAAGTGTCCCTGAATAAAGGGTATCCTCTCCTAAATTAAATCCATAATTGATTCCTGAAATCAATATATCCGGTTTTTTATTAACCAGTGCCTCCATAGCAATCAGAACACAATCAACAGGAGTTCCATCAACTGACCAAACCCCATCTTCTATTTTCCTGACTTTTATTTCCTTTCTCAGAGAAATTGAATGGCTCGAACCAGACTTCTCTTCAGAAGGTGCCACAACAAAAACATCTCCGAATTTCTTAAGCACCTTTCTTGCTCTTTTCAGGCCTTCTGCACCAACTCCATCATCGTTTACAAGAAGAAATTTTATTTTTTCCATTTCTTAATTTTAAAATGAACTTCACCGATTTTTCACCATTAATACTTAATCAGAAGACAGGTTATGGCAATTTAATTCAAGTTATGAGTTTTACCTTAGCATCAAGGAAACCAACCTCACTCTTTATTTTCTCAGGATTTAATTTTATTCCTCTATCCTCAGCAAAATAAATAAAATCATAAAAATTTTCCTCAAAAGAGCAATGATAACAAGTTTCTCCTGAAAAATGAAATTCCAAGAAATCTTTACTTTTCTTCTTTAGTCTAACTTTAACCTCAGGATATCTATAGAGATGATACTCATTTAAAAGAACATTAATTAAATCAAGTTCTTTTATGATTTTTTTCTCAAGTTTTAATCTATTGACATTATATTTACATATTATTAAAAATATTTTAACACCTTCTTTCATTGCAGAATATAAACTCTTTGCAAAATCAAAATGTGTGAAGGAATTCGGTGCAAAACTTTTAGCATCTTCTCTCTGGACAACAAAAATAAGTAAAGCATCATCACCCTTTCTTTTTCTTTTTACAAGAAAATCAACGTGTCTTTTTCCTCTTAAAGTAGGAGCATCAGGAAACATAGCTATTCCTCTTTCAACAAGAGTACAGGACTTAATCTCAACAAAAATATTTCTTTTATTTTTTTGAAACACAAAATCAATTCTTTCTCCATTCACCTTTTTCTCTTTTCCTACAAATTTTGCATTTTTCAGGTAAGGGAATCTTCCCTTTTTATAAAGTTCTAAAAAGAACTTATTAACAAGATGAGAATCCACAGAAATCCAGATATTTCCCTTTTTTACTGCAAGAAGTTTATAAGGGAGCTTACCTTTACCTTTCTCAAGAACGCATTCAGCCCCTTTCTTTAGAATTTCTTCAAGTCTTCCAGAATTGGCAAGATAAGCTCTCTCTCTTCTATTTCTTAATTCAATCAGACAGGTAAATCTATTTAATCTTTCTAAGAATTTCCCTTTCTCTGGCAAGATTCACATATTCCATAAAGAAAAACATCCCCAAACATAACTTTGTGATTCTCCACTGACTTGGGGAATTTAACGATTTGTTTTTCTATATCAAAAACTGCTTTGCATTTAACACATGTAAAATGCACATGGGGGTCTGTCCTCGCCTCAAATCTTGACTTTTCTCTTTCAACTTTTATTTCTCTTGCAACTCCAAGTTCTGTAAACAGCTTCAGAGTATTGTAAACAGTCGCTTTTGAAAGAGAAGGCAGTTTCTTTTTAAGAGCACTGTAAATTTCATCTGCAGTGGGATGAGATTTACTTTCCAGTAAATAGTCAAGAACCATTAATCTTGATGAGGTCAAAAAATGACCTTTTTGTTTTAAAACCTCAAGTTTTTCCTTCAGGGTTTTCTTCATCTTATAATGTCCTCCCAAAATGTTTTGTAAACTCTTTTTAAAATTTCAGTTTTTAAAGTTTTATTATAAAGTAAAACCTTTATTTTTGCAACTTCTTCAAAATAAAAATCATCATAAAAGTCTTTTTTGTTAACATGGAAGCCTCTTATCTCAAATCCCTCATTATTCTTAATTATCTCAACAGGATAATATGTGAACTTATCTTCAAATATTTTATATGCTTTTTTATCATTCAATTTTATATTCTTTAAAAATTCAGATTCTAAATATTTATAGATTACAGATGTGTCACCGGGAACAAAATGAAAATAATCTGTATCTTTTATTGTTTTATTCTCTTTAAGAAATTTTAATTTCTCTTTTGCTAAGTTATATCTTTCTTTTTGAAATGAAAGTGAATCAAAATAAAATTTATTCTCAATAGCTCTTCTTGCTATAAGAGGTTTAACATAAAGTTCCCTGTATCTCTCTTTATCATCCAGAAGTTCGTAAACCTTTGAAAGTATCTCGGGTGCCTTTGTCTGATTCAAGATTCTTGATTCCTCCTTTGAAATATCCCTTTCTGTTATAACTATTCCAATTTTCTCTGCGAGTATCACATCTATTATTTTCTGCATCAAAATTAAAAAAGCTTCTTCTTCCTTTACATCCGAACCATAGGCAATTTCAATTTTCATTATATCTTCGAGGTCTTTTTTATAAATCTTTCTATCATCTATCTGAGCTATTATCTCATTTTTGTTACATGAAATTAATAAAATAAATACAGATAATTTTAAAAAACTATTTCTCATTTCCAGGTTTCAGAAAGCCCATTTTTTTTCTTTCAGGTGCATCAAAAAGTAACCTGTTTAAGAAACTTTTTAAAAAACTCCGACCTTCTTTCAAATCATCCACAACAAACTGAACTCTTCTGAAAAGTATAAAAATCAGAAAAAGAAGAGGTAATATTGAGAGTTCTTTAAATTTTATAAAAAGATAAAATGAAATTGAAACCACAAAAAATAAAATGTAAAGAGCAATTTCTTTAAGAAATATAAGAGGAACAAATATCAGAAGGATAAGTATTGTTTCTTTAGGGAAAATAGCAACCAGAAGTCCAAGTGATGTTGCAATTCCTCTTCCTCCCTGGAATCTCAAAAAAACAGGATAGGCATGTCCTATACTTGAAAAAAATCCTGAAAGAAAAGAATAAAACATGCCATATCCTAAAAATCCAGGTATAAGAGCAGCAACAACACCTTTTGAGAAATCAAGGAAAAAAGCTAAAAGACCATATTTAAAGCCAAGTGTTCTTCCAACATTTGAACCTCCAACATTTCTCGTTCCTGTCTTTCTTATATCAACACCTTTAATTTTTCCAATGATAAAAGAAAAGGGAATTGAGCCAATCAGATAACCAATAATAAGGGAAATCAGAATCTCCATTTTGATATTCTCCATAATATAAAAAAACCACCTGTAAATGCAAGCACATAAAAGGAGAAAAATCTCCATAAAAGAATAAGGATAGGTAGAATCTCTGTATTTGAAGTTCCTGCAAGAATTATTGCAGAAACACCTTCAGCAACACCTATTGCACCCGGTGAAGGGGAAAAAAGAACAAGAAAATAAATAACCGTTGAAAGAGCAAAAATTTTCAAAAAGTTGACCTCTATCCCGAGTCCGAGGTAAAGTAAAGGAATTATAACAACCAGTGAAAGAAAACTTATAAAAGCACAAAAAAGAGAAAAAAATAAAGATCTGAAATTTTTAAAGAAAAGAGGTAATACTTTTTTAAATCTTATTATTTCATCAAAAATTAAAACAAGGATTCTTTTAATCTTTCCTTTGAATTTTAAAGGGATTTTTATTAATAAATTTTCAGGTAAAAAAAGTAGAATTAATATGACAATTATCATCAAAAGTATCAGAGATAAAATATAATATATACTTGCCTTTACATAGGGATTATCCGGTAGTTCAAGATATCTTAATCCAAACAGAAGAAAAGCAAAGAGATAAAAGTATTTTAAAAAACCGAATACATAAAGAGCAAAAGAACCCTCTCCCGGTTTTATGTTTCTTCTTGAAAGCAGAAAAAGCTGATAGGGAAGTCCACCTGAACCAAAAGGTGTGGTAGAAGCAAGAAAATAACCTGAGAGTAAAATCTCTATAGAAAACAGAGGAGGAATTTTTTTGTTAAAGGCAAGGGAAGCTGAAGTAAAAGTAAGTCCTGCAAAAATTGCATATATTATTCCTGATATAAAGGATAGAAAAAGATAAAAGAAGTTTACCTTTCTAAAATATAAAAAAGTTTCTTTTTTTATCGAAAAAATAAGAACAATAAAAAGTGATAAGACAAAAATAAACGACAGAACTTGAATTCCTCTTTTTACCTTTTTTCTATCAAGCATTAAAAACCTTACTTATATCAATTTTTAAAACTTCGCTCTTATCTGATATTATTTCTTTTATTTCTTCAGGCAAAAAAGTGTGAATATGAATCTTTAATCTGTTATCCTTTTTATTTATAACAAGACTTTCACCAAGACCGTTTAAACAAGACATAAATTCTTTTACATTATTTTTTATTTTTTTTACAATTGCAATTACCTCGTAAAAATTCTCTTTAATTTCATCAAAAAAACCCTGCCAGAATATTAAAAATCCCACAGCACCCGCATCAGGAACGTTGTTTTCTTTTAACTCAGGCAACATTTCTCTTGTTTTATTACATGTAGTTTCACCTTCTTCAATTGCTTTTTCAAGAAGATAAATTACATCTCCTTTCATTTTTTGAATCTTATCACTCATTTTCTTTATTACAGTTAAAATTGTACCCTCTTTTGGATTATAAATCCCTTCATAAGCAGATTTTTCTCCCATTTTGAAACCATATTTCAAATTATCCGATTTAAAATAAGCAGAATTCATTCCTTTTTTAAAACCATCAAAAAAAAGAGAGAGAATGAGACCTGAATTACCGGTTGCAGTTTCAAAAAGCGCATCTGCTATCTGTTCAAAGAAATTTCCTTTTTCATTTTTCGATTCCACAATTTCCATCGCTTCTTTTATTGTCTTTACCAGATTGTCACCCGTATCCTTATCAGCAACAGGAAAAAAATTTATCTCATTTATCCAGTTTCTCTTACCTTCCAGGTACAAAAGCCCTCTTTTAAAAGCTTTTAAATATATCTCTCTCATCTTTCTCCTCCTATATAAGTTCAATATTCCCTTTATAAACTGCTATTCCGAAAGAATTGAGACCGACTGCACAAAGCGGAACTCTGCCTACTTCTCCTTCATAAAATCTAAAAAAACTCACTTCTTTTAATATTTTTAATATCTTCTCTTTAAATTTTTCCACATTCTCATCTTTTACAGAATAAAACAGAAACAAATGAATTTTTCCTTCTTTTTTATAAATATAATCCATTATTCCTTCAATCATTTTTAAACAGGCATTTTTAAAGGATTTTGAAAAGTCATAAATTTTAAGCTTCCCTTTTTCAATTGTTACAATGGGAAAACCGAAAGGTGTACGAAGAAATTTAATAAAAAGGGAAGGATGCTGAATAAATCTCTTAATTCCTTCAACAGGTCTTATTTTTGCAAGTCTTAAAGTCTCGGGAACAGCCATATACACTAAGGTATCTTTTCCTACCAGAAGTGAAGTTTTTATTAGAGCATCTATATCCTTACCTTCTGATAAAACTTTTAACCCTGCAAGAACACACATTCCTGAGGCAGGACCCGCGGTTTTAGTATCAACAATGATAAGATTTTTAAATCTTCTTCCCACTGTTTTCATAACATTAACAATTCCTGACATTTCAGAAGAAACATGAAAACTTATAATTTTTTTATCTTTCTCTTTTTCCAAAATTTTAACTACCATACTGGGTGATGGAGCTGAAGTCTTGAATATGAGTCCTTTCTTCAAAGCCTTAACAACTTCATCCTTAGAGTTATAAGTCCATTCTCCTCCTCGAGCATCCATTATTTTTATAGGAATAACCCCGATATTGTATCTATGTATAAAATTGTATGGTAATATAATACTTTCATCAATAAATATCTTTATTTTTTCATCCATTTTTATTTAAAATTTTAAACTCTATGAATATATTCTGGCAAGATGAAAATTTACCTTTAAAAAGGAGTTTCTTTGGGCCGAAACCTCCAAGATTTCTTGAAATTGGTTTCGGAAAGGGTGATTTTTTAATCCATCTCTTTGCTCTGGACTCCTCTTCCCCGCTTGTTGGTATTGAAATATCACGCGAAATGATAAATATTACTCTGAGGAAACTGGGATTCCAGCCGAATTTATTTTTCTTTCATGGGGATGCAAAATTTCTTTTAAAATATGTACTCCCTTATTTTACCTTTGAGAAGATATTTATGTTATTTCCTTTTCCATGGCCAAAGGAAAAACATAAAGAAAGAAGAATCTATGAGGGGGATTTTCCTGAAATTATCTGGTATTCATTAAAAGATGATGGAAAATTCTATGTTGTAACAGATGAAGATTTTTTCTATAAAGAATTAAAACAAAGATTTCTGGAGAAAAATCTATTCTCAGAGTCGGAATTTGAAAATTTCTTCAAAGAAAAGGCAATAGAAACAAAGTATGCAAGAAAATGGAAAAAAGAAGGAAAAAACTTTTATTTTGTATGTTTAAAAAAGATTAATGAGAACAAACCTGAACTTAAAAAGAAAATTAAAATTTTAAATAAAATTGACCATATGATTCTGACATCAGAAAAATTTAAATCTGAATTCCAGAACACAGAAGAAGAGAAAATATTCATATTGAAAAGAGTTTTTCTTTCTGATAAAGGAAAAATTTTTGAATTTTTTGTGAGAGAAGAAAACTTTGAACAGTTCCTGTATCTTTTAATGGAAAAGAAAAAAAACATAATTCTCAGACCGCTATTCAGGGAAAAAATAGTATTTACAGAATGGATAATGAAAAATTTAAAAAATATTTTTGAAATAAAACTGTCATGATGTATATTAATAACTTATGACCGAAAAAACCAGAAAATTTTTTATATTTACCCAGATAATACTTATATTTGCACTGAAGATTTTAATAATACTGAGAACACAGTTAACAGAAGACGAAGCATATTATTTTCTGTGGTCAAAAAAACTTTCCCTTTCATATTTTGACCATCCTCCCATGGTTGCATATTTCATAAAACTGGGGACACTGATATTCGGAGAAAATGAAATCGGTGTAAGAATGCCTGCATTTATAACAGGAATAATTTTTCTCATCGTTGTGGCACTCATTTTCAAGGAAATTGAAAGAAAAAAAATAATTACTTCAATTTATGTATTTTCACTTATCCTTATTTTTTCAGTAGGAGCAATTATTATAACTCCTGATACACCCATGGCTGTATTTGTTCTCCTTACCTATTATTTTCTTTTAAAATCAGAAAATAAAACTTTTTACATTTACCTTGCAGGAATCAGTTTCGGACTTTCTCTTTTATCAAAATATGTATCAATACTTCTTTTACCATCAATAATCATCTATTTATATCAGAGAAAAAAAATCTTTTCAAAGGAAACCTTTTTCTTTTTACTTCTTTCAATTCTATTTTTTTCACCTTGCATTATATGGAATCTCCGGAATGATATGATAAGTTTTAAATTTCAACTTCAGCACGGTTACGGAAAAACAGGTATAAACCCTGAAAATATATTAATTTATGTGAGAGACTCACTCCTTGTTTTATCTTTTCCATTATCTCTGTTAATATATTTTTATGCTTTAAAGGGGGTTATCAGAGAAAAAATAAATTTTCTCACTGTTTCTTTTCTTTTGCCTTTCTTATTTTTTATGCTCTCAAGTTTAAAAACAAGGGCAGAGGCAAACTGGCCTTCCATATCATATATTTTTATGGTGATACTCGCAATTAAATATTTAAAAGAAAACAAAACTTTTTATATCACATCTTTTATAACATTTATACTTATAACATATGTGCATATTCATGCACTAAAACCATTGATAAAAATTAAAAAAGACCCGATATCAAGAATGAATGGCTGGAAAGAACTTGCACAGGATGCGGAATGGTTCGCACAGGTATATGGTATAAAAAATTTTGCAGCGAATAACTATCAAATTGCATCTGAGCTCTCTTTTTATTTAAAGAATAAACCATTTGTGTATTCCCTTAATATAAATTCAAGAGAAAATCAGTTCACTTTATGGCAGAAAAATAAAAAATTACCTGATACACTCTTTTATATTGGTGAAATAAATGAAGGTTTTAAAAAAATATTTAAACAAATAGAAAAAATAGGAGTATCCAAGACTTTCAGAAAATTAAACTTCTACATACTGATAAAATGAACATAATATTAGTTTTTCTTGTAACAATAAATGTAAAAATATTATATAAACCTATGTTTGATTCTGATTTTTTTATTTACAGAATCGGAGAAAAAATTTCATTCAAACCGATAAAATCAAGGGTTAAAAGTTTGATTATAAAACATAAAAATAAAATAGAGATAAAAGAGACATTAAGAAGAATTCGGGAAACAGGAATTTTCAGCGAAATTGAATATGAATATAAGGGTGATACTCTGATACTTAAAATGAGACCTCTGTTTTCACTCGCTGTGTTTTTAAATTTTGAAGGAGGTGGGGGTTTAATCCAGAAAGGTATGGGCATATGGGAACATAACTTTCTGGGTCTATTATGGGATGTAAGGATGAATTATATTTGGGGATATGAATATCCTTATTTAAGTTTCTCAAGTTATTACCCTTCAATATTTAAAAATCATGACTTGAATATCTTTTATATTAATTCAGAATTTTCCAAAATAAAATATATATCTGTAACTCCTTTTTTTTCACCTTCAATAAGACACAGATTCAACTTTTATTATCTGAATAAAAATATTAAAAAATTTCTTTATGAGAGAGGAAAAATAAGCGATACATTTGAATTCAAGAGTAAAATTTACGAAGCAAACATTTCCAGAAATTTTCTGGATTTTCCCTATATTGTTGCTCCCTTTCTGGGAATCGGCGAAAAATACTTTTATTATGATAATAATACCTATGTAATCTCAGGTATTGAAGCGGGTGTAATAAGGACAGGAATATCAAGATTTATAGAGAACTTTGGTGAAAAAGAATTCCTAACTGAAGGCTTATATTTAAAAGGAATTTTTTATAAAAATATAAATAGTAATAAAAAAGGAATTGAAATATTTTCTTCTTTTTCAAAATTTACGGAAAAATTAAACACAATTTTTGTTATTCAGTATAAAAATTTCATTGATGAATTTTTCAATACGAGACTTTCTTCATATCTAAAAATAAGTAAATTTTTAACTTTTGCCCTGTTATTCAAATATGAAAAAATATGGCAGAAGGAAAATGATTTTTCCTTTGAATATCTGGGAGGAATATCGGGTTTAAGAGGATATCCTGCATTTTATTTCAGAAGTTCTGAATACATTATTAATATATCAGAATTAAGGATTTATTTCCCTGAAATTTTACATCTTGTAAAGCCCGGATTTGTGTTATTTATTGATAACTCTTTTTTAATTGATGTTAATGAAAAGCCGATTTCTTATGGATTTGGACTCAGATGTGAAATGACGAGGTCTTATGACCTGCCTGTTGTTAGAATTGATTTCGGATTTTCAGAAAAGGGATTTTATATATCTTTTGGGGAGGGACAGAGTTTCTGAACAGGGAATCTGAAAGAGAATCACCTATAAAAAATGTATCACTTCTGTCTCTTTGAATAACCACCTGTTTAAATAGGAGAAGTTCAGTTCCTTTAAATACATAAAAATCTGCAGCAAGGGCAGGAATTTTTCCAAATGTAAAATAACCTCTGAAGTCTGTATATGTTGACTCTTCAGGCATGGTATCTGCAAACATAAATACAACAGGGACAAGTATTACTTTTGCATTTTCCACAGGCGTGGTATCAGGGTATACAATCCATCCTTCAAAAAGGAATCTCGGCCATTGAGGTTCTTCTATCGGTAGATTCTGTTTCTTCAGACAGGAAATAAAAGAACCTAAAATTAAAATGTATAAAATAATTCTACCCATACTTTCATCTCCTCCGAATAGGCAAGGGGGTCATTAAGTGGGCCCCCTGGTCTTCCTTTTCCATCCACCCATAGAATATTTTTTCTGTTTATTACATTATCAATAACAAGTCCAACAAAGAAATTTTTTATATTTTTACCAACTTTAAACTTTGTTTCAATATTTGGGGGAAGTCTTTTTGAATTTGGAGGACCCCCATCAGGGGTATAGGGAAGTCCACTACCCCATTTTAAATAAAAGGACATAAATTGAGTTTCTAAACTACCTAAAGTTAGTTCCAGGGACAAAGTATATCTCTGATCCCAGCTTAAAGGATAAAACTCTCCCTTCTGGATAAAAACATCTCCATAATATGAAGGTTCTTCAAGCCATGTTCCAAAACTCCCTTCTGCTTTCATCCATGTAAATGCAAAAATCCATCTTAAATAAGGAAAAGTTCCTTCCCAGGATAGCTCAAAACCTTTTATATAAGCAGAGCCAACATCCGAGTAAAGGGTAAAACCTGTACTCAGGTCAGTTAAAGAAGCTGTATCAGGCATAATTCTTATTGCATCAACAAGATTGGAGGATTCTCTTGTATAAAAATTCAGGCTTATCATCTGTCTTTCACTTAAAAGATATGAAAGGGAAAGTTCTATAAGAGTTGTTTTTGAGGGTTTGAGGTCTGGATTTCCAAAAAGAGGTAAGTATCCTCTTTCAAAGTTATAAAAAGGATTTGTATATAAATATTCAAATTGAGGAATCTGGAAAAATTTACCATAGTTAATCCTTAAAAGAAGATAATTTAACCTGTAAGAAAATCCAATTCTTGGACTAAACTGCATTTTTGGCTTTGCTCTTACACTATCCTTAATTTCAAATACCCAGTCAGGAGGTGGATACTCTGGGGGTAATTCAACTGCAGGTCTGTAACTTCTGGGGTCAAAATAGTCATATCTTAAGCCAAAATTGAAAAGTGAACCTTCTTCTCTATATTTAAACGAATAGTAAAAGGCAAGTTGGTATGGCTTATATCTGTAATTATTCACATAGGTCATAAAAGCAAGAAAATCATAACTTTCTATATAATCAGGATAAAGTCGTATCTCTTTTACATAAAGGTCATAGAAATTACCCTCAAACCCCGCATAACTGCTTATTTTTTCGGTTATATAATTAAATTTTGTTTTAAGAAGAAATCTGCTTTGGAACCTATCACTCCATACAGGTTTTTCACCTTTTAACACATAACCAAGGGAATCAAACTCATAAGCCAGGTCATAATCCCGCGTCCTTTTACCAAGTATCTGATAATTCAGGATATAATAAAAAGCTCTCAAATCAAGTCCATAACCTTTTGAAAAATTTTTATTGTAAATAATACCTACTCTGTGACTCTCTCTTCTTCTCAAAGGAATACCCTGAGGGTAATACTTAAAAATATGTTCATATTCTCTCCATTCTCTGAAAAAGGATATATCCTGTAAAACAAGAATTCCATTTAAAAAGTTAAAGGTCTTATTTCCGAGAAAATTGAACTTTTTATCAATCGGATAAGAATATGCTTTTCTCCAAACATTCCAAAAACGGGTTCCACTGAATGTAAAGGTGGGATTCAGAAAATAAGACTTATCCGATATAATACCACCTGCAATAACAGTAAGATCTTCAACACCCATCGGGTCAAATATTGCATCACTTTTAGTAATAAATTTAACTTTCTTTTCAATGTTCATCTTTTTACTGTAAAGATGAACCAGCCCTGCTGTGAAATTGCCGAATTCCGGCTCAAAATTACTTGTAAACAATTCCATTTCTGAAACAGCCCATACAGGAATATCAAATGCCACTTCTCTTTTAATATTCTCAACAATCGGAGCACCATCAAGAGTGTATAAAACCTCATCGGTTCTACCACCTCTTATATGTCCCTGAATAACTCCTGGAAATGTCTTTAATCCTTCCAGAGGATTCTCCCATCCAACTGCCTCTATTTGTTCTCCCCTTTTATAATAAACAGTTGCTGGTGTTTCTATTTTCTTTGCAAATGGTTTTTCTGCTACCTCGATAGGAGAAACTTCTATACTGGTTTTTTCAAGAAATATCCTGATAAATTTTTCTTCTGTAACAACAAGTGTCTCAGGTTTGTATCCTACATAATGAACAATTATTGTATCACCGGACTTTACAAAATCCACTTTAAATATGCCATTAATATCAGAATAGGTCATTTTTTTATAGGGTTTTAGATATATATATGCTCCAAAGAGTGGTTCCTTTGTTTCATAATCAAGAATAATCCCCTTTATCTGTGATAGAACAAAATACAAAATAACTAACCCTTTCATAAAAAAATTTTATCAAAAAATTAAAGAAAATATCAACAAAAATATCTTATCATTTTTTTATGAAAAAAAATAAAATTTTAAAGAAAATCTTACTGAATTCTATTATATTTGTATTATTTACTGTCATCATTCTATCTGTTTTTATATACATAAGAATTCGTATATCTTTTCCGGAAAGAAAAGGTGTTATAAAGATAAAAGGATTAAAGGATAAAGTGTTTGTATATTTTGATAAATATGGCATACCATCAATTGAAGCTAAATATATTGATGATGCAATTTTTGCAATTGGATATCTACATGCACAGGATAGAATGTTCCAGATGGATCTGTTAAGAAGAGTTGCCTTTGGGGAGTTATCAGAGATATTCGGAGAAAAAACTTTTAAAGTCGATTCCTTTTTCAGAGTTCTGGGTATCAAAAGAATCGCAAAAGAACAGACAGAAGCTCTGTTACCCATTGAAAAGAGAATTCTTGAAGATTATGTTAGAGGTGTTAATGCTTATATTGAAAGAAGAAAAGGGCAACTTCCTTTTGAATTTTTACTTTTAAATTACAAGCCAAAGAAATGGAAAATAGAACATACAATTGCCATCGGTAAACTTATATCATGGGATTTGAATTTATCTTTTAAAGGAGACCTCCTATATACCCAAATTAGAAGAAAACTTGATTCCTCGGAATTTAAAAATCTTTTACCCTTTTATCCTGCTGATGCTCCAATGCAAATTGAAAGTATAGAAGAAATTGAAAAAACCCTTGAACTCCTGGAAAGAGTCGAAAAGTATGTTCCAAAGTTCTATGCTTCAAATTCTTTTGCAGTTAAAAACCCTCCTTTACTTGAAAATGACCCTCACCTTGACCTTACCATCCCTGCAAACTGGTATCTCATATCAATAAATTGTGATTCATTAAAAGCAACAGGATTTACAATTCCGGGTGTTCCACTTCCTGTCTCCGGAACAAACTGGAGAATCGCAATCGGAATAACATCACTACAGCTTGATGACGGTGATTTTGTGATTTCTGACTTAAACGATCTTGAAACCATTACCGAGGTTATAAAAATAAAAGGAAGAGAAGACAGAAAAATAAATATTTACTTAAAAGATGGGATGCCTCTTATAGACAGAAAAAACAAACTCTTTTATTTCTGGAGAAGCTCTTTAATATCTCATGAAATCTTGTCACTTTTTAAGCTGTATAATTCTGAAAATGTATATCAGGCTGATTCTGCCCTTTCATATTTCAGGTCTCCTGCGCTTAACTTTGTGATTGTTGATAAAGATTCAAATTTACTATACAGAGCATGTGGATGGATTGAGGAGAGAAAAGATATTTCGATTTTACCAAGAAATAAAAAACCGGAAAAGTTTTTACCTGACTCCCTTCTACCTAAAATAATAAATCCTAAATCAGGTTATGTTGCCTCATGTAACAATCCACCATCAAGAAATTTCCCTTACTATATCTCATTATATTTCTCACCTTCAGGAAGAGCAAGAAGGTTAAATGAACTTCTGAGAAAAAGCTCAGATTTTGATTTTAAAAAATTTATTGAAATCAGCAGAGATGTTAAAGATATATATGCAGAAATTATAACTAATAAAATAACTGATGTTATAAAAAACATACCGATGGATGAAAAAGAAAAAGGAATTTTTGAAAAATTAAAGAATTTTGATTTTTATATGAGAAAGAAAAAAGATGAACCATTAATTTTTTACAATCTGATTTATAGAATTATGAAAAATTATTACAGAAAAATACTCGGTGATGAACTTTATAAAAAATTTATATCCTTTGCCTACATACCTCTAAGTGTTCTGGAAAATAACCTGAGAGATAAAAAAATAGACGAGTATTACATAATAAAATCATTCAGAGAAATGTGTGAGCAATATAAAAAAGAAACCTATGGAAAATATCATAAGGTTAAATTCAAACATCCTTTATCAGAGGCGAAGATAATTGGAAGAATTTTTAGATTAAAAGAACTACCAGCCGATGGTTCTCTAACAACAATAAATAAAATGGGATTCAAACTTGAAAATCCTTATGATGTCATAGAAGGACCCTCAATGAGAATGATAGTTGACCTGGAAAATAAAAACTTTTATTATGTGTTACCTCCAGGAGAAAGTGGTGTGATTTTTGATGGAAATTATTATAACCAGATAGAGTTATGGTTATCAGGTAGTTATATATCACTCTTTCCTTTTGAAGCAAAATCAAGATTGATACTATCACCATAACATGTTAAAAGTTTTCCACAAAAACTTGACAAATAAATCATAACATGTTATAATTTAGATGTGAATATCCGGGTTCAATTCCCGTAAAATGTTAGGAGTTTAAAATGGCAAGAAAAAAAGTAACAAAAAAGGCAAAAAAAACTGCTAAAAAGAAAACTAAAAAAGCTGCAAAAAAAACACTCAAAGCTAAAACAAAAAAGGCAAAAGCAAAAGCAAAAAAAGTTGAAAAAGCAGTAAGAAACTGGTCAAGACCTCTACCTCTCACAGAAGTTAGAAAACTCAAACAGAAAGGTGTAAAAACAATAGTATCATCAAGTGGATTTACCGAAGGAGCAATAAAATACGCAAAAAGAGCAAGACTATCACTTTATCACAACAGAAAGAAAGTAGTATAACATAATAACACTGCTGTAAAAACCCGGGGGACTGACCAAGTCCTGAATTCTTAGAGCTGATATAACTTAACTCAGTAAAGGAGGTTGCAGGAGAGAAGTAAGGGATTTGTCAAGTCTTATGTAATTACCGTTTGCGGAAGGGGATGTATTTTTTTAAGTCAAATTTTAAAATCTTTGCAAGTTCAGAAGATTCATCAAAAGCAGTTTTGGAAAATAACTCGTCATAAGGATAATTAAGATAAATAATGACTCCTTCTCTCATTGCTGATTCAAAATCAAGCAAAGCTCTTAAAATCTGCATATAGAAAAATTTAAGTTCCTTTTCCTCAAAAACAGTTGGTGAAAGACCATAAATATCTTCCAGTAATTTTTTAGCAGTTTCATATTTACCCATATCCATGTAAAGGTAAGCCAATCTTTTTTTCGCGAAGTAAAAATCAGGAGTTCCTCTGGTTTTATCAAGATATAATTTGTAATAATAAATTGTGGAATCATGTGATAACTTTCTAAGAACAACACTCAGGTTATAAAGAGCAATAACATCATTATATTCCTTATAAATTTTACTGTAAAGCTTTTTAGCTACATGTAATTTACCCATAACAAAACTTATATTCGCTTTTTCAAATAAAATTTTCTTTTTTAAAAATTCATCATTACTTATCAAAGAAAAAATAGAATCTGCTTTATCATATTTTTCATTTTTTAAATACTCAATAGCTTTAACATAAAAAGAGAAAACAGAATCAATCCATTTTTTTTCTTCTTCAAAACCCTTTTTTAATAAACCTTTTAATCTTTTAATTCCTTTAATATCACCATTTTCTGTATAAAATCTGAAAATCCTTTTCAAAATAAATTTACTTTTAATTTCCTTTCTTCTGAAATAATAATCTGCATACTCAGACATTCCTGTATTTAAAAGTGACTTTATTTTTAATGTATCGTCTTTTAGGTAAAGAGAGAATTTAAAAAGTTCTCTGAAATTCGAGTTTTCCTCCAAATAGGATATAAAAATTTTAGAATATTTTTTCAACAAAATGTTATCATATTTTTTTAAAAATCTGTAAGTTTGGTATAAAACATTTTTATCTCTTTTTAAGAAAAGATAATTAATGAGTCCCAATCTTCCTTTTTTAAATCTCAGAATCCTAATTATATCCATATTTTTTAAGAGAGAATCAATTGTTGAAGTATCTTTTTTTAAGGAAAGCAGGTAAATCAGAAGTGAAATGTCGTTATAAAAATCGGAAAATTTCAGAAAATAAACTGCACTATCTGGTTTCTTTTTGAGAAAATAAAATCTTCCTTTAAGATATTTATATTTTGATGGAACAAAGTTCAATCCTTTTTTGTTTTTCCTGAAAAGAATAAGTGATATAAAAAGAGAATCTCCTTTTAATGTGTCAGGAAATTCAATTTTCTTTTTTTGTAAGCTTAAAAAATAAAGTGAGGGCAGATAATATCTGTTTTTCTTACCAGCATATCTATATATCAAATCATAGAGCCCTCTTTTATAAACTTCATCCCAGAATATCTTTCTTTTTTCAAGAATTGTTACCAGAATTTCAGGAATATAGGAAGAATCAGGATAAAGGGGAAGTATGTATCCGTAACCTGAGGTCAGGATATTTCTCAGTGAGTCAGCTTTTTTCTTATCCTTTTTCTCAAAATAATAAATCCGCCATTTTTTCAAAAGCTCTGCATCAGGGTCATTGACAAGAGTATCCTTAAAACCGAGAATATTTTTATATAATTTTGAAACAGAATCAGAATAGGGAAGATTTTTAAAGTCTCTCAAGGTATCATAATTAAAAAGAAATTCAATCGTATCACTTTTCTGTAAAAGATAGATAAGATATAAGTCAGGTCTTTTTTTCTTTATAAAATCAAGTAAAGGATACATCCCTTCAATTTTATTTCTTTTTAAAAATATCTCAAAAATTTCTTCCTGAGCTTTTTCTCTTTCATCAGGATAATCAGAGGATATTTTCCTCAAAATTTTTTCACATAAATCGTATTTCTTTTTCGTTTTGAAAAAATAATATAAAAGCCATAATTTGTTTTTTCTTTTTTTATAGAAGTGAAGTTTTAAAAGATAATTCATTGCACTTTCTGCATTTTTCAAAGTATCGGGTGGTAAAAACATTAAAACATCACATGCCCTGCCCTTTACAGAATCAGAAAGATTCGACTCAAGCACATCAATTAAATCTTTTCTTGCATATTCTAAATTCTTATTTATAAGTTCCTCTGCCCTTTTTATCTTATAAATTCCCCATTTATCGCCCGAGGAAGAAGATATAAAAGCATTAATTTCTGAAAGCTGTAAAAAAATTAAAAGAACAATCATCTATTTTATGAATCTTACTGGATTACATAATTTATGAGGATGATAACCTTCCAGAAGTGCCTTAAGGGAGGATTTGAAATAAACCCTGTTGTATTCAGGAATTTCAGGAACTCTGGAGCATCTCCTTCTGTGAAATTCAAATTTCTCAGGGTCACCTATAAACAGGTCTTTTTCATTTAGAAAATACTTCCACATTCCTTTTTTATTTTTTATTGCAAAATCAAGAGAGTTTCTGAATCTCTGAATATATTTCAAATTAGGTGGAAAAGTATATATATATGAATAGCCATTTTTCAGCATATAGTCATTTACAAATATTGTATCAACAAACACATAGGCAAGAATTCTGTTATAAATATCCTTTTTTACAATATCAAACTCAAGCTTTACCTTTTTTCCTTCAATAAGTTTTTTCAGGGCATCCCTTGCATCATAATAAAAAAATTTTCCTCTTTCAGGAGTATCTATCCCGATTAATCTAACCTTTTCCCCTGAATAGGTTATAAATGTATCACCATCAATAACTTCTTTAACCCTAACTTCAAGGGTGCATGAAAGAATTAAAAGAAGAATTAGAAAGTAAAGAAGTTTATTCAGATTTTTCTTTATTCCTGTCCCTCTCTTCCACCCACTTCTCAATATATTCAACAATTTCTTTTAAAGGGGTTCCAGGACCAAAAAGCTCACCAACACCCATCTCTTTGAGCTTTCTTTTATCCTCCTCAGGGATTATTCCACCACCAAAAAGAAGAACATCATCAAGTCCTTTTTCCTTCATTAACTTCAAAACCTTTGGAAAATATGTCATATGAGCACCTGAAAGGATTGAAAGTCCGATAGCATCAACATCTTCCTGAAGAGCTGCCTCAACAATTTCTTCGGCTGTCTTATGAAGACCTGTATAAATTACCTCCATACCAGCATCCTTTAAAGCTCTTGCCACAACCTTCGCACCCCTATCATGTCCATCAAGTCCTGGTTTTGCAATCAGAACTCTTATTTTTTTTGTTTTTTTCATTTTCTAAGAGCGATTACTTCAATTTCAATCTTTGCATTCTTTGGAAGTGATTTAACAGCCACCGTTGACCTTGCAGGATAGGGTTCTGTGAAATAACCTGCATAAATTTCATTGACTTTTGGAAAATCATTTATATCTGTCAAAAAAATCGTTGTTTTTACAACATTCTCCATATTGAGACCGAGAAATTCAAGGATTCTCTTTACATTATCAAGAGCAATCCTTGCCTGTTCCTCTACACTTTCGGGCATTTCTCCCTTTTCAGGGTCAATACCTATCTGACCCGAGAGAAAAACAAAGTCCCCTGCTTCCCTGTATAAAGAATAGGGTCCAACGGGTTTTGGTAAGCTCATAAAACCCTCCTATTCGGTTTTCTTTTTTCTTCTCCTTTTTCTTACTTTTTTTGTCTCAGCAACTGCCTTGTCTCCATATTTCCTTCTGAATTTCTCAACCCTTCCTTCTGTATCAACTATCTTTTCCCTACCTGTAAAAAAGGGATGACAACTTGCACATATCTCTACCTTTATATACTTCTTTGTTGAGCGTGTCTCAACCTTATTACCACATGCACACTCAATAATTGCATTAACATAATTTGGATGAATTTTTGGTTTCATCTCCCTGTTATCTTTTTAAAATTTTTTAAGATTTATGGATTTGAACCATTTTGTATTTGAAATTTTTTTATATTATAATCTAAAACAATGGAAAAATCAACAAAATCGCTGAAAGAGGTTTCATTATTCAGGTATCTCTCTGATAGAGAGATAAAAATTATAGAAAAACTTGGAATCAAAAAAAATTTCAAAAAGGGGGAGGTTATAATAAGTGAGGGAGAAAGAGGAGATGCTATCTATGTAATAAATTCAGGAGAGGTAAAAGTTTCCCTTGTGTCTGAGGAAGGAAAGGAAATTACATTAACATATTTGAAAGAAGGGGATTTCTTTGGAGAAGTTGCTTTTTTTGGAGAGGAAGAAAGAACAGCAAGAGTAACAGCTACAAAAGATACACAAGTTACCGTATTTCATAGAGATGACCTTCTGTATAATTTAATGAAACACCCTGAAATACTTGTTTCAATCATAAAGGAAATGGCGGATAGAATAAAGAAAACAAATGAAAAATTATCCTCCTTAATATTTCTTGATGTATCGGGTAGAGTTGCCCGATTTTTCATTGAAAAAGCAGAAAAAGAGGGGGAAAGAATAGGTGAATATATCTTCATACCAGGCAACTTCAAGATAAAGGAAATTGCAACTCTTCTCGGATGTTCAAGAGAAAGTGTTTCAAGAACTGTGAATGAACTCAAAAGAAGTGGAACTTTAAAATTCTCATCAAAGGGTGTTCTTATACATCAGAGTGCATTGGAACTTTAAATTACCTATTTCTATCTTCAATATAATCCCTGATAATTTTTGGATGGTCAAAAACAATTCTGTCAAAAGGCATTTCATTGAGTTTAAAGACAAAAACTTTTTTTGCATCAGAGGATGCTTTTGGTTCTCCTTTTGCCTTTAGAATATAAACAATTGTAACAGTATGAAATCTCGGATCTCTATCAGGGTCACCATAAGCTTTAAACTGTTTCACAATTTCTGCATCCAGACCTGTTTCCTCCTTAATTTCCCTTAAAACAGCCTTTTCAGGAGATTCTCCGTATTCAACAAAACCACCGGGAAGTGCAAACCCATAAGGTGGATTTTTCCTTTCAATTAAGACAATACCTTTGAAATTATCACTTTTGTCATAAATCTCAACTATTCCGTCCACAGTAAGAAAAGGAGTTTTCAAAGAAGGAATCGCACATTTAATCAACCTGCTAAGAATTTTTGAAAGAATTTTCTTCATAATAAATTTTAAGACATCTTGACAAATAAAATTTTTTACGAGTATAATACGAGTATAAGAGGAGGTTTAATGATGAGAGAGATAATATTTTTGATATTATTAATTAATTCATTAGGAGCATCCTGGAGGATGTTCAGAAGGGTTCCAGAACAGACTTCAAATGTATCTCTAAAAGGAAATTTAAGCATTCAAAATGTAAAATGGGAAACATATTTACCCGGAAATACCAAAGCTTCACCAGTTACAGCTGATTTAAATGGGGATTTTCTGGATGAGGTTGCAATTTGTTTGAGAGAGGGTAAAGTTTATTTCTTAAAAGTATTTGACGGAAGCATAATTGACAGCTTTATCACAGGAGAAAAAATAAGTTCCACACCAGTGGCTGTGGATATTGACAATGACAATTACTATGAACTTGCTATAGGATGTGAATCAGGTGAGTTATGTATGTATAGATTGGGAACTGGTGTCATATGGGATACTCTCTTAAACGGTAAGATAAAAAATCATTTAATCTCAGATGATATAGATTTGGATGGGATAGAGGAAATATTAGTAGGAGTGGATAATACTTTTTACACCATAAACTCCCTGGATGGAAGCATAGAATGGTTTCATACTCTTAATGGCTTCAAGTTTGAATCGCCTGCAGTTGTATTTACAGATACCGTAAAAAAGGTAGCTCTCGTGGCTAGAAGAAGAAATATTACAAAAATAGTTTGTCTTAAGGGAATAAATGGAAATTTTCTATGGGAGTATATTCATCCCCATAGAATAAAAGGATACCCCCTTGTGGACACTTCCGCACATATAATAATTTTTCTCGATAATGGTGGGTATTTAAATGAAATTGACTATAATGGAAATCTCATTCTATCATCTCAAATTTCTTTATCAGAGTTCAATTCTTCACCTGCACTCTCGGATATTGACTTGGATGGAAAGAAAGAAATTATTGCTGGCTCTGATAATGGAAATATTTATGCGATAGAGGAAGATGGAATCATTGACTGGGTATTCTCCACATCAAACCCGGTGAGAGGAACCCCATCCATCACAGATATTGACGGTGACGATACTCTGGAAATAATCGTAGGAACAGATGGAACAAAACTATATATAATAAAAAATGGAGATAGCCTATGGAGTTACAGTTCTATCGATGCAATAAGAACAAATCCAGCTCTCACAACAGGAATAGATGATAAAATTGACATAGTAAATCTGGATAGGAGTGGCAAAGTAACCTATTTTGAATCCTTTTACTCTGTTGGATACCAGGATATAAATATAAGATTCGCTGGTTATTTCAGGGATAACATTATTGATATAACCATTAAAATATACGGTAAATTCAAAAAAGCTGAACTTTTTAAAAACAAGGTCAAACTGGCAGAATTTAAAGTAAAAAACTTTCACTATTTGGATACTACTCCACAGATGACTAACACATATTTTATCAAAATAGAAGATTTTAATGGAGATACAAAAAATTTCGGGCCCTATACTATTATAAAGAAAAAGGAAAGAATAGATATTTATACTAAAAAAGGGAAAATTTATTTATTTTCGGATAAAGAGTATAAAATATCTATATTCAGCGTCTCAGGAAGAAAAATAAATGTGCTAAATATACACAAAGGAAAAAATTTGATATTGTTAAGAAAACCGGGAATTTATTTTTTAGAGAAACAGAAAATCTGGGTAATTAATTAGTAAAATTTAATCCTTATAGCTTATAATTATTCAGTGAAATGAATATATTTCTTTTTATAATAAGCTTTGTCTCCAAAGCAATATTTTACCCTTCAGGGAATGCTCTCATAATAGAAGAAAGAGAAGTGAACCTAAAAAAGGGGTATAATATCATTGAACTTACCTTTTTATCTATCATATCCGAAAATTCATTCAGAATAGAATTTAATAAAGGTGAAATAATAAGTACATCTGTTGAAAAGAAAATTTACCAAAGGTTAAAAGGGAAATTTAAAGCTCTACAAGACTCGCTTGACTCACTGAATAAAAAAATTGATTCTCTCCAAATAAGAAAAAATAATCTACAAAAAGCAAAAGAATTTCTTGACTCTTTTAAAGTATCTTATGTCGAAAAAGAATCAAAGGAATTTCTTAAAAAAAAATTTGAGCCAGAAAATATTAAAAAAGCCCTGAGGTTAATTATAAATCAGGGTTCAGAAATAGAATATAAAATAAGGAAAATTGAGGAAGAAATAAAAGGGTTAAAATGGAAAGAAAATAAAATTGTAGAAAAAATCAATGACTTGAGTCCCATAGGTAAAGAAGATTTAATATTAAGAATTCATTTGAATTCCCAGATCGAGGGAAAAACAAATTTAAAGATAACATATCTGCTTTCAAATAAAGTGGGTTTTAATATTATATACAGAATAAAAGGAGAACCCGAGAAAGAAAAAGTCAGGATTGAACAATCTGCAAGAGTTTATCAGATCACAGGCCAGAACTTTAAGAACATAAAACTTGCACTTTCAACTTATAAAATAGGAAAAGAAATTAAGCCCTATATTGAAAAATGGCTTATAAGGCAACTCAGACCTATTTTAAGAAAAGGGAAAGCAGAAGAGATGAAGATAAAATCAGAGGCTCCTGCAATAGGATTCAGAAGGAAACTGGAAGCAGAAACAAAAGAACTTTACACTTCTTTTTATTATGAGTTTCCATACAAAGTTACATTACCTTCTTCAAAGGAGGGAAGAATTTTTCATGTCAAAACCTATGAACTTCCTGCAGAATTTGAGTACGAAATCATACCAAAAACTAAAAAAATTGCATTTTTAAAAGCCAGAACATACATTGAAACAAAAGAACCACTTCTTGAAGGAGAGGTTAACTTATTTCTGGAGAATGAGTTTATAGGTAAGGATTATAATTATGGATATAACCCAGGTGATACTGTCACATTTTACTTCGGAGAAGACCCCTTTGTTAAAGTCGAACATGAACTTATAAAATCCGAGGTCAAAAAAGGTGGTATATTTGATTCCAAAAAGGTCATAAGGAAATACGGTTATAAAACAACCATAAAAAACAACAGAAAAAATAAAATAAACGGAATTTTAATAGAACAGATTCCTGTTTCAAACAATCCTGAGATTCAGGTTAAGGGAATAAAATTTACAAAAAAACCTTTTAAAGAAGACAAAACAAAGGGATTTTATTATTTTAAATTTGAACTGAATTCAGGAGAAGAGTTCAACATTGAATATTATTTTGATATCATATCTCCAAAAGATGTGATAATAGAAGGATTGTAAACAGGTTAAAAATCCCATCAATAATAATTTTTAAAGTAATATGATGCAGTCCTGCTCTTTTATAGTGCGTAAATTTGTTGCTTGAAAAAAACTTTTTTTAAACTTATAATTTAAAATCTGCGGGAGTAGCTCAGTGGTAGAGCACTACCTTGCCAAGGTAGGGGTCGCGGGTTCGAATCCCGTCTCCCGCTCCAGAAACTCAAGACCAGAAAAGAACGCTGGGTTCTACTCCCTTTTTATCATAAATCTTTAAAATTCCCTTTTCAATGTGGACAGCAGAAAAACTTAGAATCTCATATTTAAAATTTTTTGAGGAAAGAGGACATACTATTGTGCCCTCATCTTCCCTTATTCCCGAAAAAGACCCCACTCTACTCTTTACAACCGCAGGAATGGTTCAGTTCAAGCCCCTTTACTCAGGAACCGTTCCACTTCCTTTCAAAAGAGCAACTTCCTGCCAGAAATGTTTAAGGGCAACTGACCTTGAAAATGTGGGGTACACAATAAGACACCATACCTTTTTTGAAATGCTCGGCAATTTTTCCTTCGGAGATTATTTCAAAAAAGAAGCAATTGAATGGGCTTATGAATTTGTTACAAAAGTTTTAAATCTTGACCTTAAAAAACTTTATTTCAGTGTTTATGAAGAAGATGATGAAAGTTATAATATATGGAAATCCCTGGGTGTAAAAGAAGAAAGAATTTTAAAACTTGGTAAAGAAACAAATTTCTGGGGTCCTGCAGGTAAAACAGGAGCATGCGGTCCTTCAACCGAAATTTACTATGATTTAGGGGAAAAATACGGATGCGGAAAAGAAGAATGTAAACCAGGATGTGATTGCGATAGATTCCTTGAAATATGGAACCTTGTCTTTCCTCAGTATGACATGCAGGAGGATGGAACACTGCTTCCTTTAAAAAACAGGGGAGTTGATACAGGAATGGGGCTTGAAAGGGTTTTAATGATACTTCAGGAAAAAGAATCACCCTATGAAACAGAACTTTTTGATAAAGCCAGGAAAAAACTTGAAAAGATTTTAAACAGAAAATATGAAGACTCAAAAACCCTTTTCAGGGTAATTCTTGACCATACAAGGGCATTGACCTTTGCAATAGGAGATGGTGCCTATCCCTCAAATGAGGGAAGAGGATATGTTTTGAGAAGAATTTTAAGAAGGGCTTTAAGATATGCATACAGAAAGGGAATGAAAGAACCCTTTATGTATGAACTTGTTCCCTATTTTGCAGAGGTGTATGGTGAAAGATATAAAGAGGTGAGGGAAAAAAGAGAAGAAATTGGAGTAATAATAAAATCAGAAGAAGAGAGATTTTTAAACACCCTTTTCAGAAATATGGTTTATGTGGAAAAGGTAATTGAAAATGCATATAAAACTGCCAAAATAATAAAAGGAAATGATATTTTTAAACTTTATGATACCTATGGAATACCTGTTGATTTTATAGAGGAAATTGCAAGAGAAAGAAAACTTGAAGTGGACCTAGAAGGTTTCAGAAAAGAACTTGAAAAAGCAAGAGAAAGGGCAAAAGAAAAAGGAAAATTTGAAGAAATAAAGATTGAGTGGAAAAATTTAAAGGAGGACAAAGAAACAGAATTTGTGGGTTATACAGAACTTGAAACAGAAACAGAGATAATAAAATTTGCATTTGTAAAGGATAAGATTTACATTGTTCTTGAAAAAACTCCCTTTTATGCAGAGGCAGGTGGACAGGTCGGGGATAAGGGCATAATAAAAGGGAAAGATTTTGAAATAAAAGTTTCAGATACCCAGTGGATAGGAGAACAGATTGTTCATATAGGCAAATTAAAAGGCGAAATAAAGGACAAAAAAGTAAAGGCAATTGTTGATAAGGAAAAAAGAGCAGGAGCCCAGAGAGCTCACACCGCCACTCATCTTTTACATGCTACTTTAAGAAGGGTTCTCGGTGAATTTGCAAAACAGGAGGGTTCACTTGTTGAAGATGATAGGTTAAGATTTGATTTTACATATCCAAAAAGCATTGACCCTATTATTTTGAAAGATATTGAGGAAAAGGTCAATAAGGTAATTCTTGAAAATAGAAATGTAAAATGGGAATGGAAAAAATTTGAGGAAGCAGTGAAGGAAGCAATAGCTTTATTTGAAGAAAAATACGGGGATATGGTCAGGGTTGTGGAAGTTGAAGATTACTCAAAGGAATTATGCGGAGGAACACATTGTAATAAGACAGGTGATATAGGATTCTTTAAAATAATTAAAGAAGAGGCAATAAGTGCAGGAGTCAGAAGAATTGAGGCATTAACAGGTATAAAGGCACTGGAATTTGTCCGCAAGAATGAGGAAATTTTGAATAAAATATCAGAGACCCTTTTAACCGATACAGAAAATATATTAAAGAGAATTTCAAAATTAAAGGATGAAATCAAGGAAAAGGAAAGGGAAATTGAGAAATTAAGAGATAAAATTGCCCTGAATTTTTCAGAAAAACTTGAGGTAAAGGTGAAAAACGGGAAAAAATATGTTATATATTATTTTGAGGACTTAGACCCGGATACCCTGAGAAGAATCTCGGATATTACCTGGCAGAAAAACAAGGATTTAACTCTTACATTCTTTGTTACAGCAAAAGATAAAGTTTACTTTTTCTGTAAAGTTGATAAAAATTCAGAGCTGGATGCAAGAGATTTTGTTAAAACGTTTGGGCAGTATGTTAAAGGAGGAGGCGGAGGAAACAAAGAAAAAGCCGAAGGAGGAGGAAAGGATAAAAGCAAAATAAAGGAGGGACTAAAAAGAATTGAGGAAATGATATGAAAAAGATTACATTGAGAGATTTAATGAGAAATGAAAAGGTATTGAAATACATAAAGGAAGCTGATAAATATCTGGAAAAGATAGGTTATACAGAGCACGGTTTAAGGCATGCAAAATATGTTGGAAAAACAGCAGGAAGGATACTAAGGGAACTGAATTTCCCTGAAAGAAGAGCAGAACTTGCCGAAATTGCAGGATTTTTACATGACATAGGAAATGTTGTTCACAGAGACCACCATGCTCAATTCGGTGCCCTGATAGCACATGAAATTTTACTTGAAATGGGAATGAATCTTGATGAGGTCATTGAAATCACGCAGGCAATAGGAAACCATCATGAAGAGGATGGAGTCCCTGTAAAGGACATAACTGCTGCTCTTATCATTGCTGATAAATCTGATGTTCACAGAACAAGAGTAAGAAGAAGGCAGGCAGATATAAAAAGGGATATACATGACAGGGTAAATTATTCTGCAAGAAAGTCAAGGGTTATTGTGGTCCCTGATAAAAAGATAATCAAATTTGATATAGAAATTAACACAAAAATCTCACCTGTGATGGAGTATTTTGAGATATTTTTACAGAGAATGATAATTGCGTCAAAAGCAGCAAAGAGCTTGGGACAGAAATTTGAACTTTTTATAAATGGAACGCGAATGCTTTAAGGTTCAAATCCTTTTTATATTTTTAACAAAACATGATTAACATTTTAGAGTTAAAACAGAAAAAAACAAATGAGCTTGTTTCTCTTGCAAAGAAAATAGGAATAAAGGTTCCTCAGTCAGTGAGAAAGGATGACCTTGTTTACATGATTGTTCAGGAATATGCAAAAAGAGAGGGCGCTGAGTTCAGGGAAGGTGTTCTTGAAATTCATCCTGATGGATACGGATTTTTAAGGTCCCCGAGGAACAGTTATTTACAGGGAACAGAGGATGTTTATATTTCACAATCACAGATTAAAAGATTTGGATTAAAAACAGGAGATCTTGTTTCGGGTTACATAAAAGTTCCGATTGATGGAAGTGTTAAATTCCCTGCAATGGTTAAAATAGAACTTGTCAATGGTGTTCCTCCTTCAGAGCTCAAGAAAAGACCCGAGTTTGATGACCTTGTTCCTTATTTTCCAACAAGAAGAATAAAACTTGAAATAGAGGGAGAGGATGACCTAACAAGGAGAATTATTGACCTGTTTGTTCCGATAGGGCACGGTCAAAGGGGACTTATTGTGTCTCCTCCAAGAGCAGGTAAAACCATAATGTTACAGAAAATTGCTCAGAGTATAAGAAAAAATCATCCTGAAACCTATGTAATCGTTCTTCTGATTGATGAAAGACCCGAAGAAGTAACTGACTGGAAAAGAAAAGTGGATGCCGAGGTTATATCCTCCACTTTTGATGAACCTGCTGAAAGGCATGCACAGGTTGCCAAGATAGTGCTTGAAAGAGCAAAGAGAATGGTTGAAATGGGAAAGGATGTCGTTATACTCCTTGACTCTTTAACAAGATTAACAAGAGCTCACAATGTATTAGCAGCCCATTCAGGAAGAACATTATCAGGTGGTCTTGATGCAACTGCTTTAATTGAGCCGAGAAAATTTTTCGGTGCAGCAAGAAATATAGAAGGAGGAGGTTCACTCACAATACTTGCCTCCTGTCTGATTGAAACGGGTTCAAGGATGGACGACGTTATTTATGAAGAATTTAAAGGCACAGGTAATATGGAGATAATACTTGACAGAAAACTTGCTGAAAGAAGAATATTCCCTGCGATTGATCTCAAAAAATCAGGAACAAGAAGAGAAGAGCTTCTGCTTTCAAGTTCTGTTTTAAACAGAGTATGGATTTTAAGAAAACTTATTGCAGAAATGAGCAATATTGAAGCAATGGAATTCTTAATCCAGAAGATGAGACTTTATAGAACAAATGAAGAGTTTCTTAATGCAATGGCTCAGCAGAAATAGTTATAATTTATAAATGGGCGGGTAGTTCAGCCTGGTTAGAACGCCTGTCTCACATACAGGAGGTCGCAGGTTCGAATCCTGCCCCGCCCATTTGTGTTTATGAGTTTATAGAGTTTATTGAGTTTTTGAGCTATTTTTAATCAGGAATTATCTGAGTTCCCCATTTTCCCTCAAAACCTTCCATACATTTCTCAAGTGATGTTATAACCGCTCTCTTTCCTGTCTTTTTCACAAAAGATATTGAAGCTTCAACTTTTGGTAACATACTTCCTTTTGCAAAGTGTCCTTCTTTAATAAACTTTTCAAACTCTGAAACCCTAACTTCTTTTAATTCTCTTTGATTTTCTTTTTTAAAATTTATGTAAACAAAATCAACATCCGTTAAAATCATAAATAAATCAGCATCAATAAGAACCGCAAGAAGTGCTGATGCTCTGTCCTTGTCAATTACCGCAAGCTGTGCTTTTAACCTTGTTCCTTTTTTAAATACAGGTATTCCTCCGCCCCCAACCGCAACTGTAACAACTCCGTCTTCTGAAAGTTTTTTTAAAACATCTTTTTCAATTATATCCATAGGCTGAGGTGAGGGAACAGTTATTCTGTAACCTCTTCCTGCATCCTCTTTTATAGGCCAAGGAAATTTTGATTTTAATGATTCTGCTTCTTCTTTTGTAAAGAACGGTCCTATGGGTTTTGATGGATTTTTAAATTCAGGGTCATCTTCAGAAACTATAACCTGTGTTACAATCGCAGCAACCTCTTTCTTAATCTCCTCCTCCCAGAAAATCTCCCTCAAAAGATGAGCAATCATATATCCCATCCATCCCTGGGTCTCAGCACCGAGTATGTCAAGGGGATAGGGAGGTGTTACCTCTCTTGCATAGAAACTTCTCATAAGTTCAATTCCAACCTGTGGACCGTTACCATGAGTTATTATCGCACTTTTTGCCTTTTTTAAAAGGGGAACAAGTTTCCTTAATGTCCTTTCGGTATTCTCAAACTGAGTAACAATATCAGGTGTTGCTCCTTTCGGTAAAATAGCATTACCACCAAGAGCCAGGACAATCTTCATTCTTTTCCTCCTTATTTTGTTATTCCTCTTTTTGAACCCTCAATAAAATTTATGAGATGTTCAATATCCTCATTGCCTTCAAACTCATTTTTTAATTTCTCAATTGCCTGAGTCGTGTTTAAATCACTGAAGAACAAAATCTTAAAAGCCCTTTTTATATTCAAAAGCCTCTCTCCTTTAAACCCCCTCCTTCTGAGTCCTATGGAATTTATTCCTTTAATTTCTGCATCAGGAGTTCCATAACAAAGAGCATAAGGAACAATATCTTTCTTAACATGTGTTCCTCCTCCGAGCATTACATATTTACCTATTCTCACAAATTGATGAATCAGACAGAGGGAGCTTATAAAAGCATAATCCTCAACCTCAACATGACCCCCGAGCTGCGCACCATTAACTATTATAACCTCATTCCCTATTCTACAGTTATGAGCAATGTGAGAATAAGCCATTAAAAAATTGCCGTTACCTATAATTGTTTTCTCCCCTTCCCCTGTAGCCTTGTGAATAGTTGTAAATTCCCTGATTATATTATTATCTCCGATTATAATTTCTGTATCCTCTCCTTTGTATTTTACATCCTGTGGTGGAAATCCTATCTTTACTCCTGAAAGTATCTTATTATTCTTACCTATTTTAACACTTCCCTTTATAACAACATGAGAATCAATGTATGTTCCATCACCTATTTCAATCTTCCCTTCAATTACAGAATAAGGACCTATATAAACATTTTCCCCTATTTTTACATCACCTTTTATAATTGAACTGGGATGAATCTTTTCCAAACTTACCCCTCCCTCTCTGTTATAGCTGCTGTAAGAATTGCTTCACATACAATTTTATCATCTTTAACAGCATAACCTTTCATTCTACAAATTTTGCCTTTAAATCTCAAAAGATTAAGAACAAAATAAAGGGTATCACCGGGATAAACAGGATTCCTGAACTTTGCGTTATCTATGGATGTAAAGAAAACAATTTTGTTATTCTTATCTTTTATTTTATTCAAAAGTAAAAAACCACCTGTTTGAGCCATCGCCTCTATTATAAGAACACCGGGCATAACTCTCATTTCAGGGAAATGTCCCTCAAAAAAGTTTTCATTGTAAGTGACATTTTTAACACCCACAACTCTATCCTCTTCAAGGGAGATTATTTTATCAACAAATAGAAAAGGATAATCATGGGGCATAACTTTTCTAATTGTTTCTATACCTATCTCTTCTCCACATCCTGAATATGCCTCAAGAAATGGCAGAAATTTCAAATGGTCTCTATGTCCTGTGCCTTCAAATATAAATCTTCCCTTAAATCTTTTACCTGTTAAACTCAAATCACCAATCACATCAAGAATTTTATGCCTTGCAGGCTCATTTTCAAAAGTTTGAATCTCCTTATTTAATGGCTTTCCGTCTTTATATATAAGAGCAAGTTTTTCATCACCTCCTTTATAATAACCTTTTTCTTTCAACGCCACCGCTTCCTCATATGTTATAAAAGTTTTTGAGAGCGCTATCTCTTTACTGTAATTTTTCTCGTTAAAAACAAAAGTATACTCATGTTCAATGAAAGGCTCTCTGGTAAATCTGTAGATAATCTCAAATTTATCATGAGGTAATATGCTTATGCTTGAATTTTCAAAATTCATTTTAAAAGGTCTTTTTATTTCATAATATTTAAGTTCTTCCTCATTTTCAGTAACTCCTGCTTTTTCTATTTCCTGAACAAAAACTTTTGAAGAACCATCAAAAAAGGGAATTTCATCACCTTCAATTTCCACTATAACATCATCAATCCCTGCGCCATATAACGCAGACATTAAATGTTCAACATAATATATTCTTTTTTTATCAAAAATTAAACAGGTTCCTCTCTTTTCTGATGTGAATTCGATATCCCTTAAATTGTAGATTCTGCCATCAATTTTAAATTTTATTCCTTTTTCCTTTGAAGGGTAAAGTGCTATTTTGCAGGGTTTTCCTGTATCAAGTCCTTTACCCTCAAAAATCACCTCTTTTTTTATTGTTTTTCTCTTTTCCATAATAAAAAAGTTTTTATTGTGTTTGCATGTATTTCTATCAAATCTTCAATCACTTCGGAGTATCCTCCTCCAAGTGTTATAGCGATATTATAACCTCTTTCAAGAGTATATTTCCTAACAATTTCGTCTCTTTTCTTCAAACCATTTATAGAAAGTTTCAGGTTTCCCAGAAGGTCTTTTTCATAAGGGTCAGCTCCTGCCTGATAAAGAATCAAATCAAATTTATTTTCAGAAAATATTTTTTCAAGGGATTCCTCAAGTTTTTCAAGATAGGTTTTCTCATCTGTCCCTCCCCACAGTCCGATATCAAGGTCACTTTTTTGCTTGGGAACAGGATATAAATCTTCCTGATGCATTGAAAAAGTAAAAACTTCAGGGTCATTTTGAAAAAAATAAGCTGTTCCATTTCCCTGATGTAAATCAAGGTCAATAACAAGCGCCCTTTTTATTTTCCCTTCATTTTTCAACTTTTTTATGGCAAAAGCCAGGTCATTTACATAACAGAAACCCTCTGCTCTATCAGGAAAAGCATGATGCCATCCTCCTCCGACATGTATTCCAAGTCCTTTCTCTAAAGCATCAATACAGGCAAGCAGTGTTCCTTTTGCTCCTAATAGATAAAAATCTATAACTTCTTTATTCATGGGTAGCTCTGAAAACATCGTTCTTCTTGTCCATCGCATATTTTTTAAATCCTCAAGATATTCCTTTGTATGAACAATTTCAAGTTCTTCAAAAGATACAGGTTCTGGTTCATAAAAATCCTCTTCTTTTGCTATTTTCTCCTTTATTAATTTCTCCTTTATTAATCTGTATTTATAAGTCGGAAAAACATGGGGACCTATATCAACTTCATATCTTGAGGAATAAATCAATCTCATTTTCTGTAAAGTCCTTTCTTAAAAATATATTTTTCAACTTCAGGATGAACCATAAGATGAATACTTTTTCCCTCTTTCACTCTCCTTCTTATCTCTCTTGCAGAAAGTTCTATTGTTCTTGTATTAAGCAAAATAACCCTGTTTTTAAATTTAAAATCCTCAGGAAGAGGTTTCTTTTTTCTTTCACACACAACAATGTTTGCAAGTTCAAAGAGTGTTTCATACTCATACCATGTATCAATGTTCACAAACTGATCTGACCCCATTATGAAAAATAATTCTTCATTCTTTCTCCTTTTTTTCCATTCTGCAAGCACAAGCACAGTATAAGTCGGAGCAAATTTAAGATGTGATTCAAACTCCGAAGCATAGAAGGGAGGACCGGGAAGCATAAGTTCAACCATTTTTATTCTGTGTTCAAATTCTGCCCTTATCTTTCTATGAGGGGGTCTGTATGTAACAAGGAAATGCACCTCATCAAGTTCAAGTTTTTCCAGCACATCCTGGGCTATCAGGAAATGCCCTATATGAGGAGGGTCAAAAGTCCCACCCAGAATTCCGATTTTTTTCATTTCTCCCCAATCTTTTTCTTCGCTCTTTCTGCCCAGATTGTATCGGGATATTTTTCAAGTAATTCCCTATAATATATTTCAGCTGATTCAAATCTTCCCATCTTCTCATATAACTCTGCTATTTTATAAATCTTTTCAGCAAGTAAATTCAATATCTCATTTTTCATTGCCTTTACCTCTTCTTTAAATCTTGATTCAGGATATTTCTCCATAAATGTTTTAATTTTTGAAAGGGCGGTTTCGAGTTCTTCTGTCTCATGCAAAGGAGAACGTATTTTTAAAATATAAATCTTCAAAATATCGAACTCCGCCTCCTCCCTGTGTTCAGAATTTGGAAACTGGGTTATTAAAAAATTATATTCTGAAAGTGCGGTTTCATATTCCTTCTGGTTTAAATACGATTTTGCAATATAGAACTGAGCATCATCGGTCATTTCTGTTATCTCACCTGAAAAAAGAACTTTATTAAAATATTCTCTTGCTTTATCATATTTTCCTTTATAAAAATAATAAAGCCCAAGTTCAAAACTCCTCTGAGGTGAAAACTCTTCCACCCTGCCCTTTCTAAAAAGGCAGGAAGTAAAAAAAATAAAAACAAACAATATTAAAAATCTTTTCATGGGAAAGAGTATTATATACCAAAAAACCTTTAAATTTTCAATAATTTCGTAATATGAACCATTTTCAATATTCCTGTGTCTAATTATTAATCAGGGGTTCAAATCCCTTAAAAACCAAGGAGTCCAACAATGAAAAAATTTTTAAACTCCCTGATTGTTCTTACCCTGGTGATATTAAGTGCATGTAAAAAATCACAAACAGAACCTCAGAACATAAATGATGAGCAAACAATAAAAGAAATGGTTGAAACAAGTGACTTCTTTAACGAATTTGACGGTTTCTCTGACTGGGACCCGATTCAACCATTCTCAGACACACTATCTGATTATCTTGTTCACTGGGGAAGAGAAATAAAAGATATAGTTAAGGATATTAATATTCATATAGAGGGTGATTCTGCACTTGTAACTGTCAATAAAGATGTAACAGGTATCCTCCATATCATAGCAACAGGTTCTGATACATTTTTCAATCTTGAAAAACCCATCCATCATCAATTTACAAGATATGCACTTTTCAAAAGATTACCTGAAGGAGAAAAAAGATGGGAGCTTGTTAAAATATCGGATGGAGAATCACATTCACTTGATACTTTCACAGTAAAAATTGATTCAGTTAAGGTTGAAGTTCCATCAAGAAATTTTGTAAGGATATTCAAAGACCCTCTTGAAATGAGAAAAAAGGAAGATATTATATCACTCAGTCCCGGTGACAGTGTCATAGTGACATATTACACAAATGGAACAAATTCTCTTGCAGTATTACATCCAAGACCTTTTGCAAGAAGAATTTTAAGACCTCTCGGTAACGGAGTTTTTGTAGGAAAATATCATGCCCCTTTAAGACCCGGAATTTATCATGTTGTATTTGATGTGCTGAGATGGGAATCAATAATGACTGAAAGTTATCCCTATGAGGATGCCCATGTATGGTTCTTTGTATATAAGGTAGAATAGAAAACAGATTATAGCTCATAAAACCACACAAGCCGGGGGCAGAGCCCCCGGTTTTTTTTATTGAAATTCATATCTGATGCTATTATTATTTTAAATAAGAAATATATTAATAAGTAAAAGGGGTTCAAATCCCGTATATAAAAAGGGGGGTATAAAATGGTAATTCTGAATGAGGAAGAAATTGTTAAAACTTCTCCTGACTCACTTGCAATAAGGGTATTTTTAAAATCTCTTGAACTTATAGGAGGACCAAAAGAAATAATCATATACAGAAATCTGACCTGGATACCCAGTTTAATTCAGGCATCCTATGCTGTGGTTTTATTTGAGGAATTCGGAAAAACTCAGGAAGAAATAGCAGAATATCTGGGACTTACAAAACAAACTGTAAGAAATATGTTAAGAGCAAATCCTGAACTTATTAAAGAAAAACTTGAAGAAGAGATGAAATCAAAGGAAGTAAAGGTCCATACTGCAGGAGCGCTTGCCAGATGGGCTTATGAGGAAATTAAGAAGGGCAACGAAAGTATAAGTTATCTTTCAGGTGTGCTTGAACAGATGCAGGAACTTTTTGATATTTTCTGGCCCTCTGAAGTTCTGAGAAGAATAAAAGGTGTACATTTTCCTGTCAAAAAAGATGAACTTAAAGCAATCTTAGATGGTTTAAAGATTGAGAATAAAACATTTAATGAAATTTCAAACCTTTTACCAGAGGAAATTAAAAACCCTGCCCATCTTTTAAAGGAAATTAAAAAAGCCGTAAAAGGAGAATAAAAATGGATATTTTTACAGGTATTTTCTGGTTTTTCATAATATGGGCTTTCCTGTGGCCACAGATCAGATATCAACTTCTTCAAAATGCAAGATATAATCTTATCAGCAAACTTGAAAAAAAAGAAGGAAGCAGGGTGATACTTTTAATACACCGTCAGGAACAGATAGGTCTTTTTGGAATTCCCTTTGTAAAATTTATAAATATTGAAGATTCAGAGGCAGTTTTAAGAGCCATAAGGACAACTCCTTCTGATACTCCAATAGACCTTGTAATTCACACACCCGGAGGACTTGTCCTTGCAGCAGTTCAGATAGCACTTGCTTTAAAGGAACATCCAGCAAGAACAAGGGTAATAGTGCCCCATTATGCAATGAGCGGAGGAACACTTATAGCGCTTGCTGCTGATGAAATCTTAATGGACCCGCATGCTGTGCTCGGACCAGTTGACCCTCAGTTAAATATCCCGGAAAAAGGCATATTACCTGCATCTTCAATTATAAAGGTAGCAAAGGAAAAAGGAGATAAAGCATCCGATTTAATTCTAATTCATGCAGACGTGGCAGAAAAAGCAATAAAACAGGTGGAAAATATTGTTCTGAAACTTCTGGAAGGTAAGTATCCCGAAGAAAAGGCAAAAGAAATAGCACATACACTTGCCACAGGAAAATGGACTCATGACTATCCAATCACTTACGAAGAAGCCAGAAATCTCGGGCTTCACGTAAAAGCAGAGGTTCCTGAAGAAGTATATGAATTAATGGAACTCTATCCACAGGCACAGTATCATACAAGACCAAATGTGGAATATATACCGCATCACAGAACCGAGGGAGGTAGAAAAAATGTATAATGAAGAAAAAGAAAAACCCCAGGTTATTGAAGAAGGAATAATAAGTTTAAAAGAAGCAGGAGAAAAAGCTCCTGAACTTGAGGGTGTATCCACAGGAGTTGAAGGGTTTGATAATCTCTTTTACAAAACAATTATCAAAGATGGAAAGGTAAAAAGCGTTCCTCTGGGTGGTATTCCAAGATATAGTATATTAAATATCACAGGGGTTGCTGATACAGGAAAGAGTTTATTTGTTGAGCAATATGCAATCACACAGGCAAAAAAAGGAGAAAAAGTTATATTCATAACAGTGGAATCCCCTGCTCCCTTTGTTGCAATGGGAATGAAAGAAAGAGCAAAAGTACTTAATGCAAAACCTGAAGATATAGAAAATAATATAATATTTATTGATGCTGCATCCCATGGAGCTTTGAGAGAAAACCTTCCTACACTCCTTAACACCCTTGCATATGCTATTAAAAAATATAAAACAAAACACACAATCATTGACTCTGTAACAGGTCTTTATGAACATAAGGAAATGGCAGCAAGACAGATTGTAAGAAGTATATTCAATTTTCTGAAAAAATGGTATCAAACAGCACTTCTTGTATCTCAGAAAAGGTCAGGGCATGAGGAACTTTCTGCAGAAGCAGCAGGTGGATATGCGGTGGCTCACATTGTAGATGGAACAATTGTTTTCTCAAAAGAACTTGTTGAAACAAAATCAAAAGCACAGCTTTACGGCTGTGAAATCGGAGAAATTGTAAGACTCTTCAGAATAGACGGATGCAGATTAACAGCTCATGATACAAGAACCCATTTTATAGAAATAACAAAAGAAGGACTCATAAAGATAGGACCCTCAATCGGAGAAAAAATCAAAAGTTTTAAAAAATAATTAATTTTGACTTATAATATTTCCTTTCTGTAACGGGTTCTAATCCCAGTAAACGGATAATAATTAAAAAATGGAAAAGGTTAAAATTGCAATCAATGGATTTGGAAGGATCGGAAGACAGGTTTTAAAAGAAGGATTAAAAAGAGAAAATCTTGAATTCGTAGCAATAAATGACCTTTCAGATCCGAATGCTCTTGCTCACCTTTACAAATATGACTCAGTATTCGGAAAAACAGATGATGAAATAAAAGTTGAAAGTGATGGCTTTTTAATTAACGGTAAAAAAATCAAAGTTTTTTCTGAAAAAGACCCCTCCAAACTTCCCTGGAAAGACCTTGGTGTTGATTATGTGGTGGAAGCAACAGGTGTTTTCAGAGACAGGGAAAAGGCAGCACAGCATTTAACTGCAGGAGCAAAAAGAGTGGTTATAACAGCACCCGGAAAAGGAACACCACCTGATATAACAATTGTTCTTGGAGCCAATGAGGACAAATATGACCCTGAAAAACATTTTGTCATCTCAAATGCCTCATGTACCACAAACTGTTTTGCATTCCTTGTAAAAGTCCTTCATGAAAATTTTGGAATTGAAAAGGGTGAAATGACCACAATTCATTCCTATACAAATGATCAGAGAATTCTTGACCAGATTCATAAAGATTTAAGAAGGGCAAGGGCAGCTGCTATGAATATAATTCCCACATCAACAGGTGCGGCAAAGGCAATAGAACTCATTTATCCAGAATTAAAAGGCAAATTAAAGGCAATTGCTATAAGGGTTCCGACACCCGATGTATCCTTTGTTGATTTCACAGCGATAGTTAAGAAGGAAGTTACAAAAGAAGAAATAAATGAAGCTTTTAAAAAAGAAGCAGAAAAATTACCAAAGTATCTTGAATATTGTGAGGAACCCCTCGTTTCCTCTGATTTTATAGGGAATCCCCATTCCTGTATTTTTGATGCCACATTGACAGAAACACTTGGAAATATGGTTAAAATAGGGGGCTGGTATGACAATGAGTGGGGCTATTCAGTAAGAGTCGTTGATTTGCTTGAATATATGGCTAAAAAGGAGAAATAAATCAATTAAGGGTCCAAATCCCTTTTAATTTTTTTAAATATCATGAAAAAGGTTTTAGCAATAATTATTTCTGTCATATCCCTGAATGCTTTAAACATAGGGTTTGGTGTTGGAACAGAAACAGGATATCCCATAGCTGTATATAACTCAAACACAGGGGCACAATGGCAGTTCTCAAATTTTGCACCATCTTTAATCAATTATCCTAACTTTGCTATTAGAATTAAGTATAATCTTTTTATCATAGAACCTGATTTCAATTTTGGATTTAATTCTGATGATTACACAGTACCTGATTCCATTAAGGTCTCAAACCTAAACTTAGGACTCGGTATCAAAGCAGGAATGAGGTTCTACGCATCTTCGAAAGGGTACATATATCCCTTCTTCGGATTTAAGTTTCTATATCATAAATTTGATGCAAAACCCACACAGGACGGTGTAACATCTAATTCTAATTTAACAGGAATAAGCCTACCTCTGGGAGTAGGTCTGGAATATTTCTTTAAAGATGGATTTTCAGTTGACCTGAGTGTGAAATTTCCTCTTTTTGAAATGTATTCTGAAAAAAATACAACTACATCAGGAGGAACAACAGTCACTATAAGTGATGTATCATATAAAAGGTTTTTAAAAATTGACCTCTCAATGTTCAGATTAATGTTCATGTTTTATTTATAATAAAAAGTTTCAGAGATTTTAAGTTTTATAATAGGGGAAAATTTGAACACAGAGTTAGATAAAGCAGAAAGAAATTAAAACATAAGGAGGTAGCAGAATGAAAACATTAAATAAAATCGGGAATATAAAGGGCAAAAAAATTTTTTTAAGGGTCGATTTCAATGTTCCTTTAAAGGAAGGAAAAATACTTGACGACACAAGAATTAAGAAAGCACTCCCGACAATAAAATTCCTGTCTGAAAAAGGAGCAAAATTAATTATTGCATCTCACCTCGGAAGACCAAAGGGAGAAAGAAAACCCGAACTTTCATTAAAACCCTGTGCAGAAAGATTAAAAGAACTTTTAAACAAAGATATAAAATTTACCGAAGAACTTTACGGAGAAAATGTAAAAAAAATTATAGAAGATATGGAGGAAGGCGATATTCTTCTTATTGAAAATACAAGATTTGAAAAAGGAGAGGAAAAAGATGATATTGAACTTGCGAAAAAATGGAAAGAACTTGCGGATATATATGTAAATGAAGCATTTTCAGCGTCTCATAGAAAACATGTTTCTGTTCATGCTCTGCCCAGGCTTTTTGAAGAAAAATATGCAGGCTTTCTCCTTGAAGAGGAGATAAAAAATCTTTCTAAAATTCTTGAGAATCCTGAAAAACCATTTATTGCAATACTTGGAGGTGCAAAGGTAAAGGACAAAATAGGAGTAATTAAAGCCTTAACCCCCAAATGTGATAAAATTCTTATAGGTGGTGGAATGATGTTTACCTTCTGGAAGGCAAAAGGTAAAAATATAGGCAACTCAATCTTAGATGAAAGCTTTATTGAGGAAGTTAAAAAATTGCCTGATGAAAAAATACTTTTGCCTTTAGATATAAAATATTCGGATTCACCGGAAAGTAAGGATTACGAAGAGGGAGAAGAAGTTCCTGAGGGAAAAGCAGGGTTTGATATCGGAAAGAAAACCATAAATATTTTCAGGGAAGAAATTAAAAAAGGAAAAACAATTTTCTGGAATGGCCCAATGGGAGTTTTTGAAAATGAAGTTTTTGCAGAAGGAACATATGAAATAGCAAAAAGTTTAGCAGAAGCAGGAGAAAAAGGAGCTTTTACTGTTTGTGGAGGCGGAGAAACGGTTACTGCTGTAAAAAAACTTGGAATAGAGGAAAAAATCTCATTTATATCAACAGGAGGGGGAGCCTCGCTTGAATTTATAGAAAAAGGAACATTACCAGGGATTGAGGCACTTGAATGAAACAGAGTGTTACCTAAAGGTAACAATTTTATACTGATTTTTAGTGGAATAGAATTTGCTGGTTTTATTCTCAGGAGGTGAAATATGAAAAGGTTAATAATCCTGGCAACAATGGTAGGAGTAGTGGGGGCAGCCCAGCCTCCGTGTATGTTTCCTCCATTTCTGGGTGTTCAGGCAGCAACTGTTGCTCCACATGTCGCACTTGTTCTTGACTATTCAGGAAGTATGAGATGGTCTGCTTTTCCTGATGCTGTATATGGAATTTTTCCACAAAACTTCCACCCTGATTTTGAATACTATGGAAGTTTTGATGTGAATTACTATTATAAATATGACTTATCCGGGCAATATTTTTACAAATATGCCCCTTATGATGGAGGTCCTGCATTTGATGAATCAAATGAACTATTCTGGGGAAACTTATTAAACTGGGCTCAATGGATGTCAAGAATTCAAATGTTAAAAAGAGTACTTACAGGTGAACATATGGATGTAGTATTTGGAGACAGTGCTATTGTTAAATTGAGAAAAATAAGATATGTATATCTTCATCCTTCCTCCAGATACTGGTGGCGGTGGTATCTATATAATATTCCTTGGAGAGAATATAGATTAAGTTCAGACAGATTACTTTACTTTTACTTTTATAATGACGGATTTTCAGAAGCAAATTCAGGTAAGGTAGGGGGTTCATTTGAAGTTTTAATATTAAAAAGAAGAGGAGGTTCTTGGAGAGTAGAGAAAACCATTATCCCCAAGAGTAAATGGAGATTAAAGGATCACCTTAATAATTTAATGGGGATAATTGCAAGATTCTCTGACGAGAACAGAGATGGGTTGGTGGATGATGGAAAACCATGGTGGAGTTTGATAAAATTTAACAGCGGTGTCGCGAGAATACTTGATCAGAAACAGAATGATATTCCTACTCTTGAAACACATATCCAGGGGGAATGGGCATCTGGTTCAACGCCAACACGGTATGCTGTTGAAAAGGTAATGGAGCTATTTGATGACCGAGGTTCATCAGGTAACCATAATCCAAACACTGACATATTCTTTGATATCTATTGCGGAATACCTCAGGGAATCTGGTGCAAAAAAGCTTATGCAATAATTATGTCTGATGGTTTCTGGAACACAGGAGGAGAACCTGTTGACGAAACTCATTATGCCCATACAACTGACTTAAGACGCGATTTACAAGACCAACAAAATGTTACTTTCTTTACAATTCACATATTTTCTCCAGAAGACCAGGAAGGTAAAAATGCTTTGAAATGGCTTGCATTGTGGGGTGGTTTCAATGATGTGGATGGCAATAAAAAACCAGGACATTTTACGTCCTATCCCAGTCCTGATAGTAGAAGAGATAACTTCAGTTTACCTTCTCCATATGATGCACTTGATTATCAGGAATGGGACGAAGATATGAACGGTGTTCCTGATAACTATTATGAGGCAAATACAGGACAACAGATAGAAGATGCATTAAGAGAAATATTCAAGAGAATTAATCAGGAAACTGCATCTGCCACAGGAGCACCCACATTTCCTGTAAGCTCTACAGGAGAAGGATTTACCTTCCAAGCTTTCTTCTCTCCTATGAGAAAAAATGAATATAATAAGGAAATATACTGGATTGGATATCTTAATTCTCTATGGGTGGACAAAGGTGGAAACATAAGAGAAGATTCAGATCAAGATGGAGTTTTGAATTTTCTAAATGATAAAATTGTAAGGTTTAAGTATAATTCATCACTCGGTCAAACCTTTGTGTATCTATATCAGGACATTAATGGAAATGGAAAATTTGAAGCATCCGAATCCACAGTTGTTGATTCATATGTTATATATGACATAAAAGCTATTTTAAAATTTGGTGATAAATTAAAAGATAGAAATAGTTCATCCCGAATAATAAAGTATGTAAGGAAAAATCTGGGAAGCTATACTCTTGCTGACTTTTCATCTACTAATTTAAGTGAGTTAAGAAGACTTCTTAATGTTTCTACAACAGCCAAGGCAGATACAATTGTGAAATACATAAGAGGTCAGGATTTTTCGAATCTAAGATCAAGATTTATGAGTGGAGATATATGGAAATTGGGAGATATAGTACATTCAACACCTGTATATGTCTCCTCTCCACAAGAAAGGTATGATTTAATTTATGGAGACCCTACCTATCTGAGTTTTTACCAGCACTATAAGAATGGACGAGGAATTTTAATAGTAGGGGCAAACGATGGAATTCTTCACATATTTAATGCAGGGGTCTTTGAACCAATTACAGGAGGAGGATTCAATAAGGGGAGAATAGTAAATAAACTAACTTCTTATTCTTTGGGTGACGAAATTATAGGTATAATTCCAAGAGCTGTTCTACCCCATCTAAAATATCTGAGTGAAATAGAGTATCAGGGTTGTCATATATATTATGTAGATGGAAAACCTTATGTCACTGACGCCCAGATTTTCAAATCAGATGCCATCCATCCACAGGGATGGGGAACAATTCTAATTCAGGGAATGAACTTTGGTGGAGTTCCAGAAACACTCTCATCACCAATGGAAATACTGAGTTCCTCTTACCTAATCCTTGACATAACTGACCCGAGTAATGTAAATAACTTTAAAGTTATAACAGAGTTCTCTGATACACTTCTCGGCTTTACAACTTCCTATCCTGCAATTGTTAAGATAGATACAACCTGGTATCTGGCGGTGGGTTCTGGTCCCACAGTACTCCCTGATGGCTATTCTGACCATCCAGGACTTATCTATATAATAAATCTTAAAAATCCCAATGTGTATTACAAATTAAACATAGGAAGCATGTTTGGAATCGATAGTTCCTTCACTAACGACTTAACCTCAACAGACGTCGCACTCACTTTCAGTGCTGATAGAATTTTCTTTGCCCTTAATAAAATCAGACCAGACGGGACCGGAGAAGCTTATATCTTTATGATAAAAACAAATTATGACCCAAATCCGTATAATTGGGACATATACAGGATTTTCCAGGTAAATGCACCTGTCCTTGCTGAACTTTCACCTGTGGTGGATGAAATGGGAGACATATGGGTTCTTTTTGGAACTGGAAGATTCTGGACTGTTGAAGATTTCAATCTTACTCAGCAGCAATATCTCATCGGATTTAAAGTAGATGAGACAAAAACACAAACACTCAGTGATCTGATTGATGTAACAGATGCTGCTGTAATTTCATCAGGGACAGCAGATAGTGTGATAAGTTCACTTGGAAGATTCTCCTTCAGAAGTTTTGAAAACTTTGTATCAACTCAGGGTGGATGGTATATAAGACTTCAGGATGATGAAAGATGTATTTCCAGACCAGCTGTTGTTGGAGGAGCCGCTATATTTACAACATTAAATCCTTTATTAAGTGATACTTCTGGAGTATGTAATCCATGTGAATCAGGTCAGGCAGGAGGTTCTGGTAGAATATTCGGATTATATGTAAAAACAGGAACAGCCCATTATAAACCTATACTTGGAGAGGTTACAAATCTTGGAGGTGGAAAAGAGAGGATTGAGAGAGAAAAAACAGTAAGTGGTCTACCTTCTGAACCCACATTACATATTGGTGAAGAAGGCGGTAGTATTTTTGTTCAGACCACAGAAGGAGTGATTGAAAGATATGATGTAAACATACCTCTTGCTATAAAGAAAGGAACAATTATTTGGAAAAAAGAAAGATAAAAAAGGAGGTTTAAAATGTTTGGATTAATTTTAAGTTTTTTAGTTGTTCAGGGAAACAGCAGATTACCCTCAACAGTGGAAGAGTATATGATGCGTTTTATTGAGGGTAGGATAGAAAAAAGTGGTGGAAAATTATCCTTAATTGTTGCAGAAGTCGAAAAAAATTATGGTTCATATTTTACAATCAAAACGCCAGATGAAGATATTGAAGGAAATGATGTAACAAATCTTGAAAATAAAACTATAAGTGTGGAAATAACACCTGAGACCAGAATTTTACTTGTCAACTTCAATTCCTTAACCTCTGTCCTACAAAGTGAGAATAAACTTATAGAACTCAAGAATCTGGGCAAAGCTATAAATCTGAATAGTCAAACACTGAGTAAAGGTATGTACAGTAATACCTTTAAACTCCTTTCATATATTCCAGAATCAAAAATTGCTTTCATATTATTCAATCCAAAAGGAGATGAAGGAAATAGAATAACAGATGTGAAAGAAATATATTTTATAACCGGGTATAAAAAATGAAGATGAAGAGAGGTTTTACTCTCATAGAACTCCTTATAGTGATAACCTTTGTAATTATTCTTCTTGGCTCTTTTGTACTTGCTATAAGTCAATCAGATGTAAGAGAAGCAAATCTTAAGAGCACAGTAGAAAACACAGCTCAAATTTTTAGAAGTATAAGAAACATAGCAATAGCAAGAAATACTCAGGCAACTGTACTTCTACCAACATCAGGTAAAAATATAATAAAGGTTGTGACTGTTATGGATACAACTGTTGACACTGTGAAATTTTCGTTGCCTTCAGGATACAACGTATTTATCGGACAGAAAAAAAGGGTTCCTTCTTTTGGAGTTCCTGAAGCAGGAGGCTCTCTCACTACAACCAATCCGATTATATTCACATCCAGTGGAGGTTGTTTAACGCCTACAGGTATATATTTCTCAGACGGTAAAAATGCTTATGCTATTGGAATTGCCAGAAGTGGAAGAATTAAAATATGGAGATGGGGAGGTGGAAAATGGTTTTAAAAAATAAAAAAGAAGGATTTACTTTAATAGAATTACTTGTATCTGTTGTGATTCTCGGAATTGTGTTTATGTACGGCTTACTAAATATGGTTATAATGGGTTCTACTTATCTTATAACTATGAAACATTCAAAAAATGCAAATTATCTGTTAACAGAATACATAGAAACTCTATCAAACATGGAATTTGATAGCCCTTATCTATCTGATGATGGTGATAGCACAGATTTAAACATATCCGACCCTGCACTTGCTGATTTTTCTGCTGCTGATACAATTGAAGGTGTGCCGTATGACATTGCCTGGAATATAGCTGAAAATTTGCAGGGGACCAGAAAGAAAATAAGAATTTATGTGATCTGGGAGGAAAGAAGTGGAGAAAAGAAAATTTATCGTCAAATAGAAATATGGAGGAAATAAAATGAAAAAAGGGTTTACTTTAGTTGAATTAATGATAAGTACCCTGATTTTTGGGTTTGTTATGGCTGCTGTCATAAGTATTTATATCACACAAATGAAGAAATCTAAAGAAGTGAGTGAAAAGAGTGTTTTAACCACAGAAACTCAAATTGCACTCCATGTACTGTCAGAGGAGATACTTCACACAGGCTTGGGTATAAGCACAATAGACCCTCCTATAAATTTTGTTGACGGAGGTGTAAATTCACCTGACGAATTAAGCATAAGGTCAATTAGCCTTCCACTTGATGAATCAAGTGGAAGATGGACGGTGGCACTGGAGACGGGACTTGGAACTGTTTTATGTCGAAGATGGTCTGATACAACAATAAATATAAGAAAAGGAGACTCTGTGGTAGTTGTAGGAGCAAGAGGAAATGTTGAAATAAATATTCCTTTATATATTCAAAATGTATCTGTTATTGATGATTCAACAATGAGTGTTTCGTATACTCCTACTATAACAGTCCAAAAGGGTAAAATTTTATTTCAGGTTCCATCCTTTAGTGTTGTTGATAGATGGGTAACATACAGACTGGTAGGAGATACACTTTTCAGAAATAACGAAAGATTTATGGAGAATGTGGAAGATTTTCAAGTAGAATTCTGCGCAGACTGGAATGATGACGGTGAATTAGATTTTGGAGACTGGAGAAGCACACTTCCAACAAACTATGCTGACTATGATTATTACTCACGCCCTCTTCTTTTAAAAATTCACCTACTTGTAAGAACAAGCTCAGGGATAGCAGGTTTCAACTATGCACGTGATACAATAATAAGTGTTAACAGAATAATACCTCTATCTGCCCTGATGAAGAAATATCCAAGAGAATTCTTCCGGAATGTTGTCCTTGCAAGAAATTTAAAAAGAATAGATTAAAAAGGAGGGTTCTATGAAGAATAAAAAAGGAATAGCACTCGTAACAACCATAATTATTTTAACTGTAATACTGATTTTAGCCTCCATGGCTCTCTTTCTTGTATCAAGAGGACTTATAGTAACAGCGACACAGAAAACAATCAGAGATGCCTTTGCTGCTTCCCTCTCAGGTATTGAATATGGACTGAAAGTAGTAGATGATGCATTTAGAGGAAATACCGGTTCTCTGGGGCATACTCAGAAAAAAATAGAAGGATTTGATGTGGATATATACATAGAAGATCTGGGTTCCGCTTTACTGGGAGGCGGACTTGCCACAATGGCAAGAGGATATTCAGGAATCGGAAAATCTGCTTCTGGGGGGAATATTGCTATTGAATATCTTGTATATTCACAAAGTAAAAGAGATAAATTAAGATACAGGCTAAGTGAAGTATACAGGCGTGTCCCGAATATTCCCGGAGGGTGATAAAAAACTTACATATCATCATGAAGTCAATTAAATATCTTATTCTGTTATTTCTTCTCCTAGGTTTCTGTGAGAAGAATAAGAAAGAAAAAGCAAAAGCTGAAACTGGAGCTCTAAAAACAGGTTTTGAAATCCTACCACAGAACCCTACCATAAAAGACAAACTCATAATCAGGAGAATTTCAGCAAACTATCCAATAAAATGGTATGTAAATGGTAAATTTGTATCTGAAGGTAAAGAACTGGAACTCAAGGGTTTCAGAAAGGGAGATACAGTATACGCTGAGGTATCCTTAAATGATAGAAAAATCACTTCAAATAGGGTGGTAATAAGAAATTCTCCTCCAATTATAAAAAATGTGTCATTCAATAAAAAAAATATTTTTTCAAATGATAAAGAAATAAAGTTAAACATAGAATACGAGGACCCTAACAATGACCCTGTTGGTTTTCTTATAAAATGGTATAAGAATGGTGAATTAATCTCTGAAAATACAACAACCATTCAGGTTAATCTACGTGCTGGTGATGTAATTGAAGCATTTGTTTATGCTTATGATAATGAAGACACCACAGATACCCCGTATATCATAAAAACTGTGGTATTGAATTCCCCTCCAGTAATTAGTGAAAAGAAAGGAGGTGAGATAAAAATTGAAAATGGGGTTATACATCATAAAATCAATGCTTTTGACCCTGATGGAGATCCTTTAAGATTTAAGTTACTAAAAGCACCACCTGGAATAACACTCGACTCTTTAACAGGAATTTTAAGTGGTAAGCTTTCTCAAGAAATTAAGAAAGTAAAGATTCAATTTATGGTCAGGGATACATCGGGTAACAGGGTAACCTATGAATTTAATCTGTTTTGGAAAGAGTAAAATTATATAAATTTATTCTAATTTTTATATCTTTAATAACTTTTAGTATCCCTATTTTATTGGAGTATATGTATATCAGAGAAAAGGTAATAACAGAGGAACTAATTGAAAATATGAATATTGAATTTTATAATTTTTTAAAAAGTAAAAGCATAGAAGAAATAATCAGGTTTTTCAGAATGTCACCTGAAGTCGAATTCATATATCAGGTGGATAAAGGGAAAATAAAAAAAATATTCAGCGAAAGTCCCTATTTGGATATTGATAAAGAAGGAATATTATCATTTGTAAAGAATAAAAAAGAAAGGGGATTCATAAGTTCCAATCTTTATCTTTTTCTATTAAAAAGGAATGGAAAATTATATGCTTTTATAAGAGGAATGCCTTTTATCATAAATGAGTCATATAAAGTTTTTACAATAAGAATGGTGATTATTTTTGTATGGGGTTTAACCTTTCTTTTCTTAATAACAATTATTCTGAGACCATTCAGATATATCAAAGAACTTTCTTATAATAAAGTATTTGAAGGAATTCTGGATAGAAAAACACTGGAATCAATAAAAAAGAAGGAAATGGAAAAAGATCTCATATTTCTGGGACACACATCCTCTATCCTTGTTCATGAAATAAATAACATTACTGCAAGCCTTCTCACAACAATAAAATTAATAAAACTTGAAAGTGAAAACAAAGAAATAGAAAATATTCTATATAAAATTGAAAATAAGATTTTTGAATTAAAAACTCTTCTCAATGAATATACTAGTTTAATGAAGGGAGAAAGAATTGAATTAAAAACTGCAAATATAAGAGAGTTAATTGAAAAAAGTGTTAAAGATATTGAAAAATTAATTGAGTTACAAGGCAAAAAAATAAAAATAAGCATGATGTTGAAAGATATAAATATCAGATGTTCACCATTATTAACTCAGAAAGCTTTTTACAACATTCTAAAAAATTCATTTGAAGCAATTGAAAAAGAAGGAGAAATAAAAATAAGAACAGAAATAAAAAAGAAAAAACTTATAATTACCTTTGAAGACTCAGGAAAAGGTATACCTTCCGATGAGATAGAAAAAATTTTTATTCCTTTTTACACTACAAAAAGTAACTCACTTGGTATAGGTTTATCTATGGTTTATTATTTATTCAGGTTACAGAACTGGGATATAAAAATTGTTTCGGAAACAGGAAAGAGAACCGAGGTAAATGTTATAATTCCATATGAAGGATAATTGTGAAAAAATTTTTATCCTGGATGATAATGTCGAATTTGCAAAATCATTAAAATTATTCCTTGAAAAATTTAATTTCGAAGTAGAAATTTTTGAAAACTCAAAAGATTTCTTTGATGAGATAAAAAAAATTACTCCCGATTACATACTCCTTGATGTTCGATTAAAAGATATAAATGGTCTTGAAGTTCTTGAAAAATTAAAAAATGAAATAAGAATAAAAAGTGAAATAGTTGTTATCACTGCTTATGGTTCAATACAGGATGCCATTAAAGCAATTAAAACCGGTGCTTACCATTATCTAACAAAACCATTCGACCCGGAGGAGGTAATATTACTGATAGAAAGAATAAGGAAGGAAAAGGCAAAAGAGAGGGAATTAATTAAAGAGTTACTGAAGCCTATTCCAGAGATAATCGGTAAAAATGAAAAATTTTTAAAAGCTCTTGAACTTGCAAGAAAAGTCGCGAACGAGAATACAACTGTGCTTTTAATAGGTGAATCGGGAACAGGCAAAGAAGTATTTGCAAGATATATACATTTAAATTCAAAAAGGAAAGAAGGACCTTTTATACCGATAAACTGTGCTGCTATACCAAAAGAACTTCTTGAAAATGAGCTTTTTGGTTCAGAAAAGGGAGCATTTACAGGAGCATATAAAACAAAAATAGGTAAATTTGAGCTTGCTGACGGAGGAACACTTTTTCTTGATGAAATTGCTGAAATGCCGATTGATTTACAGGCGAAACTCTTAAGGGCAATTGAATATAAAGAAATTGAAAGGCTCGGGGGTTTGAAACCAATAAAAGTTGATACCCGAATAATAGCTGCAACAAATAGGAACTTAAAAGAGCTTGTCAGTAAAGAAAAATTCAGAGAAGACCTCTATTACAGGATTTCGGTATTTCCCATTTATTTACCACCTCTAAGAGAGAGAAAAGATGATATTCTCATGATATCAGAGCATTTTCTTAAAAAACTGGAAAGAAAATATGGGAAAAAGCTCAAATTAAATGAAGAAAGCAAAAGAATTCTTCTTTCTTATGACTTCCCTGGAAATATAAGAGAACTTGAAAATATTCTCGAAAGAGCTGCGATTCTGACAGAAGACGGTGTTATAAGAAAGGAGCACCTCTTAATAGAGACAAAAATAGAAGAGGAGGAACCCCAGAAGAAAATAGAAATAAAAAACTTAAAGGATTTTATTGAAAGGAAAATTGAGAAAATTGAAAAAGAAATAATTGAAAAAACTCTAAGAAGTTCAAGGGGTAATGTCTCGGAAGCCGCAAGGATTCTGGGTATTTCGAGAAAAACTCTTTATGAGAAATTAAAAAAATACAATATAGAGTTTTAATTGAATAATTAAAAACACACAAAGAAGAAAAATAGTCTTTTAAAAAATATAGAATATTATTCTTTTAAAACAATAAATCTTGTTTCAAAAGGATATAGGCTAAAAGACATCAATATCTTCTTTAATATTAGTTTTTTTGAACTCCTAATTTCCTGAGGAAAAGTAAAATTTTTTTTATAAATTTTAAATCCTGTTTTTTTTAGTAAATTTTCCAGAGAAAAAGATTTAATAAAATTTAATTCATACAAAAACTCCTCCAAAAAGGGAATGTCTTCCCATTTTTTTCTAATTTTCTTTAAACCTTTTCTATAAAAAATATGTTTAAGTAAAAATTTGGACATATTCTTTGGCAAAAAAGGTAAAAAAGGAACTTTGAAATGCGGTTCATAAGGAAAAAGATAATTAGGAAGAGTTAAATATAAAAAGCCTCCTTTTTTTAAAACTCTGTGTATTTCTTGTAAAAACTTCTGAGGGTCTCTGATGTGTTCAATAGTATGAGTACATATAACACCATCAAAAGAATCTTGTTTAAAAGGAAGAAAAAAACCATTTCCTGTAATCGTGAAAATATTATAATTTGTCAGTTTTTTCTTTAAATTAACAACTTCAACAAATTCTTTTTCAATATCAAGAGCAAAAACTTTTGCTCCTTTTTCATAAAGTAAAAAAGAGTGGTTTCCGAATCCACACCCTAAATCAAGTATTTTTTTGTCTTTTAAATTAAATTCTTTATCAAGATAATCAATAAAATATGCATAAATTCTTCCTAAGTTTGCTTTTGCTTTAATATATCTTTCTTTCTCACTATCATCCCAATTCTTTATAGATAATCTCAACCAGTCTTCATTACTCTCTGTAATTTTTTCTATTTTTTTATAAATCAAAATCTTAATTTCTTTCTCTTTCATATTCTATGTTATAAAAAATAATTAATTTTTTTCAATGTGTAAATTGAACCTTGATTTTGAAATATTTTACAAAATATAATAAATTTACAATGTTAAAAAAATACTTTAATTTCTTTTTATTTCTCTTATTTTCCTTTTTTTCTTACTATTTATTTATTCTCCTTTATAATTTTGACGCTTTCATGCTGCATTTTTACCTATCAGAAATTTTACTAAGTTCCTTATTCATCTTAATACTTATTGCAATTACAGCAAGTTTTATATCCATAATAAGTATTATACCGGGCAAAAGAATATTAACGAAAGTATTCTTTTTCCCTATTTTTATTTATATCTTCTGGCAAATTTCAAAGATAATAAAATTATGGGTGTATCACACATTAAATAACATAAAATTTATTCATTTTATATTCACAAAATTCCACATAACCTATTGGGTATTAAGATTATTCTTACTTTCTCTCTCTTTAATACTTCTTTTTTATTTTCTTAAAAAATTCTACAAAGATCCAGTTAAAAAATTTATTGATTTTTTTTCCCCTTTACCCCATCTGTACTTTGTTTTATTTATAACATCCATATTAATATTCATACCAAGATTTTTCCTGAATAAAACACAAACAGAGATTTACAAAAAAGGAAACATTACAGGTAAAAATCTGCCGAATATCATACTTATAATCTTTGATGCTCTTTCAGCAGACCATATGTCTCTTTACGGTTACAAGAAAAAAACTACCCCTTTTATAGATGAATTTTCAAAAAGTGCCTATGTTTTTGAACCTTTAGTTACAGTTTCAACATATACTCCAACAAGTGTGATAAGTATATATTCATCTCTATACCCGAAAGATCATAAAGTGTTTGCATTTTATCAATATCCTAGCGAAGACGTAATAAGAGAAAAAAATATTTTTAAATATTTTAAAGAAAAAGGATATAAAATTTATGCTATAATCCAGAACCCCGTTGCTCTTATGGAATCTTTCAGATTAGAAGATTATTTTGCCCAGTATTTTTTTTCATTTTTTAAAAAATATCCTCTTCCTTTCTTATTACATTTAACTTCCAAAATAAGTAGAAGATTAAATATTTATACTTTTCCTTACTTTTTCAATTTTCTTTCATCAGTCTTACAGGATAAGAGAACAGGATTGTATATTTTAAACTATAAAAAAGTAACTCCTTTTCCTCTGGAACCAGTATTTAAAGAAGCAATTAAAATAATAAAAAACGAAGAAAAAGCATCTTTTATTCTTTTACACCTTTATTGCCCTCATGATCCTTATTTGCCTCCTGGAATTAAAAAACCAAAAAAGTTTAATAATTCAATAAAACAAATTCTTTACACTGACAGATCACATACTCCTTCTGATTCAATAGATATAAATCTTCTAAAAAATTTGTATGACGAAAACATAAAATATCTTGATAGAGAATTTGAAAAATTTATAGAAGAACTTGAAAAAATTAACAAAATAGATCAAACTATATTCATACTGACTTCTGATCATGGAGAAAGTTTTTATTATCAATGGGTGGGACATAATGCACCAAGTTTCTTTTCCAATGAATTAATAAAAGTACCACTAATTATAAAAACCCCAAATTCAAAATTTAAATACGTAAAAAAATTAGGAAGCGTCATTGATATATTTCCTACTCTACTTGATATTTTAGGGTTTCCAAAGCCTTTCTGGGTAAAAGGAATCTCATTATTTGACAATTACAAAACTCATAATTTTGTATATTCTGGTTATTACCAATTAGAAAGTAAATTTTCCCCAAAATTAAAAAATTCCAATCTCTGCGTGATAAAGGACTCTTTTAAATTCTATTACAACATTAAAACAGAGGAATACCATCTTTATAACTTCAAAAAGGACCCTTTTGATAGAACCGACATCTCTGAATCTCACCCTGAAACTGTAAAAGAACTTCTTGAAATAATCAAAAAAGAAATTTTATAATCTATCTATGAAATTTATTAATTTTTTCTTTTTTTCTTATATTGACCCGAACACCGGAGGAACAATTTTTCAATTCCTTCTCCCTTTTATCTCAGCAATAGGAGCAGGGATAGTTATATTCTGGAGAAGAATTAAGGGTATATTTCTTAAAATTATCGGCAAGAGTGGAGAAAAAGAAGAGTAAAAGAATAGTAATCCTGGGAATTGACGGGATGGATTTTTTGCTTACCCAAAAACTTTTAAATCAGGGAAAATTAAAAAATATTGAAAAACTCATAAAAACCGGGAGTTTCCTTCCACTCATTTCTTCCAATCCCTCTCAAAGTCCTGTTGCATGGGCATCCTTAGCAACAGGGAAAGACCCTGGAGAGCATGGAATATTTGATTTCATAAGAATTAACAGAAAAAATTATATTCCATACCTTTCTATATTTAATATAAAAACAAGTCCCTTTGCATTAAAACCTAAATATGAGAGAATAATAAAAACTGAAACCTTCTGGGAAAATTTATCAAATAAAGGAGAAAAAGTAAGAGTTTTAAAATGGCCGTGCACCTTTCCACCTCCTAAAATTAACGGGGAATTCTTCGCAGGATTTGGTATTCCAGATATAAAAGGAGGACTCGGAAGATATACTCTTTATACAACTTCTGAAATTGAAACAAAAAACAGAAGAGGTGATATAATTAAGGTTACTTTCAAAAACAAGGAGGCAAAAGCTTTCATAAAAGGTCCCTTTAAACAGACCATAACAGGTAAAAAAGAAGTGATTCTTGAAGTTAAATTCAAAATATCGGAAAATGAGCTGATAATAAAAATAGGAGACAAGGAATTTTCATTAAAAGAAAAGGAATGGAGCAAATGGATTCCTTTAGAATTTAAAATAGGGGGGCTAAAATATAAAGGAATAGCAAAATTTTATTTGATTGCTCTGAACCCCGAATTTAAATTATATCTTTCACCGATAAATCTTTCTCCAGATAATGAATTAACAGCACTCAGTCATCCCCAGGATTATTCAACAAAACTTTTAAAAAAATACAATTATTTTTCAACTCTGGGGATGATTGAGGATGTAAATGCTTTGAATGACGAAATTTTTAAGGATGAAGATTTTATTTCAATGGTTGATTTCCTTTTTGAAGAAAAGAGAAATATATTTATTCGGGAAATACCAGAAGAAAATTATAGAGTTTATGCTTTTGTATTTGAAACTCTTGATAGAATCCAGCACATGTTTTGGGAAAGAAACCAAAAAATTATTGAGAAGTATTATATAAAATTTGATAAATTAATAGGTGAGGTGATAGAGAAAATAAAAGAGAATTGGGAACTTATAATAATCTCTGACCATGGGTTTGGTTCATTAAAGAAATATGTTGATTTGAATGCCTTTTTGAGAGAAAAAGGATACTTAAGTTTAAAAGAAGGAGTAGAAAGTGAACCTCTTTTTAAAAAAGTTAATTTCAGAAAAACAAAAGCTTTTAACTGTGGTTTTACAGGAATTTACCTTAATAAAAAAGTAAGAGAAGGAAAAGGAATACTGAATAAAGAGGAATATTTAAAGGAAAAAGAAAATTTAAAAAAACTTTTAAAAACTCTAAAAGACGGAAATAAGAATGTGATAAAAGAGGTTTATGATGCAGAGGAAATTTATTCTAATAAAAACAAAGAAAATATGCCTGATTTAATAATAGGTTATGAAGAAGGATACCGAACAGACTGGAAAAGTGTCATAGGAGGAGTAGGAAAAGAAATAACAAAAGAAAACACCAATAAATGGACAGGAGACCACATCTTTGATCCTTCTCTGGTTTCAGGAGTTTTTATTTCATCTTTTAAGATTGACATTGAAAATAAAATTAAAGCTGAAGAATTTAGTAGTGTTATATTAGATTTTATCGGGTAAAGGTGCTCTGTAAAGAGGGAAATAAAAATCTTTTGCTAAAGGACCTCTCTTTTTCCTTTCTTCTACAAGCTTATTATAAATCTCTTTATTATGAACAACTCCATAAACATAATAGGGTAAATGCCAGTCAGAAAAACCCGATTTAAAAAGAAAAAGTGAATCTTTCCCCTTCATTCCGCCACCAAGGTGCATTATTTCAAATCCTTTCTCTTTTGCAAACCTTATTGCTTCATAAATAATGAGATGGGTTGCTCCGAGTTTTCTGTAATTAAAATCAGAACCGGAAAGATAATAGTGAAAAAATTTATTATATCCCAGAAACATTGAGGCAGCTATGGGAAGATTTTTATAATAAGCAATAAAGATATATGAGTCTCTAAAATTTTTAAAAAATTCTTTAATAAACCATAGAGAAAAAAAATAGAATTGAGAAGTATTTCTTCTTTCCATTGTTGTAATGTAAAGTTTATGGAAAATTTCTGTTCCTTCATTCCTCAGAATTTTTATTTCTACTCCTTCTCTCCTTGTTTTCTTTATTATTGCTCTATGACCTTTTCTAAATTTCTTTTCAATTTTTTTAAGGTCATCTTTAAGATCAATAAAAACGCTATGTGTAACATGATTATATAAAAAATTTTTTCTAATCAGTACACTATCAAAATAATAAGGGTGAATACGCATAAACTCAGAAATTATGTTTTCAGAATCACAAAATTTTTTAAATTCTTCGTAGAATTTTGTAAGTAATATATCTTTTTTGTCTCCTTCTATATGAATCCCTCCACATCCATAAGGTGCAGTGATATCATAAAATTTGGTTCCCTCTATCCTTCTTTTTATAAAACTCATTAACACTCTCCCTAATTGTTCCTCAAAAACCACAAAATAGGGCTCACCTTTTATATATTTTGCCCATAACTTTATATAATCATAGGAATAAAAAATATCGGGTAAATTTTTAATACATTCGTTACTATCTTTAAAAACTTTCAGCATTTCAAATTTCCCTGTATTGTGGAAAAAGTGTCGGTCTTTTTTTAATTCCTTTATATTTTAAAAATTCACTCACAAGATTTTCATAAATTTCTTTAAAATAAATTTTTCGTGTTATAAAATAAGGTTTTTCCTTTTTTGAAAATCCCCTCTTAAAATGTAAAAGAGAATCCTCTTTTCCTCTTCCACCTCCTAATATCAGATAATCTATGCTCCCAAACTTTTCCTTAATAAAATTCCAGAAAAGGAAATGAGTACTCCCTTTTGTTTTATAACCTTCTTCACTTACTCCTCCAAAAAGGTATGTGGAAAATTCATCTGATATCAAAAATAATCCTCCGGAAAGCAAAATATCTTTATAATAAACAAAATAAAAATAAGAAAAAGAAGCTAAAGAAAATTTCTCAAAATAATCAAAAGGAAAGAAATGCCTCTTCTCACCTCCTTTTAACTTCATTGTATTAATATATACATTATAAAATTTCACTATATCTTCTTTTTTATTAGAAATCACACACTTATAACTCATCTTTTCCGCATATTTAATATTTCTTCGCACATTCTCTCTGAAACTTTTAAAAATATCCTTAATATTTTCAAAATCATTAAAATCAATATATACAATTGGTGAAATTTTTATTAATTCATAAAAATCCTCAAGTCCCCTATAATTTTCAATCAAAGGATGAAACCTCACAAACTCAGAGATTGTCTTTGAATCCATAAAAAATTCTTTTATTTTCGGTAATATTTTTTTTACATCTCCCTCAAAAAGAGGACCTCCAACACCATAGGGGGCGGTTATATCAGAATACTCTTTATATTTGTCAGGGACATAAGGTAAATCAGAAAGAGGTCTTCTAATATAAGGATAAAAAAATCTTAAATTTTCATCTTCAAAATAAATCGATTCAGGATAACCGGGCTCTATTACACAATTTACCTTCATAAAATCGTATGTATAAAAAACATCAATCTTCTCAAAATTTTTCAAAATCCTTTCCCATTCATTCTTATCTTTTATAATTTTCATTTTATATCTAACCTCTTTTGAAAAATTTTTTCTCTTGAATATTTCTCAAAAAAACGAAGAATAATTTTCTTTATTTTTAAATCCCCTCTTATTCTCCTAAAAGGGAGTGGCATAAATTTAGGAAGCTCACCATTTATAACTCTTTTCACATATAATTCAATACCCTCAAGTTTCTCCACATCATATACATACCCTCCCCTTTCTCTTAATCTCTGTCTTATACCAATATTAATCACAGGAATTTTAAAAACACACGCTTCATAAAGGGCACTGGAAGAATTACCGATCATAAATTTTGCATTTCTCATCAAAGAGAGATATTCCTTGAAAGGAAAATTATTAAACAGCAGAAATTTCTTTTTATAGCTTTCAGAGTAAAGGAAATTATACATTTCTCTTCCACCCGGATCGGTGTTGGGTGAAATTGCCACAAAAGGAATATTAAATTTATATAAGGTATTCACAATAACCTTCAACTCCTCTAATGACCTTTCCTTTTCATAAGGATGAGGATGATGAATTAAAAGAGCATATTTTTTCCTTTCATATAAATTATACTTTCTCTTAACTTGCTCATAATCAGGAATTTCCTTAAAATCAAGAGAATATACTCCGAGATTTCCCACCACAAAAATTCTTTTTTTATCCTCTCCCATTTTTATAAGATTTCTCCTACTGTTTTCTGTTGCAGGGAAATGCAGGTGTGCAAGTTTTGAAACAGAGTGTCTTATATAGGTATCAGGTATCAAAAATGAAGTATTATCACCCCCATGAATATGAGCTACTGGAATTTTTAAAAATACAGCTGCAAGTGAAGCAGCTAAAATCTCTATTCTGTCTCCAAGAACAAAAATAATATCCGGATTTAAATTTTTGAAAATTTGAACAAACTGAATTATTCCCTGTCCGAGTGAAAGAGGTAAGGACTCATCAAGGTCTGAGTCAATATGAAAAGGAACTTCGGCAGAAATTTTAAATCCATCTTTAATAATCTCATTTCTGGTTAAACCAAAAAAAGGAGAAAGATGAGAACCTGTTACTATAAGCTGGAACTCAAATTCAGGAGAATTTTTAAAGGTCTTTAAAACAGGATATAAAAGTCCATATTCAGACCTTGCTCCAGTTATAAAAGCTGTTTTAATTTTAGGCATAGTTTTTATTATAATTAAAATCTTTAAATTAAATCACGAAAAAGGAGGAAAATTATATGGACAAACTTTCAACAAAAGAATATCAGACAGTTTCATATATTTCAGGACCACTTCTTTTTCTTGAAGGTGCAAAGGACTTCTCCTATGCTGCTCTTGTGGAAATAATAATGCCCGATGGTTCAACCAGAAAGGGACAGGTTCTTGAGGTATCCGAAAAATATGCAGTAATACAGGTTCTCGAGGGAACCTTAGGGCTTGATGTTGCTTCAACAAAGGTGAGATTTCTTGAAGACCAGGTCCATATCGGAGTCTCAAAAGAAATGGTTGGGAGAATATTCAATGGAAGAGGTGAACCGATAGACGGGCTCCCTGCTCCTACTCCAGAAAAGAGACTCCCTATTGTGGGTGCTGCAATAAATCCGATTGCAAGAGATAAACCCTCTGACTTCATTCAAACAGGTATTTCTGCAATTGATGGGTTCAATACTCTGGTCAGAGGGCAGAAACTTCCTATATTCTCAGGTGCAGGACTCCCTGCAAATGAAATTGCTGCCATGATAATGAAATATGCAAAGGTAAGAGGAGAAGGAGAGGAATTCCTTATCGTATTTGCTGCTATGGGACTTACTTCCAGAGAATATGCCTATTTTATGAAGGAATTTAAAGAAAGTGGAGCACTGGGAAGAATAGTCGCATTTGTAAACCTTGCAGATGACCCTGCTGTTGAAAGACTTTTAACTCCGAGATTCGCACTTACAGTTGCAGAATACTTTGCTTTTGAACTTGATTACCATGTACTTGTCATTCTCTCAGATATGACAAATTATTGTGAAGCATTAAGAGAAATAGGTGCTGCAAGAGAGGAAGTTCCTGGTAGAAGAGGTTACCCAGGATACATGTATACAGACCTTGCAACAATGTATGAAAGAACAGGAAGAATCAAAGGCAAAAAAGGCTCTATAACCCAGATACCAATACTCACTATGCCTGATGATGATATAACACATCCCATTCCTGACCTAACAGGTTACATAACAGAAGGACAGATTGTTCTTTCAAGAGAACTTCACAGAAAAGGAATATTCCCACCGATTGATATCCTCATGAGTCTATCCCGACTCATGAATCTTGGAATAGGTGAAGAGAAAACAGCCGAATATCATAGAGAATGGAAGGACCAGCTCTATGCCTGTTATGCAAAAGGTAGAGATTTAAGACGTCTTGTGGCAATTGTGGGAGAAGATGCATTAAGTGATATTGATAAAAAATATCTCAAACTTGCTGATGAATTTGAAAACGTAATGCTTAATCAGGGAGATAAGGAAAGGTCAATTGAGGAAACACTTGAACTCGGATGGAAAATAATGGGAATGTTACCCAAAACTGAACTATCAAAAATTAAGAGAAAATATCTTGACCAATTTTATTCAGAATGGATACCCAAGCAGGCAAAAGAAGCCTATTAAAAGGAATAGAAAAAGACGAAATCTGGGGACCTGTCTTCAGAATGGTAGCCCAGCAGGTGGAAAAAGCTTTTATTATTGGAAATATAAATGAAAAATACTTTGAAACCCTTTTAGAACCAGAAAGAGTTTTAAGAGTTTCAATTCCCGTGGTAATGGATAATGGTGAGGTAAAATGTTTTGCAGGTTACAGAGTACAGCATTCAACAGCAAGAGGACCCGCAAAAGGAGGAATAAGATTTCACCCGAATGTAACCCTTGATGAAGTTACGGCCCTTTCAGCCTGGATGAGTTTTAAAAATGCCCTTGTAAATATTCCTTTTGGAGGTGGTAAAGGCGGAGTAAAAGTTGACCCTTCAAAGCTCAGCACAGGAGAACTTATCAGATTAACAAGAAGATATACATCCGGTATACTCCCTCTTATAGGTCCTTATAAAGATGTACCTGCTCCTGATGTGAATACAAACCAAATGATTATGGATATAATCATGGACACATATTCCATGTTTCAGGGATTCACCACCCCGAGTATTGTCACAGGTAAATCCATCTCCCTCGGTGGTTCACTCGGAAGAAGGGAAGCCACGGGAAAAGGGGTATTCTTTGTTACAAGAGAATATTTAAGATTAAAAAATAAAAATTTAGAAAACATGAAAATAGGGGTTCAGGGTTTCGGAAATGTGGGTTCTGTAGCAGCAATGTCATTTTTTGAAGCAGGTGCCAAGGTATGTGCTGTAACAGATGTTTCGGGTGGAATATATAATGAAAAAGGACTTGACATAAGAAAAATCTCTGAAGAAATAAAAGAAAAAAAGGTTCTTAAAGAGATAAAAGGATACGGAGATTTTATTGAGAATAAAGAATTCTTTGAACTTCCCTTTGATATCCTTATACCTGCTGCTCTTGAAAGACAGATAACCGAGGAAAATGCAGATAAAATAAAAGCATTCCTGATAGTTGAAGGAGCAAACGGCCCTGTAACACCTGAGGCAGAAAAAATACTACTTGATAAAGGTGTAAGCATAATACCTGATATACTTGCAAATGCAGGAGGAGTTATTGTTTCCTATTTTGAATGGGTTCAGGACCTGCAATATTATTTCTGGAAAGAAAAGGAAATTTTTGAGAAACTGGGAGAGATACTTATAAATGCCCTGCATTCTGTTTTTCAGAAAGCAGAAGAGCTCAAAACTGATTTGAGGACATCTGCACTTATTCTGGGAATTTCAAGAATCATTGATGCAATAGAAAGAAGGGGTATTTTCCCATAAAAGAAGTAAGTGTTTTAATTCCGGGATATAACGAAGAGGAAAACATTGATGATTTAGTAAAGGAAATAGAAGAATTTATTAAAAAATATAACCTGAAAAACTGGGAATTCATTTATATAGATGATGGTTCAACTGATAATACAAAAGAGAAAATCAAACCCTATCTTGAAAAATATGACTGGCTCAAATTTGTATCTTATAAAAGAAATATGGGGAAAACCCATGCACTTCAGAAGGGTAAAGAAGTTGCAGAAGGAGATATTTTTGTAATTTTTGATGCAGACCTTCAGTTTTCCTTAGAAGACGCAAAAAAACTTGTTGATAAAGTTAAAGAGGGATATGATATTGTATGCGGTAAAAAGGTAGGTAAATATCAGAAAAAATTTGTCTCTTTTGTTTATAACAATTTAACACGGCTCCTTTTCAATGTTCCTGCAACTGACATGAATTCAATGAAGGCAATAAGAAGAGAAGTCCTTGAGGAAGTTCCTCTGAGAAAGGACTGGCATAGATACATAGTCGTATGGGGCTGGGAATACGGATTTTCTGTCTCAGAGCTACCTGTAGAATTAAGACCCAGAAAACACGGAACAAGTAAATACAGAGGACTGAAGAGAATATTAATAGGCTTTCTTGACCTCATAGCAGTAAAAATACAGTTATCCTTTATGAGAAAACCAATGCTTTTATTCGGGACACTTGGAATATTATCTTTTATAATCGGAATTGCAGGTGCACTTATAGGTCTTTACCTCAAATATTTCCTACACAAAAAGGTAAGATTAATATCCATAATCTTTTTACTCGCACTGTTTTCGATACTGAGTATCTCACTCTTTGTGGTTGGCTTTCTCGGTGAAGCAATAGCGGGTATTTATGACAGGCTTGATAAAATTGAAAAAAGTAGCCGTAAATCTTAGTTTGCAAAGATGAAAATTCTCATCACAGGAGCAGGCGGTTTCGTAGGTAGTCATCTGGCTGACCATCTGAGTGAAGAATATAAAATATTTGCTTTTTTAAGATATAATTCACAGGGAAATATTGGAAATTTAAAATTTATTAATAAAGAAAAATTCAAGAATATAGAGGTAATATTCGGAGATTTAAGAGCAAGGGAGGAAGTGGAAAAAATTGTAAGAAAATCTGACCTTGTAATAAACCTTGCAGCCAATATCTCGGTAAAAAGGTCTTTTGAGAATCCTGAAGAGGTTTTTTTTAATAACATTCTGATAACATTTAATATTTTACATGCTTTAAAAAACAAAAAAATTCCGTTAATTCATTTCTCAACCTCAGAGGTGTATGGAAAACCTGAAAAATTACCTATAAAGGAAGATTATTTAAAAAAAGCCGCTTCTCCCTATGCTGCATCTAAAATTGCATCAGATGAACTTGTGAGGTCTATATGTTCATATGAAAATATCCCTTTCTTAATCCTAAGGCCCTTCAACACATACGGTCCAAGGCAATCAATAAGGTCTGTTATACCCTGGATAATATATGAAATATTAAACTCAAAAGAAATAAGAATCGGGAACCTGAATTCAAAAAGGGATTTTATTTATGTAAAAGACCTTGCAAGGATACTGGAACTTATTATAAAAAAAGAAATATATAACGGAGAGGAGATAAATATATGCTCAGGTAAATCCTATTCTGTAAGGGAAATTATTAAAATGCTTTTTGAAATCACAGGAATAAAGAAAAAAATAAAAGAAATAAATAAAAGAAAAAGACCTTTGAAAAACGAGATAATGGAATTAAGGGGTGATAATAAAAAACTTCAAAAATTAATAGGGAAAATAGAATTAATTGATTTCCAAAAGGGATTGAAAGAAACTTTTGAATTTTATAAAAAATTTGGATTTGAGTCTCCTGAAAATTTTAGTATATTGTGAATATTATCATTCTCAGATTCTCTTCAGGCGGAGATTTAATTCTCATAACAGGCATTATAGATAAACTTTTAAAAAAGAATTTAAGTGTCAATCTTGTTGTAAAAAAAAGATTTAAGGAAATTTTTGAAGGTTTTGATAAATTAAAAATAATAGAACTTGAAAGGCATGAAGAAATTTTAGGCAGAGAATATGATTATGCTTTTGACCTTCAGAAAAACTTAAGGAGTTTTTTAATAATGAAAAAAATAAAAGCAAAGAGAAAGTTTTTTGCAAACAAAAGAAGTATTAAGAGAAGATTACATCTTTATTTGAGGTTTCCCTTAAAAGAAAAATCCTTTATAAAAATATTTGCAGAACCTTTTGAAAAAGCATTCAAAGAAAATTTTTATTTAAGACCTGTTTTAAGGTCAGAAAAAGAATTTAAGGGACTTCCTGAAAAATATATTTTAATTGTTCCTTTTTCTTCAAAATCCAAAAAAGACCTTTCGTATGAGACTCTAAGGGAAATATTGGAAACCGAAAGCAAAAATAACATCTGTGTAATAGTGGGTGATAAAAGAAGTAAAGAGAAGAAATTGCCTTTAATTAATAAAAATATTATAGATATAAGAGGAGAAACAGAGCTAAGGGAACTCTTTTATATTGTAAAGAAATCATCTTATATAATAACCGTGGATTCAATGGTCTCACATATAGCAAGCGCTTATAAGAAAAAAGGAATTGTTATTTTCGGTCCAACAACACCTTTGTATGGCTTCAGACCTTTTGGAGAAGAAATGAAAGTAATTTATAGCAAAACCTTTTGCTCTCCATGTTCACTTCATGGAGAGGGTATATGTCTCTTCAATAAAAGATGTTATAAAATAAAAAGGGGGGATTAAATCCCCCCTGAAATTTATTTTCTATTTTAATAAGACTTTTAGAACTTTATATAACCACCCAGTGTTAGACCGACTCTTGTAACAGGACTATTTTTACCCATAACAGAAAAGCCATAGGGTAAATATTCATCCATCACAGCTCCTTTGAGGAAAAAGGAAACCGGTAACATAGGTGGACTTACAACCACATAGGGAATAATTGAGAGGTGATTACCATCACTATCTGTAACTTCATTTCCTTCAACTTTTATAGCAGTTCTCATTCTGTAAATAACCTTAAGACCTGCTTCTCCTAATCCAAATTTATAACCTCCTTTTACCCATAAAGCAAAAATATCACCTTCGTCATATTTCATTGTCTGGTATCCAGGAGTAGGAGAAGGGACAAAAACTTTCTTTTCTGTCTCCAGAGTGAGGAAATAACTTATTCCTCCTGCAAGTGAAATTATAGGGTTTGGAAGCATACCGGATAAACCTATCATTATTGCATTTTGCTGATCTGTATTGGGTTCTTTATCAGGCTCAGTCTCTGGATCAGGCTTGGGACCTATATCAAGTAAAAATCCGACCATACCCTTGAAAAACAACCCTTTGGCTCCAACAAAAAAGGTTATATTCTGGGGTGAAAATCCACTTGAAACAGAGCTTCCTGTATCAGGAGAGAAACTAAGCTGTTCTAATCCTACATCAGCTCCTCCAAAAAAGGATAACATGGCGGGTATGCTGAAAACATCGTATACACCACCAAGATGAATATTCAAGGTATTGTAGGAACCATTCAAATCCTGTGCATTTCCATCTGTATCATATATCTGAGAGGAAGTTCCATATCCCAGACTCATCCATGCCTTCCCCCCTGCAAAAAGGGGAATGGCTATCATCAGGGCTATTAATTTTTTCATATATTACTCCTATTTTATAAAAATTTTAGGGGTTTGAACCCGATTACTCATTTATAGGTATTCTATATCTTATAACGAAATTAAAATACTGTGTATTTTTATTTTCGGTCATTATGCTATTATAGGAAAAATTAAAATCTAACAGTGATAAATAGAAACCTATTCCGAATCTGAATGAAAATTTGGTGGATGAAGTGGAACCGGATTCTGATGAAATCAGGGTATCGGTAACAGGGTCATAAGTCTCAAGTGTATAATTTGTTCTAAGGTTTGAAAGTCCTGCATTAAGTCTTAAATAAGGGGAAAAAGTCTTTTCATAACCCAGAACTGCATATTCTGCTCCTATTGTAAAAGGTATTAAATGATATGAATATTTCTCTTTTCTATCAGGAGTACTTCTGAATTCCTTGGGAATAAAAAAGGAATAACCTGTCATAAAATTAAAAACCAGAAAAGGATTAACTCCAACTCTGTAGGATATATCAAGACCAAAAGCAGGATTGGATACATTGGAAAAATCCGATAGGGGAACATTTACGGAAAAAAATCCAAAGGAAAATTCATGTTTTGGATATTTAGCATTTAATACAGCAACAAAAAGGGATAAAATTAAAATTTTTCTCATGAATTAATTTTAAGATTTTTTAGATTATAAGTCAAATAAAAAAAGAAAAGGTTGGGTATATCCCGGAGGATGGTATCCTTAAGAAAGGAGGTGATCCAGCCGCACGTTCCCGTACGGCTACCTTGTTACGACTTCGCCCCGGTCACCAGGTTCACCTTCACCCCGACTAATGTCGGGGCTTCGGGTGCCCCTGGCTTCCATGGCGTGACGGGCGGTGTGTACAAGGGGCGGGAACGTATTCACCGCCGTATTGCTGACCGGCGATTACTAGCGATTCCGGCTTCACGGGGTCGAGTTGCAGACCCCGATCCGAACTGGGGGTGGGTTTTGGGATTTGCTCCCCCTTGCGGGGTCGCTTCCCTCTGTCCCACCCATTGTAGCGCGTGTGTAGCCCCGGGCATAAAGGCCACACGGACTTGACGTCATCCCCACCTTCCTCCCCCTCATCGGGGGCAGTCCCCTTAGAGTGCCCAGCCGGCACGTAGCCGCTGTGGCAACTAAGGGCAGGGGTTGCGCTCGTTGCGGGACTTAACCCAACACCTCACGGCACGAGCTGACGACAGCCGTGCAGCACCTGTGCCGGCTTCCCCCAAAGGGGGATCTCCCCCTCTTTCGAGGGGGATACTACCGGCATGTCAAGCCCGGGTAAGGTTCTTCGGTTAGCATCGAATTGAACCACGCGCTCCACCGCTTGTGCGCCCCCCCGTCAATTCCTTTGAGTTTCACCCTTGCGGGCGTACTCCCCAGGCGGCGGGCTTACCGGTTTCCCTGCGCCACGGATTCCCCGAAGGGAACCCACGGCTAGCCCGCATCGTTTACGGCTGGGACTACGGGGGTATCTAATCCCCTTCGCTCCCCCAGCTTTCGGGCCTCAGCGTCAGGGTCGCCCCAGGGAGCCGGCTTCCCCACTGGCGTTCCCCACGATATCCACGCATTTCACCGCTACACCGTGAGTTCCGCTCCCCTCTGGCGCCCTCTAGCCGGGTAGTTTCGGACGCAGCCCACCGGTTGAGCCGATGGATTACACGTCCGACACACCCGGCCGCCTACACCCCCTTTAAGCCCAGTGATTCCGGGCAACGCTTGCCCTCCCCGTATTACCGCGGCTGCTGGCACGAGGTTAGCCAGGGCTTCCTCTGGGAGTACCGTCACCCCAATGGGTTATTCACCCATCAAGGCATCGTCCTCCCTGACAGGGGTTTACACCCCGAAGGGCGTCTTCCCCCACGCGGCGTCGCTGGGTCAGGGTTTCCCCCATTGCCCAAATTTCTAGCCTGCTGCCTCCCGTAGGAGTGGGGCCCGTGTCTCAGTGCCCCTCGGGCCGGCCACGCTCTCACGCCGGCTACCCGTCATAGGCTTGGTGGGCCATTACCCCACCAACTACCTGATGGGCCGCGGCCCCCTCCCTGGGCGGGAGCATCCAGAGGAGAGGCCCCCTTTCATCCCGACAGGATGCCCCATCGGGACTGTATGGGGGATTAGCCCAGGTTTCCCCGGGTTGTCCCCCTCCCAGAGGCAGGTTAGCCACGTGTTACTCCGCCGTCCGCCGCTGGGAAAATCTCCCCGAAGGGAGACTCCCCGCACGACTTGCATGGCTAAGACACGCCGCCAGCGTTAGCCCTGAGCCAGGATCAAACCCTCCATCAAAAATAATAATTTTCGAAGCGAGTTTAATCCTCCGGGATATACCCAACCCGATTTTCAAATACCAGAAATCTAATTATTATATATTATACCATAAAAGCTGACTCTTGTCAAGTCTTTTTATCTTATCGTCCAAAAAATTATACTGTTTAATTTTAAAGAATTCAAAACTTCTTTTTCAAGTTTTTAACAAAAATTTTCCCTGCTATTTCTCTGTCCAGTGAAATAATATTCTCATCCAGTTCAATCATATAAAGTGGTTTTTCCTTCACTACTTTTATTTTAACTCCTGGAACAAATCCCAGACTGGCAAGCTTATGTAGAATTTTTCTGTCATTAATATTCATAGATATTACTTTTACAACCTCTCCCTCTTTCACATGTGTCAGAGGTAAATGGATGGGTTTTATAATATCCTGCTTCTTTTTTCCACAACACTTTCCTCTTGGGATGGGTCTTCCATGTGGACAAACCCGTGGATGCCCCATAAGAGCACAAATCCTTTCAACCGCCTCTTCTGTAAGAATATGCTCCAATTTGCAAGCCGCTTCATTTGATAAACTCTCATCTCCTTCAATAATTTCATAGAAAAGCCACTCCGCGAGTCGCATCCTTCTTATTATCTCAGACGCAAGATGTCTTCCTTTTCCGGTCAAAACCCATTTTCCATTTTCTTTTTTTGCAAGTTCTTTTTCTTCAAGAATTTTGAAATCTTCATCTTTTATGGAATATTTAATAATGGGCTTTATTTCATTCTCATCCCATCCTTCCTCTTTTAACCACAGTAACTTAAGTGCTTCTTCTAACCTTACATCCATTTTAATTTCTCCAGTATTTTTTTTAATATGCTCTCTTTTTTATCCTTAACAATAACATTTTCATAAAAACAATTCGGGCATTTTGCAAATCCGCACTTCCCTTTTATTTTTGAAAGTGGACACCCCGAACATAACCCTTCATCATAATTAACTTCAAATTCATAACCGCATAAATTACATTTTAATTTTAAACCGGCCATTTTTCAAGAATTATTCTGATAATATAACCTATAAGAACTGCATAAGGTATAATAAAAAGAGAAATGTAAATTGCGGTTTTGATCCCTCTTTCTTTTATTATAACCAGGAAATTAGCGATACATGGCATAAAAAGTGTTATGGTAACTGTACTTACAATAATCTGTGAAGCATCGAGCAAACCTTTTTCTTTTAAAATAAAAAATCCAGCGGCTCCATAATCCCTTCTTAAAAATCCCATAATAAATCCTATAGCAGACTCCTGCGGAAGCCCCAGTATATTTGTTACAACCGGTTTAAAAATCCTTTCAAGAAAATTCAAGGTATTTGTTACATCAAATATAAATAAAATTGCAGTCCCTATAATGAAAATTGGTATTACTTCTTTTAAATACCACTCCACTCTCGCCATTGTTTTATAAAATATATTTCTAAAACTTGGGATTCTAAGAGGGGGAATCTCCATTATAAAAAATGGCTCTTCTCCTTTCAAAAGCCTAGAAGCGAGAAAACCTACAAGAATCAAATTAAAAAGCACTGTAAATCCCCATATAACAAATGCAGAAAATGACACTCCAGCCATTAAAGCCATTATGACACCCATCTGTGCAGAACAGGGAACACCAAGAGCAAGTAAAAGTGTAACTATTATTTTTTCTTTTTTTGTTTCAAGTGTTCTTGTTGTTACGGTTGCCATTGTATCACAACCGAGACCGAGTATAAGAGGCAAAATTGCCCTTCCTGAGAGTCCTATTTTCTTCAGAAAATTGTTTAAAAGAAAAGCAAGACGTGGAAAGTATCCTGAATCTTCCAGAATTCCGAATGCAATAAAAAAGGTTAAAACTACAGGAAAGATTATAGCAAATCCATAGGTCAGAGCCATTGTGAAAACACCAAATTCCCCAACAAAGAAATTTTTAATTAATGAAGGAATAGATATTAAATTAAACAGTTTAATAAGTAAAGGATTTATAAATTCTCCAAAGAGTTTACCCTCAAGTAAATCCACCAGAATACCTGCACCAAGAACTCCCACAAAAAGATGTAAAAGATAAAGTATAAAACCGATAAACAAAAAGCCAAAAAAGGGATGAATCATGAAATTGTGTAAAAAATCAACAAATCTGTTGCTATATATTATTTCTCTTTTTCTTATAAATTTTTTTACAAAACTATCTATATGTCTATTTATCTCGGACAGTAGAACAAATTCAATGGGCTCAAAAAGTGTTTTTTCAAACTCTTCTCTGATTTTTAAAATATTTGAAAATTTTTCAAAACTCAATTTTCTCTTTAAGATGAGCTCTGTCACTTCATTACCAGATAGAAAAAGATGAACCAGACCTGAGGGGTTTTCTATTTTACCATCAAGATTTTTTTTAATTCTCTCCTGAACTTCCACAATCTTCCTGTCAAGTAAAAAATCCATTTCAGGAACGGATGCTTTACTCAGATTTAAAAATAATTCTTTGATACCTTTACCATGAATTGCAACTGTTTTTATCACCGGTATTTTAAGGGTTTCGCTGAGTTTTCTCTCATCAATTTCTATACCTCTTGCTCTTGCTTCATCCCACATATTAAGCACAAGTATGGTCTTAAATTTAAAAAGTGAGAGTTCATAAAGTAGCATAAGTGCTCTTTTTAAATTTTTTGCATCAGCAACAAGAATCACAATATCAGGATTCTCTTCAAGCAGAATTCTTACCGTAACCTTTTCATCATCGGTTCTTGCAAACAGGCTCTGAACCCCGGGGGAATCAATAACAAGAACCTTGCCTCCTGAACCTTTGAGAAAACCACTCGATACCTCAACCGTTGTTCCCGGATAATTTGATACAGTTACATATTTTCCTGTTAAATGATTAAAAATAACAGATTTCCCCACATTGGGATTTCCTACAAGAACAATTTTTTTCGCAATTTTTCCTGTTTTCAAACCCGAGCCATGGTTATGCATATTTAATTATAATTCAAAAATTTTACTTATTCAAAATTTTATTCTTTTTTAAAAATATTTAACAGTAACTCATAAGCAAAGGGATTACCTGCTATTATATTTCCTTTTCTTAAATGTTCTCTTTTTCCCTGCATATCACTTGTCCTGCCTCCTGCCTCCTCTATCAATAAAACTCCAGCCATTATATCCCAGGGAGAAAGTCCAAATTCAAAAAAACCATCGTATCTTCCGCAAGCCACATATGCAAGATCCTGAGATGCAGAGCCGGGTCTTCTGAGGTCATCTATATTCTCAAATATTTCCTTTAACTTTTTATAATAAATTTCCCAGTATTCCCTTTTCCTGAAAGGAAAACCTGTCCCTATTAAAAAACCATCCTCTTTCTTTTTTGAAGACACCCTTATCCTCTTTCCATTCAAATAAGCTCCTTCCCCTTTTATTGCATAGAAGAGCTCATTGAGCAAAGGAATATAAACAAGCCCCACATAAGGCTCCCCTTCTTTAATATAAGCAATTGAAAAAGCAAAAAAAGGAATTCTCTGAATAAAATTTCTTGTTCCATCAAGGGGGTCACATATGAACCCTTCTTTGAAAAAATCTCCGCCTGTTTCTTCTCCCAGAAAGGGTATTTCCTCAAAATTTTCTTTAAGAATTTCCTTAACTTTTCTTTCAACCCTGAAATCAACCTCACTTACATAATCACTTCTTGATTTTATTTTATATTCTGTAAATTCTTTTTCATATTCTTCTTTTAAAATTCTCCCTGCTTCTTCAGCACATAATTTGAAAGTATCAAGAATTTTTAAAAGTTTATCCCTCATTAAAAATATCTTTTATTCAATTTTTTCTTTAAAACCTTCAACAATTCCTTTATACCCTGTGATTCTGATTTCGGGAAAACAAGTGTTATATCATCAGTATCAACAAGAACAAGATCTCCTGTTCTGAAAAATATTATCTTTTTATTTTTTGAAAATCCTATATTACCCTTTGAATCCACAAAAATAACATCACCGACTTTTGAATTACCATTTTTGTCTTTTTCAAGTACATTTTCAAAGGAAAGAAAAGAACCGAGGTCTTCCCAGACAAATTTTGACACAGCACATCTTATCCGATTTGTTCTTTCAAGAACTGCATAATCAACCGATGTTTCGGGAATTCTTTTAAAAAATTCCCTTACATCCTTCTTTTCAAGATATTTTAAATTTTTATAAAATTCCTGATTTGAATCCTTTAAAATTTCAAGAAAACTCTCCGCTTTCCACACAAACATTCCTGAATTCCACAAAAAGTTACCTCTTTTTAAATATTTTATAGCAAGTTTTTTCTCAGGCTTTTCATGAAATTTTATAACATTCCTCATTTCAAGTCCATCTTTTTTCAAGATTCTTTCTCCTATTTCTATATATCCGTAACCTGTTTCGGGTCTTGAAGGTTTTATACCGAAAGTGACTATATTATCATCCGAATTTTCATAGGCAAACAAAAGTGTTTTTTTAAAAACATCTTCTTTTTCAATCACATGGTCTGCAGGGAAAATACCTATAACAGCGTTTTTATTTTTTTTATAAAAATGGTATGTCCCGTAAACACATGTGGCAGCCGTGTTTTTGGGCTCGGGTTCAACAAGTATTTTTATATTCGGAAGTGTCTTTTTTACAAGGGTTCTGAGATAGGAGGGCACTATAACCGCAATATTTTCCGCAGGAATAACCTTTTTCAATCTTTTATAGGTTAATTTAATAAGAGGTTCACCGAGTATATCAATAAAGGGCTTGGGATTTTTTGTTCTGGAAAGGGGCCAGAGCCTTTCTCCCTTACCACCAGCCATTATAAGGGCATAATAATTTTTTCTCATTTTGTTCCTCCTTTAGTTATATATTCCTTAAAAGCAATTGCATCATCCCACATATAAATATTATTAAAAAGAACAAAAACCTCTTTTTTTGCTTTTTTAATATGTTTCATTATTTCTTCAAAATCTTTTTTTTCAAATTTATATTTATACATTTTTCTTCCGTGTAATCTTAAATATAAGGGATTATAAACAATAATTTTTTGATGAAAGGGGTCAACTGCTTGATAGGTCTTACATTCTTTGTAAATTTCTTTCAAAACCTTCTCCTCCCATTTTCCACGGTATTCCCAGAAAAAGAGAAAATCCTTTTTATTTTTAAAAAATTTTTTTATATTTTTTATATTTTCTTCTGTCGGCTTAAAAGAAGCCGGTGTCTGAAAAACAATCCCTTTTGCACCGCAAATCTCTGCAAATTTTTTAATATCCTCCCATGCCTTATGAACCTCCTCTGTATCCTTAAAAAATCCATAATTTTCAGGATTTCCGTAATCCTTTTTTGATCTTCTGTAAGTAGGTGAAGAAAAGGGATGGGTTATATGCTGGGGTGCTTTTAAAAAGAGATAAAAATTCTCTAACTTTTCTATTTTTTTTCTTAAATTCTCCGCCTTTCTTTCTCCCGGAACAGTATAAAAGGTCTCCTGAACTTCACATGCATTGAAAAAATCAAAATAATTTTTTTTTGAAGGAGATGAACATAAACCTATGTAAATTTTCATTTTAAATTTTAACATAGCATAATTAACTATCGCACAGAGATAATATTTTACTCTATATTATTTATTTTTAAAAACCCTGCTTATTATAAACCCGAGCATTAAACTTATTATAAAGGCAGGGAAGAGCTCATAAAGATATTTTGTTAATTTAAAAACATCCTTCCAGAGAACAGTCACAAGAGGACCTGTTATAAGACATGTAAGTGCTCCGTATCTATTAAACTTTTTATCATAAAGGGAAAGAATTATAACAGGTGAAAAGGCTGCTCCGAGAGCACTCCATGCATAAAGAACAAATCTGTAAATGAACCTGACATCCTTTATTGCAAGGAAAAGAGCAATAAGGGAAAGCACCCCTATAACGGTTCTTGTTCCCCATACAAGAATTTTTTGTTCAGGTCTTTTACCTTTAAATGCAAGATAAAGGTCATTAATAAGTGTGGTTGAGGAATACATTAACTGCGAATCTGCTGTTGACATTATTGCTGCTGTAACCGCTGCAAGAACAATTCCTGCAAGCACGGGATGAAGAAAGGCTTTTGTGAAAACAGGCAATATTTTTTCAGCATCCGCAGGGTGAATTAATTTACCCATTTCTACAAGAACCCTTCCTGCTATTCCGAGGGTCACAGCACCGAAATATGCAAAAATACCCCATGTTATTGCGATAAACCCTGCTTTTTTCCCTTCATCTTCATCTTTAACAGTAAAATACCTTATGATCACATGGGGCATACCAGGATAACCAAAGGCAATTCCTATTGCCTCTCCTATTATAAAACCAAGAGCAAAGAATGAAAAACTTTCGGGTCCCCATAAATGGGTAAGACCAAGTTCTCCTGCTTTTCTCAAAAATTCAAAAGGACCACCTGCAATAAAAATTGCAATTACAGGAAATATTGTCAGGACAAAGACCATCACAATTCCCTGAATTAAATCCGTATAGGAAACAGCAGCATAGCCTCCCATAACAACATAGAATGCAATTATAATCGCTCCTATAAGAACTCCCTGTTTATATGTGGTAAGCCCCATTCCTTCAAGCTGCTTTCCTGCTCCTGTAAACTGAGCAACCACATAGGCTGTCATGAAAAAGACAATTATAAGAGCAGAAAGAACCCTGAATATATGAGTTTTATCCCTTAATTTATACTCAACATAATCAGAAAGGGTCAGGGCTTTTAATCTGTCTCCTTCTTTTTTCAATTGAACAATTATGAAAAGGGCATTAAACCAGTATCCAAGTATTCCTCCGAGTGCAATCCAGTAAGCAGCAAATCCTTTTGAAAACCCGAGACCCGAAAGACCGAGAATAAGCCATGCACTCTCAGCAGAAGCAGCAGCAGAAATTGCTGTAACCCATTTTCCGAGACCTTTTCCTGCAACAACAAAATCCTCATAGGTTTTTGAGAATCTCATTTCTCCTATAATTCCTATCAGAACCAAAAGAACAAGATAAAAACCGAAGGTCACCCATATTGCAATTTCATGAGCGGTCATTTTCTCTCTCCTTTTGAATACCTATAAACAGAATACCACATTAAAAAAGTAGGAATTGCTATAAAAATAATGAATAAAATTAAATCCCTTAACAGTTTCATAAGTATTTTATAAGAAACTCAGTTCAAAATTTTCAATTATTTTAAAACAATAACCTTATGAAGTTTCTTTTGTTTTAATCCCTTGATTTTTATCCAATAAATTCCCTCGGGAAAATCCTCAGGTAAAATTATTTTTCCTTTTGATAATCCTTTCTTTAATTTATAAGAATGTGATTCAAAAACTTTTCTGCCGGATATATTAAATAAAGAAAAGGAAATTTCTTTCGGCTCTGAAAGATAAATCCTGAAAGGGATTATACCTCCTGTTAAAAAAGGAAGATAAATTTTAATAGGATTTTCTTTTGCATAAAATCTCTTTTCCTTCACACCGGTGAGAGGTAAATGAAACTTATAAATCTGAAAGCCTGCAGAAACATAATTAGGGTTTATGTCCCTGTTTATAGTTCCCTTTTTCCAGAGGAAAACAGAATCACCTACAAAAAACACATGTAAGGGGTTTTCAAAATCAATAATATTACTGGAATAAAAAGAAGGCATTTTGAAAGAATCAATAAGAACAGTTTTAAAACTATCTTTAATATTTCTCACCTCAAATCCCGCGTAAAAGGAAATAGAATCCACACCCCAAAAATCCATTGTATCCCTGTATCCTCCTATCCACAGATAATCACCATTTACTATGAATTCATTAATAAGATGCAATGTATTTGCAAAAGTGTCAATGAGAATTGGATTTAAAGGATTTGAAATGTTAAAAACATATAAAAGTCCGATAGGGGATTTATAAGGAAGATACATTCTAAAATCTCCGAGAAACAAGAGAGAATCATAAATACCGAACTCCGGATAAAAAAGAGAATTCAGAGAAGCGAATTCCATAGTGGTTAAATACACAAGAGAATCAGGTTGAAAAATATCAAAAACCGCTATTTTAAGGTTAAAGGAGTCAAAAAAAGGAGAAATGTTTAAAAGTGAATAAAGTTTATTTCCCCACTTTTTAAGTGTAGTTAAAGAAGCACTCAAAGAAACGGAGTCAATTATTATAATATTTCCGTTCCCTTGAATTTTTGAAATGAATAATTTATTACCGGAGGTGAAATACAAAAATGAATCATTTATAACCAGATCTTTTGTGTTGATTCTATTTATGGAACTTACTATAAACGGAGAATAGGGATTTGAAAAATCAACCGAATAAATCCCTGTTTCAACTGCAAGAAATGCAACCGAATCCCTTACTTTTATCCTATGAATCTGACCATAGTTAAAATCAACCGAGAAAATTTTCCCTATCTCAAACGGCTTTGTAGGGTCAGAAATATCAACGGTCCAGAATCCATTTGAGGTTCCTACAAGAGCAAGTGAACCGTATAAATAAAGGGCACTGACCTCCCGTGAAGGAAAATCGGTATAAGAAGAAATTTCAACTGGATTATAAAGATCACTTATATCAACAGCCCTTAATCCGAAACGGGTGTAGAAAACATTCTGAGAATTAACACTTAATCCTTCACCCCCTGGAGAAAGGGTTGCATAAACAAAAGGATTTAACGGGTCTTTAACATTTAAAATATAAATTTGATTATATCCGCCGATAAAAAGTATTGAATCTTTTAAAACAAGTTCTTTTCCCTTTAAATTGGTATCATTAAAAATAACTTTTATACTTTCGGGTTTAGAAATATCAAATAACCAGAATTTCTGCGAACTTATCCCGAATAGAAACGAATCTTTTGTTTCCATATCCATAACCATGTCATTTATGGTAAGTTCTGAAACAATAGAAGCATCTGAAAGTTTAATTACTTGAATTGACATATCCGAACTCAGGAATGAAAAAGAATCATATAGAGCAAAAGCATGCCATTTTTCTGTTCCGAAGGTTGTAATATCGTATAAATTTCCGACTCTGTAATTTGTTTTCCATGCCCCCATTTCCCCGTATTGACCCGTTAAAAGAACCTGAGGAACACCGTTTTGAATCTTTGCTTTATAGACATAACTTGTGCATTGGCAGGGAAAAAGGACAGTTTGTTCGTCTGCAAACAGAGGGTTTAATGGATCCGTTATTATATATTTTTTTATCTTTAAATCAGTGAAAACAAAAAGTGTATCTCCTTTAACGTCCGTATTTATAATGTTTTCTCCTGTCCAGAACTGATTTTCTCTTGTAAAAACAGAATTTTTAAATTTAAATATATAAATTCCTGAACCCGAACCAACATATATGAAAGAATCCTTTACAGCAGTTGAAACAGGATATCCGTAATCCCATTCCCCCCAATAAAGAAAAAGAAAACAGATTACTTATAAAAAATAACCACCATACATATTTTTTCCCCTTTATTCTCCCCATGTTTAATTATAAATCTGTAAACCAAATTTGTCAAGTTGAAGTAAAATTCCTAAAATAGGTGCATATCAAAAATTTTAAGGGCTTTTTAAAATACTTAAGATAACTTTTAAATTAAATAAAGGTGAGGTCTGAGAAATTACTTAATAATTATAATCTTCCTTCTTATTTTCCTATTTTCTGTCTTCAATTTCACAAAATAAACACCTGCGGGTAAATTTTCTGTTTTAAACCTTATAAATCTGTTTCTATCTTCAATCTTTTTTAAGAGAATTTTTTCACCTGTAATTCTGTAAATCTCTATAATTGTTCTCTTATATCCTTTTATAAGCAAACTTAAGTTATTAACTTGTAATACAGGCACAGAAATGATTCCCTCTTTTATCTCCGAATCCTTACTTTGAATACCGGAAATCTTTTCATCCCCATCAGGTATCCATAAAGGTAAATAATCCACAAATCCCTTTGTTGAATCATCAGGTTTATGAAAAATAAGTTCTTCCACAGAATCTATGTCCGATGTTCCGAAGTAATTCCTTTCCGCATTTATATCAAAAGGTGTATTATTATAGATTGCATATCCTGAATAAGGTAAAAAGGAATTTTTATTATTTTTAAGTTCAATTTCTTCAAACCCATCTATGAATAAGGAATAATCATAAGATTTAACCTCTGTTTTTTTCATTTCAAGTTCACCGTCCTTTATATAAATTCCTGTGTTAACATTCAGAACTTTACTCTTTTTTATTTCCGCCTCTCCTCCTTCAATATATAAACCGTATAAAGCATCTCTTATCTCACTTTTCTTTATTTTTATCTCAGCCTCTTTTCCGCTGTAATTATCTTTGTACACCTCTTTCATCGCCGTATGGATACGGCTCCTACTATTTTCATTATCATCGTATCCGTAGGAGCGATTTCCCAATCGCGACAACCCATCATCATTAATGTAGGAGCGGTTTCCTAACCGCGACAATTCATCCCTGTAGGAGCGGTTTCTTAACCACGATATTTCACCTCCACCATGAACACTTCTAATTCCGAAAAATCCAAAAGGTGTTGAGTCTATTACCGATATCTTACTCTTTTTCATATCAAACTCGCCTTTAACAATTATTTCCACCCTTTCGGTATCAATTCCCGAAAATAAAGCATCATAAGGGAAAACTTTTATGTTAGCCTTCCTCACTCTGAGTTTCGCCTCCCTTTCTATTATAACATCTCCCCCGATAACAATATCTCCTGTCCATGTTGTATCCTTCTTAATAATGCCGGAAAATGCCACGGGTTTGAAAATTACAGGACCATAAAAAGACTCGTCAGAATCATCTATCAGGCGTCCTTCTATACTTAAAGAATCCCTTTCACTCCATATATTATTTTGTGCCCATAAAGTATCCTTTCTTCTGTTTTCTATATGATATTCATTATTTATAAAACTGTTAAATCCCGTAGAAAAAACCGAAACAATCCTGCCTGCCTCTATATAATAGGTATGATATTTATCTTCCGCATATATCCCTGTAGGATTCTCTGAAAAATAATTTCCGCTTAAATACCATTTTAATCCCTTTTCATAATCAAACCGCGGTGAAACAAAATTTATACCTTTCTTTACATTCCTAATGAACCTATTCCTGTATAAAAAAACTGAAAAATCAAAACTTGAAGGCACAGTAGTATCACTTATCCAGCTCCCTGCCCATATTCCGTTTGTATTATTCTCAAAATAGTTTCTTGACAGTAAAAGAGTTCCTTTTGAATTCGGATTCTCTTCCGTTCCTGTTATCAAATAAACACCCGAACCATCCATATCTTTCGTATGACCAAGAAAAACGCAACTATCTATTTTTAAAACCGGAGAACCCCGGAAAATACCGCTCAACACCAAATAGACCCCTGAATGGAAATTATTCTCAAATCTTGAACCCTTTATTTCTACATAACCCTTTCCTTTCCTGTTTTGGACAATTATTCCCCAAGCTTTATTATCTGCAAAATATGAATTGTATATATTCAAATTCGTTCCACCCGCCCATATTCCTCCATCCATTGAGTCAGGATCAATCAACCATCCGTTTCCCTTTATTTTCTCAAATATCTTTTGTTCTCTGAACCTTATTTTATTTGATTCCAAACTCATCCTTTCCCTCTCAACCCCGTTATTTACAAACCTTGAATTTCTTATATTAAAAATCTCTGCCCCGAATACCGCAACTCCTGTCCTGTTATATTTAAACCTTGAATTTTCTATATTCAAAGGACCCTTTGAAACAGAATAAATACCGCATAAAGCATTCTGAAAAGTACAATAACTCAGATGTCCTTTGACATTTTCTCCGAAATAAAGCCCATCCCATATTCGATCCCCACTCCTTATCCCCCTGAAATGTATTGAATCATCTCCCGTACCCTTTGCTTTTATATACTCAAAAAACTCCATATCTATCTTATATCTGCTTGTCGTATCATAAGGTGTATCTTTCCTTCTCTGATCATCATTATCATAAAAGATTATTTCCGTCCCGGGTAAAATCTCCACACTATCCCTGAATATAACATCACCTGTAACGTAAACCCTGTCCTTCAAAAGGGTCTTATTCTCAATTTCACCCGAAACCAAATAAGGAACATAAACCTCTTTTTTAACTAAATTCAAAACCTTTCTTCCCTTTAATTCTTTAATATAATAAACATAAAGGGTATCATCCTTTAAATCACAACTTATATCTTTTCCCTGAGTTATATAAACCGCCTCCGCATAATTTTCTCCGTCAAAAGAAATTAAGAATATTGAATCATTTCTCGTATAGACAATCTGTGAGTTACCGCAAACTTTTATCAAATCTGCCTCTATATCAAATCCGTAAGGAGTCCAGAAATAAACCGAACCCTGTGCATTCCTGGTTAAATAAAATTTCTTCTTATCTTTATAAACAATAAAACTATGGAAATTATAATAATCCGCATAAACAAAATCCCCATCAAAGATTTTTCCTTTTTTAATAAAATTCCTTACAAAGTATATCCCTGTATCTCCTCGGAATTTCTTTGTATAGAAAATATTAAAATTTCCAGATAAATCATAGGTTATAGAAGGTGAAAGTGTCTCAGGTAATATCTCGTAGGTATAATCAATAAATCTTATATCCGCATTAAAAGGTTCTTCTTTTTTAAATTTACCCGCAAAAAGTTTCCTTCCTGATAAATCTTGAATCTCAAAAGCAAAATAAATAGAATCCCTTCCCTCTGTAATAACGGGTGAAAAAACAGGAAGTGATGTTGAATAAATCCTGTAAGTTCCCGTCAAATCAGAATAATAAACACCATCATTCTTTTTAAATATCAAATTAACCCTTGAACCCGTATATATTGAAGGACTTTCACCCTCCGAAACAAACATAGCATACCCCGGAAATCCTCCCCCTTGAGGAAAAAATTCCCCTACCCTGTATGAACTGTTTCCGAACCGCGATACTTTATAATTCCCTATCTCTGACATATCTATCAAAAATATCTTACCTTCCCTTTCATATACAAGATAACCCTTTGAAATTTTCTGTTGTGTCGCACCCTCTATACTTATATCATAAATAAAACTATCAACAAGAAAATCAATAACATACGGGATACTGTCCTTTATTAATGCAATAGTATAAACATAATTCTTTTCTCCTCTCTCATACACAAAAGAATTCTGATTTATTATATAGGGATAATCCCTGTTTCTCGGTTCCTCAAAGTTTATACCGTTGAAAATTGTATAATACCTTTTCCCGTTTTTCTCAAATACATAAACTTTACCTCCGTAAACCTGTGGAGAAAATTCCTCATCAATATCATTTGTAACCTTTAAAATATTCCATCCATTATAAAACCTGTAAGCAAAATACAAATCATTCTCCTTTTTAAACCCTATGTATATTCCTGCCTCATCTACATCTATAAAAGGATTTTTCCCTTTTGAAATATTTTCCCTCTCCGAAAAATCCCCATAAGAAAAATAAATACTCTCATCAAAGGGATTTTCCCACACGACATAAGGGATACCCTTTCTTATATCCATTGAAGAAGAACTCAAACTCCTTAACTCAGGAATATTAATCTCTTCATCTATCTTAACCAGATTAAATAAGGGAAAATGATAATCAAATTTTGTGTAATAAAGAGTCCATTTATATGCACCTCCCCTGTTTTCTGCAACTTCAAATATGAGATGAATTGTATCCCTTTCGCAAATAACCGAAGGCGGAGAAAGCATAATATTGACTCCTTGAGGAACACTATCCTCAAAAATTTTATAAAAAGCAAAATTTAAATTATTAACATCAGAAACACCTACCCATATCTTCCCTTTCTTTTTAAATCCTCTTTCCTCAACTTCATAAAAACTTAAAACAATTATATTTGAATCAACTGAAATTGAAGGGTATCTGCCTCTTTTTATTTTCTTTCCTTTTAACCATGTTTTGCCTTTATCGTTTGAAACTTGAAGATACACAAATCCATTTTTTGTATATGTTCTGAAAATTTTATTTTTATAAACACCAATCTTTCTTTGTGTGTTTGACTTCGTAGATGTAACCTCATCCGTTAATGCATAGTAAATTTTTCCTGAGACAGAAGTTTGGGAATAATTACCTTCCGCATCATAAACGTATAAATAGGCTGTTATTTTCCCTGTATCAGAAGGTAAAACAAATTTTTCTGTTATCGTATCCTCAATAACCCCTTTACCCTGTCCGTAATTAAAATCTTTAACAACAATTTGTCTTCCTTTAAATTCTGCTACTATTTTGTATCTCTCAACCGCAATATCATCCCTGAAATAGAAAATAAGTTCAACCGTGTCTTTAATCTCAAACTTTGAATTATTTAAAGGTTCTAAAATCTGAACAAAAGGCTTTTCAGTATCAGGTCCCACCCATATATCATCAAACCAAGCTGTTCCAATAAAATCAGGATTTGCATGCAGTTTAACCTCAAAAACAGTATCCGAAGGATCATCAGGTGTCCAAGAAATATATCTATAAACCCAATCACTGCTTTCTGTTAAAGATATCCCCCCTACATCACCCTCCCCAAAAAGACCAAAACCAAAACCTGCTCTTCCCTGTGTGAGCTGTGTTTTTATATAACCTTTCATCCATAGTCTTTGCCCCATATGTGCAGGTATCCATCTCTGCACAACACCAAACCAGTTTCCTGTATTTGAACGCGAAATCCTCACAGACCTCGCCCCCTCATAATAAATTTGATTATCTATCTGAGCAACTCCGTCTCCGAATATTTGCCAGTGAGCTAAGTCTTCTTCAAATCCCCCATTCAAAACATATTGAGAAGTAACAATAAAAATATCTGACTCTGCAACTGATGGACTCCCGGGAGCTCCTGTATAATATATCTCAACTTTTATTTTTCCATTATCCGTAATATCATCCACATCAGGCATCCACATAAAATATCTTCTATTAACAGGAACTGTGCCTAAAAGCTCATAATTTACTCCTCCATCTTTTGAAAAATAAACTTTTTGAGAAGTGACATCTGCATTTCCTCCCAATATTTCCCATTCAATCTTGTAATCAAATCCTATTCTTAATACTTCTCCACCTACAGGAAATACAATCTTATGTCTTATAGGGAAAATAGGATTTGCAATGTATTGCAGATTATATCTAAAAACACCTCCATTTTTCGTTCCAACAAAAAGGTAATTTAAATCTCCATCTGCACATAAAGATGTAATCTCATATCCTATGTTATCCTTAAGTTTTATCCACGTTTTTCCTCCGTTAAATGTACAATAGACTGCTTGTCCAGTATTGCCTGTTTTCCTGACACCGGCAAAAACTATCCCTATTTCCTCATTCTGCTTTTTATCCATCAAAGTGACAATATTTATAGTAGGAACTTCAACCGCAAATATATAACTGCCCGGGTCTATACCTTGCAATACCGGATACCAATGTTCCCCGGAGTCCATAGTTTTATAAATACCCCAAACAGCACCACTTCCAGACCACTTATCTGTAACAGCAGCATAACAGACTTCCGCATAAGGAACTCCCCAATCTACCGCAAGCCCATAAACATAAGGCCATCTTGTATTTGAAACTACAAGACCATTTGATCTATGTTCCCAGAAAGAACCTCTATCCTGTGTGTAATAAACACCTGTAAGGTCAACTGATACGGGTCCGTGCTTATAACCAAGCCCTACATATAAATATCCATCAAATGTAGGATGAGAAATTAAAGAGTACGCATCAAAACCTAAAGCAGGTATGTCTCCTCCCATAGCAAGAGTCCAATCCCAATTCCCTCCACCCTGATACTCCCCTCTCCAAATTTGAAGATGATAGTTATTATTTTGATCAATTGCAACCTGTAACACGTACACAAATTCATAATAGAGATTATAAACCTCTATATCCCTTATTTCCCACTCATATGATGCACTGAAAATTGTATCCCAATTAACACCATCCTCAGTTCGATAAACATAAAAATCATTATTTTCTTCTGTCACTACATATAAAAAGGTTATATCAGGATCGTACAAATTTTCTTTTGCCTCAATTTTTAAAACTCTTGAAACACCCCAAGGACCATTTACTAAACTCCAAGAGCCGCCCTGGTCAGTGCTTTTGTATAATCCTCCATCCGTAGCTGCATACACCACATTATAATTCTGAGGATCAATTGCAATATCATTTATATTTAAATTCCCTAACCCTGAATTCACTACCTCCCAAGAAGCCCATTTAGGATCAATTATTTTAAAATCATAATTAGAAACTTCTTCATTCCACTGATTATCCATATCATAAGTAATCACTTTCATCCTCCCATTGTCCGTCACCTGCGTAATATCAGGAACCCACTCAAACTCGTGAACTTTGTAGGGAGGACTGTCAAAGTAATCATATCGTCGCAATTGAACAGGAAACCCTCCGTTCCCGCTTAAAAGATCGAGCCTCACTTCCGACCTTTGCAATCCCACTCCTGCGCTCACGCTGTATTTCACATAGTATTTTGAGCCGACTCCGAAGATGTATTCAGACTCATCAGGATCAGGAAAATGTAAAAATACAACTGGATAAATTGGATATAAGCTGATAAAAGCATCACCGTGATGATGAAAAAGATGATAGGTTATTTCTTTTTTATCTGGATTGTTTGGAAAATTACTCGCTTGAAGATAATACTTACCTGAAGCATTTGCAAATGCCGGAAGTGTTAAAATTTCATATTCAACATTACTCCCTGGATAACCTGGATCAAAATCTGGATACATGGCATCATAATATCCCAAAACATAAGCATCATTCACAAATGAAAAAGATACCTCAGTAGCTCCAAACAAGCCCAGTGCTCCGTTGGATCTTCTATGGAAGGCTTCTACAAAACACTCATTGTTCAAATTAAATTTACCTGTTAAGCAATTTATGGAAAATACAAAAGGATATCTATCATTATTTAAACCGCTAAGATCACTAATATGGTAACTCGGATGCTCCCATCCTGTTTCAGACCCATGATTTCTGTGTTGAACGAGAAAAGTTCCTGAATTTATTATAGAATTTATCCCTGAAGCAGAACCTCCTGTCCAGTCTATACCTTCTGGTATTTTATCAGGAATGTAATCCAATCCCGAAGGACCAAAATAGTCTACTACTAAATCCGTATTTTCTGCTGTTGACCATTCATCACCTGGCGATGGAGGTGTACCAATAGATTGATATTGCCGTAAAGGGCTTAAACCGCATTTACGTTTCATATACCCATAAATTATTTCAGAGGTCAAATGAAACCACCTATTTTCCTGAAAAGCACATGATATAAGGGGTTTTTCATAAAAAGTTGGATCGAAGACAGAGTTATCTTCTTGTTGGATCATTTTTCCTATTATGTTTGAAAGATGTGTCGCATTTTTAGCACATATCCTTGCAACTACAACATCAGGTAAAGCATCATCACCCTCAACATCAGCATAAACATTGTCCGTAACACACTCTCCAGCGGAAGGATGAGAAACAGTAGCAGTCGTAATCTCAGGATAATCAGCGAGTAAAAGAACTGCTACAGGTGGTATATCCCAATTATAATAAGCATCATTTATGAAATTCTCTATCGCTGAAACTGTATTACCTCCTATCTCTGAAAGTTTAAAAACCTCCGTACTTATACCTTGAGAATTTCTCCTATCTTTGATTATATTAGCCCAGTATTCAAAATCTGGATCATCTGGAATTATTATAATATACTCCCAACCGTACCCTTGACGTTTTTCAAAATTTATTTTAGGAAGGGTATTGTAATTTAAAATATGATTCTTCAATATCGGCTCCCACCATTTATTTCTCAATCTATCTTCACCGAATCTTCCATTGCCTCCTATAAAGTCTATTTTGATCCTTAGATCAGTATACACAATTAACTCCTTGGATACAGGATTATATTGAAAGGGAGTAATACTAAGGATAACCACATCGACTCCGCGCATTTTCATGGGCTTTGAAACAACAACAGGACTTTCCGGGTAAAATCTATTAGAACTATATATCTAAGGATCCTTTTCATATTTAAGAGGAGACAAATCGGTCTCAAGTGGCAATATCGGTACAGGAGCTATATTCAAATTCTTCAAAGTTTCTTGTCTACATTCTATTATTTCAACATTCACCTTTGCACCCTGAGGGATAGCAATGTATCTTCCAGACACAGGAAGATTGGGGGCTTTCTCTTCGTTCCAGAATAATAAAACGCCAGGTACGGAAATGACATGCATTAATTCCCCATTTATGGTTGTCTCACGAATTTTAAGAGCCGGAATGGAAAAAACCACTTCACAACCGCTTTCCGACTCCTGAGTCAGATTCCATCCAGGGTTACCGAGATTATTTTTAAAATATATAACCCTGCTGTTTAGTGAAAATATAAAGATCAGTATTATTTTGATACCCATAGTTTACCCTCCTTTTAAAAATTTCTGTTTTTTATCTTTTATTTTTAAAATATAAATTCCCTGTGAAAGGTCTTTTAAATCTAAAATATAAAAATTTAAACCTCTTTTAACATACCCTAAATTGAAAACTTTCCTTTTCCTCCCGATTATATCAAATATCTCTATCTTTAAATTCTCTCCTTTATTGATATTTAAATATAAATAACCCTGATTTTTTACCAAGGTAGGATAAAATATAAAATAATCTTTATTCTGAGGTGAATTAAACTCTGCTCCTTTATAAATATACATGTTTTTCTTATGCGTTGCTATTATATAATTTCCATAAAAAATAGGCCAGAACCAGGATGTTATCCATGACTCATATTCATCTGTATATTTAACTTTAAACAATGTATTTCCATTTTCAGCATCAATACAATACAAATTATCGCCTGCACACCATAAAAATTTATTATTTGTTATAATAATGCTTGTCACACCCCCTATATCTACGGGGTGAATTTGCCAGATTTCAATACCTGTCTCTGAATATAATTTGTAAATATTGCCATTAGCTCCATCTGAAATAATAACCATTTTATTATAAAAAGAAGGAGTGGGATGTATCCAATTTCTAAATTTGTTCTTTATCCAGTCAATACTTCCTAAACCCTGTCGTATAGCGTATAAAGTACTGTCCACAAAAAAGTAAACTTTATCTGCCCCACATAAAGGAAACTCCACGTCTATCCAACTTTGTGTCTCAAAATTCCATAAAATATCTCCCGTATGATAAGAAATCCCATATATTTCATTCCCTCCTCCTACAAATATTTTTTTATTCTCATATACTATTCCTCCCCCTGCAGGTGAATTTAAGGAATCTATGATTATATCCCATAGTAAATCACCTTTTATATCAATAGCAAAAGTCTTGTTTTTTGTCAAGGTGCTAACATAAATCAAACTGTCAACTACTATCGGTTGAAATTCCACTGTAAAAAGTCCCGGAAAGTGTCTCCCCCAAACCGTATCTCCTGTCCTTGCATTGATTAAAAACAAGGTAGGCATTGTTGTGTCAAATGATATTGATGTCCCTGCTAAAACTAATGTATCATTCACCAGTGCTGTTGTCCATACATTCGCTGTTAAACCCCTTTCCCATAAAATATTTCCTGTTTTTATATCTATCGCCCTTAAAAATCTCCCTCCATCTCCTACATATATCACTCCATTTGAAGAAATTGACGCTGAAATCATTAAAAAATCGTTGTAATCAAGTGTATAAGTCCATTGATATTGTAAAGGAGGATAAACCGCATAAGGATACTGCCCTGTATGCTGTGGATCAACCTGAAACATCGGCCAAGCAGGATATGTTCCATAATCAAATGAAAAAGAAGAATTTGAAACTTTGTTCTCTTTTTCCTTTATTTTAAATAAACCCGTTAATTTTAAATCTTTTAAACTCAAAACTTCCTCTTTTTCGTCGTTATTTTCTGTGATATAAACAAGTTTTATTTTCGCTTTTTCTTTAATTTTATTGAGAATTTTAAAATTAACAGGCTCAAAGACCCATAAAAATGTATCTTTGATATTATTTCTTGGAAAAGAATATCTTTTAATTGCAACTTTGTAATAATTTTTCCCTGAAGGTGAATATAAAATCTGAACTTCTTTTAAAGGCTCTTTGCTTTGCCATGTTATAAAAATACCCTTATTTTCTATTATCTGAACATGAAAACCTAAAAGAAAGGATACAAATATAAAACTCATAATAAAAATTTCAATGGATTCCCTACCGCTCTCAAATTTACCCTCCTATGTTAGGGTCAAAATTAATCATGTTTTCTGTGAAGATTGAAGTAGAAAGAAAAAAGAGGCGGGTGAAGGATACGTTAAATAGACCTAAAGCCCATAAAGGAACCTCTCTCCCATCTTTCTTTTCAATATATTCCATAAATCTCATTTCCGTATTTTCTACCCCCGTTATTCTTATTTTATTGTTTTTCAAAATTTTTTCCAAAAGTATTCTCAAAAGCAACCTCAAATTAGGATTCGGTTCAAAAGGTTGCTTGCATGCCTTACAGGAAAACAAAAATAAAATCAATAAATAACCAAAATATCTCAAATTTTCTTCTTTCAACCCTTTCATCTCAAATCCTCCATTTTAAAATACACTTTATTGTAAACCAAAACTAAATTTTTGTCAAACCGTATGGAAATTTTTTAGTATCTATTAACACAACAAAAAACAAAAAATTTTATAACTTCTTTAATACATCCTTTATCTGCTTCTCTACTTCCTCCCTTTCGTTATTTTTTAAAAAAATTATATCCTTTTCATCAGGTCTATGATATTTTTCTTTTTGCTTTAAATATATCTCCCATCTTCCATCAGAAACATCATTTTTTCTTTTTTTTAATCTTTCTTTAATAAGTTCCTCCTCCGCTTCTATCCAAAAAATTAATAAATTTATACCGAGTTTCTTCGCAAGTTCCCTTGCCTTGTCCCTTTTTTTCTTGTCAAGAAAACTCGCATCTATTATCACGTTTTTTCCTTCTTTTAAATATTTCCCCGCCATTTTAAAAATTTCATTATAAACCCTCTCCGTCATCTCTTTACTGTAAAGCCCCTTTTCAAAATCATCATAAACATGCTTTGAAGGCTCAATACCCGCAAGTTCTTTTCTTATAACATCTGACTTTAAAACAATAAAATCACCCTGTTTTTTTATGATATCCGCAACAAAAGATTTACCTGCTCCTGTGAAACCGGAAAGAATCACAAAAATATTTTTATTCAAGATTTAAATTTCTTCTTCTCTCAAGTCGCACTTTCTTCCTCTCAAGAGCACTTTCAAGCAATTTTTGATAGTGAAATTCAGGAAGAGGCTTCGGTTTACCTTTTTCATCAAGATGAACAAAAACCATAAAAGATGTAACAACATTTCTTATTTCTTCTTTTTCTGGATTTTCAGCAAATACTTTTATAAAAATTTCCATACTCGTTCTGAAAACAGCTGATATTGTCGCCTGAACATGAAGAATTTCACCTATATAACCCGGAGCAAAAAAATCCATTTCATCAAGCGACGCAGTGACACATATACCCTTTGCATACCTCCTTGCAAGTATCGCAGCAAGTTCATCCATTATCATAAGTATCTTTCCGCCATAAACCCTTTTAAGATAAAGAGTATCCTCAGGAAAAATTGTCCTCTGAGTACTGATTGACCATTTAGAAGGTAAAACTTCAAATTCAGGTGGATTCTTCTTCCACTCCTCTATTCTCTTTTTCCTTCTTTCCCTCCTTTCAATTGCTTCTTTATAAATTCTCTCCTCCTCAGAATTTTCAGGATAAACTTTATAAGGTATCTTTCTTTTCTCTCCTCTTTCATTCATTGCAACAAAGGAAAGATGGGAAGTTGAAGCAACCCTCTGCTCGTCATATCTCCCGGAAAAAACCCTTAACCCTATCTCAAGGGATGTATTTCCCACATATTCAACAAAAGACTCTATTCTCACAATGTCTCCTACCTTTATCGGTCTTATGAAATCAATTGAATCCATTGATCCTATAACACACGGACCTTTTGTAAATTTTGTTGCAAGAAGCATTCCTGCATCCAGTATCCATCTCATCATAAGACCACCATAAAGTGTCCCAATAGGATTCGCATGTTCAGGAAATACAATTCTTATATATTCGGATTTTGTTTTGCTTATAGGTATCTTTTCCACCTAACTTATTTCCTCCATATATTTTTTTATTTTTTCAACAGGGTCTTCTGCCTGAGTGATTGGTCTTCCTATAACAAGGAAATCAGCTCCCCTTTCTTTTGCCTCACCTGGTGTGATTATTCTCTCCTGATCAAGGGCAAGGTCTTCTTTAAGTCTTATACCAGGAACCACGGTTACAAAGCTCTCTCCACAAATCCTTTTTACCATCTCAATCTCTTCACCTGATACAACAACACCATCAAGACCCGCAGATTTAGCAAGACGAGCAAGAGTTTCTATCTCTTCTTTCATCTCCTTTCTTGCATCAGATACATCTTTTAAAGTGGCTTCGGACATACTTGTAAGAATTGTCACACCAATCAAAAGAGGTCTTTTTCCTTCATTCCTTTCTATTTCCCACAAACTCTTACACGCAGCTTCAAGCATTTCAAATCCTCCGAGTGTGTGAAGGGTAAGCATATCAACTTCAAGTTCAGCAGTACTTTTTACAGCAAGAGAAACAACAGAGGGAATGTCAAAAAATTTAAGGTCAAGGAAAACCTTAGCACCTTTATTTTTAAGTTTTTCAATAAATCTGTTTCCTGCCTTTATATATAGAGGATAACCAACTTTAAACCATTTTGTATAGGGAATTAAAAGGTCAACCCAGTTCTCTGCCTCCTTTTCGTCACCTGTATTCAAAGCCACTATAATTTCACTCATTTTTCACCCTCCTTATTTTTCTTATTTGCATGCAACCTATTATTTCCCTTATATCATCTATTTTATGTCTTCGCAGGTATTCCTTTGTATCATTGATTATTTTATTTATAATTCCCGGCTCAATAAAAAGCATTGTTCCAATCTGAACAGCCTTTGCTCCTGCCATAAGAAACTCAAGAGCTGACTTATAATCATGCACACCACCAATTCCTATTATGGGAATTTTAACTTCCTGATAAACTTTATATACTATATAAAGAGCAATAGGATGTATTGCAGGACCGGAAAGTCCTGCCACTCCTCTTGGAATTACAAACTCCCTTTTTTCCACATCAATCGCCATTCCCATTATGGTATTTATAAGTGAGAGACCATCTGCTCCCTTCTTTTCACATGCCTTTGCCACATCAATTATGTTAATAAAATTTGGTGCAAGTTTAACAAATACGGGCCCTGATTTAAACTTAGATTTAACTATTTCAACAATTCTTGCTGCCATCTTCGGATTCTGACCGAATTCCATACCCCCTTTTTCAACATTTGGACATGAAAGATTTAGCTCAAGTGCATGAACTCCTACCTTATCAAGTTCTTCAGCTAAGTATTCAAACTCATCCTCTTTTTCTCCAAAGATATTTACTATGACAGGAACCCCAAGTTCTCTTAATAAAGGCCATTTTTCTTCTATAAATCTTCTAAGTCCTATATTTTCAAGTCCTATTGAATTCAAGAGTCCACAGGGAACCTCAGCTATTCTCTCAGGAGGGTTCCCCTCCCTTTCATTCACACTTATACCCTTCGTCACAATTGCTCCAAAATCTTTTATATTTACCTCATCTGAGTGATAAAGAAGTTCTGTTCCATAAGCGAATGTTCCTGAAGCAGGCATAAAGGGATTCTTAAGTTTTAGACCGGAAAGATTTATTTCGAGATTCATAGCTCAATATCGGATATTTTAAAAAGTGGACCATCCGTGCATGTGCGATAATATCCTCTTTGTCCTTTCTTTTTAACAGCACATCCCATACATATACCAAAACCACACGCCATTTTACCCTCCATCGAGACATAGGTTCTATCAGGTGGTAAAAATTCAAAAGCCTTAAGCATGGGATGTGGTCCGCAGAGTATAAACATTGATTTTTCAGGGATTATATCCTTTTCCTTTATAAGCTCCTTAACAAGTTCACTCACAAGCCCTTTAAAACCGAAAGAACCGTCTTCGGTTGCTACAAATATATTTTCAGATACCTCCTGCATCCTTGAATACAGATACTCAGGGGGTGATGTTCTGCCTCCATAGATAAGAATACTGTTATTGATTGAGTAATATTTTGAATAAAACATAAGAGGTGCTATTCCTGTCCCTCCGGCTATAAGCACAATATCAACTTCTGAAGGGGGATCCGGGAAAGCTTTTCCCAGTGGTCCGAGTAAATCAATCTTACCTCTTTTCCTTTCATACAGGATTCTTGAACCTGTTCCAACAACCTTTATAAGGAATTCAACCACATCATCTTCTGCATTCCATACGCTGTAAGGTCTTCTTATAAAAGGGAAAAGGGAATTTTGAACTTTTATATTTACAAACTGTCCAGGTTTTACTTTCTGAGCAATTCTCTCTGCTGAAACAACAAGCTGAAACATCCCGTTTCCCAGGTCAATATTATTCAGAATCTCTCCTTCAATTCTTTCCAAGTAAATCTCTTGCGATAGCATAATAAAAACTCCCTCTATATTTTTGTTCAAGAATTTTAAAATATTCTTCTGTTTTCATTTTATCCTTTATAAAGTTTTTATATATAAAAATGATAAGGTATAATACTCTGGGAATTTCCTTATCATCAGGAAATTTTTTTATATATTCATCAAAAATCCGGGCAGATTTTTTATAGAGTCCAATATCAATATAATATGCCTCACCGATTCTCAAAAGCTCCTCTCTAAGTTCCTCATCCTTCATTTCTTTAAGTTTTTCCTCCCTCTCAATTAGATTATACCATTTGATCGCTTTTTTGCCATACTCCGTGGATGGAGAAAATCTCTTTATTTCTGAAAGAGTATTTTTCAAAGCCTCTATACTGTCCTCTTCAAAATAAATAAAAGCAAGCTCAAAACCAATCTCCTGTTTCTGTCTGAAATCCTCTCCTTTTTCCAGGAAATTTTTTATAACTTTTTTTAACTCTTTATTATTACCCTCCTTTCTGTATATATCAATCAACAACTTAACTGCTTCATAATTCTTATTTTCAGGGTCAAAGGACATAAGTATATCCTTTGCTTTTTCCAATTCCTGTTTCTCCATATAAGCCTGTGCAAGAAGTAGAGAAAGATTTTCTTTTTTACCGTATCTTTCAAGAAAATAAAGAGCAGAATCGATGAGTCCTGTATTAAGTGCTGATTTAACATAAATTGTAATAGCTCTTTCTTTTAAAAACTCAGAACGGGTATCAAGAATTTTTCTGGCATAATATAGGGAAGAATCATATTCCTCATTTATCTCAAAAAATCTTGATTTATAAAAATAGAACTTATCATTATTTTTATCAGGGTAAAGGGAGAGTATGTAAAATGAATTCTCAACATCCTCCTTTTCCAGCAAATACATAAGAAGCGAGTCAGAAAACATCTTTGTAAAAGCACTTTTAGGAAAATACTTTCTTATTTCCTCAAACTTTTTTATGGCATTATTTTTGTCATCCAGGCGTATATAAATTAAACCTGAATAAAAAATAGCATCATCAAGAAATGGAGAATTGGGGAAGTATTTTATAACTCTCAGATATTTTTCAAGAGCTTTATCATATAAAGATTTTACATCCTGTGTTATTTTTTTATCATTTTGACGATATCTTTTTTCTGCTTCATTAAAATACTTCTTTGCGTTATAGATAGTATTAAAATATACCTTAAAGGTGGTGCAGGAGGTTATAATAAGCAAGAAAGAAAATGTTAATTTTTTAATCAATAATCAGTTACTTCCCGAGCCAAACTTTATTTTTCTGAATCTTGCAGGTGGTGAAGCATGTCCTACATGCATTGATTGTCCTGGTTCTCCTTTTCCGCAATTCAAAAGTCCATAAAGTTTTTGCCTGTTGCCTATTCCATCACAGGAGTTCCAGAATTCAGGTGTTATTCCATAATAAAGTGGGTCCCTAACAATTTCTCCTGTCAGCTTTCCGTCCTTTATCCTGTAACCTATCTCACATGCAAACTGGAAATTCAATCTTTTCTCATCTATGCTCCATGACTTGTTAACATCTATAAGAAATCCATCTTTTACATCTCCTATGAGTTCATCAAGTGTTTTATCACCTGGCTCAAGGTTTATATTTGTCATTCTAACTATGGGTATTCTGTTCCAGCTTGAAGCTCTTGCTGCTCCGGAGGATTCCCTTCCTATATGAACAGCAGTATCTCTTGAAGAAAGATATCCAGAAAGAATACCATTCTTAACCAAAAAAATCCTTTTTGCCTTTGTACCCTCATCATCGTATCCAAAAGTCCCGAGTCCCTTAGGATAGGTGGCATCAGCAACAATATTAACTATTTCAGAACCATATTTAAACTTATCCAGTTTATCAATTGTGGCAAAACTTGTTCCTGCATAAGAAGCCTCATAGCCCAGAACCCTATCAAGTTCAGTAGCATGTCCCACTGACTCATGAATCTGAAGCACCATCTGTCCAGGCATTATTACTAAATCAAACTCACCAGCAGGTGCAGGTTTAGCAAGCACCAGTTTATCAGCTTCCTCTGCAATTTTTGGAGCCATACTTTTCCAGCTCTCTCTATCAATTACCTCATATCCTCCCTGAAGAAAATTACCTCCATGACTTTCAGGATATGACCTCACCTGAAGTGTTCCATCTTTAAATGCATAGAGGGAATAACCTCCTCCTGAATGATAAATTTCCTGATAAATATAATGTCCTTCTGTTGATGCAAAATATTTTTTCTCTTTAAAAAAACGAAGAACAACATTTCTCAGTATTCCATATTTTGCATTTTTCAAAATCTCATCAATTTCCAGCATAAAATTAATCTTATCTTCAGGTGAAACGTTGAAAGGGTCAATTTCAAGAGCTGTCTTATATTCATCTTTATTCACTTCTTCCTTCTGCAATCTATAATTAAAAGAAGAATATCTGGATGAGGCATCACATAGCTTTTTTGCCTTTTTAACGGTTTCAAAAATCTTATCCTTATTAAAGTCACTTGAAGCGGCAAAACCCATCCCACCGTTATTAAAAATCCTTATACCATAGCCTCTATCCTCTTCTTTGGAAAAAATTTCAAGATTTCCATTTTTTAAAAACAAAGCTTCTTCCTCTTTCTCAATTATTCTTATTTCACCATATTCAATATTTAACACTTCAAAAGCGTTAAGTGCATGTTCAATTATTTCTTTCATTTAATTTAATGAATGGAGCCGAGGGGATTTGAACCCCTGACCTCCGGAGTGCGATTCCGGCGCTCTCCCAACTGAGCTACGGCCCCGAAGATTTATTATAAAATTCTTCTGGAATTTAATTCAAAGATGTAAACATTTATTCTATAAAAATAACTTTGAAAGTCTCATTTTTGTTCTTTATAAAATATATCCCTTTCTTTAACTTCTTACTTCTCCTACCTAAAACCGAAAAAACTCTATTCTTTATTAAATATTTATTTAATTTTTGTTTTTTACCATATATTATCATAGAAGATGGAATCTGTACTTTACTACGACCTGTCTTTCCAGATTCATCTATTCCAACATTTAAAAGGGTATCCACAAAAATTCCACTAATATCCCAAGTTGAATTTAACTCCGCATAAGTTATCAAGAAAGCATTTCTTTTAAACTCAACATCTATTTGTTTCTTAGGAGTTGTGCCTGTAGCAAGTAACTTCTCCATTAAAAATCCTGTGGTGAAATTATACACTCTACCGAATATACTGTCATTTCTTATATAAAAAATGTATATTTTGGGATATAAGACATATATATCTTTATTTCTTTCCAAACTATACACTCCATACAATGAATCAATAAAATTATCTGAATAGATAAATTTATTATCAGAGAATAATAAAGAGCTATTTCCATAATAACCTGATGTATAATTTCCAAACAAAAAAGTAGTTGAAACTTTTCTCACCAAGTTTAAACTCAAATTAGATTTTTTTAATTCATAAATAATAATTGTATCTTTATTTACACCATCGTCTATAGTATCATATGAAAAAAGCAACATAAAAGAAGTATCAGTTTTTGAAATACATGGTCCTGAAAATGTAGTTGTTCTTAAATCCTCAGGAAAACCATAGATTATAACACTATCATAAATTAAACTATCCGGAAATTTAATAATATCGTATTTAAGATAAAATATTTCAACAGGGGGCCATCCTGTCCCAAAAAGGGAAAAAGTGTATATAGTAACAAATATAGAGTCAATACTTTCCAGATATATTGAGCGGTTTGGAGTTATATATCATAATATACCGGAGGAAGGATCCCAACCTTCCAAAAAGAATGCCCCTGAAAAAAGAGAAAAATCAAATGTTCCATTATATGTAAAATCTTTATAGTAATAAGAACATTCTTCTATAAAGGAAACCATCCCGGATGTAGAATCTAAAATTGAAATGAACACATCTTTGAAATTTAAAGTATCTTTCTTAATATATCCTTTCTCAATTACGTTTCCCTCTGTGGTTAAATATGCATACCCGACTCCTGAATCGTCCACAAAGGCAAGTAAAAAACCATCTCTGAAATTCCTAACATAAGGTTCAACCTCATTTAAGGATGTTGCTATTATAGGAAAACATACTATTAAGTTAAAAAACTCATAACTCCCAAATTTCTTTTTAAAAGGGAATAGGACCCTTTTTATTATTCTATTCTAATATATTCATAAAATTTTTTCAAACATATATATGGTGAATTTAATATACAATAAAATAAATCATCAATATTTCAAACATACACCTGAACCTCGCTTCACCGAGTATTCCTGTTGAAAAAATAAGCGGAAATAGAATCAAGATAAAAAGATAACTTTTTTTGAAATTCTTTTTTAATTTGTAAAGAAATAAAATTAAAAGATAAGTGTTAAATAAAAGAGAAAAAAACAAAATAAAAAAACCTTTTAAATTTAAAAGTGCCACTCTTTCTTTCCAGAATTTTTTAAAACCTTCTATTATCTTTCCTTTTGAAAGCAATCTGAATATTTCCTGTTGAACAGGAGTTTTTATTTGCTTTCCTGTGATGTAAAAAACGAGGGGTTTAAAGGAAATTGGTGAAATTAAAGTATTGAGAGAAAAGACAGAATGAGACATCAAAAAATAAAAAAAGGAACGCTTCAATTCTTTAAAAGACACATAAATCATACATCTATAGAGTTCTGAATCAGTATATTTATCCGGTAAATCACTTAAAAGTTCTTCATTCATCTTTTCTCTTGCAATTGAAAAGGGAACCTTTTCTCTTAATGCTTTTGCAAAGGGAAGATAATAGGCATAGAAATTAACAGGTATAACAGTAGAAAAACCTGGATATCCTGTATTTTTATAAATTACAAACACCCATATTGAGGCAACAAGATAAGGAATAAGAAGTAAATAAAGACCTTCTTTAATCTTTTTATTAAAGATAAAATAAAGAAAAACAAAAGGGGGAAGAAGAAGAGCAACAGGTTTTACATAGGGAAGAAGAGAAAGGATAAGAGCACCATAGAGGATTTTTTCTTTTTTTAAAAATATATAAAGAAAAAAAATTAAAAAACCGAAAATAAAATCAGCAGTCGGAAAAAGTGAGTGCAGATTCAGATTGGGTGAAAGTATAAAAAGCAAAGAAAATAAATTAAAATTTTTCTTTTCCAGATTTTTGGAAGCAAAAATTAAAATAAAAATTGAGAGAAAAAGATTTATAAAAAAAGAAATAAGCGGTGTTTTTTTAAATAAGTAAAAAAATGATAAAACCACAGGTACAAAAGGAGGTCTCATAGTTTCAAATTTTCCATCTCTTATGTACCCTTTACCTTCTGAAATATTCAGAGCAATCTGGTGATATTCCTTTGCATCTGAAACAGAATCAAGGAGTCTATCATTGTCTATAAAACCTTCAACAGCATAAAAGAATCTTACAAAAATTAAAAGAAAAATAAACTTTTTCAATTAAAGGTCAGGATAATTCTCCCTATCTTTTATACATAAGTTCACAAATGCTTCATAAGTCCAAGGCATTTTTTCTTTAAAAACTTTCAATATACATTTTGCATACTCCCTTATCTCATACTGTGCATGAATATCAAGTCGGAGGCGTAAAAAATTCATTAAACTTCTTGCATTAACTGTCCAGTAAAATTGGGTATAGGTGGACAAAGGACATATAATTCTTGCTACTTCTCTTGCAACACCCTTCTCAAGTAATTCTCTATAGAGTGCAAAAGCTTCTTCCTGTATCCTATTCATTTTCTCAAGCAGAATTTTTTCTTCTTCCACATCACCGAATTCACTCATCTGTTTATCCTTCTTCGATTGAACCCTTAATTTGGAAGGCATATAGAACTCATCAGGATACTGTGTATATCTTCCTGAAATTTCGTTATATGAGCCCCACCTGTGTCTGAACCACTGTCTTGCAACAAATATCGGACATTTAACATGGAATTTGAAAACAGAATGTTCAAAGGGGGTCATATGTTCATGTTCCATCAGGTAAAATATCAGTTTTTTATCCTTTTCTTTACCCTTCAGTCCTTTACCATAGGAAACCCTTGCCGCTTGAACAACAGCATTATCTCCGCCCATAAATTCCACAAGGCGAAGAAATCCTTTATCCAGAACCTTAAATTCCATTTTTTTCCTCTCTTATTTATTATTTAATTTTCATAAATTTAATTTTTTTAGTAAAAACAATTTTATTTCCTTTTTTTGCTTTAAATTCCATTATATAAATTCCGGATGGAATTTTTCTATAATTATCTAATTTAAGTTGATAAATTCCTGGACTTAAACCTTTCATAAATTTCGAGAATACCCTTCTTCCACTTGCATCAAAAACATCTATTTCAAGGTCAGACCTGAAAGGAACACCAAACTTTATAAGGTCCGAATGTTTTATCTCATTTTTTACAAAAAACTTATCAGGAATTTTCTCCTTCCCGCTTTCCTGAATAAGTGTTGCCTTTATTGTAAAAGAATCACTTATCACAAATATGTCAAAGTTTGAAGAACTCATAAGCCTTATTCTTGCACTATCAGAGTTCAGTCCTGCTGGCACAGTCCACTCATAATTGCCTGCATTATTCTGATTTAAAACAATCGGAGTCCATGTATTACCGTTATCAAGAGAATAATAGAGGTTAATCTGTGAAATATTTCCAAGCATATTCCAGGTTATATAGTATTTCCTTTCTCCATACCATACATCACCTGCCAGAGGTGAGGTAATCACTGTTATAGGAGGAGAAATAACAAAAGTATCACTTATTCCAAAAACAGAAACATTTTCAGAGTTTTCAATTTTAATTAATGCATTATTTGATACAACTTCTGGTACAGTCCATTCATATCTTTTATTATTTGAAACATTTGAAGCAATTATAAGCCAGTTCTGTCCACCATCAAGGGAATACCAGATATTTGCCTGTGAAAAATTACCTATAACCTTCCAGGTAATTGTATATTTTCTTCCAGCAAGAAGTGAATCACCACTTTCAGGTGATGTAATTATAATTTGCTGTGGTAAAATCGAAAATTGGTCACTTATATCAAACACAGATGGGTTCTGAGAACTTGATATTCTGATATAACAGTTATTTGAAATAGATGTGGGAACCTGCCATTCATAAGAACCACTGTTATTAACATTGGTCTGAATTGTATTCCAGTTATTCCCCCCATCTATTGAATATTCAATATTTACCTGAGAAAGGGTTCCTGTCCAGTCCCATGTTATGTAATACTTCCTACCCGAAATAAGAACATCATTGAGAGAAGGATATGTAATATTTATTGTCTGTAAAGGAATTATAAAAGTGTCACTTATATCATACACATTGAGATTGTCAACATTTGAAACTTTTATAAGACAGGTATTTGAAGGCACATCAGGGATAGTCCATTCATAATTTTTATTATTTGAGGAACTTGAAGTAATGGTATTCCAGGAAAGCCCAGCATCTATTGAGTACTCAATTTTAACATTCGGAAAATACCCTGTGTTCCACCATGTTATATAATACTTTCTCCCAATAATCCAGTTATCATTTTTTGAAGGAGAGGTAATATTTATATTTTGAGGCACAATTACAAAAGTATCACTGACATCAAAAACATTGGTATTGGCTGAATTCAAGACTCTTATAAGAGCCTGGTCAGAGGTTATTCCTGGAGAAATAGTCCATTCATAGGATTGCTGGTTATTGGCAGAAAGAACAAGTGTATTCCATGTATTTCCACCATCAATAGAATATTCTATATCCACATTTGAAAATGCGCCTGTATAATCCCATGTAATATAATACTTTCTTCCTGAAATCAAAGTATCACCTTTAACAGGGCTTGTTATTCTTATTGTCTGGGCTTTAATTGTGAATGTATCACTTATAGCAACCACATTTAGATTTTCATAGTTTCTTATTCTGACAAGACACTTGGTTGAGGGTGTATTGGGAATTGTCCATTCATATTCTCCATCATTATTGGTAGGTGAAGCAATATTAACCCATGAATTACCGCCATCATAAGAATAATCAATTACAGCATTTTGGAAACTGCCTGTCCAGTTCCAGAGGATAAAGTATTTCTTACCTACTACCCATTCTTTATTAGAATCAGGAGAAACAATTCTTATTTTTTGAAGAACAATGGAAAAACTGTCACTCACATCTGAAGCAGTCCCATTTACATCCTGAATAAGAATTTTACAGTTATTAGTCACAAAGTTAGGTACAGTCCATTCATAGCTCTGTTGACTATTTGAAACCGTTGCTATATAAACCCAGGGACCGTTATCAACAGAATAATAAATATCAACCTGATTTGGCGAAGCAAACTGTTTGCTATGCCATGTTATAACACATGTCCCTCCAACAGGAAAGGTATCACCTGAAACTGGAGACAGGACAAGAAGGCTCTGACCGGATATAGGAGTGGTATCACCTATAGTGAATATATCACTGATATCATATGTCCCGGTGTTCAAATTACTGACTACTCTAACCCGTGCATTTGACGTTATGGGAGTATCGACCTGCCATATATAATATCCTTTATTCGGAGTTGAGGAGGTTAATAACTTCCAGCTAATACCTCCATCTATTGAATAATAAAGCTTTGCTGTGCTGAAACCCCCGAGTGAAGTCCAGTATATTGGATGCTTCTTTGTTATATAATATACATCTCCTGTTCTTGGTCTCTTTATTCTTATGGTATCGTTAACTATATGAAAAGCACTATCACTTACATCAAAATTATCAATGTCACCGGTATTAATAACTTTAATCAAACAATTTCCCCATACACCACTCGGAACATTCCAGTGATAACTTCCGTCATTTGCAGTTGAAGAGATAATTGTCTGCCAGTTATTTCCTCCATCTATTGAGTATTGAAGCATAACACTACTTATACTTCCGTTGGTATTCCATATTATTTCTATATCCTCACCTTCCATTAATCTCTCTCCACCATTAGGATAAATAACCTGAATTTTAGGCCTTACTATCTTAAAAACCTTGCTTAAAGCAAAAGAATTAGGGTCATTAATATTTGTAATCTTTATACCTGCTGAATCGGTTATATAATAGGGAACATCAAAATAATGACTTCCATCATTCTGAGTATTTAATGCAATTGTCCACCACTGAACCCCTGACTGGGTCTTATACCATAACTCAAGTTTAACTCCTGCAACACTTCCCCTCCAGTTCCAGTGTATGGGATACCTCTCTCCTGCTATTAATGATTCAGCTTCAGTGGGCCTTATTATCTCAAATTCAGCTCTATTAATGATAAAATTTGAGGTACTTACATCGTATACCAGAGGATCATCAACATTTGAGATTCTTATCCTGCATTGAGTTGTGGGAACTTCAGGAATAGTCCATAAATAATCTCCGTCATTCGGCGTAGAACTAACAATCAAATTCCATGTATTTCCTCCATCAACAGAATATTCAATCTTAACATTATTTATACTTCCAGTCCAGTTCCAGTGTATGGGGATCTTATCTCCAACGTAAAAAAGCTCTCCACCGTCCGGTGTTTTCAAATCAAGAGAGGTTGTAACAATTGTAAAAGTGTTATCACTTATATCAAAAATATTAGGGTCTGATGGATCACTGATTTTTATAAGACAGGATGTGGAAGGACTATTTGGAATTGTCCAGTAATGTGAACCATCATTCTGTGTGCTGTTTACAATAACATTCCAGGTATTTCCATTATCAACTGAGTATTCTATTTTTACACTTGAAAGAGAACCCTGCCAGTCCCATGTTATGGGATATTTCTCACCTGTTACATACGTTTCTCCTCCATTTGGGGTTATAAGCGTCAGAACATTCTGTTGAATTGTAAAATCATTGTCACTTATATCAAAGGAAGATGGGTCATCAAGATTTGTTATCCTTATTCTGCATAAACTGGAAGGAGTATTTGGAACAGTCCAGTAATAATCTCCATCATTCTGGGTAGAATTAACTATTGTTATCCATGTTGTACCATCGGTCGTATATTCTATCTTTACATTCGAAAAGTTACCTGTCCAGTTCCACTCAATAGGATAAATATCTCCAATTCTCAAATATTCTCCTCCGTTGGGCTTCAGAATTCTTATTTGAGGTCTTACTATTGAGAAACTAACATCACTTATATCATACACCGTTGGGTCATTCACATCTGAGATTTTAACAAAACAGTTATTTGAAACCATATTTGGGACTGTCCATAAATAATCTCCGTCATTCTGGGTAGAACTTGCTATCAATATCCAGTTCTGACCTCCATCAACTGAATATTCAATTTTTACAGAATTAAAATTACCTGTCCAGTCCCAGTGTATAGCTCTTTTCTCTCCAACAGTCCATGTTTCTCCACCATTTGGATGATTAATGGTAATAGATTGACTAAATAGTAAAATATGAAGTAATAAAAACTTCATATTTCTCCTCCTTTTACTTAATTATATCTCCTAAATAAACTCCTTCTCAATCAAATAAGCAAAAATATGAAGAATTAAAGAATGGGCTTCCTGAATTCTGGGTGTGGAATGTGAGGGAACCCTTATAACTACATCACATATATCATGCACAGGTGGATTCTCGGCTCCTGTTAAATAAATTATTTTTAAACCTAAATCAGAGGCAGTTTTACAGGCACGGTTTATGTTCTCAGATTTTCCTGAAGTTGAAATTGCTATCAAAACATCATTCTCCTTACCAAGAGCCTGAACCTGTCTTGAAAATACATTATCAAAACCTGTGTCATTTGAAATGGCAGTTAAAGCTGATGTATCTGTTGTAAGAGCAATCGCAGGCAAACCTTTTCTTTTATCATTTCTGTATCTTCCCACAAGTTCTGCTGCAAAATGCTGGGCATCAGCTGCAGACCCACCATTTCCACATATCAAAATTTTACTTTCAGATTTAAGTGTTTCAATAAGAATACCAGCGGCTTCAGAAATCCTATCTGCAAATTTGAGAATTTTCTTTTTAACCTCTATTGATTCCTCAATCTCGGAAAGTATTAAGTTTATCATTTTTCTCTCAAATTTTTAAGGATTTGAACCTTTAAAAATTAAAACTCTATAAACATCTCCCATGGCTTCAGGATTTAAAAGATAATTAAGCTGGGCTTTAAATTTCAACTTCTCCTGAATATTGAGTTTCTCAGAAAATGAGAGAATTCTGTCCAGTCCATTTTCTATAAAAAACTCATATAATTTTCCACTATATATTAAATCAAAACCTGATATCTTAAATTTCTTTAGAAGAAAATCATAGTTTAACGTCCTTGTAATATCTCTTTTACCTGGTTCAGAATAAAGTTCATTAGATACAAAATGTTTATAAAAGGTTCTTGCTGTTCCACTTTTTCTTCTCATTAATGATTTTAAATCACTCATATAATCAATTACTATAACATAGGCATTTTTTATTTTATTATACAGTGTTTTCAAAAAAGGAACTATATCATCTGAATATTCAAAAATTACACCTTCATTAATGTCATTTTTAAATTCTTCCAGAAAATTATCTTCAAACTTCATTAAAACTTCTTCCCTGTTTTCTTTATCATAACAGATTTCATAAATCTCTTCCCCCTTCTTTACAAGTCTTCTAAAGGGAAAAGCATCAAGAACTTCTATAAGAAGTATAAAACCCTTAAACTCTTTAATTTCATCAAGGGATTCAAGAAAAGTTACCTTTTTATCCAGCACACTCTTTGCTCTTTCCAAAAGTGAAGGCGAGGGTTCATAAAATAAATACTCAATTTCTTTTTTTATCTTTACAAAATTCTTTGCAAAAATTCCCTCTCCTCCACCAATTTCAAGAAAGACAGGTTCATCAAATTCATGGCTCAAATTATCTATAAAATTTTTTATACAAACTGAAAGAGGAAATGAAAAATTTGAAGGTGTTATAAAATCACCCTTTTCCCCTGTAAGTTCTTCCTTTTTCATATAATATCCATTCTTTCCAAAAAGAGCATCCTTCATAAAATCCTTAAAAGATATTATATTTCTTTCAGTTCTCTCCATATATAATCCCTTGATTTTTTTAAGAGTTCAGATGTAAACGAGGGACCGTGTCCTGGATAAAAACGTCCTTCCAGTTCAAAAAGAATCTCAAGCGTTTTTTTTAAAACTTTTTTATCCCTCACAAAAAGCGAAATTCTTGGTCTTTTCATAAATGGGTTTGGACCTATCAGAGTATCTCCTATAAAATAGTTATTTCCAATTTTAAAAGTGCATGAACCATAGGTATGCCCGGGAGTTTCAATTATTTCAATATTGAATGAATTAACACTGAATTCACTTTTTGTGAAAGGTTTAAAGGTAACAAAATTTTTTAAAAATTTCAATGTAGCATACATAAGATTTGAATAAACTGTTCCCTTTGATGGTGGCAGGTCAACTATTTTTCCTTTTATAAACTCATAATCTTTTTCATGAATAAAAACCTTTGCTCCTTTTTCTTGAAGATAATAAGCTGTTCCCATGTGATCCCAGTGACCGTGTGTTATAAAAACATAATCAGGTTTTATATTCATAATTTTTATCTTACCTATCTCAGCAGGTGTACCTGTATCAATGAGAACAGTCTTATTATTTTCCTCGATTAAATAGAAAACCGAATAAAAGGAAGAAATCTTTTTTATTTTCAAAAGTTATAAATCAATAAATTTCTGATGATAAACCCTTAAAAGCCCCAGATTAACTGTCTTTCTTGCAAATGTAATAAGAACACCCTTGAATTTGGGAGGATTTTTTGAAAAGAGTATAACTTTATCTTTTGTAAATATATAACAGATTGTCTTTTTGCCCGGGTTAAAGTTTTTAAAAATACTCACAATTTCTCTTCTATCAAGAGGAGATATATTAAAGGAAACCTCTTCATAAACTGAATTTCCGTTCTCATCAGTAACTATTATCCCTGAAACATCAGGGTTTTTGAGCATTTCCTTCAAATAAAAGAAACCTTTTTTACCCTTTGTTATTCTTTCCATTTTAATTTCTTAAGTGTCCATCTGAGGGTAACAAAATTGGTATTTTCTCTGAATACAAGAAAATTCCATTTACCGTTCATTCTGAATCCCACTTCTGGCCTTTCGGATTCAATTATAATCTGCTCAGGTTCACCAAATCCCCATTTTTTAAGATATGTGCTCACCACTGTCAGGAATGAGAGAAGTTCTTCATCATCTTTTACCTCTTCAAGTTCATCAATACCCCTGAGAAATTCAAGAATTTCTTTATGTTCTTCTCTCTTCTCCTCTCTTACTTCCACTTTTTTCTCTTCCTCCATCACCTCTTCCTTTTTCTCAACAATTTCTTCAAATTTAACTGTTTCTCCTTTTTTCTCCTTTATTTCTCTTAATTTCTGTCTCAGATATTTCTCTTTTTCCTCGTCCTTCTGAATTATTGCAATTTTTATCCAAAGTGATATCGCTTTCTCTGACATTGGATTTGTTCTTAAATAATCCTTTAAAAGGGTTTCTGCTTCTGCAATAAGATTATGTTCAATGTATTCCTCCACAAGTTCAAGCAATAAACTTGATCTGGGGTCATAGAAAAGCTTTTCCTCTTTCATATAAGCATTTTCCTCCTGTCAATTTCTATAAGAAGGGTCCTTAAAAGTGAAACCATTCTCTCAATTTTATTTTTTAAATCACCTGTTGCATATTCAAGCGCCTTTTCCCACGCCTTTAATGCCCCTTGTAAATCACCGAATTTTATCCTTACAAATCCCATTCCATAATAACCGAGTGGATTCTGGGGATCTCTTCTTATAACCTGATAATATTGCTGTGAAGCAAGTCTGTAATTTTTAAGGATATAATAAAGGTCCGCGAGAAATAAATGTGCCATTATAAAATCAGGATAAAGGGAAATTGCTTTTGTTAAAAATGCCTCTGCTTCGAGATATTTACCTCTTTTTGCCATATCTCTTGCCTTTAGGAAAAGTTCCTCTGCTTCTTTTTTTGCTTTTTCTTCAAGAGCTTTATCCTTCTCCTTGAAATCTATTATTCCTTTTTCATGCAATCTTGCAATCTCTCTTGCCACCTCTATTGTCGGAATTCTAAATTCTTCAAGAATATCCTCTATTCTTCTCCTTCCATCTACAAGGGAAAGGATTTTCCATTCAAGGGGAGAAAGGTCAAGAGAAGCAGCTCCCTCATTCAACCACTTTTCTGAAAGAACAGGAACAAGTGAATAAGAGGGTATCTTTTTTGAAATTTCTTCCCACTCATCAAGTCTTCTTGAACTCTCAAGCAATATATCCTGAATATCAAAGGAAAAAACATCCGGAAGAACCTCTCCATCATCTTTTTTCTCCTCAAATCTGAACATTCCCTTTTTCCATGAAAGTATTTCAAACATTCTTGTCTCATTAACACTTCTCACTATTTTAAGAATGGGAGATATATCCTTTACTTTTTCAAAAAGTAAAAGCAGGATTCCTTTTTCATTAAATTTCAAATCCTCGGGTATTTCCTTATAACCTGCCTGTTTAATTCTATTATATAAAAGGTCATCTCCCAGCAGGGTTATCAGTTGAAGGAAACCCTTTTTCAGGAAAATCTCAGCAGAATTTTTCTCTTTTTTTAATTCGCTTTCCACTTTTATTTTCCCTGTTTTTCTGTTCAGAGCGAGTATCTGCATGAAATCTGCAAGTGAAAGCTCTTCAAGTTTTCCTTCTATTGGCATTAGATTCTCACCTCCTTTTCAAGCATTTTTAACCATTTAAGTGCAAGAGAGGAATAATCTCTTGCTTTTTTTGCAAGAGGAGAATTTTCGGAAATCCTTATAACCTTGCTCCATTCCTCAATTGCTTTTGCATATTTACCTATAAGAGCATAACAAACCCCAAAATAAAAATGCAATTCTTCTTTAAAAAAGAAATCCTTTTCACAGGATTTAAACAGTTCAATGGCTTCCTTATATTTCCCTTTTCCTGTATAATCTATTGCCTTCAAGAGGTCTGCATATTTTTTATATCCTTTTTCTTCAAGCCTTTTCACAGCTTTTTTAAAACATTCCTCATCTTTGAGTTTCAGGCTGACCCTGCCATAAGAATAAAGTGCTTCAGGGTCATCACCATATTTTTCAAGAATTTTCTCATATTCTTTCCTTGCTTCTTCATATCTTTCGAGCTTCTCAAGAAGCTCTCCAAACCACATTAGGATTCTCTTTGTGGGTTTTGATTTTTTCAATACTCTTTTCAAAATAAAAAGTGCCTCATTTATCTCACCCTTTCTTTCTTTAATTTTTGCAAGCAACAGCAGGACATCCACATATTCTTTTCCTTTTTTCAGGATTTTCATCAATTCCTCTTCTGCCCATTCATATCTTCTTGTCCTGAAAAATATATGGGCAAGATGCAACCTTATTTTGTCATCCTCCTTTTCTCTGAGTAATTTTATATAGTAGTTTTCAGCATTCTCATAAAACCCAAGGTTTTCATAGGTAAGAGCAAGAAGATATGTTATTTCTCTGTCTTCATGATATTTTTTAAAAAGGGAAAGCAGAATTTTTTCTGCCTTTTCATATTCCTTATTTTTCAAAAGTAATTTTACATTACCAATTTCTCTTTTTTTATCTCCTACAAATTCTTCCACTTCCTTAAGAGGGAATATCCTGGACTCAATGGGTCTGGGTGAACCTTCTATTGCAAATAGATATTGAAAAACATGAGCTTTTTCCTCTCCATTATATCCTTTCTCCTCACCTTTCAGCCTGGAAAGAAGAAAAGCTGCATATGAGAAATCAGGCTGGATTCTAAGAACCTCACTCAACAGTTCCTGTGCTTTTTCTTTCTCACCCTTTTCCATTAAAATTTTCGCATAGAGTGTAAGATAAAAGGGATTTTCCTTTTCAACCTCATTTATTTCCTTAAGATTATAATATGCCTCATCCAGTTTCTTTTCCTCTATCAGGATAATTGCAAGATTATACTGAGGCACTATAAAACCGGGTTCAATTTCATAAGCTCTTTTAAAATATTCTTTTGCCTTCTCAGTATTCTCATTTGCAATTAAACAGGCAAGATTATTGAGAGCATAGGGATAATTTTTAATTCCCTCAAATATTCTCCTTGCCTTTTCAGTATCTCCTTTTCTTGAAAGTGCTATACCATACATATTCCAGGTATGGAAATCTTTTTCTCTCATATTCTCAATAAGCTCTATTGCCTTATCCCATCTTTCCTCAAGAATAAATATCTCTGCTTCAAGTTTTTTCAGTTCAGGTCTATTTTCATCCATTTTCTTCAGTTCCTCAAGTATATTCTTTGCTTCCCTAAGAAACAGCTTGTTTTTATAAGCTTCCAGAAGATTCAACTTTGATTCAAAGGGGTCTGCCTTTATCTCAGCAACACCTATGGATTCCTGAAGCATCTCTTCAATTGAAGGAGCTTCCTCATCTATTCCAAGTGCACTCTGAATCTGTGAAATTCTGGGATCAAGCTCCTTAGCTCTTATTGCCTCCTCCAGCGCCTCTTCCAGATACCCTTTCTCTCCAAGTGCAAAAGACAGATAAAGGTGTGCCTTTGCATTTTTGGGCTCCCTCTCAACAACCTCTTTTAATACCTTAATGGCTGCATCATAATTTCCCTGATTATAAAGAACTTCTCCGAGATCAAGCTTAAGTTCATTATCCTCTGGCAGAAGTTTCTGAGCTCTTCTGATTGCTGCTATTGCTTCCTGAAACTTTCCCATCTTTTTATAACATTTTATAATACCTTTCAGAGCTTCCTTGTTCTTTGAATCCCTTAAAAGAACCTCCCTGTATTCTCTTAAAGCATCAGGATATTTGGCAAGCTGATAGAGAGTCTTTGCATATTCAAGCCTAACTGATACATCTTCTGGATTTCTCTGAACTTTCCTGTAATAAGCATCTATCAAATCCTCTTTTTTCTTTGTTTTTTTAAGAATTATCTCAAGGTTAATTCTGGCGATATTAAAATCAGGGTCAATGTCAAGAGCCCTTTTCAGCTCTTTTATTGCCTCATCAAAAAGTCCCCTGTTAAAATAAACAACGGCAAGATTATTATGAGCAGCAGGATCATTTGGGTCTATCCTATTAGCAAAGGATTTAAGAATTTTAATTTCTTCCTGCGTAGGAGTTCTCATTCAAAAAATGACCTCAATTTATCCTGAATAATACCTATTGCATGCTCATCAGGAAGGAAGAAGAAAGTAGCTTTTACCTCAATACCATTTTGAATTTTAAGAATTGATTTTATACACAGAGCGAAACCTCTTTCTGCTTCTATCTGAAGAAAAGCATCGGAAATTATGGCTCTGATGTTATCATTCTTTAAATAGGGAACAGTGGGTAGAGCAAGGAGACCGAGAAAATCTGAAAGAGCAGTCATATATGCACCTGTTATGATATTTCCCATTTCTTTTAATGCAGATTCCTCTTGTTCACCTATATTTTCAACTTTTTCTCCCATCAGCAAAGAGAGAAGGGAAACAGCTTCTTCTTTGGAAAGAAGCAAAAGTGTCAAACCTGTCAGGTCGCCAAGAAAATATAGAAGGATTCCGATTCCATCTTCTTCTTTTGAACTTACAATTTTTTCAAAAACAGTTTCTATTTCACCAACAAACACCTCAGGAACACTCATCATAACCTTTCTGTTTATCAGCCCTGAAAGTGCGGTAGCCGCGTGTCCACATCCTATGTTTGCAACTTCCTTCAACCCTTCAATTCCAAAAATTCCTTCATCCTTCATTTTAATTCTCCATAAATTTTGATGGGTCAACTATAAGGGACGGGTTACCATCCCATAAAATTGTTCCTCCTGACACATAAGGTATTTTCATTAAATAAACATCAAGGGACTTGACAACTACATCTGTTTGAGCGATAACTCTATCAACAATTAAAAGTGCTCTCTTTCTATCTGTTTCAATTAAAAGTGCTGAAAAATTGTCAGGTCTTCTACCATTCATATTAAGTTTTTTATTCATCCAGATACACGGTAAAACTTCATCTCTTATAAGCATATATTCTCTACCTACTATTCGTTTTATATCCTTAAAGCTCTTCTCCAGTATCTCCTGTACAAATACCAGAGGTATTACAAATTTATTGCCGCTCACTTCAACCACAATACTCTTTGTTATAGCAAGTGAGAGAGGTAGTCTGAGTTTGATTATTGTTCCTTTCAAATATTCACTTTCAATTTCCATTGCTCCTCCAAGTCTTGTTATAAACTGTTTAACAACATCAAGTCCAACACCACGTCCCGATAACTCTGTAGTTCCTTCCTTTGTTGAAAATCCGGGTATGGTTATAAGTTCAAAAATATCTTTATCATTTAATGTTTTCACTCTCTCCTCTGAAATTATACCTCTCTGAATTGCCCTTTCAAGAACCCTCTTTTTATCTATACCCTTTCCATCATCTTTAATATAAATTGTTACTGAATTCTTTTCTCTCTCCAGTTTTATTAATATTCTTCCTTTTTTATTTTTTCCATGTTTCACTCTCTCATCAGGGGTCTCTATTCCATGGTCAATTGAATTTCTTATTATATGCATAAGAGGTTCTCTCATCTCTTCTAACAAAACCCTATCAAGTTCAATATCACCACCTTCTATCACAAGTTCAACCTCTTTACCCATCTCCCTTGCTTTATCTCTCACAAACCTGGGAAATCTTTCCAGAATTTGAAAAGCAGGAACAAGTCTTATTGACATAACATCATCCTGAAGATAGGATATTAATCTATCAAGATTCTCCATCGCATCCTGAATCTCTCTGTCCTCTATACTCTTGAGTTTTGAAAATAATCTTTCCTTTGTTATAACAATCTCTCCAAGCCTATCCATTAGAACATCCAGTTTTTCTGCTCTCACTTTGATTTCTTCCAGTGGTTTTATTTCAATCTCTTTCTCCTCCTTTACTTTCTCTTTTTTTTCTTCAATAAAGAAATGTTCAATATCAGGAAAATCATCAAGAAATTTTTTTAAATCTTCTTTATCTCTATATGTTTCCAGCAAAATCTTCAGTTCATTTGTAATATCTCCTTTCATAATTCTATCCTCATCTGGTTCAGAGGAAATAATATCCCCAAACTCTTTAATATCTCTTAATATAACAAACATTCTTGCTCCTAATAAGGGGGTCTGAGGATCAATATAAATTTTAATCTCATATTTTTTAGATTCCTTTTTTCCACTCTTCAATTCCTCAAACTTAAAACTACCTCTTCCTTCTAACATTATTTTAAGTGCGTCAACTGCCTTAAATAAGAAATCAAAGTCAATTTCTTTTTTCTTTCCCTTCCTTATTTCATCAAATTCATCCTCAAGTTTATGACAGAACTCTTCTATATCTTTTTTTTCAACTGCAGCAGCCATCCCTTTAAGTGTATGAGCTGCTCTAAAAATTTCATTTATAATTTCTTCTGACTCAGGTTTTTTCTCAAGTTCAAGAATATTATTTTCAAGATTATTTATTATTTCTTCAGCCTCACTTCTAAAAAGTTCTATATATTTCTTATCAATCATTTTGATTTCAGAACTCTTTCCACTGCTTCAAGAACTCTGGAGGGTTGAAAAGGTTTAACGATATAATCTTTAGCACCTGCCTGAATTGCCTCAAGAACAAGAGGCTGCTGCCCCATAGCTGAAACCATTATAATCTTTGCATCAGGGTCATATGATATTATTTCTCTAACAGCATCTATTCCGCTTTTATCAGGCATCACAATATCCATTGTTACAAGATCAGGTTTCAATTCCTTATAGAGTTTTACTGCCTCATCACCATTTGAAGCCTCTCCACATATTTCATAACCACCTTTTTTAAGAATATCAGCAAGTAATTTCCTCATAAATTGCGCATCATCAACTATTAAAATTCTTGGATTCATCAAAATTTCCCCTCTTTAAATTGGATTTGAACCTCATCAGGAATTTTTTTCGGATCTATTATAAGAAACTTTCTCCTCTCAACAACCGCCTGACCTTTCAAAAGGGACCTGTCTATATCTTTTTTCAAATTTTCAGGGATTTCTCCCATTTTTATTTCTTCACATTCAAAAACACCAATAATCATATCCACCTCACAGGCATAAATTCTTTTTTGTTCAGGTGAAAGTATTATAAAAAATTTTTCCCCTGATTCTCCATTCTCTTTTATATTCATTCTTTTTTTTAAATCAAAGAGTGGAATTATATTCCCACGTAAATTAAAAATTCCTTTCAGATAAGGAGGCGACAAAGGTACAGGAATAACATTCCTGGGTTCGGATATTTCAAGAACATTATCCATTATAAAGGAAAACTCTTTCTGCGACAATCTGAAAGCAATAATCTGTTTTTTTTCCATTAAAGAATTATAAAATTTAATCTTCCTCTTTTTCCACCATTCCAAACCCCATTGAAGTTTTCTCACCAAGACCTGAATCAATCAAAAATCTCATAACCTGTACATCAGTTTTTATTGAAAAAACACCCTGATAACCCTTTACCTTTATATTCTTTATAGAGAATAATTTTGAAGAAAAGGAATGACATTTTATATCAATATCTGTATGATAAAGTTTCTCTCCTGTAAAACATTCAAATTTTTCTGAAATAATTTCTTTTAACCTTTTTTCAAAGAGTTCCGAATCAGGAGAAAGATAAATGGAATAAATTCTATCCCCTCTTTTTTCTTTTGTCGAAACAACAAGAGGAGACAGGGTTCTGAGCATAAGTTCTCTTTCAATATCCTTTACCTCAAACATCTTTGTTTTTAAAACAGGTAATCTGTATTTTAAAAATCTCAACATTCTCTCTCTTTTAAAAGCATTTTCAAGAATTTCGATAAATACAGAATCTGGAGAGGAAAGAATAAAAGTAAGAGGACCTACCATTATAAGATAATCCTTTTTAAAAAATATTTTTCTCGGAAAAAGAGGGGAAAAAGTAAAAAGTTTAAAATTTTTATTTTTATACCTCCATCCCTTTGAGTGAATTAAAAAAGAATATTTCGGATTATATTTTTCTAAAAGATAATAGATAGCCGAAGCAACAAAATAGTTATATGACCAGGGGATACTATACTCTTTTTCTTCACCGACAACTACCTTAAGTCTCAAATTACTTTTCAAGCGCCCCCGGCAGGACTCGAACCTGCAACCACCGGATTAGAAATCCGATGCTCTATCCAATTGAGCTACGGGGGCTTTCTATTATTAATTATAAATTTTTGCTATCCAAATTTCAATTTAAAGCTTGACAATTTTTTCTATTTTAATTATAATATAGAAAAAGGTTCAAACCCTATTTAAAATATTATATTACAATTATGCCAACTTTTGTATGGAAAGGCAGAACACCAGAAGGAAGGGCAGTTGAGGGAGAAATGACAGCAGATTCGCAGCAGGAAGTTATTTCTGCGTTAAGGAAAAGAAATATAATTCCTATTTCCGTAAATATAAAAGAAAAAAAGAAACTTCCATCACTTGAAGATTTATTTCCTGCAAGGGTTAAGGTTGATGAAATGGCAATGTTTACAAAACAGTTTGCTACAATGCTGGAAGCAGGATTACCTCTAATGGATGCCCTTAACACACTTTATATACAGACAAAAAATAGAACACTCAAAAAAACCATAGGTAAGATTGCCGAGGATCTTGAAGGTGGTTATACCCTTGCTGACGCAATGCGAAAACATAAAAAGGTATTTTCTGACCTTTATGTGAATATGGTTGAGGCAGGAGAAAAGGGTGGTGCTCTTGGAGAAATTCTAATAAGACTTGCAGAATATCTTGAAAAAACGGCAGATCTGCAGAGAAAGATAAGGGGAGCGATGATATATCCTATTATAGTTGTGCTTGTCGCATTAGTTGCAACGGCTGCCCTTTTAATTTTTGTAATACCTACTTTTGCCGGACTATACGAAAGTTTTGGGGCTGAGTTGCCTCTGCTAACAAAAATTGTAATAGGACTTTCTAATTTTGTAAAAAAATATATACTTGTTATAACCGGAGTTCTTGTTGCAATTGTTGTAGGAATCAGAATATGGTATGGCACAGACCCTGGTAGAGAGGTAATTGACAGGATCTTATTAAAAGTACCCATAATTGGTAACTTAATTCATAAACAGGCATTGTCAAGATTTTCAAGGACACTTTCAACACTTTTAAGAAGTGGTGTTCCTCTTATTGACTCAATGGATATAACTGCAAAAACAACAGGAAACAAAGTTGTCCAGCATGCTATTGAAAGAGCAAGAAATTCAATTAGAGAGGGTTCCACAATATCATCACCGCTTCAAAAAGCAGGTATATTTCCTCCACTTGTTGTTCAGATGGTTCACATAGGTGAACAATCAGGTAATTTAGATGAGATGCTACTTAAAGTTTCAGAATTTTATGACAAAGAAGTCGACGCTGCTGTAGAAGCTCTCACCTCTGCCCTTGAACCTCTTATAATGGTATTCCTTGGGGGTATTGTTGGAACAATGGTTATTGCAATGTACCTGCCTATATTCAAACTCATACCAACTTTAATGGAGTCTCTCTCGCGCTAAAGAAATAAGAAGAAAAAAGAAACTTGAATACAGCACGAGAAGAAAATCTTTTTAGACTGACTCTCTTATTAAGACCAATAATAGTTTTTTTTTCTCTTTTTACAAGTTACTACTTTTTCAATAAAATTTTTGAGATTTCAATTCTGCCTTTTTTCTGGCTTTTTACATCCTCTCTTTTAATATCAATTTTATTTTATTTATCTGCGAAAAGAGGAAAAAAATTCCTTTTAACTCATCTTTTTGCAGATATAGCTCTAATCATCGGTATTATGCATTTTACAGGAGGACCTGAAAGTGTTTTCACAATTCTCTTTTTTCTTGTTATCACCATGGCTTCATTCTTTCTTGAAAAGGAGAAATATTTTTTATTTTCAATAAATTTAATATTATCATATAACTTATTTCTTTTTCTATGGACAAGAGGAATACTTAAAGTTCCTTTTGATCTTGAATTTGAAACTTTTGATGTAATTTTAAGAGGGTACATCACAACACTTTCTTTTATAATAGCACTTTTTCTTTCCTATATCCTTTCTGAAAAAGCCAGAAGGGGTGAAAAAGAAGCAATCAGGTCTGACATATTATCAAAAGAAATTTTGAAAAATCTTGGAGAAATTGTAATAGTAAAGAATGACAAAGGAGAAATTCTATTCAAAAACTCAAATTTCCCGCTTGAGGTTATAGAAAAAAATAAAAACAAAAAAGAAATAGACTTTGGTGACAGAGTTTTTTCTATCAATTATAGAAGATTTGAGGTATTTGGGGAAAAAATAGAGATATTTGTATTAAGAGATTTTACAAAAGAAAAACAGGCAGAAGAGATAATAAAACAGAAGGAAAAAGAGAAATTCTTAACAGAACTTTCACAGGGTCTTGCTCATGAGATAAGAAACCCGCTTGGTAGTATTCAGGGTGCTATAACCACACTTGTAAAGATAAAGGATGAGAATAAGAAAAAGAAATTAACAGAGCTTATTAAAAAAGAAATTGATAGATTAAATACAATTGTAGAGAGTTTTTATAAATATGCAAAAATAAAAACAATCAAGAAGGAAAAATTACCATTAAAAACTTTTATAACTAAAATTGCTGAGGAGTATGGAATAAAAAATATTAAAATAAATTCAAATAGAAAATATATTGAGATAGACCCCTATCTGATGAGAATTGCGGTATCAAATCTTATAAGAAATGCTCTTGAAGCTGTTAATAATGATATAGAAAAAATCTCCATTGAAGTATCAGAAAAAGAGATATTGATCAGGGATAAAGGTCCTGGAATACCTCAGGAAGAACTTGAAAAAATAAAATATCCCTTTTATACTACAAAAACAGGGGGACTTGGAATGGGGCTTCCCCTTACTGAAAGGATATGTGAATTGCATGGTTTTAAACTGGAAATAAAAAGTAAAAAGGGTGAAGGAACACAAGCAATTATTATGTTAAAATGAAAAAAAGAATACTTGTAATTGATGATGAGCCTTCTATGCTTGAATGGATGAAGATTGCACTTGAGGAAAAATTTGAAGTAATTACCACAAATACATCAAATAAAGCTTTAGAACTGATTGAAAAAGAAAAACCTGACCTCGTTATAACTGATATCAAAATGCCTGGTTTATCGGGTTTTGAAATTCTTGAAACAATTAACAAAAAAAATCCACATATACCCTGCATAATGATAACTGCATACGCCTCAATAGAATCTGTTATAGAAGCTTTCAGAAAAGGTGCAAGGGATTATCTTGTAAAACCCTTCTCAGAGGAAGAGCTCATTTTCAGGATAGAAAAAAATCTTCCTTCAATTAAAGGAGATTATGAATTTATAACCTCTGATGAAAAAATGATAGAAGTCAAAAACCTGGCTCTAAAAGCCGCAAACACAGATGTTCCTGTTTTTATTTTTGGAGAAAGTGGAACAGGGAAAGAAGTTCTTGCAAGGTTCATTCACGAAAATTCCGAAAGAAAAAAGAAAAAATTTATTGCAATAAATTGTGCTGCTTTTCCTGCAGAACTTCTTGAGTCAGAACTATTTGGTTACAAAAAAGGAGCATTCACAGGTGCTGTAAAGGATAAAAAAGGTTTATTTGAAATGGCTGATGGTGGAACACTCTTTCTTGATGAAATATCAGAAATGCCCACAAATTTACAGTCAAAACTTCTAAGGGTCATTGAAACAAAAGAAATAATACCCCTTGGTTCTGTGGAACCTAAAAAGATTGATGTTAAAATTATCAGTGCCACAAACACTGACCCCAAGGAAGCAATTGAAAAGGGTAAACTCAGAGATGACCTCTATTACAGAATTTCCACATTCCCCATTAAAATTCCACCTTTAAGAGAGAGAAGGAAAGATATACCCGCACTTGTTGAATATTTCCTGGATAAAATATCAAAGAAATTTGATAAAGAATTTATAATTGATGATGAGGTCATGGAAATTCTGATGGATTATCACTGGCCCGGAAATGTGAGAGAACTTGAAAATATTATTGAAAGAGCATGTATAGTGTGTGAGGGAGAGGTTATAACAAAAGTACATCTGCCTCTTGAACTTGTTGAAGAATCCAGGTCAAGTAAAAGTTTAAGAGAGCTTGAGGAAAAACTAATTCTTGAGGTGCTTGAGGAAGAAGGAGGAAATATAAAAAGAGCAGCTAAAAGACTTGGTATCCATCCTTCAACAATATACAGAAGGTTAAAGAAGTTAAAAGAAAAGAATGGAGAATAACGAGAAACTTGCTGAAATTTTCAATAGAATGGCTGATGCACTTGAATTTCTCGGAGAAATACCTTTTAAAGTTCAGGCATACAGAAAGGCAGCAAGAACACTGGAAAACCTTGATAAGGATGTTTCTGAAATTAAAGACCTCAGAAAGTTACCCGGAATAGGTGAGGGAATAGCAAAAAAGATAAAAGAGTTTCTTGAAACAGGAAAAATCCAAAAGGCAGAGGAGATATTTTCAAAAGTTCCTGAAGGTATACTTGATTTAATGCATATCCCGTCACTCGGACCGAAGACTCTGGCACTACTCAATAAAGAGTTTGGAGTAAAGGATATAGAATCATTAAAAAAGGCACTTAATAATCCGAGATTAAAAGCACTTCCCGGAATGGGAGAAAAGAAGGTGGAGAATATAAAAAAGGGAATAGAGTTATTTCTGAGCAGTAAGGAAAGATACCTGCTCGGTGAAGTATATCCTATAGTTAAGTCCCTTGTTGATTTTTTAAAAAATCATCCTAATACAGAGTTCGTAATACCTGCGGGTTCTTTCAGAAGATTTAAGGAAACCGTGGGTGATATCGATATTCTTGTAACAACAAAAAAGGAAAGCAACTTAACAGAATATTCAACAGAATTTCCGAAAATAAAAAGGGTTCTTGTATGCGGTCCAACAAAGTCATCCTTTATTTTAAAAAACGGACTTCAGGTGGATGTAAGGGTCATTGCCTCAGAATCAATGGGAGCTGCAATGCAGTATTTTACAGGTTCAAAACAGCATAATATTCATTTAAGAAGAATAGCAAGAGACATGGGTCTGAAAATAAGTGAATACGGGGTTTTTAAAGATGATAAAATGATTGCAGGAAAAACAGAGGAAGAAGTTTACGGAGTTTTAAAAATGCAATGGATTCCTCCTGAAATAAGAGAGGACGAAGGAGAAATAGAACTTGCTCTTAAAGGAGAAATACCTGTTCTTATTGATTTTAATGATATAAAAGGAGACCTTCATGTTCATTCAAACTATTCCGATGGACAGAGCACAATTCTTGAGATGGCAGAAGAGGCAAAAAAAAGAGGATATAAATATATTGCAATATGTGATCATTCTCAATCTGCAAAGTATGCAAGAGGACTTTCTATTGAAAGATTATTAAAAAAGAAAGAAGAAATTGAAAAATTAAATCAAAGAGGGGACCTGCCCTATATAATTTTCGGCGCAGAGGTTGATATACTTCCTGATGGAAACCTTGATTATCCTGATGAGATCTTAAAACAGATTGAGTATGTGGTTGCCTCAGTCCATACAGGATTTAAAAAGGATAACACAGAAAGAATATTAAAAGCACTTGATAACCCTTATGTCCATGCTCTTTCCCATCCAACGGGTCGGCTTATAGGTTCAAGAGAATCGTATACTGCTGACTGGGATAAAATTTTTAAAAAAGCAGCAGAAAAAGGTATATGGATGGAGATAAATGCCTATTATGAGCGTCTTGACTTATCTCCAAACCTTATAAAAAAAGCAAAAAAATACGGAATAAAATTTGTTATAGGAACTGACGCCCATCACCACAACCAAATGTGGATGATTGAACTGGGTGTTGGAACAGCAAGAAGAGGATGGCTTAAAAAAGAGGATGTTGTAAATACATTGGAATTAAAAGAGCTTCTCGAAGTTTTAAAAAAGAAAGTATAGTGACTTATTTTATCAATCAGCCAATTAACTAAATAATACTTAGTAAGAATTCAAAAATTCAATAAAACTTAAAACACCTTTATAAACTTCAAATAATTTTTCATAATTTAATGTATCGGGTAAGTCAAATTTTGTATGATAATTCGGATTTCTTAAAAAGGCAGTATCCGTTATCATAAGTGCCTTAAATTTCTTTTTCCAGAAAGGATAATGGTCTGAAAAGGTCATTCCGGGAATTACAGGTGGAAAAGCAATATACTGAACATCAATATCAGTATTTTTCTTAAAAACCTTAACCATTTTTTTCATATAATCCTTTGATTTTAAATTGCTGACAATACCTATAAAATTTGCAGTATCAGGATAAAAGAAATTTAAAGGAAAGGGATAATCCTGAGAATTTTTTTCATCAGAATAGTATCCGATTGATTCAAGGCATATCATAAGTTCTATTTTCTCTTTTCTCATCATAGTTTCCATTACATAAACTTCAGAACCCATCTCAGAAGTATCAAAAAAAGGAGGTTCTTCATTCGGAAAAAACACAAATCTGAAATCATGCTTTAAATTCTTATCAGAAAAATATTTTACAAGTTCAATAAGAACTGAAACACCGCTTGCATTATCATCAGCACCCGGTGATTCATAAACTGAATCATAATGAGCACCTGTAATAAATATTTTATCAGATTCAGGATTTTTCTTTTTTAATTCAATTATATAAACATCCAAACCATAGGATTTGTAAGAAATTTCTTCAATTTTGTAATTAAGTCCTTTGATGTTTTCAATTATATAATCCTTTGCTTTTAAATAGTTCTTATATTTAAAAACATTCCTTTCTCCTATTTTACCTGCAAGAATTTCAATATGTTTTTTTAAATTATTTTTTACCTCAATGACTCTTCAAAAATTTTTATAAAATTTTTATCCTCTATCTTTTCAGCAAAAAATTTAGGAAATTTATCAGAAAGATATTGATATTCCTTTACAAAATCATCTATGTTATCTTCTGCTATTCCGTATTTTTTAAAACTCTTCGGTAAGTTTATCTCATTATAAAGATTATTAAGATATTCAAAAATTTCTTCTTTTTCAGGATTTTCTTTATCCATTAAATAAGAGAAAAGCTCTATGATGTTATTTTCATTTTTCTCCCATCTGTATTTAAGCCATGGAATTAAAAGTATTGAAAGACCTGCAGGATGAGGAACATTATCAAAAAATCCTGAAACAATATGCTCAAGCCAGTGCATTTCATGAAAACCACCCATACCCCTTGTTGCTATTCCTGAAAGGGCAAGACCTGATAAAAGATGCATATTTTCTCTTGCTTTTTTATTATCAGGTTCTTTTCTCAAAATTCTGATTGATTCTATAACCTTTTTAATATAAAACCTTGCAACACCTTTTATAATCTCAGCATCTTCCCTTGCTGTAACAAAAGGTTCAAGCATATGTGTTATAATATCAATAGCACAAAGGGAAAGATAATCCTTATCAAGGGTTTCGGATAAAGAAGGGTCAACTATTGAAAAACTCGGGAAAATTTTTTCATCAAAAATTCCCCATTTTCTTTTTTCTTCAGGATTTGAAATTATGGCTGACGAATTTATTTCAGAACCTGTTGCAGGTGTGGTCGGCACAAGACAGAAGGGTAATGTATCATTTTCGGGTGATTTTTGAAGCATGGTATAATCCCATATATTTCCGTCATTTGTGGCACAGATTGAAATTGCTTTTACAGCATCCATCACACTGCCTCCACCGAAGCCGAGAATACCCTCAATTTTCTCCTTTCTTGTAATTTCTCCTGCCCTTTCAACTTCATCTGTTTTTGGATTCGGAGAAATACTATTGAAATGAAAAACTTCTACATCAACTTCTTCAGCAATTTTCTTTATTCTATCCACATATCCGTATTTCTCTGCAAAGGTTTTTCCTGTAACAAGCATAATTTTTTTTCCGAGAAGAGGCAGAATTTTTTTTAGTTCTTTTTCAAAAATTCCATATCCGAATTTATATTTAACGGGTATATAGATATTTAATGGTCTCAACTTTTATTCTACTGTAACACTTTTTGCAAGGTTTCTGGGCTTGTCCACATCACATCCTCTTAAAAGCGCTATATGATATGCAAGGAGTTGAAGAGGAACAATCGTTATAAGAGGCTGTAAAAGATAAAGAGCATCAGGAACAGGAATAAAATCATCTGAAAGTTCTTTTAAAAATCTATCTCCTTTCGTCCCAACAGAAATAACAGGTGCTTCTCTGGCTCTCACTTCTTCTATATTTGAAATCATCTTCTCATACAATTCATTTTTTGGTGCTATAGCAACAACAGGAAAATCCTTATCAATTAATGCAATCGGACCATGTTTCATTTCACCTGCAGCATAACCTGTTGCATGGATATACGAAATTTCTTTGAGTTTTAAAGCACCCTCAAGTGCTGTTGGATAGAGAAGTCCTCTTCCGAGAAACATTGTATTTCTTACATCATAATATTTTCTTGCAATTTCAGAAATTTCATCTTCTCTTCCCAGAATAAACCTCATCTTATCAGGAATTTTTTTGAGTTCTTTTATAATTTTTTCATACTCAGCCTTATCAACTGTACCCTTAAGTAAACCCACCTCTATTGCAATTACAAGAAGATAAAAAAGTTGTGCGGTATAGGCTTTTGTTGAAGCAACCCCTATTTCGGGTCCTGCATTGATATAAACTGTAAAATCTGATTCCCTATCAATTGTGCTGCCTTTCACATTCACAAGAGACAAAATAGGAACACCCATCTCTTTTGCTTTTCTGATTCCGGCAAGAGTATCTGCTGTCTCACCTGACTGCGATATTCCTATACACACTGTCTTTTTATCAGCCACAGGTTCTTTGTATCTAAACTCTGAGGAAAGCTCACACTCTGTAAACGTTTTCAAATATTTTTCAAAAAGATATTTACCATAAAGTCCTGCATGAAAACTTGTGCCCGCTGCCTGTATGATTATATGGCTGGAATTCAAAAGTAGTTTCCTTGCTTCATCAGAAAGTATCCCGAATTCCCCCCTTTCATTTACCACATGCAAAAGATTATCCTCAATAACCCTTGGTTGTTCATGAATCTCCTTAAGCATAAAATGAGGATATCCTCTTTTCTCAATCATATCCTCTTCCCATTCTATAAAAACAGCTCTCCTTCTTTTTCTATTGCCTTTAAAATCATAAACCTCAACTTTATTTTCTTTTAATATCACAATTTCACCATCCTCCATAGGAATTACCTTTCTTGTATGTGAAAGTATGGCAGGTATATCAGAGGCCAAAAGATTTTCTTCCTTTCCAACTCCCACAATTAAAGGAGAACCCATTCTGACACCTATTATCATATCAGGATGATATTTATTGATAATGGCAAGGGCAAATGAACCTTTTAAATTTTTGACTGTTTTAAGAACACTTTCAAAAAAATTCCCCTTGTAATTCTCTTCAAGTAAATGAGCTATAACCTCTGTATCTGTACCTGAATTAAATCTATGTTTCTTTTCAAGTTTTCTTTTAAGTTCTCTGAAATTCTCTATTATTCCGTTATGAACAATTGCAAATGTTTTTTTACAATCAACATGTGGATGAGCATTTTCATCAGTTGGTTTTCCATGAGTAGCCCAACGGGTATGCCCTATACCTATATTTGAAGGAATAGGTATACCATTAAGAATTTTAGCCAGTTCACTTATTCTCCCCTTTCTTTTCTTTATTAAAAGTTCACCATTTACAACACTTGCAAATCCAGCTGAGTCATATCCTCTATATTCCAGTTTCTCAAGGCCTACCAGTATTACACTATCTACATCTTTCTTTCCTATGTAACCGACAATTCCACACATTTTATTTTAATTTTTCTCTCTTCAGCTCATATTTAACGGTTATGGGAACTCCATAAGCCGTCACTTCAACTATTACTTCTTTATCTGTAATATCTTTAACATAACCATTTCTCACAGCATCACCCTGCCTGACAGAATAGCTTCTTCCGTCAGGGGCTTCAAAAAGTGCTACAGCCCCTTTTGGCCCTCTCATTATACCAACAAGTTTTAAATTGGAAAGGTCTATAACTTCTTCCTGTGTTCTTTTATATCCCTTACCAATAAGGGACACAAAGGGGTCCCTTCTATTACCGGGTTCATAATTATATCCTTGTGGTAAGAGTTCCTTTTTAAGCTGTGCGGTATCTATCTCTTGCCCGAGGACAAAACCTTTTTTAGGAATCTCCTTTGTTACCGTTGTCTTTTTTTGAATCTTACTTTTTTTACATGCAAAGAAGAAAATAAACAAAAAAGTTAATACAGAATATAAAATTACTCTTTTCATTTTCTTCTCCTCCTTGGTTTTCTTCTACCTTTTTGTGGAGGTTCAAGCCCAGGGAGAGTACCTACTGTATAAAACTTGGCAACAAAAGAAGCATCACAGCTCTTTTCATTTGACTTTGATTGTGTTATATTTATTCCCTCTACTGTAACAAGACGAGAAAGTGTCGATAATTCTGATATGAATTTCACAAGATCATGGAAATTTGATGTGATATCAAGTGAATAAGGTAACTCAGTATATTCACCTCTTGAAATAGGAGCATTTCTTGAAAGTTTATTTATTTTAACTCCATTCTGAGTAGCTCGCTGTTGCAAAAGGTTAATAATTTCTTCGGGTTTTTCCTTGGGAGGAAGTAGTTTTAAAGCTTTTTCCCAAAGATATTGAAGTTTTTTAATTTCGATTTCAAGCTGGGGCAACTTGCTTGCAGCAAGTCTTGCAGTTTGGAGTTCACGTGATACTTTTGCATATTTTTGTTCGAGTGTCTTTATTTTAGCCTTCATTTTGTTATAAAACAGAAACTGGTAAACAACAAATATTACAATTCCAAGGGCAGCTGTTATTATAAAATATCTTAATTTATTATCCATTATTTCCCCTCCTTTTGCTTTTGTGCCATCTGCTGTAAGGAAGGTTGTTTAACAGGAACCTGCATGGAAAAGGAAAGATATTCTGTTTCTCCATCTTTATCAACATCAATTTTTTCAAGAATCACATTTTCTCCGAAAACAGGAGAAGCTTTCAGATTCTGGATAAAATCAGCTATAAACAGATTTGAAAAAGCCCCTCCTTCAATTTTTATTATGTTGCCTGAATGGGTAAAGGATTTTATCCATACATAATCAGGAAGTGCTTTTGAGAATTCATCAAGAATCATAACTTCTGTGTTAATACTTGACAATAATTTTTTTGCTATATTAACCTTATTTTCGAAATCTTTCTTTTTGTTTTCAAGTTCTTTTACCTTTTTAACAACCTCTTTAAGAGAAGCAAGCTCTGTACTGTCTTTTTTAATTTGATTTCTGAGATGTGAAATTTTTGCTCTCGCAGTTGAACATGAAACAAGAGCCCATAGAAGTGAAGCAATAAGTATCAATGTACCTGCAATTTCATATATTCCTATCGGGGGAAGAGTAATTTTAATCCTTCTTTCAACTTTTTCCTCAGGTGGTAATAAATTTATTTTTATCATGCTATCCCCCTTAATGATAAACCCATTGAGGGAGCAAATAAGGCTCCCAAAATTTCAGGCGTTCCCATTTCAAAAAAGGTTTCAGAAATTTCAATACGTTCAAAGGGATTGAGACGTTCCACTCTAACACCGAGTGCCTCAGAAAGATTTTGTGTAAACTCTGGTACAAGGGTACCACCACCTGATACATATATAACATCAGGTTGTTCTTTTTTCTCTATATAGGGAAATGTTCTTCTTACTTCTTCTCCTATATTTGTTACATATTCCCTATAAATTTCATAGGTTACAGCAGAGCTTGCCTCTTTTTCACCCTTTATAATCGCCTCACTATCCTGATACGAAAGGTCAAGTCTTTCCTGCATTAAATTTATAAGATTTCTTACGCTTATTCTTATATCCCTCACAAGATAGGGACCCTTATCAGCAAAGTAAAGTATTGTTGAGAAACTTTTTCCTACATGAAGTATTCCTTTTATATCTTCATTTTTAGCTATATCAGGATAATTGAATTCAAATATGTTATAAAGTGAAAAAACATGAACATCGAGAATTTTGGGCGACAAACCTGCTGATTTCAGAACAAGAACATAATCCATAACCGCATCATTTCTCGCAGCCACAAGCAGAACCTCTATTTCTGTCTCACTGACATCAGGGTCAACAATATCGCCATCAACTGAAATCTCTGTAGGATCCATTCCGAAATACTGTTCAGCCTGCCACTTAATCTGCTCCTTTACTTCCTCAGGAGGTAACTTATCCATTTTAATTCTTTTTATATTAATTGCTCTGGGATTTGGAATAAAGGATGCAACATTTTTAACAGAAGGTTTCTTTTCCTGAATGTATCTCTGTAGAACCTCAATTATCATTTCCCTTTCCATAATTTCACCTTCAGCTATAGCTTCTTCAGGCAAATCTTCTTTCCAGAGTTCTTTTACCCTGACACCTCCCTTTGTTCCTTCAAGGAGTGATATTTTCACTCCTGAGGACCCGATATCAAGCCCGAGAATTCCTCTCTTTTTCCCTAACATAAATTAAAATTCAAATTTTTATAAGAATTGAACTTTTGTTCCATCTTTTCATTATAATATAAAATAAAAAAAAAGTCAACAAAACAAAAAGGGTGAAAAATGTTTGAACTTCTACTTTTAATAATTTTTTTATGGCTCTTTCTATATATATTATATAAATTTGCATTTAAGGTTGTTCTTACAGAAAGAGCAGGAGAAATAATTCCTGTAAGAAAAATAGAAATCACACCCCGTTTAATCCTTTTAGCTATAGGTGGAATATTAATACTTTATATATTATCAAGTTTCAGACAGGTTCCTATTGGCTATGCACTTCTGACATTTAATATATTTACAAAGAAATACGGTGTAAAAGGTGAAGGTATCCAGTTTGTCCCAAGATTTTTTTACAGAACCTACCTGTATAACATAAGAAGACAGGAATACACAATGACATCAAGAAAGGGGGAAGGTAAGAAAAAAGATGTTGACGATTCCCTATGGTCACCAACAAAAGAAGGACTACAGGTGGGTCTGGACCTCACCTGCTGGTATAGGATACCTATAGAGAATGTCATAAATATACACAAAAATATAGGACCCGATTACGATGAAAAAGTTATAAGACCTGTAATAAGGTCAGAAGTAAGACATGTAGTGTCCTCACATTCTGTAACTGAAATTTATTCCTCCAACAGAGAAGAAATTCAGAGAGAAATTGAAAGAAGAATAAAAGAACGTCTTGAAAAAGACGGTTTTCTTATAGAAGCAATTATCTTAAGAGATGTTCATTTTACACCTGATTTTGCAAAAGCAATAGAAGAAAAACAGATAGCCCAGCAGGAAGCAGAGAGAATGGAGTATTTACTTGAAAAAGAGAAAAAGGAAGCTGAAAGAAAAAAGATAGAGGCAAGAGGTAAAGCAGAAGCAATTAAAATAATAAGTGAGGAGTTAAAAAAGCATCCGGAATATATCAATTATCTATATGTTGATAAATTATCAGATAAGGTAAAAGTTATAATATCGGATAAAGGAACAATTCTGAATTTACAGGGACTTGATGAAAGATAAAATTGAAGATATACCCGGCACACCGTTAAAGCTAATCATAAAAAATAATAAATTCATATCGTTATACATAGAAAAAAAAGGCGAGCATGCAATCGTTTATACACCTTTCGGAAGTTTTAGGGTAGAAAAGAAATTAAAAACTAAAGAAGGAAGTGAAGAGAGGAAAAATGATGGAAGGATAATATCACCAATGGCAGGTAAAATTATAAAAGTCTTTAAAACAGAAAATGAAGCTGTAAAAGAGGGAGAGTCATTATGTGTAATTGAGGCAATGAAGATGCAGAATGAAATAAAAGCAAGTAAAAGCGGAAGTATAATCAAAGCAAATGTTAAAGAGGGTAAAATTGTAAAAAAAGGAGAAATTTTATTTTTAATAAAGGGTGATGAAGGATAAAAATTATTTCACAGATGAGGATTTAAAAAATCTCGAATTTCTTGAAGGAGATATGCATCCTGGAAAGTATCCCTTTACAAGAGCAATATATCCTGAAATGTATACAAGAAAATTATGGACGATGAGGCAGTATACGGGTTTTGGAACTCCTGAGGAAACAAATAAAAGATTTCAGAAAATGATTAAAGAGGGTCAGACGGGTCTTTCCCTTGCACTGGATTTACCGACACAACTCGGATATGACCCTGACCATCCTCTCTCAAAAGGTGAAGTAGGAAAAGTGGGTGTTTCGGTATGGAGTAAGGAATCAATGGAAAGAGTTCTTAATAACATTGAAATTGATAAAATATCACTTTCAATGACAATAAATGCAACAGCAGGAATTTTGTTTGCATTTTATCTTTCAATAGCAGAAGAAAAAAATATCCCATGGAAAAACTTAAGAGGAACACTGCAGAATGATATTCTCAAAGAATTTGCAGCAAGAGGAAACTATATTTTCCCCGTTAAAGAATCTGTTAAACTCGCCCTTGATGTAATGGAGTTTTCTTTAAAAAATGTTCCAAAATTTTATCCTGTCTCCGTAAGCGGGTATCATTATCGTGAAAAAGGAGCAAGTGCGGTTCAGGAGATTGCCTTTACAATAGCAGATGCAATTGAATATGTAAAGGGGCTTTCTGAAAGAGGAATTGAACCTGAACTGATAGGTAAAAGAATATCATTCTTTTTTGCCTCTCACAATAATTTCTTTGAGGAAATAGCAAAATTCAGAGCAGCAAGAAGAATATGGGCAACTGTCATGAGAGAGAAATTCAATGTCAAAGAGGAAAAGGCAATGCATCTAAGGTTTCATACCCAGACAGCAGGTTCTACTTTACAGGCACAGGATCCGATGTTGAACATAATAAGGGTTGCCTATCAGGCATTATCAGCAGTATTGGGCGGAACCCAGAGTTTACACACAAACAGCTATGATGAGGCACTTTCATTACCCACAGAAGAATCAGCATTGATTGCCTTGAGAACCCAACAAATCCTTGCCTATGAGACAGGAATTCCAGATATTACAGACCCCCTCGGAGGTTCTTATTATGTTGAAAAACTTACCAGAGAGATAGAAGAGAAAACATGGGATTTACTGAATAAAATAGAGGAAATGGGTGGCGCTGCAAAATGTATAGAAAAGGGACTTTTCCAAAAATGGATAGAAGAAAATGCTTATAAGGAACAAAAGGAAATAGAAGAAGGAAATAAAAAAATTGTTGGAGTAAACATATTCAGAAGAGAGGAAAAAAAGAAAATTAAAATTTTTAAAATAAAAAGTAAAGGAGAAAGGGAAGAAATTAAAAGATTAAAAGAATTTAAAAAGAAAAGGGGGAAAGGGAAAGCAACACAGGCTCTTTCGGAATTAAGGGATGCGGTAAGAGAAAATGAAAACTTAATGAAATTCATTATAAATTGTGTAAAATCAGGTTGCACACTTGGTGAAATAACCTATGAAATTGAAAAAATATGGGGAAGGGTTTAAATCCCGAAAAATAAAAACAAAAAATTATGAAGAAAAACATTGAAACAGATTGTGTTCATAGCACAAAAATTAAATATGAACTGCGAGACATTTCTCCTCCCATTCATTTATCTTCAACCTTTTATTTCAAATCTGCTGAGGAGGGGGGAGAATTATTTGAGGGAAAAAAAGAGGGCTACATATACACCCGACTTTCAAATCCAACCATAAAAATCCTTGAAGATACTCTTGCAAAACTTGAAAATGGAGAAGCAGCATTATGCTTTGCCTCAGGAATGGGAGCGATTTCTGCTCTAATATTCAGTGTGTTGAATCAGGGAGATAAGGTAATTTTCTCTGACCCGATATACGGAGGCACCTATGCTCTTTTCAAACGACTTGAAGAAAAAGGATTTTTTAAATTCAAGGGAATAAAGGCACATGAGTTCACAGAAAAATTGAAAAAAGAAATTGATAGAAAGACAAAACTTGTGTATATTGAAACTCCTGCCAACCCGACCCTTGATATTGTTGATATAGAAGAGGTTGCAAAAATAACAAAGAAAAAGGGTATATTACTTGCGGTGGATAATACCTTCGCAACCCCATATCATCAACGTCCTCTTGAGCTTGGTGCTGATATTGTAATTCATTCTATGACAAAATATCTGGGAGGACATACAGATCTTATAGGAGGTGCATTAATAGGAAAAAAAGAAATCATGGAAGAAATTGATAAAGAGGAAAGAGCGCATATCGGTGCAGTTTTGTCTCCCTTTAATGCATGGCTTGTGCTGAGAGGCATAAGAACACTTGCTGTGAGGATGAAAGTTCATTCTGAAAATGCAATGATACTTGCAAAATTTTTAAATGAGCATCCAAAGGTCACAAAAGTATTTTATCCAGGACTTGAGAACTTTAAAGGTCATAAGATTGCAAAAAAACAGATGGAAAAAGGATTCTCAGGCATGCTCTCATTTATACATAAAAACGGTAAAAAGGGAGCAATAAAGTTTATAGATTCACTAAAATTATGTGTAAAGGCAGTGAGCCTTGGAGCAGTTGAAACACTCATTGAACATCCAGCATCAATGACACATTCAACAATGACTGAAGAGGAACTTATGAATGCTGGCATCCATCCAGGTCTTGTAAGGATATCCGTGGGTATAGAAAATATAGAAGATATAATAAGGGATATCGATAGAGCCCTGTCAAAATCCTGAAAACTCTTAAAATAGGAATCATCGGTTCAGGGATAGCAGGAATTCTGACAGCATATTTTCTTGACAAATTCGGATGTAAAAAGGTCACAGTATTCGACAAGGAGGTCCTTGCTTCAGGTTCAACAGGTAAAAGTGCCGGTATTGTAACCCTGCACCTTTTTGATGAACTGGACATTGAAATATCAAAAAGAACCCTGAGAATTCTCAAAGAAATAAATGAAAAAAGCAAATATAAAATTTTAAAAGAATTCAAAACAGTTACAGGAACAAAAAATGAGATTCTTTTAGAGAAACTAAGGAAATTGCTTACTAAAAAATTTGTTGAGTATGAAATAAAAAACCTTGTAGAGATTAAAAAAGAATTCCCTTTTCTCAGAGAAGATAAAACTTATATCGTTTCAGAGGAGAGTTTATATGTGGACCCGGGTGAACTTTTATACTCAATATACTCCTATTTGAGAAGTAAAAATCATGAATTCAGATTCTTTCATGAATTAAAAAATCTGGAAATTTCAAACGGTAAAGTTGAGGCAATTGAAACATCAAGAGGGAAATTTTATTTTGATAAATATATAATTGCAACGGGCATATGGACAAAAAAAATACTGGAAAAAACCGGTATTAAAATAGTCGTAAAACCATACAGAACACAGGCAGCAATAGTGGGTTTGCAGAAAGAACTTGATATTCCAATCTATAATGACCTGGATTATAACATTTATATGAGAAAAGAATTATTACAGGACATCCTTGTGGGAGATGGAACCGAAACAAAGGAATCGGATATTGAGGATTTCAGAGTATCAAACGATGAAAATTTTATTTTTAATATATCTGAAAAAATAAATAAGATAATAGAAGACGCGGGAGATTTTGAATATAGAGGAGGATGGGCTTTTCTCTGTCTTGCAACACCTGATAAAAAACCAATTGTTTCAAAAGTCAGGGGAATAGAAAATCTTTACATTTTCTGTGGGTTCAATGGCATCGGAATAATGCGCGCCCCTGCTCTTTCAGAAATACTTGCAGAATGTGTGATTGATGATTTTCCATTACCGAAAGAGTTCAGTTTAGAAAGGTTTGAAGACATTAAAGATTTTGATATAAAAGAAGGCTTTTATCCTGAATGAAAAAAATCCTGTTTGCCACTCATTCACCCTTTTATATTGGTGGAGAAAGAAGTATGTGGGATGTGTTGAAGGGAATTAAGGACATATATAAAGTTGCTCTTCTTGTTCCCGGAGGTGAACTTTATGACATGGCTTTAAAAGAAAATATTGAGGTGTTTGAAATTCCGATTTATGAATCCAGAATATGGAAGATAAAGAGAAATATTTTTATTCCCGTTTTTAAAAAGGAGCTTTTAAAAATATTTAAGGGTTTGAAAGAGATTGTTAAAAAATTTGATCCGGATGTAATATATACTCATTCCATGAAAATGCATTTACTTTTTTCATTCCCTGCTATAAGGAATGGCAAAAAACTTATATGGCATTTCAGAGATATTCCTGAGGAAAGCTCAAAATACATATTTAAAACCTTTTCAATATTTCCTGATAGAATCATAGCTATTTCCGAAAGCGTAAAAAAATTTTTTCCCTTTAAAAATAAAGTAAGAGTTGTGTACAATGGAATAAAAGTGCCTGATGAAATAAAGGACAACGGCATAAGAAAGAAAAAATTTACAATTCTTTCAGTTGGGAACATCCAATACTGGAAGGCACAAGATTTAATAATCGAATGTGCAAAAAGACTTAAAGATTTTGAGTTCTGGATCGTGGGAGATTCAATCCATCCAGGTGAAGAAAAATTTAAGGAAAAACTTTTAGAAAAGGTAAAGAAAGAAAAAATAGATAACGTTATTTTCTGGGGAAGAAGAGATGATGTTTTTTCTTTTTATAAGGAATGTGATATATTTTTACATATTCCCAGATCAAGAGAAGGATTTGGCAGAGTTATTGTGGAGGCGATGGCTATGAAAAAGCCAATAATAACAACAAATGTAGCAGCTTTACCTGAAATTGCAGGTAATGCAGGGGTATTTGCAAAAAAAGAAGATATTATAGATATATGTAATAAAATTATTTACCTATATAAAAATGAAGATTTAAGGAAAGAACTCTCGGAAAGAGGATATAAAAGATATTTAAGTTTATTTACACCTGAAAAAATGATAGAAGGCGTTTTAAAATGCATGAAAGAACTCATTTAAGGGGCCTCTTTCAGGGATTTTTAATTTTCTCTTTTGCAATTTTATTTATATACTTTTCAGCAAGGCATATAGCCCATGGAAATGTAAGAATCCCTGTTTTTTTCTTACTTTCCTTTATGGCTGCTGCTATATCCACATCAGTAAAATGGGGGACTTATTTTGCCTTTACATACATAGTGTTTATGGCTTTTATAAAAAGATTCTTGTTTGCATTTGTAGGATATGCTCCCTATGATCCGGTATATCTTATACCTGACATCGTTGTAATTGTAATGTTCTTAGTTGTATGGAGTAAATATAAAAAAAGAATAATAGAGGCATGGAAAAAAAGTTTTGCTTTTAAGGTTCTGTTTTTTTTACAGATCATATTTTTTCTTGAGATATTTAACCCTCTACAAGGAAATCTAATTGTAGGAATAGTAGGTTCAAAGTTTCTTTTAATTCCATCCCTGTGGGCTTACATATCTTTCGGAATAGATAGGAAAATTCTGAAAACTTTATTTAAAATTCTAACATGGCTGGGAGTAATTGCAGCTTTATACACAATTTACCAATTCCATAAAGGTTTTTTTGATTTTGAAATATTATGGGCTAAAAACTCAGGAATGACATCCCTCGTGATAGGAGGGAAATTGAGACCTTTTAGCTTTTTTCCTAGCCCTGGCGAACTATCAGGGTATCTCTCAACAAATGGTTTAATTGAAACCGCTCTCGCTGGTATGTCTTTTGGTGTGATCATAACCATCTTCAAGCTTGTTACCTATGCAATAGCATCTTTTTATACCAACATAAGGGCTGGTCCATTTGTATTTTTATTTCTTTTTCCTCTTTTACTTGCTTTCAAATTAACAAAAAGAATTACTCCCACTATATTAACCTATTACTTCATTTTATTCGGAATCTTCACATTTATATCAAATACTTCTCTTACAAGTATTAAGATAAAAGGAAAAGGATATCAGAAGGTGTACGTAGAACATTTCTTACAGGGTTTTGTTGACCCCACAGCTAAAGGGTCTTCTTTTATTCACAGACTGAAAATCTGGAGAAACGCAATGTTCGATGTTTTAAAAAATCCTATAGGAAATGGCATAGGCGTATCCACACTCGCTGCAAATAAATTCGGGGGAAAACCAATGCATGTGGAGAGTACCTTTATATCCATGATTTATTCATGTGGAATATTTGGCTTTTTATCTCTGATGATTTTGACACTTTATACACTCATAAAAGGATTTATCAGGTTATCGTATAAAAGAGATAAGATATTGCTCGCAATCTGGATTGGCTATACTTCCATAGTTATGGGACAATGGATAGTTACCTATTTTCAAGGTGCCTTTTACTGGTTATCTCTTGGTTTACTTTTAAGATGGATAGATTTAGAAGAAGAAATATAAAATATCTGTATCCTGTTTTTATAATTTTTATCGGAGTAATTTCAATTATTGAAATATATCTTTTGTTAAACCTAAAAATAAGAGAATTTCTTTTCATATTCTTCACAATTTCTGGAATATCAATCATTCTCTTTAATCATAATATAGGAACTTATTTTATTCTTTACTATATTTTATTCATGCCATTTTTGAGAAGAGTAATCTTACTTTATGAAAAATATACCCCTATAGAGCTGCTCTATATGATCCCTGATATTTTAATTATTTTCTTCTTTTCCTACATTTTTATATCTAAGATTGAAAAATTTAAAAAAATATTAAGAATTCCTGAATTCAAAATTCTGTTTTTTCTTCAAATCATTATGTTTCTTGAAATATTTAATCCTCTTCAGGGGTCCTTGCTTATAGGTTTTGGTGGAGCCAAGTTTCTCTTATTACCAACGCTTCTATCTTATATTGGATTTACAATCGAAAACAATAATTTTACGAGAATTAAAAAATTTATTCTGCTTTCAGGAATCATCTCTATCCTTTATGCAATTCTTCAGCTTAATTCGGGATATTTTTATTTTGAAAAAATATGGTTAACAAATATTAAGCATGAATATACATCAATTTTTGAACTTTTTAGCGGGAATATAAGACCCTTTTCTTTTTTCTCAAGCGTTTCAGAATTCGGTCAATTTATGGGAATTTCAGCTCTTGTTTCTCTTTTTTTCGTAAAAAGGAATATAAAATATTTTCTTGTAGTTCTCTTTATTTATGGAATTATAATTTCAGGAGTGAGATCAGGACTGTATGCCTTTATAATAACTTCTATTTTTATAATAATTTTTACCAAAACAAAAAACTCAAAAGAATTTTATAAGTTGTCACTTATAATTTTCTTTATATGGGTACTTCTTGTCAACCTTCTAAATTTTTCCCATATAAATACAAGTACATACACAGGAAGGTTCTTACAGGGAGTTTTTGATCCATTAAGGAAAAATTCATCCATTTATCCCAGATTGAATACATGGAGGGAGATATTAATTGCCAATTTTACCCAAAAACCTTTCGGCAGTGGACTTGGAGTTGCTACGAGAGCTTCTGTTAGATTTGGTGGACCTGTTTCAATCGGAGATTCCACATTTATAGGTATGTTCTCTGCATGTGGATTTGTTGGAGGTTTTTTACTTATATATCTGGTAATGTCCATAGTGTTAAAAAGTATAAAAGCTGAATATGAAAAAAGGAAAAATATTTTGTTGCCGCTTTCACTTATAATTTCAATCTCCATAGGACAACTTCTAACCCAATATTTAATTGGTGCTATTTTCTGGATCTCTATAGGATTGTGGATTAGAAATTATTATAATTATAAACCCGATAAATATAAAGATAATCGCCAGAGAAAAGAATTTTATGGGCAGGAAAGATTTTCAAGACAGAATCAGCATAGGATTTAACATAATAAAGATTTTTCTCTCCTGATTTTAAGGTGTAAACCAGAATAAACGAGTCAGGAAGTTCAGTAATATCTTTCACATGTTCAAATAAAGTAAACCTTCCCCAATCAGTAAAATGGGTATATTTTCTTTTTCCCCACAGAGGTAAAAGAAGCTTTGAAATTTCAAAATGAGTAACAAGGAAATCTGATTCTTTCGTATTATTATAAATATAGTCCTTCATTTTCTTGAACTCCTGGAGATACGTATTATGTTTCCTCATCATTATCATGGAAATTAATGAACCCAAAATAAGTAGAAAAACAAAAAAATACTTTTTATCTAACTTTAAAATTCCCTGAATGAAAGAAGAATATCCTATGACAAGGAAGGCAACGAAAGGAAGAAAAAATCTTAAACCAGCTATTGAAGATATTATATAATTCCCTTTTATTTCATAATGATAGACATAAAAAAGATAAAGTAAAAGCACCGGTATAAAACCCGTTAAGATATTTCTTAAATTTCTTATTAAAATAATACCTATTATTCCAAAGATTAAAAGAAGAGGATAATTTAAATTTAAATAAATAAAATAAACTTTTAAATTTCTTAAAAAATATTCTATAGAGAATCTTAAATCAGGATGCTTCTTACCATATAAAAAGTAAAGATAAACAAAAATAAACAAAGCACCGAGAAAAGCAGAAAAGGAATAATATAATACCCATTTATATTTCTTTCTTTTAAAAGAATCGTAAATAAAAGGAAAAGAATACAAAAAATTAGGGGGTTTCAATAAAGATAATATAAAGTTAGACACAAATGAAAAACTATTTTTTCTTAAATATAAATAAAAGGTAAGTATAAAAAGAAAAGAGGTAGCAAAATCAGGCATGATTGTTCTTGAGAAAAAAACAAAAGAAGGGTGAAATAAATAAAAAAGAGAAAAAAGGGGATTAAGGCGGTAAAATTCAAGTATTTTATAAAAAAGATAAAAAGAGGAAAGATGGAGTAAAAAAGACACAAAAAATACAAGATAAAAATTAACTTTTAAAGGCAAAGTCAAAAATAAGAGAGAATAAAAGGGAGGATATTTAGGAATTATTCCAATTCTGCCTTTATGAATCGCAAATCCTTCTGTCCATTTAGAGACTGTAAGCTTTCCTCTCAATAAGGATTGTGATTGTACTATATATACCTTCTCATCAGCGAAAGAATAAAACGGTGGATAAAACTTTAAATATATTAAACCATAGAATACAAAACCGGTAATAAAAATAATTTTATTTGAATTCATATTTAAAGCGATTTTATTATATAAAAATAGAGACATAATTAACAATTTGATTTTATCTAAAAATGAAATTAAAATATAATATGCGGGCGTAGCTCAGTTGGAAGAGCGTCAGCTTCCCAAGCTGAAGGTCGCGGGTTCGAATCCCGTCGCCCGCTCTTTGAGATGAAAAATTTTCCATCATAGATCGAAAATAGGAAGAATAATAAGATTACCTTTCAGAGTTATTCCTGAAGGAACAAAATTAAGGATTTTAACTGGACCATTAAAAAATTCAAAATTTATATATGGGTCAGGTCTTATTTCCCAGTGGTTTGGATTTTATGAAAAAAATATAATAAGAAAAATAATACCAGAGCTTGAATTTAATAAAGTCTATTACGATATCGGGGCTCATGTGGGATATTACACTCTTCTCTTTTCAAAATTCGGGAAAAGGGTTTATTCCTTCGAGCCAGAAAAAACAAATTTTAAATTCTTGATAGAACACATAAAATTAAATAACCTTAAAAATGTATCTATTTTCAATTTTGCGATTTATTCTGAAAACAAGACACTCTCTTTCCAGGTTAATGATGATAGAACAGAAGGAAGAATAAGTAAAAATGGGAAGTTAAAAATAAAAACTTATTCTCTTGATTATCTATGTTTTGAAAAAAATTTTGAGCTACCTGATTTCATAAAAATTGATGTGGAAGGAGCTGAATTTGAAGTTTTAAAAGGGGCAAGAGAAGTTATTGAAACAAAGAAACCTAAAATTTTCCTAGCAACTCATGGTGAACACATAAAAAATATGTGTATAGAATTTTTAAAAAACTTGAGATATGAAATAATTCCATTAACAGGAGCGGAATTTTTATTCAACCCATCATGAAAATTCTATTCTTTCTCAATTCCATTTCAAAAGGCGGACTTGAAATTTATGCATTAAAAACAGCAAAAGGAATAAAGGAAGAGGGATTTGATGTCTATATTTATCTTCATAAAGACTCTGAATTAAAAACAGAAAATTTAAAAAGGTTAAAATTAAAAGAAATTCTTTTAAAAAAATGGGATATAGTTCATTTTTTCAGGTCTCAGGATATAATTTTTGCAACTTTATTAAGAGCAGATAAAAAATTCTTTACAAATATGATGGGGCTTTCGTTTCCTAAAAAAGATATCTATCACAGATTTATCTATAAAAATATAGATAGAATATTTGCCATTTCCATGGCAGTAAAAAGAGAACTTGAAGAACATTTACCTGTTAAAAAGGAGAAAATAATACTTCTTTATCCAGGAGTTGATATAAATTATTTTAAAAGAGATGATAAATTAAGAAAAGAATTTAGAGAAAAATTCAGTATAAAGGAAAACGAGATAATTCTATGCAACACATCACGGTTTGACAGAAAAAAGGGACAGAAAGAAGCAATAATTGTGTTCAATGAACTCCTAAAGAAATATAAAAATATAAAGCTTATTCTTCAGGGTGTAATAGAAGATAAAAAATATTTTGAAGAATTGAAAAAAATTGCGGATAAAAATATTATCTTCCTTGGATTTGCAGAAGACACAAAACCACTTCTTTCTGCTTCAGATATTTATATTTTTCCGTCTCATGCAGAAGCACTTGGATTTTCATTGCTTGAAGCAATGAGTATGGAACTGTCCTGTATAGCTTTTGGTGAAAGAGCTATACCTGAAATAATTGAAGATGAGATTGATGGATTGCTTGTGAGGGATAAAAATCTAAAAGAAATGCAGGAGAAAATTGAAAGTCTAATAAAAAATCCATACCTGAGAAAAGAACTTGGGAAAAAAGCAAGAGAAAAAATAATAAAAAAATTTAATTTTAAAAAATATATAGGAAATCTAATGAAATTTTATTAAACTTTTTCTGCATATACAAGAAGATTATTATCTCCTTCAAATGAAACAAACTCATTATTTCTTACTTCATCTATTAGAGAAGAAATTAATTTATCAATATCCCTATCTTTATTAAAAATATTTTTTATATAGATTTTACTTTTATCCCATATTGTTAAAAGGTTAAAAATTAAAAGAAATTCCCTGAATCTTTCTTTAAGTATACTTCTCTTATAATTACCATAATAAAAATAATCAATTATTTTGAAACCATATCTTTCTAATAAAGTCTTAATAGATTTCAAATTATAAATCCTGATATGAAAAGGATTAAAACCACTCCACTTTTCTCTATCTATTTTTACATTTTGAGAATCAGAATTCGGTGTATCTATAACAAGAATTGTCCCCTTTTTTGAAATCTTTTTTATACTTTCCATAAATGAGTGAGGATTCCTTATATGTTCTAAAAGGTCAATAAGTAAAATCAGATCAAATTTTTTACTTCTGTAGTTCGCATATTCTTCAATTGTTCCATTAAATACATACAAACCAAATTTTTCTCTTGCATACTCTGTAGCATGGCTAGAAATTTCAATCCCTTCAGTATTATAACCAAGCATCTTAAGAAGATAAAGCAAATATCCTTTCCCACAACCAATTTCAATAATTTTTACATTTTTATTTAGACTCAATTTATAAAATATTCTTTTATAAACTTTAACTATTCTTTTAAACTCTACGCTTTCATCTCTTCTAAAAAAATAGTAATTTTTTTCATACATAGTTTCTAACTCATTCTCCTTATAGGGAGGGTGATGAAAAAGAAGAAAACACTCTCTACATTTAAAAATCTTAAAATAATTTTCGACTTCTCTAAATTTTATTTTCATAAATAAATAATTATTTTCTGAATTACATAAAGGACAACTTATATGTGTCATGATTAAATATAACATAAAAGTTGGTTTGAAAAAAACTACTTTTTGCTTTAAAATTTAAACAATGATTTTAAACTTTTTAATAGTATACATCTGGTCTCAATCAATTTGGTCAGGAGGTGATAGTCAATTTTATTATATTGATACAACAAAGTTTTACTATTCTTACAATATAGACCCATTTAAGCCTAAAGGAACTCTTTCTCTCAAATATATTTCTTTTATTCCAATTTTCGAGCTCGATACTTCTTCAATCTCAAGGGTCTCCAGAATAAAAGAAATAGAAGGGAAATTTTATTTTTTAAAATCATATCCAGTTGGGATTGTATATTATTCAGATGATTTCATAAATTTATACCGGCTTCCTGATTATCCATACCCTCAAAATTTTCTTCCTGAAACAATCAATGATATTTTAAAAAAGGGGAATTTTTTTATTATTTGTGGTAAAAAGTTAAATTATGATAACGGATATATCTACAAATTTGACAGAAGTTCAAACAGCTGGATATGGCCCCCTTTACAACCAGGTGGTGTCCATAACATTTTTAAATTTTTTGATAATTTTCCTCAAACATTCATAAGTGCTATAAGTGGTTCACAGTATCAGTGGATAAAATCAAACGATTTATTTTCTACATACCCTGATGTGGTTCAGATATTAAATAGTAGATATATAGAGAAAGCTGAAATTGTACCTGATTATTCAGCTTCAGATACTTTTATTGTGGCAATATTCAATTATCAGGGGCAGAGAAATATTTATTACTCTGATTACAATCCACCAGAGGGTAACTGGTATAAATACTATAACACCTATAGAGCTTTTCAGGCAGGAGAAATTGTTTATGACTCGCTATCAAACTATGTGTATATTCCTGTTTCAAAAGCAGAGAGTAGCTTGATAAGGGTATTTAATCCACAAACCAAACAGATTGACACTTCCATATACCTTGATAATTCAGTTCTTTTCAATGGCCTCACAAAAGGAAAAGATAACAATTTATATGCAGCAACATTAAAATATGTTTATAGAAGTATTGACGGTAAAAAATGGGATGTTATAGGATACATAGGAAATGCATACAGCATATATCAAACAAGTGATTATGAGCTTCTTGTAGGCACAATAGGACCTGCAAGAATTTATAAAGCAAACTATCCTTCACAGGGTTATCTTGAATCTTCAATCTTTACTTCAAGAAATAAAAAAGAAGGAGCCACGTTTTTTGGCAGAGTTTTTGTTGAGGGAGACCACATAGATTATATTAAAATTCAGATCAGAGGTGACACCCTTGATTCTCTTCAATCTGCTCCTTCATGGGGTCTTTTGCCTTTTTTATCAAACGGAGACACAATCACATATCTAAGTCCTAAATTGAGATATTTCCAATATAGAATCCTTATTTATAAAACACCTGAAGGGAAAACTCCCAGAATTAATAGAATTTATTTTACCTACGACCTTGATACAACAGGACCTCTCATTTCTGAATGTTTTATAAGTGACGGAAATGCTTCTGGGAACGGTATGGATTATGATGACCGTCTTGTTATTGTATTCAATGAAAAAACAAACAGACCTTTTGTCAATATTTCTGGAATAGATACACTTTTTTATGTTTCAGGAGGTCACACTCTAGCAGGAAGTGATTCAGCAAGGTGGAAAAACGACGATACCCTTGAAATTTTCGTATTTGGCTCTCCTTCACCCCCTCAATCTGGTGATACACTCAAAATTTTAAAAAAATTTATAAAGGACATATGGGGAAATTCTACCTTGTCTTCAGTAATAATTACAGGTTCCTATGACGATTTAAATCCTCCTAAATTAAAAAAAGTAATTCTTTCTGATGGAAATACACCTGATGATGGTGCGGGGTCAGGTGATTCTGTAAAAATGATTTTCTCTGAAAAAACAAATACACCCTTTGTCCCTCCTGAATCTCTGGATACATGGTTTCCACTCAACAGTGCATCATGGTTAAATCCGGGTTATACACTTCAGACTATATGGAAATCAGAGGATACCCTTTTAATTTTATTTAATGGATTCGGGAAAGAGCCGATTTTGAGAGGGGACTCAGTGGGCATTTCGCCTTCCAATCCTATAAAGGACCTCGCTGGGAACAATATAATGCCAGGAAAAGTTAAATCTGAAGGGTCTCTTGATGAAAAAAATCCTGAAATATCTTCTTTAATTTTTTATGATTTCAAACCTTTTGGTTCAAATCCTAATTCAAATCTCGATCATACAATCATAAAATTTTCTGAACCTATAATATTACTCGATTCTATAAACAAATCAAATATTGATTCTGTGTTTAAACTCTCTTATAACCATTCGTGGTTAAGTGGGAATGGCAATATTACAAGAATATCACTTTTAAGTGACACAATATTTTTAATCCAGTTTTCAACAGATGGGGGAAATCCAACAGTAACAGAAGGGGATACAATTTATCCCGATTCTTTATTCTTTATGGATAGAAATAAAAATAAAATAAAGGGCTTTCAAATACTTACAAGATTGCTCAAGATTGAAGAAGAAAATTCAGGAAAAGAAGGAGTCAGTATAAAGATAAAAAACAATTTATTCACCATCATTACCCCATTTGCTATCGAGATTGAAATTTTTGATATTTCGGGTAGGAAATTTTTTTATAAAAAGTATCAAAAAGGGATTAAAAGAGAAATTTTACCTTTTAAATCAGGTGTTTATTTTATGAAGGTCAAGAAAAGAAATAAAAAAATCTTTGATAACAAAATTTTTATAATAAAAAATAAGTAAATGGAAAAAGATGTTTATAAGGAAATAGATGAACTTGAGAAAAATTTTTTTTGGTATATAATAAGAAGGGAAATTGTTGTAAAGGTAGTTAAAAAATTATCAAAAAATAACAGAGATGCATTTTTAGATTTAGGATGCGGGACAGGAGAGAATTTAAAAAATTTCAAATTTTTCTTTTCAAAATCTTTTGGATTAGATATATCACGTGACGCTATAAATTTTGCAAGGAAAAAAAATACGGATATAAGGTTTATAAAGGGAGATGCAACTAATATCCCTTTTAAAGACAACACATTTTCTTTAGTAACTGCACTTGATTTAATCGAACACTTAGAAAATGATATACTTGCTCTAAAGGAAATAAGAAGAATACTAAAAAGAGGGGGATACTTATTTCTCACTGTTCCTGCTTATAAATGGCTATGGAGTGAATTTGATAAAAGGGTAATGCATAAGAGAAGATATAGTAAAAAAGAAATTTGTTCAAAAATCAGGAAATCTGGCCTTAAAGTAATATTTGCCTCCTATTTGTTTTTCTTGAGTTTTCCCTTTTTAATGATTTTAAGATTTAAAGAAAAAACATCAAAAAAGGAAAAAACTTTTAGATTCAGTACTAAAATTAATAGAATTTTAAACAAAATTTTTTATTTAATATTAAAATTTGAATATTCTTTTTTTTTAGCCCTCCCTTTTCTTTTTGGGAGCAGTATATTGGTAGTCGCAGTTAAAGATTAAGTTTCATGTAACGGTCTTTCCATTTTAAAAATATATACACTGTCCATATTTTTTTCCTATTATTTTTTTTAAGTTCCATATGTTCTTTAAATAGTGCTCTTAAATATTTTAGATTAAATAAATCTCCTGCTTCTTCAAATGTATCCGATATTTCCTTCTTTAAAGCTCCTGTAATCCACTTCGCAATAGGTATTCCAAAACCTTTTTTGGGTCTTTTTATAACCTCAAGAGGTAACTTTTTTCTCATTAATTTTTTAAGGAGAACTTTTGTTTTCCATCCTTTTACCTTATTTTTAACTTCCAGGTTCCAGATAAATTCTATTATCCTTCTGTCCAGAAAAGGGGCTCTAACTTCAAGTGAAACTGCCATACTCGCTCTGTCAACTTTCACAAGCACATCCTCAGACAAATATGTCTTAAAATCGAATTTTAAAAAATCATCTATATTTTTAGGATAAAAAGAAACAGTCTCTTCTATAAACTTTTCAAGAGAAATTTTAGAAAGTTCATATATTTCTGGTTTGAAAAGCTCTGTTTTCTCGTCTTCCCAAAAAGAACCCATCCATCTTATATGTCTTTTCCACTTAGACAATCCATTACCCTCAAGAAACTTTTTCACCTTGAAGTCAAAACTGAAATCCTCATGAGAAACAGGTAATCTGTTGCCTATAAATGAAATAAAATTTCGTAAGAAATTAGGGAAAAGCATAAAAAAATCCATTAACACATGTGAAAAATAGGTAGGATAGCCTCCAAAAAGTTCATCACCCCCATCACCTCCAAGTGCAACCTTTACATAATTTCTTGTAATTGAAGATAAAAGATAAGTTGGTATAATTGAGGCATCAGCAAGGGGTTCATCAAGGAAATCAAAAATTGAAGGTAAGATTTCAAGCATTTTACTCTCATCAAAAACCTCTTCTATATGTTCTGTCCCGAGAAATCGAGAAACCATTTTTGCATATTTTGACTCATCAAAAGATGGATCTTTAAAAGAAATATTAAATGTCTTTATATCATTTACAAATTTCTTGGCATAATAAGTTATCGTAGAAGAATCAATCCCTCCTGATAAAAAAATACCAAGAGGAACGTCGCTCCTTAATCTTATTCTAACAGAATCAGAAATTGCTTCATCAAGATACTCCATTACATCCTCATTAACAATTTCTTTTCTCTCCACTTTCCAGTAAGATTTAATACTAATTTTCCCATCTTTATATATCAAAATATGCCCTGGTTTTAATTTTTTTATGCCTTTAATTATTGAAAAGGGAGAGGGAACATATTCCAGAGTTAAGTAAAGATTTAAGGATTGAAAATCTATTTCCTTTGATACATAAGGATTCATAAGGATTGCCTTTAATTCCGAGGCAAATATGAACATATTATTCAAGTTTCCATAATACAGGGGTTTTTCTCCTGCCCTGTCTCTGGTAAGAATTAATTTTTTATTTTTTTCATCCCATAGAGCTATCGCAAACATTCCGTTTAAATACTCTGGAAAACATTCTCCTTTCTCTTCATAAAGGTGAACTATTACTTCTGTATCACTGTTTGTCCTGAAAACATGTCCTTTTTTCTCAAGGTTTTTTCGTAATTCAATATAATTATAAATCTCACCATTAAAAATAACCCATATGCTTTTATCTTCATTAACAATAGGCTGCTTTCCACCCTTGATATCAATTATGGAAAGCCTCCTCATTGCTAATCCCACATTATCTTTTAAATAATATCCCTCGTCATCAGGCCCTCTTCTTATAAGTGTATCGTTCATCCTTTTCAGTATTCCAAAATCTATCTTTTTCCCTTTTTTATCAATGAAACCACAAATACCGCACATTTTTCTTATACCTTTTCTTTTATACTATAGGGTTTCTTTTTCTGTGACTCAAAATAACTTCTAATCAAAATTTCCATTAAAAGTCCCATAAGAATAAATTGTATTCCCATTGGAAAGAACATAAAACCAATCCAGATCTTGGGGTTTCTATGAACCCACACTTTAAGTACTAACTTATCATAAAGTGTCCATAATACGAAAATAACACCTATGAGAGAGAAAATAAAACCTATTCCTCCAAAAAAATAAATGGGTTTCAAAAGATAGCTTCCTAAGAATTTAACTGTAAATAAATCAAGCACTACTTTAAAGACCCTTTTAAGACCATATTTACTTCTCCCTTTAAATCTTTTATTATGTTTTACAGGAATTTCTTTTATTTTGGCTCCCTCAAAAGCACATAGAGCAGGCAAAAATCTATGCATTTCACCATATAACCTGAGATTTTTAACCAATTCACTTTTATATGCCTTTAATGTGCAACCATAATCTTTTAACTTTACACCTGTTACAATTGAGATTATAAAATTTGCTATTCTTGAAGGTAAAACCTTTGTAAAAAATGGGTCTTTTCTATCTCTTCTCCAGCCACTAACAACATCATAACCTTTCTCCATTTCTTCAATAAGATTTTTAATATCATCAGGATCATTCTGTAAATCAGCATCCATTGTAATTATCACATCTCCCTTTGCTTCCTGAAAACCTGCATATATTGCAAGTGTTTGTCCGAAATTTCTTGAAAATCTTATTCCTTTTACTCTCTCATCTTTTTCTGCCAAATTTTTTATAATAGACCAAGAACCATCATCACTACCATCATCCACAAATATTATTTCATAATTGTCAATTTCATTTTTAGAAAGAGAATCTTTTAATTTATCGTATAAATATTCCAGATTTTCTTCTTCATTAAAAACCGGAACCACAATTGATATAAAGTATTTATTTTTCATTCCAAACAACTGCACTCTTTTTCATGCCATTTTATAAAATTTTCAATGCCTTTTTCAAGTGATGTTGAAGGGTTATAATTGAGAATTTTTTTTGCCTTTTCAATATCTGCATAGGTACTCTTAACATCTCCTGCAGGTAGGGGGACAGGCTTTACCTTTGCTTTTTTGTGTAGCAGTTCTTCCAATATTCTTATAAGTTCAAATAAAGGAATGGGTTTTGAATTTCCTAAATTAATAATTTCAAAATCAAAATTTTCAAATTTCAGAGCATTAATTAAACCCTTCACAATATCATCAATATATGTATAATCTCTCTGAGTTTTTCCCTCTCCGTAAAGCTCAATCTCTTCTCCTTTTAAAATTTTTCTGGTAAATTTATGAATAGCCATGTCTGGTCGCTGTGAAGGACCATAAACAGTAAAGAACCTCAAAACAAGTATTTTTATACCGTAAAGTTTATTATATGTTTCACATAAAATCTCTCCGGCTCTTTTCGAGAAACCGTAAGGAGAAACAGGAATAATATCTTTATCATCTTCAGAAAATTTGCCCATTTTATTACCATAAACAGAAGAAGAAGAACCGAATATAAACTTTATATTTCTATTTTTTATTATTTCAAGTATATTCAATGTTCCCTTTATATTTATCTCAAAATATGTATAAGGGTCTTTTAAGGAAGCTCTTACACCTGGTCGTGCTGCGAGATGAACAATTATATCAGGCTCTTCTGCATTCACAATCCTCCTCAGATTCTCTTTATCAAGTATATCAAGTTTAAAAAATTTAAAATTTCCAAAATCTTTAAGCTTTGCTAAATTTTTCTTTTTCAAAGTAACATCATAATAAGGGTCAAAATTGTCTATTCCTGTCACAAAATATCCATTTTTCAAACATCTGAAGGCAAAATTACTTCCTATAAAACCCGCAACACCTGTAATAAAAACTTTCATAATATCAAAAATGTTCTTTTAATACATAAACCTCAGAAATTTTGCCTCTCCCAAAATCTATTTCCTTTATTTTTTTATAATTATTTATAATAAATTCATAAATATAATCTCCTTTCCAGTTCTTCGGATAAGAAATACTAACAGTATGGATCACGTATCTTATTTTCTTATTCTTTAATGTATTAACAATATTCATTTCTTCCTCCAAAGGTAAATAATAAGGTTCAATAAAGTCATAATTCACTGGTATTTCCTTATTAAAGATAAAGTAGAATATTGTGCCATTGTCAAGAAAGAATACATTATCTTTTCCTCTTATATTTTTATCTATAAATCTTTTCATTTCAAAAAAACCTTTTCTTTCATCAGGTGATACAAATACATAAGCTCTTTTCATATTTAAAAAACTTGATTTTGTTTTCAATATCCATAATAAGTGTGTGGTAAATTTTAAAGGTATATACAGGAACAAGAACATCGATAAAAGTTTTAAAATTAAATTTGATTTTGAAACATACAATTTCCTTAAGAAATAAAAAAACAATATAAAACTGAAAGGAATGTTATTCATACCTCTCATTATAGCTGGGCCCTGAATAAGCATTGAAATATATTGAAAAACTCCTGTGAACAAAAAAAGATGAAACACATAATTTCTTTCATTTTTTATATACAGAAAAGATAGTAAATATATAAAGGGAGGCATAAAATTCAGGAAGAAAATAATGAAATTTCTGTAAACATAGCCAATTTTAAATCTAAATAGATTATAGAAAAAATCTGTAAAGCTTTTAAGATAATTAAACCAATCGTTATTATAATTCCACTGGGCTCTGGTGTAATTGCCTTTTAAAATGTAAACATAAAAGCTATAAAAGTAATCATCAAGAATACCTTTTTTAGCTGAATATATAAACCATATTAGAATAGTTAACAAAATTCCATAGAGGTATAACTTTACAGGATTTAGGAATTGTTTTTTGTATTTTACAATAAAAAAAACAAAAAAACCTATAAATAAAAAAATACCATTGTTTGGCATGGTCAAAAAATTCAAACCTGTAAAAATTCCTGATAAAAATAAACAATAATTTCTATTTTCTTTTAAAAACTTAACAATAAAAAAAACTGCTATTATATTCAGAAAGAAAGAATACCACTTATGAGAGGGTATTATAAGAGTTGTTATTAACATACTTAAAGTAAAATAGATTAAAAACAAAAGTAAATATTTTTTATTTAAAATCTCTTCAGAAATTAAATACAAAAAACAAAGTCCCAAAAATATAAAAAATGCAGTATAAACTCTGGGAAACAAAAGATTTTGAGGTAAAAACTTTAGAATAGGCAAATTTATGTAAAAAGTAAAAGGACCTTCAATTTTTACTAAATCCTTATACAAACTCTTCCCTTCAAGTATTAAATTTGCACCATTTAATGGTATACCTTCATCATCGGTTATTGTTGAAAATGCTGAAAAGAATGTAATAAATAAAAAAATAATAATAAACAGCAAATTTCTTTTATTTTTCATCAGTTTATTTTAAAATAAAAAATATTACAATTAAAAATGGAAATTCCCTATTTTAAAAATATCTTTTTCTTTCGATGGAGAGGGCTGGGTGACCTTATTCTTGACACCCCTTTGTTAAGGGTCATAAAAGAAAATTTTAGAAATACAAAATTAAATGTGATTACATCTCCTTTAAATCAGGAGATTTTAAAAGGGAATCCCTATATCGACGGAGTTTATCCTGAGAAATCAATTATGGAACTTGCGGGTAAAAAATGTGACCTTTTCATTGACATGATGGGAAATTCAATGACACTAATACTATTCCTTATTTTAAAACCCAGATACAGAATGGGATTTGAAAAGAAAATACCTTTTCTGAATTTGAAAATACCATTTGAACCAACAGCTGAATATACAGTGAATCATCGACTAAGGTTATTGAAATCGCTCAACATTAAAAATATTCCTCAAAATCCTCTTCCTGAAACATATTTAACAGAGAAGGAGGAAGCAAAATTTAAAGAAAAATTCAAAGATTTGATTAAAAAACCATATATCACAGTATTTCCCTTTGCCCGCGGAAAGGTAAGGGATTTCAGGGAAGATATTTTTTCATTACTGAACGATAAACTAATTGAAAAAGGATTCAGAGTAATTTTCATTTTTGATGAAAAGGGCAAGGAAAAATTTTTAAAGATTAAAAAACTCTGTAAAAGGGAACCCGAATTTATATTTAAGCCATCTTTAAGGGAGCTTATTTTTATTTTCAAACATTCAAAACTCTATGTTGGTCCTGATACAGGTCCAAGACACATCGCAATCTCTCAGAAAACAAGGACACTTACCTTCTTCACCCACACAAATCCTGTAAACTGGACCCCACCTGACTCAAAAAATCACAGAGTATTAACTCCTGAAATAGATTGCCATCCCTGCGAAACACGCAACCTTAACCACTGCAAAAGAGGCGATTTTAAGTGTCTTTTTCTTTTTGAGCCCGAGAAGATACTAAAGATAGCTGAAGAGTTATTAAAAGAACAAAAATTATAAAATAAAAAACATCCATTATTTTCCCGAATTTTACATAAAAGGTCTTATATTTAAAGAGTGGCACGGTATATTTAAGAACACCCCTTCTAAACAAACCAAGCTCTTTTAAAACCCTGCCCTTTTCATCCACAATACAGCTTATACCACTGCGTGCTGAACGAACAAGATATCTCCTTGTTTCAATTGTTCTGAAAATTGCAAGGTCCCTATGAACCCTGGGACCGAGTGATTTTCCGAACCATCCGTCACTTGTAATATTAACAAGTAGATTTGCTCCCTTTTTAACAGCCTCTCTTGAAATTTCAGTAAAAATTGATTCAAAACAGATGGGAGTGAAAACTTCAAAATCTTCAATTTTAAAAATTCTCAATTTTTTTCCTCTTGAATAATTACCCTGACCGAACTGCAACTTTCTCAAAATCGGAAATTTTTCATCATAAGGCAATGCTTCCCCAAAAGGTGTTAAATGTGTTTTGTAATAATAATTTGTTATCCTTCCTTCCTTATTAACAAGAAAAGATGTGTTATAAAATTTGTATTTACCTTTTACTTTAATTGCATCTGCATTTCCAAAAATCAAATAAGAACCTGTACTTTTCACAAAATTTTTTATAATTTTCACAACATTTGTATCAAACCTTGCAAAGGAAGGTATTGAAGATTCAGGAAATACTGAAAGTAAAACATTTTTTACAGCAAGGGAAGTATAAATTTTTTCAGCCATTTTAAATTCCTCATCCCTTGAAGACGTGAGGGGAATGTGAGGTTGATAAATTGCAACATTTATTTTTCTAAAAGGCGTTATATTCCGATTCAAGAGGTAAAACCCATAAATTTCAAAAAATAAAAATAAAATTACTGATAGAAGCACAAGTTTTTTATCTCTTTTAAAAATTGAATAATTTATAAAAACAATAAAAAATGTAATAAAGAAAGGACCTGTAAATTCTATAATCTGAATTAATGGAAGATTATTTTTTTGAGTAAGGAACATAACAACCCAAGGAAATCCGAGTTCTGTTTTTGAACGTATTATTTCCAGTAGTGTATAAAATAATGGAATTGTTAAAAAAGAAAATTTCTGCTCAAGATTTTTCTTAAAAAAATAGGTAAAAATTCCGAAATACACTCCATGAATGACAAAAATAAAAAAAACACCGATTGTTATCCAGAAAGCTGCTTCCCTTTCAATTTCCCTTAAATTGAAAATCCAGTTTAGCTGAAAAAAAGAAAATATGGTTCCGTAAATCAAACCCCATAAAAATGAATTTCTGGTATTTTTCATCAAAATGAAAAGGGGTATAAAGGCAAAAAAAGCAAAAGGAAAAAAATAAAAAGGCGGAAAGGATAGAAGCAAGAGGATTAAGGAAAGAAATAGATAAATGAAATTCTTAAAATTATCCGATTTTATCAATAATTTCAAGGATTTTAATTCCGTCATCAATTGTAAATTTAGGCTTTTCTTTATTTTCAATACAGTTTATAAAATGTTCAAGAAGTAAATCAAAAGAAATCCGATAAAAACTCCTCTCCTCTGTTATTCTTGGTGTTATATCAATTAATTGACCGAAATGTTTCTGAACTATTCTAAAAGGAGATAGATAAGCATTACCCTTTTCACAGTAAATCTCAACTTGAAATCTATCACTTTCAATGAATGGGTCCCAGAGTGCTTCAATAAGAATTCCTGTTTTGTCATTTACTCTGAAATATATAGTCCCTTCCCACTCAATACCTGTTTCTTTTAATCTATTGAAAACCTTTAAAATACTCACTGGTTCTGTTTTAAAATATGTGTAATATACCTCAAATATATGAACAAGAGTTGAATGAAAAATTGAACCTGCATAATTGGGGTCTTTCATCCATTCAGGTTCAGAAAAACCGTATCTTTTTTTTCTTCTTATAAATTTTGCATGTATAACGTCACCAAGAGTTTTTTTATCAAAAACTGTTTCCTTAATTTTCAGTATATCAGGCCTCATTGAATAATTCATGGCAGGCATATAAATCCTGTTAGAATCTGAAATTTTCTCCTTTAATTCCACTGCTTCCTCCACTCTCAAAGTCACAGGCAATTCACAGAGTGCATGTTTTCCAAAAGTAAGTGAAGCAAGTGATATGGGATAATGTAAATGATTCGGAGTTGTTATTATAACTGCATCAACATTTTTATCTGACAATAGGTCCTCAAAATCAGTATAGATAACATCAGCATTATGTAACTCTTTTGCCTTATATAACTTTGCTTCATCAAGGTCACACAGGGCATACAGATTCACCTTATCCTTTAATCTCTTTAAAGCAGGAATATATCCTATCTGGGCAATATGACCTATACCTATTATCCCGAAGTTTAATTTGCTGTTACTCACCTTTCCTGAATAATTCGTTAAGAAGTTTTATTTTATCAGAAAAAACTTTAAAGTTATTGAGAGCATCTTCCACCTTCTCTATTCCTGATTTCAACTCCCTCAATTCCTCCATAACCTCCTTCATCCTTTCACTGCTTGTTTCAACATCCTGGAGTTCCTCACCAATTGTTCTGATAACATCAGAAAGTCTGGAAGTTGACTTTTCAAAAAGCTGAGGTAAGCTTTCAATCTTTGGCAAAATATCAAGAAGTGTAATAAATATATCCCTTTCTCTTTCTTCAGCCTCAAAATATTTCTTTTTGCTTCCTTTTATTAATTTTTCATATTCATCAAGTAGAGATTTTGTATTTTCAAGAATTTCCGCAGCAGACGAAAATTCCTGGGTCAATTTAGTTATCACATTTTCAACAGATTGAGCAAGATTTCCTATTTCCTCTGCTATTATTGAAAATCCCTTTGCCTCTTCTCCTAATCTTGTTGCCTCTATAGAAGCGTTAAGGGATAAGAGTCTTGTCTTTGAAGCATAATCTTTCATAAATTCAATAAATCCCTGCATTCTCTCAATCAGGGAAATAGTCTCAAAAATATTGTTTTTTAATTTCTGAAAATCTGCAATTAATTTCTCAAAACTTTCTTCTGCTTCTTTCAATCCAAGCAAAATTGATTGAAATTCTCCTCTTTTTCCTTTAAAGACCGCGGCAAAATTTGAAAGCTCATCCGAACCCCTTTCAAATTCACTTGCAACCTCCTCAAGAATCTCAAAATTTTTATTAATTTTATCACTTATTTCCTTAAAAGCACCCTGAATCTGGGAGAAAGTCAACTCCACTCTTGAAATAAAAGAGGAAAATCCCCTTAACATATCTATAACTTTCCCTGACTTTTCTTTTATATTTTCTGAAAGCTTTGGTAGCTCCTGAAGTGAAAGATAGGTTCCTATAATTCTTGAAACAAGTGAAGACACCATCATTAATCTCTCCTGGTCATCCTCTGAAAAATTATCCTTAAATTTTGACTCAAATAATATAAACCCATGTATCTCCCTATTTTTAAAAAGTGACATGGCAAAAAATGACAGAGTATTATCCGAAATAAAAGAGGGTCTTTCGTTGACCTTTCTGACATAAATCCTTTTTCTCTTTTTTATATTCTCAAATACATTCATGTCAAATACTTTTCCTTTAAAACTTTCATCATTTGAATACACACATATAAATTTACCATCTTCATTTACATAAACCTTCATATAGTCAAATGAAATATGGGCTTTGAGTATCCTGTAAATTTTTTTCAGTGCTATCTCAAGAGAAAATGTACCTGCTAAAAAGGTTTCTATTCTATGCAAAAGAAGGAATTTATCAACTCTAAGTGAATCTCTAAGAGCTATGATACTTATAATAAAAACAGGTAAAAGGAGAACAAATTTTGCAAAATTCTTTTCTATAAAGGAAAAATAACATAAAAATATAAATGCAAGATAAAAGAATAAAAAAGAATGTTCCCAGAAAAGAATATACAAATGTGAACGAATTGAAGTTTTTGATTTTAAAATAAGAGGTATATAGAAGAAGAGAGGATGTAGGACTGCAGAAAGTAATACATAAATCAAAATATTCGTATCACTGGAAAATTTCAGATATCTAACAAGTGAAAGGAATAGTGTACTGGAAAAATAGGAAAGACCACTATAGAGTGAATCGGAAAAGGAAGATTTCATTATCCAGAAACCAAATGCAAAAATACCAAGAAGAGAAGCAAGAGAACCTGAAATTGGACTCAGATAACTAAAAAATATAGCTACTATAGGACAGAAGGTAAGAAAATAAAAATGTCTTATTGTTAATCTTATAAATCTAAGAAAAAATATGATCAGAAATACGATCAGAAATAAAGGGAAGGAAAACAAAACCTCACCGGTTGTTTTTAAAAGATTTATATGCAGATAAAGAGAAAAAATTGAAATAATTAAATGTGACAGATACAAGAATATCATAGGTTAATTTTAACTCATTTATTGAAAAATTTTCCACATGAGGGGCATCTGTAAAAGACTCTTTTATTTTTATAAATTTTAAAGGAATATTCAAAACCACATTCAGGGCATTCCTTTTCAACAGGCGGGAAGGGAGAGGCAAATTTACAATCAGGATATTCGGAACAGCCGTAAAATATACTCTTTCCTTTTCTTCTCACAAGATACCCTTTTTTACATTCAGGACATATAAATTTTTTCTCAATATAATCTCTTTTATATTTGCACTCAGGAAAGTTGGAACAGGAAATAAATTTACCGAATCTTCCCCATTTTATAACAAGTTTTGCCCCGCATTCAGGACATGTCTCATCTATTTCTTCCTGTAAAAACTCTTTCTTTAAATCACTCAATCTTTCCTCTGCTTTTGAAAGCACTTTTTTAAATTTATCCCAGAACCTCTTTAAAAATTCCTCTCTCTTGAGATTTCCCTCTTCAATTTCATCAAGAGAATCTTCCATTTTCTTTGTAAACTCAACATTGAATATCTCAGGAAACTCTTTAACAAGAATATCACATACCTTCTTTCCGAGTTCTGTGGGAAAAAGAATCCTTCTCTTTCTTTCCACATACCCCCTTGCATAAAGTATTTCAAGGGTAGGAGCATAGGTAGAGGGTCTTCCTATTCCGAGTTTTTCAAGAGTTTTAATGAGTTCGGCTTCAGTAAATCGTGAAGGAGGTTTTGTCTCCTTTTCAACAATCTTGACCTCTTCAATTTTAAGTACTTCATTCTTTTCAAGATGAGGCAAAATATTTTCACCTGCCTCTTTTCCGAGTATCTTCATGAATCCATCAAAAATAAGTTTTTTACCCTTTATCTCTCCCTCAATTTCCTCATCACCGAAAATCACCTTTGTATCTTCAAACCGTGCATCTTTTGCAAAAAAGGAAAGAGTTCTTCTGTAAATAAGGTTATATAATTTAAGTTCATCCTCATCAAGATAACCTGTAAGATTCTCAGGGCTTAAATTCAATTTCGTGGGTCTTATTCCCTCATGGGCTCCCTGAACTCTACCTTTTTCTTTAAATTTTCTATTTCCCTCAAATACATACTCCTCTCCATAAAGTTCTTTTATCTTATTCTTAATCTGTGGGATTACCTTTTCACTGATTCTCACAGAATCTGTTCTGTGATATGTGATAAGTCCGACTCTGCCCTCGGGTGTTTCCACTCCCTCAAAAAGCTTCTGGGCAATTCTCATGGTTTTACCAGGAGAGAAACCCAGGATTTTTGAAGCTGTTTCCTGTAAAGTGGAAGTTTTAAAAGGCTCAGGGGGTGATACTTTTCTTATTTTTTTCTTTATATCTTTTATTTTTAATGCAGAATCAAGTATCCTCTTTTTTATCTCCTCTGCTTTATCTCTCTCAGCAATTCTTTCAACGTTCTTTCCTTTAAATTTTTTAATTTCACCCTTAAATATTTTATTTTCCTTTCTGAAAGTAACCTCAATGGTATAGAATTTTTGCGGAACAAACTTTTCTATCTCCCTTTCCCTTTCAACAATCAATCTCAATGCCACTGTCTGAACCCTTCCTGCAGAAAGTCCTCTTTTGATTAATTTCCATAAAAGCGGTGATACCCTGTACCCCACAATTCTATCAAGAATTCTCCTTGAAAACTGGGATTCCACCTTGTTTAAATCAATCTCAACAGGGTTCTCAATTGATTTCTTTACTTCTTCTTCTGTTATTTCATAAAAAAGGACCCTTTTTGCATCATCCCTTTTAATTTCTTCTTTTATATGAAATGCAATTGCCTCACCCTCCCTGTCAGGGTCACATCCGATATAAACATTTTCAGCCTTTTTTGCTTCTTTTCTCAGTTCATCAACAACCTTCTTTTTGTTTTTAATTAAAACAAATTTGGGTTTAAAACCATCATCAATATCAACTCCGAATTTTTTCTCGGGAAGGTCTCTTATATGACCCTTTGAAGCAATAACCTTAAACTTCCCTTTCAAATATTTTTCAATTGTCTTTGCTTTTGTAGGTGATTCAACAATCAAAAGATTCTTTTTTTTCATCTTGTTCTGAAAAAGAAAAATAGAGTTAAAACAAATAAGATAATTCCGTTAAAAAATATAATTTTTGCAGGGTATATCCATTCTGCAAGAATCCCAAAGGGATAGGAAAGGAGAAGGAATGTTCCGTTCAATAGAAGTTCCTTGCTTGCAAAAATTCTGCCTCTCAGCTCCTGAGGCACATTTTCATGCAAAAGGGTATCCTGTGAGATCATAACAGGTGAAAGTAAAAGACCACCGAAAAAGGAAAATATTCCGATATAAAGAAACTTTTTAAGAAAAGGGAAAATGATAAGCATTACGGAAAGCAGAAAAAAGGAATAGATTATCACATTTTTTCTGTTCCATTTATCTCCGAAAGTTCCGAAAATAAAAGCACCTAAAGCCATACCAAAGGCTGTAAGAGCTCCGAGTTTTCCGATTCCTGTTGTTCCATAACCGAGAAATTGCTGAACAAGTATCACAATAAGAACATACACTGTGGCTCCGAGAAAAACAAGTACCAGAAGTGAAAAAAGGACAAAGGATACATTTCTATCCTTAACAATTAATTTGAGTGCTTCCTTTAAATCTATTATTGCTTTTTGAAAATAATTTCTTTCCTTTTCAAGAATAAGATGTGCAAGGTCTTCCTGTTTTCTTTCTTTTCTGTGGTCAGGAATCATTATAAATATCAAAAAAAGACCTGAGACAAAAAAGGTAACAGCATCAAGATAAAAACCAGCCTGCCATCCTTCTATTCCGAATCTTCTCCATACCTCCCAGTCAACAATCAATCCTCCAACAAAAAGTCCGATAACAGTTGCCAACCTTCCTGTTAATGTTGCAATTGAATTTGCGGCTAAAATTTCTGAATCTGATTTTAATAAACTCGGGATAATAGCCATTTTTGTTGAGTTATAGAGAATTCCTATTAGAAATATGAAAAAAACAAGGATATACATGGGAAAGAGATGATTGAAAAACATAACTGAGAAAGGAATCAATATTACAAGAAACGCTCTTGTTATATCACCAAAAACAAGTATCTTTTTCCGATTCATTCTATCTGCAATAACACCTGCAATAGGACCGAATATAATTGCGGGTAAGGTAAAGAAAAAGGCAAGATGTGAGAAGGCAAGAGAATGACCAAAGGCAAAAGCTCTAACAAGTGCAATAAGAGCCATGTGGTCAAGCTTATCTCCTATAAGAGAAATTGTCTGAGCAAAAGAATAAATCAGAAAATTTCTATTTCTTATAACTCTCGCAATTCCTCTATTTCTCAATTTCAACCCTCTCCATTATCTCGAAATAATATGCCTCCACCTCATTTGCAACTTTATCCCATGAATACTTCTCTTCTGCCTTCTTTCTACCTAAAACTCCCATCTTCACTCTGAGCTCTTCATTTTTAAGAAGATATATCAATTTATCTGCCAGTGCATCAGGATTTTCAGGCTCAACAAGAAAACCTTCTTTTCCATCCTCAAGAACAAACCTATAACCCTCAATATCAGAGGCAACAATCGGAATACCTGAAGCCATCGCTTCAAGAAGAACAATACCGAAAGATTCATAACCTATAGCAGGTGAGCAGAAGACATGGGAAGAGGCATAAATATAAGGTAATTCGTCAAAGGATATTCTGCCGAGAAATGTAACACTGTCCCTTAATTGAACTTTTGCCTTCTGTTTTTCAACCTTGAAAAGAGGACCTGTACCAACAGCAACAAGATGTGCATCTTTTACCTCTCTTATAACTTTCTGAAAAGCCTTTCTCAGATACTTAAATCCTTTCCTTTGCTCAAATCTTCCGACAAAAAGCACAATTTTCTTATTTCTGGGTAAAAGTTCATAACCTTTTTTAGAAGGGTTAAATCTCTCCACATCAACACCATTCGGAATGATTCTGTAATCACCATCAAAGTGCCTTTTTATAGAATCCCTTGCAACAGGTGAAACTGCAATCAAACCGTGAATTTTCTTAAATACCTTAATAAGGTATCTCTTAAAAAGCTCATACAACTTTGAGGGATCATGGGCTGCATGAAATGTTGCAAAATTGTAGGTATTCGAATATTTCAAAGCATAATAGGGCATCATCGGAGCAAGAGGACCATGAGTATGGATAATGTCATAATTTCCCTCCTCGATAACCTTCTTGATTTTTCCACTTCCCCTTGCAGAAAAAGCTATTCTTCCCACTGACTTGTTAAGTATAAGAGGTATCCCCTTTCCTATTCTGATAACATTATCCTCATCTTTATAATCAGGGTAATCATCTTCATCGTATCCGCCTGTTAGAACATAAACCTCATGCCCCCTTTTTTCAAATTCCTTTTTTAAATGGTAAATATGCTCGGATATACCCCCTATATAAGGGTAATAAATATCCGAGGCAAAAAGAATTTTAAGTTTTCTTTTCAATTTTTCTTCTTGTATTCTTTTATTCCTTCAATAAATATATTAAGTGCTGTTTCAAGCTCTCCTGAATTCAACACAAAGGCAATCCTTACTTCTGTATTACCCTTGCCCTCTGTAACATAAAAACCGGTTCCCGGAGCAACCATTGTGGTCTTTTTATCCATTTCAAAATCATTAAGCAGAAATTCAGTATACCTTTCTCCGTCAATATCTTTCAAGTCAACCATTGTATAAAAAGCACCGTGCGGTTCAAAGGAAAATACAAGGTCAGAATTCAAAAGTATATCCATAGCTGTTTTCTTTCTTTTTTCATATTCTTCTCTTGACTTTTCAATAAACTCATCCTCTTCATTTATCACCTTTGCACAGGCATACTGTTCAATCATCGGAGCCGATAATCTTGCCTGAAGAAGTTTCAAGACATTTCCTTTAAATTCTTTATTTCTTGTAACAATGCATCCGATTCTTGCACCACAGAGAGAATATCTCTTTGATACTGAATCAGTAACTATGGAAAAATCAGATGCTTCCTCAAACTCAAGAATTGAATAATGTTTATATTCTCCATAAACAAATTCCCTGTAAACTTCATCTGCAATTATAAAGAGACCATGTTTCTTTGCTATTCTTACAAGTATTTCAATTTCATCCTTTGAATAAACCTTGCCTGTAGGATTGTTTGGATTTGCATAAAGAATTGCTCTTGTCTTTGAAGTTATATATTTCTCAATCTCCTTTTCATCAGGAAGTGCAAAATCATCCTTTATTGAAGTTGAAACAGGAACAAGTTTAACTCCAGCAATTTTTGCAAAGGTGTTGTAATTTGTATAGAATGGTTCAAAAACTATTATCTCTTCCCCTTCATCAGCGACTGAAAAGAAGGAGAAAATAAGTGCTTCACTTCCGGCTGTTGTAACAAAAACATCGCTCTGATTTATTGAATACCCCTTTCTTCTGTAATATTTATACCAAGCCTCCCTGAGCATCGGTATTCCTTCGGATGGGGCATAACTTATAACTTTTTCATTGAATTCCTTTATTGCTTTAAAATAGGACTCAGGAGCTTCAATATCAGGCTGTCCGATATTGAGATGAAAAACCTTTATTCCTCTTTTTTTTGCCTCACTGGCATAGGGATAAAATTTTCTTATCGGTGAAAATTGTGCTGATTTTATTCTTTCCGATAATTTCATAATATAAAATTTTATTTACAGGGGGTTGAACCATATTTCAAGTTTTAAGATGTTTTTTTAGAGATTCAATTTTATCCTGCGGTTTTACCTCTTTATCTCTTCTCTCATCAATCTTTATAATAAGAGAAACTCTTTTTGCTCCTGCTTTGAAAACCTCTTCCTGCATATCCATTATTGCTTTAAAAATTCTTTCCTTCTCACCATAAAGGATTGTAAACATAGGGTCTGTTTCATGTTTTATATCCGGGTAATTATCAAGCACCTTCAGTGCTTTTGCAACATATTCTGAAACAGAAGGAGACCCTGTTCCCAGGGGTGTAATACTGACCGCAGCAATTATTTTTCCCATTTTAATATTTTATTATATGTAAATTATAATTTTAAAACAATGGCAAAGATAGAGAAGCCTCAAGTAATAATAATACTTCAGGCAGCAAGTAGTTATGTTTTAGAAAAATTTATAAATAAAAACTTTTAAAAAAGATGAAGTAATTGAAAAAGCAAAACAGCAGGAAAATTGAAAAATTACTTTTTCTCTGTTTTTCCTGTATCCTGTTCAAGAGGTGTAACAGAAGGGGTCTGTTCTTGTTGAACTTCTTCAGAAAATAAGGGAACAACCTGAAAAACATTCTGCCTTTGAATTACCTGTCTTCCTCCAGGAGAACTTGTTTTTGAAAAAATAGCTATTAAAATTGCAAGAACACCTATTGCTGCACCCACTCCCCATGTCATCTTCTGGAAAAAAGTAGGAGCTCCCCTTACTCCCAGTAAATCCTGGGCTCCACCTCCAAAAAATGCACCAAGACCACCACCCCTTGGCTGCTGAACCAGAATGATGGCAATAAGTATTATAACCAGAAAAACATGTATGCCAATCAATATTCCTGTCATGATGTATAATTTAAGGCAATTTTAACAAGTTTTGCAAATGAATCACCTTTTAATGAAGCACCTCCCACAAGTCCGCCTGAAATTTCCTCATTTTTAACAAGAGAATCAAAATTCTCGGGTTTTATACTTCCTCCATAAAGAACAGGAACTTTTACTCCATATTTCTTATCAAGAAATTCAATTATAAATCTGTGAGCAGAAACCGCCTGTTCAGGAGTTGCCACTTTCCCTGTTCCTATTGCCCATACAGGTTCGTAGGCAATTATTATTCTTTCAATTTCCTGTTTTGAAAGGAGTTTAAGACCTTCTGAAAGCTGGGTTTCCAGAACCTTCTCGGTTTCTCCTTTTTCCCTTTCTTCAAGAGTTTCTCCGATACAGAAAACAGGTTCAAAACCCATTTCACATGCCTTTTTTAATTTCCTTGCAAGCAATTCATCATCCTCTTTAAAAATTTTTCTTCTTTCAGAATGTCCTATTAAGACCTTTTTAACCTCTATATCCTTTAAATGAAGGGGTGAAATTTCACCTGTGAATGCACCTTTTTCCTCAAAATACATATTCTGGGCACCCACATCAATTTCTGTATCTGATAAAACTTTTTTCGAAAAATTAATATGTGTGAAGGGAACAAACACTGAAACAGAAATCCTGCTGAAATCAGTATCACCTATTTCCTTAAAAAAATTCTCCTTCCATTTTTTTATATCATCCTTTAACATATTCATCTTCCAGTTTCCAAAAACAAACTTTTTCATTTTTCCCTCCTTTTTAATTTTTTGTATTTTTTAACATACTTTTTATCGGTTCAAAACTTTTTCTGTGTAAGGGAGAAATTCCCTTCTTTTTTATCATATCCACATGGAAATCGGTGTAATAACCTTTATTTAAATCAAATCTGTAATCAGGATAAATTTCAGAAACCGCCTCCATCCACATATCCCTTGTCACCTTTGCTATTATACTCGCTCCTGCTATAACATCAACTCTCCTATCACCCTTTATAAGTGCAATCTGTCTTGTTTTAATCCCTTTTATTTCAAATCCATCAACAAGAATCAAATCAGGTCTTAAAGGAAGATTTTTAAGAGCCCTTTTCATTGCAAGGTAATTCGCTTCCTGAATACCTATTCTATCTATCTCATCAGGAAATACAAATCCTATTCCGAATTTAATTCTTTTATCCATCAATCTTTTCAAAAACTTCTCTCTTCTCTCAGGAGTAAGCATTTTTGAATCCCTGACAAATGAGATATTCACATTTTCAGGAACAAAAAGGGCACAGGCAACTATAGGACCTGCAAGAGGACCCCTGCCTGCTTCATCAACACCAACAGGTTTTTTAGCCTCTATTCCTCTGAATTTTAAAAATCTATAAACGTTTTCCAAAGTGCTATTTCAATTCCTTAATTCTTGCCTTTTTACCTTTCTTCTCCCTTATCCAGAAAATTTTAGATTTTCTGACTTTACCTCTCCTTATAACCTCAATTTTTTCAATAAAAGGAGAATGAACGGGAAAGGTTCTTTCAACACCGATTCCCTGTGTAACTCTTCTTACTGTGAATGTCTCGGAAAGACCTGAACCTCTTCTTTCAAGCACAAGTCCTTCAAAGGGCTGAATTCTTGTCTTTTCAACAAGTTTTCTTGTCTTTGGGTCCTCTTTTAACTCCGTAATTTTAACATGAACACGAACCGTGTCTCCTGCTTTAAAATCAGGAACATCTTTTTTCATAAATTTTTCTTCAACCTTTCTTATCAGGGCATCCATTTTGATTTTTATATAATTTTATAGGAGAATTGAACTCCTCTTTTGAGAGATTAACAATTATACTTTTTTATTTAGTTCTTTTTCAAGTTCTTTTAGAAGGGAAATTTCCTCTTCTGTTAAATCAGCGTTTTTTAAAAGCTCCTTTCTCTTTAAAAGGGTTTCTTTCAATGCCTCCTTTTTCAAAAATTTTTTAATTTCCATATGATTACCAGAAATTAAAACCTCAGGGACTTTTCTACCTTCAAATTCTCTTGGTCTTGTATAAACAGGATAACCGAGTATTCCCTTTTCAAAGGAATCCTCAACCCTTGAATCCTTATCCCCCATTGCACCAGGAAGAAGCCTTGCTATGGCATCAATAAGAACATAGGCAGCTGGTTCTCCACCTGATAAAACATAATCTCCGATGGAAATCTCATCATCCACATAAAATCTCACCCTTTCATCAACTCCTTTATACCTTCCGCATATTATTGCTATACTCTTCTTTCCCGAAAACTCATGCACAATTTTTTGATTTAAAATTCTTCCTCTTGCATCAAGCAAAATTTTATAACTCTCATCCTCTATACTTCTCAAAGCATTAACAATTACATCAACCCTTAAAACCATTCCACCACCACCTCCAAAAGGTCTGTCATCAACTTCTTTTGGTCCAGGAGCAAATTTTCTCAAATCAATTGCAGAGAGATTGAGTGAACCCGAGAGTATCGCTCTTTTAATCGGTCCGAATTTCTTTATCTCATCAAAAAATTCGGGGAAAAGGGTTATAACATATATATTCATTTCTGCAAATCAATTAAATCCTTTGAATCGGTTATTATTTTTTTATTTTTTTTATCAATTTTTTTCACATATTGTTCCACCCAGGGAATTAAGAATAAAGAACCTTCCTTACTCCTTATATGCAATCTTTTTAAAAATTGCGATTTTTCAACATCTTCCACTTTACCTATGTTCCCGAGTTTCTCATCATAAACATCAAATCCGATTACAACCTCTTCAAGATATTCATCTTTATCTTCTTCAAGAAATTCTTCGGTCTTTAAATAAAATTTAAATCCTTTGAGGGATTCTGCCTTTTCCTTGGAATCTATATTTTCAAATTTTACTATGTAGGATTTGCCCCCGCGCCTTCTGATTTCTTTTAATTTTAAGCTTCTTTCTTCTCCCTTATATGAAAAATACAGATTCCTGTATCTTTTTAAAAGATTTATATCCTCTATCAGAAGTTTGGCTAATATATTTCCTTTTTTTCCGTAACTCTTTAATACCTTTAAAACAAAAAATTTTTGCACCCAATTTAGAGAGTGCCGCCTGTTCCCGGCTCTATAATATCAAGAAGTGCCCTTTTTCCCTTTTTAGCACCGACAGCACTTACAAGTGTTCTCAGTGCCTGTGCGGTTCTTCCACCTTTTCCTATAACCTTTCCAACATCTGTTGGTCTCACTCTGAGTTCATATATCACAGCTCTTTCGCCGGCAACCTCTTTGACCTCAACAGCATCAGGCTCATCAACCAGATGTTTTACAATATATTCAATGAGGTCTTTCAGTTCAATTTGTTCTTTCATCCTTCACCTCCGCAGGTATTTCTAAAGCGGGAATCGAACCCAAACAAGTTTGTGTAGAGTTAACCAGAAGGCGCGGGGGTTTCCTTTTTTGCTCTTTTTACAAGAGATTTCACTCTCTCAGTCAACTGTGCACCTTTTTTTACCCAGTTATCCAATTTTTCAAGGTCAAGTCTGAAATCAGTATCTCTTCTTGGGTCATAAAAACCGAGGATATCTATTATTTTACCTTCCCTTTTATTCCTTGAATCCATTACCACAATACGGTATCTGGGTTCCTTGTTTTTACCGAAGCGGGCGAGTCTTATTTTCAGCATGTATTAATAATAAAGGATAAAATATATTTTTTTCAAGTTTTGTTTTAAAAATAAATTTTCAGATAAAATAAAAAATGCTTGATTTTTTAAAAAAATTAAGGGAAGAAGATGTATTAATTCTTATACTTGCTCCGCTCATACTTACCTTCACAAGATACATGCACAGGCACTTTGAATTCATAAACAACTTAATGGCTAAATCCTATTTTTTAAAGGAAATACTTATTTATCTACCCGATTTTTCATTTCCATTTATTTTAATTTTAATTTACAAAACCTCCCTAAAAGATTACGGATTTTCCATAGGAAATTTTAAATCCTGGATAAAGTATGTGATTATTTTTTATTTATTAATGCTACCTTTTATTATATATGCCTCAACACAGGAGAGTTTTAAAATAAATTATCCTGAATATAAAAAAGCACTTTTATCTTTAAATATATTCACAATTTATGAATTGATAAACTTCTTCACATATCTGAGTACAGAGGTATTTTTCAGGGGTGTTCTTGTTATAGGTCTTTCAAGATTTTTTGGAATAAAATCAATATTCATAAGCACCTTTCCCTATGTTCTTGTTCATTTTGGAAAACCTGTTCCTGAAATATACGGGTCATTAATTGCAGGAATTGTTCTGGGGTATATTGCTCACAGGGAAAAATCAATTCTACCCACCACATTGCTCCATTTTTCGGTTGCCTTTACCCTTGAACTCATAAGATTTATTCAGGGTTAATCAATAAACAAACTCCCTTATATCATAAACTGCTATTCTGGGTCTTTTCTTCAAATCAATGGAAGAAAAAAATTCAATCTCCCTTTCAATCTCATCTTCTGACACTTTATCAGGAAATGTGCCTGGAAAAGGATAATAGGGTGAAAGATATAAAATATCAGAATTGTCAAAAGGAACATTTTTTAAAAGTTTCAGGGTTTCCTCTTTATGCTCCTCTTCAAACTCTCCTGCAATTCCGAGAAGGATAATTATTCCTATTGAAATACCCGCCTTTTTTAAATTCTCTGTTAATAAAATAAATTCATCAGGGTCAAAGGGCTTATTTAATCTTTCAAGAACCTTTTTGCTTCCTGATTCAAGACCTATATAAACCCTGAAAAGTGAAAATTCTCTGATTTTTTTCCAGAAATCAAAAGACCTTTTCTTACCGGTCCATACATCAAGAAAAGAGGAAATCTTATTTAAATTTTTCTCATTAAAATTATTTTTTATTATTTCAAGATATTCAAAAATTTTATCACCTCCGAGTAAAAGGGCATCAGCATCACCTAAAAAAATCCCTCTTCTTGCTGATATTCCTTTACCGAAAAAATCCTTTACTTTCTCAATATGAGAAATAAATTCATCCCTTTTTAAAATCCTGAATCTTTCTCCCTTATAAAAATTACAGAAGGTGCATTTATTGTAAGAACAACCCTTTGTTATCTGAACATAAAGGGAAAGGTACATATCAGGGGGAACAATCGGAACCCTTCCATAAACATCTTTAAAATTTTTAATTGTTTTTTCAAAATTTGAAAACCCTTTTTTTAAAAAAACCTCAATTTCTTTTCTGTTTTTGTTAAAATATCCATCCTTTAAAATATCATTTACTTTCTCATAGATTTTTTTTAAAAATGAATCTGACTTATATCTTTTAATAAATTTCTTTCCGTTTATTCTTCCCTTTTCTATAATCTCACCTGAAAGCCCTAATCTGAATCCCTTGTTATCAATAAAGGCATAAAGAACTCTCCACTCATTATCAAAGAAAAAAAGGGAATTATCTCTTCCTGTTAAAACAACTCCTTCTTTTTTGTAATAAATTCCAGGGAAACTTTCTTTTTTATGCATAGAAAATTTTAACAGGGAAAAAGAGCAAAAACAAATAAACTCGTCTTTTGTTTATTACCACCCGCTAACCACCCATCGCTTAAACCAAAATTCGGAAAATAAAAATCAATCTCCTTTTATCCTATTTTTACTGAGAAATAAATTTTTAAATGTCGCATAAATGCGACCGCTACAAAGATTGTAAACACAAACTGTAGCGGTGCGATTTATCGCACATTAAAAGATATTTGTAGCGGCGTGATTTATCGCGCATATAATACTTAAATGATTATGGATATAATTTGAATCACGTAAATTCCTCTGATATAATACTACTATGAAAACAAAAACATTTACAGCCGTGGTGTATAAAGAGGAGGATATGTGGGTTGCAGAGTGCCCGGAAGTGGGAACTGTGAGTCAGGGATATACAATTGAAGAAGCTATTGAAAACTTGAAAGAAGCAACAGAACTTTATTTAGAAGAATTCGGGCTTCCTGAAGTTGAACATCCTTTCATTACCACATTTGAAGTAGATGTCAAAACTTAAAAAACTTTCAGGAAAAGAAGTAATTAAAATTCTTCAGAAGATGGGATTTAAAAAGGTGAGACAAAGAGGAAGTCATGTGGTAATGAGAAAAGGAGAAAGAGGATGCGTTGTTCCACTCCATAAAGAGCTAAAAATAGGAACATTAAGAGGAATTTTAAAACAAGCAGGAATCACTCCTGAAGAATTCAGTAAACATTATTAATCACTTATAACAGCCTACCTTCACCAAGGGGGAAATCTTATGGTTCAGCATAACCTTGTATTAATCTCTTTGTTCCTTCTTTCTCAAGTATATATCCTAATACATAAACATTATCACTTTTCAATCCCATTCCAGCACTGTATTTCAATATATAGAATGCTTTT
>Ga0209426_1000043_pt1 | contig 256497 bp, 284 predicted proteins | sample Deesub1362B_J571_FD_187697 | JGI IMG/M metagenome (GOLD analysis project Ga0209426, IMG submission 187697) | Deep oceanic, basalt-hosted subsurface ecosystem from Juan de Fuca Ridge flank, Pacific Ocean, CORK Borehole 1362B_J2.571 (SPAdes)... ...
GGTGTCGGTAGTATCGAGTGGGAAAAGATTCTAAAAGTTTTAAAAAGGTACTATGACGGAACGATAACCTTAGAAGTATTTTCGAGGGACAGGGATTATGTGTTGCTTGCGAGGGACAAGTTGAGGAACCTGTGGGATAGATTATAGCATTGTTTAGGTTTTACTTTTTATAGTCAAAATAGAGAAAAAATCGCATTTGCCAAAAGCTGATTCATCCAATCGATTCATCCAATCAACTCACCACAAAAGATTTAACTCTTTTAAATGAAATATTAAAGGGAGAGGCGGTGGGCGGCTAACCTGCGGTTAGCATACAAGCTGACCGAAAGGAGGAAAGTCCCCCCACCGTAAAAGGCGGACTCCCGCAAGGGAGTATGCCGAGAGGCATGGCAACGGCACAGAAACGATACCCGCTTGGGGAAATGCTATGAAGCGTAGCTGAGATCACCCAAGCGGGATGAAACGTTCCGACCCCGCCGGTGCAAGCTTATGCGCTCAGACTGATGCCGCCGGAACAGAAGGGGGCTTACCACCGCTACTCCCTTATTTTTGATTTTTAATTTAAACCCTTCTCTTCAGCACTCTCACTTAATGAAACGTAAAACCCTGCCATAAAAATGTAAAAAAGAACTATCAGGGCTGGCCAAAAAAAGATGAGAGGTGGAAAAATAAAAGATATGGTGATGAGAGGTAGTGTAATAACGAACCAAACAAAAAAGATTATGAGCACTCCAGAAATATTTTTGAAAAGAAACTCAGTTCCCCTTGCTATCGAATCGAAAATCCCTGTATCCTTATCAATGACGTAGAATCTTGAAAAAGTTGTGAGAAGCATTACAAAAATAAGAACTATTGAAAATGTTATTTCAATAATAAAACTCTGAAAACCAAAATAAAATAGCAAAAAAATTGGTGATGATACTGCAATTCCAATTAAGATTGCTATGAGATCGATTTGAACCATTTTTACCGTATAGAGATATCCTTTTTCAAGAAAATAAGATAAGCTAACGGTTTTACTTCTTGAGAGTTCCATCGATGAGGTGGCAAGTCCTGCGTTATTGAACTCATGCAGTACAAAAAGGAGCAATCCGAAGAGTAGGAAGATGGAAGCTGTCCTGACTAGATCTTTGGTGAGATATGTGGACAGTTCTTTGATAACTTCCTCTCCAACCTTTTCCGAGGTTGTGACATCTATGCTCTGGTATTTTTCCGTTATTTCTTGAATTTTCTCTGATGGAATGACACTCAGCACCGCGAAAATTATCAGGAAATAACTTAGGAGAACAATAGACAAAACCGGAATAACCAGCTGTAAATTCTTTAGGAAAAGGATTAATCCTTCTTTTATCGAATAAATGGCATAGTTAACTTTCTTACTCTCACTTAAAGAATCCATGTCCTTTTGATTGGCACAAGAAATAAAAAGCTTGGTGTCGGCGAGTAAACGATGAAGAATATCGCAATCCTAAGACCTGTAGAATATCTTAAAAAGACTGAAGAATTGTTTTCATCTGCTGGCTTTAATGTTATTTCTGTCCCATTCTTAAAAATCGAGGAGGAAAAGTTGATCACTTCCAACGATCTACAGTTTGATTATGTTATTGTTACGAGTCAGAGTGCTGCTAGAATTATTTTGAAAAGTCCCAACCTTTTGGATAAACTCAGAAAAGCAGAGATCATATCTATTGGAAGCTCTACAGCAAGGATACTGGAAGAGGCTAATCTTAAAACCGTAACACCATCAAAATACGATTCATCAACTCTTTATAACGAATTCAAGGAAAAACTAAGAGGGAAAAAAGTTGCCATTTTTAGGAGCGATAAGGGAGACCCATTGCTATTGGAATTATCAAAGGTTGCAGAGGTTAGAGAGTATATTCTATATAGAATCCGATTTGAGCACGGGGAGATGCAGATCGATTTTTTAAAAAAGCTGATGGAAGGAGAAATCGATTATGTTGTCTTCTCATCGAGAATGATGGTCCAAAGCCTTTTCGAGCTGGCGAAAAAACTCAAAGAGGTGGAGAGAGTAAAGGAAGCTTTGAAAAGATTGCGCGTTATTGCGATAGGTCCTCCAACAAAACAGGAGCTCGAAAAATTTGGTATAGCTGCGATGGTACCTGAGAAATACACATTCAATGGAATCTTAGATCTAATAAACCGTTTGGAGTACAGTTTGAATGAATAATTTCAGAGTTAGTGTTAGCAAGGGAGTAATTTCGATTGTTGCTTTTGATCTTATCGACGGTTCGAGGTTCGTACAAAACGTTTATACAAAATGAATTCTTAAGTCCCTGAAAATGAAGAGAAGAGAGTTTCTGATAGGGTCTGCAGCCATAATTTCTTATCTCCTTTCAGGCTGTGTTTCGTTTAAAAAGAGGGAAGTTTCAAGAGAAATTTCAAAAGAAAAAGAATGGAAACCTCTGAAAGGCAAATCTAAAGTTTACATAATAAAAACTGAGAACAGAAAAAAAGGAATCAAGGAACTGTTGCAAAAATTCGATCTGAAGAAGCTAGAAGAAAAGAAAGTTGCTTTAAAAGCCAATTATAACAGTGCTGACGCTTTTCCAGCAACAACTCATATTGACACTTTGGCTGCGATTGTTGATGAGCTACTTAATGTTAACGCTAATATCATACTCGCTGAAAGGAGCGGGATGGGATACACAGACAAAGTCCTAGAGAAAATGGGAGTCATCGATTTGGCAAGGCAAAAGAGATTCGATGTCGTTGCGCTCGATAACTACAACGGCTGGATCAGACACAAACCTGAAGGAAGTCACTGGAGGAATGGTTATCTATTTGCCGACGTTTTTGCAAATGCTGATGCAATAATTCAAACCTGCTGTCTAAAAACCCATAGATTTGGAGGACATTTTACGATGTCTTTGAAAAATAGCGTGGGAATGGTGGCAAGATACGAGAATGGGTATGATTACATGGCTGAGCTTCATGGCCCTCATCAAAGGAAGATGATCGCTGAAATAAACACCTCCTACCAACCTTATGTCGTGATAATGGATGCGATAAAAGGATTCTCCCACGAAGGCCCAGAAAAAGGAACTCTAATAAGTCCGAGATTGATTCTTGCAAGCAGAGATAGGGTTGCAATAGATGCTGCTGGAGTGGCGATACTCAGAATTTATGGTACGACTCCGAAAGTTTCCAGAGGTTCTGTTTTCGAACAGGAGCAGATTGCAAGGGCTGTAGAACTTGGACTTGGGGCTGCTAGCCCTGAAGATATAGATATTATTCCTCTAAACGAAGAAGCGGAAGAAATGTGCATTGAAATTGAAACAGAGTTACAAGCATAGATAAATCTGGTTAAACTTGGGTTAGCCTGAATTAAAGCTAGCTAATATTGTGGGTTTGAAATGTTTGGTTTGGAATACAACAAGCCTGACCATATCAAAGGGCTTAAAGAGGTTGGCTTCCTTACAAGCGACACAATACTTCACATCGATGAACTTCCGGAAAGTATTGGCATAATTAGAGGGATGTTGCCGCGGAATACAGATATTTTCTTTTTTCGATGGGATCAGATGTAACGATTTCCGGTAGAAATAGAAATTCCTATTTTCTGCCTCGGTCCTAAAATATTATTGGTATGGCAATAAAAAACTGATGTTGGAGATTATCTTACTTTCCCATGAATCATTCCTTCTACAAAGCTTTATAATTTAGGGAAGATCTTTGTGGGCATCTAAGTCTTTTGTCCTTTCAGTGTCATAGCCTTGCTTTCTCAACTAAATTCAATGTATCCTAAAGTTGAGCTAAATTCTTTATAGTCCGTTTCAATTTCAACAAACAGCAGAATTTTCTTGATCCAGAGTTCACGTTCGATTAAGTTCCCCTTTTTCCAACCTATCCTTATTACAAAGCATCCCCATCCTTTCGATCTTTTCTTTGAAGTTTTGTGTTTTTATTATGCCTTTGTGTTACTTTTTTAAATAATTTTAGAATAAAAACAAGGTTGAATAGTCGTGGTACAATGGGTAAATAATAATCGTCTGCAATAGTTCACTCCTCTTTGTATACAATCAGCTTGCCAAAACCCTCATTTATTCTTGCATTGATCTTCTGTCCCTCGAAAACTTTTTCAAGGAAGACTTTTACGAATTTCTTTATTTTGAGATCGTTTAATATGAGGGTATAGATACCATTTCCCTCCTCTTTTATCTCGTACCAGTTTGCCTTCTCAACATATCGCAATATCTTATCTACATTATCAAGACCTTTCATTTTGTATTGGAAGGCATGACTTAATCCAATTTCCTCCATATGTTTCCAGAAATTCTCGTCTTGGATTTGTTCGATCTCTGAAAATATCACCCTCCAATGTTCTATATCGAGGATCATATGCTGTCTTTTTGCAAGGTAATCTATCCATATTTTTATACTATCTACATCAACCTCAGCTTTCATAAGTTCATAACCAAAATTTATGAGATCTCTCACAATTTCGCTGGAACTCTTATTCTTTTTTCTGCGTATTTCATCAAGTTTTTGCTTTGTCTTATTATCAATTGAAATGCTTAGTCTCTCAGTCACAATACTTACAGGATAATTGCTATATATTAAATTTTGCATCAATCATGATTAATACTAAAGGAAAATAAACCAAGATTTTTATGATAAATTATTAACGATTGTTTTGGTGGTTGTAAGTTGGAGTAGATCAGTTACAGAAAATTAAAAAATTAAATATCATTAATAAATAATAATAACAATATTTTTATATAACGAGTCCTTTATCGTTTTTGGGTGATTAACAATGACAGAAACCATAGCCAGTCTTTTGCAGGAAGGGAGAATTTACAATCCACCGGAAGAATTGGTTGAGAACTCGAATGTCAAGAAGTTCATGGACAAGCATGGAATAAAAACGTATGAAGAATTGTTGGAGAGGGCGAAGGATATCGAATGGTTCTGGAATGAGATGGTAAAAGAGGTAGGCATTGAATGGTACAAGGAGCCCGAGAAGACACTGGAATGGAATCCACCCTACGTAAAGTGGTTTATCGGAGCGGAGTATAACATAGTTAATGATGCTTTGGATCGACAAGCTAGGCTGAGAAAAAATAAGGTTGCATATATTTGGGAAGGGGAGCCGGGGGATATTAGGAAGATTACCTATGGTGAACTTCACAGGGAAGTTAACAGGTTTGCCAACGCTCTGAGGGAGTTTGGAGTCGAAAGAGGTGATAGAGTTACAATATGGCTCCCGATGATTCCGGAATTGCCGATAGCAATGCTGGCATGCGCCAAAATCGGAGCCATTCATTCTGTTGTCTTCTCAGGCTTTAGTGAAAAAGCCTTGCTCGACAGAATTCTTGATGCTGAAGCAAAAATTCTGATAACTGCGGATGGATTTTACAGGGGGGGAAACGTTATAGAACTAAAAAATCGAGCTGATGGCGTTTTAAATGATGCACCAAGCATTGAGAAGGTGATTGTCTACGAAAGATGTAATGTTCCAACGAATATGAAGGAAGGGAGAGACTACTGGTGGCAGGATGTGGTTAGAAACCAGCCTAAGGAATGTGAGACAGAAGTAATGGATGCAAATGATATCCTCTTCATCCTCTACACCTCTGGAACCACAGGTAAGCCAAAGGGTGTCATCCATGCTCACGGTGGTTATGCTGTTGGCGTTGCTGCAACCCTGAAGCTCATTTTCGATCTGAAAGAAGATGATATCTGGTGGTGTTCTGCAGACATAGGCTGGATAACTGGGCACAGCTACATCGTTTACGGTCCGCTTATTCTAGGCACTACATCCGTTATGTATGAAGGTTCGCCCACATATCCAAAGCCTGACAGATGGTGGGAAATGATAGAGAAGTATGCTGTCACGGTTTTCTACACAGCTCCTACTGCAATCAGGATGTTTATGAGGCTTGGTGAGGAATGGCCCCAAAAGCATGATCTCAGCACTTTAAGACTGCTTGGGACTGTTGGCGAGCCAATTAACCCTGAGGCTTGGATCTGGTATTACAAGTACATTGGGAACGAGAAATGCCAGATCATGGACACTTGGTGGCAGACCGAAACTGGTATGCAACTGATGTCTCCTCTGCCAATAACCCCGCTTAAGCCCGGATCAGCCACAAAGCCTTTCCCCGGAGTTGAAGCAGACGTTTACGATCCAGATGGGAACTCGCTGTCCAAGAAAAACGCTGGCGGATTCCTCGTTCTTACGAAACCATGGCCAGCAATGCTCCGAGGCCTGTGGAGGGCTGAGGAGAGGTACATAAACACCTACTGGAGCACCTACAAGGACATATACTTCACCGGCGATGCTGCCAGAATCGACGAAGATGGCTACTTCTGGATCCAGGGAAGGCTTGACGACGTCTTGAATGTTTCAGGTCATAGGATAGGGAATTCTGAGGTTGAATCCGCCTTGGTAAGTCATCCTGCAGTTAGTGAGGCTGCTGTGGTTGGAAAACCCCATGAGATAAAGGGAGAATCTATCGTTGCCTTTGTAGTGTTACGTTCTGGAATAAGTCCCGATGGTAAACTTATGGATAGTCTAAAGGAACATGTAGCAAAGGAAATTGGAAAAATCGCAAGGCCGGATGAAATTTACTTCGTTTCTGATTTGCCTAAGACCAGAAGCGGGAAGATAATGCGTAGAGTTTGCAGGTCTGTGATGCTGGGTAAAGATCCCGGTGACATCTCAACTCTTGCAAATCCTGAGGCTGTTGAGGTCGTTAAGGAAGCGGCAAAATTTGGAGGAGTAACTTCCAAGTAAAATCGCAGACCTTCGAGTTGATAAAAAAATTGATTTTTATTTTTTAAATCTATATAGTAAAAAAGGTGGGAAAAAATGGTGGTTGAAAAGGAAGAAGTGGATGTGTATAGAAGATACTGGAGCCGACTGAAGAAAATTACAGCGATTTGGATGATAGCATGGACGATTCCGGCGATATTTCTTCAGCTTCCAGCAAACGCGCTAAAGCACATAAAAATACTCAATGGAATTCCGTTGCACTGGTTTATGGCTGCTTTTGTTTCGATCATCCTTGGAATATCTCTGATCTTTCTCTACGCATACGTTATGGAAAAGACAGACAGGGAGATTCTGGATAGAGCATAGAATTGGGATTGGATATAGGGTGATAGTATGGGTTATTTAGAAGGTAAAAACGCGGTAATACTCTTTGTTGGACTATATATAGTGGTTGTTGCTGGAATAGCTGCAACTGGTAACGTCTTTGTTGCTTCAGCGGTAGGAGTCTTTGGATCACTATTTCTGTATGTCATCGTCGCAGTGCTTATGAGAACGCAGGTTACGAAGGACTTCTACGTTGCTGGAAGAACGATAGGCTCTATACCAATCGGCTCATCTATAGCATCTAACTGGATGAGCGGAGCATCCTTTGTCAGCATGGCAGGAGCCATTGCCGTGCTTGGATATGACAGCATGCCTTACATAACGGGCTGGACTCTCGGTTACTGTATAGCTGCCTTCATGATAGCACCGTTCATAAGGAGGTCTGAGACCTTCACCGTTCCTGAGTTCGTAGAGACAAGGGCTGCAAACTGGTCTATAGCTAGAGTTATAGCTGTATTGATGCTTTTCATAGTCTCGTTCACGTATCTCGTTGCTCAGCTGGTTGCAACTGGAGTTATAATAGGCAGGTTCTTAGGACTACCTGCCGTTCTTGGAGCTTTTCTTGGATCAGCGATAGTTATACTTTTCGCTGGAACAGGAGGCTGGAGGTCGGTTGTCTGGGTTCAAGTTACCCAGTACTGGATCCTGATAACCGCTTACTGGATAGCTTTCCTTACAGCAGCCTACGTCGCTGGGATATTCAAACCATGGCCACACTTCGGATATGGGGAGTTACTTACTCAGCTCGAGAGCAGGGAGATCTCCTTTGGTTTGAAGGCGTTTACCGAGCCATTTACAAAAACGTTTGGAGGTGGTACGGGAGAGATTAACTGGATTCTCTCAGCGGTATGTTTGATGTTGGGGACTGTTGGCTTACCTCATGTCCTTTCACAGTTCTACCTAGTTAAGGATGTTAAGACTGCAAGATACGGAGTCGGATGGGGATTGACATTCATAGCCTTGCTATATCTAACAGCTCCTGTGTATGCGATTCTGGCAAGATCTGCTTTCTCTTCGGCCTGGGGGATGCCGATCGATCAGGTTAAGCAGCTAGCATGGATTCAGAAATGGTTGCCTACTGGATTAGTCAAGATAACCGATTTGAATGGTGATGGAATACTCCAACCCATTGAGATGTCCTTCCACAAAGATATAGTCGTCGTTGGGATGCCGGATATGTTTGGTTTGCCATGGTTCATCGCAATGATAGTGGCTGTTGGAGGTTTGGCAGCAGCTCTGAGCACAGCTAATGGTTTGCTCATGGTCATGACCGTCGGAGCGACAAGAGACATCTACAAGAGGTTCATAAATCCAAACGTTACAGAGAGAAAAGAGGTCTGGGTTGGTAGGGCGATGCTAATAGTTCTTGCGATAATCTCGGGCTTTGCTGGAGCAAGGGCTCTGATGGATCCAACCTTCTCGAGATACGTCGCATTGCTTGTAGGATGGGCGTTCGTCTTTGCAACAGCATCTTTCACACCTATAATCATTCTGGGGATATTCTGGAAAGGTCTCAATAAATATGGAATAGTTGCCGGAATGATCGCAGGAATGGGCATAGCCTTACCGTACGTTATAGGTGTTGGCTTAATGGGAGTCTCACCGATAATATTTGGCGGCCATAAGATCGGCACTCTTGCCTGGGGTGTTGTTGCGTTCTTCGTCAATCTGATAGTGGCGACTATTGTCTCATTAGCAACGAAGGCTGAAGAGGCAAATCCACCGGAAACGATCGAATTCGTTGAGAAGTTAAAAATTCCAGAGTAAATCTGTGTATAAGTAACGGGTGTCAGATTTCAATTTTTAAAATAATATTTTTTAACAAATGAGGCTGAAAATTGTCATGCAATATGGCTTTGACGAACACAACAGATTTTCCGAGAAACATCTAAAAATTAAAAAATTTCTCAAACGAGAACTAGTGTATGTGCCGCCCGAAACCTCAATTAGAAAGGCAGCAGCAATGATGCATAAAAATAACGTTTCATCAGTTGTTATTATGAAAAATAACGTTCTTCTCGGAATATTGACCGATTCTGACCTCAGACGTCTTATAGCTGAAAATTTTGACTTAAATAAAAGTGTTATGGAATTTTTGAAATTAGATCTGACTGAAAAAAAACCTCTGGTCACTGTTGAATCAAATGAAAGCATTCTGGCTGTACTATCAAAGATGCTTGAAAATAAAATAAAACATACCATCGTTATGGAAAGAGGAAAACCGAAAGGTATCATCACTCTAGGTGATATCGCCTACGATTTGGGACCTTTTTATATGAAATATATCATAAAACTTCAGAGGGCCAAAGACATTGGAGAAATAAAAGAATCTATGAAAGAATTCAAAAATGCTGTAAAAGATCAGGCTTTGAAACTGGTTGCTGAATCAAAAGATGTAAGTCCAGTCTTTTTTTTCGAAGCAATAAGCTATGTTGTAGATTCAGCGGCTAAGAGCTTATCAAGAATTATAGGTGAAATCCCAGATGGGCTGGTATATGCTGCTACTGGAAGTTGGGGAAGGAGAGAGCAGTTTTTGCTTACTGATAGAGATACGCTAGCCATATATGCTTCTGAAAATTCTGAGGACTTGGTGTCTCCCGTTGAAGAAATTGAATTCCATAGCTACATCGAGGATTTGGAGGGTCTTATGGATATTGTGGGCTTTCCTCCATGCCCCCATGGTTATACGGCTAAAAAGTACTTATTCTCGGAAGATTTTTTACAAAATCAAATCATTGAATGGGCTAGAGAACCAGAAACCAATGCTGTTAATATCTCAATAATTGCCGATGCTAGAGCGATTCTTGGAGATTCCACAATTTTGGAAAGAATCAAGAAAACTTTAATAAAAAAATTACACAAAGATAGGTTTTTGATGGCTCATTCATTGATGTATAAGCCTGCGTTAAATGTTTTAGGGCGTATGGTTAAGTCCTTTAACTTCAAGTCAGGGGCCGTAGCACCGATTGAGTATCCTGTAAGGGCTTTGTCTATCATAAATGGAATAACACATCCTCTGAGTACCTATGGGAGAATAAAAGCTCTCGAACAAAAAGACATTTTAAGTCATGAACTCGCCAGTGAACTTCTATATTCCTATAGTCTTATTATGAGGCAGAAAATATCATTGCAGATCAAAGCTAAATCTGAGCTTAATTCATCAGAACTTACTCCAATTGAGCGAAACATGCTAGAAAATGCTTTGAAAACTATAAAAAAGTTTCAGGACTATGTTGAGAGAAATTACGTTTAATCTTTTTTTGATCCTTTATTTTCCTAATTCTGGGGAGATGGTATGAGTTTTCCTCCACTCCATTATCTGTCTAAAATCAAACCTTTTTCATTCCTAACGGAAAAAGAAATTGAAATTCTAATTGATGACATGGAAGTTGCTTTTTACAAAGCGGGTAAGACTATTTTTAAAAAAGGTAAAAAGGTCAATCGACTCTATTTCGTTAGAGAGGGCAAAATTGGACTAATCAGCGATAAAGATTTAATTGAAGTTGTTTTTGAAGATGAGGTTTTCGGAATAGAGGCCTCGCTAAACGGCTTACCGGCAGAATATACAGCAAAAGCCCTGGAAGATTCTGTTTGTTTTGAACTCAAGGCAGAGAGGGTTAAAAAGTTGATCTCAAGAAATGAAAGATTCGGGGAATTTTTTAGAAAAATTTTGTCAAGGAAGTTCCACTCTTTGCTTAAACTGTACGATGAAAATAGGGTGGACAATCTGTATGCGGATTCAGTGATTAACCTAGCTAAAAAATCTCTTGTAGTTATAGCATCTCATGAGAGCATTATGGATGCTGTCAGGTTGATGAACTTGCATAGGGTGGGAAGTGTTGTTGTAGTGGATGGAGGAATGAGACCTCTTGGCATAATCACCCATTCTGACATCGTTAGATTTGTCAACAAAAATATCTCCTTTAGTCTACCGGTAAGGGAAGTTATGTCTTTTCCCGTTGAAGTTGTCGATTCAGAAGCCTCGCTTATGGATGCATATCTGAAATTCGTTTCGAAGGCAATCAATCATCTTCCCGTTGTGGAGGATGGTAGAGTTGTTGGATTGATTTCCTCAAAAGATCTGATATCAAAGATAGAGTCCCACTCTTCTCTGCTTCCCTTATCAAAAAAGATAATCAGATGTAGAGATATAGAGGAATTAGAAAATATATTCGGTGAAGTCGAGGTTTCTGTTATAAACATGATCGAGTCGGGCTTTGATTATTCTTCGATTTCCACTGTTGTCACAAGTTTGGTTGACATGATTCTGAAAAAGATTGCCGAATTCAATAGGATTGAGAGGAAAGAAATCTCAAAGGATTTTGTTTGCGCTCCTTTTGGTGATTTTGGAAGAAGAGAACCCTCGTTTCCCATCAAACTCAGATTTTTCATACTCGTAAGAGATGATTTACAATCACTTCTCAATGGATTTTATGAGGATGTCAGAAGGGTTGGAATTGGGCTTGAGGTTAATCTGTGTCGCAAGGCCGAAGTTGATAGCTTCTTGCATTCCAGTGTAGATGCTTCAAACACCCTCGATTTTCTCGATTCAAGATATCTTCTTGGTGATGGGGGATTGTATGTTAGTTTCAGAGAAGCTGTAAATTCTTACCTAAGTAACGATCTGGCGATCTCATCTTTGAGAAAGCTTTTATCAGAATTAAAGCTCTCCGAATATCACAATAACTCGGTTGAAAATCTGAGTTTTTTTGTGTCTAACTGTGCAAAGTCTCTATCAATTTTGCTGGGAGATAAAACATCTAGGCCCACACCAGAGCGGATAAAACTCCTCTCAGGTGTCATCATCCCGAAAAGCCTTGCAGAAGACCTGAGGGAAGCATATCTTGCCCTTAAAAAGATAGAGCTTAAGATAAAACTAGCAGGAAAAGACAAGTTCGATGACTTGGTGATCAAAAAATCAAGTGGGGTCATCAGGGAGATGGGAGAATGGGTGGAAACGAGCTTTCTGAAGTAGTGCAATCCGACCTCGAAAAAACCGAATTTTGTGTCATCGATCTTGAAACAACGGGTTTGAATCCTAAGAAAGATGAAATCTTAGCTATTGCCATAATCCCAATGATAGGTATGAGAATTCATGCGGGGAAGCACTATTACACCCTCATTAAACCGAAGAAGTTCCGTTACAAATCAATAGAATTTCACGGCATCTGCCCTAGGGACATTTCTCCCGCCCCATCCTTTGAGGAAATTGGCGAAAGGATTTTAGAACTCATTGAGGGAAAAGTTTTGATAGGGTTTGCCACCCTTTTTGATATTGAATTTTTGAAAAAATCTTTTAAAGACAAGATGAAAAAGAAGTTCTCTCCTGAAAGGTACGCTGATATCGCCGAGATTGAGGCGTGGCTTTTAAGGAAGAAGGGAATGGCTATAACCTACAGGCTTGATTTTGACACGATTATGAAAACCTATGGTATCTCAGAGAGTACAAGACACGATGCTCTTAGCGATGCATACATCACAGCCAGAATTTTTCAGAAACAGATTTCTAAGTTAATAGAATACAATGCAACGATATTTGATCTGGTTAGGGTTGGAAGAAGACTCTTTTACTTTTGATTAGAGATGGTCCCTCTGTTGAATCCTGTTGAGTCCTATTGAACTCCTATTGAACTCCTATTGAACCCCTATTGAACCTTCTCCCACTTATAAAGCTCGACTATGTCTGCTAGTGTTCTCCCTTTATCTTCAATTTCTCCTCTGATCCTTTCTTCATGTTTTTTAACTTCCATCGCCCTCCTTGCAATCTCGTAGGCTCGCTGCTTTGGTATAACCATGACTCCATTATCATCTGCCACAATCCAATCTCCTGGGTTAACCTCAATACTACCACAGTAAATCCTGACATTTATCTCGCCAAAACCCTTTGGCTCCCCAGCGTTTGGTACTTCTCTTTTCGCAAAAAGTGGGTAGCCAAGTTCGCGTATATCATCAACGTCTCTTACAGCTCCATCGATTATCACGCCCTCGATTCCCTTGTTAATGCAGCTTCTTGTTGCAAGCTCCCCCCAGACTGCAGTCGTGTCTCCAGAGCACTTGATCACAAGAACATCTCCCTTTCCAGCAACATCTATGGCCTCCACAGTCTTTGCCCAGTCACCATCCATCGTGCTAACTGTCACGGCTTTTCCAACGATTTTTTTCCCCCGGTTAATGGGATATACTCCCATCATCGCTTTTGCCCTATGCATGGCATCGCTTATGTTTGGAGTCGAAACCTGATTGAAAAGATCCCTAATTTCATCTTCTATGCTTTTTCTTTTCACCTCAGCAATCTCAGCTTTCTGCCATGCTTCATCGATGGCCTTTCTAACCTTCAAGGCTGACTCTGTGACATTCCTTGATTTTACTATGTTACTTCCGACTATGACGATTCTTGCACCCTTTGAAACACAAATTGCTGCCTTTTCAGCGTTTAAGCCACCCGCCCCAGCAACAGGAATGTTAACAACCTTTACCATCTCTTCGAGGAGTTCAAGTGGATCCATACCCATCATCTGCTGATCTATCCCGATATGGCAGTTAATGTAATCTACACCTATCTCCTCGAGCTCTTTTGCCCTTGAAATCGGATCTGGGACATTTATTACATCGACCATGACTTCTGATCCGTATTTTCTTGCAGCTCTTATCGCTTCTTCGATTGTTGGATTGTCACTGACAGCCAGAATTATTACAACATCAGCACCACTTTTGGCAGCCATCTCTACTTCAATGGCTCCGGTATCTATTGTTTTCATGTCCGCAACGATCTTGTAGTCTCGGAATCTTTTCTTTAGTTCTCGAACGGCATTCATCCCTTCGCTCTTTATAAGAGGAGTTCCAACTTCCAGCCAGTCAGCTCCACCCTCAACAGCCTCTCCGGCAATTTCAATGGCTCTTTTTAACTCGAGGAGATCTAATGCAACCTGGAGAATTGGTTTACCAGATTTATTAGAATTTTTATCCATGACTGAAATTTTCCTAATGGTAATAAATCTTTTCCATTTCAAACTCTAAAAGAGAAATGCCCTTGCGAAAACGTAACCTAAAACCATAGCTACAAAGGGAGTGATAACCCAACTTAGGAATATTCTCTTTAAAAAGGGAGATTTAGCAGTTTTTGTGCTTTTAAGCATCCCAACACCTAAAATAGCACCTATCACACAGTAGGTTGTTGAAACAGGCATACCCAACGTTGTAAAGAGTAAAACGCTAAGTCCTGCTCCAAACTGAGCTGCAAAGCCAGAAAATGGATCAAGGGCTGTAATTCCCTTTCCAATCGTCTCCACAACCCTTCCACTTAGGAGAAAAGCTCCTATCCACAGGAGAATTGAACCCATAAAAGCAGCTTGTAAAGGTGTAAGCAATCCGAAATAAACAACAGGCCCTAGGGCGGTTGCAAGTTCATTGGCTCCCGTATTGTAGGCTATAACACTTCCACTGAGCAGAAGGAGATATCTTATACACCTTTCTGCTTTTAACGGAGGTATTTTTGAAATCCCGATTATCAAAACTCTGTACACAAAAATCGAAAGAAAGAATGCTCCGATAGGAGATATTATCCATGATTCGACAATTTTCATAAGTGTATCTACATCGATAGAAACTCCGAAAGCTAACCCAGAGCCTACAAGACTGCTGACTATTGCCTGATGACTTGAAACCGGAACCTTTTTCCAGTTTGAAAGGACTATCGCAAGTGAAGATATTATCAGTGATATGCCTATTATCTCGATCCGGAGAGAAACCAGATCCTTCCCGACAGTTTTCATCACGCTGTGTCCTTGCAACACCATCCCTAAAAAAACAAGGAAGACCAGGAGGTATATCGCCCTTCTAAAACTTACTATTCCACAACCTATGGAGATCCCGTAAGAATTCGAAGAGTCATTTGAACCTATGCTGAATGATATGAAAGCTGCAGCAATTAAAGGAATTACTTCAAAAATGATCTATCCCCCTATCTTAAGCTAACATTTAGTATTTGAATCACATCAGCGGCATCCTCGATCTTGTCACTGATATTAACGAGATTATCCAGAAAGTTTGAAAGAATATATCCTTCCCAGAAAGATTTGATGTCAATTTGTACCATTTTTGAATGGATTTCTCTCTTAAGACCATCGATCTCCTGCTCCTTTGCCCTTAGCTTGATGGTTTTATCAGAAAGATCTGCCTCTTTTTCCAGTGAGTCAAATGCATGGTAAAGATAATCCACCATCTTGCAGTTTATTTCAGCAATCCTGAGACAAAGGTCTCTTATCTCAGGATTTATATTGGACATCATGTTGAAATAAACGGATGTGTCCTCGATGAGATCTATGCTCTCATCAACAAGCTCAGCAAATCTGTAAAATTCAGCCCTAACAGCGGGTAAAAAAGCACCCTCATAGAGTCTTAATGCAATTTCTCTTCTTATTATATCGCCTGTTCTCTCAAGTTCACATATATCATAACTCAAGGAAGGGTCGTCAGCTTCTATTGCAATTTTCAGAGTTTCTGCAGCCTCACTGAGTATTTCGATATGTTCTCTAATAAGATCGAGTATCTCTTTCTCTTTTTCTCCACCAACCAGAATTTTTCTGATCCCTTTGAACATAACACCCACCTGACTCCTAAAAATTCAGCTAATTCAATTACCAATCAAACATAAATACTATCGGTGGAGGATAAAAAGATTGTGAGTCAATAGGGGGTTTAGTATGGTTTACGTTTTGTCTATGTGGTTTATATGGTTTAATTGGATGGTTGAGTGAGTCAGGTTAGGGTTTATGGAGATAAACGGAAGGAAGGTTTGAATGGTATGATATCTGACATTTTTATAAGTCCTGGTGAATGCTCTACTACAGTTTCAGCAAGATTTACAACGACAGCTGCCGTTCCAAGATCACCTTTGGTGCCAGTGCTTCTCCATTTTACTTCGTTATCTCCTTGAATGTATACTTCTTCGTATTCTTCTGAACCGGCAATCGAATGGAACTCTACTCTAATTTTCTCCTTTCCATCTTTCAAAGCAACTCCCCATCCTTTCATACCAGCAACTTTTCCCTCTTCAATCGGACTTTCTTTTGTAGCCAAAACGATTTCCTGTCCCTCAATTATCCTATCCGGGTTGAGTTTCATTGCCTCACATATAAGAGCAACGGACTCTCCATAACCAACATGTCCCGTTAGTTTACCTTCTCTAAGCAACTTTTCTATCTCGAACTTATCCTTTCCTATCCCTACCTTGTGCTGAAAAGATTCCCTCCTTTTTAGTGCATCTATACATCTAACTGCTTTAATCGAATCTATATCTATGGAAGTTGCTGAAAGAGTAATAATCAAAGAGTCAAGCAGAAAACCGGGATTTATTCCAGAGCCAAGAACTGTTTTGCCATTTTCCTTGGCGATAAAATCCAGTTTTTTGGTCAATTCCGGATACCTGAATGCCGGGAAGCTAAGCGTCTCACATGTGCTGATAACATTGAAACCTCTGTTAAGACATTCAACAATCTGTGGAAAGATTTTGTCTAAGAATGAGCCAGTTGATAGAAAGATAATATCTCCTCTAAAATCCAGTGTTGCTTTGATTGGAGCATTTGAGTCAATTCCAAAATCATTTAATCTCTTCCCAGTAATCTCCGGATTTACATCTACCGCACCAACAACGTTTATGCCTTTTTTCAAGCAGCATCCTGCGATTAATCTACCTATAGGACCAAAACCATAGATTACAGCATCCATTAAATCGCTAGCATGAATGCGGTTTTTAAATTTTTACAGTTACAATTTGAGTTTTAGCGTTTCCAACTTAATCGATGTCATAAAATCAAAAACCAAAATTTAAAAAATACTTGTATCCAAGCAGTTTCATGCTTAACGGAATAAAAGTTATAGAAATCGCACCTTTCTATCCCGGCCCGTTTTGCACTCAAATCTTAGCTGAACATGGCGCTGAGGTAACCAAAGTCGAGCCACCGAGTGGAGATCCAATGAGATTCAACGAAGAGATGTTTGCTGCGATAAATAGGAATAAAAAGAGCGTTGTTTTGAATTTGAAAGAAGAAAAAGACGTTAAGGCTTTTTTTGACCTCGCAAAAAAATCAGATGTTATTGTTGAGGGTTTTAGGCCGGGTGTTGCAAAAAAACTTGGAATTGATTATGAATCAGTAAGAAAGGTGAATGAGAAGATTATATACTGCTCGATATCCGGATTCGGCCAGAATTCCGAGTTTTCTGACATTCCTGTTCATGATATCAACATTCTATCGATGAATGGAATATGCGGAATAACCGGTTTGAAAACTAGCAAGCCTACAGACCCCAACGTTCAACTATCAGACTTCTCATCAGCGATATTCGCGACCATAGCTATATTAATGGCGATAATCAAAAGAGAGAGAACTGGTGAGGGAGAATACATAGATGTAAGCATGTACGATTCCTCCTTTGCTGCAATACCCCTGCACACTTCCAGATATCTCAACAGTGGCAAAGATCTTGAAGATTTTATCTTAAATCCTGGATATGATATCTACAAAACGAAGGATGGGTTCGTCTCTCTGGGAATGCTTGACGAACCCCACTTTTGGAAAAACCTATGTGTTGCCCTTAAGCTTGAGAAGTATATTAATCTGAGCTATGATGAGAGGATCAGAGGATATTCCGAGATAAGAGGTGAAATTGAGAAAAGAATATCTAAGTACTCTAGCAGAGAAATATTCGAGCTTTTCAGAAAGTCAAATCTGCCATTCGGAGTAGTTAAGGATGTTCTTGAAGGATCCAAGCTCTGCGAAAAAAGAGGATTTCTTGCCAAGAGTTATTACGGAAAAGAATATACTGTTGTAACATTCCCAGTTGTTTACAAGGGGATGAAACTTAGAAGAGATGGTAAGGCTCCTAAGATTGGAGAAAATAACGATCTGATTAAGGGGTGAAAGATTGTTTGATCTAGTCTTTGGTGGTGGTAAATACGGGATGGAGGCTGTAGAGTATCTTTTATCGAGAAAAAGAAATTTTGTAGTTCTCGATATCGATTCGAAGTGCTTGGTTGCAAAGAATTACGATCTGACCAGGATCAACATTAAAGACATTGAGAAGTTGAGATTTAGGGATGAAAAAGATTATTTCGAGGGTTACTTTATAGAGGGAGGGATATTTGAGGCTTTGAAAGTAATAGAGCTACTGAAACCAGAACATATTTTTCCCACAGCCCCCATTCATCTTTCAGCTGCACTAATTCAGGAAAAATTCAAGCTTAGTCCATGGTTTGAGGGAGTGGACAGAGTACTTCCTGGACTTCCGTCGAAAATAATCGTTAGTGCTGGAAGGGGGAGTGTTGTTGTGACTTACAATAGAGACTATGAATGTCAGCCCAACTGCAACGCTCCAGAAAGATGCCCCGTTACTGGGATTTTAAAGCCTGCTCCAATGTATAGGCTGCTGGAATTTGCAGCTCCTAATGGTTTTATCCTTCAGAGCCACCAGCTTAGGCCTGGGATTGGTGCTTTAAAGGGAAATGAATTAGAGTTACTTGTTAAATGGGCACTTGGGAAGAAAGAGCTAATAATTGGAACCGCATGTAAATGCCATGGTGTTATTACCGCATTGAAAAAATTGTAGATTACATGATTGTGAAATTATTGGATAACATCAAGAAAATTTCTCGATTTTAGAAAAAAATTAATATTCTCTCTACCATACTTGATGAAAGTGGGAACAAAATGTGATTTCTGCGGAAAGGAAGAATACCTACCCTTTGAATGCCGGTATTGTGGGGGTAAATTCTGTGCCGAACATAGGCTTCCTGAAGCCCATAACTGTGAGGGAATAATTACCGATGAATACTGGAATGTACCGGTAAAGGTGAAGAAAAAACCCAAGGTTAAGATTCCAGTTGGTGAGAGTGAGCGAATTAAACCTAAAATTAGACCTAAAATCAAACCTAAAATAAAATTCAACATCGCAACCTATGGATACAACAACATTTTTCTGGGGATAATTACGTTAGTGTTTTTTATCAGCCTGATTTTTCGATCATCTTTTTACATCTTTGCTTTATTCCCAGATAGGTTTATAGAAATGCCTTGGCAGCTCATCACGAGTATATTTTTCCATATGGATTTTGGTCATTATCTTGTTAATGCGATTGTACTCCTGTTCTTCGGAGGAGAATTAGAAAGGAGAGTTGGAGGCAAAAACTACCTAAAGATATTTCTTCTCTCTGGTTTAGCTGGAAATATAGGATATTTAGCTTTTGCATTTCTCACAGGCAGCTCAAGCGGAGCTCTTGGTGCTTCAGGGGCGATCTATGGAGTGATGGGGACACTCGCCATAATTGCTCCGGAAATTAGGGTTTTATTCTTTTTCTTCATCCCGATGAGCATCAGGGTAGCTTTGCTAATTTTTGCAGCCTATGATCTTTTCATGCTTCCTTTGAGCAATGTAACGGGTGTTGCCCATGCAGCCCACCTTGCAGGGCTTGTTATTGGGCTGTACTATGGGAAAAAACTTAAAGTTCTAAGAAAAAGATGGCCTTGGTGATCTAAACTTCAAATGGTGATCGGTTAAATGGCAAATAAAAGAAATCCAAGAAATCTGGATAGGCCAGTGAGCTTCTGGTTAAATAAAGAACTCTTCTGGGAGAAAAACAGGGTCGAAGACTGTGTCACCATAATTTTAAGAACGAAGGGTTGTCATTGGTATGAAAAAGCCGGTTGCATTATGTGTGGGTACAATGTAGAATCAGATAAGCATATTACTCAGCAAAATGTGCTAAATCAACTTGATTTTGTAAGAAAAGAGCTAGAAAAGTTCAATAAATTCCCAAAAATAGTCAAGGTTTTCACTTCCGGCAGTTTCTTTGATTCGTCTGAGTTATCTAATGAGACAAGATCTGAATTCTATGTTTTTGTTGAGGAAATAGGGGCAGAGAAACTTATAGTTGAAAGCAGACCAGAATTCGTGAAAAATGCTAAAGAAGTTTTTGGAAGGGATTTTATCTTAGAAGTGGGAGTAGGACTTGAAAGTGCAAATGACTTCATCAGAAATAAAATAATCAACAAGGGATTTACCTTTGAGAGTTTCAGTGAAGCATCGAGATTCTTGAAAGATAATGGTTTCAGTGTAAAGGTATATCTCTTGCTAAAACCACCTTTCATTTCTGAGAGTGAAGCGATACATGATGCGGTCGCCTCCTCAAAGATTTTGATTGAGAGAGGTTTGGCTGATTTAATATCTCTAAATCTGATGAATATTCAGTCCGGTACTGAGGTAGAAAGGCTTTGGAGAAGAGGATTTTATCGTCCTCCATGGCTCTGGAGCGCTGCTAAGGTTCTTAAAGAGGTCAAAGAAATGAACGGACTGATTATCTCTGATCCTGTCGCTGCTGGAAAAAGAAGAGGACCATGCAACTGCGGAAAGTGCGATAATAAGTTTGCTGAGGGCATCAAAAGGTTTTCACTCTCACAGAATTCGAGAGAATTGAATGTTCGGTGCGAATGCAAAGAATGGTGGGAGGATTATCTTCTGGCAGAAGAGATTTCAAGGCTTCCTGTGACGTTCAGAGGCAGGAGTTGAGAGAGACTATAAATGAAACTCATGTGGCAAACATCATTCTCAACGAATCTCTCAATCCTGGAGCCAATCCGAGAACGATGAGGATGAATTTTATGAAGTTCTTAAAATTCTCCTCCTCTTCAGTCGAATCCAATATATACAGAACGGGCACAAACACAGCTATTTTTGCCACCACCATAATCCATGGACCGGCAACATTGATCAGAAACCTTGGCAAAACATGCAGTTCCCAGTAACCGAGGAACTGAATTCCTAAGAAAGTTGCAAATCCATCAATCATGTGGGAAAAGAAAACGAGTTTGCTCAAACGGTTGTTCATTGCTGGATAGACTCTCTCGAAAATGAATTGATACGCAATGGTAAATATTGCTGCAAAAAAGATTACTGCTGGGAAAAGCCAGCCGTTAATTACTTCAAGATTACTAAAGAGTATTCCAAGGCATAAAATGGAGAGAAAAAGACCGGTGGCTCCATAATATTTCCAGTAATCCTCCCCCTTCATTTTTATAGAGATTATAAGAGTCGGGAAGGCTATTAGAAAGATAAGAATATAAATAAAAGGAGTCATGAAAAGGTAAGAAACTGGTGGCTCAAGAAAGCCAGCGTCTTCAATCACCCTTGCTGAGGAACCGAGAAGGACAAATGGAAGGTTTCCTATAACAAAATTAAAATCAAAGCTTATGTACTTCCTTAGGAACCTATATAGAAGGATAACGACGATTATTAGTATGATTGCAAAGGTAATCGTATTCACTATGTTGTATCCCTGCTTATAAACTAAAGAATCAATATAATATTTTTTTATAAAATCATAAATCTGACTCATGGTTATCCCCTTCTTGAGCAATTTAAAAACTTTACTTTGTTGTTTAAAAAATCGATAATGTTTTTTACTTCCACTTTGAATTATGTCCATGGAGACACTAATTCTTACTCAAAAGGAAGTTAAGACTCTTTTAACAATGGAGGATGCTTTAAAAGCCGTTGAACATGCGTTTGAAATGCATGGGTTTAATGCTGTCCAAATGCCAGCAAAAATATACCTCGAATTTGAAAAAGGAGATCTTAGAGCAATGCCTGCATACCTTGACGGAAAAGCTGGAGTAAAGTGGGTAAATTCTCATCCTGAAAACAGCAAAGTTGGTTTGCCAACCGTAATGGCTTTGTTGATCTATAACGATCCGGAAACAGGTTTTCCGCTTGCTGTTATGGATGCCACCCATATAACCAACATGAGAACAGGGGCTGCAGGGGGTATTGCATCAAAATATCTTGCCAAACCAAACAGCAAAGTTCTTGGATTCGTTGGCTGCGGTACGCAAGCGTACACGCAGTTGGTAGCCCACAAAGAACTCTTTGACATAAAGAAGGTAAAATGCTTTGATATCAGTAAGGAGAAATCAAGTAGATTTGTCGAATTTTGTGAGGAAGAAGGTATACATGCAGAGTTTATGGAGATTGAAGAAGTTTGCAACTGTGATATTCTCATCACCACAACGCCTTCGAGAAAACCCATTGTAAAAAAGGAATGGATAGTTGAAGGCACCCATATAAATGCAATTGGAGCAGACGCTCCAGGGAAACAGGAACTCGACTCTGAGATTATAAAAGATGCAAGAGTTTTTGTCGATGACAGAGTTCAGGCTTTCCATAGTGGAGAAGTTAACGTACCCCTCTCTAAAGGTATAATAAAACCAGAAGATATCGTTGGTACCTTGGGTGAAGTCATCACAGGAAGAATAAAAGGAAGACAAGGAGATGAGATTACCGTTTTTGATTCTACTGGATTAGCAATCCAAGATATAGCTACTGCAAGTATAGTTTTCCAGCGAGCAACAGAGAAAAAAATTGGTACCAAAATAAGTTTCTTCTGATAGTTTATGGATTCGATTTGGCAAGATCATGAAATGATTGGAATTGAAAGTCCAGAATAAATCTAGAGAAGTTCTAAAAAATTTTGATTCACAACTTCAATCCAGATTTTTTGTAATTTGAAATGGAATAAATTTTTGTAAAAGTTTTTGTGATAAAACACAAACCCGATATATTAAAATAGATAAGCTTTAAATGACTTCTAAACTCGAAGGAGGTTAGTAAAATGGCGAGATATCAATGCTCTGTCTGTGGGTATGTGTATGATGAGAATGAAGGAGATCCTGAGAGTGATGTTCCACCTGGGACGAAGTGGGAGGACTTGCCTGACGATTGGGTCTGTCCTGTTTGTGGAGCCTCAAAAGAAGAATTTGAAGAATTAGATTGATAGGTCAATATAAATCTTAAATTTTTTATCAAAATAAAATCAAAATAAAATTTTTAGAGATAATTAAAAGTAATATAAATGAATCACCTTGGAGAGAAATTTCTTAGAAAAGTAGATCTGTCTGATCAATTAGACATAAAAATCAATTAGAAATAGGCTAAAAAGAGAAATCCGAATAGAACTTGGGAAGAAGTACAAAGCAAAAATCACAAATTTTAATTACACAAATTGCATACATTCTTTGATATTTTTAAAGTCGGTTTCTGGAGGTGGAAAATTGAAAATTGGATTTGTCGGAGCAGGAAGAATAGGCTCAACTTCTGCTTTTACTTGTTTGCAACATCTGGATGTAGAGGAGATGGCAATTGTTGATATAATTGAAGATCTTGCTGTTGGTGAGGCTATGGATCTCTCGCATGCTGCCGCTGGATTAGACAAATATCCTGAGATTAAAGGTGGATCGGATTATTCTCTACTCAAGGAGAGCGATATTATTGTTGTAAGTGCTGGACTTGCAAGAAAGCCGGGAATGACTAGGCTAGATCTTGCAACGAAAAATGCGGGAATTATTAAAGATATCGCTAAAAATATCATGGCAAATTCACCGGAGAGCAAGATCTTGGTTGTAACAAATCCTATGGATGTCATGAACTACATAATGTGGAAAGAGACTGGGAAGCCGAGAAATGAGGTTTTTGGGATGGGAAACCTTCTCGATTCATCAAGATTTAAGGAGAGACTTCATACTCATGGAGCGAGGAACATCAGAAAAGCGTACATTATCGGGGAACATGGCGATAGCATGTTCCCGGCTAAAAGTCTTGCCGACTTCGACAATGAGGTTGACTGGAAAAAGGTAGAGGAGGAGACCAGGTTCATCGCTGCAGAGGTAATAAAAAGAAAGGGAGCCACTATATATGGGCCTGCAGTCTGCATTTACCAGATGGTCAAAGCTGTGGTTAAAGATACGAAAGAGGAAATCCCGACAAGCGTTGTTCTCGATGGAGAGTATGGGATAAAGAACGTAGCTTTAGGTGTTCCCGTTTTGCTTGGAAAGAATGGTGTTGAAAAGATAGTTGAGCACGATTTGACACCTGAAGAGATCGAGGGCTTAAAGAATTCTGCAAGGATCCTCAGAGGAAGATTAGAAGAGCTTGGATACTAATACAAAGTCATCTAGGTTTCTATTTACATAATAAATTTTTAGATTACATGAGAAAAAGTGAAGTTATCGTTTTGGGGATAATTCTCCTCTCTTTCACTGTAAGCATCTATTTTTATCCCAAAATGCCAGAAAGGATGGCAGCGCACTGGAACGCTCAGGGAGAGGTAAATGGGTATATGGGGAATTCTGGGGGTTGTTTCTGATACCCTTTACACTTACTGGATTTGCCTTGATTTTCTTCGCCATCCCAAAAATAGACCCGTTGAAAGAGAACATCGAAGAGTTCAGAAGGTACTATGATGGGTTTGTAGTTCTGTTCTTACTCTACATGCTTTTGTTTCATTTTCAAATCATTCTATGGAATATCAGGATAGAGATCTCCCCAAATGAAACCCTGCCAATCATGTTGGGAATTCTGTTTTTCTATGTTGGTGTTCTTTGTGAAAAGGCAAAAAGAAACTGGTTTATCGGAATCAGGACACCGTGGACGTTGAGCAGTGAAAGAGTGTGGGAAAAGACCCACAGAATTGGTGGAAAGCTGTTCAAAATTGCTGGAGTAATCTCATTTGCCGGAGTGCTTTTTCAGAGCTATTCGTTACTCTTCATTCTCGTTCCAGTATTTTCGGTCGCTGCTTATACCATTGTTTATTCTTACGTCGAATACAGAAAAGAAGAGAGAGTTAGGAGAGGGTTAGGAAGGATAAATGCCAAGCACTAAGAGATCAAATTCCAGATCCAACGATCAATAAACGTACGCGTCAACAACCACATGAACCACACCAGGCGAGTAGTTTTTCACCTTTCTGAGGTTTAAAATTTTAATTTCTTTACTCAGCTGTGATGCTGCATCCTTCAGCCTCCTTACAGGCCTGTCCTTCACCGCAAGCGGTACCGCTTCATGATAGTGTATGAAACCCTCGTTCTTCAATGCTCTTATCGCCACTTCAATAAACTCATGGCAGTTTATGTGGCCCATGAGAACCCTGTCCGCAACTCCCTCAGGAGTAACGAATTTCGAATCCCCGAGAATTGGGATGATGTTTGTAACTTCATTCAGCCTCATGTTTTCCAGCAAGTAGTGATAGGATTCAGGATTTATCTCGATGGCATAGATTTTTCTGGCCCTGGAGTGCTTTGCAATCGGGATTGAAAAGTAGCCTACCCCCGCAAACATATCAACTACAACCTCACCTTCCTCGATCATCCCAGCAACCCTCATCTTCTCATACTGGTTCCCCGGACTGAACATAACCTTCTTAACATCGAACTTGAAATAACAACCATTTTCCAGTTTAGTCGTTTCGGTTGCCCTTGGATCTCCGGCTAGAAACTCCAGAGTGGGTCTTCTCAAAGCACCTTCTTTCCCGAGATCTCTCCAAACCGACCTGCATTTGGGATGGATTCTCAAAAGCGCCTCCCCGATCTCTTTTGAATAGGAGGAAACCTCGTTGGAGATCTTTACGAGAATTATATCGCCCAGGATTTTGTATGACCTCGGTATATAATTTTGGAGATCGGAGGGTATTTTATTCTTCAAAACTTCATAGATACTCTTTTCCCTTATAAAAATGGGATTTTCCTGTTCTATTAGCTCGAAGTCTTTAAATTTATCTTCAAATCCTTCTAGGATGGGAATTATAACATAATCACCTTCCGTGGTTATCAATCTATCCCTATCTTTAGCACCAATTGATTCGGCCCTCTTTCTGATCTCGTCGGCCTTACTTTTTGGAACTTTTATTGCAAGAAACGTCATTTCCAATCAAAATCTGGAAAGATGTAGGGTCTCCCTTTGTCTTCAAAGTAGAGTACCCTGTCACCTATGGAATAATCTGTCTTTTTCTCAATCTGAACAACTTCCTGAGTAGATGGGTTCAAGACCTCTACAACACTCCCGTCAACATTAACGACAAAGGTCTTTTTGATGTTCTCTCTCTTTACGATTACCTTAGGATTTTTCAGAACACGGCTTTTACCAGCCAAGTCTACTCCTTTTCCCTTAACAGCATTTGTGACAAGTAGAATTTTTGCTCCATCTTTCACTATATCTCCCACTCTATACTCTTTAAAGCGAATAGAATAGGTTGTTCGATAGATTTCCCTTCCATCCTTTCTCCCCGACAATTTCTTACTTTCGGTGACCTTTCCCCCGAGTTCCTCCTCGATCTTTCTCGCAATTTTTTTGGCCAAATTTCTGTCACCTATATAATAGTCTATCCCCTCTCTTTTTTCTACGATTTTAGACACAAACGCTGTTGGATAATCAGCATTCTCTATGCTCTCATCGATAAGCTTTTTTGCTCTCTCGATCTCATCTTCTTCGATATCTCTATTTTCTGCTCTGAGCTGGATGATGGATTCGAAGTAACCGCCGTAAAGTCTACTGCATCTCTCACAAACCTCAAACTTTTGTCTTAGCTCGAAATGAAGTTCGTAGGTAAGCTTCTTCCCTCTGAATTCTCCCCCAATTTGGACAGCCCCATTGTTTTCACTAAGGTTTTCGATCTCAAAACTGTTAATTTTGAATTCAGGATCATGGGTGAAGTTTTTTAAGATAGTATCCATTAAAGCTGCTTCCTTATCAATCCATCCCCTTGAATAAGCTTTTCCGCACTTCGGACATACCTTTATTTCGATGTAGGGATGAAACTCGTAAATACTATATCTTTCCAGATAGCATTTTGGACAGATTTCATGGGTTGTTTCTGTTCCGCAGATCGCACATCTTCTCATCGATAATGAGATGTGGGAGCGGATATTTTAGTTTTAAGTTTAACCAATTTAAAACACCTGTCATCAATTTTCTAAATATTTCATTTTTTAACCATCCAATCGAAAAGAACCAATCGAAAAGAAGCTTCTCGAATCGCTCTATAGATGCAAATTTCATAACCTTAATAAACTTGAGGTAAAATTCCTTTTGATGATAGCTAACGCAGAGAAGAACGCTTTGTTTCTATGCATGCAATGTGGGACATGTTCTGCCAGCTGTGTATCAAAATCATCTTTCAATCTGAGAAAACTCGTTTTTGAAAGTTTCCTGAAAGACAAAGAATTGAGGTATCAGGATCTTTGGGATTGCACGACATGTTACAACTGTCAGTCCAGATGCCCTCGTGGTATACCTTTGACGGATTTGATCGTAAGCTCGAGGAAAGAATATATTGAAGAGGGCTTTATTCCGTCTGAAATTAGAGATTATCTAGACTCAATCCAGAAATTTCGGAATCCGTTCGATCAGCCAAAGTATAAAAGAATTGAATGGGCTTCAGATTTAGATTTAAAAATCTTGAATGGTGAAGCGGAGTTCGAGTGGCTCTGGTTCGTTGGGTGCTTCAGCCATGATACAAGAGCACAGGAAGTGGCTAAGAAAACGGCTAAGATTTTCAATGAAATTGGTCTTAACTTTGCAGTTCTAGGAAACAAGGAAGGTTGTTGTGGAAACGATGCACTGGCTTTGGGAGAAGAAGGACTTTTTGAGCTTTTAAAGGAAGAAAATGAGTCAATTTTTGAGGAATACGGGGTAAAAAAGCTGGTTACTCCATCCCCTCACTGTTACAATACCTTTAAAAATTACTATGAGGTTGAGACTTTCTTCACTCTTGAAATAATCTACAGAGCGATAGAGAATGACATGCTTGAATTCAAGTACGATGTCGAGGCGAGAGTTACATACCACGATCCATGCTATCTTGGAAGGTATAACGGCATTTACGATATCCCGAGGGAAGTACTTAAATCGATCTACAACATAAATTTAGTCGAGATGAGAAGGATAAAGGAGAACAGCTTTTGCTGTGGAGGTGGCAGTGCAAACTTTATGAGAGAAGGCAGTAGAGCAAATGTTTCAAGAGCCAGAGAAGCTGTGCAAACCGATGCAGACATCCTGGCTGTATCTTGCCCGATATGCCTAAACATGCTTGAAGATGGTGTCAAGTCTATTGATGCTGATATTAGGGTCATGGATATTGTTGAAATCGTACATTTGGCTATGTTTGGAGAATAAATAACATCGGTTATTTAGGGAAAAAATGAATAAGGAGAAATGATAAGGATAGGACTGGGTATAGGGACATGGAAGTTGAGATCGTTTTAACATCCCACAGGGTTGAATTCCTGCCAATGTTGAGAGACGAGGCTATATCTGCCGAGATAATCATTTTAGAAGAGCCCACAAATGAGAATCTTTACAAATTGTTTAGAAATGAGATTACACCTGAAGAGTACGTTAGAGGCTTAGATACTTCGTTCCCCCTTTACACCTATTTTCTTTCAGACCTTCTGAAGAATCTTCACCAAATGGGAAAGAGAATCTACCAGATCGAGCCTTATCTAGAGACAATTCAAAAGATTCAGAGATCGATTGAAAATGGAACGTTTTCCGATGTAATAAAAGACGTGGAAACTGAAAAAATAAGATTGATAGAGAAAAAAGCATTTGGTGCTTTTATTGATTATCAAGAAGCGTTCATTTCAGGCGATTTTGAAGAACTTATTGAGAAAACAATAGAATTCTCGAAGGCAGATGCGGAGAGATTTAAGTTCAGAGATTCGATGAGGTTCAGGAAAATTGTTGATTTTATCGAAAGTCTGAGAAAGAAAGAAGACGATCCAGCTTTGAAGCTCATAATCGAGGCTGGTTCCATTCATACTTCTCTTCCCGACTCTCTGGAAAAGGTGCTCGAGACAGATTACGTAAGCTCAATAAATCTAAAAGAGGAGGCTGCAAAGAAAATAGGAGTTGAATTCATGAATAATCCTGGAACAAGGCTTACAGAGGTTTTTATTAAGGGAAAACAGATTGGAGAGAGTGAACTTAAGACACTTGCAGCAAGAAGTCTGGTTTACATTTCGAAAATCAGTCCCGAAGAAATGTTTCCCGAGGGTAAAAACAAATTCCCTCATCTTATGGAAGAACTAAGAGTGACCGAAGAAGTCGAAAAAATGGACTATAACGCTTGTAGAGAGGAATTTCAGAGGATATGGAGAAAGAAATACAGATCCTGATAGACCCGATATTATTTCCACATTATTCCTATGGGGGTTCCTTTTTTAAATCTTCACACCTTACTTAACTCATGAAAAAAGGGATTGCAGTACCCTCTTCAGCCTTGATAAATGAGACTGATGAAAAGATCAAAGCATACAAAATTTGGCAGATTGCCAGAGCTGCGGCTATTTTCAGAGTTGAAAGGATTTACATATATCATGATCCAAGGAAAAATGAGGCCGATTACATCAAAGATGTACTCGAATATCTTGAGGTTCCGCAGTATCTTAGAAAATATCTAATACCGATAAAGCAATCCTTGAGGTTCGCTGGTTTACTTCCACCTCTCTCCATTCCCAGCCATCGTCCGAAACATTTAAAAGTCGGTGAGTTGAGGGAGGGAGTCGTAAGAAAGGTTGGTCCTGACGGAACGTCATGGGTTGATATTGGCTTAGATGCCCTGGCCGCCATAAAGGCTTCAAAGCCCATGGGGGCCCGCGTTACCGTCAGGGTCTGTTCGAAGAAACCGTTGGTGGTTGAGGAAAGCAAACCCGAGGAGTACTGGGGATATAAGGTAAAAAAGGCCAGATTGAAAGACCTGCTCGAGGAAAGCGTTGTGCTTTCCAGGAAAGGTGAGAAGGTATCTTTCCAGAATAAGGGGAAACTTTGCAAATCCGTACTCCTCTTCGGAAGCCCCGTTGAAGGGGTGATGGAAATAGCGGAAAGACTTGGTATAAAAATCCCCGATAACATCCCGATCATCAACACGATACCCGATCAAGGAACGGAAACCGTGAGGTTGGAGGAGGCGATAATTTCCACCCTCGCTGTAATGAATGTAATCTGTGAAAGGTGATGAGAGATGAAAGAACACAGGCCAAGAAGAGGCTCAATGGCGTATTCCCCAAGAAAAAGAGCGAAGAGTATTGTGCCAAGGATAAGGGCTTGGCCCGAACTCAGCGAAGCAAAGGTACTTGGGTTTGCCGGCTATAAGGCTGGTATGACCCATGTTGTGATGATAGATGATAGAAAAAATTCCCCAACCTATGGAGAAGAAATCGTTATGCCAGTAACTGTAATCGAATCTCCACCCCTTAAAGTAGCGGGTGTGAGAGCTTACAGAAAGACACCCTACGGGTTTGAAATAGCATATGAGGTATGGGCTGAAGACCTCGATAGGAATCTTGATAGGCTCATAAACTTGCCCGAATCCATAGAGGCGGGTCTTGAAGACATTGATCTGGATAGAGTAGATCATTTCAGACTGCTGACCCACACCCAACCCTATTTGATCTCTGGTGTACCAAAAAAGGTACCTGAGCTCATGGAGCAAAAGGTTGGTGGGAATGTAGGGGAGGCATTCGAATACGTTAAGGAGAAATTAGGAAAGGAAATCAGGGTTTTTGAGGCTTTTGAGGAAGGATCAGTTGTTGATGTTGTCTCAATAACAAAAGGAAAGGGCTTCCAAGGCCCGGTCAAGAGGTGGGGAGTTATCACTTTGAACGCGAAACATGCGAGAAGCAGCAAGCATAGAAGAGTTGGAAATTTGGGGCCATGGAATCCGCATCATGTAAGACATACAGTTCCGCAGGCAGGACAAATGGGATTCCATCAACGCACAGAATTCAACAAGAGAATTGTTAAGATGGGAGAGAATGGGGAAGAGATAACTCCTAATGGCGGATTCGTACATTACGGTATTGTGAGAGGAGATTACGTTTTGGTTTCGGGAAGTGTTCCAGGTTCGGTAAAAAGGCTGATCCGGTTTAGGCATGCGATAAGACCGCCTACAGCAACTTATGAGGGAGTTAATGTTATTTACGTGAGCACCAGCTCAAAGCAGGGTAGGTGATATGATGAAGGCAAAGATTTACGATCTCAACGGAGAAGTTCAGGAAGAAATCGATTTGCCTATCGTGTTCGAGACTGAATTTAGGCCAGATATAATAAAGAAGGCTGTTCACGCTATTCAGAGTAACAGAAGGCAGCCTTACGGCCCTAACCCACTTTCAGGGATAAACTACTCGGCAGAGAACTGGGGTCCAGGACATGGCGTTGCAAGAGTTCCCAGGCTTAAAACAGGCAGGAGAGCTGCTATAGTTCCACAGGCTGTGAAAGGAAGGCAAGCTCATCCACCAAAAGTTCAGAAAGTATGGACAGAGAAAATCAACAAGAAAGAGATGAAAAAAGCTCTCTGTTCTGCTATCGCTGCTACTTCCAATCCCCAACTCGTTTCTGAAAGGCCTCATATTTTTGGGGGCGACCTTCCAAAGATCATTTCTGACGATTTTCAAGCTCTCAAGAAAACAAAAGAGGTTATTGAGGTTCTCAAATCTCTCGGCTTATACGATGACGTCGAAAGGGCAAAAGCAAGGAAAAGATATCGTGCCGGAAAAGGAAAGATGAGAGGAAGGAGATATGTAGGGAAGAAAAGCCTGTTGATCGTTGTAAACGATAATTCAGATGTTATTAAAGCGGCAAGGAATTTGCCCGGGGTTGATGTGGTAGCAGCGAGGAACCTCAACGTTGAGTTACTTGCCCCAGGAGCCAAAGCTGGAAGGTTAACTCTCTGGACAAAATCTGCCGTTGAATTTCTGGAGGGGTGGTTATGCTGATAAAATGCTTCTTGGTTACAGAAAAATCAACTGCTGAGGTAGAGAAAAACGTTCTCACAGCTATAGTGGACAAAAACGCAACGAAGAAAGACATCAAAATGGACATCGAAAAAAGATTCGATGTTAAGGTTGAGAAAGTGAACACTCTGATAACTCCAAAAGGTGAGAAAAAAGCATATATCAAGCTTTCACCAGATTATTCGGCAGAAGAAGTCCTGTCGAAGTTGGGTGTATTCTGATTGAGGTTGATTGAGGTGATTAAATGGGTAAAAGAATAATATCTCAGAACAGGGGGAAAGGAACCCCAACCTATAGAGCTCCATCTCACAAATATAAGGCTGATCTCAGGCATTTGAGTTTTACCGAGGCTGTAAAGGCTAAAGTAATTGATATAGAACATGATCCAGCCAGAAATGCACCTATCGCGAGAGTACTGTTACCTGATGGAAGTAAGAAGTATATCATCGCAACTGAGGGAATGGGTACTGGAGACATAGTTGAAGCGGGTGATGACGTTACCTTAAAACCAGGAAACATAACCTATTTGAAAAACATCCCTGAAGGGACTCCGGTTTGTAACATCGAATCCATGCCTGGAGATGGTGGTAAATTCGTGAGAGCAAGTGGAACCTTTGCCCTGATAGTATCTCATGAAGAGAACAGAAGTCTCGTTCAGATGCCCTCAGGCGTGCTAAAGTGGTTCAATCCGATGTGTAGGGCCATGATAGGTGTTGTTGCTGGGGGTGGTAGAACTGACAAGCCTTTCGTAAAAGCTGGTAAAAAGTTCTACAGATATAGGAGCAAGGCAACGAAGTGGCCGAGAGTTAGAGGAGTTGCTATGAACGCTGTCGACCACCCATTCGGAGGGGGTAAACACCAACATACAGGCAAGCCGAAAACCGTAAGCAGAAACGCCCCTCCAGGAAGGAAGGTTGGAAGTATAGCTGCAAGAAGAACAGGAGCTAAGAGGTGATTTGATGGCTCTAAAAAGTAAGGTTGTGAGGCCGAGGGATTTTAAATACCGCGGATATACGCTTGAGGAAATTCAGAAGATGACCCTTGAGCAGTTCGCTCAGCTTTTGCCTTCACGAGCAAGGAGAAAAGTGTTGAGAGGGTTCAACGAACAGGAGGAAAAACTCCTCAGAAAGCTGAAAAAGAAGGATGTCGTGAAGACCCACTGCAGAGACATGATCGTTTTGCCCGAGATGGTTGGCAAGATAATCCTCGTTCACAACGGAAAGGACTTCGTTAGAGTTGAGGTTAAGCCAGAGATGATAGGCCATAGGCTAGGAGAGTTCGCCCAGACAAGAACGTTCATAAAGCACAGCGGGCCGGGTGTTGGAGCTACGAGGAGCAGTAAATTCGTGCCTCTCAAGTAGGTGATAGAATGGCTAGGGTACGCTACGCATACGAGCCCGAAGATGCTGCGAAAGCTGCAAAGGCAATGGGATATGAAATGGATATAAGCTTCAAGCATGCAGTCGAGCTATGCTCAGCGATAAGAGGTATGAAGATCGATCAGGCGATCAGATTTTTAGAAGAGGTAGCAGAAATGAAAAGGGTTGTTCCGTTCAGGAAACATCATAAAAAGGTACCCCATAAAAGAGGGCTTGAGAAATGGTATGCTGGCAGGTATCCTCAGAAGGCTGCAAAACACATTCTAAAGGTTTTGAAAAATCTTGATGCAAACGCTGAATATAAGGGAATCGAGAAAGAACGACTCGTTATTACTCATGCTCAGGCTAAAAAGGGGAGGGTTTTGAAAAGGTACATGCCCAGAGCCTTTGGGCGGGCAACTCCTAGATTTAAGTACCTGACAACCGTTGAGTTTGTGGCAGAGGTGCGATAAGAGGTGCGATAATGGCTGTAGAAAGGAAATTTGTTGAAGATCGGGTAAGAAAGCTCAGAGTAAAGGAATGGATGGCTCAGGAAGTCAGAAATGCTGGATTTGGGGGAGTAGACATCACAAGAACCCCTTTGGGCACTCAGATCACTTTATTCGTTGAAAGACCTGGCCTCGTGATAGGGAAGGGTGGAAGAAGGATAAGAATGTTAACAGAGAGGTTAAAGGAGTTCGGTATAGAGAACCCTCAAGTTAGCGTTGATGAAATTCAGAATCCTGAATTTAATGCAAAGCTCATGGCTTCTCTGCTCGCTAGAGCACTTGAGAGAGGATGGTATTTCAGGAAAGCCGGCTATAGATTTCTATACAGAATAATGGAGGCTGGGGCAAAAGGATGTGAAATCGAGATCAGTGGAAAGCTTACCGGCGAGAGGGCGAGAACTGAGAAATTCGTGGCAGGAACGATGGTTCATACCGGCGAGCCAATTTACACAGCGGTAAGAGTAGGATACGATGTCGCAATCAAGAAACTCGGCGTGCTTGGTGTTAAGGTGAGAATAATCCCGCCAGACGCAGAACTTCCGGATGAGTTTGAGGTGAGAGAGCCCATTCAAGTTGAGAAGATTGAAGAAACTAAGGAAACCAAGGAGACTAAAGAGACTGAGGAATCGGAAGCCAAAACTGAAGAGACAGAGATAAAGGAAAAAGCAACTAAGAAATCTGACAAGGCTGGTGATAAAAAAGAAGTTAAAGAAGTTAAAACAGCTGAAAAAACCGAGAAAACTGATGAAGGAGTGCAAAAGAGTAAAGACGACAAGGCCGAGGAGGTGGCAGAGGGATGAAAATGGAAGATATAAGGAAGATGAGCAGGGACGAAAAGATTAAAAAACTAACAGAGCTTGAAAATGAACTCCTTAGGATCAGGACACTTGTTAGATCTGGTGGGGCAATTGAAAATCCAGGAATGGTGAAAGCAATCAGAAAAGACATTGCAAGGCTGAAACTTGCTTTAGGAGAGGAAGATTTCAAGGTATAATTGATATGAAAGGTGCTAAGATGAGACCAGAATATTTGATAGCTCACGAACTCATAGGGTTGGAATGTGAGGTAGTATCAAGCCCAAATAAGTTTGAAGAAGGTATAAAGGGAGAGATAGTTGACGAAACTATGAAAACTCTCCTTATAAAAACCCAAACCGGATTGAAAAGAATTGAGAAGAAGAGTAGAAGCTTCCGAATAAAGTTCAGAGGAGATAATTTTATTGTTAATGGAGATATAATTTTATACAGACCTGAAGACAGAATAAAGAAAGGAATCATAGTAATAAAAAGATATAAAGGTAATTTTAATAATCTGGGTAATTTAAAGACGAAACTCAGGAAAAGGCAGGTGATAGGGTGAGAGACATAGGCTATGATGTTAAACCTCCTGAAAACGAATGTAACGATGAGAACTGTCCCTTTCATGGTAAGTTATCCGTTCGAGGACAGGTTTTCAGAGGAAGAGTCGTTAAGACGTATGAAAAGTCAGCGGTAATCGAAAGGGAGCTCTTGAGATATGTTCCAAAGTATGAGAGATATCTCAAAAAGATTTCAAAGCTACACGCCCACAACCCGGAGTGCATCGATGCAAAGGAAGGGGATACAGTCACGATTATTGAATGCAAACCAATCAGTAAGACCAAATCCTTTGTAATTGTTGAAAAAATCCCGGGGGTGAAAGAATGAGGGCAAGGAAGTCAAAAATTCCAAGACCTCTTCCAACAGGAGCGAGACTGATTTGCACTGATAATACTGGGGCTAGGGAACTTGAAATAATCTCGGTGAAGGGATACAAGGGAGTAAGGAGAAGGTATCCTGCCGCCGGAATAGGAGACATAGTTGTTGTGAGCGTGAAGAAGGGATCACCCGACATAAGGAAGCAGATCCACTATGCGGTCATTGTAAGGCAAAGGAAGGAATATAAAAGACCCGATGGTATGAGGGTTAAATTTGAGGACAATGCCGCTGTAATAACCGATCCCAATGGAAACCCGAAAGGAAGTGAGATTAGAGGAGCAGTAGCAAGGGAGGCCGCAGAGAGATTCTCGAAGATTGGATCTCTTGCCTCTTCAATAATTTGAGGTGATTGAATGATTCCCAAATCAAAACAACCAAGAAAGCAAAGAAGATGGTTGTATAAAACCTCCAAGCTTCATGAAAGGCATAGATTGCTGAATGCAACACTATCAAAGGATTTGAGGAAGAAGTACGACAGAAGAACATTAAGGGTGAGGAAGGGAGACAAGGTAAGAATAATGAGAGGGGAGTTCGCCGGAAGTGAAGGAAAAGTCTTAGAGGTTGACATGAAAAAGGCGGTGATAAAGGTGGACGGGGTTACAACAAACAAGGTTGATGGAACAGAGGTTTCTGTACCTATTCACCCCTCTAATGTCATGATTATCAGCTTAGGTGAGGTAGATTCCGTGAGAAAGAAAAAGCTTGAAGGAAAAGCTTGAGAATATAGGGTGGTAAAATGCACCAGAAAAGATTATCAGCACCGAGAACTGTTAAAATAGCAAGAAAGGAGAAGAAATGGACCGTTAAAACTTCTCCAGGACCTCATGATAAGGGAGCCGTCCCATTGCTGGTACTTGTAAGGGACCTTCTAGGATTAGCAGACACGGCAAGGGAAGCAAGAAGGATAATCTCTGCTGGAGAAATACTCGTAGATGGAAAGCCGAGAAGGGATTACAAATTCCCTGTAGGTCTGTTCGACGTTGTGACGATCCCCAAAATCGAAAAAAGCTATAGGATACTTTTCGATGAGCGCGGTAGATATACACCTAAAGAAGTTGAGGATGCGGACAGGAAGATCTACAAGATAACCGGTAAAACCCTCCTTAAAGGAGGAAAAGTCCAGTTAAACCTTTTTGATGGGACCAATATCCTTGCATCAAACGATTTCTCCACTAAAGATTCCTTGATTTTAAAGATACCTGAAAAAGAGATTCTTCAACACCTTAGATTTGAGGAGGGCGTTCTTGTTATGATCATAGGTGGAACTCACGCAGGAGAAATCGGTAGGATAAAGGATTACAAGATTGTAAGAGGTTCAGCACCCAATCTTGTGACAGTTGAAGGGGAAAAGAGAGACATCACAACGATAGAGGATTATGTTTTCGTTGTTGGTGGAAAAGATACGAAACCCGTGATAGATCTGGGAATATGAAAGAGTGAGAGGTGTCAGAGATGTCAATCGAGAACTCGAACATGAGAGAAATTCTCATTGATAAGATCGTAATCAATATGGGTATCGGAGAGAGCGGTGAAAGGCTTAAAAAGGCAGCCAAGCTTTTGGAGGAGCTTACAGGGCAGAAACCAGCTACCACATTTGCTGAAAAAACGATAAAGAACTTCGGGATAAGAAAAGGTGAAGCCATAGGTGTTAAAGTTACGCTTCGGGGAGAAAAGGCTGAGAAGTTCTTGAAAGATGCTTTAACAGTTCTGGAAAATAAAATGAGGAAGAGACAGATAAATGCTGGGGAATTCTCCTTCGGTATTCATGAGCACATAGATCTCCCAGGTGTTAACTACGACCCCGATGTTGGGATATTTGGAATGGATGTGAGTGTTTGTTTGAGGAGAAAAGGATATAGGGTTAAACGGAGGAGAATCTCCAAATCAAAGATCGGTAAGAATCATTTAATCACAAAGGATGAGACAATTGAATTTTTGAGGAAGACCGGCGTGGAGGTTGAGTAAGATGGAGAAAAGAAAGATTTTTGGCAGAGGGGCCAATGAATGCAGAAGATGCGGCAGGAAAAGCGGTTTAGTAAGAAAATATGGCCTTTACCTCTGCAGACAGTGCTTCAGAGAAATCGCTCCGGAGTTAGGATTTAAAAAGTACTGGTAGGTGGGAGAGATGAGTCTTAGCGATACCCTTGCCAATACGATGATCGCAATAAAGAATGCCGAATTTGCTGGATATCCAGTATGTGAGGTTAAGCCAGCATCTAAGCTCGTTGGTAACGTTCTAAAGGTTTTGAAAGACCATGGATACATCAAGGAGTTTGAATACATCGATGATAACAAAGGCGGGAAATTTAGAATTTCACTCCTCCGAAGGATCAACGATTGTGGAGCCATAAGGCCGAGGATGAGCGTTAAAAAAACTGAATACGAGGAATTTGAGGCTAGATTTTTACCGGGCAAGGACTTCGGCATCCTCGTTGTTTCGACTGTTAAAGGAGTAATGTCTCAGAAAGAAGCTATGGAAAAGGGTCTTGGAGGGGTTCTTCTCGCTTATGTTTACTGAGGTGATCGCATGATAGCAGTGGAGATAACTGAAAAGGTTGTTGAAATCCCAGATGGTGTCGAGGTATCGATTGAAGGAGACGATGTTCAAGGTTATACTCTGAAAGCAAAAGGCCCTAAAGGGGAAAACTCAAGAAAGCTGAGATATAGGGGAGTCTTAATTGAAAAACAGGATTCAAAGATAAGAGTATATACAAAGGAGAAGAAGACGAAAACGAAGGCGATTGTAGGAACATTTGCATCTCATGTTAGGAATCTTATAAAAGGTGTATCAGATGGGTTTGAATACAAATTAAAAGTGGTCTACGCTCACTTTCCCGTAAAAGTTAGGGTAGAAGGTGATGAAGTTATCATCGAGAATTTTCTGGGAGAAAAGTACCCCAGAAGATCGAAAATTGTTGGAAGAGCCCAGGTTAAAGTCCAAGGAAATGATATAATTGTTACAGGAATCGACAAAGAAGAATGCGGACAGACCGCTGCGAATCTCGAACAGACAACGAGAATTAAAAATCTCGATGAGAGAATCTTTCAGGATGGAATTTACATTGTTGAGAAACCCTGAGGTGTTTATATGGCTAGAAAGAGTAGCGGAAAAGGCAGAAAAACAAAGAAAAGCGAAATAGAAGCTGAAACTAGGGATGTCGAAAGTTCTGAAGGCGTTTCGAAATCTGAAGAAACTCAGGTTGAGCCTGTAGAAGAGTTAGAAACCAAACCAGAGGAAGAATCTACGGAACAAGAACCTGAAATGCCATCCGAAGAAGGTGAAGTGGAATCTGAAGTTCAGGAAGAACTTGAGCAGGAGAAAACTGAACTTAAAACCCCAACGCTTGATCCAGAGATCAAGAGGCTCATGAAGGTGAGGATCAGACAGAAATCCAGAAAACCGGAATTTAAGAGATATGAGTCACACAAGAAATTAAGATTAAGAGATAAAAGCTGGAGGAGACCTAGGGGGATGGATAACAAAATGAGAAAGAGGATCGCCGGTAAAAAACCCGTTAGTGTTGGATTCGGTACTCCTTCGGCTGTGAGAAATCTACACCCAAGTGGATTTAGGGAAATCTTGGTAAGAAACCCATCCGAGCTTGACGGCATCAATGCGGAAAAAGAAGCAATAAGGATAGCTTCTACAGTTGGGTTAAGAAAGAGGCTTGCAATTGAAGATAAAGCGAGAGAGTTAGGTATCAGGATTTTAAACCCCCAAAGGTGAATGGTCATGAATTTGAAGCTTCAAAGAAGGCTTGCTGCAAGTATATTGAAGTGCGGTGAAAACAGAGTCTGGATGGACCCAGATGAGCTTGAAACAATTGCGGAAGCGGTGACGAAGGAAGATGTAAGAGGCCTCATTGAGGATGGATTGATAAAAAGAAAACCCGTAAAAGGAACCAGCAGAGCAAGGGCAAGGATAAGAGCCATCCAGAGATCTAAAGGGAGGAGAAGAGGGCATGGAAGGAGAAAGGGAAGAAAGACCGCAAGGATGCCAAGAAAAAGAAGGTGGATTATAAGGATAAGGGCTCTCAGAAAGAAGCTTAAGGAACTGAAAGAAGAGGGAATGCTCGAAACAAGAGCTTATCGGATGCTCTACAGAAAGGCAAAGGGTGGAGAGTTCAGAAGTGTGGCCCATCTCGAATCATACATCGAATCCCAGAAGCTGATAAAGGTAAAATCAGGAGAAAAAGAGTAGAGAAAATAGATGAGATAAAAAGTTTAGATTTAGGGGTGATTTAATGGCAAAGGGACCTAGATACAAAGTTCCATACAGGAGGAGGAGAGAAGGTAAGACAGATTACAGGAAAAGATTAAAGCTACTTGTTTCAAGAAAACCGAGACTGATAGTTAGAATAACAAATAACAGAATTATAGCTCAGATTGCTGAATATACTCCAATCGGTGATAGGACTATCGCATCGGTGGACTCATCCATGCTGGTTAAATATGGTTGGAAAGGAGACCTCAATAACACTCCCGCAGCCTACCTGACAGGATTACTAATTGGCAAAAAAGCTTCTGAGACAGGAGTCAGAGAAGCTGTTCTCGATATAGGACTAAAAACCCCAACCAAAGGTTCAAGGGTTTTTGCAGTTCTAAAAGGAGCTGTCGAGAGTGGCTTAGAGGTACCACACTCTCCAGAAGTCTTTCCCGACGATCAAAGGATTAGAGGAGGGCATATAGCTGAATACTATGAAAAAGTAGGTGGTTTTTCGGAGTATGAGAAAAGAGGATTAAATCCTTCAGAACTTCCAGCTCATGTTGATGAAATTAAATCTAAGATAATTGAAGGTAGTAAGTAGGTAGTGAGTAGTATGTATATGAAAATAAAGATGATGGAAACAATCCAGACAACCCAGAAATGGAGATGATTAGATGGATGCCGTTCAGGAGTGGGTTCCAAGAACGAGACTAGGAAAACTCGTTGCAGAAGAGAAGATAAGGACTATTGATGAGGCTATAGCAAGCGGACTACCGTTGAAAGAACCCGAAATAGTGGATGTATTACTCCCAAATCTCGAGGATGAAGTGCTTGAAATCACACTCGTACAGAGAATGACAGATAGCGGGAGAAGAACTAACTTCAGAGTAACAGCGATAGTCGGGAACAGAGATGGTTATGTTGGGATCGGAGTTGGAAAAGCTTCACAGGTTGCACCATCGATCCAGAAAGCTATTGTAAGCGCAAAGCTCAACATCTTCAAAGTAAACAGAGGCTGTGGTTCTTGGGAGTGTGGCTGTGGGGGCACACACTCAATTCCCTTCAAGGTCATGGGAAGCTCAGGAAGCGTTCGAGTCACATTGATTCCCGGACCAAAGGGTTTGGGGATTGTTGCTGGTGACGTTGCCAGAAAGGTTCTCGAGTTTGCAGGGGTTAGTGACGTCTGGACATTTACCAGGGGAAATACTAGAACTACGATAAATTTTGCAAGGGCAACCTTCAACGCCTTGAAGCAAACAATGTACGTTAAAAGGTAAGAAGGAAGGTGGAGATCATGAAGTACTATGCCGTTGTGAGGTTAAGAGGTCAGCACGATATCCATATAAGGATAAGAGATACACTCAAAATGCTCCGACTACACAAGAAGTATCACTGCGTTCTCGTGCCTGAGAACGATTCCTATCTGGGAATGCTTCAGAAGGTAAAAGACTACGTCGCTTACGGAGAGATCAATGCTGAGATGCTTGCAGAGCTGATACGAAATCGCGGAAGACTTGCTGGTAACAGAAGGGTTAGTGATGAGTATGTTAAAGAGAAAACAGGCTACAAATCAATTGAAGAGTTTGCAAAAGCTGTACTTGAAGGAAAAGCCAAATTATCAGATCTCGAGATAAAACCCGTTTTCAGATTGCACCCTCCGAGAGGTGGCTTGAGAAACATAAAATGGCATTTCAAAGCAGGTGGAGAACTCGGATATCAGGGAGAAAACATCAATAGTCTTCTTTACAAAATGAGATAATGCTGAGGTGGTAGTGTGCCAAAAAAGAGGATAAAAAAGATCAGAGGGAGCAGAACCTGTGGTGGAGGTTCACATAAGAATAGAAGGGGTAGAGGAAACAGGGGTGGAGCTGGAAATGCCGGTTCAAGGAAGCATAAGTATATAAAAACGATAATTGAAGGAGTCGAAATAGGAAAACACGGTTTTACAAGACCAGAATCCATTAGAAGTGACTTCAGACTCAGAAAGGATCTCTTTGAGACGCTTAAAGAGCTAAGGAAAGAAGGTAAACTCGATGGCTATACCTATAAATATCTTAAATCCAGGCCGGAATTAAATGTGGGCGATTTGGATGAGATCATTGAAAGGCTTAAAGAACTTGGACTTGCCGAGTTGGAAGAGGACTTGTTTAAAATAGATCTTGGAAACCTCGGATACTACAAACTTCTCGGAAGGGGAGAGGTTTCGAAGAAAATAGCAGTTAAGGTTGGATTTGCAACGGAAACTGCGAGGCAGAAAATCGAGGATGCAGGAGGGGAGGTAGAGATAGTCGAATAATCTAGACAACAAACACAATCTCTAACAAAAATGCCTCTGATAGAATGTTTTTTATACCAATTCTTCTACCTAGGTTAAATCAAGATCCTGAAAGCAAATGCATGGCGAAGATCCACTGTAAAGGGTGAATAGAATGGTAGACCAGGTGTTAAAAGCTCTTCAACCTTACTTCGAGAGAATTCCAAGTGTAGAGAGACCTGTAGGACATGTTTCTTTCAGATCCAAATTCTCATGGACAATGGGAATCCTTTTGCTTTATTTTGCGCTAGCAAGTGTTCCTGTTTTTGGTCTCTCTCCAGACTCAATAGATCTTTTTGAGCAATACAGGGCATTTTTTGCTGGTAAAACAGGTTCTATACTTTCACTCGGTATCGGACCCATAGTTACAGCTTCAATCATTCTCCAGCTGCTCGTGGGAGCCGGGATAATAAGATTAGATCTAACAAATCCTGAAGACAGGGCGGCATATCAGGACTTTCAGAGATTTCTAGTCTTTGTTATGATTGCCGTAGAGGCCTTGCCCCAAATTCTTGGAGGGTTTTTAAAGCCCAATCTTGATGTTGCAGCCTCGTTAGGTGTGTCTCCTTCATTTCTTTCTGGATTGATTTTCCTCCAGCTCTTCATCGGAGGTGCTCTGATAGTTTATATGGATGAGGTTGTCTCGAAATGGGGAATCGGAAGTGGTGTTTCCCTCTTCATTCTGGCAGGTATTTCAGAATCGATAATAATCGGACTTTTCAACTGGATATCTCCCACGGGCGAGATGCCACCCGGTATAATTCCGAGGTGGATCTGGATTGCCCAGAACATCCCAGTTGAACAATTGCTAACCGCATCGGGAATAGGCTATCTGCTTCTGAACGGGGGGATTCTAGCTTTAATAACTACCCTGATAATAATTTTCCTGGTTGTGTTCGCAGAAGGGACGAGAGTTGAGATTCCGTTGGCTCATTCTCTTGTCAGGGGAGCGAGAGGAAAGTTCCCGATAAAGCTCATATACGCCAGTGTTCTTCCGATGATCTTCGTCAGGGCATTGCAGGCAAACGTGCAAATAATGGGGATGCTTCTCTATAACAGAGGTATAACCATATTTGGGGAATATGTTGAAAATACCCCTATAAACGGATTGATGTATCTTATTTCACCTATTAGAAGCCCATATAGCTGGATACCTTCCTTAGTTAAGCAGAATCCGTATTATGCGGATCTTCCAACCTGGATGATAGGACTTCACCTGATTATCGATGCCACCATCTTGATAGTCGGAGGTATTCTTTTTGCGATATTCTGGGTTCAGACAAGTGGAATGGATGCTAAAACGGTTGCAAGCCAGATAGCAAGAAGTGGCATGCAAGTTCCCGGTTTCAGGAAGAGTCCTCAGACACTTGTAAGGGTACTTAATAGGTATATACCCAAAGTAACGGTGCTAGGGGGTGCAGCGATAGGTTTGCTCACACTCATAGCCAACATGCTCGGCACTGTGGGCAATGTAAGTGGAACTGGACTGCTACTTGCAGTTAGCATAGCATACAAGCTATACGAAGACCTCGCGAAGGAGCAAATGACAGAGATGCATCCAATGCTCAGAAAGTTTTTGGGTGAAGAATGAAAATTAGATTAGAGATGAGAAAGCTGTTGAAGCTAATAGGATATGAGAAAAATCTTATTTACTGGAAGATGGAAGTTTAAGGTGAAAGTATGCCCAAGAGATTCATTTCAAGATTTTTCATGAGCCTCGGAATCGTTTTCTTGGTAGGCATAATGATCAGCAATGAATTTAGAATGCATCTCGCAAGCTATGTGGCCCCATTTCTTGATCCGGTTGCAAAAAGCATGCCGATTTATATGGTGATAATTGTACTTGCTGCGATTACCGGAATTTACACGTCACTTATCCAGAAGTTTACGGTTGATACCAAGAGATTAAAAGCTATCCAGAAAAGGGTTATGAATTTCCAAAAAGAATACATGGAGGCAACGAAACAGGACAATAAGTACAAGTTAAAGCAAATGGAGGCAGAAAAGGCAGAAATCCAGCAACTTCAGAGTGAGATGATGAGCATGCAATTCAAACCGATGTTTTATTCTATGGTCGTAACCCTTCCGATTTTCATGTGGCTACTAACAAAAACAAAAGAGAATGCTTCGGTCGTAGTTCCATTCTCTGGGCCGATTCATATAGCAGATCCGGTACTCGTATTTCCATGGTGGCTTTTCTGGTACTTTCTCTGTTCCATAGCCATAAATCAGGTTATAAGGAAGGCGTTGAAAATCTAACTAGGTTGAGAATCCGAGTGAATTTTGTCTTGAAGCCTTTAATTTTAAAAGTTTTAACAAATTTTTAACAAATTTTATCAATCTTCTCTTGGAGAGAAATACCATGGATAGGAATCTGAATAATAGCGTAAACAGAGGATGCAAACTAAACCGTTGGGTTAAAATCACTATCTCTGGCCCTCCTGGGAGTGGCACAACAACGATTGCAAAAAAGATCTCCGATGAGTTAAATATTCCGCTTATTTCAGCAGGAGACCTTTTCAGGAGGTTGGCAAGGGAACGAGGAATGACTGTTGAGGAATTTGGAAGGTATGCAGAATCAAACCCGGACATTGACATGCTGATAGACAAAACACAGAAAGAAGAGGCAGCTTCGCTTGATGAATGTGTTGTTGAAGGGAGACTTTCTGCATGGATGGTTGAGAACACGACTCTGAAAGTGCTCATATTCGCCGATGACAGAGTTAGATTTGAGAGAATAGCAAGAAGAGAGAGAAAATCGATTGAGGCAGCTAAGCAAGAAACACTTAATAGGGAAAACATTGAGAGAGAAAGATACAGAAAGTATTATGGTATCGAAGTCGACAACTGGAGCATTTACGATTTGATTATAAACTCTGCCTCATTCAAACCTGATGAGATAGTTGGAATTATTTTAAAAGCTCTTGAATTTAGGAAAGATAGGGGAAAGAATGATGCAGAAAAAGAAAAAAAATCAGGATGAAAAACTTGAAGATACCTTTTTAATCAAAGAGGAGGCGTCGACCGATGAGGATTACGGTTTTTATCCGTTTAACAGACCAATTGGGGAATATATCAGAAATGGTGTTGTGTGTATTGACAAACCTTCGGGCCCAACCAGCCATGAGGTGGTTGTCTGGGTAAGAAAGATTCTGGAAATAAATAAAACAGGTCATGCTGGAACTCTGGATCCTAAAGTAACAGGAGTATTGCCTGTTCTTATCGAGAATGCAACCAAACTCGTAATATTCCTTCAGACCTCGGAAAAGGAATATGTAGCTTTGATGAGACTTCATTCTGATACGAATGAAAAAGCGATTGAAGAAGCGTTTAATCTCTTTAAGGGTAAGATCTACCAGAGACCTCCTTTGAAATCAGCCGTAAAGAAGAGAATTAGAATTAGAGAGATCTATGAAACAGAAATCTTAGAAATTGACGGGCGAGACGTTCTTTTCAGAGTAAGGACAGAAGCAGGCACCTACATAAGAAAACTCTGCAGTGATCTTGGGGAAGTTATTGGAACAGGAGCCCACATGCAGGAACTTCGAAGAACGAAAACAGGTGTGTTCAAGGAAAGTGATGCCTTCACCCTTCAAGAGCTGCTAGATGCCTACAAGATATACAAAGAGACGGGAGATGAAACTTTCCTAAGGAAAATAATACAGCCAATGGAAATAGCTGTTAGAGACGTTAAAAAAATTGTTGTGAAGGATACAGCGGTGGATGCCATTTGTCATGGTGCAGACCTTTCAGCGAGGGGAGTATGTTATGTTCAAAAGGACGTTAAGAAAGGTGATACCGTAGCGATTTTCACTCTTAAGAATGAAATCGTCGCTCTAGGGAAGGCTCTTGTATCTGCAGAAGACATTTACAGGGCAAAAAGCGGAATAATGGTAGAAACTAACAGAGTTATAATGGAAAGGGGGGCCTATCCTAAAGTGTGGAAATCAACCTGATTTTTGTCTTTGATCTTAAATCTTTGAGTCTCATCATAAATCGAAATAATTTTAAAGATAAAGATCTTGAAAAAGGAAAGGATAGAGATTTGTTTGTAGGTCTTATTTATCCAAAATGGTGGTAATGTGACTAAGATAATGATTGTTGACGATGAATCAGCGATCAGAGATCTAATTAAACTTTTTCTTGGTATTAGATATCAGTTTATTGATGCAAGAGATGGGATGGAAGCTGTAGAACTCTACGAAAAGGAGAGACCTGATCTTGTGATAATGGATATTAGGATGCCCAGAATGAACGGAATTGAGGCAATAAAAAAGATTAAATTAAAATATCCAGATGCAAAAATAATCGTTCTTTCTGCATACGCAGCTGGAAAAATGGAGGAGTTAAAGGAAGCTGGTGCAAACATCATTTTGGAAAAACCCCTCAGAAGAGGTAAAGTTTTAGATGCTGTCAACAAGCTTTTGTAGAAGTGTCCCGTAAATTTTATAATTACTCTATAAAATTATAAACAAGGGGTGGTTTTATGGATGCAATCGTTTTTGAGAAGGAAGATGGGATACTCTGGGCAAAATTAAACCGACCAGAGGCTCTTAATGCAATAAATGAGGATGTTGTAGCTGGTTTAGAGAAGTTGGTTGAGAAGGTCAGAGAGGAAAGAGATGTTAGAGTCGTTATAATTATCGGAACCGGCAAAGCTTTTTGTGCAGGAGCGGATATAAAGATGTTTCTTAGATCCGACACATTTACTGCCAGAGAGATAATAGAGAGGCTTGGAAAAGCGTTAGAGGGTTTTGAAGACCTTGATGCTCCAATCATAGCTGCAGTAAACGGGTTTGCCCTTGGTGGTGGGTGTGAAATGGCAATGGCTTGTGATCTGATAATTGCGAGCGAAAAAGCATTCTTCGGACAGCCGGAGATAAACATCGGAATTATTCCTGGAGCGGGTGGAACACAAAGATTGGCGAGACTTATCGGATGGAAAAAAGCTATGGAACTATGTCTTACTGGAGACAGAATTTCAGCTCAGGAGGCTGAGAAGTTGGGTTTGGTTAATAAAGTTGTTAAAGATGACGAATTGGAAGAGGAAGTTAGAAAAATCGCAAAGATAATTGCTGAAAAATCTCCTACAGCTGTCACACTTGTGAAACAGGCTGTAAATAGAGGTTTCAAAATGGGATTGAAAGATGGGATCGCTTATGAAAGGGATCTTTTTGCTCTTTCCTTCTCTTCTGAAGATGCAAGAGAAGGTATGACGGCTTTTGTTGAAAAAAGGAAACCGGAGTTTAGAAAAACGAGATAGACTTAAATTTTTGGATTTCGATTGAAATTAATAATCCAGACTTTGATTTTTTAGTTCTCTCAAAATAGCTTCTTTTGTTTCTAAAGGAATGCTAAGTTTTAACCTGTTAAGCCCTAAAGCCACCTCGTCTTTTTCAAGCCCCTCAACAGGTGTTTCAAATATGAGTTTTCTTTCCCATTTACCCCCTGTCAAGGTTTTGCTGTATCTGAGGATTATTGAGAAAAGCCTAGAAATCATTATCTCCTCCCTTTCACTTTGTGCTCCCTTTATCAGCGAACCAAAAAATTTTCTGTTTTGGGATGTAGTTTTACCAATAACATTCATTAAAAACATAAAGGTCTTTTCAAGACCGTGAATGAGCAAGAGTTCGGGAATTGCACTTAGAACAACGACAAAATCTTCCATCCCCTCACTAAGTTTTGAAATTAAAATCCCAACTTCGCTCAGATTGTTTACATTAACATGCCTATATTTTGAGCTCTGAATGAGAGATAGAACACTCACTCTGTCTTGAATTTCATAGAGGTTGAGAATAGAGGATATCAAGTCAGGAGGCTCGGAGGCAACCCAAATTACCATATCAGAGATCGATGAGGCAATATCTATGAGTATTGATGGTCCCTCGGCTCCTCTCTCCGAGATTAGCAACAATGAATTTTTTTTCATTTGGGTCTTATCTGCTAAATCTTTAATAAAACTTTTTCGTTAAGGCCTATCTTTAGAGCTTGCTCGAAGATTTCGCGATAGCCATCAAATTTGCAAGGTAGATCGGATATCTTCCGCCTCCCCTCTTTCTTGCCTTTTTAATTTCCCCAGTATGGTGTTTTGCATGTTCACAGCTTATGTAGTGCATTATTGCCTTAGAAAGTGCCTCTTTAATTGTACTTTCTCTCGTAACCTCTTTCAGCTTTTTTAGCGTTTCATCCGACAATTGGGTTTGGACGATCACATACCTCTCCATTCTCATTACCATAACAGTTATTATTATTATCATCATCATTTATAAAGTTTTCGGTTGTCTAAAGGATAGAGAATGTATAAAATGCAGTTAAAGAATTCTAAATTGAATTTAATTAACATAGATAGCCATACAAAAGTCACTAACATTGGTGAAAATTTCTTCAGATCGAGGCAATGAGAACACTCATTACACCAATTGTCGGGGGAGGGTAGAAAATATTTCATATATTTTTTGAAATTTTTGAAAAATTTTAGCTGTAAGGTGTGTAAAAATCTATCTGATAAACTTTTAATATTGCCCAAGAAGCTTTAGGATATGGAAAAAAGGATGCGAGTTGTTTGGGGGATAACTGGAGCTGGTGACAGGATTGAAGAGATTTTTGAGATTATGAAAAGGATTAATGAGGACAAAGATGTTGAAATAAAGGTTTATCTTTCTAAGGCAGGAGAACAGGTTGTTAAGATTTACAGATTGTACAACAAGTTAAAGGAGTCTTTTGAGAGAGTATATGTGGAAAAAAATGCGAACTCCCCTTTTCTGGCCGGACAGTTGCAAAGTGGGAAGTTTGAGTTTATGATAATCGCTCCTTCAACAGCAAACACAACTGCGAAAATCTCTTTGGGGATAGCTGATACATTACTTACAAACTCTGCCCTAATGGCTTTAAAGGCATATGTTCCTGTATATATACTTCCAACTGATTATAAAGTAGGAGATGTGCTTACAAAACTTCCAAATGGGAAACTAATAAAGATTAGGGTGAGGAAGGAAGACGTGGAACATGTTGAGAGATTGAGGAAGATGGATGGAGTATTCATTATTGAAAATCCAGAAGAGATACCAGCGGTATTTGAAAAACATATGAAAGTTTTCAGAGAAAAAAAAATTGTTGATGATGAGGAATTATAGGAAGTATTATAAACTACCTTCTTTAAAATTCTGTTAATGTTCACGAACGAAGAGGTTCTTGAGAACACAATTCGTGAGTTATGAGGAACTTAAAATAGTTGCATATGGGAGCCATCATGAATGAATTTATTACAACGATAAAAAGTTGTATCGGCTGTAATGGAAACAACGAAATTTGGGAGAGCAAGGCAAGAGTAAGGATAATAGAAGTGAGAGAGCTTACAAACTTTGAGGTTGAGAAATCAGAAAACAAAAAACCAACCAGATTCTTCCCTATCTATAAAAACAATAGAAAAAATGTGTTAAACCTAGTTAAGATCAAGATAAGGTGAATTGGAGGTTAAGGGTGAAATAAATGAAAGCAAAAATACTGCTTGTAGATGATGATGAGCTTCTTAGGGGGATTCTAGCTTCTATGCTTTCCGAGTACACCGTTATTGAGGCAAGCAATGGTAGAGAAGCTGTAGACCTTTACAAAAAACACAGACCCGACCTCGTTTTAATGGATGTGATGATGCCCTTAATGGATGGAGTTGCTGCCACGAAGCTAATCTTGGAAGAAAATCCGAATGCAAAGGTTTTAGCAATAACAGCCTTTGCACCAATTAGAGGGCAAGAGATGCTCGATGCTGGAGCCCTCGGTATAATATCAAAGCCAATTACCAGAAAGAGACTCAATGAAATCGTTCAGAGATACCTTGATATGTCTCGATGAGATTAAAAGCAAAAAAATTTGGTATTAATCTTTTTATTGAATTTTATTGAATTTTATTGAATTTTGGGTTTTCACGTTAAATCCAGCTCGTTCACCTTCTCCCATGTATTCTCGTCAAATACAACAATTTTCTGGCCGATTATGTAAAGGTAGTCGTCAATGTAGAGTGCCCTTATCGCTGGCATGTCCACTGCCTTAATGAGTTCGAGCTTTTCTTTATAGGAGAATATGTAACCTCCACTCCCTCCAGGGAGGAAGAATATCTCATGCTTTGAATCGAGTAGGAACGCATGGTGGGTTCGAAGCACGTCAGACCAGTATTCCTTCAGTGTATACTTGTCAACCTCCTTGGGATCTTCTGAAGACGATACATCGAAGATCGATATCTTTACATTTCCTCCTTCCTTTCCGATTCCAAGAATGAGGTCATCCTTCAACGGATGGAGGTATGACGAGTATCCCGGAATCTTGAGCTTCCCCTTCATCTCAGGCTTCTCTGGGTTTGAAAGATCCATTACAAAGAACGGATCGATCTGGCGGAAGGTAACGACGTATCCTCTATCACCCATGAACCTGACCGAATAGATTCTTTCGTTTTCTCCGAAGTTCAGCAGTGAGCCGACTATCTTCAAATCTTTATCCAGCACATATAGATCGTTCGCATCGCTAATCGTAGTTGCAACCCTGAGGTAGCCGTTGTACTCGTCGAGGGAGAACTGGTTTAGCAACCTTCCAGGTACATCTCCGCTAGCAACTGGCTTCAAATCCATGGATATTTTTACGATTTGTGTTTTTTCAAGATCTCTCTTATGTTCCTCTCTGTGATCTCTCAACCTATTCCAGAATTCGTTTTCAAATCTCTTTCGCTCATCCTTGCTTAAGGAGGAAGAGTACTGCTCCAGTATTACTTGAATCTCAACTGCTTTAGCCCTGTTGCTAATATCGTAATCCAAAAGCTTTTCTATCCTCTTGATCACATCCTCGCTAACCAAATCTTTGTTCTCTTTTAGGAAATCGTACATCAGCTTAACTTGGTCTGGGGTTTTGTAATAGGTGATGTAAATCGCGTTTCTTGACATGTAAATGACGGACTGCCCTGATGAGCCCACGAATGAGGTCGAATTCTCAACCTCTCCCGTATTCGGATCTATTTTTATTATGTTGTAGGTTATGTCCGCATAGACAGGAGTTATTGGGTGATAGATGTTTCTACAATCAATAACAAAAGGCTTCCCGTTGACTTCAAGGGGTTTAATCGGACATGGAGCGTAATAGTCGATCCAGCTCCTTGTTACAAGGTATATGCTGCCATTGTAGAATCTTGCAGTCACCAAGTTACTATCTAAGTTGATTCTCCAGATTTTTTCGGGCTTTTCTGAAATGTTGTATGCAGTTATTCGATCAGGGCTGAGAATTATCAAAATCTTTCCATAAAGAAGGAGATCTCCCGATTCATCGATCTCATACTTCTTCTCAAGGTCTTCTGGAGGGAAAGCGACGATTACTTTCGTTTCTCTCTCAAACTCAGGCGTGTATCTGATCGGATATATCCAGTATTTTGAGAGGTATATGTTTCTGCCATCTGTTTTAACTATATCCGGCTCGTCAATTCCCAAAACCTGGACATTCGTCTCCGAATATCGTCCGGGAGTTGGAATCGGCGTTGCTGTTGGAACCGGTACAGGAGTTGGTGTAGGTGCTGGCATGGGGGCTGGAGTTGGCATGGGAACTGGGCTTTCGACACCCTTCTCAGCTATGTCGAGGGTTACAGCCCTGACCCCTCCAAAAAATCCATAGAATCCAAACAAGCCATAGCTCTCAGAACTCTGGATGTATTCCTTCAGCTCTTTTTCCGATGAAAATGTGGTAAATGCTTTGAGCTCGGTCTTGTTCACAGGCTCCTTAACATGGTCTTGATCTTCACTTTGGTTTTCACCTATACAGCCCAGAAACGCTAGACTTATTACGATGACAGTTAAAACTAACCATTTTCCCTTTCTCATAGGTTTAACTGGGCGGAATATAGATATATAGGTTTTTAATTAGTTAGAAAAAATAAAAGAATATAAATTATTACATTTAATGAAGGTCATCGGTCTTCTTCAAAAAGTTCAAGAAGGCTTATAAAATTCATAAAGAGTATTAAAGGTGTGTGGAAGTAATTTACTCATTCCTCTACCCCGTATGTGGAAAAGATCTGAGTTTGGAGGAAATCAAGAGAGAGTTATGCAAAATTAAAGGTGTTCCTCTATGCGGTGAGGATGGCTTATACAGAGAGTGCATCCAGTTTTTCAGCAGGATAATCGGTAAACCCAGAACCAGAAGATGTGGGCAACCTAACCCTTCTTGGATTCTATTATGACAAGAAAGAGAGTTGGAGAAAAAAGAATCGTATAGGATATCTCATGATTTCAATAGCAACCGCAAAGAAAGGAAAGAAGGCTGAACTCTTTAAGAAACTCATCAATTTTGATGTTGGCCCTTCAACGTTCTCGATAAGGAACATAGAGGACATCATGGTAAATTCGATAGACATATACTTTTTGGAGGAGATACTGAAGAGAATGAGTGGAGGGCATTGCATTATGACCTTGACTGGGAACGTGGATGTAAGAAGTCCTTCAAGGTTTTCATGCCAGTACACTTTGCTGAGCAACTACACAGGATTAACATAAAGCCCCATGCAGCCTACAAGTACTTTTCAAACAGAGGTCTCAACTTGAAGTATGCACGAAACTGGTTCATTGACAAAATGGTGAAAGCCAAAGTACCTGAGAGCATATAAAGTTCATGATAGGACATTCTATGGATTCAGTGTTCATGACCAACTACTTGGAAAAATTAAATAATAGTATACTGGAGTGCTCTGAGAAACATCATGTGCTGGTGGAAGTTATTGAGTCTGTTGAGGCGGTTGGAAGTGCTTAGTTTAGAGCATGCTCCAAAAATCATCTTTTTTCTTTCTAGTTGAAGTTCTTTTTTTGGTCTTCTTGGATGTAGTTTTCTTTGCTTTGCTCTTTGTTTTGGTTTTAGTGCTACTGCCTTTTTTGGTGGAAGAACTGCGTTTCTTTCTGCCACTACTTGAAGTGTCAAGTAAATTAGGTACTTTAATTGCAGGTACATCAAAAGGACTTTTCTCTTTTGGTTTACCCCTTTTCGGTATTAAGCGTTTGTATAACTTTTTGTCAATTCTAAGTCTTTTCAATTCGGTTTCAGTGGCTTTTCCGGCATCATATTTTGTATGGCAAGTGGGGCATAAGGGAATCACAGCTCCCTCTCTACCACCTTTTGAATGTGCCAGAATATGTGCTTGTTCCAACCTTCCGACGCTTTTTTCACTCCTACCACACATGAGACACTTGTTTCCATATATTCTCTTTATCGTTTCCCATTCTGTTTTTGTAAGTCTCTTTCTTGTTCTCTTTTTTTACCAGTTAGAAGGTCATAATTTGGATCAAACACCATGCTTATCCCCTATTGTTATTTCTTCTTTCTTCTCTTCTTTGTACCCTTTCTTGTCGTCCCACCTTCCAGTGCTTTTTTCAAGGCTTTACTTGCTTCGTTCATGGACTTTGTTAGTTCTTCCATTGGTGTTCGTCTCCTACCGTCACCCGTCCAAAACTTTCTAACCTTCCCCTTTTCTGTTTTTGGGCCTTTTTTGACATGACGTACACCACTAGATTGTTACAAACAAAAATAATTATAATTTTCGTTATCTACTTGAAAGTTATAAAGTATAGTATATTTTTCATGTAAATAAATACACAAAAATAGTACAACCAACTTATCGAATAAAAAATAAGACATATGCTATATTCAGTTTGGTACTTTACACTGTTCAGTCAGATACTATTCCTTGTTTTTTTACAGGCCCCATTATGCCAACCTCTTTTTCATTTAAAAATTTATATTACTTTCCGATATCAAATCATAAAAGGGAAAATAGTTAAACCTAAGTAGCTTAACTGAGAATTAAACCAACCGTTGGATGAAACTTAAGATCGAAGTCAAAAGTCCAGATCGCTAAAATTTTTGACCTGACTACGTTTAATGTATTGCATCCGGTGCTTATATATGTGTCTAGTACTGAATTTTTATGAAATTCAGTTATATTAATGTAGTATTGTGTGATTCTGTGTTTATGAACAGCTACAGCTACAGTGTGTATAGGAATACGTATAATGGGCCGAAAAAGCGTATAAACCTAACAGTAAACTCAGAGCTAGTAGACCTAGCAAAGTCCTAGGACTTAATATCAGTGCATTTGTGGAACAGAGGTTGCAGGAATGGGTAAAAGAGCAACGCAACACGGACCCGGCGGGATTTGAACCCGCGATCTACGGCTTAGGAGGCCGTCGCCTTATCCATGCTAGGCTACGGGCCCTTACACTATTAAATTTCAAGGTTAAGTATCTAGATGAATATTTGAAAGTTTTGGTGTTTGATTTTCGGATGGAAGAGATGGCAATAAAAGCTACTTAACAAGCTGTTAATTGGTAAAATAATCGGGAAGTAATCTGCTCGATGAGGTAAATATAAAGAAAAGTCAGATTTCAATTCTTAAAGATCTTTATAATAGCACTTGCCACAATCAACCATGAAATAATGGAACTGAGGGCTATAAAGAGGCCTGTGGTCAGATTACCTACAAAATTATTTGCTGAAATCAAAAACGAACCGACTGCTTTATACCCTGCTGCAATCAAAAAAGCACTTGCTATGATAATAACTATGCTACGCTCGTTAGGCTCAACTAGACCAAACCAAAAACAATGATTCCATCAATTATATTTGACAGATCGTTAATTATCGATCTCACCAAATTAAAATTTGGTAATAATTTATTTAAAAGTTACTAACTTTCTACACTTAGCTTTTCCATACATTTCGCTTTCTTTGACTCTTTGTTCTTAAGTTCATCAAGTGTTTGCTTGGCCCACTCTTTCTTTTCCTGCTCGTAAACCTCAGCTGGGTATCAAAGCTGTGAGACCCTTAGCCAGAAAGCCAATTGATTCTTCTAGGATAGGAGCGAGCTCATTGATAACTGTGTCGAGACTCCAAACATCGATTGATGTAGGCTGAATCGGTAGCCTTAGTTGATTGACCCCTCAGCTCTGAAATAGTAGCTAAACAAGCATGTACTCTCCCAATTTCTCAATCGCCCCTTCAACTGTTTCTATTCTGGCTTCATAGGCAACCCTGCCAGCAATCATGATGTAAAATTTATCAGCTATTTGAATTAACTCCTTTATCCTTTCATGAGATATTATGGCAACTCCTACATTTTCTTTTTTCAGTTTTTCAATCACTTCAATGATCTTGTCTCCAGCCTCTTTCTGAAGTCCTTGGAAGGGTTCATCAAGCAGGAGATATTTTGGGTTTGTCAGTAAAGCTCTTCCAAAAACGACCATCTGTCTTTCGCCCCCACTCAAAGTAGATGCCCTCTGCTTCCTTAGTTTCTTAAGGTTTGGGAAAATATTGTAAACCTTTGAGACATCACTCCCTCCAATCAGTAAGTTCTCTTTAACTGTAAGATTTGGAGCTACTCTCATCTTCTCAGGAGCAAGAGTAATCCCCTGAAGAAATCTCTTATGGACAGGAAGATGCGTAATATTTTCTCCATCCATCAATATTTCTCCCGAAGTAAGCCCAATGACGCCCATTATCGCATGGAAAACCGTCGACTTTCCGCTTCCATTTGGTCCAAATAGAAGGGTAGTCTCACCTCTTTCTATCCTAAAATCAACGTTTTCTATGATCTTTTTTCCATTCCTGTCAACAACCCCATTAACCAGCTCTATCATCCTATCCCTTCGTTGTTTTCAGACTTTTCCAAGTTTTTTCAGGTTATTTTAGATACATTTTCTCTTCGATTCCCAACTATATTTTGATCCGTTTTAATGATCTCGACATACCAAACATCTTTAATCTTATTTCTCTTGCTCAGGTCTCTACCCTTCTACCCTTTCTATCCTTTTTATCTTTCCCAGTTCTATCCAGTAAGTTTCATCAGCCAATTTTTCGAGTATTCGTGTTTTATGAGCCGTGATGAGCATCCCCACACCCATCTTTTTCATCATTTTTAACTTTTTACGAACGTTCTTAGTGTTCTCCCGATCCAGTGCTGCAAAGGGCTCGTCGAGTAGTATGAAGTCTGGTTCTGTTGACAGACTTCTACACAATTCAAGGAGTTTAAGTTCTCCTTGAGAAAGGTTCATCGCTTTTCTCCCAGCCAATTTTTCTAAACCGAAGAGTTCAAGGAGTTCTTCCGCTTTTAGCATTGCCTCCTTTTTTTCATACCTGAGCATGCAGCCCGTTAGAAGATTCTCAAAAACCGTCATTTTTAGAAACGGCCTGGGCATCTGGAAAGCGAAACTTAATCCAAGCTCAACTCTTTCTTCAACGGGAGTCTTTGTTATATCTCGTTCGTTAAGAATTATTTTACCACAGCTTGGTTTCTCAAATCCAGAAATGATCTTAAGCAAGGTGGATTTTCCGCTTCCGTTAGGCCCACATAATCCCACTACCTCACCCTTCCTTAGATTAAAGCTTACATCCTTCAGAACTGTAAGACTGTTAAACTGCTTTGAAACACCTTTAATCTTTAACATCCCAACCACCGTCGTGTCTCCTATCAAACTCATTGCCAATTTCATTTAACCATTTCATCTATTTCAACCAATTTACACTCCTCCAGTTAACTTTGCTTTTCTAGCCCTCCATCTGATTATTCCTGGGGATACGATAAGCAAGGCTGAATAAAGAAGTAAGTGAAGTTGTGGGAAGATTGAATTAAGGTAGTTTGAAACGAAAACAAGGATGAAACTTCCCGTTACACCCCCAATTTCTGAATCGTTTTTGAAAAATATCGTTGCAATAAATGGGAAAAGAGCAATATGGATTGAAAAAACCTCAGGATTTACATGGGAAAAGTGTAAGGCGTACAAGCCCCCTGCTAAAGCCGTTATTATGCAAGAGATTAGAGTACAGAAAGCTTTCACCCTATTAACTTTTACACCTACAAGTCTTGCGGCCCTCTCATCATCTCTGACCGTTGTGAATTTTAAACCGGTTGCTGAAGTCCTAAGAAATCCGAAAAACAGGAAAACTGCAAGTAATAATACTACTGAAAGACTATAAGTAACTAAGATAGGGTTTGAGGGAAGAGAAAATCCTTCTTCACCACCATAAATCTCACCACCCATCGTAATTGTAAAGAGGGGTGAAAAGATCCAGATAATAGCTCCAATAAGAAAGCTGATAAAAACGAATGCAACCCTGTCTCTTGAAAGAGAGAGAATGTATAGAACCGAAGCTGAAAGCATACCAGCAACTATCCAAGTAAGCGGGAAGAGCAAAGGATTTTTGGTATAAATATACAAAAGAGCTGAGAGATAACCAGCCAAACCAAATGGAATCGCATGGCCAAGGCTAGTTCTACCAATCATGGTTTCCATCCAGTTCCAAGCTAAGGTGTAAGTTGAATAGATGACCCCTAAGGTTATCAACCAGAGTAAATAGAACCCGCTGACAAAGGGGGCAAATATGAGGATTGTGGCTAAAATCGAAAATTCGGCTAGTTTAATTCTTCTCTTCTTTCTGTAAAATTCCTTGTAGCTTTTAACAGCATTGCCGACCATTTCTATCTTGTTGAGTTCTTCTCTTTCTTCTTCTCTCCCCTCTCTTCCTTTTCCATCCATCTGTTTTTCAACTCCTTTTCAACACCCTCCTAGCTTTAAACTTAAGACTTTAGTTAACCATCAATCTCATTAACCCATCATGACAGGAATATAGAAACTATGAGAGAGTAAACAAAGGCTATTAGTACTATTTTAGTATAATGTGCCAATCCAATGCTTCTGAAAAGAGCTGTTATGGCTGCGATGAGTATTCCTGCAATCAAAGGCATCCACCCGATTCCAGGATACAGAGCTTGGGAAGTTGAAGAGAGAAATCCCAGTAAACCTATGGCTGATGAGGTAAGCGCGATGCAAAAAAGAGAAAATTTTTCGTAATCAACACCGTAAATCCTTGCGAGAAACTCATCATCTTCGACGAATTTTAGTTTTATACCTGTTTTTGATTTATATACCACGAAGAGAGCTATTAGGATTATCAAAAGCATCAAGCCCTGCATAATCTCCCAAAAATCTATCCCAGCAAACATCAGATTGGATTCAACGATGAGATAGTATCCCTTCCCATGAGCTATTCTAAGAATCTCCTCTAGGCCAATTGCGAAACCTAAGCTAATTATTGTCGCCTCGAAAATTCCATTACCGATTTTTTTAATTAACAAATAAAGTATCACACCTGTAAAAAACGCAAGCACAGCTGCGAGGAACATTCCCATAACGATTCCTGATTTAATGGTGTAATAGGCGACATAAGCTCCAAGGGCAAAAATAGAGCCGTGGGAGAGGTTCAGGAATTTTGAGATTCTGAAATTCAGACTGATTACAATTGCGAATATGGACAGGAAGATAGTTGAGGAGAGTATAGAAAAAAAATTTAAGGCCATAAAACCTCAGATTCCGCGAACTTTGCTGGATAGAGGACTAACGCCTCTCCATTCACCCATTCTGCAATCTTGCCCTCAAGCTTATCGCTTCCCCACTTGGCCTGATGCTTGGCGTTAAACTTGTAGATCCCACAGGCTCCTTTGAATTCACTTTTTTCGAGTTCTTTTATCAAGGAGGTTCTCATCTTCTCATCAGCAGGCTTAACGTTTTCAAGTTTCTCCAAAGCCTGACCAAGGATCAAAATCGCATCGTAGGTGAGGACACCGGCATAGTTGTTTGCCTCTTCCCCATACTCTTTGCGATAACCATCGAAGTAATTCTTTGTGTATTCAGTTGAGGGTATCTTTTCAAGCGCTGCAGCTTGGAATGCTGTATAATCAGCAGTGGAATCTAAACCTTTGAGTGTCTGTGGTAAAGCTAGAACTCCTCCAACAGAGTAAACAATCCCTTTTCCTCCATTTCCCCTATAAGCCTTCAAAAATGCTACTGAAAGGCTTCCAGGGTCGCCAAGAATCAGAACATCTTTATCTCCAACCTTCTGGGCGGCATCTCTCGCTTTGTTCTGTACATCCTTCGGATCAACGGATGGGTTATAGTAAACCTCATCTATAAGCTTTAAATATGTGTTCTGCTGGATTACATTTAGCATTCCCTTATTGAAAGTACTTAAAGGCTGGAATCCCTGGAAGTAGTAAGCTTCAGCATTTGAAAGGCTGAGGAACTCAGATGCAAGCTTTCCCCAGTAAGTTGTGTTATAAGCATTTCTGAACACGTAGACATTGCCTTCAGATACTTTCTTCTCAATTAGGCCTGTAGAGGCGACACTTATAATGTAAGGTGTTTTCGTTTCAAGGGCAGCATCAGCAGCTGCAATGGCTTGTGGGCTCGAATAAGCTCCTACAATGGCTATCACTCCTCTATTTGCAAGATCCAGAAATGCTGCCTTGGTTTTTTCCGCAGAGTCACCGCAGTCAGCGAACTCAAGCTCAATTTCAACCTTCCCATTCTCCTCGACATGTTTCTTGGCAAGTTTTGCAGCGTTTTCCATTACCACTCCCGCAGTCTGGAATTTTCCGGTTTTAGGCACCAAAACACCTATTTTCACCTTGATTTTCTGCGGTGTCGAGGTAGGAGTAGGAGTCGTTTTTTCCGTCTGAACGCATGCAGCTACAGATATGACAAGTAGAATCATTATAACGATATATAACGACCTCATGATTCCCATTCAGGATTTCGGGAATATTAAAATTTCGTTTTTGTTTAATCAAGTAATTTTGATTAGTATGGGGAGGAAATAAATACTCAACATCCATATCTCCAATTGTAAGTAAAATTAAGAGGGTGAGACTTTGAAGGTTAGATTCGGAATCCAGCTCCCCCATGATCCAAAAGATCTCATTTTAAAGGCATCGGTTTTTGCAGATCGAAATGGGTTTGATTCAGTTTTCACTCCTGACCACTTAGTCGGAATAGGAATCAAAAACTGGAGTTCATACGAGGCTTTCACACTCCTCGGAGCGATTTCTCAGATTACAAGAAAGGTAAAAATTGGAACATGTGTGAGTGATGTTTTAAGAAGGCATCCTGCAGTTCTCGCGCAATTTGCCGTGACGCTTCAGGACTTCTCAAATGGCAGAGCCGTGCTCGGGCTTGGTGCCGGTGAAGGTATGAATCTTATACCCTATGGAATTGAAAGCGATTACCTAGTTTCAAGACTTGAAGAGGGGCTAAAGATTATAACAAGGCTTTTTGAGGATGACAAGGTTGATTTCTCAGGGAAATTCTTCAGACTTTCCCATGCGTTTATTATGCCTAGAAAGAGAGTACCTCTTTGGATAGCGGGAAACTCACCGAGAACTATGGAGCTAACCGCGATCTACGGGGATGGTTGGATTCCGACTGCTGGCATGGGGGCAAAGAGATATGGTGAGAATCTTAAAAAAATCCGTAAAAAGGCAGAAAATCTTGGAAGGGGCAGAATTGAGGGTGGCGTTTTTGCATACGTCGTTGTAGAGAAAAGATATGACGACGCCCTTAAGAAAATTGAGCTGCCTGCAAAACTTCTTGCTCTGATGTCTCCTGCCAGGAAGCAATTTCTGACAAGGGCTGGTGTGGATGTGGAAAAAATCGACATACCTGACCTTTTCGGCTTTACCTTCAATGAGGATCAGATAAAAAAGGCAATCGAGCTTGCAAAAAAACTGCCATTTGAGGCGGTGCAACATAGATTCATTTACGGCACACCCGATGACGTTGTTAAAAGGATCGAGGAGTTCATAAAAGCTGGAGCTGAGCATTTTGTTCTCACTCCTCTCGTCAGACACAGTGATTACATCCCCACAATTAAGCTTATAGCATCGGAAGTTATCTCCCACTTCAAGAATGGTTAGTAATTAGATTCTGAATTAGCCCGATATTAGCTTGAGATGAGACTGGTTTGAGATCTAATTGAGACCTAATTGAGGTCTAATTGAAACCTAGTTGAGATCTAACCGAGATCTAAAACTGAGATTCAGTGAGTCTTAAAACTAGATCAAATTAAAACTAAATCAGATTAAATCACAAATAATCACCAAGTGATTTCTGGGCAATTCTGTCCAGTGTTTTCCAGCTCTTTCTGACACATGATGGGAAACATCCATTTTTTTCAAGGTAGTTTTTCAAGAATTCCCTTGTTTTGCCATCACTTGCATATCCACTCCCAAAATCTCCAAAAATCTTTTTTAGTTTCTCAACCTCTTTATCCCTTGCAACCTTTGCGATTATTGAGGCCGCCGCCACTACCGGATATTTTTCATCTGCTTTATGCTCTGCAATAACCTCGATACCCTTTTTCTCCAACCTCTTTTTAAGACGATCTGGTTTAACATCGGGACTGTCAACATAAACGATTTCTGGCTTTAGTTTGTCAATCAGCTCTTCATAGCTCTCATAAAGAATTTCGTTGATTGTTTTTTTAGACATCAATTTGTCGAGGTCTTCAGGTTGGATCATTATGATTTCGCATTCTCCCTTCTTACTCAACAAACCGGATAATTCCTTCCTCTTGTTTTTACTTAGCTTTTTAGAATCCCTAATGCCAAGTTTTATTAGATCTTCAAGATCTTCTCTGCTTATCGCAAAACCGCACACAACGAGTGGACCTATAACCGGCCCCTTTCCAGCCTCATCTATACCTACTATCCTTCCAGACATCTTTTAGTGAAACTTTTTTAATTCTTTTTTAATTTTTTAATTTTTTAATTCCGTTAAAATCCAAGCTTTGGAAATCCTTTGATAGGCAATTTCCCCATCTTACCTTTCTTCATTCTCTTCATCAAGTTCTTCATTGTTTTGTAGTATTTCAGTAGTTCCTTTACCTCCTGGGGCGAGGTTCCCGAGCCTATCGCTATCCTTCTTATCCTGGACGAGTCGATTATTGAGGGATTCGTTATCTCCTCTTCTGTCATTGAGTCCATGATGTACTTGAACTTCTGCATCTTTTCTTGGGTTGTTTCCATCACATCGTCATCAAGCTTCAACCCCATTCCGCCAAATGGCAGCATATCGATGATCTTGGTCAATGGCCCCATTTTCCTCATCGCCTCGATTTGTTTATAGACATCTTTTAAGGTGAAAGTTCCCTTAAGAAAAGCCTCTGGATCGAGATCTTCCTCTGAAACAACCCTTTCAACTTTTTCGAGCAATGCCCTGATGTCTCCCATCCCAAGCAGCCTAGAAACGAAGCCTGCTGGATCGAATCTCTCGAAGTCCTCAACTTTTTCTCCACTTCCGATGAATGCTATTGGAATGCCAATCTCTCTTGCGGCAGATAAGGCTCCACCACCCTTTGCAGTTCCATCGAACTTCGTTATAACGATTCCATCAATTCCTATCGCCTCATGGAATCTTTTTGCCTGACCGCTCGCAAGCTGACCTATTGCTGCATCAAGGACGAGGAGCTTGTAGTCGGGCATCAAGGCCTTGCTGATCTGGATCATCTCCTCGATTAGATCTTCTTCAAGAGCATGTCTGCCTGCTGTATCCACGATTATCATATCGTAGTCCTTTAATTCTTTCAAAGCATTTTTGACGATCTTTACTGCGTTCTTCTCATCCCTCTTTCCGTAAAATCCGATCGCATATGAATCTGCGAGCTGCTTAAGCTGGTCGTATGCAGCAGGCCTCCATGTATCCGCTGCAACAACTGCAGTCTTCAAACCCTTATCTTTGAAATATTTCGCCATCTTTGCCGTTGTGGTTGTTTTCCCACTTCCCTGTAAGCCAACGAGCATGATTTTTGACTTTTTGAGTGGGATGTCTAGCCCTTCTCCAATACCACCCATCAGCTCTTCGTAAACGATTTTAATTATGTGCTCTCGAACATTGAAAGTCGGAAGAACATCTTCACTCAAAGCCCTCTTCTTTATCGAGTCGCTGATCTTTTTTACAAGCCTAACGTTAACGTCTGCCCTCAAAAGAGCCCTCTGGATATCCTTTACTATTTCTTCCACAAGATACTTGTCAACAGAGGATGAAGTGGTGATCTTCCTTACAACTTCTCTTAAGGATTCAAGTGCCATTGAAAGAATGCTTACTTATCGAATTAAAACCTTTTTCCTTTAAGTTTGCTTTAAATCATGAATTTCAGGATGAAAATAAGAAAAAAAGGAAAACGATAAGGCTAGAAATCAGAAAGTAAATCTCTTTAACTCCGATTTTCCCCAGGTCGCCTGAAAAGGAATGTTCTTCATATCTTCTGAGATAAAGATTCTCGGATATACTTATCGCTCTTAAAACCATCACCGAGATGGTAGCTTTTACAATCTTGCGATAAAGTTCCAGTCTTTTTCTTTCGTTGATCGCGTGAATCTCTATGATGTTGGTGAAGTCTCTTGCATATACATTTAGAAGTCTTATAGCTATTAGCAGGGACATGGATATCTTTGGCGGGAGTCTGAAGAATTCCAAGGTAGCTAAGATCTTCTTTTGTTGAAGATTCAGCATTACCGCGCTCACTGAGATTATTGAGAATATAAAAAGCGAGGATCTAACCATACTGGAATGATCAGATGTTATGATAAAACTTGAAACGGAGAAAAAGATGATAAAGGGGACAGCAACGAAAATACTGCTAACAACCCTTCTGATATTTCTCATTGCGATGGAGTAAATCGTGCTAGAAGCGATAACAAGGAGCATCATTTTGATGCTGAAGGCAGAGAGATTGATAGCCACAAAACTAGTTAAAATAAAAAGAAAAACAAACCTCGGGTCTGCAGAGTCTTTTCCTGAAGCTGTAAATCTTTCCACATGCCTGAAAATGCCTGCAAGCTTAATCTCTTTCATCATTTATTATCTTCTCCGTCCACCTTTATTTCCTTCAGTTTACCTTTCTTGAGCTCATAGATGGTATCACAAAGGCTTGCTAGCTTCATATCATGGGTTGCAATTATCGCTGTCTTTCCTTCCTTTCTTAAACATTCAACCAGCTTAAAACAGAAATCAGGGTTGAGGTACACTGTTGGTTCATCTAGAAATATCAGATCTCCAGAAAACACTTTCAAAATTGAAACGAGCTTTGCTTCCCCGGCACTGAGTGTGTGGGGGTGTCTTTCCATTAGATTTCCCAATCCAAAAAAATCGATAAGATCACCTGAAATTGAAAGCTCATCCTTAACACTTCTGGCAGTAAAACTATAGTATGAGTACTGGAAGCTGATAGAGACCTTCTTTTCGTGCCAGTAAATTTTCCCGATTTCAGGTTTGAGTATGCCGCAAAGAATTTTCAGCAGTGTTGTCTTGCCTGAACCGTTATCGCCAATAACTGAGACTATTTCTCCCTTTCTTACAGTAATGTCAACCCCATTGAGAAGTTCTTCTTCGGATCCCGCAGATTCCAGATAGGAGAAATGGATATTTTCTGCAATCAAGATCTCTTTTGAAGGTTCAGTCAAACCTCTCGAGATCGATTCAATCGAATCCTTGAAAACTTGGTTATCATCTGTAAGGTTATCACCTGTAAGGTTATCACCTGTAAATCTCTTTTTTCCTAGATCAAATACTCCATCAAAACGCTCCAAGAAGTGTTCATACCTTTTGTCTGAGAAAATCATAGACTGCTCCGAATTTAAAAGAAACTCTAACAATTTCCCTACTCTTGATGGATGAAGATGGGAAAAAGGCTCATCCAAGATTAAACACTTTTTCTGAGAGGAGAGAGCTGCAAGAATAACAACAAGCTGTTTCTCTCCATCCGAGAGCTGTGATGTTTTTCTTTCCAGAAGATGTTCTGCATTAATCTCCTTTGCATTTTGAATAATCGTCTCTAAACTTTGATTCTGGGATGTTGAAAGAATTTCATCCAGAACGTCTTCAAAAACTATTTGCTCTTCCGGAATTTGAGAAACTAAGTGAACATGGTCTCTGAACTTCCTTGGATCCCTTTCATCAAAAATAGCAACATCTCCTTCCAAACTCCCTTTATAAAAAACTGGGATTAACCCCGTCAAAATTCTGAATAAGGTTGTTTTTCCAGAGCCCACATCTCCTCTAACAAAGATTTTTTCTCCTTCATCCAGCGTAAAATTGAGATTTTCAATTATTCTTTTCTTAGAAAACTCAAAACTGAGATTCTTCAGTTCAATAGCCTTCATTCTCCTATTCAAACCTTATTCCTTTTTTATCTAACATATCTTTTATGTAAGCGTAGGCCCCGATGGCCAGAACATGATCGATGAGGAAGTCTTGGGGCATGTAAATAATTGTGGTTGCGAAGAGTACCGCAAGAAAAGGATCTATTAGACCAAGAAACGAAGTCGTTTTGGTGGCAAAGGCTAAAGCCGAAGGGTTGAGGCTTGCATACCTGTAAAAAACAAGAAAGCCAGCCACATAAACAGGAATAAATGAAACTATGCTTCCCAACCACACCGCAAAATATCCTCTCCTAGAATTACTCCAAAAAAGTTTTCTGAAGTATCCTGATAGAAATGCTGCTATAGGAAAGGTAAGGAGATATCCTGCTGTTGGACCGAAAAAGACGCCTATACCGCCAGTAAATCCACTTGCAAGGTTTAAGCCCATTGCAATTAACAAAAGATAGATTACTTGCGAGATAAAACCCCAGTATGGGCCAAGAAGCAAACCAGAGAGAACAACACCAAGATTTTGCATTGTATAGGGTATGATCCCGATTTTAAAGCTAAGTTGAGCTGTTAAACCGGTAAAAATGGCCATTGCTGATGCAAATACGAGTTTAAGTTGATTATCGAATCGTTTATCAACCTGTGTAACCATTTTGTAAACCATAATTATTTGGGTTGATAATAAGTATTTAAAAATTTCGAGTTGCATTTTCTCTATTCAAGTCTAAGCTGTTTTAGCTTTCCTATAAGCTCGTAAATATCAAACCCAAGGGCAAAAACTTCGGAATCGATTTTATAACCGTTTTTTGTTCTTTTCAATTGCTCAATTTCGAAGAATTTCCACTTCTTTCTAGGGAGCTTGAGCCCAATAACCGCTTCGGCTCCAAACAGGTTGGAAAACATCGCTAAGTCCTTTATCTGCTGTTCGTTGATGTATAGGGGGAGTTCATTTCGCATCTTCACCTCTATTGCAATGTATTTTTTGCCATTTCCAGCTATGATGTCCGGCATTGGATAGCTTATACCACCACCGCTTGTCGGAGTTCTGACAGCGGCGAATCCATTTTCCCATAGAATGTGAATGAGTTCTCTTTCAAATCTAGTCCCCTTTTTCTTCACGGGAAGAGTTTTTGATTTTAAGTATTTAAAAATATTTAACTTGGCAAAATTTCGTAAAAATTCAACTGTAAAGCTGAAAGCAGCTAAAAGCTAAAACCGATAACCGCTAAGATTAACTATCCCTTTTCCTCAATTCAATGCATGGAAATCAGGATGTTAAGGATTAAACTTCCTATTGAGGGTCCGGAATTCTCAACCATTTATGCCTTGGATAACGGAAAAGAAACCTATGTGGTAGATGGTGGGTATATAAGCGAAAGATCTGTGAATGAGGTTAAGTCTGGGCTTGAAGGAATGGGGATATCCATCTCTGACTCCAAATTCCTACTCACCCACCACCATATAGATCATGTTGGTGTCGCAATTTGGAAGAAGGTGAATGCATGGATGCATCCTTTAGAAATACCTTTTCTGAAACTTTATACAGATCCCCTGTATTTTGCTCGCCCGTATATGGAATGGACGAGAAAGTATGGAATTGACATGGAGTTTATCAGACCATTAACATCCCTTTTTACAGCAAAAAAAGCGCCGAACTCTTACAGCACGGGAATTAAAATTGAAGTCAAGGGCAAAATCATGCCTCTCGAGGATGGAGAGAAGATGAACGGAATTAAGATAATTCACACTCCCGGCCACTCTCCTGGCCATCTCTGCTTTTACCTACCTGAAGCAAAGGCTATGTTTTCCGGAGATCTCGTTTTGAGTGTAACCACAACACACGTCGGTTATTACCCCGGCTATAGCACGGATCCTGTTGGAGATCAAATAAAAAGCTTAGAAAAACTGTTGAGTTACGAGATAGATACGATATATCCAGCCCATGAAGATATAATCAAAAAACCGAGGGAAAGAATCCATGAGTTAATCGGACATTACGAAGGAAGGATGGAGGAAATTCGATCTTTACTTGACAAACCTGCAAAAGTTGTGGATATTGCTTCAAAAGTTGCTTGGACTACAGGAAACTTTGAAAAGCTTAGCGGATGGGGTAAAGTTCTGGCCATCAGCGAAACCCTTGCATTTCTCAAGAGACTGGTGTTTGCAGGAAAGGCAAAGGAGGTTGAAACAGACGGCGTGCATTATTTCTCTTCTGTTTAAATTATTTTAGATTATAATTCAATAACTCAATAACTCAATAACTCAATAACTCAATAACTCAATAACTCAATAACTCAATAACTCAATAACTCAATAACTCAATAACTCAATAACTCAATAACTCAATAACTCAATAACTCAATAACTCAATGAATCCCCATAAATCTCCGCTCGAGAAAGATAGCAGTCTGGGTCATTACCCCATAGATCTCCAGCTCTTAATGCTCTGAGTCGGAATCCCCCGCAAACCTCTTTAAATCTGCAAATTCCGCATTTATCTCCTCTGATAAAATCCAATTTTCTCCTAAGTTTTAAAAGTAACTCATCTTTTGGATTAAGCCAGATCTCCTTAAAACTCTGTTCTCTAATATTCCCGCAAGTATAGTCCCACCAGAACTGATTTGGATGGACATTACCATACATGTCGACATTCGCTAGTCTTTCTCCACTCCCGTCTCCTCCCCTATACTTTATGAACTCCAGGATTTTGGCTGCATATTCGGCATCTTCTTTCACTAGTTTAAGGTAAGCATAGACCGCATCAGCTGGGTTGTCTACAGTAAGAACTTCTGTATTGTGTCCTTCATCCACCAATTCAATCGCCTTTTCCATCAACCAGTCGATAAGTTCCCTTCTTTCCTTAAGGCTTATATCATCCTTGAAATCCGCTCTTCCTGAAGGAACGAGATGATACAGGCAAAACCTAGGGATTTCCTCCTCTGCTAAAACATCAATGACTCCCTTAACATCCTTCAAGTTGTATCTTGTTACAGTGAATCGAATTCCTGTTAGCAATCCAGCATTTTTTGCGTTGATCAGTCCCTTGAGAGCTTTTTTAAACGCATGCTTCCTGCCCCTAAAGAAGTCGTTCGTTTTTTCAAGCCCATCAACACTCACACCTACATAGTCAAACCCTGCCTCTTTCAGTTTATCAGCAGTTTCTTCTGTTATTAAGGTTCCATTTGTGGACAGAGAACATCTTATACCTTTTTTAGATGCATAAGAAGCAAGTTCAAAGATATCTTTCCTCAACAAAGGTTCACCACCACTGAAGAGAAGTACGGGAGTTCTTATCTCTACCAATTCATCGATAAATCTTTTTATCTCCCCGGTGGAGAGTTCTTTGGCTTTTTTAGAGTCGTCAAAATCAGCATCAAAATCAGCATCAGCATAACAATGAATGCATCTGAGGTTGCATCTTGCCGTAACGTTCAAAACAACGACTGGTCGAATGTTTCTGCGCAATTCTCTGAGCTTCTCAGGTATAAGACTGGGGTCTCCACCATAGGTTATAACCTCTGAAACCGTAGCCTTCCCCGTGAGCATTTTTGTGAGGCTGATCATTCTCTTCGCATATAACAAAAGTTTATTTTAAATTTTCTCCGGTGCGTGGGATACCTGAAGACGGTGAATAAAATAATTTTTAAGGATTTAAATTTTGCGTGGTTCTGGATCGTTTAAGGTGTAAAGGCGTTCAAGGTGCATCCTAACGCTTTAACGTTTATGACTTAAACGATAAGTGTTGAAGAAAAAATCAATCCGCGCAAAATTCTTTTATCCTTGCTTAGATCTTATCGAGATGAAGCTCTGGATAGGCATGGACGACACTGACTCACCAAACGGGATGTGCACAACTTATTTGGCAGTGCTGGCGATGGAGGAGCTTCAGAAGGCTGGGGTTGAAGTTATAGGATTTCCCAGGCTGATAAGGCTCAATCCAACCATTCCATACAAAACAAGGGGAAATGGAGCGGTTTCGTTTCTCGTTGACACGCCCGAGCTGGAAATCGTGATGGAGATAGTGGATTCGACCATCCAGGAGTTTTCCGAATTGGATCATGAGGACACGAATCCGGGTGTCGTTTTTGTTAGGAACGATGATGACATTCTTAATACACTCTCCAGATTTGCCCTCAGAGCTGTTAGAGATCTGGTAAGCATGGATGAAGCCCTTTTCATGATTGGGAGGTTCATGATTCCCCATTTAACGTACAAAAAGGGAAGAGGGCTTATCGGAGCTTTGGCATCTGTGGGATTTGAAGGTGAGGACTTCACCTATGAACTGCTCGCATATCGCAAGCCTGAGAGGTTCGGGGAGGAAAGGGAGATCAATGAGGAATCCTTTTTCAGGGCTGATGAACTTTACTATCCTAAAACCTGGGACACGGTAGACTGGCACAATAAAGCTGTAGTTAGCGTTCCAAATGGCCCGGATCCGGTTCTATACGGCATAAGGGGTTCGGATTTCTACTCTATCAACAAAGCCTCTGAGATTCTGAAAACCGAAGAGGTCGATAGGAGAATGATGTTCATAACCAACCAATCAACCGACATGCATCTTATCCCGGAGAAAGAAGCCAGAGAGCTGAGAAACTTCCACTCCTACATTCTCAGTGGGTTGGTTGTTGAGAACCCAACAGTGATCAGGGGAGGCCATGTGTTCTTCAACATAACCACAAAATTCGGTATGCTGAAATGTGCCGCTTTCGAACCGACAAAGCAATTCAGGGATGTCATTACCAAGCTTGTTAAGGGAGACCACATCAGAGTTTTCGGTTCTCTAAAGAAGGATACACTTAATTTGGAGAAATTGGAGATAATCAGCCTAGTTCGGGAGAAAGAATACAATCCGAGATGCCCTGTTTGCGGGAAGCGGATGGAGTCTGCGGGCAAAAACCAACCCTTCAGATGCAGAACATGCAAGACCATTGCAAAGGAAAAGGTTGTTGAGAAAATTGAAAGGGAAATCGAGGAAGGATTTTATGAGGTCCCTCCCGTTGCGAGAAGACACCTCTCTAAGCCATTGGTAAGGATGAACGTTCCGAAAAAGCATATCTTTAGGTGATCTTGAGTATGATCTTGAGTATTACCTCATCAATAGCAAAAAGGCGAATATAGCTGAGTAAGATGCGAGATTCGTCAGAAAGGATATTTTGAATAATTCCATCTTTTCTATTTTGAAAAAGGCCATGTAAACTGGAAACTCCACAAAGATTGAGGTGAGATAGGCGGAGAAGAATAAAATAGCGACATCCTCATGAGCGGGAAAGATCAAGCCTATGGCTGAGCTGACCAGATTCGCCGCAAAAATGCCGAGCAAAAGATCCTTGAAAGATAGCTCCACCCCTCTACTCTTTAAAATAAAATCGTAGTATGCTGCGAAAACAACGATCTCGATGAGGAGAATGAAGGGGAGGAAGGGGAGGGTTATGAATGTAAGCGGGAAAATAACATCGGCTGAGACTACTTCGGGTAATAAGAGAAGTGAGCAGAGAATGATTAAGAAAGTTCTCAGCTTCATACCGACTGAAATCAAAACTCTTGTAATAAATTTTCTGGAATTTTCCAGAATTTATAGAACCTAGAACCTACATCAGATGGCAAAGAGAAATAGAGAGATCTAGATGATGGATGTAATTGAAGTGATGGAAATAATAGAAATAATAGCGTTGTATCCAAAGTACAATCCAAATCCGGCAAGGAAAATTCCTAAGATTATATTCTGGATTAAATTAAGCATAGGTTTGATAAATAGAGTATGTCTATAAAAATCATGCTAAGATTTTGACACTGAAATCAGGGCCATTAAAACATGGTCAATTAAAGCATGGTCAACTAAAAATCAATTAAAACCCATCAATTAAAGCCTGTCAATTAAGCCCAATCAATCGAAACACAAAAGTTTTTAGAATCGTTCTGTTATTTTCTTCATCATCTGGGGGTGACATAATGAAAATAACGTGGTTTGGACATGCGGCCTTTCTGCTTGAAGGATCGAAAAGGATACTGATTGATCCGTTCCTGACGGGAAATCCAAATGCTTCGATAAGGCCTGAAGAGATAGAAACCGATGTCATCATCGTAACCCACGGCCACGGTGATCATTTGGGCGATGCGGTTGAGATCGCAAAGAAAAATGATGTTCCGGTTGTTTGCATTCACGAACTCTCTAGATATCTATCAAAGAAAGGAGTTGAAGCCGTGGGAGTGAATATTGGAGGAACGGCCAAATTCAGAGGGGTAAGCGTTACTCTCGTTCATGCTTTGCATTCCGCTGATGTTGAGGAGGACGATCAACTAATTAGCACTGGCCAGGCTGCCGGAGTCATAGTGGAGCTCGATGGAGTTAGAGTTTATCATACGGGCGATACAGATGTTTTTCTGGATATGCAGCTTATAGGGGAGCTTCACAAACCCGATGTTATGCTCGTTCCGATAGGCGACTGGTACACGATGGGTATAAAAGGAGCAGTCAAGGCTTTGGAGCTTGTAAAGCCGAAATATGCAATTCCAATGCATTACAACACGTTTCCAGTGATAGAACAGGATCCAGAGGATTTCAAAAAGGCTGTCGAAGAAGCCGGACTTGACACCAAAGTGGTCGTTCTGAATCCCGGCGAATCCTTTGAAGTTTAACTGGATTTTTTATTGTTTTGATTTGTTTTTAAGTTTGTTTTTTGGTTGCATTGGTAGCATCAAATAATTTCAATATCAGATAATTTCACCAACCAATTTTTCATCCATATCCATCCATATCTATCCATATCTATCCATGTCTGTCCAGTTCATCCCACGTTTATCCGTATCAGCTTTCATTCAATTTTTATCACTCTCTTCCCCATGAGATTCAGTTTGAATCTCCTTACAATCTCAGGAGTAATTATTTCATCTTCCGGACTCTTAAAATAGAGGGCATCAAAGGGACATTGGACTATGCATGCTCCGCATCTAACGCATTTCTCAGCCCTTACTATCGTTGTGGTATGTAGCTCTCTGTTCACCCTATAGCAATTTCTAGGACAAACCTGCTCGCATAAGGCTACTCCTCTACATCTCTCAACATCAAGAAAAACCTCCAGAAATCTGTCCTTGTGCAAACCACTTTTGTATAGGGGAGTGCTTCCCATCAGATCCATGCTCAGGATTAGAACGATTATAAAGGAAAGCACAGCCCAGCGTAGGACAAATTCAAGTGTAAGTCCGGCCAAAAGACTGTAGATAATGAGGCAGAGCATAACGATTCCCCATAAAATCAGCTGGAAACCCCCCTTCCCAAAATCGAAAAATATAAATCCGATTCTCCTACCTTCGGAACTTAGCCAGCGACTGTAAAGGGGGAAAGTGAGGAAAATAAAAAAGGATAAGCTCCAAATCGTGAATGCAGTAGGAAAAATCATTTCTGGCCACAAGGGAATCATGATTAAAGCGGAGAGAATTGAAATTGGAAATGCCCATGCAATGGCCATTTCAATGCGTTGCAACAAAGGAAACTTCACTTCTCTCATTTCTGGAGTTTTCTTAAGCTTATTTTCTATGAATGCTGGAATATCTTCGGAATAAACTGGGCCCCAGATAACGTTCCACCCGGTTTTCTCCTTAATAACCTTCGATTCAACACCCGTTGCTGCCAGTTGGGGGAGTATCACATTTCTATGGTCAACGAGATCTTCAATTCCGCTCGTCTTCAGCACAGAAATGACATCATGGTTTGTGAGGTGTCCACCTGTGGAAGCACACCACACGTTAATTCCTCTGCTGTTGGCAACTAGTAGATAACAGTCCATACCTCTCAAAGCCCTTTTTACCCTCTCAACGGTTAGATGGTAGTTGCAGGTTAGAAAAACTGGAGAAGTTCTGTCTGGGTTTCCTATTTTAATCAAACCGGTTTTGCAAAGGAGGGGAAACATCCTGAGCAAAGTCTCGATGATGTTTATGAAGATATATCTGAGGTATCCGAAGTCGTAAATCTTTGATATTCCTTTCTTTGCTTTTTCCGGCTTGGCTTTCTTAGCCATACTTTCCCTCCTGCTCAGCTTTTCTTGCCAAAATCTCGACGAAGTTTCCCAATTTATTCCATCTGGCTAATTCTATTTTGAAGCCTGCCCTCTCTATTTTCTCCTTCAAGTTTCTGACGGGTTTCGTAGTCGTTTGAGTTAGAATGTAGGCGATGAGCACAAACGGGAATCTTACAATCCAACTGACGATTCTCTTAACATTACTTTCTGGAACAACTTCGTCTGCAACGAGTAGCATCCCTCCATTCCTTAGAATTCTTCTGATCTCCTTCAAAGTGAATTCTAACTCATCATCGCTCAATTCGGAAAAGCATAATCCACTCATCACAACATCGTAACTTTCATCCTTCTCTTCTCCAAGTTCTGCAACGCCCATCTCGATGAATTCGGTGTTCTCATTTAGGTTCAATTCTTTCGCTTTTCTCTCAGCTATCTCAAGCATTCGGGAATTGATGTCGATACCCTTCACTTTTGCTCCTTTCTTTGCAGCCCTTAACGCTAATGCTCCGGTTCCACAACCAACATCTAGAACTCTCTGTCCCTTTTTGATGTGAGATGTTAGGCGGTCGTACACTTCATCCAACTTTCCAAGGGTAAGGATTCGAATACCCCTGTCATATCTACTTGGAATGGATTCGAGTATTCTCATCAAGATATAGGTGCTCATTTGGTTTTCCCCTTATGATCAATCGATGGTTCAGGTTTAAACCTTTGGGCCTCTTTTCAAAGCTCTTAAAGTCTTCTTTAAAATTTATAAAAAATCTTATCATCAGAAAAAAGAAAAGCTTAAGTGCCAAATTCATTATAGTAGTAGTGTTGTAAGTGGGTAGTGTGTGAGTAATGTGATCTACTGATCCGGTGATCCAGTGATTCAATGATCCCACGTGATCCCACATGATCCCACGTGATCCAAATATTGGATCCAAATGTAAGTAAAATATGGTGATCCATAGTGATCCATGGTAATTCAAGGTAATTCAAGGTAATTCAAGGCAATCCAAAAATAATCCCAAAAAAGGTAACCTAAACATGAAAATATGAAAATATGAGAGGTTGCATCATGCCCGAACTACAGCAGTTGAACAAACATCTGATAATCAAATCCCGGAAGGCGGTTGTTGTGGCAGAGATCTCAGATGGGAAAATCTTGAATGTGTACTGTGACAACTGGCAGAGATGCAAAGAGGCAAAGATACTTGCCAGTAGATGTCCACCGTACTGTGAGTTCATAGTTGCGATAAAACAACATCTGAAAGGAAGACCCTCTAAATTCTCGATTAAGGAACTTTAATTGGAATATTTGATTTTTCTCACTTTACTTCAGGCTTTGGAATGAGAATACTCCCATCTTCTCCAGATACAAACTCTGCTTCTCCCCCAATATAGAGCTCAACTGTTAGGGCCGCTATTGCAGCGTCAACGAGATCTGGGTTCTCAAGATCATCGAATTCTAAATATTTCCTGAGTTCAAGCTTTATCCTTTCAAGTCCAGTTTTTCTGTTCTTTTTTGACTCTGGAGCTATACCGAGTATCTTTCTCGTTGCAAACGGATAAACTTCAAAAACCCTTACGGAGTTGTTTTCTAACAGTTGAGCTATTTCAATCCCCTTCAGTGTAACAGGCCTGAAAAACTCAGCTCCAGAGGGAAAAAGTCTGATTCCGAACTTATATAACTTCTTTTCACACTCCCTCAAACTGCCTTTTTTTGGAAGTGAAAGGGGAGCGTCGATTCCTGCAAAATCGACTTTAAGAAGGTTAATTTTATCTAGATCAAGCTCTCCTGGCTTTTCTGGTTTTTCCAACTCCCCTTTCCCAACAACTTCTTTTTCACGACAAACAACATAGTGAGAATGCTTTATCCCAACATCAACACCAAGAACCCTCATCCTTCTCGAACCCACAAATCTAGCAAACCTACACAATCTTTAAATATCTTCCTTCTGTTGCGATATTTCAGTGTGGTGATCACATGACTGAAGATTTCAAACACATAGTCAGGATTGCTGATACAGATCTGGATGGAAAGAGGAGTGTAATGTTCGCTCTGACTCAGATTAAAGGAGTAGGGCACAGAATGGCAAAGAGTCTCACGAATGTTTTGGGTGTGGATGCTACCAGAAAGCTCGGTGAACTGGACGATGAAACGATAGAGAAGTTAAAGAACTTCATCGAACAAGACATCGAGCAGGTTCCTGACTGGATGATGAATCGTAGAAAGGACAGGTATACTGGCAAAAGCCTCCACCTTCTTGGGAAAGATGTTGATTTCTCAAGGATGGTAGATCTGGAAAGATTGATGAAGATGAAGTCCTACCGTGGAATGAGACATGCAAAAGGAAAGAAGGTTAGAGGCCAGAGAACGAGGTCAACGGGAAGAAAGGGAAGAACGGTAGGAGTTATAAGGAGAAAGAAGTGAAAAAGTAAGGAAGTAAGGAAGTAAGTGAGATAAGGTGATTTTATGGGAGATCCAAAGAGACACAGGAGGAAGTATGTAACACCCACAAGGCCATGGGATAGGGTAAGGCTTGAGAAAGAGGTTGAAATAATCATAAAATATGGCCTGAGAAACAAGAGAGAACTCTGGAGGTTTCAGAATATCTTGAGAAAGTACAGGAGGGTTGCAAGGGAACTCCTTGCAAAAATCGATCTACCTGGCAAAGAAGGTGAGCTTGCAAAGGCAAAGGCACAGATGGTCATAAAGAAGCTTGCAAAGATCGGAGTGCTTGAGGAAAACGCAACCCTCGATGATATTCTCAATTTAAACGTTGATGCGTTCCTGAATCGAAGGCTTCAAACGATCGTTTTCAGACAGGGACTTGCAAATACGATAAAGCAGGCGAGACAGCTCATTACCCATGGACACATAGCGATAGATGGGAGGAAGGTTACCGTTCCAAGCCACATTGTAACTAGGGATGAAGAGACAAAAATCTCTTATTATTCGAACTCTCCCTTCGCAGAGAGAGGTTTGGTTGTAAAGGTTGAAGAGCAGGAAGCTAGTTAAGCATTTATAATGAATTAAAGAGGTGTTTTTATGGAGAAAAAGAAAGGTAAGTGGGGAATTGCAAACATCTTTTCCTCCTACAACAACACGATCATAACGATAACCGATATCACGGGGAGCGAGACAATCGTGAGGATAAGCGGTGGAATGATAGTCAAGGCCAGCAGGGATGAGGGGAATCCCTACACAGCTATGCAGGCAGCAATAAGGGCTGCAGAGAAGGCGATGGAGAAAGGGATTGAGGGAGTCCACATAAAGGTTAGGGCTCCAGGCGGAAACAAGCACACGAATCCAGGGCCAGGAGCACAGGCAGCCATAAGAGCTTTAGCAAGAGCAGGGCTTAAGATAGGCAGAATCGAGGATGTAACTCCAATTCCACACGATGGTACGAGAGCTCCCGGTGGAAAGAGAGGGAGAAGAATCTAAATTTGAATTTGTTTAAATCTATTTCTGGAGAGAGAAAATGGAAAATAACGGGGATAACGCCAAGATTAAAATTTTAGAAGAGAACGATCTAAAGCTCAAATTCATCCTCACTTCGTCTGCTGCTTTTGCAAACTCCTTGAGAAGGGCCATGAAAAGTCTGGTTCCAACTATGGCCGTAGATTACATAGACTTCTACATGAACACTTCTTACCTCTACGACGAGATTTTAGCCCACAGAATTGGCCTCATTCCGATCAAAACCGATCTTGAGAAGTTCAACATGCCCGATAAATGTGTGTGTGAAGGAGAAGGATGTCCTAACTGCCAGGTTTCTTTCAGGCTCAACATTGAGGGGGCAAAGGTTGTCTATTCGGGTGACTTTGTCTCAGATGATCCGGAGACCCTTCCAGTCTATGATAACATACCTATTGTTGAACTTGATGTCGGTCAGCAGCTGATGCTTGAGGCTGTTGCAAGACTGGGAACTGGAAAAGAGCATGTAAAATGGCAGCCGGTCTCGAGCTGTACCTACAGAATAATCCCGGAAATAACTATCGATGAGAAATGCAACTCATGTAGGGACTGCATAGAAGTCTGTCCCAGAAACGTTTTTGAGATTGAAGATGATAAAATCTCTGTGAAGAAGCCTGAAGACTGCTCAATGTGCATGGAGTGCGTTGAAGCATGTGAAGAGTCTGCCATTGACATTGAGGAGACGAACAATTATCTTTTCAACGTGGAAGGTATAGGGGCTCTGCCAGTTAAGAGGGTACTGGTTGAAGCTCTCAAGATTCTTAAAAGTAAAGCCGAAGAGCTTACTGGAATAGTTGAAATTGATTGAAATAAGATGAAATTGTATTGATGATTTTATTGTTTTCTGTTTTCTTTGTTCTCTCTGTTTTTTATATCTCTTTTTATCTCCTTTTATCTCTTTTATCTTTCGTTACTCTTCTTTCTCTCTCAATTTCTCCTGTCCTCTGATGTTTAAATATGTGTAAATTCCTCCGGCTGTTACAAGGATCATACCCAGCCATACAAAATTAACAAGCCTGTTTATGTGCACCTCGATTCCTATTTTTTTGAAGTCTCCGGAGATTCCATTTAATGATACATAGAGATCGTGGAATGGGAAGCTCAGAATTTCAACTGTGGATACTATTCTGTTCTCTCTGATTACTTTGTATTCTCTCATTTCCGGTTTGATCGTTCCAACCAGTTTCCCATTCTCGTAAACTTGGATTTCTGCAAATATGGAAAACTTCTCAAAATCCTCTTTTGCATCGAGGGTTATGAACTTAAGTTCATAATTTCCAACGCTCACCGACTCGTCAAGACTCAAGGCGAACTGCTTCGTGTCTGATAAGTTCCAAACTCCAATCGAACCGATGAAAAGTAGCATGACACCTATGTGGACTAGGTATGCCCCGTACCTCCTGAGAAATCTGATTTTTCCAGTGTAGACTCCAACAAGGTAATTCAAAAGAGAGAAAGCAAAGAATCCTGTTGCGATGGAGATCAAGAGGTCTCTGAAAAGTGCAAAAATTGATAGCGAGACTATCATGAAAACAACAAAGGGAATCAAGAATTTCTCCCTTAACTCTCCATCCCAGTTCCATTTCAACCTTATGCAAATCCCAAAGAGTGCCAGAAGGATGATCTCAACGGGAAACATTATCGATTCATAGTACTTTCTTCCCACATCAAATCCGAATGTAGGCATGAGGGTTCCGATGAGCACGGCTAAAAACAGCATCAGAATCACAATGAGGTAGAAGATAATTGAGGTTTCCTTGTTAACGGTGATTCTAAGTTCTTCAGTATTTGGATTCATTAGGAAATTCCTTTCTGACCTTTTTTGGATATAAACTGAAAGAAGTCCGGTAAAGATTATGACAAAGAGGAAAGCAATCCCCTCTGGTCCCTCTCCAAATGCATGGACTGAAGAGATTATCCCGCTCCTCGTTATGAAAGTTGCGAATACAACGAGCAAGAATGTTAAAACAACCAAATAGTAGTTCACCAATTTCAACCATCTATCGCTGATCCTCCTCTCCAGATACATCGTGTGAAATAGAAGTGTGGAGGTTAGCCATGGGAGCATGGAAGAGTTTTCAACAGGATCCCAACCCCAAAAGCCCCCCCATCCAAGTGTTCGATAGGCCCACCATCCACCGATGAAAATGCCCAAACCCAGCAGAATCCATGAAGGTAGGAGGTATTTGAATGCTCTTCTCTCCCATTCTTTACGCAGGAGGTAGCCCGAGAAGGCCATGGCAAATGGTATCAGAAGCCCTGCATAACTCAGAAAAACGACTGGCGGATGGAGAACCATCTCTATCGTTCTAAGTAATGGATTCAATCCCAGACCTTCGGGCTGGGCAGGGATTCTGGCGAAGGGGTTTGAAGTTGTGAGGAGAAGGACATTTATGAAGGCAAGGAATAGCCCCGTTATTGCGAGTGTATAGGCTGTAAAGCTGTCCTTTTTGTCAGAAAGAATGAAGAGGTTCAGAGTTGCAATAAAGAGAGCCCACAAAAGGAGTGACCCTTCTTTACCAGCCCAGAAAGCGCTAACCGTGTAGAGGAGCGAGAGTCTCGAGTCTGAGTTGTAGAAAACGTATTGGTAGGAAAAATCCCTGGATAGAAAGTGGGAAAGAAGAAGCAAACTTGCGAAGAGTAGCATAAGGAAATAGATGAAAATCGCTCTCTCACCATTCAACAGGAGATCGGCAGACCTTTTCTTTACTCCTTCATAGAAAGCATAGATGGAATACAGGGCAGAAAAAAGAGAAATTACAAGGAGAATTTCACCGACATCCATCTATCTCATACTCCTATTTCTAATCATTTATCCTTTTCTTCTTTTTTCTCAACCTTATACTCGGTGTGACACTTCGTTAAAACCTTGTATGCATGGAAAACCCCGCTCTTATAATCCCCTACCACCACAACGGGAATATTTTCCTGATAATGTGTTGTGCCTTGGTAAATAACCTTCATAACCGATTTCCCATCGGTGAGTTCAAAAGTCGTGGTATTCCCCAAGATCTTCGTTGAATTGGCAACGATTGTGCCATTTACCTGAATATTGTATGCTTCCTTCAGCTCCAAAACCTCTGAAACGGTTTTGTAGGGTGAGACGTTTGTTATGAAGCTGTAGGCTATAAAAATCAGAAATGCAATCGATGTTATACCGAGGATAACCTTGCCCCGATCTTCCATTGGTTCAACTTATACATTGTTTATTTAATCTTTTCTGGAGGTTGTTTTGTCCTGGTTTTAACTTCGTCTCTTTTTTAAAACCTATTTTAAGAGAAGTAATGCAGATTAGAGATTAAAATCAAGAAAGCCAATAAAGGGTTAGTAGAGTCAGTAGAGCCAATGGGAAAGTCAAAGACACTCAAGTCAAAATATTAAATCCCTCATATCGCCTTTCTCAGCGGCAAGCCTGAGCTCTCTGGCTATTCTCCTCCCCATGTACATGTTCTCTCCCCATAGGATGTAGGAGTATGCGGAACTCGGTATCCCGGTATTCGTTCCAGCTACGATTCTGGCAGAGATCTCAAAAACCGTCATCTCAGCGTTTTCATCGAAAACGGCTTCTAAGCAAAAAGGCCCAACCATCCCGGGGTATGCGATTTCCTTGGAAACCTCAACAACATTTTTTGCCGCTTTTAAAGCCTCCGAAAGCAAACTTTCCCTTAAAACAACTGGAAAATTACCAACAACTGTATAGGTGGGAGAAAGATCCAGCTTCAGCTGAATGGCAGAGGGAACTTTGCCTAAGCTATCAACATCTGCCTCATACCTACGATCTATAGCTATAAGCTCAACTCTATCTAAGAGTGGTGAATAGAAGAAGGAGAAGTAAACGTTTGTTCCGAGGATGTACTCCTGAATGAACGCGCTCTTGAAATCCTTTGCCTTTGCAAGCCCCTTCTCAACCATCTCTTTGGATTTCTTCAGGAATTCTTCATAGTCGGTTGCCAAGAAGTAACCCTTACCTCCCTTCGCCCCCGGGAATTTTACTATAACAAGACGATTTATCTCTTCGGGCTTCTCGATTATTCTGGGGATTTTAAGTCCCGCTTTTTTCAACCACTCATGCTGCATCTCTCTAATAGTTTCCCAGTACATCAACTCCCTATTCCCAAAAATTGGAATTCTTAGCTTCTCAAGATTTCCGATATAGGCGTTGAAGGAGCCATGAGGTATCAGAATTCCGTTCATTTCAGAGATTCTTTCCTGCATCTCTTCATTCAGAAGATCGGAGTAGTCTTCAATTGGAATCAATTCATCCGCAACTGGGAAAGATTCGTAAATGATCTTCTCCTTCTCTCTGCAAAGGCAAACGGTCTTAAATCCCTCTTCTTTCGCCCCCTTAAGAATGTTCAGAGCAGAATGACTACCCAGGGTTACGATGCTCAGATTGTTTAAATCGTATCCTTCCAAGATTTCCAGAATTTTTTCCCTGGTTTTTTTGATCTTTTCAACTCTTTCCTGGTTCATCCCACTTTGGACCATATAATCTCCCTCTTGTCGATTTACTTTCTTTCCTTTTTTCTTTTTCTTTTTCTTTTTTCTTTACCTTCTCCTCACCCTGCTTATAAGTGAAGCGAATACCGCAGCCCCGAATCCGTTATCGATGTTCACAACCGCAACTCCAGAAGAGCAACTCTGAAGCATTGAGAGGAGAGTTGTCAAACCCTGAAGGTTCACGCCATATCCAACAGAGGTTGGGACGGCTATAACGGGCAGATCTACCATTCCAGCAACAACGCTCGGTAAGGCCCCCTCCATCCCCGCAACGACTATGATTGAGTCGACATCATCGCTTAAAATATCCTTCAGAGGATTTATCAGTCTGTGGATTCCTGCAACACCAACGTCGTAGTACCTTTTCACATCTAAACCGAGGAATTCTGCAGCAGTTGCAGCCTCCTCTGCAACACTTATATCAGATGTTCCTGCCGTTAGAATTGCAACTTTTCCGATTTTCTCTTTCTTTTTCCCAACTATCACCGATCCTGATTTCGCGTTCACCTCTGCATTCGGAAAAGCCTTAACGATGGATTTAATCTGCTCTTTCGACGCTTTGGTAACGAGAACCCCCTCAGATATCTTTAAACTCTCCTTTAGAATTTTAATGATTTCATCAGGGCTTTTCCCTGGAGCGTAGATCGCTTCCGGTTTGCCTGCCCTTGCCTCTCTGAGATGATCGTAGTTCGCAAAATTTTCGATCTGCTGAAAGAATATTTCAACTATCTCCTTTCTGAGTTCAGGGAGATTATTAAGCTCTGATTTTAATTCTTTCAGGATTTTCCTCAGTTCTTTGATCTTATTTTCGGTTTCAGGCATTTTCCCACACGTAATAAGTAAATTGTATACCTAAAGTCATACATATCTAAGTAATATAATTCCTTATCTCCTCGTGATATTCTTGGATGGATTTAACCGTAACTCCATTCATTCCAGTCCTTCTCAAAGACTCTATCGCTTTCACAACGGCCAACGCTCCAGAAATCGTTGTGATGTAGGGCACGTTGTGATCGACAGCAGTTCTTCTTATCAGAAAACCTTCCGTCTTACCCCTCTTCCCCGAGGGGGTGTTGATTATAAAGTCAATTCTTCTGTTTATTATCTCATCAATAACGTTCGGCCTGCCTTCGCTAACCTTCAGCGTTATTTCAGCCTTAACTCCATGCTCTCTAAGAAAGCCTGCCGTTCCAGTGGTTGCGAGGATTTTGAATCCCATTTCTTCAAGCTTTTTGGCAATTGGGAGAACCTTCCTTCTGTCTTCCTCCTTTACACTGATAAATACTGTTCCCTCCAAAGGCAAACGCATTCCTGCAGCGAGTTCTGCTTTATAGTAAGCGAGCCCGAAATCGTAGTCGATGCCCATAACTTCTCCTGTAGCTTTCATCTCTGGGCCAAGAATTGGATCCACTCCAGGCAGCTTTATGAAGGGGAAAACAGCCTCCTTGACAGCGACATGCTTTAAGTCTAGGATCTCCTTAATCCCAAGCTCTCTAAGCTTCTTACCCGTCATTAACTTTGCTGCAATTTTTGCAAGCGGTATGCCTGTCGCTTTGCTTACAAAGGGAACGGTTCTGCTCGCTCTGGGATTAGCTTCCAGCACGTACACCTTGTTATCCTTTATCGCGAATTGGATGTTTATCAGCCCAGTTACCTTTAGTGCTAAGGCCATTTTTCTCGTATAATCCTTTATCGTTTCGATGTGTTCTTCGCTCAGCGATATGGGTGGCAAAACACAGGCAGAATCGCCGCTGTGGATCCCAGCCTCCTCAACGTGCTCCATAATGCCTCCTATAACAACCTCTTCCCCATCGCAAAGCGCATCAACCTCTACTTCAATCGCATCCTCGAGAAATTTGTCGATCAACACTGGCTTTTCCTCGCTGACATCGAAGGCTTCGACGATGAAGTTGTTGAAAGTCTCCTCATCATAAACTATCATCATCGCTCTCCCACCGAGAACGTAGGAGGGGCGGACAAGCACGGGGTAGCCTATCCTTCTTACTATCTCCCTCGCCTCCTCGATGCTAAAAGCTATCCCATTTGGGGGCTGGGGTATGCCTAACTTCTCAAGCAACTCTGAAAATCTTTCCCTGTCCTCGGCTATATCGATTGAGTCAGGAGAAGTTCCGAGTATCCTAACTCCCGCTTTTTCGAGGGCAACGGCTATGTTCAAAGGCGTCTGCCCTCCAAACTGAACTACCACTCCATCAGGCTCCTCGTTCTCGTAAATGTTCAACACATCCTCGAAGGTGATGGGTTCAAAATAAAGTCTGTCAGATGTGTCATAATCTGTCGAGACAGTCTCAGGATTGTTGTTCACCATTATCGTTTCATAACCATCCTCTTTCAGGCTTAAAACACCATGAACGCATGTATAATCGAATTCTATTCCTTGCCCTATCCTATTCGGACCAGCACCAAGGATTATTATCTTCTTTTTATCGGTTCTCACAGCTTCGTTCTCCTGCTCATAGGTTGAGTAGTAATAGGGAGTCTTAGCTTCGAATTCCGCAGCGCATGTATCAACCATCTTGTAAACCGCCTTTATTCTGATTTCTTTTCTCCTCCTTCTCACTTCCATCTCAGTTGTTTTGAAGATATGCGCAAGCTGCACATCCGAGAATCCCCACTTTTTGGCCTTTAAAATATACTCGGCCGGAAGATCGTGAATGGTGTATTTCTTAGAAAGCTCTTTCAGCTCGTTTTCAAAGTCGAGAATGTTCTTTATCTTCGTAATGAACCATTTATCAATTTTCGTTAGTTTTGCGACCTCCTCAACGCTCAAGCCCTTCGTAAGGCCATATCTTATGTAGAATATCCTGCTTGGATGAGGGGAGGTTAGCCTTTTGATTATATGTTCCATCGTCGGATCTTTATCCCTTCCATCACTCCCTATACCGAATCTTCTTATCTCAAGGCTTCTCAAAGCCTTTTGTAAAGCCTCCTCAAATGTTCTGCCTATTGCCATTACCTCCCCAACACTCTTCATTTGTGTTCCAAGCGTTGGATCAGCAGATGGGAACTTATCGAAGGCAAATCTTGGGATTTTGACAACAACGTAGTCGATCGTTGGCTCAAAGCTCGCAGGAGTTTCTTTTGTTATATCGTTTGGTATTTCATCCAGAGTGTAGCCGACGGCAAGCTTCGCAGCGATTTTCGCAATCGGAAATCCTGTTGCCTTCGAAGCTAAGGCTGAAGATCTGCTAACTCTTGGATTCATTTCTATTGCAACAACCCTTCCGTTATCCGGATGCACAGCAAACTGGATGTTGCTCCCTCCAGTCTCTACGCCGATTTCCCTGATTATCTTTATCGCGGAATCCCTGAGATACTGGTACTCAACATCCGTTAAAGTTTGAGCTGGGGCAACGGTTATGCTATCGCCCGTATGCACCCCCATCGGATCGAAGTTCTCAATCGAGCAGATTATCACTACGTTATCAGCGAGATCTCTCATAACTTCTAGCTCGTATTCTTTCCATCCAATTACTCCCTCTTCGATGAGAACCTGGTTTATAAGGGACATCTCCAAGCCGCGTTCGACGATATCCTTTAGCTCACCTCTGTTGAAAGCTATTCCACCTCCTGTCCCTCCAAGGGTGAAAGCGGGCCTTACAACAACGGGGAAGCCAATTTCCTCAGCTATCGAGATAGCCTCGTCCAGATTATTTGCAGTATCGCTTTTTGGAACCTCAAGGCCTATCTTCTCCATAGAGGCTTTGAACAGATCTCTATCTTCAGCCTTCTTTATCGCATCGAGTTTCGCGCCGATAAGCTCAACCTCGTATTTATCAAGAATTCCCATGTCTCCAAGCTGGACTGCAACGTTCAGAGCTGTTTGACCGCCAAGAGTTGGAAGCAATGCATCTGGCAGCTCCTTTTCGATAATCTTTGCAACGAAATCTGCTGTTATCGGTTCGATGTACGTCCTGTCTGCCATCTCCGGATCCGTCATGATTGTTGCTGGATTTGAGTTGACCAAAACTACTTGATAACCCTCTTCTTTCAAGGCCTTGCAAGCCTGGCTTCCTGAGTAATCGAATTCTGCAGCCTGGCCTATCACTATTGGCCCTGAACCGAGAACCATTATCTTCCTTATATCCTCTCTCTTTGGCATCGCTTCACCCCTGTACTCTCCTAGTATTCCCTCACCATCTTGTAAAATCGATCAAAGAAGAAGTAGGTGTCATGAGGGCCTGGTCCGGCTTCAGGATGGTATTGAACTGTGATAAGGGGTATATCCTTATGCCTCATCCCTTCAACAGTTCGATCGTTCAGATTGATTTGAGTGACTTCCAACCCAGTTCCCCCAAGACTTTTCTCATCTACAGCAAACCCATGATTCTGACTTGAAATGAAAACTCTACCTGTCTCAAAATCCTTCACCGGCTGGTTTGCTCCCCTATGCCCGAATTTAAGCTTGAAAGTCTTACCCCCCAAAGCGAGAGCTACGAGCTGGTTCCCAAGGCATATCCCAGCCATCGGAAATTCTCCTGCCAAAGCCTTTATCGTCTCTATGGTTGGTTTTACTCTTGCAGGATCTCCAGGCCCATTAGATATAAAAATTCCATCCGGGTCGAGCTCTTTAATCTTTTCTGGAGGATAATTGTAAGGCACGAGAGTTACATTCAAACCTCTCTTAATAAGCTGCCTTACAATGCTCAACTTTATTCCGCAATCAACCAGAACGACTTCATATTTTCCTTTTCCTATACCTTCACCCTCTATCTTCTTCGGTTCTTTAACGCAAACTTTATCGACCAAATCGATTTCGGTAATGGAAGGCTGTTCTACAGCCCTTTTGAGCATTTTTTCCCTATCATAATCTCCAACGGCAAGCACAGCCTTCATAGCTCCGTACACTCTCGTCTTTTTCGTTAAAGCCCTGGTGTCAACACCCTCTATTCCGGGCACGTTGTACCCTTTAAGAAAATCATCCAGATTTTTCGAGTACCTCCAGTTGCTTGGATCCCTGCAAAGCTCCCTTACAACGAAACCCTCCACCTTTATCCCATCACTCTCAAAATCCTCCTCGCAAACACCATAATTTCCTATGAGTGGATAGGTCATCATCAGAATCTGCCCGGCATAGCTCGGATCAGTCAAAGCTTCCACGTATCCTGTCATCGATGTGTTGAACACAAGCTCTCCTTCAACATATTCTTCTGCTCCAAAGCCCTCTCCTTCTACAAAGGTTCCATCCTCGATTGCGAGTGCTGCTCTTACCATTATTCCTTTCACCCCTCCTCAGTAAAGCTTTTTAACTCCTTGACAACTTTTCTCAAGCTTGGAACGTCGAAGAATTTTCTACCGATTATCTCGTTCGCAAAAGCTTGATACATCTTTGAGACACCCTCTCTAAGCTCTTTTGGCAGGTTAGGTGGTCTTCCCATGATCTTTCTCCAGTTCTCCATACCTTTCGTAACCTTAAGCCTCTTGTACCAGTATGTTTTGCGATAATGTTGCCTCAGGATCTCCTTGCTGAGCTGGAAACCATCCATGCTGAATCTGCATTCATCTAAAGTCCCCACCGCATCTACAACAACTAGCTTCCCGCTTTCATCAACCGCAAATTCGAGCTTTCCATCTTCGTTTCTTATCCCAACTTTGGATGTTTTTTCCGTAATGATTTCGTTCACACGCTTAACTGTATCGACAAGCTCATCGAATTTTTCTCCCAATCCTGAGATTCTTTTGGCCTCCTCAACGCTCAGATATCTGTCTCCATCCTCCAGTTTCGTGCTGAAATCGATGAAGGGTTTTTCGAGCATCGTACCCGGGCTTGGATAATCTTCTAAACCCAGCTCTTCCAAAGAAAGCTCCCCAGCTTCAAGCCTTCTGAAAACGCTTGAACCTTCAGGAAGGAAGTTTCTATAGATCACTTCCAGCGGCACAAGGTAGTTAACCAACCCCTCCTTAAATTTCGAATAGTCATATTCATTTTTCTTCTTTACAGGTTTTATGACCCTAAAAAGCCTGACTTTCATCTCGTTTACAGCATTGCTGATCTCGTTCAACTGCTTAACCTTTCCATCCTCCACGAGACCTAGATAGTGAGTATCAATGCCTTTTCTCTCAAGCTCCTCAAAGAAATACGCCGAAACAAGACATAGTGAAGCCCCCTTATTCTCGATCTTATCTGGCATCTCTCCATAGTCAAACACAGAATAGCGGTCAGAGAAAAGGAAAGTCCCTATTCCGGCTTTTTTTGCCCCTGGCTTCTTTAATATGGTAAGATCCTTAACGCTACCCATCCACATTCTTTCTTAGTAAATTGTTTAATAATATTTTCCTTCTTTTAGACTTTTTAAAAATCTACAAGCAGGATAAAAATATGGACGTAATATAAAGGTGTGATAAATTGAAATTAAGTAGAGTGTAGAAGCTTAACAAATTTTTTAACAAATTTCGATAAATTTCAACGAATTTAGCCAACCTCTTCCTTTTTCTCTCTCTGATACTCCTTTACTGCCTTCAAAATCCGTTCATCTTTCAAAGCGAAGATCTTTGCAACTGCTAAAGCAGCGTTTTCAGGCTCGAGTACAACCATCGGTGCAACTCCAGAAGGCATTCTGAGAGATGAAAGCACATCCAGCCCGGCAAACTTATCGCTGTAGGGAGGGCAGGCAATAACAGGCTTAGTTGTATTCGCATCTACAAAGCCGCTCAAAGCATTACTTCTTCCTGCTACCGTGATGAAAACAACATCCTTTTCCTCAAATTCCTGAATTATTTCGAGTACCTTTAATGGCGTTTTGTGAGCGGATGCGGTTCTGAACTCAAAATCTATCCCAAACTTAGAAAGGTGATCGGCTATTTTCTGGCAAAATTTGTCGTCTTTTTTTGATCCCATGATTATTACTGCTTTCATGACTTTCACTCACAATATAGACAAAAAACACTTTCGAAGGTTTTTATGATCGTAACAATGACTATTTATATAACCTGTTTCGAAAATTAATATCATAAAAATAAGTATAATGAGTAAAATGAAGATATATCAATGAAAATCCAGGCTGGCGAGATAGTTAGGGAGAATCGCGAGTTGTTTGAGGTTCTCATATTGAGTCTCGTTAAAAGGAAGAACAATCACTACGAAGTTACAGAGAAGGGACTGGAGTTTCACAATAAGCCTACCATTGAAGCTTGAATTGACTTTTAAAATTCTGTTTTTAGTGATTACTATTTTCGTTTACTTTCAAATTACCAAAACTTTTTTAAAGTTATTGAATATATATTCAATTAATGCCAAGGAGAAAAAAGATGAGAAGGGTTTTTTTAGATATCCCTATTGAAAAACGCATGAATGAAAAAGTAGAGATAAGCCTCGATGAATTAGAAGCCCTGAGGTTAGCAGATATAGTGGGTATGAGTCAAAATGAGGCTGCGATGCTGATGGGAATTTCACAGCCAACTTTTCACCGAATTTTGAGAGAAGCGCGAAGAAAAGCTGGATTGACAATTCTTTATGGCTTGAAATATAAATTTAAGGGAGGTGATCACATTATGAGGAGATTTAAATGTTATGATTGTGGGTATGAGTGGGAAGAACCTTTTGGGACCGGTCGACCTAAGGTGTGTTCTAAGTGTGGTGGGGTGAACATCCACAGGGTAAACGCTGGTGTTGGAAAAGAGCCAAAGAAGCGTTTCCGTGGTGGCCAAGGTGGCCAAGATGGCAAAGGTGGCAAGGGAAGATGTAGAGGTAAAGGAGGTTTTTAGAATCCTTTAGAAAATGATGAATTTACAAAACTCTGATTAGTAGAAAAAGATTTAAATTGCTAAATCAGCTAATGATTCGAACAAAGGTGAAATTATGGAAATTGATGAATCAATATTCGAACTTCTTGAAGAGGAAGAGGATTCCGATGATGATACAAAGCTTGCCGAAATTTATAAACTTGCGGTAAGGCTCATTAGACTGCTTGATAGTGTTAAGAGCCAAGAACTCAAGGAGGGAGCATCCTTAATGCTGATTAGAGAGATACTCAACGACGATCCATTGCTTATGGGCCTCACGTCGAAGATGATCCAAGATCTCAGTTTTGGCTTGACAGAAGATGAGAATTACGTTTCTTGATTAATCCTATTAATCCCATTCATAATTCCAATCCAATCTTAATCAAATAGTAAAAAAGAAAAAATTTAAGCAAACGCCTTCTCGAAGAAAGGCACAACCTGTTTCTTCCTGCTCATCACTCCTGGGAGCCAGACCGATTTGCCCTCGAGTTTCTTGCCAAAAGCCTTCTCAACCACTGATACATCATCGGTTACGGAGAGAAGCTCGGTCCCTTCTTGGATTATGTCTGTAAGCATTAGGAAAATGCTGTGGTAGTCTCCCTCCTCTTTCACCTTTTTCATCTCCTCATAAAGTGGATCCTTAAATTCATCCAGCAGCGAGAGGGAAACGACTTCGATCTGTCCAATTCCAACCTTGTTCCCAGACATGTTGAAGTCCTTGAAATCTCGGAAGAGGAGTTCTCTTGGCTCTTTTCCAGCTAGATCTGACTTTTGTTTGAACATCTCCATTCCAAGTTCCTGCATATCATCTACTCCAGCAATTTTTGCGAGTTCCTCGGCAGCCTTTACATCGGTATCCGTTGTTGTGGCAGATTTCAGAATAACTGTATCGCTTAAAACGGATGCTAGTAAGATTCCTGCTATGTTCTTTGGTATCTCTACGCCATTCTCTTCGTAAAGCTTTTTGACCACTGTCGCAGTGGAGCCAACGGGCATGTTGAGGAAGAAGATCGGATTAGGTGTTGTGATATCTCCAATCTTGTGGTGATCTATTATCTCAAGAATTTCCGCTTGGTCGATGTTATCGAGGGTTTGCCCAACTTCGCTGTGGTCCACGAGGATAACCTTCTTCCCTGCGCCATCCGTGAGGAGCTCGGGTTCTGAAAAACCGAATTTCTCCAGAACGAATTTTGTTTCTGGATTTAACTCTCCTTGTCTTGCCGGAATAGCTTCAGTCCCAAGCTTTCTCTTAAGTTCGGCATAGGCAATAGCAGAACAGACTGAGTCTGTATCCGGACTTTTGTGACCAACAACATAAACCGCCATGAGGAAAACTTCAAAAACTAACTAATAACTTTTTCTGTTTTTAACTCAAGTTTTCCCGTCAAAATTCCATGTTACGAATCTATAGAATATAAATAACGGTAAATTGACTTCACGTTCAATTAAAAATCAGTAAAGCACCTTCCATCTTGTGAAAATCCCATCTCCTAATCTTTGAAAATTCAAAAGCTCCAGTTTAATAGGCGGCTCAAAAGAGCTCCCGTCAACGATGGTTGGAGAACTTTCCCCTCCGATCACGATATTTCCGTAATAAATGTTCAGCTCATCAATTAGCTTTTCTCTCAGCATTGAATTTATGAGAGCCCCTCCACCTTCAACCATGAGTCTTTCGATCCCAATGTCGTATAGAAAACGGCTTAATTGCTTTAAATCAACTTTTTGACTTCCAAATATTTCGACTCTGGCTTTCTTAGATAATTCTAATTTTCTTTTATCATCTGCAAGTTCTGTTGTAGCTAGCAGAGTTTCTGCCTCGTTATCCAAAATATTTGAATTTGCAGGGATTCTCAATCTGCTATCGACAACGATCCTTAAAGGATTCGATGTTTTGCCGTTTCTAATTCTTTCAATCCTTAAAGCTTCGCTTTTTATGGTAAGAGAAGGGTTGTCAGAAATGACTGTTCCGATTCCAACCATTATTGCATCGGCAAATGCCCTTAACCTATCAACCCTCAAGAAATCCTCCTTACTTGAGATTTTTATTTGTTTTCTGCTTTCATTACTTATCTTACCATCGACACTTGCGGCAACGTTTACAAAGGTGAAAGGCCTGGATAACATGGAAAAACACCCTAATTAATTCCTAAAAGTTTCTCAAACTCTCTCTTAGCATTTTTGACCCTTTCTCTATCTTTCCCTGAAAACTTTATTATAACATAGCCAGTTTTTGGATAAGAGCCAATGTCAATGTCTCTGAACTCCTCTACAACTTTGTTCAGTTCTTTAAGAATTCTCTCTTCGTGCCCCTCTACCTTGAGACTCTCTTCGAAGTAGTGTTCTTTTGAGAATTTCTTAAGTATTTTTTCGAACGTATCCTCCATCTCTATCGGCACTCCGGGCATAACGGCTACGTTGTTAACGATGAAGGCAGGAGCAGCCCCCCTGTCGTTGGGAATCACCTCTGCGCCTTTGGGAAGGGAGGCAACTTTTCTGATAGCCTCTTCGTTATTCGTAATCTTCCTGAGCATGGAAGCGGCAACTTCGTTAACCTTAAGATCGAGGTTGAATGCTTTAGCAACCCCTTCAGCTGTTAAATCATCGTGTGTCGCTCCTAAGCCACCGGTTACGAGAACGAAGTCCGCTTTTTTACTCGCCTTAGAAACCTCTTCTGCGATCTCTTCAACATCATCCGGAACAACGATGATCCTTTTAATTCTGTGTCCCATATGAACGAGTCTCTTAGCCATGTATGCTGCGTTCGAATTTGTGATGTCTCCGCTCAGGAGTTCGTTGCCCACTGACACGATTATAAAATCCATAGGAAAAATAGTTTGAAGAGAAGAAAAAATTTGCGAATCAAGCATTTGTTCTTGGAAAATAGGTTGGAAGATCAGGTTGGAGAGTCAGGCAAAAGCCATTCAGATGGAAAAATTTAAATTGGCTCACGCATAGCGTGGGAAGGAGGAGGATCATTTATGAAGACTCAGGCAGAAGTAAGGCAGCTTAAAGAGGGAGGATACGTTGTTATAGATGATGAGCCATGCGAGATCGTGAGCATGTCAGTAAGCAAACCCGGAAAGCACGGCGCAGCAAAAGCAAGAATAGATGCAATAGGTATTTTTGATAAACAGAAGCGGAGCATTGTTCAGCCCGTAACGGCGAAGATCTACATTCCGATTGTGGAGAGGAAAAGGGCACAGGTTATAAGCGTTGTTAATAAGGTGGCCCAGCTGATGGATCTAGAAACATATGAAACCTTCGAACTATCAGTTCCAGATGAGCTTGCGGATTCGGTAACACCAGGAAATGAGATTGTTTACATCGAATCCATGGGAAAGAAGAAAATTGCGGAAAAGTAGTTGCAAAAAGTAAGTATTAAAAAGTATTAGAAGTATTATGCATATTGATTCCTATTTCTCCCTTTCCAATTCAACTCTCGAGAATGCTGAATACGTAATCTTTGGCATCCCCTATGATGCAACGCAGTCTTTCAAATCTGGCTCGAGATTTGCTCCCAATGCAATAAGAGAGGCTAGCTGGAACCTTGAGAGTTACTCTATGTATTTTGATCTCGATCTAGGTTTTCCAAAAATTTACGATGCTGGGAATATCAATGTAGATGGAGGTTTCAATCAGATTCTCCAAAGAACCTCAGATTTCCTATCAAAAACCAAAGCATTTCCCATTGCAATGGGGGGAGAGCACACCATCAGCTATGCTTGTGTAAGGGATTTGAGAGACATATGTTATCTCACTTTCGACGCCCATCTCGACCTCAGGGAGGAATTTGATGGAGGCGAATTCAACCATGCATGTATCGTTAGAAGGATATATGAGAAATACGAAAGGGGAGAGATAGATAGAATCGTTCAGATAGGTGTAAGATCTGGGACAGCTGAGGAAAGGGATTTTGCCAGAAAAAAGGGGATAGAGGTTTACTATGCCTGGGATATTCTTGAAGGAGACATAGATTGGATTTTAAGAAGACTTGATAATTACGATAGAATCTACCTTTCCCTCGATATGGACGTTTTCGATCCAGCCTTTGCTCCGGGGGTTTCTACTCCAGAACCTTTTGGACTCAATCCGATTCATTTTCTGAAACTTATTGATGAGCTATCTGACAGAATAGTTGGTTTTGATGTTGTTGAGGTTATCCCGGATAACAATAAGATAACGCAGACGCTCGCAGCTAAACTTATCGCTGAGGTTATTTCAGCCATTGCTTCAAGTATTTAAGTTTTTGATTGGGCTTTGTTACTGGTTTTCTGGTTTTCTGGTTTTTCATACTCATTCGTTATCTAATTCTCGTCCCAAGTTTGTTTTAAAAGTTCGGAATTTTAGCTTAATTTTCTCTATTTAGAACTTAATAGTAAATTATTTATACAATAAAGTATAGTGATCAAAAGGTGATGGGAATGACATCGGAAAAAAATCTCGAAAATGCGTTCGCAGGAGAAAGCCAGGCAAACAGGAGGTATCTCGCTTTTGCCAAGAAAGCTGAAGAAGAGGGCTTTAGGAATGTCGCAAGGTTGTTCAGAACTGCAGCTGAATCTGAGACGATTCATGCGATGAACCATCTCAAAGCTATGGGTGGTATTAAATCAACTCTTGAGAATCTGAAAGCTGCTGTTAAAGGGGAAACCTATGAGAAGTTAGAGATGTATCCTGAGTTTATTGAGGAAGCGGAAAAAGAAGGTAACAAGAATGCAGAAAGAACGTTCAAGTGGGCGATAGAGGCTGAAAAAGTTCACGCTGATCTTTATTCAAAAGCAGTTGAGGCTGTTGAGAAGGGCAAAGACGTTGAGCTAAAAGACCTCTACATCTGCCAAGTTTGCGGATATACAGTTGAAGGGGAAATCCCAGATAAATGCCCGGTTTGTGGGGCAAACAGAGAGAAGTTCAAAAAGACAGAGTAATAAATAACATTTTATTTACAGGATTATTTTATTTTTTAATTTGAATTTAAAAAAATAAAAAATTATTGAAGTTCTTTTTCTTAGAGAACGTTCTTTTTCTTCAACTCCTCTATCTTCTCTTTTGTCAACCCGACGAGATCTGTGTATATAATCTCGTTATCTGCTCCAACTGGTCGACAAATCCATTTTATTCTGCCTGGTGTCTTCTCAAATTTAGCCGTTATTCCTTGGACGCTCAGTTCTCCATAATTCGGATCGTTCACTTTTCTTAGGCCTCCTCTAAGCCACCAATTTTCCTCTTTGAAACTTTCTATCGGTTTTAGAACCTCTCCAGCAACACAAGTTCCGTCTCCGGTGTAATCAAGTGTTGCCTGGATTATTTCTTTTACTGTTCTCTGAGTACTCCACTTTTCGATTTCTGCTAAACATTCCGGCCAGGTAGAGGGTGTCAGTCTCTCCTTGATCGATGGGTATTTCTCCCTCAGGTCTGGGCGATTGATTATGGAGGTTAGAGCGTAGAAATTGATGTCACTGAACCCTGCCATGAAAGCCATTCCATCTTTGGCCCTTATCAAGGTGTAAACGAAAACTGCTGGATCGAAATTCGCGATTCTGCCCACAACCCTCTTTTTCGTGTGGTAATACTGGATGTAGTAGTTGTTCGTCTTTGCCTGAGCTTCTGCTGGCACCACGTCGATGAACTGGCCTTTTCCGGTTTTGTTTCTGTAGAACAGTGCTGTCATTATACCAAAGGCGGCGAAACCACCGCCAACGTACCATCCCATCCACGGTCCAAGTTTCGTTGGAACCCTTGTATGCTCAGGATATTCCTCGTATTCTTCTGGAATTCCCGTTGTCCAGGTCATACCACTCATGGCTTGATGTATAACATCGTAGTCTGGTTTCTTGGATTTTGCTTTCGGACCGAAATGTCCATAGGGTGAGATCGCACAGTAAATCAGGCCAGGATTGATTTTGCTGAGCTGTCTGTATCCTATACCCAAGGAATCAAGATAGCCAGGCTTGAATGTTTCAATTAAAACATCCACCTTGGGTATGAAGGATCTGAGAATATCTCTACCCTCTTCCGTTTCTAGGTTTAGGGTTATGTGGTATTTGTTTCTCCCTTCAACGATGTAAGCCAAACCTGTATCCTTTATCTTTAATCCGAAGGGAGTCATTTTCCTGGCTATATCTCCCTCAGGCGGTTCAACTCTTATGACTTTTGCTCCATACTCGGCCAAGAGAGATGAGCAGTAAAGGCCCGCAAAGCTACCATAACTCAAATCCAGAACAACGATATCATCAAGGGCTTCAGGCTTTTCCGCAGCCTTAAACGGATCACAATTCTCCTTAGCCCAATCGTTCCATGGGATTTCTTCATAGCTGATTGGGGTTGATTCTTCAAGTTCACTCATAAGATCACCTCACGGATAGAACAATCCTGATTTCTCGTCCCAATCGGAAGGCGGGCAGGAGAAGAACACGTTTGGATCCCACTTTCCGATTACGCCCTTCTTGTAAAGCTCATCAATCTCTTCCTTCGTGAGTCCAAGCAATCTGATGAATATGTGTTCATTATCGATTCCTGTCGGTCTGGCGGTCCATTTGACCCTTCCGGGTGTTTCGCTAAGCTTAGGTGTAGGAGCAACCTCAGCGAGGGAACCGAAGATTGGATCATCGTAAATCCAGATAGCTTTTCTCGCTCTCCAGTGTTCATCATTGTACTGATCTTCAGAGCTATAAACCTTGTTGGAGGCAAATCCAAACTTCTCTCCGAGATCTTCCAACTCCTTTACAGTTTTCTCTCTTGCCCACTCATGGAGGGCTGAATAGATTACATCTTGATTCTCCTCTTTCAACCTCTCATCGATATCTGCATACTTCTCAAAGAGATCGAGCCTGTTCATAGCTTCGCACAATCCTCTGAATTCATCCTCTTTAAAAGCAGCAATCGCAACGAATCCATCCTTACATTTTACTATGTCTGAAGGGACGATTGCAACATCTTTGTTGCCGTACCTCTCTCTGTTTTTACCTGTCAATCCAATGTATATCCATGTCCAATCCATGTTTCTCATCAAATTCTCCGCTTGAGGATGATCGATATACTGTCCCTGGCCTGTTTTATCCCGCCAATAGAGGGCAACCATGACACAAAATGCCCCCATCATAGCTCCGTAGTAGTCGCCAATCCATGCACCGGCCTTCAAAGGAATCGCATCTGGGAATCCTGTGGATTCAATCAGGCTTGAGGTTGCTTGGGCAACGGCATCATAACTCGGCCTGAAGGTGAATGGCCCCCACTGCCCGAAGCCTGACATGCTTATATAAACTAATCTTGGATTGATTTTGCTAAGCTGTCTGTATCCAACTCCCCACCTGTCTGTTGTTCCTGGTCTGTAATTCTCTACAACAACATCACTTCTTTTCGCAAGCTTGTATATTAGTTCTTTTCCCTCAGGAGTCCTCATGTCTATTGCGATGTGATATTTGCTGTTGTTCGTGGCCTCGAATCCAGCAGCCAGATTTCGGTGAAAATCAGCAAAGGGAGCAAGGGGTCGCATCGTGTCTCCTCTGCCTGGCATCTCAACGTGAATCACTTCTGCCCCGAATTCTGCTAAATAGGTTGCAACCATTGGCCCAAAAATCAGAGTTCCAATGTCGAGCACTCTAATCCCTTTTAGTGGCTCGGGTTTTTCGAAGATCTCATCAGGATTCATTATTTCTCTAATGTATTCTGTATAGGGCAAACTCTCCAGATCTTTCTCAACTCCACTCATTCAACCACCGTTCTTAATTATTTTTCACTACCTTTATCCAAAACTAATTTAAATTTTTTTCTATTTGAGCCAGAGTCATTTTTTATCAATTATTTTTCAAAAATTACAATGAAGACCAAATAATTCTAATTTAGAAGGCCGTAAAGAGCTTACAGAGGAAATGGATGATGCATAAGGTTAAATATTCATCTTGTTATTGATGAGCTATGGAAAAAATTACAACCGAAAAAAATAGAAGTTTAACCGGTGTGTTTTACCATCCCAGCTTTAGCAGGAGGAGCTACCTCACCATTGGTACTCGGTTGAAAGAGTTTCCTGAAGCTTTTAAACCGCTGAGAGAAAAGTTTTCCAACATCGTCATTTTCGAGTCAAAGCCCATCAGTGAAGAACTTATTTTGAGGGTTCATTCTCCAGAATTGCTGGAGGGAGTTAGGAAAGACAACCTCTGTTCAACAGCTTGGCATTCTGCCGGAGGTGTGGTTGAAGCAACAGAAAAGGTTTACAGTGGAGATATCAGAAATGCATTCTGTTTTATCGGTGCTGGAGGTCATCACGCAGGAAAGAGAAATTTTTGGGGTTTCTGCTGTTTCAATGATGTGGTTCTTGCAATTCGAAATCTTAGGGATAAATACGGAAGTGCAAAGATTGCGATAATAGACACCGACGCCCACCACGGGGATGGTACAAGGGAGCTCATTCGAGACAGCTCAGACGTTTTGCATTACTGCATCTGTTCGAATGATTACTCTTCGGAAGATGGGTTGAAGATCGATGTAAGCTACTTCGACAAAACTCCCGATGGATATCTCGAGCTTGTTAGAAATTTTGCCGAATATGTTAGATCCTTTGAACCCTATCTGATCTTCTGGTATTTTGGGCATGATACACATGAGGGAGACTATGGCGACATTGGACTAACCGTAAGGGATTATCTAAAAATGGCAGAAATCCTCATTGCATTAGCTGAAGAGATTTGCAATGGGAGGATAGTTGTGGTTTTGGGAGGCGGAAGCTCACCAAGAATCGCAACGGAATCATCTCTTGCCATAATTGAAAAGCTCGCCAGTACAAGCGGGAGAGTTCAGGGTTAAATCCAGATCATTTGAATCATCTAAATTAAAAATAAATTTATAGAAATTTAGAAATTAAAATTTTAGTAAATTGCTATTCATTCTTCTTTTAGAAATCTTCGTAGCAGTTTGCCGGTTGCAGTTCTTGGTAATGGCTCTGTTCTGAACTCAATCGCTCTTGGAAGCTTGTATTTGGCGATGTGTTTCTCAAGAAATGCCAAGATATCTTTTTTAAGCTCCTCTGAGGGGCCATACCCTTCCTTGAGTCTGATAACTGCCTTAACTATCTGCCCTCTAATCCCTTCAGGGTCAGGAACTCCGATAACACCGCACTCCAGTACGGCGGGATGCTGACTCAAAGGTTGCTCAATCTCATCAGGACCAATTCTGTATCCACTCGACTTTATGAGGTCATCGTCCCTTGACACGAAGTAGATGTATCCGTTTTCATCTTTCCTTACAAAGTCTCCTAGAACGTTCCAACCCCCTATAACGCTTTTCTTCTGCTTCTCATCGAGAGGTCTAGTTGGATGATTCCAGTATCTTATGCCTGTCGGACCTTTAATGTAGAGATTCCCGACTTCTCCTGCTTTGCATTCCTCTTTTGTTTCCGGATCGATTATTCTGGCGATATAACCAGGCACAGGCCATCCTATGCTTCCTGCCACAGGTGTAGGGGCGCATGTGTTAGAAACACAGATGTGGACCATCTCCGTTGCGCCAAGGGATTCATAGATGTCCATTCCGAATTTCTCCTTCCATCTTATCGCTGTCTCGGCTCCTAAAGCTTCTCCCCCTCCCGTGCACAATCTCAGGCTCGAAAGATCATACTTCTTTATGAATTCATCAAGATTGGGGTTAGCGAGAATCAGCCTGTATGCTGTAGGCAGCGAAGAGAAGATAGTTATTCCATGATCTTCAACAAACTTGAAGAAGTTTTCAACGCTGAAACCAGGCCAGATGCTCGTTGCAGCTCCATGGAAGTAAGGGATCAAGCATCCATTTCCGTATCCCATTGCAAAGCTAACCGGGGCCGGCCCACCAACCACATCCTCTTCTGTGAGTTTCCAGACGTACTTACCAACGAGATAAACAGCTGCGAGAACGTTCTCAACAAAGTGGGCACAACCTTTCGGCAAACCTGTAGTTCCTGAGGTGTAAAGGACTACAGCTGGCTTACCAATCTCGAGTGGAACCGGATCGAATTTGGGGCTCTCTTTATATATTTCGCTGAATGGAACGAAAGGATCCTCAAGATCTTCCTGCTCTGTTACAATTATCTTTTTTACAGTTTCAACTTCTGATGCAGACTCTTTAACAGCATTGAACGTTTTCTCATCTCCAGTTACAAAAATTGCCTTGATCTCAGCATTATTTGAAACGTGAACTATCTCTTTCTTCGCCCACATTGGGTTCAATGGTACGGGAATTGCTCCGGCTTTCATTATACCGAAATTCACCGCTATCGCTTCAGGCATATTACGCATTCTGAACCCTACGCGATCGTATTTCTCAATATCAATTCCTTGGAGAAAGTTCGCAACTCTGTTGCTGAGGCTGTAGAGGTCTCTATAGGTAACACGACGATCCATAAAATAGACTGCAACCTTCCTTCCCCTTCCAAGCTCCAAGTTTCTGTCTAGAATCTCTTCGGCAAGGTTCAGCTCTTTTCTGTCTCCAATGTAGTTCTTTACCTCATCCGGTATCATCACTTCCGGCCAGGTATCTTGTGGAACAAGGTAATCTAATATATCTCCCATTTTTTCACCCCTCAAAATGGTTCTTGATCTCGGTTAAAAGTTTTTCGTAATTAATCTGTGGGTTGATAGGATTTGCTCCAGTTAAAAAAGAAGAAGGTATTCTATTGAAAATAAAATGTGAAAAGAGAGTAGAGAGAAGCCTAGCTGCCTTCTTGTAATTTTTTTTCCTAGGATAACCAGTATTGTTGCAAAAAGAAAGATACTCAAAAACATCGGGAGTGGAGATAATAGATAGAAGGATGAAATCAAAAGAACCAAAGCGAGATAATTTTTTAGAGTTATGGACTTCTCAAAAATCAGTGAATCCGCAAGGAGGACGTTAAATGTCGTGGTTAAGATCAATAAAAACCATGGTGCAGCTATACTGGCGACGTCACTCTCATAAAAGCCCGCCATCAAAGGAAACGGTATCGTTAAGATTAAGGCTCCTATTTTGATGTAAATTCTTTGGAATTTTGTTAAAGCTTGACGTAAAATTAAGAGTAGTAGGTAGGGAAGAACGATAAACAACATCAAACTATTCTTTATAACACCATATACAACTGTAATAGAGAGCAACAAAGGAGAGATCATGTCTGGTAAATCCTTTCGGGATTTTAGAAACGATTGAATTGATACGAGAACCAATACACTAGCAACGAAACCTTCAGGTGTGAAGTATTTCAAACCCATAACAGTTGAAGCGAGCCAAATACTCCACGCACCGCCCATTTTCGGTATAAACTCACGCACAAAATCCGTTAGAATCAGAGAAAATAATACATTATCCCTAAAATTTTTGACGGAATTCTAAAATTGTTTCCAACTAAGTAAAAGCACTCAACTAAACAGTAGAATTTACAAAATATACCGAATGTATAGTATACAAGATAGTATACAAGACATATCCGAAAGTGAGTTATATCTTTATAATGTAGTTAGATCGTGCGGTTAAAGGATCTTCTGGCAGATCTCTTGAGGGAAAAAGGCATTGAGAGAATCTACACACCAATCAGGATGGAGAGCAGAGATCCAATCCAACAAATTGCCGTTCATGTTGCAAACGGAAAGATAAATATCTGCAAGGCTGAAAAGGAGACGAGGTTCTCCTACAGTCTGGATGGAAAGTTTGTGGATAAGCCTGCTGACGCCTTTGCCGGGAATTGCAAGGGAGAGATGATACTAAGCAGAGAGGAACTCGTTGAGAAAGCCGAAGTGAATTTTCCTTACATAATCGTTGACTGCTCCTTTTTCGATTTGCATTCGGAAAAGGAAAAGTCAAGGCTGAAAGTGCAGTTAAAGGCAACTCTCGGGGTTATAAGGGATTTCATGTGGGATGCAAAGTTGGTTGTAACAGGGAAAAGCATACCCTCCTCTATTTTGTCCAACCTCTCTCCTAACACGTTACTGTACTCCAGCATAGCTGATTTTATTAAGGAGAATTCGGTAAAAAACATCATTTTGCTCGATCCGAGTGCTGAGAAGGTTTTTACGGGAGAAAAGGCTGAATGCTACATAATAGGTGGTATAGTGGACAAATCAGGGGACAAAAAGGGGTTGACAGGAAGGATAGGGGAGATGCTGAGGAGAGAAGGAATAAAATTCGAATCGATGAGAATTGAACTCAGAGGTGATGTTGTAGGCGTGCCTGATAGAATAAATGCTGTGGCTGAGATGGTTTTGCTCTCGGTTCTTGATGGTTTAGCAGTAGAGGAGACAATTAAAAAAGTTCAAAGCCCCCTTGTGGCGAGATGGAGGTTGAAGAAAGAGCTCCCCAAAATATCAAAAAGAGTAGATGGTAGAAAAGCATTCAGATTCGTTAAAAAATCAGATTTCAGGCAGTTTAATTGGTTAAACATAGCGTTTAAGGATTTTCTGGAGGTTTCCAGACAGTTGGGCTTTCTTGTCCTTAGCGATGACCTATCGGCTGAAATAGAAAAGTTAGATTTCGATCCGGTAAAGAGGAGGTATATTTTCCGATAATTTGCTTAGATTCTCTTCTTTGTTTTCTTAGTTATGCCTTCCTTCAGTATTTTCATAAAAGGAAACATCTTACTGTTTATCTTCGTTTTTCCATCTTTTATCTCCTGAAGGACTTTTTTTGCTGAAAGTTCCGTATCAACTATGGTTACACCAAATCCTATTCCTTCCTTTGAATGTGCATCACTTCCTGCTACGCAGCTTTTCCCATGTTTTTTGGCTAAATTAAAGGCTAGATTATTGAAGAAGGAAAGAACTGATCTTGAGTTGAAAACCTCTACTGCATCAACCCAGGAAACAACCTTTGAGGGGCTTGGAGTCCCATCTCTGTAGAATTGATAGGGATGGGCTAAAACTGTTATACAATTTTTTTTCTTTAGTTCTTCAGCAGCCTCCTTTATTTCAATTCCCTTTTCCATAATCTTCAGGTTTTTCTCCTCGCCAAAGACAAGCAGATGTCCCTCTTTTGCTGATAGTTCGTAACCTGGGATGATGATTAAGGGCATCTCTACTCTTTCCACAATCTCCAAGGCTCTGAGGGTTCCATCGAGGGTGTCGTGGTCGGTAATTGAAATTGCCTGAATTCCCCTTTTTACAGCTTCCTGTAGAAGTTCCTCAACTGAATCGAGACCATCGCTTAAATTTGAATGAGCGTGAAGTTCGCATCTGATCAGCATGAAGAAATTTTTTATAAGCGGTGATTAAATTTTTTCGATGAAAGTTCTCGCTGTAACAGGAAAGCTCGCCGAAAAGGATGTTAAAAAGTATGCTGAAGGGGCGGATATTTCGGTAGATGTTTTGGTTATTGACATAGATGTCGCTGCGTTCATCACTCCAAAGCATCTTGAAGGAGTTGAGCTTAAAGATTATGATCTCGTTCTTGTCCCAGGTCTCACTTCTGGGAGTGATTGGAAGGGGTTGGAGGAAAAGAAAAAGGTCAAACTCAGACTTGGGCCGATTCATTCTTACGACCTCAAATTTTTGATGCCGATAGTTGATAAAATTGAGCTTAGCCATACCATACCTGCGTGCAGGTTGATCCGAGAGAAAAAAAGTGAAGAGAGTTTTAAAGCAGTTGAGAAAATGGAGGATCACTATCTTTTTAGGATAAAGAATGTTCCTGTGGGGAAAGAAAGCAGGATGAAAATTGTTGCAGAGATAGTTGATGCCACAAAGCTTGGCGAAAAGGAATTGATTGAGAAGATAAAGTATTATGAAAAGAGTGGGGCAGATGTAATAGACCTCGGCTTGCCGCTTGATGTTAAGGCTGACGATGTTGAGCGAACGATTGAAATCGCTAGGATTTCAACTTCCTTACCATTAAGCATCGACACTTTCGACATCAAAGCGATCGAGGCAGGCGTTAATACTGGAATTGACATGATTATGAGCCTTTCAACCAAAAATTTTGAAGCTCTGGAGTTAATCGAAAACCAAGCTGTGGTTGTTGTTGAGAGAGATGTTAAAAAGCTCTTAGAGCTTGTTGAAAAGGTTAAAGAGAAGACATATAAGGTAATTGCAGATCCGGTTCTCGATCCACCTATGAGGCTTGCTAAATCGATATCGAGATACTATGAGTACAGAAAGGTTGATGTCGAAACTCCTCTCCTCTTTGGGATTGGAAATGTTACAGAGCTCGTTGATTCGGATTCAATCGGAATAAATGCAGTTCTTGCGTTCATGGCAGAGGAAGTGGGGGCAAATCTTCTCTTTACAACAGAAGCAAGCCCTAAAACGACTGGATGTGTAAAAGAATTGGTTATCGCTTCATACATGGCGAAAGGTGCAAGACTCAGAAGAGCACCACCGAAGGATCTGGGAATAGATTTACTCGTGCTAAAGGAAAAGGTTAAGTTTGAAAGCTGTCCACCGCCAGCAAATGCTTTAAAAGCCAGAGAAAACAAGAAATTCGTGAGAGATCCACTAGGCGACTTCAGAGTCTGGGTGAGCGAAGGCAAGATCGTTTGCAGCCACGAGAAGCTTACTGTAGTGGGCAGGACAGCGAAAGAGATCTATGATACTGTATTGGATCATGATCTTGTTTCCAGGCTGGATCATGCCTGCTATTTGGGAAAGGAACTTATGAAGGCGGAAATCGCTCTTAAGCTTGGAAAGAGCTATACTCAGGATCAGGATTTGGGCTTTGGGATCTATTTTGGGGTTTATGATTCTTATAATTTCATAGATCAAAAAATCCAAAAAAGATTTAATTGAAAAATCCATAACAAGCGTAATGACGGTTATCCTTGAAAGGGTTGAGAGCTACGAAAATGTTGATGCTTTTATTAGAAAAACATTTGAAACTCTTGATTCATTTGAAAACCTTAAAAAGAGGCTTAAATTCTCATCAATTGCTGATCTCCCCCAGAGGGTTGTGATAAAACCGAATTTCCTGAAATGGGCACCTCTTGAGACGGGATGCACAACACATCCTGGGATAGTTAAATCGATTGCTTCACTTTTGAAGGAGCACGGAAAGGAGATCTTTATCATCGAAGGAGGTTTTACAAAGAATGCTGCAGAGAGGTATTTTGAGGAATATAACCTTGGAGAGTATGGAGAATGCATAAACCTGAACACGACGAGGTTCATCAATCTATCGATCAACGGGGAAAAACTTAAAAGTGTAAAGGCTTCGGCGAAAGCGGTGGAGCTTGTTAAATCTGAAAATACACTTTTCATAAGCGTTCCAAAACTCAAAGTTCATCATTTAACGAAAGTAACGATTTCGATAAAGAACAACATGGGATTTCTGAAAAAACCCGCTATTAACATGCATTTAAGCATAAATCCTAAACTTGTTGACCTTCTGAGGGCGTTCAATCCCCACCTCATCTTTGTCGACGGCATCGTAGGAGGGGAGAACTATGAGGGCAACACAAATCCCGTGAAGCATGAAGTCATGCTCGCAGGGGACAATGCGGTTGAAATAGATGCGGTCGGAGCATATCTGATGGGATTTGAGCCAGTTGAAATTGATTTCCTAAGAATTGCAAACGAAAGGGGGTTTGGTGAGATTGATTTGGAGAAGATAAACGTAGTTGGAGATACGCGAGATATAGAAAAACTCCGGAAGAAATACAGCATCTCCAGCTTGAGAAGGTTTTTAGGTAGATTGAGCATTTGATTAAAAATTTTTTAAATCGGCTTTTTTAGCCTCCTTTTCGTCATCATTTAAATCAGAATGTAATTAATAAATCAGATCTCTATTGCATTGCAGAGAATGAAAGGAAATAGGGGAAATAGTGAAGGAAGGCTCAGCTTGGATATGCTGATAGGTTTATTCATCTTTCTCTTTGCATTCGTATTTATTGCCCAGTTTCTACCATCGGTTTTTGCAGATGCGAGGAGTGAGATCTCCGTTTTCTCGGAAGCTTATAAGGTGAGTGTTCTTCTTACTGAAGGTCCTGGAAGGGGGATAAACCTAGCAAATCCAAGTGAGAGGGGTTTTCACTGGGAAAATGAGTGGTATAAAGACAATATTAGTTTCAGACTGAGTTGGCAAGAGTCGGAAGGGCCGGATTCATAAGTTTGCATAAGCTGATGGAGTTTAAGAATGCAACTATGAGATGATGTCAGAGGAAACATCGGAGAAGTATAAAAGATGTGTTTTACGATTAAAGGGAACGTTGCCACAGTTCAGGTTTGATACGATAAACGATTATGCTCAGTTCTCCTTTAACAAGCTCATAATCACCTCTTATTAGGCACATTGAGAAGCACATCCACTTAAAAAGTAATTAAAATAATTGATATGATTTATTTAATGATTATTTAATTAAAAAATCAATCGAAGAACTCCTCATATACTTTCTGTTGTATCCTTTGATCTACCAAAAGCTCCTTTTCTTTAAGGACCTCTCTTTCCAATTTTTTAAGGGTTGCATGGATCGCGAACTCCACTCCCCAGCTCTCTCCAGAAACGAAAAATGTTTTTTTGTCGGTCGATAGTTTTATCCTTACGAAGATGAGGGGTAAGCCTCTGAAAATCTCCTTGTGTCTTTTTATGTATATGGACATTAGGGCATTCTTGAAGAAATCCTTGAATTTTCGCATGAACTTGTTAATGTCTTCTGAAATGGCATCTTTTTCAAAATCATCCAGTTCAACATCTCTCGTTACGATCTGGATGTCATAGCTAACAGGAATACTTTTTCTTAGATAGTACTCTAAAATGTCCTTTTTTATCACAATACCTTCCGGCACACCATCCCTTGCTATGACAATACTTGAAATTTTGTTTTTAACCATCATATCTATTATCTCTGAAACAGGATCTTTTGCATCTGCTGTGATGACTGGATAACTCATCACACTTTCGACCATTATAGAGAGAGTCTTCTCCTTTTCCCCACTTCCCTCTCCCATTCTCGCTCTTTTTCTTGGTGAAATTATTCTATCAACGATGTCCTTTACCGTTAGTATGCCACTAACTTTGTGATTATCATCCACAACTACTATTCTATCTATTCCGTAGTTTCTCATAGTTGCCAGGGCTTTTGCAGCCGATTCGAAGGTTTTCACAGTCACGACGTTAGGATTCATCACATCCCTAATCTTAACTTTTTTCAAATCAGATTTGAGAAGTTCGAGAAAATCGTTTATGTAGATTAGACCATACTTTCTGTTTAACTGTACGATTACGAAGGGTGTTGAGTCTTCAACAAATCTTCTTGCAAGTTTTGTAGGTTCGAGATCAGAAACTTTCAAAATTCCGGTTTTCACGGCAAAACTTTTAATCTTGGTTTCGTGGGGGTTTACCATTACACTCCCACGCAGGAGATCTCTTTCCCTTATAACTCCGATTATTTTCTTTCCCTCTTTTACAAGGATCGCGTATGCGCTGTCGGGCTCGTACCTGTCAAGGTAGGGTATAACCTTTGAAATCGTTTCGTCAGCATCTATAACCTCGTACTCTTCTCGTATGATCTCCTTTAAGTTTTCTGTATCCATCTACATCACCTCTAGTTAATTTTAAACTTCAAATTCTTTAGTGGAGAATCTTGATTGCTCAGTCTAAACCCACGTACAGTACGCATGGTCTCACGAATTCACTCGACATTAAAAGTTTTGCTTCTAAATTTAAAAAACCTTGGTTGTATTGATTGTTGATTCGAGCATTATCAATAGCAATAATTGGCAAACCAAATACCCAAACAAAAGGATTAAATTTCAGCCGTTGTATTGCGTGCATGAAATTCAAGAAATCTGAGAAATTTACAGAATCATCAGGCTCAATGAACTCAGTAGTTCAATGGTTCGTAGAAGGATATAACGGATCTGCATTGATGATAAAAGTAAAAGAGATACTTTTCGAAAAGAAAGGTCTCCAGCACATCCAGATATTTGAAACCGAAAGCTTTGGCAAAATGCTCGTTCTGGATGGCAAAATTCAGCTAACCGAAAGGGATGAAGTTATGTATCATGAGATGCTAGTCCATGTTCCGCTTTTCATGATTGACGGTCCGTCAAAAATTCTTGTGATAGGAGGAGGGGACGGTGGGAGTGTAAGGGAAATTCTTAAACATGAACCTGATGAGGTAATAATGGTCGAGATCGATAGAGAGGTTGTAGAGGCTTGCCAGATGCACATCGGGATTGATGGAGGAGCACTAAAGGACAACAGAGTCACAGTTCTTTTTGAGGATGGAATTGAGTTTGTAAGAACTTCAAAGGAAAAATTTGATGTTATTATAGTAGATGGGACCGATCCAAATCCCGTTAGCAAGAACCTTATTGCAGAAGAGTTCTACAGATATTGCTCCAAAATCGCAAACCTCTTTGCAACCCAAAGCCAGTCTCCTTTTGTGCAAGACCAGTATTTTATTGAATTAATCCAAAATGCACAAAGGGGATTTAATTTCTACTCGGTCTACATAAACTATGTACCGACATATCCTTTAGGCCTATGGAGCTATCTTCTAGCTTCCAACAGTGAGTTAAATCCGAATTACGATGAAATAAAAAGAAGATGGGAGGAAAGAAATATTGAAACAAAACACTACAATCCAGAACTTCATATGGCCTCTTTCGCTCTTCCGCAGTGGTTAAAGAGGAGGTTGGGAGAAATTTAGATTCGAAGTTAGATATGGTTGCTTTACGCAATTATGAACTTTTTGTTGTTTGATTTAAACAAAAAGGAAATGAAAAGTACTATTGAAATTTTAAAAATTTCACCTTTGGTCAGGGTAAAGTCCAATTACTAAAGGATATTTAAGGTGATCAATAAAAATAGAAACGTAATGGAAAAAAACAACGCAAATTCATTCATTAAGAATAATACCAATGTAAGCCTAAGTCCAAATGAGCCGAAAAGCGATACATTTATTGGCATCGAATGTCTTAGGCTCTCAATGATTCTATGGAGGGCTGAAGCTATCATTAATGAAATCAAAGTAACTCTTCCATCGATTTCACCCTTTGCAAGTAAGGAGCCAGCAACACCTATTCCTGCGATTGTGCTGCTCGTTCCGGTGATTATTACAACGAGCTGAGATGCATCCAGATTTAGGCTTGAGAGTATTGAACTGAGGCCAAAGTTCAATAGCAATATCACTACAAAAACTGTTGGCACGAGTACTAACAAAACTCTGCAGAATTGCTTGAGGGCATCGAACAAACTGCTTTTTAGAGATACTTCGGTCGTGTAATCGATGCTCCCCCCAACGAGGTATCTTCTTCCCAAGTACACCCCAATCAAGGCTACAAGAAATCTAGATAGTAGTTCTAGGGACAGATATATCATGCCAAGCTTTAACCCCAAAGCTGAAATGGTGATGGGGGCTAGCAAAAGTATTACAGCTCGAATTCCCATGGGCAGCATCCCGATTATTGATGCGATCATCACCTCTCTGTTGTCTATCAGACTCTTTTTGTACATGTCTGCGAGTATCGATAACGCTGTCACTTTGTGTGCAAAGAAAGCAGCCACAGCAACACCGCTTTTTAAATTAGCTAAAGAAGCCAACGCTGTTATCTTATCGCTCACCTTTCTGAATTGAGGAAGGGAATAAAAAAAGCTAGCTAGAAGCATTCCAACTAGCATCATTGGTAGAACTAGTCTGAGGAGTGCAATGGTCTCTGCAGCAGCCTTTTCAATGAGCAAATCTCTCACCTTGCTTTGGTATTCGACAATCTTGATTCTTGTTAATAAAATTTTTTTAAGTTTTCATTTTTAATAACCTTTTTAAATTTTGATCTTAATAAGTATTAAAAATCGAAAGATTTTTATGCGACAATTAAAAACAACCGGTATGTTATCAGATGAAGTCATTAAGGTTGTGAATCACGAGGCTTGGATAGAATTAGAGAACAGAACTTATCTTAAATGGGGCCATTTTCCTGAAACAGATGGTAAACTCGATCCTAAGTCAATTAGAAGGGCGTTCATCGTAGATCCTGATGAAAATGAAAGGGCAGTAGTGATTGGCAGTGATAGAGAAGTCATCTAAAGGGAGTCTCTTTTTGAAGTTTAATGCGGAAAAAGATGGTTTATACGTAATCGCTGTTGAATATGGTAGAGGAATTTACTCAGTCATAGAAGGTAACAAGTGGATGTTTGGAGAAAAAGATTACATCGCTGGTTTTGGTTATGCTATAAAAGAGTCCCGATGGATATGTGGTTTTGCTAAGACTTATGCAATTGTTGGAAATCACTATGATGGTAAACTAGCTGCCGGTTTAGAACTTGAAATTGTTCCTGAAGCTATAAGAGACTTCAGGAGTGGAGAGAAATTAAAAGTTCAGCTATTTTTCAGAGGTAATCCTGTTAAAGGCGAGATAAATGTTAGAGTTAATGGTAAACACTCTGTTATTAAAACGGATAATAACGGATTTTCAGAGATCGAGCTTGCAAAGGGTGTAAACGTGATTTCAGCAAGGTATGTGGACGATATGGCAAAAATTGCTGGGATTTGTGATAGAAGAAACATAACAACCACTCTCACGATAGTAGCGGAGTAATAGCGATGGAGAGCGGGAGTATAAAAGAACAGATTAGGAGGTACTGGGATTCGAGAGGAAGCAGCTACGACAGATCTCCTGGTCATACAACTCTGCCAGAGGTCTGGAAGGTTGTTCTTGCTTCTGTTTTCAGGGAAAAAATGAGGATACTGGATGTTGGGACTGGTACTGGTTTTATCGCCTTGCTTTTGGCTGAATTGGGGCATGAGGTTGTTGGAGTGGATTTGTCAAAGGGCATGCTTGAGGTTGCAAGGGATAAAGCAAGTAGAGCGAAAATCGAAGTTGAATTCAAATTGGGAGATGCAGAAAATCTACCTTTCGGCGATGAATCTTTTGATGCAGTAATATGCAGACATCTACTCTGGACCCTTCCTAATCCACAAAAAGCTGTTAAGGAATGGAACAGGGTTGCTAGACAAAAGATTGTGGCCATTGATGGTTCGTGGCTCAGTAAATCTGTTTTGGTAAAGCTCAGAAGGCTCATTGGACAGATGGGTATAGCGGTATATGAAAGAAGAAGACCATGGAACCATTATGGAAAGGAAATAAATGAAGTGCTACCTCTACGAGGAACTTCGACTCCTGAGAAAGTTACTGAAATTTTCAGAAATGCTGGTCTGTCGAAGATTACGGTAAGAGATCTGAGCTGGATCAGGGAGATGATGTTGAAAGAGCAGCCCTTCGTTTATCGCCTTGCGTGGGTGAATAAAGCTTATTTCATGGTTGAGGGTTATAAGGAGGTGTAGTTGATGAAAAGTAAGGTTATTGTTTTATTCTTTTTACTGGTTGCAGTAATGCTTCTGGGATGTGCCCAGAAACCGGTAGAAAAGCCAGAGGAGGCGAAAGTTATAAAAATAACCGATCTGGTAGGTAGGGAAGTCAGCGTGAAGGTTCCTGTTGCTAAGGTCGTTTTGCTCTATGGCTTAGAAGACTATTCGGCCGTTGGAGGCAAAGATGCATTGAAGAAGATAGTCGGCCTGAACTCTTGGAGGTACAAGAAATACAGACCCGACTGGTGGCAGGCTTGGGTTGCGAACTATCCGTGGATGGCTGAGTTGCCGGATGTCGGACAGCCGGGCAAGACATTTGAGGTTGAGGATGTGATAAAGCTGAAGCCGGATGTCGTGATAGCCGACAAATCCATGTATAAGTACATGGAAGAGGACATAAAAAGACTGGAGAAAGCTGGCATTCCTGTTGTGTTTACAGACTACTTCCCGCACAGCGATAATGTAACTCAGCTGTTTGATGAAGTGAACAAGAGCACGCTTATACTCGGTAAGCTGCTCGGAAAGGAAGATAGAGCTAAACAACTGGTTGATTTCTTCAAGGAGAAGGTTAATAAGGTTGTGGAGAGAACGGAGAAGGTCAGCGTTAAGCCAAAGGCGGTGGTTTTTGCGACTTGGGCCGAGTGGAGAGCCTACGGCAAGAAAGGGATGTACAACTTCTGGATAGAGATGGGAGACGGAGAAAACATCGCAGCAAAGGTTGTCGATGCATCCAGCGGTGATGTTAATCCGGAATTCGTTTTGAAGGAGAATCCCGATGTGATAGTGTTCACATGCAACAATAACTTCCCGAGCGGGCAGAGAGTTGCCATAGGCTATACCGTCGATAACACCACAATCGCGAAGGAAGCATTAAAAGAGCTGATAAACAGGCCCGGCTGGGAGAACATCAATGCTGTGAAAGAGAAGAGGGTTTACATAATCCATCACGGCCTGTCACATGGCCATATCTTCGAATTCGTTTGCCTGCAGTACATAGCGAAATGGCTGCACCCAGAGTTGTTCAAAGATCTGAATCCTGAAGAGAGTCTGAAAACATTCTATGATAACTTCATACCGTTGCCCTACCATGGTGTCTGGGCTACCGAGCTGAGTTAGCCGGCTAAGGTTAACAATGAGTTTAGTGTAAGCAGGAAAAGGCAATGCAAGAAATGCAAGAAATATGTCTCTACAGAGAACTCGTATTCAGGAGACTTTTGTTCATTTCTCTATTTTTAATCCTATGTATAGTTCTCTCTCTGTTAAATCTGAGCATCGGCCCCATTAGTATAGGAATCGGTGAGATATTCCATACTCTGATAACACAGGGCAACGACACAGCTCATGTTGTGATATGGGATTACAGACTGCCATGGACCCTCATGGCATTGCTTGTCGGCGGAGCTTTGGGGCTTGCAGGACTGGAGATGCAGACGATACTCAACAATCCACTTGCAAGCTCGTATACTCTTGGCATATCCGCTGGAGCTGGGTTTGGTGCTGCATTGGCATACATTCTTGGAATCAAGGTTCTACCAAACGTCCCTATGGAGTTTGTAGTGCCGATAAACGCATTCGTGTTCGCATTTCTGACGTGCATGCTGATAATGTTGATAGGAAAGATAAGAGGATTCACGAGCGAAACCCTCGTGCTTGGTGGAATCGCTATATCTTTCATGTTCCAGTCCCTTCTGGCTTTGCTTGAGTACTACGCAAGCGAAGAGACTTTGCAAGCGATAGTATTCTGGTTGTTTGGCAGCCTTACAAAGGCTTCGCTGTTCAAGGCTCAGGTTGTTTTTATAGTGCTTGCGATCGTAGCAACTCTGTTAATGCTCAAGTCATGGAAGATTACAGCATTGAGGCTCGGAGATGAGAAAGCTAAATCTCTCGGCGTGAATACAGAAAGGCTGAGAATAGAAGTCTTGATTTATGTATCTCTCCTAACTTCTGTTGCGATATGCTTCGTTGGAATAATAGGCTTTGTCGGCTTGGTTGCACCACACATGGCGAGAATGTTGATTGGAGAAGACCAGAGATTCCTGATAGTTGGATCCATACTTTGTGGCGGAGTGATTCTTTCAGCGGGGGCCATAACGAGCAAGGTAATCGTGCCCGGAGCGATATTTCCCATAGGCATAATCACCTCAATGCTTGGAGTTCCGTTCTTCATGTTTCTGGTTATAAGGGGGAGGAAGCAAATATGGTAGAGTTGGGAGTCAGGGATGTCTCCTTCGGCTATGGTTCAGAGGTTGTTATCAAAAACGTAACATTGAACGCTTTTCCGGGGAAGATGGTGGCTATAATTGGTCCAAATGGATCCGGAAAAACGACGCTGCTTAAGCTACTAGCAAACATCATAAAGCCGAGCACGGGAAAGATAATGTTCGATGGTGTTGACATCAGAAGGATGGATAAAGATGAGATTACAAAAATCGTCAGCTATTCACCCCAGGAGAACGTAATTCCAGGCATACTTACCGTTTATGAGGTTGTGTTACTTGGTAGAATCCCATACCTTTCGTGGAGAATCAGCAGAGATGATCTTGAGATAACTAAAAACGTGCTTGAGGAGCTTGGACTGGAGATTTATGCAAGGAAATATGCGAACCAGCTCAGCGGTGGGGAGAGGCAGATGATTCTAATTGCTCAGGCCCTCGTTAGGGAGCCAAAGCTTTTGCTTTTGGATGAACCAGTGTCAAATCTCGACATCCGAAATCAACTAGAGATACTCGATTTAATAAAGAGGATTACGAGGCAAAAAGAGATCACAACAATCACGGTTTTGCATGATCTGAATTTAGCAGCAAGATATGCGGATAAGCTTGTAGTCCTTAACAGAGGGAGTATATACACGTGTGGAGAGCCGGAAGCTGTTCTGACTCCAGACATGCTGTCATCTGTTTACGGGGTTGAGGCGAAAATCAACAGAAACAACAGATTTGTCCAGATCATTCCGATTCGACCCTTGAACAGAGGGGTTGAGGCCTTAGGACAAAACTTTTAATTTTTTCAAAAATTATTCAATCTATTCAGTTTATTTCACAATATTTGATGTTGTTCACGACATTCTAGAAAAAGTTACGTTATCGAAGATCGACTAAAGAGTTTAAAAAACATGTATGGGATGATTTTTACATCAATTTACTTCAGTCGATTTTTCTTCCAATAACGAGAAATCCAGAATGCCAGACTCTTGTAACAGGTCTTGTTCCGACTCTTTTGTGTTCCAGATCAATTTTTACGAGTTCAAAACTCTCCATTTCTTGGAATCCGATTCTCTCCATTTCAAGATAAACTTTCCTCGTTGCATCGATGTAGGGGTTGTAAACAACAAGGTACCCTGCTGTTTTCAGAAGATCCTTCGCAAGAGGAATGAACTTGTCATCATCTTTCATGTCTAAGGTTATCAAATCGAATCTGACCTTAAATGCCTTCGAAATCTGAAATATATCCCCCAATATTAGGTGGATGTTTTTCAAACCGGCAAGCTCGAAATTTTTTTTCGCTATTCTTGCGAATTCCGGCCTTTTCTCAACCGTAACGACAATACCATCCTTGTTGAAATAAGCAAGATATGCAGCAAGAACACCACTTCCCGTTCCAGAATCCAAGATGAGACTGTCGGGTTTTAAGCCTGTGTAAGCGATGATGGCCCCGATATCCTTGGGCATGATGGGTGTAGGACCTTTCCTGAAGTGTTTGAAGAAGTCAGTAGGGCTGAAAGGCTTGATTTTGAAGGGAAAGCCAAGATGGGTTTTTATCTCGTCTCCATAGTTCAGGCTCTTAAGCTTTGAAAGATCGATAACACCCTTATGGGTGTGGAACTCTCCCTCGAAGCTGTTAACTATATAACTTATTTTGCCTGAAAAAATGACGGCTGGCAGCGAGATTAAGCTGCCATTTTGCTCGTCCATTTCTCTCATTTCAAAAATTCATTTAACATTTGCTTTGCTTGCCTACCTTACTCACTTGTCTACTCTTGCAACTTCATCAAAGCTTCGGCAAGATCCCCGTTTGCCTCTTCCAAAGCTTTTCTTGCTTCTTCCTCATTAACGTTTGCTTGCTCCATGATAAGCTTGACATCATCCTCACTGATCTCTGGTTTCTTTTCTTGCACCTCATAGGATCCGGAAACTTGGAAAGTTTCTACACCTCTGGCAGAAACCTTTACAACGGAAGGATTTTTGAAAATTAGCTCTTCCCCTCTGGTTCTGATTATTACCTCTTCAGCCTCTATCTCTTCCATATTTATGCCCATCTGCTTCATCATTTTTTTCATCTGTTTGGGATTTGTGGGAAACATAATTTGAAAAATAAGAATGATGTATTAATATCTTTGGTATCTTTGGTGTCTTTAGTATCTTTGGTTTCGGAGTTTGGGGTCTCTTCCGATCTGGCAAAAATTCTATAAGTAGTGGGATTGAGTTAAATCGTAGTTGAGGGTTTAAGGTTGTTTAAGGTGGTTTAAGTTATAGCACAAAAAGCCGGGGTGGCAGAGAGGCACTGCGGTGGACTCGAGACCGCTAATGCGGTGAGAAATCCACTGCCCGCAAGGGCACCTGGGTTCAAGTCCCAGCCCCGGCGTGCTAAAATCAGTTTCAGATCCCTCCAAACTTTTGTATTTTGGTTATTTGGATTGAAGCGATTAAAGCGATGATACATAACTATGAAAGAATGGTTGAGATTACATTGCTGGAGTTTAAGGCAAAGAAAGCCATACGTGATTGCATGAAAAGGCTGTCGGGCAATCAAATGATGTCTTTTTATAAATCTGAAATTTAATTAACATCATGGATAATTGAAAGCAAGAGTTTACTTCAAGAACTAAAGGATTTGCAGGATAAATTGGAATCTATGAATCTATTATTGAGACACTTGGGATTATGTATGATAAGTTAATGAGTTCTCTGATAAGGGGGTTGGACCAATGGAACCCTTTATAAACTCCTCAAGACGTTCGAGTCTCCCTCGCCTCTCTGGTATCTTTGAGAACATCGGAAAGTGGCCGATTTGGTTTTCTGCATCGATACAACTATACCTTGGAAGTTGAAGAAGGTCTTGTTTCAGAATTTGATTACAAAGAAGGGGGCTGTTTTTGAGGAGAAATAAAAATCAAATCAGAGCAACTTAACAAACTCCTCAACACTTAATCCAGCTTGCTTCAGTATTATTCTGAGAGTTCCTTTTTTAAGTGACGGATGTAATGGAACAGTAACCTTAATCGTTCTACCTTCGACTCTCTTCTCCATTCGAACATGGCTCCCCTTCTGCCTTACAGCTCTGAACCCAGCCTTGGATAAAGCCTTAATCGTCTCTTCACCGGAAACTACAGGAAGTTTCAAAAAAATCACCGAATTTGGAGAAACGTCACATAGAAATCTCTACAACCTCGGCCTTCTTGCCTTTGATTTCCGTCTCGATTTGAGCATCATCAATATCCAGATAGACCTCAATAGCCTCTCTGATGTTTTCAATAGCCTCTTCTCTGGTCTCACCCTGAGAAACACATCCCGGGAGAGAGGGAACATAAACGACATAGCCGCCCTCTTCGGCCTCTTCAAGGATGACCTTGAATTTCATGTTTTAGAATTGGTTAAGGAAGTTGAAAAGGGTTTCGCATCAAAAGGGTCGGAGCTTTGTAATGACTATTTTCTTTCCTCTTCAGAGATTTAGATCCTAAGATCCTAGAATCCTAGCTTCGTCACTTTGTTTTATTCCCATCTTCTCAAGGGAACGACTTTCTCAGAGTTTAATGAGTCTTAAGATTGTGAGAAGGGTTGGCTGATAAAGGTGGAATTAAGGTGGATTAAGGTCAATACCGTTGGTGATAAGTTCGAAAAATCAGTGCCTAGATTTGAGATTTCGGGAGCGATTTTTTGCAGTTTGTCCTTATCGGGGAGATATTGCATCTCACCATAACGTTTGCCGTGATCTTAACCGGATCAAGATCGTATCTTTTGACAAGGAGTGCAAGTTCAATAAATGTAACTTCAAAGGCACTTATCTACCCTTTATACTTCTCGAGAGCCTTTTTTGCTTTGTCTTTCAGCCAATCGGTTGGTTTAAGTAAGGCAATGAAAAAATCCGTATCAGCGTAGATCATTCAAGCCCCTCCATCGCCTGCTCGAGTATGTCTTTTCTGATCTCTTCTATTGGCTTATCTGGATGTTCTTGCTATCTCCTCAAGCTCTTTTATTAGATCTTCGGGTTTTGGGATGATGAGTATGCCGTCTCCAACTTCTACCAAGTAAGCTTCTCTGCTCTTCTATCCTTTTTGACCTTCTGATATGGTTGTTTTAACTTATTGTTTTAATATGAAATTGTTTCAATATACTGTAAACTTTCACACCACGCGAAAATCTTTTATTTGTTAGAATTTTTTATTATGCAATGAGGTTGAGGGTTACATTAGACTCGGTAGGGGAGAATATCCTCGATCTCAACTACTCTTATCATCTTGCCAGCCTTATTTACAGATCTATAGAGAGAGTTGATCAATCCCTCAGTCTTTTCCTGCATAAACCGGGAGTGTTCAAGTTTTTCACATTCAGCAAGCTGATGCCCTCAAAAGGAAGATTCAGAATTGAAGAGGGCAGGATGATTATCGATAATGGTGCTCATTTCTTTTTCTCGACGATGAAAAATGAGATAGCGGCAAAACTAGTGGAAGGACTTCTGACAAAGCCGGAGGTTAAAATTGGAGATGCGGAATTTGTGGTGTCGGAAATCAAAGTTCTAAAGGAGAAAGATATTGGTGAAAGGGAGAAGTTTGTAACTCTATCTCCTATCAACGTTACAACGGCTGAAGACAGCGGGAACGGCAGGCTTAGGATCGTTGATCTCTATCCGAATAATCCACGCTTTTACGATAATTTGAGGAGAAATCTCGTCAAAAAATATGCGGCTTTTTATGGAAAGCAACCGGATAAAGTGGATCTTGAATTAAAGGTTTTGAGAGCAAAAACAAAGCGAATAAGGATCAAAAATACCTTCCATCGCTGTGTTGAGATGGTTTTCGAGGCTGAGGGGAGTAAGGAGTTGCTTGAAATGGGATATAAGGCAGGGTTTGGAGAGAGAAATTCGATGGGGTTTGGGATGGTGAAGGTGGTATGAAATGTTAAAAGCAATTAAAGAGTTAGGAGAATACCTACGAGAAAACAAAGATATAGGTGATGTTCAAGTTTTAACCGAATCATCTAAGTTACCAAGCAAAGGAAAAATGATTTGTGTAGTCTTAAGAAGAGAAAACGATGATCTAGTCTTTGATAGTGTCCATATCGAAGATTTTGGTCAAGACAAAGCAAAAAAGATATTATTTAGGACATTTAGGCATGGTAGATATAACGCTTTTTTGACTTCAATTATTACAACTAAAAGAACAAGTGAAAAAAGTGTTGAAAATATGAAAAATAGATGGATGCTTTGGTTTCAAAAATATTTCGAACAATTTAAAGATAAATATCCTATACTCAATTTATTAAAAAATGAAATTGATGAAAAGGAGGAAGATATCTTTGCTGAGGTTTTGGAGAAATACGACCAACTTAATAGAGAAGATAAATTAGGCTGCATTCTTACAATCAAAATAAAAGAGGACACCTGTGAAAGATATCCTGCAGAAGTCTTGGAATTTACAGAAATCTTTAAAGAAACCTCGCTCGAAGATTTATACTCAAAACATGGGATTGTTGCAAAAGGTAGGGGAGTGTGTGCTTTTTGTAGCAAAGAGGATGAAGTAATGCCCGCTTCACCATTTGCAGTTTTCACAGTTAAGAAAGTCGGGTTTGCTTATAATTTCGAGAGGCAGAATTCATGGAAACAATTACCTATTTGTAAAGATTGTGCATTTGATCTGCAAATTGCTACACAGTGGATAATGGACAAGGAAAAACTAAATCTCTCATTTACTCTTTTCCGTGATTATCAGTATTTTGTTATACCGAATTTCGTATTTAAAGAGGTTTCAGATGAGATAATATCAGAGATAGAACTTAGAAAAAATGATGATTATAGGGAAGGACTACTTAACGCAGAAGATGATATTTTGGAGATGATTAAAGAAAAAAAAGATGTATTAAATCTAATATTTGTTTTCTACAAACGGAAACAACAGTTTTTTGATATTATAAGATATGTCGAGGAAGTCCCGCCGTCTTGGATAAAGAAAATTTACGATGTCTTTCGTAGCATTAATCGAAAAGACATCTTTAGTGAAAAGCAATTAAAAACTATTTTGGGTGAAAAGTGGTCCGGAGATTTTAAAGAGGGCAAAAGTATGTGGAATGGTAAACCTGTTTCAAAACTTAATCTGGCAGGGATGGTCGGGGAATTTTTCTATCATAGGGAAAAAGATAAGAAAATCTTTGATAAATCAAGTCTAAATATTTTAGGAGATATACTAGAGGCAAAACAGATAGATAGAGGATATTTCATTAAACATTTAATTGAGGCGATAAGAGAGGAATATGGAAGAAATGAGTGGAGCGAAAAACTGCTGTCTCTTAAATCCCTTTACTTGTTTGATTTTCTTATAGAATTGGGTTTAGTTTTAACGTTTGGGAAAAATTTAAGATTTAAGGGGGTGAAATTGATGGAGGAAACAATAATAAAAGATTCTAAGTCGGTGGAAGACTTTTTTAAGGAATTTCAAAATGCTTTTGATACACCGGATAAAAAGGCAGTTTTTCTTGAAGGAGTTCTAGTGAGCTTTCTTTTAGACGTTCAGTATGCTAAGAGGAAAGATACGCCATTTAGGAAGAAATTGCATGGATTGAGACTGAATAAGAGGCTTATTAAAAGGCTATTTCCAGAAATAATTGAAAAACTAAGGCAATATGATGCAGGTTATCCTTGGCTTGAAACTTTGATTTCTAAATACTTTATTGAAGCTGATGAAACTGATTGGATTATCTCTGATGATGAAATAAGCTATTACTTTGCTCTCGGATTAAATTTTGGTAGAATATTCAAAGGAGGTGAGTTAGGTGAGTGATGTCATAAAAAATAGGTCGGAAATTTTGTTTTTGTATGATGTAACGGATGCAAACCCGAATGGAGATCCGATAGAAGAGAACAGACCAAGAATCGACGAGGAAACGGGGGTTAATATAGTAACTGACGTAAGGTTAAAGAGGACGATTAGAGACTATTTAAGGGATTTTAAAGAACAGAATGTGTTTATCCAAGCTGAGAAAGTAATTGAAGAGGGTACAGAACTCATCAAAGCAAGAGGAACGAAATTAATAGAGGAAATTGAAAAAATGCTGAACGATGAAATAGGTGGTGAAGAGGCCAAAAAAATTATAGAAAAAATCGATGAAATACTCAAAGAAGGTAGTAAGGGAAAAAGACAGAAGTTATTTGATGAATCTCTTGGAGATTCTGTAAGTAATGATATAAAAAAGGAGCTATTTAAGAAATTTGAAGAGATTAGAACGAAGAAGTTGAGAGAAAAACTATTCGACAAATTTATTGATCTAAGGCTTTTTGGTGCAACTTTAGCTGTTGCAAATATCGGTGTACAAGAAACCGGACCAATACAATTCAAGTTTGGGAGGTCATTGCATAGAGTTGATGTAAATTTCTACAAAGGATCCATCACGATGCCAGTAGAACCTGGTGAAGGTTTTAAGAAAGGAAAAAGACAAGCAGAGTTTTCCGAGGAATACAAGCTGCCATATTCGTTAATATGCTTCTATGGAATCGTAAATGAGAACACAGCAAAAAATACAGGTCTATCAGAAGACGACATAAAATTGCTTATGGATGGTATCTGGAATGGGACTAAAAACTTGATAACAAGGTCAAAAATAGGTCAAATGCCTAGATTCCTATTAAGGGTAGTGTATAGGGAAAATAGTTTCCATATCGGGGACTTGGATAAAATGATTAAGCTCAAAAATAAGGACGGAGACGATCTAAGTGAGGAGGAACAAGAAAAAATAAGAGATATATCTGAAGTGAAGATTGATATCACGGAGTTAATAGACGCTCTAAGTAGCTACAAGGATAGAATAGAGGAGATAGAATTTGAATCTGACAGAAGAGTAACATTCATTGTGAATGGATCAATTCTAACACATGATAAACTAAAAAATGAATTCATGAATAGGATTGGTTTACAAGATAACCAAGTAATTGAACTAGGATTTTAAATGAAAGAAAACTATGAAAGACGGAGTACTAGTTTTTGATATTTGGAGTGATTTCGCACATTTTAGAAGATTTGAAACTACGACATCACCACTTACGTATCCTTTTCCCACAGGAACAGCAATAGCTGGACTTCTGGCAGCAATAGCGGGTCTTCCAAAGGATTCGTACTATTTATTATTTTCTAGAAACAATGTTGAGTATTCTCTCCGAATTTTAACCCCAATAAAGAAAATAGTTGTTCCGATAAGTATAGTGAAAACAGATGAACCTAATTGGTTTTTCTTATGGAAACTCAAAGACCCAAGAGCACCCACACCATATGAATTCGTAAAAGATCCTAAGTACAGGATATACATACGATTCAAAAATTCAACCCTCAAAGAATTATATGGGAAATTAAAACAACTTCTTGAAAATCATCAGACAATCTATACGCCCTATCTTGGTATTACTGAAATGATCGCAAATTTCGAGTTTATAGGTGATTTTCCAGCTGCCCCCATCCGGATTAAAGATGAGACTATAGAGTTACATAGTGTAGCTAGAATAGATTCCATTAAGATACTTTTAGAAGAAGGGAAGAGATACGGCCGAGAAACAGTACCACTTTACATGGATAACGATAGAAAAGTCCTTGAATACTGTAATGTTGTTTACGAAGTGAACGGCAATCCAATCAAGATTCAAAGTGGCATAGCTTACAAAGTCGAGGACGAAAATGTCTCATTTCTTTAAACTAAAATCTCATCTGGACAAATTATTAAAGGAGCATTTGGGAAATGTAGGCAGATTATCCAAGGAAATACTAGTATCAAAAACGATAGATGATAAAGAAATTTTTGCTGAAATCGCATATTTAATCGGGATATCACATGACTTTGGTAAAGCTACCACTTACTTCCAAAACTGGCTAGAAAATGAGAAAAGAACGCAATACGCCCAACACGGTTTTCTATCGAGTTTAGTTGGGTATTTGCTTGTCAAAGATTTTCTATCAGAGATTCAAAAACTTGATGAATTTTGGTATTTGCCTGGGATAGCATGGATTGTGATAAATAAACATCATGGTAACTTGAGAAATATCCTGAATGAAGAGGTAAAGAAACTAAGAGATCAAAGCGAGTTAGAGATAGTAAAAAAGCAATTGAACGATATATTTTCCAATAATTGGACTGAGATTGAAGAAATTTACAGGTTTTTAGGTTACTCAGACATATCAAAAATATTAAACGAGATCAAGAACTTAGAAAACTTAACAAAGCAAATACGAAAAGATATTAAGAAAATTTGTAAAGAAGGTTTCGAGGATAATGACTTAAAATACTATTTGCTGATCCTCTTTTTTTACTCAATCCTGCTCGATGCGGACAAATTAGACGCTTCTGGAAGATGGAACCTTCCTGAAAGAAGAGATATACCATGCGATATTGTTGATGAGTATAAGGAAGTGAAGTTTGGAAAGCCTAAAGCCAAATTAGATACTCTACGAGAAAATGCCTATAATAAAGTAACTGCAAAAGTTGGTGATGTTGACTTAATTCACGAAAGAATTTTCTCGATAAACTTGCCTACAGGATGCGGTAAAACTTTAACTGGTTTATCATTTGCTCTTAAATTGAGGGAAAGAATAAAAGAAACTCTCGGTTTCTCTCCTAGGATTATCTACTCCTTGCCATTTCTCAGCATTATCGATCAAAACGCCAGGATTATCGAAGACATTTTGAGATTTAAATACGGAGAATACAAAGAGATTCCATCTAACTTGTTTTTGATCCATCACCACCTTGCGGATATAGAATACAAAGAAATCAAAGATAGCGAATTAAATATTGAAGAACTCAATAGATCTCTATTGCTTACAGAAAGTTGGCACTCGGAAATAGTGATAACTACATTTGTACAATTATTCCACAGCTTGGTTACAAACAAAAACAGAGCTGCAAGAAAATTCCATAACATTGCCAACTCCATACTTATTCTCGATGAAATTCAATCGATCCCACATAAATATTGGCTACTGATTAACAGAGTTCTAAAACATTTAGCAAGTAATTTCAATTCGTGGATTATTTTAATGACTGCCACTAAACCGCTCATTTTTAAAGATGGAGAGATCAAAGAGTTGGTAGCAGACACAGAAAAGTACTTTAATGCTTTTAATAGAGTTGTTTTTAATTTTGATTTGGAAACTAAAAGTTTTGATGAGTTTAAATATGAGATTTTGAATGACGTGTTATATGAAGGTAAGGATATACTTGTTGTTTTGAATACGATAAATTCTTGTAAGGAATTATATGAGTTCATAAAAGATGAAATCGCTACATTTTATGGAATGGACAAAAAAGACATCAAAATAGATGAAGATGGTGTTGCTAATTTCCCAGATTTGGAGCTGATAAACTTATCGACGCATATTCTTCCGAGTTACCGGTTAAAAAGGATAAATAGGATCAAAGATGGAAATAAGAAGAAAAGAAAAATTATCATAACTACTCAGTTGGTTGAAGCAGGGGTTGATATCAGTGCAAACGTTGTTTATAGAGACTTTGCTCCATTAGACTGTATAATACAAACTGCTGGTCGATGTAACAGAAATAATGAAAAAAATAAGGGTAAAGTTAATGTTGTTGTTCTAAGAGATGAAAGGCAAGAATTCTACAAATACATTTACGACTCCACGCTTATAGATGCTACGAGGGATGTTATTAGGAAGTTTGAGGATATTATTGAAGAGAAGGACTTCGTTTTGACTTCAGTTAAAAGATATTATGAGATTGTAGTGGAGAGAGGATCTGATGAGGATTCCAAAGAGCTTTTGAAATCAATCAGTAAGTTGGATTTTTCAGAGACACTCAAATTTAGTTTGATTCAAGAGAGGCTGCCTACGATATCAATATTTATTGAAATTGATGATTTGGCTGAGGAAATCAGAGAGAAGATGGAAAAAATCCTAGAAAGTAAAAAAGGTTTTGAACGGAAATTGGATATACTAAAAATAAGAAAAGAAATCAACAATTATACAGTCCAAGTCCGATACTCTGAAAAAATAGAAGATGCAATATTTAATTTGAATCCTATTGATAACTTAGAGTATTATAGATGCATTAAAAAGACTGAGTTAGATGAATACTACAAAATTGACTCTGGATTAAAGTTGGGAGGAGAACTTCCAAAATGTATTATGTTTTAGATGGCGATAAAAATAAGCCAAAACCAAAAAAGGCAAAAACTGGAAACTCCTCAAAATTCAGTATTGAAATTCAGTCTTAAGATTCGTTGAATTGTTACCCGAAAAGCTTTTAAGCTACTATTTCGTAGAATAATTCATGGAATACGAAAGCCATAAAAGAAACGCTGAAGAGAATGTAAGAGCAGCAATACATACATACAAAATGAAATAGAATACGGTTGTTGCTGAAACTGCATTTAAAGCTGTTGAACAGGCAATTGAGATGCATGCCGCACTTGAAGGTATTAACATGAGAGGGCATGCTGAAAGAATCGAGTTTGCAGACGAAAGATATCCTGAAGTTGCCAGAGCTTTGAGGAGACTTAGAAGAAATTATGGTGATTTGGGTTACGATGGGATTAATGGGGAGAAAGCATCTGAATCCATAGCTTTTATGAAAAAGGCTTTAAGAAAGATAGGTGAGGTGATAAACTTTGAATTCGAGAAATGGTTTGAATGAACTCTCAAAAAAACTTGCTAAGACTCATGCAATCACAGGCATTCTGTTTGGGAGCATGGCGAGAGGCGATTATGATAAAAGATCAGATGTTGATATTCTGCTAATTTATGACAAAAAAGAGGAGCTTGAAAGGGATAAAACTACTCTTGATGAAATACCTACATTAGACGGCAGGGAGGTTCAGATAGTTGCAAGAACCGTTGACGAGCTAAGAGAGAGTGATAAGGTTTTTCTAAGAAGCGTGTTCAGAGAAGGCAAGCTTCTTTTTGTAAAAGAACCTATTGATTTAGAAATTGGTTTAGAAGCATGCAAATTACTCGGACTTAAGCCATATCATATCTTCGTGTACAGTATGGAGAACTTGGATAATAAACATAAGAAGAAGTTGCTTTCTGCACTCTATGGCTATTCAACGAGAAAGAAAGTAGGAAAGAGGGAGTACAGCTATACTTACCATGGAATTAAAGATATTCAAAAGCTGGGTAAAAACAGCTTTTTAGTCCCCGAAACCAGTGCTAACGAAGTTGAAAAATTACTGAAAAGTTATGGGGTTAAATATAGAAGCATTATGGCTTGGGTGGAAGATTGAATAGCCTTGAAATTACGATGTAAAAGAAAATAAGTCAACCACCCAAATTTGGAGACAAAAAAATTGTAGACACGGAGAAAATTTCTTAAAGGAGATCGAAAAGCGAAATTTTTACAATTACAGTACCTGACATAATTTACTTAACTAAACAAGAATTTTTTGATCCACTTTTCTGCAAACCTAATTCTCTGAGTAAGTTCGTAAAAATTATTCGAAATAACTTCTTTAAGCTCTTCCAACGTTTTGATGAGAAGAGGAGACCATCACTCTCTTAATAACCCTCCATATCTGCTCAATCGGATTTAGATTAGGTGAGTAGGGAGGTAAAAAGACAAGAACTATGTCCAGCTTTCTTACCCTTTTCCTTGTTTTCTTAGCTAGATTATGTAAGCTAAACCAGAAGTATTTCTCCAAAAGACTTTATTAAACCTATAATCTAATTAACCCTATGAAACTCCAGGTTGTAATCTGGAAAGAAGAAGACATGTTTGTTATTAAAGAAATCTTTACAGAAGTCACGACTCAGGGTAAAACTATTGAGGAAGCTATAGAAAATATAAAAGAAGCTGTAAGCTTGTATTTGGAAGATATGCCAGAAATCAGAGAGGAATTAGAAAAGAGGGACATCGTAGGGGTTATTAATGTCGAAATTGCCAAAATTGTCGGGTGAGGAGGTTATTAAAATCTTAACAAAAAAATTTAATTTTAGAGTAAGCAGGCAGAAAGGAAGTCACATCACTCTAATCAAGTTCGAGGGCAAAAAGAAGGTTGTAACTGCCAACGCTTCACGATGAGTTAAAGCCAGGAACTTTACTTGGAGTTTTAAAACTGGCAGAGATATCCAGAGAAGATTTCCTAAAGTCATTCAAGAAGTGAACTTTCGCAGTTTGATTCCAACTTATCCAAAAAACTCACTAACACTAACAACCTTTTCAGAAACTTCAGGAATCCTATTGAAATGTCTTACATTATTCGTAACCAATACATCTCCTTTTTTCTGAAGAAAGGTTGCTGCAATTACCACATCTTCAAACTCAACCGGAAATCCATTTGATATCAAATAAGCATTAATCCTACCCGCAATCTCTGCAATCCTAAAGTCGAAAGGTACGACTTCAAACAAAGAAAGGAGGTTTCTTGCCTTGCTCGTAACCTTTTTGCTATCTCTTCTTAAATGAGTTCCAGTAAAGATCTCAGCAGCAACAACAGAACTGATAAAAACATCATACTTATCTAGCTGTCTCAAACTCAGTTTACCTCTCTCTAGGTCGACAATAACACTTGTATCTAGACTTATTTTCATGATCACACCTTACTTTGGGATTTATGGATTCACGGGATCACACCAAGCTTTTTGAGTCTTTTTCTTGAATCTTTTCTCATTTTAGCCCTGATCTCATCAAAATTTTTGGGCAGAAAGTCGGTTATGTCTTCAAGTTCCACCTTCCTCACCACAACCTTATCCCCCTCAATTGATATATCTACTCTATCTCCCTCTTTTATTCCAATTCTGTCCCGTATTTCTTTAGGTATAGTTATCTGAGAGTTTCTTGTCACTTTTACTACTGGCATATACATACTTGGTAAGAATTGGATATATAATTTACTATGAGGCAATAGTAACTTTGTTATTGATTCATCCACGCTCCTCAATTTATGTACAGAGTTAACAGAATGTTGATGTTCCTCAAAGTGAGAGTGAACCTCTACTCCAACAGATCAAAATCAAACTGAAATCAAAAATCAAAAATCAAATTATCTCTCCCATCTTGCTTTTCTCAGTCCCTATTACCTCCCTTTTCATGCTCCTCTCAGATGGCAATCTGTAAATGACGATCATATCTTCCTCTTTGTGTATTATCTCGTTAAGTCCGATTCTAACCTCCTCAAGATCCGCTTCCGTAAGTTCTCCTTCGAAAAGAGAGTTTTGAATCCAATGAAGGTATTTCCTAAGGAATTTTTTCACCCTGTTTACCCTATCAACGTTCACGTCGTATGCAATTATGACGTACATTTCCCACACCTTATTATTTTGTTATAAGCCTGCCACCAAGGCCGTATTACCAAATTACCACCACATCACCAACGGCTTATACTGATTGGTGCCGAGAAGGTGTTTTATCAGCTTGTAACACTCCAGACGAATCAATCTTTGATATGAAACATTTCTTTTCAGCTGTCTGTGCTTTACGGTTGTTTTTAGTCTGCCATTGAACTCTTCGATCATCTTCCTTCTTCCGCTCTCGCTCAACAACACTCCCCCCAGATCTCTGTCAAAATCGCCCTCTTTCATTACACCTTTATTTACGAGGTAAAATATCATTCTGTCAACGATTATGGGTTTAAAAATCTCGGAAATATCAAGAGAAAGGCTAAATCTTCTCTCAGACGGCTCATGCAGATAACTTATGGCTGGATGCAGTTGGGTGTGGTATATCTCAGATAGCACCGCTGAATAAAGCAAAGCATTGCCGAAGCTCATCATTGCATTTACCTCATTTTCTGGAGGCTGTCTGCTCCTCTTTCCAAATTTGAAATTTTTAAGGATATTATCGAAGTTTGAAAAGTACTCGGTTCTTGCTATTGCTTCTACCCCCATCACTTCTTCGATACTTTTCACCTCGGCCAGTTTTTGAAGGTGAGTTATCAACTCCTTTTCCAATTTGTAAGATGATAGGACCCGATTCATATTCAGAACCGAGCCTTCCACAAAGGCTTTTGCGAGAAAAATTCTTTTTTCGTTATCGAGATAGTGTTCAACTTGTCTTACAACCAGGTCTCCGGAAATTAGTGTTTCTCGTGGATAAAAACTGCCAAGGTAAAAGCCATAGCGATTGAAGAAGTGTATACAAATCCCCTCCTTTGCCAGGAGGGATATGGCTTTTGAAGTGAGGCTGAGGGAGCCGAGGGCATATATCGAATAAATCCTGTTTATTGGTAATGCCCTCTTCCCATCCTCATTCACGAAATAAATTGTATTCTCTTCACGCTTGAGCTTCCCGTCTGAAATCAGATAGTAATTTTGTCTCATGATATCCCCCACACGATATTATATACTATTTTTATATACTATTACACCCTCTACATACACGCCCCCTACATACTCACGCAAAACAAAGTTCGAAATAAGCACATTTTCTGCAATATTTAGCGTAACTCGGTGGGGGCATCTTGCCTTTAGTTATCTTTTCTATCCTCGAAAGGATTTTTTCTATTTCTTTCTTTCTCTCCAAATCCATTTTTATTTCAATAGTTTTTCGTTGTTTTGGGTAACTTAAGATGCCTTTCGCTCTAATCCCTAACTCTTCAAGGTAGTAAATATAGTAAAGTAGCTGATATTCATGTGCCTTCTCGAAAGAACTTGATTTTTTGACCTCTCTAATCTCAATCTCATCGTTTTTTCTCACTATGTCAAAGGCCACCGGACCAATCGTTACATCTTTCCAATCTCTTTCGTAATGAGAATTGTGAATAAGTTTACCGAGTTTAACCAGTTCATGTTCTTTCTCCATAGTGATGTTATGGCTGAATAACCACAGTTTCGTTTTGCAAACGAAATAATAGTTAACCTGTGTTCCTCGTATATACATATTTGAAATCATTTGAAAAAATATGTTTTTTAAAGTTATAAATATTTCTGAAATCTTGGTTATTGTGGGTTTTTCAAGAAATTCAGGTCCAGTTACTTTCTTTTCTCAAAATTTTTTACTCTACTTTAATCTGGAAAATTTTTATTAGATTGGATTATAAATAATCTTAAAATTAATTTAAAGCATTTTCGCTGAACGAAATTAAATTTAAAGAGATATCTCACAAAAAGACCTGAATATTTAACATCTTTCTGGATAATTCTTAGGGTGTAATGTTTTTGCCAAAAAAGAAGTTTGCTTGTGGAGGCGGGAATCATTATATTTGAAGCTCAAGATCAAGGGTTCGTCTGACTTAAATATACTTTCAAGCCTCCAGAAACCTTTTTATCTTATTTTATTAAGTTATTACCGGATGTTGAAATCAGACTAAAGTAGGATTGAAAGAATCCATTTCAGCCGAGAGAGAAATTCGACACTTTGATATTGTTGAAATCAGACTAAAGTAGGATTGAAAGTTATAAACTCTATCAGTCCCTCGCTCAGTCCTTTGGTCTGTTGAAATCAGACTAAAGTAGGATTGAAAGTCTTAATCTTGCTTGTTATGGGGGGTGCATAATATCTCTAGTTGAAATCAGACTAAAGTAGGATTGAAAGAAAGGCAAAGCAAGCAGTTGAGATCATCCCAATAGATTGTTGAAATCAGACTAAAGTAGGATTGAAAGTCAACCCATCTTCATTGAACCTGAACCTCGCTTCATTAAGTTGAAATCAGACTAAAGTAGGATTGAAAGCCTATTAGGACGGTTCCGATTACAAAAACCTTTTTTCTTGTTGAAATCAGACTAAAGTAGGATTGAAAGAACAAGAAATGCATGCCTTCGCAGTAGAGAACGTAGCTCGTTGAAATCAGACTAAAGTAGGATTGAAAGCCACATAGGTGTAGGCGACATCGGCTTCTTCGAGGAGCTGTTGAAATCAGACTAAAGTAGGATTGAAAGGAGCACCTTTCTAGAAATAAAGCTCTACGAGCACTTCAGAGGTTGAAATCAGACTAAAGTAGGATTGAAAGATACTCTAATACCTTCCATAATACTTACACCTATATAAGTTGAAATCAGACTAAAGTAGGATTGAAAGCTGGCCACCTGTCTTCATATGGTTGTTGAAGCAACACCGTTGAAATCAGACTAAAGTAGGATTGAAAGTAGTACATCAGTTCAAGCACAAGAAGTTTCTTCTCGCTGTTGAAATCAGACTAAAGTAGGATTGAAAGAATTTTTCTATGACCTACTCCACTTCTCTTATTTTTGAGTTGAAATCAGACTAAAGTAGGATTGAAAGTTACTTTCAGTTCTCTTAATCTAATTCTGGCAGATTCAGTTGAAATCAGACTAAAGTAGGATTGAAAGAGAAATGTCGAGTTGCTAACGTTCCACGTCCATTTTACGTTGAAATCAGACTAAAGTAGGATTGAAAGTTTTATATCACCCCAACAAGTCCTCAATCTGGTCGTTGGTTGAAATCAGACTAAAGTAGGATTGAAAGTCCACAACTTGGAGTACAGTAGGTAATTATTCGATCAAACGTTGAAATCAGACTAAAGTAGGATTGAAAGCCTAATCTTCTCTTCAAGCATGCTGGCGTACTTGTTGTAGTTGAAATCAGACTAAAGTAGGATTGAAAGGATATCCGCTCAAGTATTTTCTTTTCTTATTTTCCTTCATGTTGAAATCAGACTAAAGTAGGATTGAAAGTTGCGAGGAGTGTCTCACGATGTTAGAGGTTGTGGACGGTTGAAATCAGACTAAAGTAGGATTGAAAGAAGAACGGGGAGAAAGACCTACTACCTAGGGCACAGGTTGAAATCAGACTAAAGTAGGATTGAAAGAGTAACAGCGTTTTCAACCTCGTTGAAACAATCTTTAGTTGAAATCAGACTAAAGTAGGATTGAAAGTTTATCGTGCTTGGGATGCCACTTGTACCACGTACACTGTTGAAATCAGACTAAAGTAGGATTGAAAGGAATTCATGACTTTATTTACTGTGCCTAGCAACTACATGTTGAAATCAGACTAAAGTAGGATTGAAAGATTCACTTGATCGTCGTTGACGCACCAAGTACAAACCCGTTGAAATCAGACTAAAGTAGGATTGAAAGTACTGAAGTACCCCCCAGGGTACCACGACACACACGAGTTGAAATCAGACTAAAGTAGGATTGAAAGTGTAGAGGTTGTCAAAGATGTTTTCCTCTGGCTCAGACGTTGAAATCAGACTAAAGTAGGATTGAAAGTTTCTCCACCTCCACCTCACACATTCAGCTCTAATCGGTTGAAATCAGACTAAAGTAGGATTGAAAGCAGCAGTAGTGAATTACGATTTGCTCCAGGACAACAGAGTTGAAATCAGACTAAAGTAGGATTGAAAGAAGCGACCTCGACAAAACAACCCCTGTTACCGCAGCACGGTTGAAATCAGACTAAAGTAGGATTGAAAGGTCAGCTTGAGCCCAGTAATGACGCGGGGGTACGGGAGGTTGAAATCAGACTAAAGTAGGATTGAAAGAAGGGATTTAGCCAATCCAGCGCTCCAAACATCATATCGTTGAAATCAGACTAAAGTAGGATTGAAAGACTGCTTCTTCACTCCTCCATGCCAGCCCGGGCTCAGGTCCGGGTTGAAATCAGACTAAAGTAGGATTGAAAGTGCTTCAGCATCGCAGGAGACGCACAAAAACCCCCCTCGTTGAAATCAGACTAAAGTAGGATTGAAACTAAAAAAGATTCTCATGGGCCATGTGGTCAGCGATGAGGTTGAAATCAGACTAAAGTAGGATTGAAACCCACAAGTGACTAAAATCTATAGGCTTAAAACCGCTTCGTTGAAATCAGACTAAAGTAGGATTGAAACGTCTCTTGCGTCTAATTCTGCAAAAGACACATAGAGACGGTTGAAATCAGACTAAAGTAGGATTGAAACTCCACCCGCATAGACTCGAGCTGCCCTACAGGATCAAAGGTTGAAATCAGACTAAAGTAGGATTGAAACGTGTTCGCCCAGAGAACTGGAATCTCAGGATAAACCTCGTTGAAATCAGACTAAAGTAGGATTGAAACAAGTTTAAAATTTTTCATGTCTAAGGGGGATTTTACCAGTTGAAATCAGACTAAAGTAGGATTGAAACTATTCCATCCCTATCTTTAAGCTTGTACCCTAGAAAGAGTTGAAATCAGACTAAAGTAGGATTGAAAGGCTCTTCACTTATTTTTGCTACTGCTGTTCTCCTCTCAAGTTGAAATCAGACTAAAGTAGGATTGAAAGGTCTTTATAACCGTTCTGAACCTATAATCTGCTAACTCTTGTGTTGAAATCAGACTAAAGTAGGATTGAAAGAGATAAAGGTGAATGGCAAAACTGGTGAGAGGGTGATTGTTGAAATCAGACTAAAAAACCTAATGGCTCTGCTTTGAGGTTTTAAGAAATTCCCTGATTTCCTCTGACTCTAGCCACCCTTCATCCAGCTTTTTGATTACCTCATCGATCCTCTCAACCTGTTCGATTATCTTCTCAACAGTTTCCTTGTTTTCTACTTCCAACTCGGCCAACGCTAATATTACTGCTAGAGGATTCCTTATGTGGTCGGCGAGGATCGCAAACTGCTCGATGTTTTGCTCTATCTGCTCGTATGCTTTTCTTTTTAATTCATAAAGGGTTGCTTCATGCAAAGCGATTGCGAGCTGATTTGCGGTTTCCCTTATGAGGCCAAAATTCAAATCGGATATTCTGGTCTTGGAAGCCATAAGAAGTGAACCTATTTCTTCCCCCCTCATCATCAACGGAATAAGAATGTAAGATTTCATTCTAGCTTTTAAAAGCTCAACTTCGATTTCAAACAGATTTTCAAGTTCCAAGATGCTCTCAACCCTTACAACTTCTCCTTTTCCTCTCGCAATTTTCAGTATTTCAATGTTTTTCCTGTCGGAAAAAAGTGTAGTGATCGATTTGAAGGTTTCTGGGTCTGCTATCATATCTATTATACCTCCTACAGACAGAGTCATGCATGCAAACTCGCACCCAGTCATCTCCCTCAGAATCTTTAGAGAATCTTTCAGTATTTTGTCAAGAGACTCTCCGGCAATTATTCCTTTATCGATCATAAGCAAAAGCCTGATGTGTTCCAACATCCCCTTCAATCTCTTTTCAGAGATTTTTTCACTCGTAACATCTTCTATCATGTTCAGGAAAGCAAAGGGTTTCCCGTCCTTTTTAAGCAAAACAGGCACGATTCTTATCCACTTTTCTTTTCCCCAAACATTTATGTTAATTTCTATAATCTCACTTTTCCCTCTCAATCCCTTGTAGAATTGTTTCATAATGATTGGTAGCTCCGCCTCTTCAAAGATACCTAGTTCTGACCACTTCTTACCAACAATCTCTTCTCTGCGCCTCTCAAATACCTTCAAAGTGGTGTTATTGCACTCGATTATTTTCATGTCCACTCCTACCACCATGATCGCAAGCGGAGACTCCTCAAAAATGGCTTTGTATCTCTCTTCACTCTCCTTAGCTCTTCTTTCCGCTTTTCTCAATTCGCTAACATCGATAGCAGATACAATACTCTGCTTTGTGCCGGGTATCATCGTAACGACTGATAAAATGTGTTTGATGTTTCCGTTAACATCTACTACTTTTACCTCATAGCTCTTTGGAGCCAAACCCACATCAAAACGTCTTAGCTTATGATACTCTACAACCTTATCAAGATCGTCCTTCGCGATAAAATCCGTAAAGCTCCTGCCAATAATCTTTTCTTTTGATGTCTCATAGATCCTCTCAACCTCGTTATTGGCTAAGACTATCCTCATATCCTCATCGACTACGATCATTGCAGTTCCTGTATTCTCAATAACAGTTTTGTATAACTCTTCAACACTCTTCTTTTCTCTTCTTTCCCTCATTACTGCAATCCCATAAGCAAGATTGTCAGCCAGTTCTCTTAAAAGTCTAACTTCTTCCTCATCGAAGGCATACTTTTTATCACTATAGATATTCAAGGCTCCCAAAACCTCATCTTGGTAAATTAAAGGCAGAGCTATCGATGATGCATAACCTATGGTTAAGGCTTCCTCTCTCCACGGTTCGATTAGTGGGTCCAATGTTATATCCCTCACAACAGCTGGCCTCTTTGTTCTTATGGCAGTGCTAGTCGGTCCCCTTCCCGCTTCGCTCTCATCCCAGGTAATTTTTATTATATCTAAATAATCGTTCACACCACCTCTTGCAACCGGTCTGACTGTTTTATCCTTCTCAGCATAACCAATCCAAGCGAAGATGTAGCCACCATCCCCAACAACAATCTTGCAGATCGTATTTAGTAACTCTCTCTCATCTTCTGCCTGAGCGATTGCATAATTTGCTTTACTTAAAACTCTCAACGCCCTTTCCATCCTATCTATTTTTGATATATCTCTTACTACACTAATGACACCAATGGGCTTACTATCAACATCCTCCAACAGTGAAAAGCTAATCAACGCAGAAAATTTTGTTCCATCTTTACGTGTAAGCGTTAATCTAACATTTTGTGGGCCATGTTTCATCAACCCCGGCATGATCTCATTTATGATTTTCTGCCTCTCCTCATCAAACATCATTCTCAATTCTTCGACCGTTTTACCAATTACTTCATCCCTCTTCCACCCCGAATGCCTCTCAAATTCTCTATTTACCTGCTGTATTTTTCCATTTAAATCCAAGATCACAACAGCATCAGCCATCGCCTCGATGATTTCAGTTGCCCTTCTTAGTGCACGATCCCTCTCTTTTTCAACCCTTCTTATTTCTGACAAATCTTTTGCTATGTGCACCACATAAGAAATTTCACCTTCTTCATCGAATATAGGTGAGAAGCTGACGAAGAGAGGGGCATTTATGCTTAGGAAATATATCTCCTGAGTGTGTGGAATCTTATCCTCGATCGTTCTTAACATCAAACAGTCTTGACATGGCTTATTTGAATTATGTAAAACCTCAAAACACTTTCTGCCTTTGAGTTCCTCAGGTCTCATTCGTAGGGCCTTTGCAAAGCTCCTATTAATCTTGACAATCTCAAAATCTTTATTTACAACAAAGATAAAATCGCTCACAACGTCAAATAAACCCTCAAAAGTGAATCTCATTACCCCCCTTCTACCTTCTTTACCCTCTCTACCTTCTCTGTTTTTCCAAAACATACCCGTTTATCTACTATTATAAGCCAAATTAAGATATAAATTTTTTGGATATATCCGATCTCTGTCTCTTCCTGAAATTACTGCCCACTTCAACAAACGCATGTGTGAAACTTGATGGAAAAAGTGATAAGGTGGACGATCAGAGAGAAGAAGGAGACTCCAGCAAAGGAGATGGTAGTGGTGATCGATAGTTCTTTTAGTCTCGCACAATCGTCCTTGAGATTTTCGAAGGCACTCACAAGGGTTGAGAGTGCCTTTTCCGTTCCCTCGATTATGTTTTTGATCTCGCTCATCGCACTTTTCAATTCGATGTTCTCATTTGTCAAGCTTGTAATAGTCTTCTGAGTCTTGCTCAGCTCTTCTTTGAGTTTCTGAAGCTCCTCTTCAATTTCCGTCATCGAGATAGTGCCCGAGACTGTCAGCCCTTTCTCCCCTCTTTTATACAGCTCTTCAAGCTCTTCCCTCATCATTCTGTGATAAGCAGAATTGTATGGCATTCTGTGTTCCCATAAGGTATTCTGTGTTCCCATAAGGTAGTCCCATGGTATTCATCCACGCCATCGTAACGCATGATCGATGAGGATGCAGCCCTCAAGGTATGGGGCGAGCAGGATTTATGTCTGCCTGCCCAAGCCTACCCTTTGAGACAACTCCTGCCCTGACTACCAAATCTCGGAAAATGTCATCAACATTCCTCGGTCTTATCTTCTGCAACTTCTTTTTGTTCTTTCTCTCTTGCAGAAAGAGTGTCTTCACTCATATTCAAACCCTCAACACCTCAGCTGAGATCAGACCAAAGCTAGGGCGGGAAATTTGGAGGGGAGTTACGATAACTTTCATTTTTCTGTAACCCAACTCGAAAAGTTTTTATCAACTCAAAGTAAACTCTACCTGTGTATGGATACTACGATCTCACCGATTTCTCTGTAGTTTTTCGAGAAATCACTGCTAGGATTGAGAAAGATGGAGACGTTTACCACTATATTCGCGAAGGTAGAGATGAAAGAAAGGAGAAGATTATCCTTGGGGGTAGTGGGAGGGTTATAATCAATCCAATTGAGCCTGTCAATTTACCGAAGGAAATAACGAACTTCTTGCAGATCAAGTTCAAAAAACTCATTTTTTCAGAACCAAAATCATCTGAGAATGTTTACCTGACCTTTCCAATTGAAGTCGGAGTTTTTCTCGCGGCTAAAAAGAACATTGATGTTCTTGACATTTTTAGCCTTAATAAGCCAAAGTTCTCCCTTTACGGAAACCCGAGAAATGGGATAATCTGCAGATACTGGGAGAGCGATGTTTTTAGTCAAATGCCCGAAGTAAATCAACTTAAAGAGGGGATTATGCAACTCAGGGTGGTGAACACTTCGAGTGAGTGGATTGAATTCAGCAATGTAGTTTTCGACATTTACGCGATGAAGATCTACTTCGATGAAAGCGTGGTCAGTTCAAAGGCATCGGTGAATATCTCATCTCAACGGGTTGCAGAGACTCACTTCATCGCTAAACCTTTAAAACCAGGGATGAACAAAGCTCTTGAGTTGTATACTGCAAGGAAAATGCCTGTAGTTGGGAAGAAATTTGTTATGGAGTGGGGATTATAGGTGGTAGGTGGGTAGGTGGGTAGGTGGGTAGGTGGGTAGGTGGATTGAAGATAAGAGGATAGGGCAATGGCAGTTAGGTGTTGGGTGAAGAGTGTGGTGAAAGGGTGAAAGGGTATGATAGATCTGCTTAGCTATAAAGTATATGGTGATGTAACAGTTCATGATGTTCTCTTTGTAATTGTTGTGATGGCATTAGCAACGATCGTCGCGAGAATCATCACCACAAACATCCGGAGAGTTCTCATCGACAAGATGAAAAGGGATCAACTTGAACTCATGCTTAAAGTAGTTTACTTTGGCATAATTATAATAGCATTTGTAAGCGTTACCCCCGCCTTAGGGCTAAATCTATCAGGTTTGCTCGTTGCCGGAGGTATTGCAGGTATCGTCATAGGTTTTGCAAGCCAGAGTGTCGTTTCGAATCTTATATCTGGAATTTTTCTCATTTCAGAAAAACCCATCAAAATAGGAGATCAGATAAATGTTGGTGATGTGGCCGGTTTTGTTGAAGACATCAACATCATCTCTACGATCGTCCGAACCTATGATGGCCTCTATGTGAGAATTCCAAATGAGAAGGTTTTCACATCCAATATCACTAATTATGTTGCAAACGTAGCTAGGAGGTTTGAGTATGTTGTTGGAATTCGTTACAGCGATGACGCTGAAAAGGCCGTTGAAATAATAAAAAGGCTTATAGAGGAACATCCTTTTGCCTTGAAAAATCCCGAACCTCAAGTTTTTGTTGATGAGCTTGGAGATAACTCGGTCAACATAAAAGTCAGGATATGGGCCCCCTCAACCGAGTGGTACACCGTTAAAATGGATCTTCTCTGGAAGATAAAGAAAGAACTTGAAGCCAATGGGATAGAAATACCATTCCCGCAGAGAACCGTTTGGTTTGCCAATGAACCAAAAATATCGAAGACATGAAAGTCCATATTTTAAAGAGAGACGGAAGAATAGAGGAATTTAAGAAGGAAAAAATAGTTAGAACTTGCAGAAGGGCTGGAGCAAGTGAAAGAATAGCACAGAAAATTGCGAAAGAGGTTGAAAATAAGATATATGATGGCATTACAACTGATGAGATTCTTTCGCTTGTTCTGGATTTATTAACCAAATATGAGTATCCTAAAGGGATCAAATATGATCTCAAAAAGTCTCTGTTGAGGTTAGGCCCTTCAGGTTTTGGATTTGAGAAATTCGTTGCGAGACTACTTGAGGAATACGGATATTCAACAAGAACGAACATCTATGTTGAAGGTAAATGTGTTAGGCATGAGATAGATGTAATTGCTGAAAAAGATGAAATATACATGATAGAGTGTAAATTCCACAATCTACCAATCTATACGGGGTTGAAGGAAGTTATGTACACGTATGCAAGATTCCAAGATATTGATGAGAATATTGATAATGCAGGAAAAAAGGATTCAGTTAAATTCGATGGTGTATGGATTTTTACAAACACAAAGTTCTCTGAAGATGCAAAAAGATATGCGAAATGCAGAGGAATAAAACTTACAGGCTGGAACTATCCTGAAAAAGAAGGCATCGAAATAATGCTTGAAAGAAAGAATCTTTATCCCCTCTCCATTTTAAAGGTTGATAGGCCTCTAATTGATAGGTTAGTAAATGCAGGATATGTATTCTGCAGAGACGTAGCAGAAGTTGAGTTAGAAAAAATCAAAGAAAAAACGGACCTGAAATTGAATGAAATCAAAAGGATAAGAAAAGAGGTGGAGTTAATACTTGGATTGATCGAATAGTTGAGTGTGGTTCTAATCGATAAAAGATTTGTTTTTCAATCTATTTCTCAACTTTTACGGCAAATTCAGTTTAATGAACTAGAAGGGCAATAAATGAGACTGAGTGAAGGCGTAAAAGATGAAATCAACTCCAAATACGGCTACAAGGATGGCCAAAGCAAATAGCAAGATCTTGTAAAATCTGAGGCTGAAACCGCTGAGGGATGTTATGCGTGCTAGAGATGTTAACCATACAAAGTCAAGCCAAACATGAGCTGCATAAAGCAATCCAATCCCTGCAAGACCCCAATAGCCTACGGCCTCCATTATCAACGGTGATCCAACACCTGCCCACCATGCAATGAAGAAGGGGTTTAGGGCTGAGAGACTGATTCCTATTAAGAATGGAGAAGCTGAAGAGCCTGAAGCTGAGAGTGAATTTACCTTTATCGCATCTTTTGCTGTTAGATAGGAGAAGAATAGGAGAAAGGCACCACCTATAAAGCTCAGAATCGTTGAAACCTCCTTAGAAGTCAGAACGGCAACACCCATGCCGATAATTATGACTAGAGGTAATTCGACTGCCATGTGTCCTAAGCTAATCATAAATCCGCCTCTCCATCCCTTTTTTACACCTACTGCAGCGGTGGCTGCGGTTAAAGGTCCTGGGGCGAGGGCACCTGAACTGCTTATCAATGCAACTTTGATCAAGAATGCTAAGCTCAAGCTCTACACCTTCGTAGAGGTACCTCCACTGGTATAAAATAATTGAGGTTTGCTACACTCAGATCCAGTTTTTATTTATGTCATTTATGTATTTCATTGATTTAATTAACGTCACCCTCATTTGAAACCATCTCTCCAGAAAATGATACTATAAACCCAAATGGAAACCGCTATTGCTCCGATAAGCTCTGCAATTGCAACTCCTTTGAACGTTTTCAAAGCCCATACAGCCAAAATCCATCCAAGAGAGAAAAGTATGATAGTGAAAATTCCAAATTCCCTCTTTTCTTTCAGATCATCGATTCCCTTTAATAACATCCCAAAACCGGATAGGAGGAAGAAACCGAGGCTAACCGATAAATGGGGTGGAGTCCCCTCTGGAAAGACACCGATTAAAAGGAGTGAAAAAATCCCAGCAGCAAAAATAAAGCTTCCAAGTCTGCCAAGTACCCTTTTTTGAGATTTTATCAGACCATAGGCAAAAACAAGGCCAAACAATCCAGATAAAATTAGTCCGTAATTTAGAATGTAGTTGTATTCTAACCCCACCCTTCCGAGATCGCTTATTGCATTTTTCTCGAAAGAAAACCAAGAATGAGTTGAAACAGCCAGAAGGATGCTTATAAAAGCTATGACAGGGGACAAAATTCCTGCCTGTTTGTAGCCTTCCATGCTCAGAACTTGAAGGTAAAATTAATAAAATTACCTCTTAATACCTGTCCTTAGTTCTGGTGTTTCCCTTTTTATTTCTTTTCTCCGCCAAAAACCTCGTCAACAATTCTGAGAAGTTTTCTGCTTAGCATCGCTTTTGGCTTACAGCTTGGACAGACAGGAACCAGATCCTCATAATCCTTATAAACCGATCTTTTGTAAATGGCGAAATAACCTAAGCAATCCAAGCAAATGGTTTTCATGCAGATCTCACAAGTCCTTGCATTCTTGGGATCAAGCTCTTTCCCGCATACTGAACATTTTACAGCATCCACGATAGAGTATTGTCTTAGTAATTGAATTATTTTTCGATTGACAATTGATAAGTCGGCAATTGATAAGTGAGGCTAATCTCTTTTACTCTTTTAAGCAGGTGGTAGAGAATAAATAAAAAGATTTACTGAACCTATAATTATAGTGGGTTATTTCTAACAATTTTTAAACTGGAAAATTTAAATCCAAAAATAAATCTACAAAAAAAAATTGATGGGTGATAAAATTTTACAAACTTTTTTTTTATAGCCTAAACCTGAGATAATCCATGAAAATTCCTCGAGAATTCCTTTTATAAATTCCATCTTGCTGGTTTACTTAAAAAAATCCAATAACGCACTCTAATCAACCTAAAGATTTATATAAGAGAAAGGTAAGAAATCGAATAATAACTAAATTTTGGGGGTGTAATGAATGGAATTGCCATTGGCACCTGTTGAGAGAATTATAAGGAATGCTGGCGCCCCGAGGGTCAGTGAGGATGCAAAAAAGGCTCTCGCGGAGGCCCTGGAAGAATATGCTCTGAAAGTTTCGAAGAAGGCTGTGGACCTCGCCAATCATGCTGGCAGGAAGACCGTTAAGGCCGAAGATGTAAAAATGGCCGCAAAAGAGTTTTAACTCTTTTTTAGGTTTTTTTATTTTTTTGTAGGCTTTTTTCGTACTTTCTCAATAATTAATTCTTACATTCTTTAATTAAATTTAAAGTTTTTTGAAGTTTTTTGAAATGGAGTGTTCTTCAAACCTCTCATTTAGCATATTCTCATAGAAAAACCTCAAAGCAAACGATCTTTATTGTTGATTTGCCTTTGTTTGAATAATGAGGCAAACTCTCAGCATCATCAAAAAAGCTAAATACATATACTTTCCCTTTTATTTCACAATTATGATAAAAAAGATGTATTAAGAAAACCACTGGTTATACTGATCGCGGCAATTAATTCGGAAATACTTTCAACCAGTCAAACATTCATCACATTATTTTCGGATCCTCTTTTGCTTGTCATATATTTCTTCTCCTTTGCTATGATGGATGAATTAATCCAAAGCTACAATTTCGGAAACAAAGCTATTTTTTGCATGGGGGCTATTTTTGGACTCGCACTGGAAGGTTTTGTGGCTTTTACACTGGTTGCCGACTCATTAGCTTCTCTTGTAATGATCCCCTTTATTGCAATTTTGTGGCATGGACTCATCACAACCTTGGTGGCATTTACCGTTGTTGAGGTTATTATACCAAGAAAAGAGAAAAAAATTAAACAAAATTTGGGTGACTTCAGGTGTTATATTTTGGATTCTTCTTCTGTTAACAACAATGGGGAGCAATTTTGCTGTTGTCTCGCAATCATTCGTGTATACAATAGTTATAGCACTAATTCTGTTATTCCTGTTTTTGATTAAAAGAAGTTTAAAAAGTCCTGTCGAATACAAGCCGAGAGTTACTCTATCAATAATTTTGATTATTATTGGCTTTATTGCAGGTCTACTGATAAGGGAAAATATTTTTGGTTTTGTAGATTATTTTCAGATGTTGATTTTTTTATATGGCAATTGTCGTTCTGTTGCTGAGAAAAGATGAGGAAAAGAATGGCTTGAATTATACACTGAATTAGGCTGTGATATCGAAGGATACTTCCAGTTAACTAGAGATATGAATCTAACAGTCCTGAACCTTGCAGGTTTAATCATCTAATTCTATTCCACCTAAATCTGACTTTTCAGCTTAGCTGACTTCATTCGTGATGTAAGTCAAACCTCGTTGAATTCCGATGCCATAAAAATAAGCTAATAGAATCAGGATGATCCAGAAATAAAAATCAAAACTTTAATATCATCCCTCTCCTCAATTTAGTGAGGTGATTGTATGAAAGTAAATGGAGTTGAGATAGAAGATACCTTTGCTGAAGCGTTTGGTATAAAAATCGCAAGGGTTTTGATTACAGCCTATGACTACGACTGGGCTATGGTGGCTGCAACTGAAGCAACCGGTTTTGGTACATCCGTTATAATGTGTCCGGCAGAAGCAGGAGTTGAGCTAAAAGTCCCCCCCTCAAAGACACCTGATGGTAGACCTGGCGTATATATTCAGATATGTCATATGTCGAAGAAGGGGCTTGAAGAGCAGTTGCTTGCTAGGCTTGGACAGTGTGTTCTGACTGCTCCAACAACAGCAGCATTCAACGGCTTGCCGGATGCCGAAAACAAGTTCGATACGGGATTTAAGCTGAAATTCTTTGCGGATGGTTTTGAAAGAGAACTAGAGGTAGGGGGAAGAAAGTGCTGGGCAATTCCAATGATGCAAGGAGAGTTTATAATCGAGAATGATATGGGCTATGTTGACGGTGTTGCTGGGGGAAACTTCTTCATTCTTGCAGAAACTCAGCCTTCTGGACTTGCAGCAGCAAAAGCAGCAGTACAGGCTATCTCTGATGTTGAGGGGGCCATAACACCTTTCCCTGGTGGTATCGTCGCATCCGGTTCAAAAGTAGGTGCAAACAAGTACAAGTTCCTAAAAGCAACCACAAATGAGAAGTTCGCACCAACGTTGAAGGACAAAGTGGAAGGCACATTCATACCAGAGAATGTTACTGCAGTTTATGAGCTCGTCATAAACGGTTTGAACATCGATGCTGTCAAAGAAGCAACAAAAGTTGGGATAGAGGCTGCTACCAAGATACCCGGAGTCGTGAAGATTACTGCTGGAAATTACGGTGGAAAGCTTGGTCAGCATTTGATTAATCTCCACGAACTCTTCTAATTTTTTATTCAATAATTTTATTTAATATTACAAAGTTGCTATACCTAAAACTCAATTTTTAATTACATCATTTTGAATTCAGAAACATTTATCATCTACCTTTTTCAAATCACTAAAAGCGGGTGAAAATCGATGTGCATGGTGGCCATGGTTAGATTTGGCGGCACTCAGAAAAAAGAATCCAAGAGGGAACTACTATCCAAACTGTTAAACAAGTGTAAAAAGTAGTTTCCCTCTATTTTATCTTCCAAATTTGCCCTCAATTAGTTTAGACTCTTCTAAGCCTTTATGGGGGTTCGTTGTTCTTAATTTTAGACCTGTGGAAATGGAAGAATATGGCGATTTTTTAAAATCTCTAACACCATCCAGAATACTTGGTTTAAAACTGATGGGAGTTGGAAAGTTAAAAGTTGTATAAAAAATAAAAGATAAATTATTATATAATTAAAAATTAGTCTGGATACCTTCACGTTTAGTTAAGGTCGAAGTGGTTCGGGTACAATCGGCGAGGGGCCCCAGAGTTCTCGACTGATGTTTGTAACAAATGCATATAACTCATCCAGAATTTTCTGCAGCTCTTCATTGGAATACCAACTTGCCCAGGCATTCATGTCGGCGAATTCATAGGTAACGACTACTCGTGAAGAGCCAGTAGCTGGCCTGTATCCACGGAACTCGGTAATTCCAGGAACAGCAAGGGTTCGTGGTATAGTAGATTGTGCCCACTGTGTGTAGGCGTCTTCTTTCCCTGATAAGATATCCCATTTCATAACGTATAAAACTACCATTTTTTCACCTCCTTTATTAATTTCAATTAATAGATTTCTATCATTATTAAATCTTTTGTTGTAAAAAATATATTTTTTTAATTATATTGGAGCTAAAATTTGTCAAGTTAACATCTGTCAGAAACGTAAATTCTTTAATTTTTTATTGTTTTTTCTAATGATAATATACCTTTTCACTATTTGATAGTGTTGACAGCTCTAAAAGCAGATGTTCCACGAGAAAAAGAAGAATTAAATTACTAAATCCAAAAATAGCCCCGTCCGGATTCGAACCGGAGTCTTCGGATCCAGAGTCCGAAAGGATCGACCGCTACCCCACGGGGCTTTTTTGTTTTTGGTTGTTAAATGAATTAGCATACTCCTTGGAACATATAGGTTAAAAAATTTTTCTTAGTTTTAGAGATGGTTTAAAGAAGTAGGAGAGAATACCAAGTTAGTATTAAATAAGCTAATGCAGGAATTGCCGCAGTGGTCAGAGCTTTTTTGAAATCTAACTGTCTAGCGTGTTTGATTGCAAAAGTCCACAGTATGAACTGCCATCCTAAGCTTATTGTGTTGAGACTGGCGCTCGTGATTTTTATAGACTCACCCATCAATCCTTCAAAGCCTTGGACGGATATAATCGCAGCGGTATCCATTGCTATTTTGAGGTTCAAAGGAAAGAGAAAGATGGTTGGGATAAAACAAAATGCAACGAACTTAAGGGTAGTTGAAAAATCTCCCTTTCCATTAAAGATGGCAGAGACTCCATGCATGATCGCTGAAAAGATTAACCACATTATAAAAACCACAAAAAATGGAGAAATTATCGTGGAGTAGTAGGTAATCGAGTAAATCATTTGTGCTTGTTCCGCTGGCACGCCTTTGGAGATTGCAAGCTCTACCCCTGCTTTTGCGTATAAATCTGCAAAAAGAGCAGCTGAAAGAGAGGGTAGAATTGCTGCAATAAGTACTATAGCTAAAGGTTTCAAAAATCCGATCTTTTCCTCCCTGGCTTTCTCAAAAAAATTATTGGGGTTGTAAATGAGTTCAAGATAATTGGGCATAGATTTAAATTTGAGCGCGACATTATAATCTTTGCGCATAGTTAGAAATTTTTTCTCGTATTTTTTAGATTATTTTTACCAAATACAATTGCCGATTCGCGTGTGAGTTAGTTTAAAGAATTCATGTTAAGATAAAAAGTCGTTAGGATCTAGGATCTAAAACTTTTAAAACTTTAATTTACGCTCTAAAACTTAAAACTAATAATCAACGGAATTAATCATCGGAATTATTCCTCTTCAGTATCTAATCTTCTTTTTTGTCTGAATCTACCTTAGCCTCACTCTCGGATTTTTCCTCTTCTTTTAGATCGAATTTGTCTCCACCACATAGCTTAATTCTATTCCCACATAAAATACAGACGGCTATCATCTTTTCGTTGACCCTGAATTCGTCTCCTCCACAGCTATCACAGACTATGAGCATTGAAGAAAAAATTTATTTTCTTTGTTATTATCGTTTCCGTTTTCCTCATTATGAGTTCTGAAGTTTGGAACCAAGAAAAGTTTTTAATTAATAATTCTTATGGAGATCTATGAACAAGGAATGGAATGAAAAAGGAAAGGAATTATTAGAGATTCTCAAACTGAGAACACCTCCTGTAGGGGTGGTTTTTTCTGAGAATGATGAGACTCTCGAAGGCTCATTTCAACCATCGAAATATGGGGTGAAAATGGCTGTTTGTCAGGCCATTGGATTTGCAAGATACAGTGGAAGGACTGTGGTTTTAAAATACGACGATTTTGCCTGTCCACCTTCGATGATTATCTATGGTTTGGTGAGGGGTGAGTTAAAAGAGGACTTAAAAAGCATTCTTCTGAAAGCGGGATGGCTTAAGGATGAATCGGCAGAGGTTCTCGAGAACTTCTTGCCTCAAGGAAAATATAAAACCTTCATTTTCGGGGATCTAACAAGAATGTATATCAAACCTCAATCAATACTCGTATTTGGATCTCCAGCCCAGATAGGTAGACTTATTCAGGCAAAAACGTATTTTGGAGGGATAGTTAGAGCCAATCTCGTTGCAAAAACAGCATCTTGCTCGGAAGCACTTCTACCATCGTTGAGTGGGGAACCAGCTGTCTCCGTTCCGGGTGCTGGAGATAGAGTTTTTGCAGGACTTGACGAGGATGAAATGATTTTCGCAATGCCTTACGAATGGCTCGACAGAATTTTAGAGGGTTTGAAAAACGCTGGGAAAGGTGCAAATGTTAGTTATCCGGTGCCACCCTTCCTGTTATTCACTCCAAGATTTCCGAAGATGTATAGAGAATTCCAGGAGAAGTTCGAGAGAGCTTGAAGAGTTAATTAAAGCTGAGACTCAAAGACGAGGCTCAAAGACCCATCATTAAATTTATCAAAAGAATTATATTGCCCCAACCCAACTAGCCTTCATGGGAAGTGATACTACAATTACGATAATAGGAGTCATAGTGGGTTTTCTTTTTGGACTTAGTGGGATTGCAACCCTTTTCAATCTCATGAGCAATGTGATAACGGAAGCAACCACCCAACTTTCCCAACTCAGCGCTGTTTCGACCTTAGTTCTTCTAGTAATAGCTATTATCTTGATAATAAAGATCAGGATAATTTCTGCTCTGGTTGTCGGAGCGATCGTTGGTGCGGTATTAAATCTCATATTAAAGCTCAACGGGATTGATATCGTAAATCAGGTTTTTTCAACGATAATGAGCAATCTCCACTTAACCTAATCTAAACTCTCTTTGTGGCTTAAAGAATCAAGACCCAGATATTTGAGGACATCTAAAGGATTTCTGATGGATAAAACAAATAAACTTTTATAGCCAACATCATCCTTTCCCCTCTGAATGAAGGTAGCTCTTGGTGGAACATTTGAACCACTTCACGAAGGACACAAGAAGCTAATCGAAGTTGCAGTAAGACTCGGTGGAAGAGATGTAATGATTGGGGTCACAAGTGATGAGATGGCAAGATTGAGGATAAGAAGCGTCCTTCCTTTTGAAATCAGAGCTGAGAACATTAGGCGATATGTCGAGGCAAAGTACGGTTTTACTCCTTCTGTTGTGAAGATAGATAATCCCTATGGTAGGACTCTCGAAATCGATTTCGATTATCTTGTGGTATCTCCGGAAACCTGTAAAATGGCAGTTGAGATAAACAAAAAGAGGAGAGAACTTGGAAAAAGAGAAATAAAGGTTGTTAAAGTCGATTTTCTTATGGCTGAGGATGGGAAACCTATATCTTCTACGAGGATTAAAAAAGGTGAAATCGACAGATACGGGAATTTAATTTAAAGTTTTATTTGATTAAGGGTAGGGTATAGTTGAATCGGAAGGAGTTTATGATTTTGGGCCTAAATAGGTCTACAAATTTACAAAATTTGATAAACTCAATCAAGGCTTGATGTAAGCATAGCCCTCTTCTTGAAGTTCTATCAATTTCACAATCCCAGCAGGAATTATCTCACAGAACTCCGAGACCTGATCCTGTTTGATTTTTACGAGATTCATCAAGGCGTTGTTGCAAACATAAAATCTAATTCCTTTTTTAACAAAGTTCTCGATTTCGTCTCTGTATCTTTCCAAGTTTGGTTTTGTGAAAAGTTTTACAGCATACCCATTCGCCACAACAACCACTTTTGAATCTTCCTGGCTTTTTAAAAGGTTATGTATGTTTCCCAGCATGAGTTCAAACACTGGTGTCGAATCAAAATCGATGTGAAAAACAACCTTCATCGTGTCCCAATCCAATCACGACTTTAAAAAATTAACGATGATAGTCCAATGAAACGGAATTAATATAAGAACAATCGAAATTGATTTTTTGTGGTTAAGGTTATTGTAGGCTCAAAGAATCCTGTGAAAGTTGAGGGAGTGAAGCAGGCATTCCAGCATTACTTTGATGAGGTTGAGATTTCCTCAAGGGAGGTAGATTCGGGAGTTGGGAAACAACCTTTCAACAACGAATCAATCAGAGGAGCTATAAACAGGGCTTTAAAGTCCTATTCAAATGAATTTGACTTCTCTGTTGGTGTTGAAGCTGGATTATTTTCATTTAAAAGAACAATCACAGGTTTCATAGACTTTCAGGTTGCAGCAATCTACAATGGTCATAGAATTACGATAGGCTTTGGCCCAGGTTTTGAGTATCCTCCATTCGTGGTTGAGGAAGTCCTCAAAGGAAAAGAGGTTGGAGACGTGATGGATGAGTTCACGGGGATTAAGAATCTAGGGGAGAAAACTGGGGCGATTCATTTCTTAACAAAAGGTAGGATTTCTAGGATCGATCTTACAAGACTCTCCGTAATAACAGCTTTGATACCCTGGATAAACAAAGAAATTTACTTCGGGACTGAGTAGGTATTTTAGCGTTATGAATCTCACAATGGATGTCATAAAACCGTTCGATCCTTGGAAATCTCCATTGTGCACATGTCCGGAAAAATACTCTTTAAATCCATATACAGGATGCTCTCATTGCTGTATCTACTGTTATTCAACCTATATACCAAATTTTTATAGATTACGGATCAAGAAAAATCTTTTGTCTAGGGTAGAAAAGGATCTATCCAAGCTTCCAAAACACGCACTGATTTCAATGTCTAATTCCAGCGATCCCTATCCTCCTCTCGAAAAAAAGCTTGGGCTAACAAGGAAAGTTCTTGAACTGATAAAGGAACATGATATGGATCTCATGATTGTGACGAAAAGTGATATAGTAACAAGAGACATCGGTCTGATCGGTGAAATGAATGCAGCCGTAAGCATCTCCATAACAACCTTGGATAAAGAGCTCGCTGCAAAGCTTGAGCCCGGTGCTCCGGAGCCTACTAAAAGGATTGAAGCATTAAGAAGGCTTCATTCTGAAAAAATTCCTGTTGTATTACGGCTTGATCCCATCATCCCCGGAAAAAGTGAAGGGGAAATAGAGAAAATCATTGAGGAATGTTCCTTTGTTTCCCATGTCGTCTCATCAACGCTCAAACTTCGTTTTGATTCGCTTAGAAGAATGCTAAACACTTTTCCAGAGCTTGAACACTACCACAAACTCTATAAAAAAGGTGAAAAGATACAGAACTCCTTTTACCTTCCTCTAGATTTAAGAAAACAGCTGTTGGAGAATGTTAGGGAGGTATGTGAAAGGTATGGAATTGGTTATGCCTTCTGCAGAGAGGGGATTGATTTTAAAGCGAAAAGCTGTGATGGCTCTCATCTAATCAGGTAACAGATAATCGAAATGATCAAAATTAACCCTAAGCTTAGATTATAGAAAAGGCAATCAATACCAGAATAAAGCAACTTGTTCCAATCAAATCCATGATCGAGGTAATCAGAGGGATTCCGATGTTATCAGGGTCGAGGCCTTTTCTGAATGAAAGGATTGAGAAATAATACGCCATGAGATTGAGAGGCAGAAGTAAAATCTGGCCCGCAATCACCGTTATTGCGACTATCTCGAGGGTTGAGATCGTCTGAATTCCTGCCGTGAGATTGAGGAGCTGAGCTGTAATACCTATCAAGGAGAAAACAAAGAATCCAATGAGATGGAAAACAGCAAAAACCTTCAGAACTTCAGTGGGTGGTTTTAATCTTGGCTTAAGGATACCTAAGTGGAGCAGGGAAGCAAACCTTGATGAGAGAATCCCACCAATAGCTCCACCATCTTCGAGGAATGAGGGAATTACCGTAAGCAATCCGGCTATGGCTATGAATCTCTCGATCCTTGTTCCTATAACTGATCCGGCAAAGAGATCTAGAGTTATGCAAATAAGGAGGATCCAAAAGCTCTCCCTTATAATTTTCTTTGCAATTTTTCTCTTCCCAGATTTTTCGTTTTTTACGAAAGATGATCCATAAAAGCTAAGAAATCCGAGAAAAACCGTTATAATTAAGAGAATTGAAAAAATAAAAATTCTAACCTCAAAAGATGAAGCGAATACGATTTGGGCGGAAAGAAACAAAATAGGTAAGGTCACCATATCACCGAGCAGAGTTATGAATGGAGCCGTTATGTTGTCAGGATTCCAACCATATCTGAAGCTACCTATGGCAAGATAAAAAGTTGCAGGGATCATAAGGAAAGCAGATAACACACCTGCAAGAACGGAGATTGTAGTGAGATCCAAGGCTAAGGATATGAATGAAATGTTTTCCCCTCTGAATATATTAAGCCCCATCAGCTGAGCGGCAACGGCAGCAAAAAGGCTGCTGAGAATGCTAAACACCATCAGTAGAAACGTTGAGGAGGCTAGATTTTCGGTGTATTCAGGAATAGGCTCAAAGCTTGGAGTTATCCTTCCTGTATGGAGGTATGAGCTAAGTCTTGATCCCAAAGAGGCGTAAATATTTCCTCTTAATCCTATGCTGGCAGGAATAAGCAAGATCAATGCTGGAAGAATCTCCAGTTTATCCGAAGAGAATCCCAACACAAAACCGGTGACAAGGTTCCCTACCGTTACAAGGGTAAGGGCAAATAAGCTCTCTTTAATGTCTCGTCTGTCCATGTAAACAGAGCTTAGGGCTACAATACACCACCTCGGAACTGGATTTAGTTAACCAACTCTATTATAAATCCGTAGTATATAATTCTTGTTAATTCGTGGTGAAGACAAGAATGAAGGGCCACAAATTTATTTTCTCTCAGATAATCCAAAAAATAAATAAATTCTAATGGATTTTAAGGATTTAATTTAAGGATTTGAGGAAAAAATCTATCGTTTATACTCGTAAAACCCTCTTCCTGTTTTTCTGCCCAACAATCCAGCCGCCACCATTTGCTTAAGTAATGGACATGGCTTATACTTGTCGCCGAGTTCTCTGTGCAGCGTTTCAACAGCTGCAAGCACTATATCCAGCCCTATGAGGTCTGCTAATTCGAGTGGTCCCATGGGCACGTTTGTGAAAAGCCGCATCCCCTTATCAATTTCCTCCTTTGTTGCGATCCCCTCATAGAGAACATAGATTCCCTCGTTTACCCATGGCATTAGAATTCTGTTGCTTATGAAGCCTGCAGAATCCTTGCATACAACTGGCTCTTTACCAATCTTCTTTACAAATTCTACAGCAAAATTGAGGGTTTCATCGCTTGTAAGCAGACCTTTAACTATTTCAACACCCCTCATAAGAGGTACAGGATTCATAAAGTGAATCCCGACAAAATTCTCAGGTTTTCGCGAGACTGCGGCCATCTCGGTTATGCTGAGAGTTGATGTGTTGGATGCGAATATTGCATCTTTGTTTTTAACGAGTTCATTCAGCTCCTTTATGACAGCTTTCTTAATATCCATGTTTTCAACGACAGCCTCTATCACCAAATCCACGTTTTCCAAATCTTTCATGTCTACAGTTGGTTTTATCCTTGAGAGGATTGAATCCATATCGTCTTGAGATATTTTTCCTTTCTCAACGAATTTGGAAAGGCTCTTTTTTATCGTCTCCATTCCCCTATCAACGAATTTCTGCTCGATATCTCTCATCACAACTTCAAACCCTGCTGCAGCGCAAACTTGGGCTATTCCATTTCCCATCGTTCCTGCACCGAGAACTCCCACAATCTTAACATCATCTACCTTCATTCCAATCACCTCTAACTTTAGTAAAGAACTTTAAATCAAAAATTGATTTAAAATCAAATCTTGATCTTACCAGCCAATCTCCTCCCTATAACGATTCTCTGCGCCTCACTCGTTCCTTCATATATTGTTCCAACTCTTGCATCTCTATAATACCGCTCCACATCATACTCCTTGCTGAAACCGTAGCCACCGAATATCTGAACAGCTTCGTAGGTGACTTTTATCGCCGTCTCGCTGGCGAAAAGCTTGGCAGCAGAACTTAAAGCTGGATCAGGGTTACCTTTATCCACCAGATAAGCAGCCTTAAACACGAGAAGACGAGCAGCCTCTATAGCAGTATACATATCAGCTAACTTGAACTGAATTGCCTGATGATCTATCAAAGGCCTTCCAAAGGCTTTTCTCTCCTTTGCATACTGCAAAGCTCTTTCGTATGCTCCTATTGCAATCCCTAGGTGAAGGGCACCTATTTTGATCCTGCTCTCATTAAAGAATCGCATTAGTTGATAGAAGCCTTTGTTTTCTTGGCCTATCAGGTTCTCCTTGGGTATTCTAACATTTTTTAGTACTACCTCGCTTGTATCGTGGCAGTGCATCCCCATTTTATCGATTAGATTCGCTTGGTAGCCATCTCTATCCGTTTCAACGAGAAAGGCTGAGATGCCACGATGGGGTGGCTCAGCGCTTGGATCCGTTTTTGCAAGCACCACGGTGTAAAGTCCAACCTTTCCATTGGTTATGAACTGCTTCGTTCCATTCAAAACCCATTCATCACCTTCAAGAATTGCCCTCGTCCTCAAGGCAGCAACATCAGTACCACAGTCCGGCTCGGTTATCGCTATAGCGGAAGGTCCATCTCCTTTTGGAACTCTGGCCATAAAATTCTCTTTCTGCTCTTCTGTTCCGAAATGAAGGAGCATAGGCACGCCTAGAGTCGCAAGGTCAATGGCTGAACCAATTCCAGAATCAGCTCTGCAGAACTCCATGCTTATTATTGCCTCAGCAATGCAGTCCATCCCTGCTCCGTTGTACTCTTCAGGAATACTTGCCCCTATGAATCCGAGCTTTGCTGCTTTCTTGTAGATCTCCATCGGATACTCCTTTTTTTCATCGTACTCCCTTCCGTAAGGCATTATTTCTTTCTCTGCAAACTCCCTTACTGAATCCTGAATCATTTTGTGCTCTTCATCAAACTCAAAGTTCATCTTCAACTCTCCTAAAATTTTTTAAGATTTTAATCCATTTCAAGCTTTTTCAAGTCTGAACACGGGGACAACTCTCTTTTTCTTATCTGGGTAAAACATCTCTGTAGGAAACTCCTTTCCTTCCACAACAACTTCTTCTCCTATAAGGTCTTGTCCTATCTCGTCAGCATTCTCAATCTCGAGCCTTCCAACAATCCAAGGCCCCTCTTCCAATTCTACCATCGCAACCGTATAAGGCACTTCTTTGTCATAGCCAACCGGTGCGATATAGGTGGTTGTGAATGTCGTAATTCTTCCCTTCCCAGACAATTCAGCCCTCTCAACGTTTCTGCTTCCACAGCTATCACAGACAGCCTTTGGAGGGCAAGTGTAAGCTCCGCAATCAGAGCATTTAAGGCCAAGAAGCTTTCCCTCAAGCAAAGCATCAAAATACTCTTTGAAGCTTATTGTGTCTGCCATATTTTCACCTCCTGTGAATTCCCAGAATTATGTTGACGAGAGTTCCAAAATCCCCTCCAAGTGTATCTGTCATTCCAATTTCAGCATCCTTAATTTGATTATACTTGAACTCATTTCTGAGCTGTTTTACAACAGCATAAATCTGAGACGTGCCCGTAGCACCAACAGGATGCCCCTTCCCAATCAGTCCGCCATCGGGGTTTATTGGTATGCTCCCTTCAACCCAGGTTTCCCCTTCTTCGACCGCATCGGCTCCTTTTCCATATTCGAAGAAGCCCATAGCCTCGCTCGCGATTATCTCGGCTATGGTGAAGCAGTCATGGATCTCAACGAAATCGATATCCTTTGGGGTCAGCTTCGCTTCTTTATACGCCATCTCAGCCGCAATTTTTCTTGGAATCGCTCTTACCATGTCTTCTCTCTGTCTGAAGAGGCCCCCAGCTCCAGATTGGCCAGTACCGAGGACGTAAACGGGGTTATCAATAACGTCCTCAGCAAAATCAACTGATGCTATTATAACAGCACTCCCTCCATCGGTCATTGGGCAGCAGTCGAATAGCGTTAGAGGAGAGCAGATAACCTTTGAATTCAGCACATCCTCTACCTTGAGATCACCAAACTTGTTGTAAAACTGAGCCTTAGGATTCATCGCTCCATACTTATGGTTCTTTATGGAAACCAGTGCCATCTTCTCATGCAACTTCTCCATAGGAATCTCATACTTTTTCGAGTAGAGTCTTGCTGCTAGAGCGAAAACTCCGGGGAAAGTTAGGCCGGCAGTCATCTCATGCAGGCCATCGACTGCCGTTGCCAAAGCTCTCGTGCCAATGGCAGTTCCAGCATTGTACAACCTTTCAGAACCGCCTACAGCCACACAGTCATAGATGCCGTGTGCAACAGCTAGATAAGCCTCTCTGAAGGCGACGCTTGAACTTGCACATGCTGCCTCATATCTTCTGGCTGGAATCCCCCTCAATCCGATTTCATCGGAAATGAAGCCTGAAAGGTTAGCTGAACCATCTGTCATCTCTCCTACAAAATTTCCATAGTAAATCGCCTGAATATCTTTTAGCTCTATGTTCGACTCGTTGAAAGCCTCGTAAAAAGCCTCTGCAAATAGATCGACGAGGCTTTTGTCTGGATGGTATCCAAATTTAGTTTGCCCGACTCCAAGAACAGCTACATCCCTTTTTTCCACGTTAATTACCTCCTCATGGCTTAATTTTTAAAAATTTTAAGATTCTCAATTGATAACACTTTCGATTTTTTTCTTCAAAAAAGAAATAAAATAAAGAGGTGAATAAATTGGAAAAACAGAAGAATGCAAATGAAAACTATTGTGGAAGTTACTGAGGCCAGAGCCCCCTAGCCTCGTGTGCCTCGGCCACTCTTTTCAAGGCAAGCATCATAGCAGCTTTTCTCATATCCACTTCTTTATCCTTCGATACGCTTAAAACTTCATGCAGGCTGCTTATCATGATGTCTTCAAGCTCTCTGAAAACCCTGTCTGCCTTCCAGAAGTACCTCTCCAATCCCTGCACCCATTCGAAGTAGCTGACAACAACTCCTCCTGCGTTGGCGAGTATATCGGGAACTACTGTTATCCCTCTTTCATTAAGAATTCTGTCCGCCTCGTAGGTTATTGGAGCGTTTGCGGCTTCAACAACAACCTTTGCCTTGACATCATCGGCATTCTCGGAATTTATCACACTCTCAACGGCAGCTGGGATCAACAAATTCACATCTAACTCAAGCAACTCTTTATTGGATATTTTGTCGCCTTTGGGATAGGTTGACACTGTCCCCTCTTTTTCGACATGGCTTAGCAGCTCATCAATATTCAAACCATCTGCTGAATAAACTCCGCCGTAGTAATCGCTTACGGCCACTATCTTAAACCCAAAATCACTCAAGACCTTTGCCGCAACGCTTCCAACGTTTCCAAAACCTTGAATTGCCACTTCCACAGGTTTACCGAAAAACATATTTGAGATCTCCCTTGTTATTATTGCCACTCCTCTCCCTGTTGCCTCTTTTCTGCCCTCCGAGCCCCCAATGCATTTTGGCTTTCCGGTGACGATTCCAGGCACGGTGTACTGATTGACCATGCTATAAGTATCCATTATCCACGCCATCACATCTTCATTCGTATTCAAATCAGGAGCTGGAATGTCTTTTTCTGGGCCGATTATAGGCCTTATCATCTCGGTATAGCGTCTGGTTAATCTCATCAGCTCCTTTCTCGTCATTTCTAGGGGGTTGCATGCTATCCCACCTTTTGCACCGCCGAAAGGAATGTTAACGACAGCACATTTCCAAGTCATCAGTGCCGCCATTGCGATCATCTCTTCCAACGTTACATCTGGATGATATCTTATCCCTCCTTTGTAAGGGCCTCGGCTACCATTATACTGAACTCTGAATCCGGTAAATACTCTAACCTCTCCGTTCTCCATCTCAACAGGACAGGAAACTACGACAGCTCTTTCTGGAGACTTTAGCTTCGCAATGGTGTTTTTACTAAGGTTTAGGAGTTTTGCGGTCTCATCAATTTGCTTATAAATATCTTCTAGCAATCCACGTTTTTCAAAAATGCTGTCTACCATATTTAAACCTTGAATAAATAAGGGTTACTTAATCCTTTTGGTCTGGTATAAGCTTTATATTGGTTTCAAACACTGATGGTATCACTCTAACTCACCGATTTCCGTTGGAAATTCACTCAAAATGAGATTTTCTGGTTTAGTTAGATAAGAGATTGGATAGAAGATGGTTTTAAATACATCGAGTCGAAAAAAAGAAAAGAATTTATAAACCTTAGATGGGTTAAATTACTTAAGGTTTTTAAATAGGTGGTGCAATTGAGAAGTACGAAGATTTATGAGAGAGGAGTGGAGATCATACCCAAAGCAGCACAGACAGGGTTGAGAAGTGAAACTCACTATCCCGAACCTTTTGTTCCAGAAACAGCATACGGATGCAAAATAAAGGATGTGGATGGCAAAATTTACACCGATTACCATCTAGCATTTGGTCCAATCATTCTTGGTCATAACAATCCTGAAGTAAATGAGGCTGTAAAAGAACAGATCGATAATGGTGTGCTTTTTGGGGCTGGACTGTGCGAACTGGAAGTTGAAGTTGCCGAGAAATTGATAGATCTAATCCCCTCTGCAGAAATGGTCAATTTTGTTAACTCTGGCACAGAAGCGACCTATCATGCGATAAGGCTCTCACGAGCCTATACAGGTAGAGAGAAAATAGTAAAGTTCGAGGGCTGCTATCATGGCTGGCATGACTATGTCGCTTTCAATGTAAACCCTCCCTCTGATAAAATGGGTGAAATCTACCCACATTCAAAGGGAATTTTAAAGGCTGCATGCGATTCAACTCTAATCTTACCATTCAATGACAGCGATGCATTTAAAGAATTGATGGCGGAGCATCATGATGAGGTAGCTGGGGTGATACTTGAACCCATTCCTCACAGTGTAGGGGCGATTATACCTAAAAAGGAGTTCTTAAAGACGTTGAGAAATGAAACAAAGACTTATGGAAGCCTGTTGATTTTTGATGAGATAATCACAGCTTTCAGACACAACATTCATGGAGTTCAGGGGGAATTTGGTGTTATTCCCGATATAACAACCATCGGAAAGTCAATGGGAAATGGTTACCCAATTGCGGCGATCGTTGGCAGGAAAAAAGTAATGTCGATGATTCACAATAGCGTTCTTGTATCAGGAACCTACAGCGGTCATCCTGCAGGTCTTGCGGCAACGAAAAAAACGATTGAGATTCTTGAAAGGGATAATGTTGTGGATTACATCGCAAGGCTTGGAGAAGAGTACAGAAAGGCTTTAAGGGAGTTGGTGGAAGATAAAAACATTACAGCAAGGGTGGTAGGTTATAAATCAATATTCGCAATTCAATTCGCTGAAGGGGAGGTCGTAGACTATTCATCGATTGCTGGGATAGATAAAGAGAAGTTTAAGCTGTTTGCCGCGAAGATGAGAGGAAAAGGGATATTTTTCACACCAAACCCGATGAAAAGATGTCATCTCTGTCTTAGCCACACTGAGAAGGAATTGAATGAGTTTTTAGAAGCTGTGGCGGAATCTTTGGATGAGCTGAAGTAAACCTCCTAATTTCAATAATTTATTGATATTTCGTTAGATCATCCCAAAATTTTTTAATTGTAGCATCGTTAAATGCCTAATGAAATCTACAATTGATAATCCGGTTCTTTACAATATACTCAAAGTTTTGGCGAATTCCGATATGCCATTGGGGGCAAAAACGATCGCTGAAAAACTTGAAGAAAAGGCGATTACTGTAAAAAAAGATACCATACAATATTATCTTAGGGTTTTGGATAATGCGGGGTTAACGAAAAAGGTTGGACTGGCAGGGAGGGTTATATCAGATAAAGGGATTGAAGAGTTAAGGAAAGGGATGTTAAAAGAGAGGATTGGCTCTTTTATTGAAAGGCGTGAGGAATACGCTTATCAGGCTAATTTAGACATTCACACAAGAAGTGGCTTGGTAAGTTTGAATTTAGGGATTATTGATGAATCGAACCTTGATAAATCCCTAAAATTGGTGAAAGAGTGTATAGATGTTGGTTTAGCTATCAGCCCGTTGGTGAAAATATATCATAAAACGACAAATAAGATAAAAGTTCCAGAAGATAAAGTGGTAATTGGGTTGGTAAGCACATCTGTTATTGATGCTGCCTTTATAAATTCTAAAATAAACACTTTCCCAACGTTTGCAGGAACTCTGCAATATATGGGTTATGAACCGGTTAGATTCACGAACGTTATTTCGTACATTGGCTCCTCACTCGATCCGATTGACCTTTTTATAAGGAGTGGTTTATGTGAAGTAAAAAATGTTGTAAAAAGAGGATATGGTGTAATTCCAGCAGATGTTCGTGAAATACCTGCTGTGGCTAGAAAAAAGGCTGTTGAAGTTGTTGAAAAGTTGAATACTGCTAGAATCGGTGGTATCCTTTGTATAGGTGAGGCTAACGAGGATGTTATGGGTGTACCTGTAAATAATTACAGGGTTGGTGTGGTGGTTATTGCAGGCTCAACTGCACTGGCTCATCTAAAAGAAAGTGGAATTGAGGTTGAAATAAAAATTCTTGCAGGATTTGAGAGATATGAAAATTTGGAAAGCATAGACAAATATCTATAAACTATAAAACCATTTAGATCTTACAGATCACTATAGAGCCATACATACGAAGTTTTAAAAGCAGTTTCGGCGATTTTAGTCAGATTCTCAACAATTAATAAATCTTATATACCAGTAAAGTTTAAAGGTTCTTAAAATGGTGGTGGTTGAATGAAAGCAAAGTTAAAGTATTTAGTGGCAATTTTCGTAATTGCAGCACTGGTGTTTGCTGGCTGTGCACAGCAAGAGGCTCCAAAGGCGACACCGGCCCCAACACCGACTGGCGCAAAAATACCGAAAACTGAGGACGGCAAATACATTATTACAATCTACACCGGCTCTGGACCTGGCAGTGTTTACTTCGCCGTAGGATCGATGTTTGCAAAGGTTCTGAACAAGAAGAGTGACATTATCGCTGCAAAGGGTGTTACCAGCGGTGCAAGTGTTTCAAATTCAAAAGCGATTGGAAAAGCCGAAGCTCTGGCTGCAATCATTCAGAATGATGTTACATGGTATGCTTGGGAAGGAAAATTCCAGTTTGAGGGTAAGCCGATCAAAGAGTTGAGGGGAATCGGAACCCTGTATCCAGAACCGATTCAGATCGTTGTTAGAGCTGATAGTGACATCAAAACACTTCAAGACCTTAAAGGAAAGAAGGTTGTAGTAGGAGCAGCAGGGAGTGGATGTGCTGCGACAGCTGAGAGGGTTCTGAAAGCTGCGGGAGTTTGGGATGATATCGAGCCAATTTACCAGACATTCAGCGAAGCAGCTCAAAGTCTTGTGTTAGGGCAGGTTGATGCAGAGTTTACAGTTATCGCTTTCCCTGCTCCGGCAATAGACCAGATTGCCGTAAAAGTGCCTGTACGCCTCATCCCGGTTCCTGATGATGTTGTAAAGAAGTTGCATGATGAAGGATTCCCATTCTACGTCAAGGTTACAATCCCCAAGGGAACATACAATGGGATGGACGAAGATGTCCAAACGATAGCTGTTAAAGCAACATTGGCTGTCCATAAGGATGTACCAGACGAAGTTGTTTATGAAATGACTAAGATACTCTACGAGAACATCGATGAACTGGCAAAAGCTCATCAGGTTGCCAAACAGATAGACATGAATCATGCTTTCGAAGGGCTAATGATACCGCTCCATCCGGGAGCAATTAAATACTATGAAGAGAAGGGGATAAGCGTACCAAGCAACCTCAAGCCTTGAGGTGTAACTTTTTGAAAAAATACATCTTTTTTCTATTTTTTGTTTTTCTGTTTGTTTTCTTTCCCATAAACGCATTAAAAATCGAGTTTAATGAAAAAACCATATGTTATTCCCCAATTGTTTCAAGTTTGACGCTAACAGTTAATTACAAACATAGTGTTTCTCTCACAAGAGTAGTGGACATATATCAAGTTAATGAATCTGGAATAACGGCCATTCAGGAGAAGTGGCAGCAGTTTGAAGCTGGACAGCCACTCGAAGCTAATGTTGATAACGGTTTTTTTGTTAAAAACATGAATATGTATCTCGGCAAAAACTGGGAGTACTGGTTTATTCCACTCAACAATGTTACAATCGGGTTGAATGGTAAGGCGGTACTTTCTGGATTAAAAGACGAAGGTAAAGTTCGTTTTGAAGTCTTAAAAATACCCACCATAATTGCATTGTCGAGGAGGTGTTAGAAGTGGAGGAGTTTGAAGGGAACGAAGAAAATACCTCTGAAAAGAAAGAGATCGTGTTGGAGAGGAAAAGAACTCTAAGTCCAAAATTTCTGACAATCGTTAAAGTGGCGGCCGTTTTGATAGGTGTGTATGAAATTCTATTCATCTTCAATTTTACCTACTCAATTTATGATCTTTTCTCCAGAATGGGTTTGAAAATCTTATTTCTACGCCTAGATTTTCAAGATAAACAGGGAGAGGCGTTTATTCTTGCAATGATACTTATGATTGCCTTTCTACTTTATCCTGCGGTGAAGAGAGAAAAACACCTCAGAAAAATACCATTTTACGATTATATTCTTATCATTTTAGGATTGGCAAGTATGTTTTACATGTTCTGGAGGTTTCCTTCCTATACAGTTTATTACAATGTAACCACCCATGATGTTCTCTTTGGATTAATCGCAATAGCGCTGGTGCTTGAAGCCACCCGAAGAACAGTTGGATGGATCCTCCCAGTCATCGTCTTGGTTTTCTTGGCTTATGGTATAAGGGATACGCAGTTTAACTGGAGTAGATTTGTACAGTATCTCTATCTCGATCAAGGTATATTTGGGATTCCATTTTACGTGATGACTATCTATGTTTTTGCTTTCATCTACTTTGGAGCATTTCTGCTGAAAATCGGGGTTAGCGATTACATAACAAAATTCATGATCGCTCTCTTTGGTCCTAGACAGGGAGGTCCGGCTAAAGCTGCTGTGGTCTCAAGCGGTATGATGGGGACTGTCAGCGGAAGTTCTGTTGCAAATGTCCTCACTACAGGAACATTTACAATTCCATTGATGAAAAAAGCCGGTTATCCGAAAGAGATAGCTGGAGCTGTTGAACCCGTTGCATCAACAGGTGGACAGCTAATGCCCCCGATCATGGGTGCGGCAGCATTCATCATGGCTCAATTTCTTGGGGTTCCATACAACAAGCTGATTATAGCAGCAGTCATACCGGCGTTGATTTACTACGTGGGTGTGTATCTTTTCATAGATTTAGAAACAAGGCGTTTGGGATTGAAGGGAATCTCGAGAACTGCCTTTGAGCCCATCAGCTATTTCGTAAGAAAAGTGTACATTCTTTTACCAATAGTTGTTATTACGGTTGCACTTGTCTGGGGACTTGCACCACACATAGTTGCGATTTCCTCTCTCGGAATAGCGATATGGGTTGCGTGGATATCTAGGGAAGAAATTCCTGGAAATGAGCAGTTTTATGTCGGCGTTGCAGTTGTAACAACTCTTCTCATGTTTACAGGAAGAGAGATCGCGATGCCGGTTACTACGACTCTCATAATAATGGCTATGGCTCTGATTGCGCTTGCAGCAACGTCTAAACTTGTGAACTTCAATGAGAAGCTCTACATAAGTCTATTGTTCATACTTTTTATAGCTCTTGCAAAGTCACTGGGCATTAGAAAAGAAGCAATTCTCCTGATGACTGGTGTTTTTGGGATACTCTTTTCGCTTATCGTTGGTTATACTTCGAAGGGAGAAGCTGGGAGGACTATGTACAAGGCAACCTACGAATCGATGATCGATGCAGGCATCACTTCCACGAGTGTTATGCTTGCTGCAGCAAGTGCAGGTTTAATCCAGGGCGTTCTAACAATGACTGGGCTTGTAACTAGTTTGGGATACAAGCTCATAGACCTAACAGGAGGCTTCCTCCTTTTGCTTTTGATTATGGCGATGATCTTTAGCCTCATACTCGGTATGGGTGTTCCAACAACAGCAAACTACGTTATAACATCTCTGGTTGCAGCTCCGGCTGTGTATACAGCTGTGTCTGGGACTGGGATGTATGATTTGCTTGTTCCTGGGACTGGGGCAGCGATAGCCCTTCTTGCAGCCCACTTCTTCGTCTTTTATTTCGGGATACTCGCCGATCTAACACCTCCGGTAGCGTTAGCTGCCTATGCGGGCTCGGCTTTAGCCGGAGGAGATTTCTGGAAAACAGCTAGAAACTCGGTTAAGTATGCTCTTGCCGGTTATGTAGGGCCATATATCTATTTCACACATCCAGAAATGTTCCTTATAACCGTGCAAGCATGGGATGTGATGATGGTCCTGAAGGTGCTGTACTATTTCCTCGGTGCTATAGTTGTGATGTATCTCCTTGCGATAGCAATAACTGGCTACTACAGGAAGCCTCTTAGAAATGAGCTGAAACTTATAGTAGGAGGAATTGGATTGGCTGGGGCAACACTGAACGTAATTCCAATAGCCCTAGGGGTCGGTATCTTGGCTATATTGAAGTTTCTAGCAAGAAAGCAACCTAAAAAACTTGAGGTATCAGATGGATAAAACCGAGATTCGATTGGAATTGACAATTAAGATTACAGAAAAGGTATTGAGAGAACAAAAAGGAAACGATTATATTCATGCTACTCTGAAGAAACCATGGTGATTGATATGGTTAAAGTAGGCGTAGTTAAAATGGGTGCCATTGGCACGGCTCTTCTGGTGGAGTATCTTCTCGATGAGAGGGCTGACAGAGGAGACATAACAGTTAGGGTGGTAACGAGTGGAGCAAAAATGCAGCCGGAAGAGGCTGAAGTAGCAGAGAAGATGAAGGAGTTTGATCCAGATCTCGTTATCGTTGTATCTCCGAATGCTGCACTTCCTGGCCCAAAGGCTGCAAGGGAGGCGTTTGAAGGAAAGCCAGTTATAATTATCAGCGATGCTCCGGCAAAGAAGGCGAAGGATGAGTTCAAGGAGAAAGGATTCGGTTACATCCTCATAAATGCAGACTCCATGATAGGGGCAAGGAGAGAATTCCTTGACCCAACCGAGATGGCCCTCTTCAATGCAGATGTCGTAAAGGTTCTCGCAGCTACCGGAGCGTTTAGACTTGTTCAGGAAGCGATTGATGGTGTCATCGATGCTCTCAAAGAGGGCAAAACTCCTGAGCTCCCGCAAGTCGTTGTTACTGCAGAGAGGGCTGTTGCAGCAGGAAACTTCAAGAATCCCTATGCAAAGGCAAAGGCCATGGCAGCATACTACATAGCAGAGAAGGTAGCAGACATCGATGTAAAGGGCTGCTTCATCGAGAAGGATCCCGAGAAGTACATACCACTCGTTGCTTCAGCACATGAGATGATGAGAGTCGCTGCAATCGAAGCTGATAGGGCTAGGGAGATTGAGAAAGGAGGAGATAGCGTTTACAGAACACCCCATTCTAAGGATGGAGCAATCTTGAAGAAGTTCTCCCTGATGGAAAAGCCTCAGTAATCTGTTAAACTCAATTAATTAAGCAATCTACTTTTTTCCCATTTTTGTTGGATTGTAGCATCAGGGGCTTTTTGAAGCAACAACCTTTTTGACATCAATCTTTCCAAGTTTTGAAATTCCATCTATATAAGCGGTTTCCGCCTCTAAACTCTCTATTTCAACATTCTTTCGAATCACTACTGTTTTTCCTCTTACGTATCTACCTTTGCAACCGTTTTGAATTGAAATCTCCTCTCCAACTATTGAGTTGAACTCGGTTTTCGCTCCAACGATTGCTTTCCTGCAAATCACTTTCCCTTTAATGTAGGAAGCCTTTCCAACCAAGATCTCCTCGCATTCAACATCTCCCCAGAGGCACGCATCAATCCCCACTATCACCTTCCCTTTAAAACTGATCCTCTTATCTATCACAGAATTTTTCCTAATTAAAAGGACATTCCTGTTACGATCAAAGATTAATGGTTTATTTATCTTTATTTTCTTGGTTTTGATCATGGTATCAGCTTTTTAACTTTTTTACTCCCGCTCTGACACTCACAGCTACTCCCCTGTCGAAGTTCAGCATCTCAATACTGCCTAATATGGCTTTTCCTGTAGCGAGTAATCTGTCATCTTCATTCACAACCAAAACCTCATCCTCTGCTCTTATGTTTTCATCTACCTTCATCACATGTTTTGCAAACACGTTTTTTCCCTCGGCTATGAAGTCTGAGACCTCATTCATCACAACAACTCTCAGTTTCGGAAATTCGAAAGTCTCATGGAGCCTCTTTGCCCCCTCAATACTCAAACTCAGCCAACCTGAGGCAGGTTTTATCGTTGCGATTCTTAAGCCTTGATCGGTAATCTGTCTGACTCTCCCGGTTTTAGGTGAGATTATGAGCTTGATGGAATCGGGGAAGAGAATCCTTCCTACCCCTTCGCCGAACTGATAATCTGCAATGTATCTTATTTGTCTTAAGTTCTCTTTTCGGGACATGAACCGTTTTGTTTCAGGTTTTCTCCCCATCTTTTCACCTTACTTTTTTACTTGGTTTTTAGCTACTTACCAAACCTTCTCTCCCTCTTTTGATACCCTCTGAGACATCTTAGAAAATCAATGTATCGTAAAGCGCACCATTTTATATCAAGGAAATAGAGTTCACTGTATATACTTTGCCATATCAGAAAATCCGGTATTTCTTCTCCAGCTCTTATTATAAGATCTGGTGTACTTTTCATTCTGAGATGTTTCTCTATCTCATTTTCTCCTATCTCATCAGGCGACATCTTCCCATTCACCACAAATTTTGCAATCTCTTTCACCGCATCTGTAATTTCTGCCTTTCCACCATATCCTAAGATAAAATTGAGCTTTAAATTCCCATTTCCCGACTCAATAGTTCTTTCTTTTGTTATTATTTTCAAACTGTGACCTTTAAGGGAAGAGCAGAGTTCTGAGATAAGCTGGTTTATATTTTCTTTCTCATAAATGTGCATACAAATTGTTAATTCTTTGATCTTAAATTTCTTGCACCACTTTATGAGTCGATAAAAGCTTGAGGTATTTTCAACAAAATCATGTTGGTCAGTAACAACCATTATGTGCTCAGGAACATTCCCACTTCTTACCTCGTTTTCCAATCTCTTCTCATAGATTTTTCTGATGAATTTGAACAATTCAGGCATCGGTAATTTTTTAAGATAGAAATTACTTAACCTTTGCCAATGGGCTACCAGTTTAAGAGATTTGAGGGGATATTTTACCCCACTGGAATACTCGTTCTGATAGCAATGCTTCCCTCCTTTCTCTTACCTTTTGTTGAAAGTTGGATTGTTTTGGGTATTTTCGCCCCGATTCTCATGCTTTATACGATTTATGAAGGAGAAAAAATTAAAATAGGAGTTAGCAGGCTTAACAGTCCGAGTTCTTATTTTAACTCTTATATTCTATCGGTTGTTTTGATTCTTTCCACTTTTATTGGTGTACCTGATTATGTGGCTGGAGTCGCAATTTTCATGCTCTTGGGACACGAATTCAGGAGAAAGTCCATCTTCAATATCGGAATTTTCACCCTTCTCGCTCTAATTTATCTTAGTTTCTTCTTCATAGTAAGGAATATGTCCATAAATGAGGAATTTCTTTTCTTTCTCTCCTTAGTGGGAGGTATAACAGCAGCTTTGGTTGAAAGCATAGAGGTTGAGAGCGATAAAAGAACCACTTTGCTCCTCGCAACGTCAACTGTTTTGCTGATTTTTAACATCTACGGTCTCTATGCTCCCCTTAATCAGCTTGTTTATGCTTTTGTTTTTTCCTTTATTTTGGGCTTGGCAGCAATGAGAACGGGAGTGGCTGATGAAAGCGGTCTTATGAGTGCAACTCTTGTTGGAACTCTTATAATTGTCTTTACGGACATTCGATTTTTCCTGATTCTTGCGTCCTTTTATATAATAGGTTCCTTCGCAACAAGATTCCGGTATTCACTAAAGCTTGATCTAGGAATTGAAGAACCTGCTGGGGGGGCTAGGGGGTATGTAAATGTTTTCTCAAATAGCCTTCCTGCCTTGTTCTTTGCTTTAAACTATCATGTCATCGGTTCGGATATCTTCCTCGTCTCGTTTGTAGCGAGCATCGCAACAGCCTTGGGAGATACTATGGCAAGTGAGATAGGCAAAACCTCGGGGAGGGTTTATCTAATCACAAACTTTAATCCTGTAAGCCCCGGGGAGAGCGGTGGGGTGTCTGTTCTCGGTGAGTTATCAGCTCTTGCCGGTTCAGTTATTGTGACTATGATTGCCTTCTTTCTTTCAGTTCTTCCTGCAACCTACGTGCCTGTAGCGATCATAGCTGGATTCATTGGCGTACATGTTGACAGCTTTCTCGGTGCAACACTTGAAAGAATGGGTTACCTCACGAACTTTGGGGTAAATTTCCTCGCAACCCTCAGCACCATTGTTGTCTGCTATTTTCTTCTACTCTAAGCTATCCTATTTTCTTCTAACGTTTCTCAATAGATATGCTGTAGAAATAATGAGAACTATGGCTAGATAGGCCTCAAAGGCTGGGATGTATTTCTCTATCTCCGGAAGTTTTGGCACCTCTGGTTTGATTTTTGAGATATCTGGCATAGTAGGGGGTGTGGATTTTGGAGTGGGTGTAATCTCATGGGGGTAATTTAATTCAACTTTTACAATTCTCGATTCAGGAAAGGCCCTTGAAAGGGAGAGCATGAGTTTTGCCAGCCTCTCTGAGAGCTTATAATAGGAAAGTTTCAAAACCGGATTTTCTGCGGTGTCAGCATATTCTAAATATGCTACTGGTAATACAGGAGTTACGACTTTCTCAACCTCTCCGATTGCTATTCTGGCTGAGTTGTTGGCGGAGATAACCTTTGACTTTATAGAATTTTCATCGACATTTATAAGTTCAATTGAAAGACTTGCTTTGGTTATTCCATCAATTGCTGAAATGGCCGAGCCTGCATAGAACCCCTCCTCGAGCTGTCTTCTTGAGATATCTATGCTGTTCTGGGCATCATCTATCAATCCTGGGTATCCTCCGATCTGGGATGCATAAACAACCATTGATTCTGCTTGACTGAGATAAAATTGGGCTCTTCGTTGCAGATCCTCAGACTTGATCGGTATATCCTCTTTTATAGTTTCAAGTAAAGACAACCATACTCTTGCACTCTCTATTCTCTCCTTTGAGAATGCTAAATATCTTAAAGACTCCTCAAAATCATCAGATGTTCTCGCCCGGTAGAGGTAGTTTTCTGCGAGAGTTATTCTCTCCTGGGCTGCACCAAAAAGCTGGAGGGATTCAATTCCAAGATCTTTATAGGAGGAAAGAAATTCTTTAGTGGAATTTATCTCATTTGCGATTCTTCCAAATTCAGCTTCTAGATCGTCATCATCTTTAATCGTATGGGTGTAGTAAAGGTATCTCAGTTCGATTTTTGCCGTAAAATACTGGCTTGTTGCTGTATAGTAATATCCTCTCTTGTAGCTCTCATCTCCTTTTGATATGAATTCATCTGCCTTTTCAAGTTTAGCTCCTGTAGCTTTTACTGTTGAATAAAGGTCGGATGTGTCTCTTTTCATCCTTTCGGCGAGCTGAATAAGCAGATTTGAATACTTTGAAAGATTTGTTTTTTGCTGTGATTTGACGATTGTATAATTTGTATAGTAGAGTAAAGCATCCTCTATCTTTTCGACCTCGATAACTTTAACTCCTAACTCCTTTCCATATTCGTAAAGATCGACAGGTTTGCTTTTTTTACTTATGAAAATGAACGGCCCTTTTTTCTCCTCAACAGTTTCTTCTACGGTAACAACCCTCTGACCTTTTGGTATCAGGAATATCTTTGCCCCATACTCGGCTGCAGCTTTCAACTTGTAAGGAATACCCCCAACCGGTCCAACAAACCCGTCTGGGTAAATCATTCCTGTCATATATACATCTTCTCTAATGCTAAGATTTTTGAGGGCTGAGATTGTTGCAACTGTCATGACTCCACCAGCGGAAGGCCCTCCTACAATTGGAGAATCCGCTTCTATCGTGAAAAAGAAGTCGTATTTCATAAAGTCTAAACCTAAAACGTCACATGCTGTTAGAGCGGCGAGTTGAGCACTTCCCTGCATGTCTATTTGGGTATATGGGATTGTAGACACGAAAACCCTGCCATCTCCGGGAGTAACGATTACGGAAATATTTATAACCGCCCCTTCTGGTGGTTCGGTACTTTTCACCGCTACGGCTTTAATTCTTGCTTCGTTAGCATTCAAGAACTGAGCTTTACTTTGCAGAAGAATCTGGTTTGGTAAGATTGCGATAGACGATGTGATAAGAGAAAAAATGAGCATGCAGATCAGAATCCCTCTTTTATTAAAGAGTTGCATAACTTTTGCTTCCTGAAAAGTAAAATAACTCTTTCGGTGAGTTAATTGGATTGTTTAATTGTAACCATCCAAAAATGAGCGTAGGGATGCGATTGAGAAAATATAAATCTGAAAAAGGAGGATAAACTGAGAGGAGGTAAAATGAAAACAAGGATCGATAATGTGATATTCGACATGGATGGGACACTTACCCAACTCAATCTACCATTTGATAAGATTCGAGAGGCTTTAAATATCAAAGAGAGGTACATTTTAGAATCAATCCTTAAACTGAGGGGCAAAGAAAGACAAAAGAAATTTGAAATTTTAAAAAAATTTGAAATTGAAGCTGCGAAAAAATCTAGGCTAAATTCTGGAGCCCTTGAAGTAATAGAATTTTTGGAAAAAGAGGGAATAAAAAAGGGAATTGTCACCAGAAATTGCTCGGAGAGTGTCCAGATATTCTTGGAGAGGTTTGGTATTGAGTTCGACTACGTTGTTAGCAGAGAATCTGCTCCCCCCAAGCCATCTCCCCTTGCGATGATAAGGGCCATCATTGATGCAAAAAGCACACCAGATGGGAGCATTTCGGTTGGTGATTTCAAATTCGACCTACTCTCAGGGAGGCTTGCCGGTACGAGAACTGTCCTCTTAATAACGGAAAGAAACAAAGAAATGATCCGTGAGTTTATTGAATTAGCTGATCATGCTATTACAGATCTTAGAGATTTGATAAAAATTTTAAAATTTTAAAATTTTAGTTTGGTTAAGGGTCTGAGCTCTAAATTGAAATTCCGAAAAAGGTCAGAAGAAAGTTGTGGAAGGCAACAAACACATAAAAAATTGTACTCCAGATCACTGCGAGGAATATTGAACTTATAACGACGGTTTTTACCTTTTCTTTGTTGCTCATCTGATTGTAATCTTTCAATTGGATGCTTTTTCCGTATTTGAACAGAAAAAGGAAGGGGATCAGTGGTATAAAGATCTTGTAAATAGCCATTATGATCGGAGATTGGAGGTAAAGAAACTTGATAATCATATTGAGTTCCTCATAAAGTCCAGATCTGAGAGATACAAGTGTTGTAAAGAGATTTACGAGGTTTAAAATGGTCAGTATGATGAGAACAAAGAGGATATTTTTTCTGGTTATGAGATTTCGGGCCATAAATGCGTACATCAATTTCAACTTCTCTTTTTATTTAATAAATTTTTCATTATAATAGAATTTAATAATTATATTAACAAAATGGATGATTATTATGATACCAAATGATTATAATTTTCTTAAAACTGGATGTTAGAGTGAAGATGATATGGCTGGATTTAACGTATCCTAATAATAGAAAAATTAGAAGGAAAGACTTTATATTACTAAAATGCTGAGCTGGAATAGTTTTTAGCATAACATACAGTTGGTTAGGAGAGGTGGATCTCTACAATCTACAAACTCAATTTTTTAGCAAGATACATCCGAATTGGGCATCTACAGAAATATGAATATCCATAGAAGACAGAAAACGGGCATTTTTCCCCTTCTTTCTCCAAACATTCAAGAAATGTATCTGTGTTTTTTGCTTTACAAAGGTCTTTAAATCCTGTTTTATAGCATCTAAAATCCTTTGGGCAATCTAATTCCTTTATTATTTCTTCAATTTCACGCCTCACATCATCCATTTTTAAAAACTTTCTTATCTTTTCAGATCCAAGCCACCCCTTATCGAGCCTTTTGATAACCTCCTCTATCCTAGTTACTTCCTTTAAAAGAATCTCTCTGGCCTCCTCATCCTCGACCTTTAGCTCAGCAATTCCAGAGATAATGCTAAGGTTATTCCTTATCTGATCAACAAGAATAGCATAGTTCTCAATGTTCTCTTCTATCTGTCTATATGCTCTTATCTTTGCCTTTTCAGATTCATTCGCCCTCAAAGCGAATGCAAGATCATTTGCAAGGGTTTGAAGTAGCTGCCCCTCTCCTACTGGTACTTTTCTTTGTGAATGGATGATGATGAAGCCGATAACAGAATCCTCCACAATCATCGGAAATATCATGCAGTAAAGGTCTTTATGAGAGGAATGATAGGGACAGATATTCTTTCTCATCTCAGGTGTGAGCTTTACCATCCTGGCCTTTCTTTCAGCAAACCAGATACATCTCGGGTCTTTCAGTTTTTCTGGATGCAAACCAGAGCCACCACAATAGCTTACAAGTTCCACATCCTTTTCTTTTTTTAGTCCAATCCAAACAGAATAATAGTCTCTTAGAGAAAATAAAAGCTTGCATGCTTTGTCAAGCAAAACCTTTGGATCTTTTTCATAGACCATGAGCTTGTTTATTCCGTTTATAACTTTAAGGAGCCTGTTTATCCTTATTGTTCCTGTTATTTCCCTCTCAATAACCACACAGTAGCTTCCCTCGTTTAACTTAATTGGAAGAAGAGTGGTAAAGAATTCTCTATCGTCTCTCATATTCTTAAAGCTCACTTTTTTGTTTTCTCTCATAACTTTCTTTAGGTACTCCATTTCTCTTTCAGCAATTTCTTCCGGAAGAACATCGTACAGATTTTTACCAGTTGGGTTTATTCCAAGGTTTTTGACCATAGCAGGATTGGCTTCAATGAAAACTCCACTCTTATCGAGAATTGCCACTGGATTTGGTAAATTCTCAAATATTTTTCTGAATATCTTCCCACTTTCTTTGAGTTTTTTCTCCCAATTAGAGGATTTTTGTGTATCGTAACGCGATATCATGTTTTTACCTCTAATCTGTGCCTTTCTTAACTTTTATTTAAAATATTTAATTTAAAATTTAGATATTTGAGCGTTATTTTCATATTTTCGACTATTAAACTATATACAAAAAGTGTAATATTTGGTGAAGGTCTTGATTTATCTTCAAATTCAAACAAATGAATTTGGTTGTGCATAGCAGATATTAATATGTAATAGAGAATTAAAAGTTTTTCGGAAATATATGATGATTGTATATGAATATATTACCTATTATAGATCATGGAATTAAACACTGATAATTCTCTAATTTTGAAAAAGCTCAAAAAATTATCAAAACTGATTAAGATCAGTCAAACAGCTCACTGAAATCGTTTAAAATATAGTCCGGCTTTGTATTGAACTTCTCAACCATGCGGTTAAGGTTTTGTCTGGTCGTAACACCGGAGAGAACGAGCAGGGTAGTAGCTCCTATGTTTTTACCTGCTAGCACATCAACATCGATTTGATCTCCAACAACAACCACTTCTTCAGCTTTTAGCTGGAGATACTCTAAAGCCTGCTGCATTATGACCCTCTCTGGCTTTCCGCATATACAATCGGGCATTCTGTCGGTCATCCAGTAAAGTGCTCCTATAATCATTCCCGTTCCTGGCACAGGACCATCTTCGGATGGGAAAATTTTGTCAGGATTCGTTGCTATGTAGATCTTGTCTCGATCAAGACACATTCTCAAGGCTTTGGTGAGGATTTCGAAGCTGATCTGCCTGTTCGATCCAACGACTAGGATGTCCGCATCTCTGTAATCGACTATCTCATGACCTGCAAGCTTTAGTTCTTCAGCAAGTCCTGCTTCTCCAGTTGTAAAAACCTTGGATTTGCCATAGTTTTGTCTGATATAGGTAGCGGTGACGTAGGTTGTGAGAAACATCTGTTCTTCGCTAATATCTACTCCAAATTCTTTGAATCTCTGCATGTATATTCTTCGACTTCTTGTTGAATTGTTTGAGACGAAAACAACCCTTTTCCCCATAGAAATCAGTTTATTCACGGCCTCAACAGCTTGTGGTATCGGTTTGTCTCCTCTTCCGATAACCCCATCAACATCAAGTATAAAGCCTTTTTTTTCCAATAAGGGATGCATGTCAGCTTTAGTTTATCAAACAATAAAAATGTTTAGGAAGAATAGACCAAAATGTGGAGTTACTTAAAATTAACGATTCTAAACAAATCTAAATAAATTTAAATACTGAATAAAATAAAAATAAATTAAGTCCTATAACTCTTAGGCATCCCGAGTATATGCTCTCCTACATACGCCAAGGCCATCTGCTGCGTAACCGGAGCGAGCCTTATGAGGTTGACCTCCCTCCACCACCTTTCAACATCGTACTCTTTGGCATATCCGTAACCGCCAAAACACTGCATCGCCCAGTAAACTGCCTTAACACCAGCTTCAACGGCAACTAGCTTCGCCATGTTGGCATAGGTTCCAACATCTCTATAGCTTGCTTGGTTATCGAAGAGCGTTGAGGCTTTGAAATTCATCAAGCGCGCAGTCTCGAGAGTCGCGTATGCCTCAGCCAATGGGAACTGTAAACCTTGATAGCTCCCAACAGGCTCACCAGCGAAGACCTTTCTCTGCTTCGTGTATTCTACAGCTTTGCTAATAGCAAGCTTTCCTATTCCTACCGCTGCTGCTGTGAAACTCATTCGTTCGGGATTCAAAGTATCAAGTAGCGAATACCAACCTTCATCTAAGGGTGGCATGAGGGCGTTCTCTGGCAGTCTAAGATTGCTAATACTCACTTCACAAGTTTTTGAGTAATTTATACCATGTTTTGGGATGGGATTAACTTTTACCGCTGGATTTGGTAAATCGGCTAAGAAAAGGCTTATGCCATGGGTTTTCTTCGGAGCCTTCTCCTTGGGTGTGGTTCTGGCTATGATAAGCATTCCTTTAGCCCTATCTGCTCCACTTATGAAGATCTTGTTTCCGTTGATTACCCACTCATCACCATCCTTGACGGCCGTAGTTCTCGTATTCAGCGTGTTCGTTCCAGCATCAGGCTCGGTTAAAGCCATGCAGAATTCAAGCTCCCCTTTCGCTATTCCGGGCAGATATTTCTCTTTCTGCTCCTCTGTTCCATGTCTAACGATACTCATCCCGCCGAATACTTCTGTCAAAACGAGATACCATACTCCAGCCATACCGCATCCATTTGCTGCGAGTTCTTCCATCGCTATCAACAGCTCAGTCATTCCCATTCCTGCTCCACCATATTCTTCAGGGATGACGATTCCAGTAAATCCGGCTTTGCTCAATGCCTTCCAGAACTCCTCGCCGAACTCCCCGTTTTCTTCTTTCTCTCTCCAATACTCTGGAGGGAAATCTTTTGCTATATCCCTTGCAGAATCGGCGATCATTTTCTGCTCTTCGGTAAACTCAAAATCCATAATAATTCACCTCTTCAAGAATTTAACCGGTACTAACTTCCTAATAAAAATTAGGAAGGCTTAAAGTAAAGTATATCAGTTATCTTACCTTCCCGTTCTGCTTTATCCTTTAATACGGGCTTGACTTTCATGCCTATCTGAACTTCCTCTGGCTCAACTTCCCTGAGCAGGTGGATCATGCAGCCGTCCGTACCATCTATGTCAATAATTGCATAGATCTCAGGTTTTTCCAAGGGCTTCTCGTTTTTATCCAGCTTTGCGACTGTAAATGCCCTAACACACCCCTCTCCACTTACTTCAACGTATTCGGTCTCGCTAAAATCGAATTCGCAGTACATCCTTGGAGGGAAGAATACCTTCCCACACTTCTTGCATTTAGCGGCGATGAATTTATCCTCATCTTTCAGAGCTTTAAAAAACCTGTCTCCTGCTTCTCCACTTGTATAGATCCAGTAAAGCTCGATTTTCCCTCCCCAGTGCCTTAATTCGGCAGGATCTATTATCTTCTCATTAAACATGATATCACCCCTCTATCGGTTTCCAGTATTTGATGTCCGTTACTGAGCCCTCTCTCTCTTCCTCCGGTTTCCAGACTGCTTTAACTTTCATGCCGATATAAACCTTTTCCGGCTCAACCTCTCCGAGCACGTGCATGAACGCCATGTTTTTGGAAGCTCCATCCACGGCAATTACTGCCACGATAACAGGTTTTTCCAATGGTTTTGCATCCGGGTCGATGTATGAGATCGAGAACGTCTGCACGGTTCCTGTGTCCTTGACATAAACCCAGTCGTCGATTGGCTTGTAGCATAGCTCGCAGAACATCCTTGGTGGGAACAGTATTCTTCTGCACTTGTTGCATTTCGTTGCTATGAGCTTTCCTTTTTTAAGCTCGTTCAAGAATCTGCTGATCGCCTGTCCTGCAGTCCATGCATACCTGATGTCTGGATGGTCTTCCACGTATGTAACTTTCTTCTCGGCGATATCCGAATCCTTAAGCGGTGTTCCCGGTGCTTCGGGCGGGCACGAAATATCTTTCTTACCAACTGACATCTCAATCACCTCTTGTTAGACATCACCATAACGGTTCCAACCTGCATCAGATCTCCCCATGCCTGACAAACGCCTGTGGTGACTTCTTTTGCCACCTGTCTCTTTCCTGCTCTGTATGCAAGCTGCCAGTAGAGCTCACCGGCTTTCACACCCATCGTGGCTGCAATTGGATTTCCTACACCAAGCAAACCTCCTGAAGGGCTGCATGGGAGATCTCCATCCCTTGCGGTGACTCCTTCTCTCGTCAGAATCGGAGCTTCACCCTTCTTTGCCAATCCCAATCCTTCCATGTGGTGCAATTCTTTATAGTCGAATGGATCGTAGGGTTCGGCAACATCGATCTCTTTTCTCGGATCAGTTATGTGTGCCATCCTATAGGCCATTTTGGCAGCTTCTGCAACGTACCTCGGGAAGTAAAGATCCCTGTTCGTCCACATCGTAGTATCGAGTGCCCAACCTACTCCTGTAACCCATACTGGGTTATCTGTGACTTGTCTTGCAATGTGGGGTGCGACCATTATCAGCGCTGCTGCTCCATCGGATGGTGGAGAGACATCAAGCCTTCTAACCGGCAGGGCCATAGGTTCGCTGTTGAGGACATCCTCTACTGTAATCTTCTCAGCAAGTTGGGCACATGGGTGGTCGAGGGCATTTGCCTTGTTTTTGACGGAAACGAGAGCTATATCCTCATGCTTTATGTTGTGGACGTGCATGTATCTGTTCATTTCAAGAGCGAAAATCCAGATGAGATTTGGAGCCAATGGGCGGTCAAGGATTGGGTCCCATATATACTTGAAAGCTGACTGAGGGTGAGGCATACATGATGACATCTTTTCCTCGCAAACAACCAAGCATACGTCTGCAAGCCCGCTTGCAACATGCCAGTAGCCTGCAATAGGAGCGAAAACTCCGGTACCACCTCCAACGAAAACCCTCATGTATGGTCTATCGCTTCCACCAGAACCATCAAGCAGGTATTCTCCCTTCATATGTAAACCATCGAAGGCATCTGGTGCGGAACCCATTACAACCATCTCAATGTCACTCAAATCCATATCTGCCTCTTCCAGCGCCTGCTTTATAGCGAGGAAAGAGAGTTCTTTTCCTGTTTCGTTAAGTCTTCTCTTAAAGGTTGTCATTCCTGCCCCTACAATCGCCACATCCTGTTTTTTATGGAATTTTAAACCGCTTACCCTTTCAACCTCCATTGTAATCACCTCACACTCCAAACACAGCAACAGCTCCGCTTGCTGTTGGTATGTATCTCCATGCTTGAGCTACGCCTGTTTCAGCTTCAACCTGTCTTCTTCCTGCCAATCCACGAAGTTGAAGGACAACCTCAAGGGCCTTTTGTCCACCAGTAGCTTCCAGAAGGTTTCCGATTCCAAGACTACCGCCAGAAAGATTTACTGGTAGTTCACCATCCTTGGCGAAATATCCTTCACGCATTAAGGTTCCGGTCTCGAACCTCTTTGAAAGCTGTAGGGCTTCAAGATGCTGGAACTCCTTAAAGGCAAATCTGTCATCAACTTCAGCTATATCGACCTCCTTTGCAGGGTTCGTTATTCCAGCCAGCTTGTAAGCCATTTTAGCCGCTTTATATGCATAGACTGCGTTAAAGCTCATCGTATCATAGTTGCTTGTCTCGCTCCACCATCCAACTCCTTTAACCCAAATTGGTGTGTCTGTTAGGTCTTTCGCAACATCCTCGTTTGCAAGAACGAAAACAATTGCACCGTCAGCTCTTGGGGCGATTTCTATTTTTCTCATTGGATCGAACACCATTGGGCTGTTGAGGACATCCTCTACAGTTACTTTCGATCCATATGGGGCGGAGGAGTTTTTCAGAGCGTTGTTCTTGTTTTTGACAACAACTTCGGCAATCTGTTCTTCTGTTATGCAGCATTCGTTAATGTACTGTGACATCTCAAGGGCAGCGAAATAATACGGATGGGCACTTCCAATCTCTCTCAGCCAGATTGGGTCCATTGCAAACTTAATTGTCTCTCCAAACGTCAGTATATCGCTTGCCTTGCTATGCGCTTCCACAACTGCTATGTCCGCAAGTTCACTTTTTATTTGCATGTAAGCTGTGGCGATTCCGAAGAGGAAATCTGCGCATACCGTGCATGTGGGTTTTAAAACCCCTCCGAGCTGATCTGGAACGAACTCGTCAAAGATAGCGAACCCCTCCCAGATATCTTCTGCACAGGTTACGATGCTGTCAACATCTTTTCTTGGGTTTATTCCGGCATCATCGTATGCTCTCGCAGCCGCTTCCAGAGTTATCTCTTTCCAGTTTAGATCTGGTGTGTTTGCATTGAAACCAGAATAGCCAACTCCAACAACTGCAACTCTCATTTAACCACCTCTATTTTATAAACCTCGAAAGGTAGCTTTCCAAAAGTAATGTTTTCCATTAAACCACCTCAAGCACGATTACATTTTCTAAATTAAACACTATTTAAAATTTCCTTTTTTAATCGTTGCCTTGATCATTCTTTAAAAATGAAATAGGAAAGTAATGAAAAATAATTGACTGTATATACTTCAGAATAAAAATATTTAGTATTTTTATAAAATTAAAGCTCAATTTTGAACTTCGCACCCTTGCTGATTATCAGCCCGTAAGGGTCGATCTCTTCTCTGAGAGTTTTGAGTTCTTGTGGTGTTGGAGGGTCAAGTTCTACAACGTTCTCTGCAACAAGAGGCTCGATACCCATATCATCTAGCACCTCATCAACCGTCAGTCCCTTTAGCACTCCTATCAACTTTAGCTCTTTGGTCCCCTCATCAAAGCCGAACATGCCCTTAGAGGTTATCACTCTAAAGGGCCCCGATTCGGCGGGAAGCCCAACTTCCTCTCTCGACTTTCCATCCAGTTTGTGGCCGGGAGAGGTTATGAAGTCACATCTCTCTACGAACCTCCTCTTCTCATGAGCCATGACAATAATGGTTTTCCAGCAGTAGCTTGCAACCTCGTTTCCTCCACCGCTTCCCGGGAATCTTACCTTCGGTTTGCTGTAATCGTCACCGATCATCGTCGAGTTTATGTTACCGTACCTGTCGATTTGTGCAGCTCCGAGCATCCCGTAATCAATGTATCCAACCTGAGCATAGCTAAAAGCGAGATTCATACTGCACCATTGCAAACTTCGATATGTGTTTGATGGCCCACCCATCGTACCTCGCAGGAATGGGGTTCTGCTTTGTGGCCCTATTGCTCCGAACTCGAACACCTGGACTATGTTGGGTGTATAAAGTTTCTCAGCAAGGATCGCAACCACCTGTGGAATTCCCCATCCAACAAAAATAGTCTTGTTATCTTCAAGCAGTCTTGCGGCATTACAGATCATGAATTCGGTTTCGGTAAACTCGATTTCCATATTATCACCTCAATTCCTTACCACTTCAATTCAGCCTATTACCTCTACCTATACCCCTCAAGGATCTGGGAGTTCTGGATCAGTTCCCTGAGCCTCTTGACTCCAACCTTCTTTTCAAGAAATTCATCGTGGCTGTCAACACCGTATATGTATTCCTCAAGATACTTCTGCATCTCCTCTTCCGTTTTGATTGAAGTCAGCTTCAGATAGTGTTCCGAATCCATCTCGTAGTATCCCTGCGTCCCGCCAGGATACGCTCCGAATGGAGCATGCACAACAGCATCAACACAGTAATACGGCACAGTAGTCCAGTTGGGATGCTCTCTGAACTCAATTGTTTCAACAATTCTCTCGGCTGAGATTATCACCCTCTTTGATGCCATAGCCGTTTCCAAAGTTGCAACGGTTGGGCCGTAAACTCTTGCATTTCCGTAAATATCTGCCTCTTGCACATGAATTACTGAAACATCTGGATTTAAAGCCGGGAATAGAGCTACGGGTATCTTGCTGAAAGGATCCCTAACAACGATCCCACCTGAATATTTCATGGTATCCGTGCCAAGGAGATCTCTTGCCGGCATAAATGGAATTCCCATCGCTCCTGCCACGAGTCTGTACGTTACGCTTCCGTTGCTATAGTCGTAAACCTTCACAGCCCCTTCTTGCACTTTCCTGGCTATGTAAGGTCCGAATCCCAGAAATCCAACATCAATCTTGTCAACACACCCGGCTCCGGCAAGTAAAACCGATTCGAGCAAGGTGAATTTTGCCAGTATCCAGAGATTTTTCTTCCTTTGCCTAATAATCTCTCTTATCAGACTTTGTGGTCCCCTGGTAAGGGATGAGAAATCGTAGGCGAGGTAGTCTCCATCTTTCACGTACTTTTTAACTGCTTCCTTTTCATCCATAAGCTTGTCTTCCAATCCTCGGTTCTTTTTGTCCCTGACAAATTTGCGGAATTCATCGGGATGGACAAAATGAATGTCTGCCTCTCCCCTCTGGATTATTTCGATACATTCCTCCACTCGATCACCTCCTATGCTAATTATATCTCAGCTTTCATTTCACCCCAAAACTAAACATCAAATTAAACATTTGTCCTATAATTAAACAATCTGTTATCGGATCATTAGGTCTATCTAAATCTATCCATTCAAACCTCAAATTTTATCCCAGCTCCAATCGGCATGAATTTCGACGGGTCTCTTCTGATGATCTCCCCAGCTATTAATGGTCCGGAGCAGTGGGTTGGGGCTAAGACCCTTACTCTCATCAGTTCTTCCACGGTTTTTTGAACTCTTTCAGGAGGCGAGAAGATTAAATGAAAGCCTCCGGCAACAAAGTAAGGTTCCTCTCCTACAAGCTCTACACCTCTTTTGACCGTGTTCACAACACCGGAATGCGCACATCCAGTAATTACAGCAAGTCCCTTTTTGGTTTTGAGGTATATTGCCATATCATCGTTCATTTCATCATGGATGAACTTTCCGTCTTCAAGTCTGAAGGTCTCTGGTGTCTTCTCGAATTCAGTTACCCGGGGTATCTCACCGCTAACAGCTATGCCATTTGCAATTTTGAATGGATCTCTTATCATGTAAATTCTAGCTTTTTCTCGCACTATGCTCTCTGGGAAAGGTAAAGAACCGTCGATGAGATTTCCTCTCACCCAAAGGAAACTTGGCTCAAAGAGATTGGGATGAGCCAAAACTGGAGCGTTCGTTTTTTCGAGAACCTTAAGCAACCCTCCAGTGTGGTCGAAATGTCTGTGGCTGAGGACAATGTAATCTATCTCTCCCCAGTCTAAACCGTGCTGTTCCCAGTTATGTTCGATAGCAAACCCAGAACCGGTATCTAAAAGTATTCCTATCTCCTCATCTCCATAAGTCTTTATGAATGCAGAAAATCCATATTCGGCAATAAAATTGCCTGGCCTCGGTACTTGGTTATCGGAGAGTATGTAAACTTTTGCCTTTTTTAACTCTCCAAAATCCCCATCAAACATGGATCACGTTAGAGAGGAAAAAAGATAAAGCTTTCGATGTTAAATTAACTAAAATGATAGTCTACGAGAAATCTCTATTCAACAAAATTCATGTTTTCAAAAACCGTTTTCATGCTGGAAAATTTCTTTCTGATTTTATCCAATCGAATTTAAACCTTGAAAATTCTTCAGTACTTGCCATTCCGGCTGGAGGAATTCCTGTTGGCTATGAGATGGCTAAAAATCTTAGATTAAAGCTTAAACTTATTCTGGTCTCTAAAATCCTTTTTCCATGGACAACCGAAGCTGGATTTGGGGCAGTTAGCATGCATGGGGTGGTAAAACTCAATGAGGATGCAGTTGATTACTTCGGGTTGAAAGACGAGGTGATAAAAAGACAGATCGAGGAATGCAGAACGAAAATAGAGAGGAGGAAAGAATTGATTAAAAAGATTAGTGGCGAATTTTTCAATTACGAGGAGAAGAATGCGATTCTTGTTGATGACGGGCTTGCTTCCGGTTTTACAATGCTGGTTGCCATTGAAAGCGCAAAAAAATTCTTCAAAAAAGTGTTTGTCGTAGTGCCAACGGCCTCGCTTAAAGCTGCCGAACTCATACAAGTGAAATGTGATGGTGTTTTCTGTGCAAACCTTAGAGATTTCTACCCCTATGCAGTAGCAGATGCATATAAGGAGTGGCATGATGTGGGTGATGAGGAGATGCTTGAACTGTTAAAGGAATACTTAAGGTGGGAAGATACTGAATGATTAACTGAATGATAACTGAATGATTAATAATCTAAAAAAAATAATAAATAACTGCATCAAAAAGTATGAAGGGGCAATGGGATCGAAATCGGTAGCTTTAGAAGAGCTAAATGTCAAAATTACTGACAAGAAGAGGGAAGTCTATCTTATCAGGAATTATAATCATTCTGAAGATCGAGAGAAATTAATTCAAATGTATGAAACTTTCAGCCCCGAACTCAGATGTCTCGGCCTCCCTCCTACGACGAGAACTGGAATTGAACACTGGATTGATTACCTTGCAGAGAATGGGATTGCGTTTGTCGCTGAGAAAGATGGAAGGATTATTGGACATGCTGTGCTTGTGCCGACGGAGGATGGAAAAGAAGTTGATGTTACAATTTTCGTCCACCAAGATTTCCAGAACAGAGGCATAGGACAGCAGTTGATGAAAGTAGTTATCGACTATAGCAAAAAGAAGGGTTATAAGGGCATGATGCTTGTGACTGAGAGGACGAATAAGAGGGCTATTCACGTTTACAAGAAACTGGGGTTTGAGGTGGTAGATCCTTATTTTGAGTATGATATGTATCTTGATCTGAGGAAAGTGGAGATCTGAGTTTAAAAAAGATACTCATTACAACTCATTCTATCCTTTTTTTAGTGTAGGCTCGAATTATATCTCCTTTGGTGAAAAATCCGATGAGTTTGCTACTGTCTGAGGGATCGACAACTGGAAAGTGGGATATGTCTTTATCACCGGCTTTGAGTATCACATCTTCAAGCGTCTCGTCAGGGTATGCTGTGATAACGTCTGTGGTCATAATGTCAAGGACATAGAATCCCCTTGTATCTTCTATGTTTTCAAAATCGGAATGGGTAACCATTCCAACGAGTTTACCATTTCTCACAACCGGAAAGCCCATATGTCCTGTTTTGGACATCTTTTTTGAAAGTTCAGAAACCGGTGTATCTTCTGTTACCGTGTCAACATCTCTTTTCATGATATCTCTTACCCTTATCGTTCTCATCACGTTGACATCCATCTCTTGTTCGATTATGATTCCCCTTCTTCTCAGTTTTAGTGTATAGATGGTGTCCTCCGAAAAAATTTTGAAAAATGTACAGCTTATCACACATGCAAACATAAGTGGGAGGATTATCGCATAATCCCCTGTCATTTCAAAAACGATTATTATTGAGGTTAAAGTCGCTCTGCTCGCCCCTGCGAAAACAGCAGCCATCCCTACAATTGCATATGCGATATAATTTGCTGTCATGGTTGGAAATAACGTTTGGAGGATCATTCCATATGCTGCACCAAGCATTGAGCCTATGAAAAGGGATGGAGCAAAGATCCCACCTGAACCTCCGGAGCCCAAAGTTATTGATGTGACCAATATCTTGAGAAATATCAACGCCAAAACCACATCAAAGACGAGTTCACCTCTGAAAAGCATCTCAATCGATTCGTAACCAACCCCAAATGTATGGGTTTTCCCTGTAGTTAGAAAAACTGTAAGGCCTATTATACCGACAACGAATCCGCCTATCGATGGTTTGACGAATTCAGGAATTTTAATAGCTTCAAAGAAATCCTCAATACGGTATAGAGCCTTTGTGTAGGTTAAAGCAACTATTCCAGCCAGCAAACCAAGAAATAGGTAAAAAATAATCTCATGAGGGGTTTTTAGACTGTATGGAGGAACCTCAAAAATAAAGGCCGTTTTTACGCCAAGAAATCCAAGAAGAATCCTGGAGATAATCGTAGCGAAAACTGATGATATAACTATCGGGGTCAATGACCGTATTTTGATCTCTCTGATTATGAGTTCGAGGGAGAAAAGTACACCAGCGATAGGTGTGTTAAACGTTCCTGCGATCCCTCCTGCTGCACCACATGCCACAAGGATTTTTGTTTGATACGGTGTTAGTCTCAGGATCTGGGCTATTGTTGAACCTGTCGCTGAACCCATCTGGACGATGGGTCCCTCTCTTCCTGCCGAACCTCCTGAACCTATACATATCGAGGAAGCTAGGGCCTTTATCGCCACAACTCTCGGTCTTATTCTGCCACCCTGCAATGCGATGGCTCTCATAACCTCCGGTACACCATGACCTTTAGCTTCAGGGGCGAAATAATAGGTAAGAAGTCCTACAAAAATCCCACCGAGTGCTGGTAAAAGGACAAGATAGTACGGGTAAATGGAGCTCATAGTAGAGCTCAAACCCTCAAAAAAAAGATCATGCATACCAAAAATAAGGTATCTAAATCCAATTGCAATAAAACCACAGGTTACTCCCGTTATAATGGCAAGTAAATTGAATATCACTACATCCGACATTGATTCCATTTGGAGGTCCCTTTTTACCACAGTTTCCATTGTATCAATCCTTGATGGTTTTAAAACAAAGGGCTGGAGTTCTTGAATTCTTCGGTATTTTAGCCCTTAGTAATTTTAGTTACCACAGGGGAAATCCTTTTCTTTTAAGTATCGAGAAGATGGAATTAAAAATTTATCGATTTTTCTGATACTTTATACCTCATTGATCACACATATACGTGCAAAAAAGCATATGGGTAAATTGACTCTGAGCCTAGTCTGCGTCTCTTTTACAAATCTTCTAGAACTTTTGCGAGTTCTTTACAGCTTTTTAGAACCCTTGATTCAGGAAGGAGGGATATTATACTTTTGTAGATCTCCATTGCTTCATCTCCTACAAAATTTCTATTTTCAAACTCCCCCTCTTCAACAACAAAGAGCTTTCCAAGTTTTGCTGCGTGTAACGCAGCTTCAAGGTTTCTTAAATTTCCTCTCCCTACAATGAGGTTTGAGAGTATGGTGGCATCACTTCTTTCGATAAAATTTACATTTTTCCTAAAGGATTCATCACTGATTTCTGAAAAGGGCCTTTCATCTACAACCTCTCCAAGTTCACTTGCTGTGAACCAGTCGGAATCAAGGGCGTTTATCACGCCTGCAGAAACCCTATATCCACGAATCCAAAGATCTCTAATTATTTCCGACCCGGTTCCACCACCACAAATTACGTGAATCCACTTTTTCCTGTCGGCATCTCTTCTAGGAGATGGAATAACGAGTATATTACCACCAATTTTTCTAACCTCAACTTCAGCACCGTACACTTCCCTTATATTTCCTGATGTAATCGTCTCTTCTGGTTTTCCGGCTGCGAATATTTCACCTTTCTTCACGAGAAGGAGCTTATCACAATAGGCTGATGCTAGATTGATATCATGGATGGCGATTAAAGCTGAACATCCATCCTGAACTTTTCTTCTTATCAAACTCATTATCTCAAGCTGGGATGAAATATCGAGGTGGGATGTAGGTTCATCAAGCAGAAGAACTTCGGTATTCTGGGCAAATACTCTTGCGAGCAAAACTTTTTGCTTTTCTCCACCACTGAGCTCTGAAAATCTTCTGTTCTCAAAGTTTGAAAGGCCGACAAGGTTGAGAGCCCCCCTTACAATTTTTAAGTCCTCTTCGGTGAAAGAAAATCCTTGGATGTAGGGGGTCCTTCCCAGCATGACGACCTCTTTTACTTTCAATCCCGTATCAAAGCTCTCTTGAGGCAGGTAACCTAATTTTTTTGCCACCTCTTTTATGCTAAAGTCTGGTATCGCTCTACCATCAAAATAAACTACCCCTCCTGAAGGCCTCAACACCCCGTATATGGTTCTGAGAAGAGTTGACTTCCCACTTCCGTTTGGACCTAGCAGTCCAACAACCTCTCCTCTTTTAACCCCAAAGCTGATGTTTTTCAGGATTTCCGAGCTTCCAAGGACAACTTTCAAGCCTTTAATTTCAAGCAGCAATTTTACTCCTCCTCAACAGGTATAGGAAGAATGGGGCACCAAGTAATGCTGTAATTATCCCTACAGGAACCTCTCCTGTAGTTATGGTTCTGGATAATAAATCCACGAAAGGCATGAAAGCGGCCCCTGCTAAAAGCGAGGTGGGGAGAAGAATTTTGTTGTTCTCTCCTGCTATGATTCTCATCGCATGTGGAGTGATCAATCCAACAAATCCAATCACACCACTAACCGAGACGGCTGCTGATGTTAGAAGAGCTGTTGCTGCAATCACCCTCTTCTTGAAGGTCTCCACGTCTATCCCCACACTCATCGCATGCTCTTCACCCATCAGAATTGCATTCAAGTTCCAAGAAGATAGAATCAGATAGATCGATGAGAGAAGAACAGGAAAGAATATAATTTCAACCTTTAACCAGTTAGCAGTCCAGAATCCACCCATAATCCAGAAAACAACCTGATACATGTCCTGGGCTGAGATGTATATCAGTAAAGATGTGATTCCGGAAAGAAAGGCTGCCATCGCCACTCCTGCTAGGAGAAGAGTGTAAACGGGTATCCCAGCTTCGGTTTTTCCTATTCTGTAGACGATCCATGAGGTGATTATCGCAAATCCGAATGCTGAGACCATTATGTTGATAGTTGAGGCTATTCCAAGCAGAATTACGAAAGCAGCTCCAACGCTTGCACCACTCGAAACACCCAAAATATAGGGGTCTGCGAGGGGGTTCCTGAAAAGTGCTTGGAGGGAACATCCTGCGGCAGCCAACCCAGCTCCAACGATCATCGATAGCAAAGTTCTTGGTAGTCTGTAGTCGATGATTATTCTAGAGACAATTGGGGTGGGTGAGAGAAGATCACCAAATCCTATTCCTGAAGAACCAATTCCAATTCCGGCTATTAATGCCAGCAGATCCGCTGCGATGAGTATTGTGAATAGCTGGATTGAAGTAAATTTCACAGCATTCACCTTAGTAAAATTTTCTTTATTTTTCGTAAAGAGAATTGGAAAGGTGTTATAAATATTTACTTTTTTGTAATCTTTACTTTTCGTCTACCTCTACGTTTACTTCTACCTTCTGTTGGATGCAACAGAGGATTTTGAGAAGTATGAACATCTAATCCTTGCTAATCTTTAAGAATCCGTCTTCGACAGCTACTGGTTTTAAGTTCTGTAAGCCTATTTTCACAGATATACGGCTCTCTTTCAATTTATCGTAGGGGATAGATAATTTCCAACCAAGATGACATTTCCGTCAACTGATTTCAACTAACTCTGTAACTTCTGTGGTCTCACTCTCACTTTTTGCTAGTTAGAGAAGTTTTGCAACCTTCCATGTTAACAATCACATTCTAACCTATCCCCCACACCTCAATATTCTTATTCTTTCATGGATGATCTCATGCAAAGATTCTGAGCAGTAAATCTCTACGATCGTCCTTGGAATCCCCAGAAATCGAGTTTTATGGGGTTTGAAGATCAGTTTCAACCTTTCGCCATCTTTTAAGGCTTTAATTTCAACTACCTCACCGATCTCCGCCTTTCTTCCTATTTCGAAATTTAGTCTAAAAAGAATTCTCTCAAACGCTGACACCACCTCATCAAGTGACATCCCCATATCGTGGATGAATTTAGCCACTTAGAAGAATTATACCTTGGAGTATTAAGGATTTTGGATACAGATACAGGAACCATCGATATGCCCAACAATTCATTTGAAGTAGGTTAAAGAAAGGTCTAACCAATCATACTGAATGAATACTCTTCTATACTGGAATCTCCTCAATTTAGCGTTTGTATGGCTTTTTAGGTTGAAGTGTTAGATGTGTTCGGTTTTTAAAGGTGACAGAATCACATGGAGTAAAGTTGAGACCCAGGAAGATGAGAAAATGGGAAAAACTTTAGAATACTCATGTGTTTCATCAAAAAATTGAAGTTATGTTTTCTTAATCCCAAAAATAGACTGCTGATCTATCATAACTGGATTTTATAAGTACAGTATGAATTCGATAGCACCTTTAAAGGTGCGAAGAGATAGTTTGGTCATGAACAAGCCTTTGAGTATAAACTTCGAGACATAGACTAGAGAGATGATTTATTGTCCATATTTTTATATAAAGAGATTTTGAAGCATCCATAACAAAGAAGTTTATGGGAAGCTAAAAGAAGTATTGGAATTTGGATGGTTCGATACCTCTATTAAATTATCCTGTAGTCTCATCACAAACAAGCAGAAAGATTGGATTTTAACAAATTTTAGGCTGCCATCTTGTTCAATCTTTATCCCAAAATGTTAAGTGAGATACCTCGCTTTATACCAAATATCTAAAATTCAGAATTAAAATTATGAATATAATAATATAAATGAAGAAATTCAATATTAAAAAATTATAACCAACTCAGCATTTTTTGGGATTCCGTTTCTCTTCAGTAATCTCTTTGTTAAGCGTCTCTAATGGATGACTACCTCACTTCTCGAATGCTTTCATGTTTACTTTCGTGATGTATGCTAATACGCTTTTACTCGCTTTCACCCATCATTCTTTCTACACTCTCAAAAAACACCCTCCAGAATGGATCCTCCTGTGGTATCTCCAATGGAATTACGCTACCATCCATTCTCTTCATAATTCTTTTCGTTGGGTCGTCTGTAACTCTGCCTATAACAGATGCGTTTATTCCATTCTCATTCAGTTTTTCGATTATCTTCTCTGAGCTCTCTGGATTTGATGTGATGAGCAAAGAGCCTTCTGCTATCGCCTTTACAGGATCTATCTCGAAGGCGTCACACACGATTTTCACCTCATCCGGGAATATAAACAAAGACTCATCTATCTCCATTCCGACACCACTCGCATTTGCTATTTCAAAAAGCCCACCCATAACGCCACCCTCCGTTGCATCATGCATCGCTGTAACTCCACCCACCTCCATTGCAATTAAGGCATCCTTCACGACTGTCATCTCCTTACAGAGAGATTTCGCTCTCTCCACAACCTTCTTCGAGTACCTCTCGAGGAGTTCTTCCTCTCTCAGGACAGCAAGTATGCCTGCTGTCTCTATTGCGGGCCCTTTCGTGAGTATCACATCATCTCCTGGTTTCGCACCGGCTGGTGTTACATAGGAGTTCCTATCTGCAACAGCAAACACAGTTATGCCACCTATTGTGGGTGCGACAAATCCGGGATAGTAGCCCGTATGTCCTCCTAATATTGCTATATCTAGCTCCTCAGCGGTTCTGTGAATTGAGTCGATGATTGTCTTAAGATCTTCATCAGGTGTACCGGGGGGCAACAGGAGCGTGTATGTCATGTACTCTGGCTTAACCCCCATCACGGCAACATCACTTGCGCCTATATGGACGGTATACCATCCAAACATCTCAAGCGGTTGGCCTGGGATAGAAAATATCGGGTCTTCAGCAACTATTAAAACCCTATCGTTACCAATATCAATCACTCCAGCATCAATTCCCGTAAATGGAGGAACTATAACCGACTCCTTTCTCTTACCGAGCCTTTTTAATATAAAGGTTTTAAAAATATCGAGATCGATCTTACCTGTTTTTGGCGGTGGATTTAAGACTTTAGAATATGCCTTTGCTATCTCACATATCTGCTTTGCAACCTCTATCGGATCGTTTCCAACAAGCACGGCAACGTCCTCTTTGCCAACACCGCCTGTCTCATAGAAAACTTTCGGTATCCTGCCACCTGCGTTTTTTACTGCCTCCTCAACCTTCCACGGCATCGAAGCTCCTTCTGCTTCCCTTACATCTTCTGGCTCTTTGCTTCTGTCAACATAGCTGAAAATCCATCCTTTGTTTTCACAGTAGTTTTTTAACCACCTTATGAAATCAGGATAAGCTGCAAAGTTTATACCAGCTCTCACAGAAGGATCTCTCCTGTTAAGTTCGATGACCAACCTCGCCATATGACTTGATGCACCGAATTTTAGTCTGCCTGCTGCTTGTGGTGCAGCGTTTACAGTTGTTATTCGTCCATCTATTCCCAGAACTTCTTCGCTTGTTTGTGCCCCTGCTTTTGCATATACAAGATTTGTTCTTACCTCAGGTATCAATAATCCAAATTCTTTACACTCTTCGATATGCTGAAGAGCTATAACCATTTTACCAAACATCTCTACATCGTTTTGCCCCATTTTTCACACCTCCCAGTCATCTAAATAGGCCCAAACAACTCCACGGTGCTGCAAGGCATCTACCAAGATCGTTTAACTGTTGGTATACAGTCTGTTATCGCTCACTCAAACCTCTTATAGGTTTTTCGTATACTGTTTTTGTATACCCAAAACCGTATACTAAAAACATTGGTTGAAACTTATCAAAGTATTAAAACACCATCCACAAATTTCATCATAGCGAGCGTAGGATTCTACCTTCTGCCAATTAGTAAACCTAAGGAACCTACATCAGTAAACATAAGGGACCAACCTCTTGCTTTTTTTCATATATCCCAAGTATTCACTTCCAAACTTTTTGATAAGCATCCTCTCCTCGATTCTTATTCTGTAAAAGATACATGGAATTAGTAATAACGTTAGGAGAAAGCCGCATAAACTAGAGAAAATCAGAGGAATTCCCGTGCTATATAGAATCATGGCCAAGTAGCATGGATGTCTAATATGTTTGTAAATGCCATGCTTTATTAGTTTGTGATTTGGCAGAACTTTTAGTGTGCATGTATAGTACTTTCCAAGAGTTCTCTTAGCTGTCATCCGTATAGAGATACCTATCAAAAATAGGCCCAATCCAACACCATTCAATAAACCCAAACGATAAACCATCTCTTGAATCTTCACAAAATCCCACAATGTGACAAATAAGACAGAAAAAAGACAAGTGATGCTGGAATAATGAAATACCAATCAACACTTATCTTTTTAATCATATCACCTCCAAATCTTTCTTTTCTCTAACAGGAAGTAGAATTTCACTTATGTTTTACAAATAAAAGAAAGTTGTCGAAGGCAATTTGAGCAAATGAGGTCAAAATCTCCTCCGTTATACCCATGTCGCACCTCTTACCTCTTTCCTGCAATCAAGGAAAAGAACTTTATCAGCTTTATGGGATTCGATTCTCTAAAACCCAATATCTTGAATCCAGCAGCTTTCAAGTATTCTATGAACTCTTCCACAGAAAACATACTTTCGTAAGGATGATCCAGCAGCTTTCTCCAAACCTTTCCGATTCCCTTATCAAACGAATCAATTGACAGCTCTTCAAGAACAATCAGGCCATCTTTCTTCAATACACGCCATATTTCATCTATACTGTCTCTCCAATCGGGAATGTGATGAATTACACCAAAATCAAATACAGCATCAAAATAATTATCTGAAAATCTTAACTTTGAAGCGTCCATTACCTCAAATGTAATTGTAGGGTCTATGTTCCTTCTTTTGGCGATGCTGATCATCCGTTCGTCGAGGTCGATTGCATAAATCTTTTTGGGAGAAAAGTATTTTTTGATCAACTTTGTGCCATTCCCGTTCCCGCAGCCGATTTCAAGTACGGTATCGAAGCTCTTCAGAACAGACACATTCCTGTACATGTTCAGCAGTATCTTAAGTTCGTAGTACTCCTGTATTCTTGCCCTCACAGGATTGTTTATGAGTATGAACTCAACTCTATTCAGCTTCATTGCTCGCCCCTCTGTGACTCTTCTTAGGGAATCCAAAATATCTCGGAGAGCTCTCTTTATATCTCAGATATTCATCCCCAAAAATGCGCTCTAAATAGGGTTCTTCAAGTTTGATTGTGTACAGGTGGATGACAATGGCGAACACTGCTGTAAGCATTAAAGCAAATCCCGAGCGTCCAGCGAGGGATATGCCTAAAAGTATCAAGAACCATCCAACGAACTGCGGATTTCTACTATAGCGGTATATACTGGTGGTCACAAGCTTTGAAGTGTCTTCTCCGCAGCTCCTGCGAATAGATAGTTCCCTCATCCCAACAGCCACTATAATAAACCCGGCTCCAATCATGAGCAGACCGCCTAACAGCGTTCCCGTTTTGTTTAAAGGCAATAACCAGACTCCATAGAACGATGATATAATTATAGGGAGATGGTGAAACGCCCACATGACTAACCAGACATTCAGGAGTTTCTTAGAGAATAATCCAGCCTTATCATAGACCCTCTTAATCTCTGAAAACACATACATACTCAGTAACACCCAGATGGCAAGGGATACTCCTAAGAGCATATAAAGCCAGTTCATTTTTTACCACCTTTCTTTGGCATCCCAAAGTACCTCGGAGTGTTCTCTTTATATCTCAGATATTCATCCCCAAAAATGCGCTCTAAATAGGGTTCTTCAAGCTTAATGTTATACAAGTGAATTCCAATGATGAGCGCTATTGTGAGCAGAAGTGCGAGCCCCGAGCGTCCTGCAATTGATATTCCCAAGAGCGTTAAAAACCATCCGGCATACTGCGGATTTCTGCTGTACCTGTAGATCCCTGAGGTGATGAGCTTCGAGGAGTCCATCCCCAATATCCTCTTGAACGATCGGAACTCAAGCATGCCGAGAAGTATTATGAGAGGTCCAATAACGCCCATAGCTACAGCTGAAACGCGGGTAGGCCAGGTCTCCTCCTTTTCATAGGCTCTTTTTATCCCGAACCATGAGTAAAGGGACAGAAAAAGAAATAAAAGGACGCCGAGTGCGTAGAGCACCACATCACCTCAAAATTCTCATCGAATTGAGGACCGCAATAAGAGTGACGCCAACATCGGCAAAAACAGCCTCCCACATTGTAGCCATCCCAAGGGATCCGAGAGTTATGAAAAATCCCTTTACAGCTAAAGCAAAACCAATGTTCTGCCAGACTATGCGTTGGGTGCGCTGTGAGAGCCTGATGGATCTTGGCACTTTTGATGGTTTGTCGTCCATTATGACGATATCAGCCACCTCTATCGCCGCCTCACTCCCAAGCCCCCCCATTGCTATACCAACATCCGCTCTGGCGATGACAGGAGCATCGTTTATGCCATCCCCGGCAAAGGCCACGTTATCTTTTTCCCTCACACTAAGCCTCTCTATGACTTTCACCTTGTCTTCAGGAAGCAGTTCGGCGTAATATTCATCTACACCTAACTGGGAGGCTACTCTTTCTGCAATTTCTTTGCTATCTCCGGTTACCATTACCACCTTGCATCGAAGCCTCTTAAGCTCCTCTACAGCCATTTTTGCATCATCTTTGAGTTGATCTGCAACTATTATGTAACCAGCATAGATCTCGTTGACCGCTACATGAACAACCGTTCCCTCAACATCGCATGCATTGTGCTCGATGCCCATTTCATGCATGAGGGCATCGTTACCAGCGATTATCGTGTAGTCGTCAATTTCTGCCCTAACACCTCTTCCAGCGAGTTCCTTGTAACTTTTCACCGAGCCACTTACCTCTCCATATGCGTCGATTATTGATCTAGCGATGGGGTGATTTGAGTGTGCCTCAGCAAGAGCGGCGAACTTTAAAACCTCTTTACTGCTAAATCCGTTCTTTGCTACAACTTCTGAAACTTTGAAACTACCTTGTGTAAGCGTTCCGGTTTTATCAAAGGCGACAATTTTTGTAGATTTTAGTGCATCGATAAAATTCGCTCCCTTAATCAATATTCCCTCTCTTGCCGCTTTCCCAATGGAGGCAAAGTAGCTGAGCGGGATGGACAATACAAGCGCACAAGGACATGCAATAACAAGCAAAACGAGAGCTCGATAGAGCCATGGAGAGAACGCCTCACCAAATATTACCGGTGGTAGAACTGCTATTCCCGCCGCCATGGCTATGACTGCAGGTGTGTAGTAGCGGGCAAAACGGGTTATGAACTTCTCCGCCTTTGCTTTCCTTCCTCCAGCCTCCTCCACCAGCTGGAGAATTCTTGACACGGTTGAATCGCTGAATGGCTTTGTAACTCTCATTGTAAGCAAATCACTCATGTTCACCATACCAGAGAGAATCTCATCTCCCTCAGCAACGATTCTTGGCTTTGACTCGCCGGTTAGAGCAGAGGTATCAACCACCGACGAGCCCTCCACTATAATACCATCCAATGGTATTTTTTCTCCAGGCTTTACAACAATAAGGCTTCCAACCTTCACTTTTTCCGGTTCTACTTTCACGATTCTTCCATCAACTTTCAGGTTCGCAAAAGTGGGCTTTATTTCTAGCAGGGCTTTTATTGACTTACGGGATTTACCTACTGCAAGATCTTGAAAGAGCTCTCCAATCCTAAAGAAGAGCATAACACCAACAGCTTCAGGCATCTCATGGATTGCGATGGCACCAATGGTGGCTATGCTCAGAAGGAAGTTCTCATCAAATACACTACCTCTTGCAAGATTTCTGATGGCTTTCCATATGATCTTGGAGCCGGCTATTAAATAAGCGGAGAGGAACACAGCATATTCAGCTGGAAAGATTGAGTGGAGGGGTTGCTGCAGAATTATTCCTGTAACAAAAAGAATTGCAGAGATACCAATCGGAATTATCTCTTTTTTAAGGTCTTCTCCATCACCTCTTGCATCTTCGCTGGTATCAAGCTCCAGAACCTCCACTTCTGGTTCTACTTTTTTGATGGTTTTAATAACATCTTCGATGTTTTTTGCATCAACAACAAGCTCAGAGGTGGAAAAGTTTACTGCAGCAAACTTTACATCCTCTTGTTTTTTCAACTCTTTCTCTATTTTAATTGCACAGTTTGCACAGTCAAGATTCTTCAGCTTGTATTTCTTCATCTCCTTAAACCTCCCCAATGTGTTTCAGTGCTATGTCCAGAATGGCCGCAACATGCTCATCATCCAGACTGTAATACACGTTTCTACCTTCTCGCCTGTATTTCACAAGCTTTTTATCTCTCAGAACCCTTAGCTGATGTGAAACAGCAGAGATTGATGAACCTGTAATCGCCGAGATATCGCAAGTACATAATTCATGTTTCAATAGGGCTAAGAGTATCTTTATACGAGAGGAGTCACCGAAGGCCTCAAGAAATTCTGCAAGCTCAATTATGCGCTCATCAGATGGTAAACTTGATGTAACTTCATCGATATACTCACCAACACCTTTGCTCTTACAAACTGGAGCTTTATCTACCATATTTGAACAATTGCTCAAATGTTTATAAAAGTTTCGATTCGGACATGAAATCACCTCCTGAGTGTGCTAGAACAAAACTAGGGATGGTTTTTGAGACAAAATCACAGATGCTTAGGCTGATACACATCAGATTCAAGATCGTAGTGGTGTAATGCTGACCATCATTTGTTAGCGATTTCATTTGTACTGCTATTCTATCGGTCGTATTGATCTCTGCTCCTGCATAAAATTTAAAACCCAATTAAACACTGTTAAAAATATGAGGGAGAGATACTTTTTGCTAATAGCCGGTTTAGTTGTTGTTCTATATTCAATAATCTACCTTCAAAATCTGCAAGTTTATAACCAGATGTTATGCTTTCAACAAAGTAACACCCGATCACAATTTTATCTTCCCTACCTTTTGTTTGGTTTCGGGACGCTGCTCGTTAGCTTTCCTCTTATCGAGCCCATTTTGAAAAATAGAAGTTTTAGAGCTACTGACCACTCTCTTGATAGCTCAGATGAAAAATCGACTGTAAGCAGAATGAAGTTAGTCGAAAAGCTTCTTAACAAGGACGAGGCCAGAATTTTGAAAATTATTTTTGAAAATGAAGGCATAACTCAGGACTCATTACATTTCAGGACAGGGTTTTCTCATTCGAAGATATCCATGGTTTTAAAGAAACTTGAAGAAAAGGATCTGATCATCAGGGAAAGATTCGGCAGAACATACAGGCTTTACCCGGGTGAACAACTTGAAGGCATAAGAGGAGAAAGCTAAAACCTTCCGAAGAAAAATTATAAATACTCTATTAACATTGTTAACTGTATGGCTGTTGATCCCGTGTGTGGAATGGAAGTGGATGAAAGTGTAGGCATTGAAGCTGAGTTCAAGGGTAAAACATACTACTTCTGCTCACATCACTGCAAACAGAGTTTTGAAAAGGAACCCGAAAAGTACGTTGAAAGGGGATGCTGTTCCCATCGCTGAATTCTTATTTCCTATTTCACAACTATAATTCCCCCCATAAAGAAGTGATAGGGACTACACCGTATTGAGCAGCCGAAAAAGTACACACCCCTCTTTTCCGCCACAAACTCAATCACCCTCTTTCCCCCAACATCTACAAGGCTGTTGATACCTAAGCTTGGAATTGCAAAGCCATGGACAACATCCATACTCTCCACAACGATCCTTATCTTCTGCCCCCTCTCAACCACAATGAGATTTGGCTTAAAGCCGCCAGCCTCTGTTATATAAGCTCTTATGACAACTGAATTTTTACTTGAAAACACCTTGTCCATACTCAAAAGTGAAAAGGGTAATGCCAAGGCAAGAACAACAAGTAATAAAGCCACAATTTCCCATATTTTCATCCTCTCACCCCGCAATAACTTTTATTAAGATTAGAGCAGAAATGATGTGCAATATGCTCATCACTGCTGTCGCCCTGAAGGCTTTGTGTTCATCAAGTAACTCTTTCGCTATGCCATATGTTGTGTTTATCGCAAGTGCGAGTCCGGTAAGTATGAAAAAGGTTTGAAAGAAGGGGAGTAACTCAGGATAAAATGGATCCCATTCAAACCTTGCGCCAATATTCCATCCCCAGCCAAATGGATCTGAAAAGGCTGTTAGCGGATATGTCCAGAATACTGCGAGCAGCGATACCGCAAATGCAATCCACACGAAGAGTCCGTAAGGGACAAGAGCATAGCTGAAAGATAGGAAAATCTGTTTTACAGGTATTTTGATACCAGCGACCTTTTTGGAAATCCAAGAGAAAACGTAGAAAACTGCGGGATAGACAAGTACGAGTGTTGAAACGAGGAATGCCCACCTGATCCAGTTAATAACTCCCCACGGTGGAGGAATTAGCAGTCTTGCAGTCTCGAGGTTTGCCCCATAAACGTTGCCCATATTCCCCCAGTCTTTCAACCAGTAGTACGATCCGAAGAAGATCAACTCATAGAAAACGGCAAATGAAAATCTTGTAAAACCCACCCAAGCTTCATCGAACCTGTTCTTCGCTTTTGCAGCAATTTTTGGAAGGTCTTTTCCAATCATCCTGATTTTAAGAGTCATGTTGTTTTGGAAACAGGATTTAATGCACTCAAAACATAGACCACAATATGTGTTATCGCAATTTCCACCAGGATAGAGCTTCCACGGGCATCCATAGCCCTTTAAATTTCCTTTAATGCAATCCTTATTTTTGTGAGATTTGCAGATCTCTCTCTTCCGCGACCTGACAGATAAGATGGAGACATTGGAGTGATATCCAATGTAACCTGCTGGACACACATGCTTACAGAAGTATCTTCCCTGATACATAATATAGAGCAGCGTTGCTGCAATAATAAGAACTAAAAACACCACTGCTGTTACGAGAGGTCTTGTTACAAGCCAAGGGAGAAATAAGGAAAGTACGAAAAATCCGGTAACAGATACCCACATATTGTTTAAAGCCTTTGGCCATCTTCTTATTTTTGGTATTTTACTAATACTATTAATACTATTATTAACGCCAATGATTCTTCTTCTTGCAATCCACTCGCCAAATGCAGGAATGGGGCACATCGCACACCAGAATCTTCCTGCGAAAAGTATTGTGAACTCTACGATTGCAAACCAGAGAATCCACACAACAGCAATTGAGAAATTTCTATTACCTATAGGATTTCCAAAGAAACCGGATACAATAACAAGGGTGAAGAAGAAGATACTAGGTAGAATCAGCGAGAACTGAAATCCTCTCCATTTGAGGAGCTTTTCAAGTATAGATCCAATAAATCTTACTTTTAGTATGTCAACCTCCCTTTCGTAACCTCCAAGCAGTTTATTTTCGGATTTTCTCTGAAGGTAGAGTAACGTGAATCCACCTACTGTAAGTGTGGATATGAGTAGGGAGTAGTATTGTATGTTTGGTCTGACAACTACATCCATAACCATAAATGGGTGTAAAGGCCCACAAGTTACAGAGCAGCGGAGCTTGAACTTTCCTTCTCTATCAAAAGTTATTGGGCCAATTTCCAGAATTCTGCCCGGCAACACGAAGATCTTTTGATCCGAAGTTGTGTAGCCATCAATATAGAATCCATGGGTAACATCTCTTGAAATCCCCCTAAAGAGAACTCTGTCACCTTTATTGACTAAAACGTCTAAACCTTCAGGATATACTTTCAGATTGGAGCCTTCCTGAATGGCTCTTACGGTAAATCCAAATTGAAAGGCCTCAATGTACACTATTTTGATCGATGAATCTCTTCGAGCATTTTCAGCCATCTGAGCGCTAGCAGTTAAAGTTAACAAAATAAGTACAACTAAAATCAAAATGGCTCTTTTAGCCACATAACTCCCCCTTAGGTTTGCCTTTATAACCTTTAAATTTTTAAATTTTTAAAAAATATTAGAAATAGGTTTTATCAACAGCAACCATGCCCTGGTGCACCTGAGTTCCCTTTTAGGTACCTCTCAGGATTCTCGTCAAAGGCTTTCTTGCAGTCTAGAGAGCAGAAGTAGTGTGTCTTGCCCTTGTATTCTGATTTACTTGCTGCTTTTTCTTTATCTATTACCATGCCACAAACCGGGTCTTTTGTTTTATCATCTGTCGTTTTATCATTTACCTCTGTTTCATGTTCATGAGATTTGTGAGAATGCTTGCATGACATTTTCCCACCTCCTTTAAAAATTAAAAATAAAATTTCAATCTAATCGGCTACCAGTAGCCCATCATTGGGCAGTGCCATCCTCCGTAATATCCGTAAGGCACGTTATACGTCTGAGGATACTGTTCAGGAGTTTCATTCATGTTTTGATTCGATGGATTCTGCGGATTTTGTAGATATTGATAGTCATACACTGGCATACCGTATCCTCTGTACATCATTGGCATACCGTATCTCATCATTCCACCCATATCCATGCCCATCGGACCCATTAGCATCCCATTGTATCCATAGCCTCCCCATCCAAATGGTGCTGCAGTTGCAGTGTATATTACAGCTATTATACCAATCACCGCCACTGCGACTCCTATCTTTTTCCAATTCATTTACATCACCTCAGTCAATTCTAAACCCTAAAAGTCAAAGGATGTTACGTGTTGAAATTTAATGGCAGAAAGCCTCAATTTCTTTCAGAACGTTTTAAACAGTAAGCCAACGTTTCATCCCAACCATATAGGGAGGCAAATTTCCTTAAATTGATAACAGAGAAACTAGCCTTGACTGAACACTACAATTAAGGAAAAAGTATTTTATAATATCTGAGTTAGTTTTGAAGGAATGGTTAAGAGAAAGAGAGTAGAAATAAGTAAGGAAATCAACCCGTTCTCTCCCTTGGAAGAGAAGATTATGAACTTTCTCTGGACCAACCCGAATTCAACTGTGGCTGAAATTTCACGAAGCATCGATGCTCCTCTATCAAGTGTTGCAGCCACAATTGATAGACTCGTTCAGCATGGCTATGTAGTTAGAAAAAAGAAAAAAGTTGGCGATAGAATGAAGTATATTTACTCTCCAACTTTCTCAAGAGAGGAAGTTAAGAGAAAAATGGTTGAAGACATTCTAGACACTTTGATGGAAAAATTTGGAGACATTGTTGTGAGCTATTTCCAGCGGAGAGTTGGGAAGAATGAATAATATAGAATGCTTTTCTTCGTGCTTCTTTACATCGAGTTATAAGTTTAACATTCTGATTTTAGCAATCGTAGCTTTCTTTACCTTGGTAGGATATTTAATGTCGAAGGAAAGTCTGACTAAAGTTAGGTACTACTGGTTGCTGAACGTTCTTATCCTCTCAAATATTCCACTTCTATACCTTACCATGTTGTGTGATATGCTATGGTTTCTCAAGATCTACATCATCTATGTTGCAGTTGCAATGCTGGTTTTACTCACCATACCTGTGTTTTACAGACTGTATCTCTCAAGAAAGTACGAATTAACGAGATTCTTAGAAATGGAGAGTCTCTTGAGAAAGTTATCTGGTTCAGCTAAGGCAAAACTTTACATTTTTGGTTCTGCATTACCGAAAGCCTTCACGCTTGGCAAAGATGTTTTCCTGTCTGCTGGTATTATAGATCTGCTCGATCCAGAAGAACTCAAAGCAGTAATTGCACATGAAGCTTTTCATGTGAAGCAGAACAGATACCCCCTGATTAGAAACTTCAAAATCCTCACTTTCTTGCCAAGCACAAAACTGGAGGAGTACGCTGACCTCTATGCTGAAAAAATTGCTGGTGAGTGGCTTGAGAGTGCCAAGGAGAAAATCAGGAATTTTTACCTCGATCGCTCTTCATAGATCTCATCGAGATCAATCTCCTCGTTTATGACTTCATCGGGATCGTAATACCACTTTGAATTCCTTCTCCTGATCAGGAGATATACTATTACTATTCCACAGACGGTGATTATAGCAGGATAAATCCAGAGACTCATAAAAAATCCCTCTTTGGGAGGGTTTGCAAGTATCTCTTTTCCATATAAAAGTTGGAGTCTCGAAATTATCTCTTTCTTTTCCATTCCTGAATCAACCATCTTACCTATCTGACCTCTCGCTTCCTCAGCAACTTCACAATCGCAGTTTGAGAGAACTCGATAACAGCCGCATGGACATATAACATCGCTCTCAACATCCTTCAAAGATGTGGCTAAAGCAATCTCGACATTTAAAATGATTAAGAAGATTAGAATTAAAACCACCAACTTTTTCATTCCTTTTTCACCTCAGCAATCTTCTGAACGAGGCTTCTTGGAGTTAAAGCAAGCAACCCTCCAGAGATCATTATCACCGTCCCCATCCAGATAAGGTTCGTGAGCGGATTGAACTTCACTCTTACATGAGCACTCTTTTCATCGACCATCTGGAGCGATAGATACACATCTTTGACCGGTTCATGAATTATCTCAACCCTCGTAACCTCCTGATCCCTCAAAAAGTACTTCTCGATTTTCGGATAGGCTGTTTCCAGAAAGCTCTCACCCCGCCAGATGTCTACTCTCGCTTCAATCACAATTTTCGATGAAAGATCAGTTTTAGTGTAGCCTCGGTAAATGAAGGTGTACCCGCCTACATTGTATGGCTCATCAATGTTAAGCGTTAAATCGTGCTCTGTGGCGTAAACCCATGTTCCTACCACGCCTATAAATACAAGTATCACCCCTAAATGTACAGTGTATCCTCCGTATCTTCTTCTTTTTCTCAGGATGATTTTCAGAAAACTTAAAACACCGTATTCTTCCCTGAAGGCCTTTGTATCTTTTAGATACTGTGCAATCTGTAGAACAACTGAAAATATAGACAGCATAAATGCAAGAACTCCAATTTTTAATCCGGCCAACAATCCGATTATAAAACTAGAGGCAGAGATAACTAAAAAAATCAATAACAACCTTTTTGCACCATCACTCTTTCTCCAAGGAATTGCTACACATAATCCAATTAAAGCTACAAGTGAGAACGCAAGCGGAGCTGTAATCTGGTTGTAGTACTTTGGACCTATCGTTGCCTTGTAACCAACCACCGCCTCACTCAGAATTGGAAAGATCGTTCCCCAGAAGATCGAAAGAGCAAAAGCCGTAAAAAGCAGGTTGTTAAGCAAAAAGGTGGTTTCTTTTGAAACTACGTTCTCTATCACATCCTGACTTTTTATGAATTCTTTTCTTTCCATTGTTATATACAGCGTAGCGGCAAAAGCAGCGAACATTAGAAATGTGAACGGAGCGCTTAAATTGCTCTGTCCAAAGGCATGAACAGAACCTATTACTCCACTTCTTGTCAGGAATGTACCGAGTATGACGAATTCGAAGGTTGCAAATGCAAGCAGAACATTCCATAGTTTCATTCCCTGTCTTGCTTCCTGAATCATTACGCTGTGCATCAATGCTGTAAGAGTTAGCCATGGGAGCAGGCTTGCGTTTTCAACCGGGTCCCAGCCCCAGAACCCACCCCATCCAAGAACTCTGTATGCCCAGAAAGCTCCGATAACAATTCCAGCAGTTAACCATATCCAAGTGAATAGTATCCATTTTCTCGCCCTGAAAACCCATTTGTCTTCTGAGAGATAAACACCAGCTAGAGAAAGAGCAAACGGAATCGTTGCCCCTGCATAACCGATAAATAGCGTTGGAGGATGGAAAGCCATTTCATGTGTTTCCAACAACGGATTCAAACCCATTCCATGGGGTGGTGTTAAGTCCAGAACTTTAAAGGGGTTTAGGAATTGCAATAGTATCAGCAGGAAGAAGTCTTGTATTATCAAAAGAATGAGAAGAGAGTGAGCCGTGAGCAAATCTTTTTTTTCAATCCCTATGAACACAACAATGAGGATAGAAAGTGTCCACGCCCAGAGCAATAGGGAACCTTCAGAACCGGCCCAAAAAGCAGATAATTTGTAAAGCAAAGGTAGATCACTGTTTGAGTGTGAGAAAACGTATTCGATCGCGAAATTGTCCGTCAGGAAATAGTAGAAAAGAGTGGATGAAGCAATTGTGATAAAAAAGGTTGTAATATAAATCGATTCCTCAGCTTTTCTGAGAAGCTTTGCATCCTCTTTCAGCACACCGCTGTAAGTGAGTAGCGTTGAATAAATTGATGCAAAAAATGAAAATAATAGAGCTATAGCTCCTGCTTCCATTTTCGACCCTCAGCTCTTTTATTTTCTCTTTTTTCTGACTTTCCAGTTTCTCCTGTCTGATTTTTTCTGACCGAGTTTGTAGGCAACAAAGACAGCCCCACCAATTCCTATGAGGTAGAAGGGGAACATATCCACGTTATTCGTCCTTTCTGAATAAGTCCGCTTGTCATTTTTTACAAGAATGGATGGTCCATGGAGGCTAACCAAGCCCATTAATATCTGATCGGGATTTTCACCACTTTCCAGCTTTTTTATGATATCTTCAACAGTGGCAACCGCAGTTTCACAATCGCATGAAGCGAGAACATACCCACACCCACATGGACAATAAATCTTGGTTGTTATGTATCTCAAGTCTTTATAGTGATCATTCTGGTTATCGCCGATATCTTGGGCTGATGAGGTACTGACAATATAAATCACCAACGTTAACGCTAAAACAGCCCTCCATAAGTTAGTTTTACACTTAGTGTAAATCATGAGCTTTACACTTAGTGTAAAGTATAAAAAATTTTCCAGATCTTGGGCTTAGATGATACAGCGTTAAAGTCAGAACCAAATAGTTCATTGAAAAATTCTGTTCCATTTTATACTGAGCATGATAAGCGATCCACCAATCAGGTAGGCTGCAAAACAGTATGGACAGAAGTACTGGTTCAGCAGAGAATAGGTACTAAAGAAAGAGATACCGCCTATGCCTGCTACTCGCCATAAAAATGCGAATACGCTTGATTTTAAAGCTGGAATGGTTAAAACAAACCAGAGAATGCCGAGAAGGGCTGGAACATATTCTGGAATTAATGGAATCGAAAGGTTCGTGCAGATCCCAAAATTGCAGTAAGGTTGTGTATTCAGATAAAGCAGATAGACTGAATCAGCCACTCCGAGAATGATTAAAATCAAAATAATAGCCTTCTTCATTTTTGTCCTTTCAAAACCTCCTCAAGTTTCAGAACCTCATTAACACCTGTAAGAACCTTCGTTTTGCCATTTCGGATTGCAACAGTAGGAACTCCTTTAAGGTTGATCTCATCTGCCAGGGCTTTGCATTCATCGCTAAGTTCTTCGATCTTGCAGTAAGTGATCGAATATTTCTCTGACATTTCTTCCATAAAAGGTTCAATTTGCTGACAGTAATGGCAATTCGGTGAATAGAAATAGAATATTTTGGAACCTCCTTTTTCAGAGTATTGATTTACATTTGCACCTGAAAATCCAGTATAGAAATAAGCTGCTATGATGACTCCTACCAATGCGGCTAAAATGTAAAACGATTTTTCTTTCCCAATTTTCATCTTTGCAACCTCCTTACTACCAGTTTTACGCTAACTGTAAAATAAGTATAAAAAGATTACTATGAGAACAATTCCTGTAAAATTAACAAGACGACAATGGAAACATCTACAAAAAGTCTTCTTTTTCCCTAGTGGATTTAATGAGTTTCTTAAAATATAGGATCTATTTTTAATCTATTTTGCTACTTCTTGGTACCTTTGATAGAATGGGCCTCTAGAAGGGGAAAAGATATAGAGGTAGAATTAACTTGAAATATCCAACATTAGGCTAACGACAAACTTAGAAAGACACTTCTTTTTCTTACTATCTTTTTCAACTTGTTAACCATCTTTTCAGAGGGAAGTAAATGTAAATGTCTCTTTTCCCAGCTATTTCAGCTTTTCCTTCATTCGTTGGGGTATGAAAATAGTTGGCATTTTTCTATTTATTTTTCACGAGTAATTAATGCGGGGGGAGGGATTTGAACCCTCGGACCCCTTCGGGACAAGGTTTCCTATCAGGGACCTTAAGCCTTGCGCCTTTTCCTGACTCGGCAACCCCCGCGTATGATAAATGTGTAAACACCAATAAGCATTGATGGCCTTATTGTTTTTGACTGCTTTACCAGTTATCCATGAATTTAGATGTATTTCCTACGTTTTTCTTTACCCAGTTGGCTTTTCCTAATGTAATGTGTAAAAAGTCTCGCCTTATTGCACTTCGTTTGATGTCTAGGTATCTCTGGTTAGTTTTCTCTGTATGACTCCACTTGGCCATCTATGCTTACTTTTCTCACTTGATTGGGATTTATGAAGGTTGTGGTAATAAAAGTTCCCCATATCATAAACAGAAAATAGTCTGACCATGTATTCCATTACTTTTTAAGGACAGAAATCAAAAATCTTAGAAAAATGAAAAATTGAAGATACTAGGTGCCAAAAAATTTTAGATTGGAGCTAAGAGCCATACAGCTTCTGAATCCCTGCAATATCACCATCTTCTAATGTCCTCTTTTTTACCTCACCATATTCAGAGTAACCGTACATTGTTTCGTTCTGGCAAACCGTATCGTATAAGTCTCCTAAGCCCGCTGCATGACCCAACTCATGGGTTGCTATATTTTGGAGATCCATCACTGCTGATTCATTTATTCCATCATTGTCTGGATCTGCATCGCCCCAAACATAATCCGTATCAAAGAGAATATCATATTCATAGATTGTCTTCCCTAGATACCAGACTGCAGTTACCGCAATTACACCCTCCTCCTCATAATCTCCAAAGCTTATTGCATTGTATCCGTCATAGACTCCCCAATCATAGTAGCCATGGTAACCATTCCCGAATATATCAAAAGCAACCTGGCTATCCCAAGTTCTAGTTGAATTTGCCAATACAGAGGCGATAAAGCTAGCATTCAAGCCAGCCCCTTCTGAATAATAGTAATCTTCCGTCCACTGCCATCTTGGCTTCGATTTAGCTATGAAATCGTAGCAGGCGGTCTCCTTTTTGTCCCCACCTCCAGCCCAAGATGGTTTTCCATATCCTTTCTTATAGTGTATGAAAACCACTTTCTGCAAACCAGGTGGCATCTTTTCTGTCTTCCAATTGCTTACTCCTTTTTCCGAATGGAAAACTATTGCAGAAGCTGTGAGAGATGTTAGTAAAATTGCAGTCGCTGCTAGACAAATTAACCATATTTTTTTCATGGGGGATATTATGTTTTTTTCTTTAATAAAATTTTTTGATTTTCTCAAGTTATTGTAATTCTCATTATTCTTATCTTTATTTTAATTTTATTTATAATTTTTAAGAGACAAAATTACCAATACTCTACTGTCCAATAAATGTTTTTCTTTTTCTAATATCTGTTCAGCTAGGTAGAATTAAAAAATAAAAAATTAAACTAGTCTTTTGAGGGTTTGATAAATACATATTCGTAGATTACAGCAGCTATTATTGCCCCGATTATTGGTCCTACCCAGTAGACCCAATGCGTGCTCCAGATGCCTGAGAACACTGCAGACCCGAAAGTTCTCGCCGGGTTTAGAGATGTACCACTTATCGGTCCACCCCACCATATCAGCGCTCCAACCACCAAACCTATCCCCCAGTCAGCCCATCCTGCCGGAGCTTTTCCTGATACAGCGATACCCATAATCGCCCACATCAGGATGAATGTCATCACTACTTCATTGAGGCAGGCTATTCCTGCGCTCCCACCGATTATAGCTCCGGGCTCAGTTAAGCCAAAATGCACTTTCTGAGCGGTAGCATATCCGTAGATTGCAAGATGCGTTCCCGAGGCAAGAACCGCTTAAAATCTGATAGCTTAAAATCTGATAACAGTAATTTGTTTATCAATATTGTGGTTCTGAATTGACATTGACACGGTTTAGATCATGGATACTAAAAAACTGATACCAAAAAACCATTGGGCAATTAGAAAACATAAAAACGTAAAAAATGTTATTAAAAATTTTAAAACTATTCGGATGCAAGGTAGTCATAGAGAAAGGCAGCGAATACCGCTCCAATTATAGGCCCAATTACATATATCGGGAAGTATTGCCAGAGATTGACCCCTCCAATGATTGAATCACCTAAATAGGGTCCAAATGTTCTCGCTGGGTTAAGGGATGATCCTGTGATATTACCGATTGTTATGATTATGCCTCCTACCGTCAATCCGATCACTATACCTGCGAATCCAGGTGGAGCTTTTTCATCAACCGCAACACCCATTATGACGAGCATCAGAAGGAAAGTTCCAATCGCCTCTGCAATTATGGCTTGACTATAACTTATCCCCGGGAAAGGTGCTGTTGCACCAAGACCGCCAACCGTTATTGCTTCGATTCCGACACAGGCCACAAAAAGAAAGCTACCGAGAGCGGCTCCTATAAGCTGGGCAAAGATATAGGGTACAACTTCTTTTGAGGGAAACCTTTTCGTTGCCCATAAAGCTATAGTTACAGCAGGATTGATATGCGCGCCTGAGATTCTTCCTAGAGAATATATTACCGCTGAAATTGCAAGAGCGAATGCCATACCAATTGCAATCCAGTCTCCAAGTCCACCAAGAGTTCCAATTCCTATATTGAATGGATTGGGTGGAGTTGCACCTTTGGCAATCATCAGTGTGATGGCCGCAGCTCCTGGCCCGAAAAAGACCAGGATAAACGTTCCAACTACCTCAGCCAAACATCTTTTGAATAGTGCCATTTTTTACCTCAACCCCTATTTCTTATAGGTCTCGTAACACATGACGCAGAGAATTCTTGGAATAGTCTTTTCCAGTTTCTTGGATGGAAATGGATATCCGCCTTCCCATATTTCAATCTCTTCTCTCACCAGATGGTCCATACACAAGCCCATACCACAAACAATACAAATCGCTACAGCATCTGTATCCTTACCCTGCTCCTTACAAATATAGCATTTCATCTCTGTTCACCAAAAAAAGAAAAAATTAAACGGCCTCTTTCCACTGGCACCACTGGTGTCTGAAATCAACCAAGCAGGCTGTTCCGCACTCCTTACAAACCCTTGCTGGAGCACCTGGGGTCTCTTTATGCAACGCTATTACATTTGTCATCATCGTCGCCGTTACAGGCTCACTCGTTAGCAGACACGGATAGTCAGCCAGCCTCATAAGAGCTGAATACCTGACTGTTATGGCACATCCTGGATACGTGTAGCGCTGCGGATTCATTATTACCTCGTTTTCGTGTATCGGCCTTAAATTTACATCAAATCCAGCAACCTTTGGAACGAGCTCAGTTCCTGCTCCGTTTGCGTCTCTCCGCGCCTTATCGAGGTATCTCCATCCTCTGTAGATCATGTCCATAAAGTCGTGGTTGTGGAGTTCTGCTGCGGCACCCCTTGTGGGGTAAAGTTGTGCATAGTTGTGGAATCTCTTTGTCAACATATCAACAACCATCGGAGCGTTGAATCCATCTAACTCGAGAATATACTCAACAGCACAGGCTGTGGAACCTGTAGCAAGTGAAAGGGGTTGGTATGCATTCTTGAATCCATCGATTGCATTCCTGAGGGTTGAATCCATAACTTCGGTAACAGCTTCTATAATTGCCATAACCACATCGTCTTTGCACATATTGAAGGTTGACTGGGCTATGTGATGGGAGATGTCTCCAACACAGTATGCCGGAACCGTAACTATGTTCCCGTAATGAACTCCATCATCTACTGCTTCCTTTACAGCCCCTTCCATCCTCTTTCTGTATTCTGCCATGTACTTTCTGACATCAAAGGATTCATGCCCGAAGGACTCCATCAGCTTTGCCTGAGCCTCAACAGGGCTTTCGTAGATGAACTTCACCATTTCAACTTCTTTTTTGACTGCATCTGCAACGGTTGAGCTCTTCTCAACTTCGTTTGCAAAAACATCTCCGATACCATATGAGGTGTTCATACCCCATGATTTCGCAGCAAGAATGGCCTGTTTATGCTCTTTAGGGATGTCTGTTTCCTTTAAAATCCTATTTACAACATTGCTCGTGCTTCCTGGAATTAAGGCGAAATCCACAACACAAGTAGGGCCGTAAAATCCACCGTACCTCCTCACAGACTCTCTACCAATCAAAGCTTCTGCTTTCCCAATCGCTTGAATGAATGTCTCCATACTTCTCTTAAACTTCTCATCCTCGTCATAGAGGATTTCTAGTATTGCCGGGGTTTGATAATGCTCTACAAATGGATCGTCTTCCGGGCGAACAGTCCTTGTTAAACTTTTGAGTATTTCATAGTGGGCGTTTATTGAATCCACATGCAATCTAAAAACAGCCTTGCTTTGATCTCCTATCGCTTCCATTTTGTTTGCAACATCCACATATGCCTTCGTGTCTTCAATCACGAATTCTTGACCTCTCTTTCTCTTTACAGTCTCCACATCAGCTCTTTGAGCTGCCATTGCTTCGTCGACCATTTTTTCATACAACTCTTTCATTTAATCACCAAATTATTATTATCTCTAACGTGGTAAATATCATTTGGAGGATATTTTTAAATAAAAAACGTGGATATGTCTACCAAAAACTATATCCCTAATATAAGACATATCCCATCCATGTACGTTGCAAAAATTAAATTAAATCAATCAACCTGTTCTCTTGCCTACGCTACACAAGACGGAAAATTCTCGATGCAGATAATGGAATACATTCTTCTTAACGATCAAGATGCGGTTTTCCTATGTAGAATTGAAAATGTTGAAGGAGACCTTAAAAAATACTTTGAAATTATGGAACAACATGAATCGACCAAATTCCTTCAGATTCTGGAGAAAACTCCTACAAATCTTGATTTTATTGCTGTAATAAGAGATACAACCGGTATAAAGGCCTTCGAGGAATCATATTGCTTCGTTAAGCCACCGATTAAGGTACAAAACGGAAACAAATACTATACCGTCTTTGCTCCAGATATAATGCATCTGAAAAATGCATACCTTAAGCTCAAGAAGATTGGCAGGTGGGAGGTTCTCGAGGTAAAGGCTCAAGACTCTGTTAAATCTCCTCTAACGAACTCACAGAAAAGGGTTCTCGAAATAGCCTATAAGATGGGGTACTTTTCGAAGAAGAGGGGAATAAATATTCAACAAATAGCCGATGCCCTCGGTTTGTCTAAAAGTACAGTTCACAAGCATTTGAAGGATGCAGTTTGCAGGATTGTTGATGACTTTATTGAAAAGTATGTGGAACCACCGGAAAAAATTTATTGAGGGTTGTTTGAGGGTTGTGCATTCAAAGTCACTACTCCGATATTTTAATTAAATACTACTCATTGTTTATAACAGAGTATAGAAAAGTATATTAATAAGAAAGTATTAAATATATGATTGAGAACAAAAATAAAAAGTTTTCGCAAGGTTTAAATAAAGGTGATGTATTGAGGCTGAGGGAGGCGGGAATAGTAAGGCATGTTACCAGTAGGTTTGTTGTCGTCAGTGCAAACCCTGAGACTCTTCCAAAAGTTGGGTCTCAGGTTTTTACAAAAAGAATGGAGAAAATTGGAGTTGTTTATGACATAATTGGGCCTATAAAATCCCCGTTCTTGTTGATAAAGCCTGAAAAAGGGGTGAAATTGAATCTTTCATCCGAAAAATTGTTTGTAAAGGGTGATGATAATGGCAGAAGTGGAAAAGGTAAAGGAAGTAGAAAGGAAAGAGGTAGAAAAAGAAGTAGAAAGAAAGGAAATTGAGAGGGAGGAAGCTTTAGAAGTTTGTCCGGAATGTGGAAGTCCGAGACTGATAAGGGACTATAGAAGAGGAGAATACATCTGCCAAGATTGTGGACTGGTTCTTGAGGATACCTATATCGATGCCGGCCCCGAATGGAGAGCCTTCGATAGTGAGCAGAAGGAGAAGAGGAGCAGGGTCGGTGCTCCTGTCACATACACAATCCATGATAAGGGACTTTCAACTATTATTGACTGGAGCAACAAGGATTTCTACGGCAAATCGATTTCAGTAAGAAACAGAGCACAGCTCTTTAGGCTGAGAAAGTGGCAGAGAAGAATAAGAATCAGCAACGCTACTGAAAGAAACCTCGCTTTCGCTTTAAGTGAACTCGACAGGATGGCCTCAGCTCTTGGATTGCCGAAGAGTGTGAGGGAGACGGCTGCAGTTGTCTACAGAAAGGCCGTTGACAAGAACCTGATAAGGGGCAGAAGTATTGAAGGGGTTGTGGCTGCAGCTTTATATGCTGCATGCAGACAGGCTGGTGTGCCAAGAACCCTTGATGAGATCGCTACTTACTCCAGAGTAGATAGGAAGGAGATCGGTAGGACTTACAGGTTCATAGCAAGAGAACTTGGCTTGAAGCTAATGCCAACCAGCCCATCAGATTACGTGCCGAGATTTTGTGCTGCTCTTAGCCTGAGTGGAGATGTGCAGAAGAAAGCAATCGAAATTATAAAGAAGGCTGAGGAAAAAGAGCTTACCTCTGGTAGGGGGCCAACAGGAGTTGCAGCTGCAGCTATCTATATCGCTTCAATTCTGGGTGGAGAAAGGAGAACCCAGAGAGAGGTTGCAGAGGTTGCTGGGGTTACAGAAGTTACAATTAGGAATAGATACAAAGAGCTTGCTGAAAAACTTGGTATAGAGATCATCCTGTAAATTAAACCTCAATTTCCCTTATTTTTTATTTTGATTTTTTACAGATTGAGAGGTTGAGATGAGTGAAAGTTGGTATTGCCTTGAGATCTCAAGTAGTCAATAAATCTTTTTTAAAAATTATTTAAAACTATGTTTGATTCTATCTACAGTGGAATTTTGCAGGATTTCTGATTCTTATCTCCATCCTGATTTCCAGCAAGAATTACGGGTAAAAAGGTAGGAATTCTTGAGGTGGCATTAGTCAATCTTGCAGCCGGATTCCTTGGAGTTATGATCTTTCTCCACTTAGGATAAGGATTCTATCAAAGATATCGATTGCCCAGGTATTTCTCGTTTCGATTTTTCCAAGAAGTTATACTTTAAATGATCACCCAGATTCACTTTGTTGGATAAGCTTTACCACAACATCATCAACGCCCGACATCGCCTCTGCTACTTCCCCAAGGTTTTTCAGCGTGTCATCGGCTGTCTTTTCAACAACCCCATCTGCAGGGATTTCTATCCCGCTCAAGGAGAAGAGGGCAGCTTCATAGGCTACAGAGGCCGCGGTCATGGATTTAAGAACGCAACCATATTTCGCCCCATCACATATGGTTCCAATGATGTTCGATGCAACATACCTTATCGCATTCTCTATCTCCTTCTCCCTTCCGCCCAGCATATAGGTTAAGCCAGCTGCTGCCCCGAAGGCTGACTTGTTGCAGACCCCGCATAAAGCGGATAGCTCACCGATGTGATCGGTGGAGGCTTTAACGATCATGTGGGAAACCAGAATTCCCTTGAGAATCCTTTCTTTTTCAACGTTGAGATGTTCTCCGGTGACGATTATTGGAACTGTGGCTGTAATTCCGTTGTTTCCTGAGCCAGATGATGACATAGCGGGATATTCCGAGCCTCCCATCCTCGCTTCGACCCCTGCAGCAACCTGAAGCTTGATTTTGGTATGCAGATCGTTTGGTAGCAAACCCTTTTCCATCAGATTTTTGATTGTTCTAACTACCCCCATCCCATAGCCACCAAGCAAACCCTCCTCAACGAGCAGTTTGTTCACATCAATTGTTCTCTGTAACTCTGATTTTTCCCTCTCGCCTATTCTCTCAACAACCTCTAAAATTTCTTTTAGCTTGTAAGACTTTTCAGGTTTCTTAACGTCTTTCTCTTCTTCTTCCCCCTCATAGATGGTTTCACCATTGAGTCTTATGAAATATATCCCGTCGTGCTTTTTACGCAAGGCTGATTCAGCAACCTGACCATCATAGAAGAGCTTAACATGGATGTACAATTCCCTTTTTCCGTAATCAACGCTAACGGAAACTTTGTCTACCATCGTTTCAGCTACGGGTATCAGACTTCGATCCAGCTGCTTGAAAATTTCAAGATATCCCGGATCCTCCTTGCTTTTGGAGTACTTGTTCACATCGAGGAAAAGACCTAATGCTGCCGCAAGCTTTATCCCTTTTTTTCCAGTGTTTGGAATAGCTACACCAAATGCATTCTTGAAAACATTCCTGTCCATAACAACCTCTATTTTTTCAAGCCTCTCCTTCCTGGGAATTGGGATCGATTCATTCACAGGCAAGCCAGTTGTTTTCGGATAATTTCCATAGATGGAGTTATACGCTATAGATGTTGCCAATCCAATCGCTACAACTTCCGTACAACCCGCAGCAGGTTTTACATTGGTTTTAAGAAATTTTAAAACATCACTATCCGTTAGATCTATTAAATCATCCATTTTTACCCCTCCTAGATAAATCAAGTTGAATTTTCAGGCCTTTTTTAATAATTCCTCGGATTTTATAAACGTTTTTTGCCTTCACAGAATCTCCAAAATAGGGTATCCGAAAATTTATATAGTAATCCATACCCATCAATTTTGGAGGATGGTAACATGGCTTCTGAGATAAGGGAGATAGCCCAGAGGTTTGAGAGAGTTGGCGCTCATTCTCATATAAGGGGTTTAGGGCTCGACGAAAATCTGAAAGCGAAGGATGTTGCCGACGGACTTGTTGGCCAAAAAAAAGCCAGAGAAGCAGCCGGTGTTATAGTGAAAATGATCAAATCCGGTAAGATGGCAGGGAGAGGAATTCTTATGGCCGGGCCTCCTGGAACTGGGAAAACAGCTATAGCTGTTGCGATTAGCAAGGAGCTCGGCAGAGATATACCATTCGTGCAGGCAAGTGCCTCTGAATTCTACAGTGCTGAAATGAAAAAGACAGAGGCTCTGATTCAGTCTATGAGAAAGGCGATAGGCGTGAGAATCAGGGAAGTGAGGGTTGTTCTTGAAGGAGAGGTTTCCGGCCTCGACTACAACATGGTTCCGAATCCATACAACCCAACTCAGAAGATCCCCGAGTCAGCGAACTTGACTTTGGCTACGAAGGATGAGAAGAGAACATTCAGCGTTAGCGGGAGACTTGCTTTGCAATTCATGCAGTATGGAGTGCAAGTTGGAGATGTGATAATGATCGACAAGGAATCGGGCAGAATATCCATCCTCGGCAAGAGCGAGAAAGCTAGCAAGAGATACGATCTTGGAGATACCGAGATCGTTGAAATTCCCGCAGGTAGGGTTGAGAAGGAGAGGGAGTTCACCTACGTTGTGACGCTTCACGATCTCGACGAAGCTAACGCAAGAAGGGGTTCGATCTTCAGCCTCTTCATGAGTGAGAGCAAGGAGATCGACAATGAAGTTAGGGAAGCTGTCGACGAGCAGGTGAAGAGGTGGGTTGAGGAGGGGAGAGCTGAACTTGTGCCAGGCGTTCTTTTCATCGATGAAACGCATCTCATGGATATAGAGCTCTTCGCGTTCATGAATCGAGCGATGGAGTCGGAGATGGCGCCGATAATAATCCTCGCATCTAACAGAGGATTTTCAAGGATCAGAGGTACAGACATCTCAGCCCCCCATGGCATTCCGCTAGATTTGCTGGATAGACTGCTGATCATCACAACCGAGCCGTACACGAGGGATGAGATAAAGACGATTCTAGAGATAAGGGCAGCAGAATCAGGCATAATGTTGAGCAATGCTGCCATTGACAAGCTAACCAGCCTAGGAGAGGAGAACAGCATGAGGTATGCAGTTCAGCTGCTCGCTCCAGCCTATGAGTTTGCAAGGCTCAGAAATTCGAGCAAGGTAGACGTTGAGGATGTTGAGAGAGCAGCCAGTGTGTTTGCTGACGTGACACAAAGCTCTACATATCTGAGGAAATGGGAAGAGAAGCTCATTTCCATCTGATGTCCATTTTTTGATTCTATTTAAATTCTGTTTAATTATGTCGGGGTAATACTAAATACCTGCCAAAGACGAAAAATATTTTAAATCCTTTTAGCCGATACATTTCGAAGCTCCGGTGGTGTAGCCCGGCCAATCATTCCGGCCTTTCGAGGGCATCGAAGGTATCGAGAGCATGAAGAGAGCCGGCGACCCGGGTTCAAATCCCGGCCGGAGCAGTTGCATTGGTTGCAATTGCTATTCCCGCCGTCACCAAAACCATCAACAAAACCATTCCTACTTTCAAAGCTTTCACACCACCACCTCACTTTTCCTTTGGCTCTTTACTGTGACCATATAAAAACCCAGCGAAAATGTTAGGAAAAACCTAACGTTTTCGTAAAATTTATATGTGATGTCTCAAAGTGTGTTTCTATTCTGTTATCTCTAACTGATGCACAAATTTAGAGAATCCTAAGCTTTGTTAGGTTTTTACCTTACAAAATAAAAAAATTTATATTTTTTAACCCTTCAACCCCTCACGCGATGAAAGCACGCTTGGTAATTTTAGCAACCCTAATTCCGCTGGCTCTCTTCAACCAGTCACTCTTTCTTTTACTCCAATTCACGACGATGTTTCTGCCTGGATACGTGATAGTTGAAAGATATTTTCAAGACCTCAAAAATGGAAAGCTTGCTTTATACATCTTGCTAAGCATCCTTGTTTCGACCCACCTCATCTATTACCTCTCATTGTTCATGGGCTACAACCTTTCAACGCTAAAAATCTCATCGCTGATACTTCTTTCCTCAATACTATTCGCCAAGAAACCGAGAGTTAGCAGAAGTGAACTTCTGGAACTGGCAATTTTTATAACTCTCTTTCTCTTCTCCTTTACTCTTCTCTACCACAGCTTATGGTATCAGAAAGGAGACTACATAGTCCTCTCAGGTTCGAACTGGCAGGACACACCTTATCACTACGAGATCATCGAGAGTCTCAACAACGGGAATTTTCCACCTCAGGAGCCTCTTTCGCGGGCTATCCGTTGCATTACCACTTCTTCGTGGATTTTCATGCTGCAATTCTTGAGAAACCCCTTGGCTACGCTCCAAGACTTCTCCTATACCTGAACTCTACACTTTTTCCGCTCTTCTTCCTCAGCGTCTTCGCTATTGCCCAAGAGCTTACTAAGTCGAGAAAGGCAGCGATCTATTCAGCGATTTTGGCGGTTTTCGGGTGGGGATTCTCCTATCTCTGGCTTTTTTCATCGTTGATTTCAGGAGACTATGATCCAAAAGAGAGCTACGTGATGGATTATGATGGATTCTTTAATCTTCCACCAATCTTGGACAATCTTCTCCAGCAGAGGCCTTTGCTTATCGGATTGCCAGGATTCGTATTTGCTGTGCTTTTGTTCTATACGGGATATGAAAAAAAGAAAAGGAGTTATATTATTCTTTCTGGGGTTATAACTGGATTGCTCCTGCCCTTTCACGTCCTCACGACATTTAGTGTATTCGTTTTTATCTTAATTTACTTTCTCCATCTTCTTGCACAAGAAAAAAGTATGGAGTCCTTCAAGGCATTATTTCTAAGATTCCTTAGGTTTTCATTTCCCTTTATTATATCGATTATTTTTTTCATCCCTTTCGTGAACATGCTCAGAGGGGGAAGAATCCAGCTCCCGTGGTTCGTGCAGTATGCTGGAAATCCCTTGCATTACTTGGCGAATCTCGGCGTTCCTTTGATTCTAGCAACTATTGCCATTCTTATTAAAGTCAGGAGGTGGAAGCTGAATGGTCTCTGGGCCGTTAGCATGCTCGTATTCCCACTCCTTCCTTCTTTCACGCCCAATTCGTGGGATATGTATAAGTTTTTCATTATGGCGTGGATACCCATAAGTATATTGGCATCTCAGCTTTTGATCTCTTTGAGAGGGAAATTGAGGTTTTTTGTACCGGGTTTGCTCATACTTTCGACCCTATCAACGCTTCCAGTTATCCTCTGGAATCTAACAGACTACGGCTGTGCAAGTGCTGATGAGTTTCAGGCTGGTATCTGGGTGAGAGAGCACACACTGAGTGATGCGGTTTTTCTAACATGGCCATCCCTGCACTCTCCTCCAACGATGATCGGAGGAAGGTTGAGAGTTCTAGGCTACACGAACTGGGTCTACGGACATGGAGTACCTTTCGATAAGATATGGGAGAGGGTTGAGGACATCGAATCGGCTTACAGTAGTGAAAAGAATCTCAGTAGGATTATAGACAAGTACGGAGTCGATTACGTTTATCTCGGCCTTGACGAGTATCTTGCCTCGAAGAACTCCTCTAAAGTCTTGATTAACTCGCCGAGATTGCTACCGGTGTTTGAGAAAGGTGGTATTATGATTTACAAGGTGGTAAGGAAATAGAAATTTGATGGTGATATTCAATTTTTTAATTTTCAAAACTCGAGACCCTAAAATTAAATATTTTCCCAAAAATTACTATTTATGAAACAGATCGGTGTCATTGGAAGTGCGTACTGTGGAGAGGAGCTTTACAACACCGCCTACAAAGTTGGTCAGCTTCTCGCGAAGAAGAGGTATATTTTAATTAACGGCGGTCTGGGAGGTGTTATGGAGGCTAGCGCGAAAGGTGCTAGGGATGCAGGTGGTTTTGTAATAGGGGTTATCCCTTTCGCCTCAAGAAAGGGGGCAAACAGATACTGCAATGCTGTGATAGCAACAAACATGGGACATGCGAGAAACATGATAATCGTGCATTCCAGTGATGCTATAATCGCGATAGGTGGGGGATACGGTACGATTTCGGAAATGGCCATAGCCTTGAAAGAAGGAAAGAAGGTTGTAGCAATATCCCCTGAGATTAGGCTCCCTAGGCTAATCGCTGTGGATACACCAGAAAAAGCGGTTGAAATGGTTGAATGATGCAGTCTTGAGTAATTTTGGAAATTTGGAATTATTCAAACAATTCTACAAAATTCTACAGAATAATTTGATGACCAAAAACCCATCTACCAACAAATCATCCTTCAAACCACTCAAAAATCAAAAACAAACAAAGAACTTTTTAACTCCACAGCAAAAAGTCGGACATGAGTCATGTTCCTAAGGAGCATCCTAGATATCTCTCACTGCTGTACAGAGAGAGAATAGCTGAAGGTGTGAGGAAAGGAATAACCGCTGTTGAGGGCATAGCGGCTCATGGAAGAGGCGAGACCTTTGATTATATACTCGGAGAAAAAACCCATGACTTTGCTTTTGAGGCTGAGAGGGCTGCAGTAGCTTTAATGTTACTTTCAAAACATCCAGTTATATCTGTCAATGGTAATGTTGCAGCCTTAATCCCTGAGGAGATTGTAAAACTTTCAGAGGCTCTTAACGCTATTCTTGAAGTCAACATATTCCACTTTAGCGAGGAAAGGGTGAGAAAGATTAAAGAGGAGATAGAAGCTCACGGAGGTAGAATTCTAGCGGATATGGATGCAACATTAGAAGGACTGAAGAGTGCTAGGAGGCTGGTCAGCAGCAAAGGGATTTTTATCGCTGACACAGTCTTAGTCCCGCTTGAGGATGGAGACAGATGTGAGATTTTGAGAATGAACGGAAAAAAGGTTATAACCATTGATTTAAACCCCCTGTCACGCACCTCAAGAATGGCGGACATAACGATAGTTGATAACCTTGTTAGAGCAGTTCCCAACATGATCGAGCTTGCTGAAGAATTGAAGAGCTATCCTGAAAGAGATTTGAAGGAAATTCTGTCAAATTATGACAACAAAAAGATACTTTCTGCATCCATAGAAAGAATAAGGGACTGCCTTACCGAAATGGCAGAAAAAGTTAAGGAGGAGTAAAATAATGATCGTAAATCCTGATTTCCTTCTTAAGCTGGAAAGAAGAAAATCTTTAGAGGATGTTTTTCCCGTTGTAAAAGAGATAATTGAAAAAGTAAAAAAAGAGGGTGATAAAGCCCTACTCGAGTTCAGCGAAAAATTCGATGTAAAACCTGAGTACATTAAAGTGCCTGAAGAAGAGTTTGACAGAGCCTACGATGTCATAGACGATTCTTTAATTGATGCGTTGGAAATAGCAAAGGAGAACATCTCCAACTTCCACGGCATAACCTCTGTCGAAAGAGACATCCGAATAGATTTCGATGACATGATCCTCGGCAAAAAATACGTACCTTTTGAATCTGTTGGCATATACATTCCCGGAGGTAGGGCAAGCTACCCATCAACAGCTCTGATGGCCGGTTTGCCTGCAAAAATAGCGGGAGTTCGCAAAATGGTAGCATGTACACCACCAAACAGCTCTGGGAGGGTTAATGAGCTGACGCTTGTTGCATGCGACCTCGCTGGCTACGATGAGGTCTATGCTGTTGGTGGAGCCCAAGCGATAGCTGCGATGGCTTATGGAACTGAAACCATCAGAAAAGTTGAGTTCATTGCTGGTCCAGGGAACAGATATGTGACTGCTGCTAAGCTTCTCTTGCAGAACGAAATCAGGATAGATATGCCCGCAGGCCCATCAGAAATCTTGGTTATCGCCGATGAGACGGCAAATCTTCGATTTATATGCCTTGATGTTGTCGCTCAGCTTGAACACGATCCATCAGCTCTTGCAATCGTTTTTGTTACAAAAGAATGGATGGCTGATGAGATCGAATCCTATGTTAACGAATTGATTGGAAAAAATAAGAATTTCTTTATATGTGTCGCCGAAGTTGATGATGCAATCAATTTGGCAAACACAATAGCTCCTGAACACCTTTCCATGGTTTTTGATGGGGCAGAAAATCGATTGGATGATATAAAAAATGCCGGATCGGTCTTCATAGGAGAATATTCAGCGGTTGCTGCTGGAGATTATGCTTCAGGCACCAACCACATCCTTCCAACATCCGGTTATGCAAAGATGTATTCTGGCTTGAGTGTTGAAACATTTTTAAAGCATATCACCTACCAAAAAATCGAGGAAGCTGGATTGAAAAGGATTGGCGATGCGATAATCAAGCTTGCTGAAGCTGAAGGCTTAACTTACCATAAAAAATCTGTGGAGGAGAGACTGAAATGGATGCAGGAGAGATGAGTGAGAGTGAAGTAGTTAGAAAGTACACATCTGAAATAGGCGAAGAAGAAGCGGGGAAGCAAGTATTACTCTACGGCTGGATCCATGAGCTGAGAGATTTGGGTGGAGTGGTTTTCGCTTTGCTTCGAGACAGGGAGGGAATGATCCAGCTTACATGCCCGAAGAAAAGATCACCCGATATAATCAAGAAGCTCAGAAAAACCAGGAGAGAGAGCGTTGTTAAGGTTATTGGAGAGGTAAAAAAAGAGTCAAAAGCACCTGGAGGGTTCGAAGTACTCCCAGACTACTTTGAAGTGCTGAACGAAGCTGATGCTCCCCTACCATTAGATGTTGTGGAGAAGGTTCCTGCCGAGCTGGATACTAGGCTGGATGCAAGGTTCCTTGATCTGAGAAAGCCGAGAGTTCAGGCGATTTTCAGAGTGAGGCATCAGATGATGCAGAGCGTCAGAGACTTCCTCAGCGAGGAGGGTTTCATCGAAGTAAACACACCAAAAATCGTTTCAACAGCAACTGAAGGTGGGACAGAGCTTTTCCCCATCAGCTATTTTGAGAGAGAGGCCTTCCTGAACCAGAGTCCCCAGCTTTATAAGCAAGTTTTAATGGGGGCGGGGCTGGAAAAGGTCTTTGAAATCGGTCCGATATTTAGAGCTGAAGAGCACAATACGGTGAGACATCTGAACGAGGCAATCTCCATTGATATCGAACAGAGCTTCACAGACCACGAAGGTGTCATGAAAGTTCTGGAAAGACTCGTGCAGAGAGTATATGAGGATATTTCAGAAAAATGCACCAAATACCTCGACTGGATCGGAGTTGACATCCAAATACCAGAGCTTCCATTCCCAAGGATAACATATGATGAGGCGGTAAAGATCGTGAAGAATAAGGGCGAGGAGATTTCATGGGGTGAGGACTTTTCTACCCCTGCTCTCAAAGCTCTCTCCGAAAACATCGAAGGCCATTACTATATCGTGGACTGGCCAACAGAGATAAAGCCTTTCTATGCGATGCCCTACGAAAACGAACCAGAAATTAGCAAGACTTTCGATCTCATGGCAGGTAGCCTTGAGCTTGCAAGCGGAGCCCAGAGAGTCCACCTTTATGACTTGCTTGTTAGAAAGATCAGTGAGAAAGGTATGAACCCAGAGAGTTTTGAGTTCTACCTTAACGCATTTAGATATGGTATGCCACCCCATGCCGGATGGGGTTTAGGAGCTGACAGGCTTATCATGTCGATCCTAAACCTCAAAAATATCAGAGAGGCAGTCATATTTCCGAGAGACAGAACAAGGCTTACACCTTGAAAGAATGAAGCTGATACCAACATATTTAACTATTTAATTTAAGGATACCATAATGTTTCCATATTTTTTTTAAGCGAATTTCAATCGTTCAGTCCTTTGATTTAGAAAACTTTATAGGGAATTAAAGGCAGATTTAAGGGAAAATTTTATAAATGAGTTGTTTCAATTTTTTATTGGATGGTGGAAAGTGACATACTGGTTGAACGGCTTGAAAAAAAATTGATTGAAAAAGATAAAGAGATTGCGGAGTTGAAAAGGATGCTATCTGCAAAAGAGTCTGAGATAGAGGAGATAAAAAAGAATGTTGCAGAAAAAGTAAGGTCGGAACTTGCTTCAGAATTGGAGAAGATCAAGGAGTTAGAATCCAAAATAATAGAGCTCAATAAAATCGTAGAGAGTCTCACCTCCGAGATCCTATATCTCAAAGCGGAATTGAAGAAACCTGAGACGAAATTTGAGATCAGTGAACCGAGAAGAGAGGAGAAGAGAAGGGAGAAAATAAAGGGAGCGGGTGATGAGGAGGGCGAGGAGGACATCATAGTTTGTGATTGATTGAACTAAATTAAAACACCAAATTAAACACAAATTAAAATCATGCATATTAAAAAAATAATAGTAAAAAATTTCAAATCATTCAATAAAAGGGTTGAAATTCCACTTTTCAAGGGATTTACTGTTATCAGCGGCCCAAACGGTAGCGGAAAATCAAATATTGTCGATGCGATTCTTTTCTGTCTCGGTTTAACCCCCTCAACAAGGCTTCTCAGGGCTGATAGACTAACAGACCTGATTCACACAGGAAACGGAAACTTCAACGAAGCAGAGGTGAGCGTTATATTTGACAACTCCGAAGGAATTCTCAAAGGTGAAAAGGAGATAAAGATCACCCGAAAGATAAAAAGAACAGAGAAGGGTTATTACAGCTACAACTACATCAATGGCAAAGCGTCAAGCCTTTCAGAGATTCAAAAGTTGATTTCAAGTGCTGGAATCTATAGCGATGCTTATAACGTTGTAATGCAGGGAGATGTGACGAGAATTGCTGAGATGACTCCTTTTCAGAGAAGAAAAATAATCGATGACATCTCAGGAATCTCGGAGTTTGACGAAAAGAAGGAGAAAGCTTTAGAGGAACTTGAAGTTGTCAGAGAGAACATCGAACGAATAAATACGATTCTTGTGGAGGTAAATCACCAGCTCGAGCAGCTCGAAGCTGATAGACAGGAAGCTTTGAGATACAAAGGTCTTCTAGAGGAAAAGGAGAAATTTAACAGGTATTTGAAAATAAACAAGTATCTGAACCTCCTGAACAAAAAGAAGAGAATAGAGTACGAAATTTCAAGACTTGAAAGGGAAAAGGATGGAATTTTGAAGGAAATAATTGAGTTAAACTCGAGAATTAACGAGCTTAATTCAAAGGCCGACGAGATATCTGCCCAAATTTACGAGCTTGCGGATGAGAACTACAAGGCCATCCAAACAGAGATAATTGAGTTAACCTCGGAAAGGGAAGGCCTGAAGAGATCAAAAGAACTCAGAGCTCAGGAGATTGGCGAGTTCGAAAACGAGAAAACAAAACTTCTCGTCTCAATTTCCAAATTTAAAGAGGAGTTGAATAGTATAGAGGAGGAAATCCAGAAGTTTTCAATTCAGCAAATCAGCATCCAAGAAGTACTTGACGATCTTGAAGCAAAGAAGAGCCTTATCGAGCTGAAGCTGAGCGAAATGGGGGCTGCACATTCCAACCTAAAGGATGAGCTCCTCTCCAAGAGAGAGGAACTCGATCTGCTGAAGGAGAGACGATCTGAGAAGGTGAACGAGAGGGACAGATCACTTGAGGTGATCAGAAGAATCGGAATGGAGCTGGAAGACCTCGAGAAGGAGAAAGATGGAATTAATCGGGAGATAGAAAGATCACTACAAGAACTCGTTAAATTAAAGAAGAAGAGTTCCGAAGTAGAGAGAGAGCTTGAGAGCAGAATAAAGAAGAGGAACGAGATAGATGATAGGATTTTTTCAATCAGAAATGAGCTTTCAAAAACCGAAGAGGAGATTAAATCCCTTGAAGTTGAAGTCTCAAAGATTAAAGCCCAACTCTCAGTCCTTGAATCGAGCTTTTCCAAAGCGGTTGAGCTGATCCTCGAAGCAAGAAAGAGAAAGGCGTTGCCGGGCGTATATGGCACAGTCTCACAGCTCTGCGAGGTTAGCGAGGAATTCGTTGTTGCTTTGGAGATCGCCGCTGCTAACGCTTTGCAGTTCATCGTGGTCGAGAATGAGGACGATGCGGTGAGATGCATAAAGTATTTGAAGAAGATAGACGGAGGAAGGGCTACCTTCATCCCGATGAACAAGATAAAGAAGAACTTTGGAAAGCTCGATTTGGACAAATCCATTTTGAAGGAGAAAGGAGTTATCAATTATGCTGTAAACCTCATCAAATGCGATAGGAAGTTCAGACCCGTTTTCAACTTCATCTATCGCGATACCCTCGTTGTCGAAAACATAGACGTGGCAAAGAAGCTGATGGATGGTCGAAGGATTGTAACCCTAGAGGGTGATCTTATAGAGAGATCAGGAACGCTTACAGGAGGAAGCTTGGATAGAAAAAGAGGAATACTCGCTACAAAAGAGCTCTTCGAGAAGCAAAATAGGATAGACGAGGAGATTACGATTCTGAAAAGCAAGAAGACGGAGATAATGGGTAGCCTTAGGAGCGCAGAAGAGCTGAAGAGGATCGTTCAGTCAGAGATCGAGTCAATCAACAAAGAGTATTCTGATTTGAGGAATAGAATATCCCTCCTCGAGTCCAAAATCGAGTCATATAAGTCAAGACTTGGAGAGATCGACAACAGGATCGAGGAGAAAATCAAAGAGAGGCAGGAGATCTACGCTAAAATAACAGAAACCGAGGATGAAATTAAGGAAATCGAAGATAAAATTAGAGAGACAAGTAGCGAAATCTCGAAGCTTGAGAAGAAGCTGAGAGGTAGCGAGATTCCAAAGCTCACGGAAGAGCTTGAGAGACTCAAGGACGAGATTTCCAGAAACAAAGAGGCCTTACTGATAGTCCAGAAGAACCTTGAGAATGCTGAACTGAGGAAACAGCAAACGGTCAGCTCTATCTATGAGAAGGAAATACAGATTTCGGAGATTGAGGAGAGGAGAAAGGAGATTGAGGAGAAGATAAGAGAAGAGGAAGCTGCTTTTGAGGAGATTGGTAAAAGGCTTGAAGAGTTGAGAGAAGAAGAAAAAAAGGTTGGTGAATCGGTTAAAGGTTTGAGAGAAGAAAGAAACAAGCTTTTATCCGAGATAAGAGAGCTTGAGAGTCAAAGGGATGAGAAAAGGTTTGAGGTTAAATCGATAGAGGAGAAAATCAAGGCAAGAAACGAGACCCTCGAGATAACGCTGGAACAGATCGAGGAGAGTAAAGTGGAATTCGATGCAAGCGAGAAGATCCCTCCAAATGATGAGATAGTCAGAAAACTTGACGAGATCGAAGCTGAACTTGCCAAATTCGGCGATGTTAACCTCAAAGCGATTCAGGATTACGAGGAGGTTAAGGCAAGAAAAGACGAGCTGATGGAGAAAAAGCTCGTTCTCGAAAAGGAGAGAGAGGGTATTCTGGAGAGAATCGAGAGGTACGAGGGGATGAAGAGAGATGCATTCTTCGAAGCTTTCAATTCAATAAACACGAATTTCAAAGAGATAATCTCAAGGCTTACCGATGGTGAGGGAGAACTCTACCTTGACAGCATTGAAGATCCTTTCAACAGCGGTCTCCACATTAAATTGAAGATTAGAGATAAGCCTCTCCAGAAAATAGAGTCTATGAGTGGTGGAGAGAAAAGCCTTGTTGCTTTATCACTCATATTCGCAATTCAAAAGTATCGACCAGCCCCATTCTATGCATTCGATGAGATAGACATGTTCTTGGATGGGATAAATGTCGAAAAGGTTGCAAGCCTTATAAGTGAGAGATCAAAAGAGGCGCAGTTCATAGTCGTTTCTTTAAGAAAACCAACCCTTGAAAAGGCCGATTCGATAATCGGAGTTACCCTTGCGAAAGATAACTCTTCAACCGTTACTGGAATAAAGATGAAAGCCTAGCGGTAGTGATAGGATGGATGAGACCTTAAAGGATCTCGAAGACCCTGTCGAGATGCTCGTTGAAATGGCAAAAAAGGGAGAGATAGATCCCTGGAACATAGATGTAGTTGATGTTGCCGCAAGATTTCTTGAAAGGCTTGAGAGAGCCCAGAAACTTGATTTAAGGATATCAGGCAGAGTCTTACTTTATGCAGCCATTTTAATCAGAATGAAAGCTGAGATTCTAAGTCAGGAGGCTTCAAGAGTTAGGAGGGAGGAGCCTGAGATAATTCCCGACGAGATTGACTTTGGAGAGTTCTTTGAGACCGAATTTGAGCTAAGTATAAGAGATTCTGATGGAATCAAGGAAACGGGAGATGAGCTAATAGACAGCCTGATTTCAGTGCAAAGAAAAACAACAAGGAGGTTTACCACGCTAAAAGATCTTATCAGAGAGCTTCAAATGGCTGAAAATGTGGAAAAAAGAAGAAGAATTAGGAAAAAAGTTGAAAGGGAGGAAGCAATAAAGCAAACCCTTGAAACTCCCCATGAAGAGGATATCGAGGATATTCTGATAAGGGTTGAGAATGAATTATTAAAGCTTTTCAGACGGAAAGAACCGCTTTATTTCTCTGAAGTTGTAAGAGGTAAAGAAAAGGAGAAGCTCACCTACTATCTGTCAATCCTTCATCTTGCCTTTAGGAAGATCTTAGAGGTTAGACAGGAGAGGCTTTACGACACTGACATAGAATTAAGACTTTACAGGTGAGATAATGGATCCAGAAGGAATGGATCCAAAAAAAATTGTTGAGGCCGTTCTCTTTTCATCTCCAGATCCCCTTTCAATCACCAAGATCTCAAAAATTACGAAAATCGACTCAGGAGTCGTTGAAAGAGCTATTAAAGACCTTATTGAAGAGTACAATACAAGAGATAGCTCAATTGAGATTCTTGAACTGGGAAAGAGGTATCTAATGAGGGTAAAACCTGACTACTTTTCCTATATTGAAAAATTTGCTGAAAAAGATATGGATAGGGGCACACAAAGAACTCTTGCAGTTATAGCCCTCAAACAACCGATTCTGCTTTCAAAACTTGCAAAAATCAGAGGAAACAAGTGTTACGGGCATGTAAAGCATCTTGAGGAATTAGGATTGATAAGAAGTGAAAAAAAGGGTAGAAGTAGGCTACTAACAACAACGAGACACTTTGCCAAATACTTTGGATTGAAATCGAGTGACCCAGAAGAGATCAGAGAAATACTCGGCAAGAGGGTAAAATCCAGGGACCCAAGTTTGAAAAGCTTCCTTGATGTTTGATAAGAGTGAATCCGTTAGTTTAATTGAATAGAAAACCTAAAAAGATTTTTAACATCCTCATGAAAGTTGAATTCCATGGGGAAAGATGATCCAAAAGATATTTCCTCAATCCTTTCACAACTGCCAAAGCTCATAGACAATGAGGTAGTGTCAGAGAAGGAGATAGAAGCAAAGCTTTTAAGAGCCGTTCTGAGAAATTTGGAGGTCAAGTCAGAGGTCAATATCTCAAATCTTCCTGAGTTTTCAACCCTGTTAGAAGAGGTGAAAGAGAGCCTTTTTGAGATTCCCCTTTCAATCACTTCTCCCCACTTTTCAGAGAAACTCGAATTGGGTGGTGTGGTCTTCTGCCATCTTCACACGTGTAAACCAGATGTAGAAAAGATGAATAGAGCTTATAGCAATTATCTAAAGGCAAAGGAGTTTCTGGATGTCTTACCAAAACTAAAAGAGATTACAGATAGATTTTTCTCAAATTATTCTGTCAAAGATGGTGTTATAAGGGAATATGGAGGAAAACAAAAAGCATGGGTCTTTTTCACGACTATGGATGACCTTTTTGAGGATTTGGATTTCCATCTCAACCTCGCAAGCACGCTGAATGGAAGATATTGTGTAGTTGTCCCTACTGAAAAAAGCCTAAAAAACTTCATAAAATTTTTCAGAGAACATTCAGAAAAAGCAAAGAGAGCGGGCCTTCGCATATGGGTCGCCGACCCCAAAAAAGGTACAATCGATCCTTTCATAGGTTATCCCAAGGATCTCAGCCTGATAAAAAACTTCAATAATCCTAAGATTGCTTCTATAATATCCTCCTATTGGAGAATTGAGGTAAAAGAACTTGATTGAGTTTATTATAATTTATTATAAACTTGTAAATTTACAAAATCCTTAGAACCATCTAATCAATTTAACTACCAGAACTATCTGATCCTCCTACCCCTTACAAAATCGTAGATCCTTCTTGCCTGTTTTTCCCCGATTCCATCAACTTTCATGAGCTCTGAAATCGGAGCATTGATGACTCTTTGAATGTTTCCAAGCTTTTCCAGTAGCCTCCTCGCTTTTTCTTCTCCAATCCCAGGGATGGCTGTCAGCATCGCAATGCTATCATCAACCTTAGCTTTCCTTAACCTCGGAGCAGTCCTAAGCCTTCCTTCTTCAAGCTGACGATTCAAAGATTTGAGGACCAAACAGAAGTCTTCATCGCTTTCTACCTGAACGGGTATAACCCTTTGGCCGGTTTTGAGGGATATACTTAGAATGCTTCCGATAAATGCATCCTTTTTTATCCTCGAAAAATCTGGCCTGCCGATTATGCAAAGAAACGAGAGCTGGTAAGACTTGGAAAGGTTGTGAATCTGATTAAAAAATCTTCCATCAGCGATCGAGGAAACATAATCGCTTGCACTTTTTCTTTCTACAGCCACAACATAGCCCTGGTGATGGATCAAGTAGTCTGCTAACTCGAGTCGCTTCCTCACCACTTTCAAGCCTAGAGAGGTAAGCATTTCAATTATCCTTTGTGGTTCTCTATCATCAGCAAAGATCATAAAATTAACCTACCTCTGATCATCCTTTCTAAATCCTTTTCCAATAAAATAAACTTCCGAACTCCTTTTTCTAGAAGCTTGTGGGGAATGGAATTTTTTAAACCTGAATTTGGGTGCAACTTCTCGGTAAAATGATTCGATTTCTTCCCCTTGAAAAACCTTAACGAGAAAATTCCCTCCTCTCCTCAGAAATAACTTTGCAAATTCGAAAGAGGCTTTTGCCAGATCTATAGACAACAAATGATCTATCGTCCACTTTCCTGTTAGTTTAGGCGAGGCATCGCTTATAACAGCATCAAATTCGATTTTGAGATCCCTTACCGCTTTAATGGTTTCTTCTTTGGTAATATCTCCCCTGATGATCGTAACGCCATCCATTGGAGGCATTGGATTTATGTCAATTGCAACAACCTCTGCTCCGAGTTCAGTTGCAACCTGGCTCCATCCACCAGGAGAAGCTCCTAAATCGAGAACTTTGTAACCGCTTTTGATGAGGTTGAACTTCTTGTTGATTTGGATGAGCTTAAAAGCTGCCCTGCTTCGATAACCTTTTTCCTTAGCTTTCCAATAGTAGTAATCCTGTCTATCCCGTGTCCGTCTGGGTTTCGCCATGACTATGTTGCTATAACTTTTACAACTATTCTTCGATTGCTTCTTGGCCCATCAAGCTCGATAAAAAGTACCCTCTGCCATGTACCCAGATCTAATCTTCCATTGGATACCGGCACTACAACGCTGTTCCCTAATAAAATCGCCCTAATGTGGGAGTCTGCGTTATCATCCATTATATCATGCTTGTAACCCGCCCCTCTCGGCACCAATCTGCACATCACATCTTCAATATCTTCCATCAGCCCCCGTTCTCCTTCGTTTATCGTTATAGCAGTTGTTGTATGGCGGGTATAGATAATCGCCAGACCATCTCTAACCCCAGTTTTCCTCACTTCTTCCTGGACCTTATCCGTTATGTCGATTATTTCCGTTCTTTTTGAAGTTCTCAATTCAAGCATAATCAAAATTCGGATTCAAATTAAAAAAACTTTACATAAATCAGACATAACATAAACCCTACATAAACTTTACATAACACTCCCTAAAATCATCGTCTAGTCTGAAATCCCCAAACTCAATTCGTAAGACTTTTTCTTTTACAGAGGTAAGGACTTTTATCATACCATTGTAATTAACCTCCTTGATTGTCCCAAAACCGAGATATCTGTCTGAATACAAGCCCACTAAAAGACCGATTAATTCCTCTTCTGGAATGATAAATAAATCTTCAACACCGTAAATTTCCTTTAACGTCTTGAGAACCCCCCTACTTATCTCCGGATGGTTTTTAACGAAAATGTTTAAAAAATCATCCCCTTTTTCAGCATATATCACCTCACCAAAAATGTCGTTGAGAACCGCAAGATCTTCTTTGCCAAGGGTTTTTCCCTTAAAAATCTTCCAACTCTTCGATCTCAGCTTTTTAGTATCCAGTTCAATTTCTCTTGCATCAGAAAGGAGTTCAGCATACCTCCTACTTCTGAAATTCATCCTTACGTTTCTGCTCCTTTTAGCCGCAGCAAAAGGCTCAACTTTCAAAACCTCTATATCAATAAAATCAAGGAAAGATGGGTTCTCAAACGCAAGTACGGCATCGGGTTCGAGGATGTTCAGCTTAGCGAGCTTGTATTCCTGGGCTTTTCTACCCCTAACCCACCCCGTTGAATCTATGATTATCGTTTCAGCATTTTCCTTGATCCTTTGCAACTTCTTTCTGAGGTCGAAGACCGCATTCAGGCAGCGAGCTTCCCTCCCACCTGGAGAAATCGTTCCAACGAATTCTCCGTCAGCCATCCTTATCTCTGAAATCGACACAACTTTATCATCTGAGATGCCAATACCCATTGCTCCGGGGTGAGCTATGCTCGACTGCCCGATATCAAGATCTATCAAAATTTTTTTGCCTTCGATTAGGTTGTTCAGATAGGTGGCAAGGCTGCTTTTCCCCGAATCGGAAGACCCATAGATGAAAAAACTTTTGAATTCATGGGCCCTATCAAGAACTTTTTTCCAAGAATCAGGAATCGTGCTCCCTTTAACAGGAATATAGAACGTTTCATCACTAAGAAAAAGAGTTGAATCTTCCTCGAAATAAACTGGGAAAGCCTTATCTTCAGGAATCTGAATTTCTTTGATTTCACAACCAAAGACGCTTGCTTTTCCCTCAACTTTAATAACAGAGGGACCTTTGACGATAACGGTTGTGTCCTTTTTATCGCTGAAGGAGATCATCACAAAAATTAAAAAGACTCAGAATAAAAACATATTTGAATAATTCGATGCTATTAATGCTCTTGTTACCCCAACTTCATCCTTTGGTATTCGTACCATTCGCGGTATTGTTTGTGGTGTTTTCCACAGGTTTTATCTCGATCATCCTCATTTCCGGTTCAAGCTGCATCAGCTTTGTAAGATTCGTATCTCCCATCACAGCCATACTAAGCCCATCTTTGAAGTTTTTGAATCTGTAGTAAGCTGTTTCGTTTGACTTTATAAAAAAGCCATTTTTCGTGAAGTTCATTAGGACGACTTTCTCATAGTAAGTTCCGTTTGATGTGTTATTTATTCTGTAGGCTGCAAGATAGAAGTCAAAGAAACCTGATGCATTACCTTGTACAAGCTGTTTTACCGCATTACCTTTGAACATTATTATTAAGTTGTAATCTCCCTTAGGCATTCTTCCAGTAAAATTCTCAACTTCCGATGCGAGGCTTTTTCCCTTTCCTGAAATCGTATCCAAAGTTCTAACAACAATACCGGTTGTTCCGAAAAGGAAGGGACTTGTTTGATCCACCAAAGAAATCCCCTTATTCGATTTTATTTTGTAGCCATTGTAAACATCCTCTGACTCATGAGTGAAAAAGACCTTCGTTTTGTTAACGTCAATTAGATAAAGAAGCTCAGGAAATACTCCTGAGTAACTGGAGACCATGAATCTGCTGATTCCCTGGCTAAAACGGAGGTTGGAGAAGAACTCTGAATCCATATTATTCGTGACTATCCTTTTTAAAATATCAGAGAGTTCTGGGTTTGAGTTCGCAAAATTCACATACACTACCTGATCTGCTCCTGAAGGTATCTTTGATATCAGCCCCTGAAAGCCTTCTGGGAAGTTAAACTCAACCTCCCTTTGATGGGTAGTTTGGGTCCGTTTTGCGGCATAAGTTAGAACTGAACCGATCATTATGAGCGCAAGAAGGATAGCAAGCAATCTTGCTCCTTTAGACTCCATTTTACGGGCCATGATCTATGTCGAAGCATCGGGAAGATAAATCTTTTTGAGAAATTTAGTTTGAAGTTGTATGAGAGGAAAGTCAAGGACAGTAAAATATAGAAAAATTAAAAAATCTAAAGCATGCTGCTTTCACTCAACAAACCTTTATACCTTTCATCGAGCATCTTATTGAGCTCATCAAAAATTATCTTAATGCTTCCAAGATCCAAACCGAGCTCGGAAGCAACGTCATTCGCCTTTCTCAAATCCAAAAACGTTATTCCTTCTTTTGATACTCGATCATCGATTAGTTTTTTTATGTATTTGACGATCTTTTCTTCGTCTGACTCCGAGCCCATAATATAAATTGATTTTGAAGGTTAAATAATTATCTAAAAGAGTGAAGGAGAAATGTGAAATAAGGAAAAGAGAAAGAAAATGAAAAATATGGAAAAGATTTTTAACATGAATTCTTGGAACCAAATGCATGCCAGCGGTTGTTGATGGAGAGCTTTGCGATGGTTGTGGAATTTGTGTCGAAGAGTGTCCCATGGGCGCCATAGAGCTGAACGACAAAGCTGTGGTCGATGAAGAGATTTGTACTGAATGCGGAACTTGCATAGACGTTTGTCCGAAGGATGCGATAGTTCTTGAATAATTTCTCGGATGTCCAGCTTAATTTCACTCTGGTTTCATCTCAATTTCAGACCAATCTTAAATTATATATTTCATAAGTTCAAAATTGAGTCCAGGTTGAGGAAAATTGAGAAAAATTGAATTAAGATTAGAATAGGATTAGATTAAGATCTTTAAAGGGCAGAGGGGTATGTATGGGATGGATACTTAGGATAAAGAAAAGATTTGGCTTTCTTTTCAAGTGGATATTTAAAAAAGACAAGATGAGAATAGGCATTTACGGCCCTCCAAACGCCGGCAAAACAACACTTGCTAACCGCATTTTACGAGATTGGACCGGCGATATAATGGGTTCTGCCAGCGATGTTCCCCATGAAACCAGGAGGGCTAGGCTTAGAGAAGGTGTAAAAATAGAGGTGGATGGAAAATCTTTAACGATAGATATCGTCGACACCCCAGGACTGGCGACTAAGATTGATTTCCAAGACTTCCTAAGATATGGAATGGATGAGGAGGAGGCGAAAAGAAGGGCTAAAGAGGCCACTGAAGGAGTCATTGAAGCGATAAAGTGGTTAGATGATTTAGATGGAGTTTTACTGGTTATGGATTCTGCCGAGGACCCATTCACCCAGATTAACGTCACGATAGTTGGAAACATCGAGGCTCGTGGCTTGCCTTTGCTTATCGCCGCAAACAAAATAGATCTGCCAAACGCCTCTCCGGCAAGGATCAAATCCGCCTTCCCACAGCATCCGGTGGTGCCAATTTCCGCATTGAAGGGGTTGAATGTGGACAATCTCTACAAAATGCTCGCAGAAAAGTTCGGATAAACAAGGTGGTAAAGATGGAAGGTGTCCAGCTCAACCTTATCTCAAAGGATAGACTTGACAGAATGGCTACGATGGAGAAGCTCAAGATGATTCTGGATGAGGTTAAGGATGGCAAGATAGTTGTTCTTGAATCCGGTTTAACTCCCGAGGAGGAGGCAAAACTTATCGAGATGACCATGTTGGAAATAGACCACGAGAACTTTGTCGGAATAGAGGTTGAAACTTATCCAAAAAAAGTTGTAAAGTCTTTCTTCAAGAGATTTTTCGGGGGAAAAGAAGGTAAACTAATGCTCATAGGCCCAGCAAACCGTTTAAAGACGATCGAAAAACATGAAGATCAGATCAGAGCACTTGTCCAGTTTGGATAGTTGCTGTTATCCTAAAAAGTGATTTTTATGCCCCATCGATGCACCAAATGTGGCAAGGAATATCCTGACGGAGACATGCGAATACTGAAAGGCTGCGAATGCGGGAACAACAAATTCCTCTACGTTCCTAAGGCTAAGGTTGAAGCCGGAGTTGCCGAGGAAGTCGAGGGAAAGATTGAGATCGAAGAGCCAGTAAAAAGGATAGAGAAGCAGCTCACAGACATGGGAATTGCCAGTATAAAAATAATAGCCCCTGGAAAGTATGAGTTAAACCTCGACAGACTCTTTACCTCAGATGAGATAATTATTGCCCTTCAAGAAGATGGGAAGTACGTTATTCATCTCCCTTCCCTTCTTAAAAAAGGTAAAAAGGCAAAGAAAAGGAAATCCTAATAGTTTTCTAATTCAGAAGTTTAAATTCAAAACAATACAAAACAATTAGTAAGATTGAAGATTTAGTGGATAGATTAGTAGATAATAGCCTCCAAATCCACAACTTTTGCGATTTCTAGAAAATCTTTATCTCTTGTAGCAATTTTCTCAGCACCGTTAGCGATTGCTATTCCAGCGATCAATAAACCCATATCATTTGCACTACTACCTATCGCTCGAAGCTTTGCTGCTATACTACTTGATTCTTCGGCTGCTCTCCAATCATAAGATAGTAAAGGAATATCAGAAAAGAACTTTTTGAAAAATTTTTCTTCCTTTTTTGTTTTTCTGATTTTGATCCCTGTCATTATTTCGTGATATGAAACAACAGTTGTAGCAATTTCTTCTCCTTCTATGACTCTCTTAGCTTTTCCTTCCCCTCTAAAATAATCGATGAGAAAACTTGTATCAAGAATGATCATACTCTAAACCTCGCTGAAGCTCTGAATTTTCTTGAGTACTCTTCTATCTCGTCTAACACATCACTATCTTTTAAACAACCAAAATATCTATCCATGTTAAAATCTTTACCCTTAATCAGCCTTTTTATAACATCGCTGAAGCTTTCATTTTCTCCCTTTAGCTTAACCAATTCCTCGTAAATCTCATCCTTTATTGAAATCGTTTTCATGTATTAATGCATGATAAAATGAAATTTAACCCTTACGGTGAAACATCGCATAATCATTTCTTTTAAAATGTTACTTAAATGTTAATTAAAATGTTAATTAATCGGTTTCCTTGCTACGATAGTTGCATATCTGCCAGCTTGCCTCGATTGTAAGAATTCCACCAAGGAAAAAGAGCACCTTTTAAGGAGGGATCGAATCTCTGAAATCTCGAAAGTTCTCAGCTTATGTGTCTCTTCGAAAAGGTCTATGAGTTCTCTACCCCTGTAAATGATGCATTTAAACGGCAATGTGAGAAACCTTGTCTCCGGATTAAACTTGGGGAGAGATACTCTAATAGACTTTAAACCATCCTTTTCTCCTTCCAAGACACTTGGTTTAACCCCATGCTTCTTGAAAAATTCGAAGCTGGGAAAGTCGAATATAAATAAGCCTCCATCCCGAAGGTTGTTGAAGGTGTTTCTAAAAAAGCTCTCAACTTCACCATCTTTATGTAAATAGCCAAGAGTGCCAAAAAGGCAGGTTACCACATCAAAAGGTTTGGGCGATTTGAAGGAGCTGGCATCAGCAAGTAATATGTTGACATTAACTCCCACATTTTTGGCTTTCTCTCTAGCAAGTTCAACCATAACTTCCGATTTATCTATCCCCCAAACTTCGTACCCTTTCTTGGAAAAATAGATCAGAAGGTCGCCGGTGCCGCATCCTACATCCAGTATCGTTTCAAACTTTCCAAGGAATTTTTTAGCTGCATTTTCTACATACTTTGCATTTTCCTCTGTATTGAAAGAGCTGTAGATTAGATCGTAATATCTACCATATTTTTTATAGAGATCCACACGCATGCCACCTGAATATTTGTTTGCTTGATTCGAAACTTCTTTCCATATTGAGCTTTTTTCCATAAAAGGTTAGTGATTTGAAATTCATATAGTATACTAATATTTAATAATAATTAATCAATCCTGATCTTCACACCATTAATCGAGTATTCCTTGTTCCAGTTCACTATCCACTCATTGGGATCGATTACTATCTTCTCCGGTTCTCTTTCAACATTGAAAGTTACTAAAGTTTTTTTATTGACTCCATCCACCCATACCCTTTCAACAGAAACCTCTATCGGTGTTATAACTTCTATTTCCACTGGCATTTCCATCATTTAGATATAGAACTTTCCTATTAAAAATTTTAAACAAATATTGTTAGTAATTCACGCCTTGGTTATGCTAATTTTTGATTATAGCTTAATTACAAACTGATCGAATTAACCATCCAACCTAGTTCCTAAAATCTCTTTTACGAATTTTTCCCACATCTTGCAGTTCTTCTATAACTATCTCCAATACTTTTAAATTGTCAACCTTTGCGTAACCGTGAACGAGAATGTTTCTGAATCTTGCTATATCTCGATATCAATATTCTCAAAGTGATCCCCCTTTTAAAAATGAACCGTAGAGATAGGAGGCTATGATCTTACGATTTGAAAATACCTCTTTGGCAAATGTCTCTATTTCTTCAAGCTTTCGTCGTTAAATTTTTCTCCCTTTTATAAATTATGTCCCGATATCAATATGTTCATAATCGTATTTGTATGCTTCCTGCAAAAAACAAAAATAAACCTATCAAAACCACACCGTATCATTCTCTTTCCAGTTATACTTAAAGACAAGAATCTTAAGTGGATTTTCAGATCCGTTCACAACCCAGTGAATCATTTTAGGTTTGCAAAGGAAGATATCTCCTTTTTCAGCCGCGTATTCATTTTCACCCAAACCGAGTTTCGCTTTCCCATCGACGATGTAGAAAACCTCTGTCTGTTCTTTATGATAGTGCTTTTTTACCTCAGCCTTTGGTTTTATCTCCACGATTTGAACGAAGGAGTCTTCAGCGATCGTGAAAACCTTCTTTGTTCTGTAGCCCTCCTTTTCGACCCATGGTGAGCTTTCGAAATCGAACTTCATGGAGATTTCTTGATTGCAATGTATTTAACTTATTCACTTATTCATTTCTTTACGCTTTTTAATTAAAACTTCCATTATATCGACCTCTCAGGCCAGCATAAACTGAATTGCAAAGTTGCTGCCATTGAATCTGATGCATCTTTTTCCCCTTACAAAATCCATCGTCTCCTCCCACTCCACAGGGGGGACTTTTACACCAGCACTACCTTTTTTATCCGCAGCAATTAGGGCTTTCTTTAAAGCAGGATACGTCTGAAGCTCATTTTCTGTAACTTTAACGCATTCAGGGATCACAACCTTTTTCATATGCACGGAGCAGTCCACAAAGACGATGAAGTAGTCTCCTCCAAACTCCAAAACGTTTCCCTTCTCCTCAATCAATCTCTTGACTTTTTCGAACTCCTCCAGCGAAACTTTTAAGAGATGTTTCCCGGTCACTCTCTTTTCGTTTCCATTCTCTTTATTCTTTTCAATCTCTTTCTCAATCTCTCTCACATCATTCATCAGTTTCACCAAAGTTGGGCAGCACCTCAGCTCTTCTTCACTTACCACAGCATAATTTGCTGGCTTCTCTCTCAGAAGTTCAACGCTTATAAGCTCGACTGGCCAAACCTTAAAGTAGTCCTCCTTTATTTTAACATAAAAGAACGGATCGCCTGGTTTTGTGTATTCTGAGGCTATCTTTTCAAATTCCAGCATCTCAGCTGAAGAGATCTCAGCATTTATCGTGTTTTGACTCAGATTTATCCCCCTCAAAGAGGGAAACTCATCGATTCTCTCTGTGAGGTTAACGTAGTATTCGGGGTATTCTGGGAGTTCAAGCTTGCTGATATGAATGTACTTTGCGTTGTAATGCTGATATGCTGCATTAACCCAGAAAAGCCATGAACACGAGAGAAGACACTAATATCGTTAGCGAGACTATCCCTGCCACAGTAACGTTTTCTGATTTTCTAAATTTCGAGAGAACGATGATGAGGAGCATAAAAAATGGCAGGATTATAAAAGTTAAAAACGGATCAAGGAGAACGAGTCTGGAGAAGCCCAGAAACAACAAAAAGAAAAGCACCACATAAATTGCTGCAGCCTTCAAAATCACAGTAAAAGATTTCGTTAAAAAATAAAATGCTAATGTTATTAAAATCAAACCGAAAGCCAAGGCCGCATAGAATTGCATCGGCCCTTCCAGCCTGAAAAAATTCGGGAGGATGAAGATACTTACAGGAGGAGAAATCATGCCGATGATGAGGAACAAAACGTATGCTCTCCAGCTTCTGAGTTTTTCAATGATCATTGTATTTTTCATGATGAATTTATACCATCTTATCATTTTAAATTTTGTGAGTCTTCAACTTTAAACTTAAAACCTATCAACTTTGAATTTAATTTCTTAACTTTAATTTTTGTTTTAATTTTTGTGATACTATCATTTCCAAAACTGAGAAATTTCGAAAAACCCATGTAAAACGAATAACCCGACTCTGAAACGTCTGCCATGTCGTAATTGCCTAATCCTACCTAAATTCTACGTTCCACGATCTCTCTCAATTTTTTAAGATTCCCCATGCTGTAAACTCTGTCCTCCACTGCATAAACCCCAATCTCGGATGAAGAAAAGGAATTGAGAATTGGGGAGAGGAACGAGAACGTTGTGATCACATCAGAACCCGTGACCATGGGTGAGAAGGCTGGAAGTACTATCAGCTCTTTCTCCACCCCCAACTCTACTTTTTTGCTCCTGAGAAAGCACGGATATGTATAGGATGCATAACCGGAGCGGATCCTTATCGAAGGATGTTCATGACCGATTATCAACTTCTCTGCCTCGATAGCTTCGTGACCATGAGCAATTGTCCAATCTTTCAGCTGAATGCTCTTTTCCAGCTTTATACCATATTTTGCCAGAATCGCAGCCAGATAGTTGTCATGATTTCCTCTGACGACACTAAGCTCTCCGAACTCCTGTACACTTTCAACGAAGTATCTGACATCATCCCACTCGTAAGGCATATTCTGACTGAATTCATGCTTCATATCCCCATTTACGATCAACCTATCAATTTCATAAGATTTAAAGATGTCCTCAACCGACTCGACGATCTCTCTGATTTGCAATCTTGGAACTGAGCCTGGCATTGACTGCTCTATACCTAGATGGAGATCGGATATTATTGCTGTATCCTCGATAATAATGACTTTTTCCGGAGTGAGGAGTAGATCTCCGGTTTTGACCGATTTTTTGAGTGATGTTTTGACTGATGTTTTAACCAATGCAGAATCAGAATTATTCTCAAGCATCAAATCCAACCCCATTTTTCTAATACCCCATTTTTCCGATTATCCACCTCATTTTAATAGTTTACATATAGTTTACATACCTTAGTTTACATACCAATTATTGTTCATACTTTTCAACACCGTAATCCTGAACTTCAGCTCTCAACTCGATGAGGCGGGTGATCTTCTCATAAAGGCTCCGAATGATTTTCTTTCTGTCCTCCATCAAAACAACGTCCTCCTCTCCAAGCACGAATATGTTCAAAGCAAAGGGGCTTGGATATGGAATTCTCGCTATCTTTATTTCCATGTTCTCGAGTCTTCTGAGAAAATCCATTGCATTATCGAGATCCATAGAATCTTCCATTATCTCCCTGTACGTTTCCTTCAAAACGGGGAAGTCGTTTCCAAAATTTTTCTTGATGAGTCTGAGCAAGGAGTCTGCGTTAAGCTGCTGTCTCCAAACGCTCTTCTCCCTCCCCAGATAATTTCTCAGAACCATCAGAGACCTCACAGCAACATGCCTGAACCTCCTTCTAAGTATTTCGGTCCTGTCCAACGCTCTAATAAGGTGTTCAACGAAGTTCTCGGGCCTAAGGAGGTCCAAAATTTCCTCTTTTGTAAGTTTCTTTCTGTAAGGAAGCTTGAGAAGGAAACCGTTATCGTTTACAGCGATTTTAACGCTGCAGTTCTTCATCATTCCCGCACGAAAGCCAACAACCCTCGATATTGCGCTGTTCGCCCTCCTACCAATCAAGGAGTGGAAAACATAGCATTCGCTTCCATCATCTTGGAAATTCTCGATCAGAAATCTCTTATCAGTAGGAATGTAGCTGAAGAGGTTCTGCTCTCTGAAATACCTCACTATAGCCTCGGCAGAACTCCTTTCAAGATTATAGTTCTTTTTCAACCACCATACAGCATCCTCAAACTCCAAAAGCTCAGAATTCAGGATCTGCTCCATCTCTCCTCTGAACTGCTGAATTCTAAGAGCTAGATCGTAGCTCAGAGGAAGTTGCTCGGAAAACCAACTCGGAACTGTAGGCTTCTCCCCTTCGACCTCCTCGACTATTATGTTCATACCCCTCGAACGGATGAACTTGAATGTCCTTCCTGCCAAAACGAAAATGTCTCCTCTAACAAGCCTCTCAGCGAACTCCTCCTCAATCTTGCCTACCCTCTTTCCCTCCGTTGTTATAACTTTAATCGCAACCTCATCCGGAATCGTTCCAACGTTAAGATAGTAAATCGGCCTGAGTAACTTTCCCCTTCTCCCGAAAGTTCCTTCTTCTTCATCAAACCAAATTTTACCATAAACCCTTTTTTTCTCAAAATCTGAGTGTCCGGCTAGATATCTGAGCACAGAAAGGAACTCTTCTTTAGTAAGATTTCTGTACGGATAGCTGCTCCGGATCAGCTTTAAAGCCTTATCGACCGTCCACTTTTTCTCTATCGCCATTCCAACAATATGTTGGCAGAGAACATCGAGGGGTTTCTGTGGAATTTTTATCTTATCAAGCCTTCTGTTCAATGCCTCATTCGTTAAAACCGTGCACTCAACGAGGTCATCCTGGTCTACAACCACAACCCTCCCAACAGAGACCTCATGGAGCTTGTGTCCACTTCTTCCTATCCTCTGCAAAGCCCGATTAATGCTCTTGGGTGAGCCAAGCAAGACAACTAAGTCTATATAGCCTATGTCAATTCCCAACTCCAGGCTTGTCGATGAAACAACACACCTCAGCTCTCCATTCTTAAGCTCGTCCTCAACCTCAAGCCTAACATTTCTCGCAAGAGAGGAATGATGGGCTTTGATAGGAAAATCCTTTCCCAATCTTTTTCTGAGGTTATAGACAACTCTTTCTGTCGCACTTCTTGTGTTCGTAAATATCAGGGTTGTTTTTGAGGATCTGATCAGATCTACGAGCGTTTCATATAGCTTTTCACTTATGCTTTCAGAACTCTCCCTGAAAAAGTCTTCAACCGGTGAAATAACTTTAATATCGATGGGTTTTGAGAAGCTGACATCAGCTATTATGCAATCCCTCTCTTTTCCATTCTCGTATCCAACAAGAAACTTCGCAACCTCTTTTAGCGGATGTATCGTTGCTGATAGGCCTATTCTCACCATTTTTCCTTCTTGAATTCGCTGAAGTCTTTCAATTGATAGTGAGAGATGCGTACCCCGTTTGTTCTCCGCAACTGCATGAATCTCATCAACGATAAGGAATCTGATCTTCGTTAGCGATCGGGAGAGTTTGGGACTTACAAGGATTATGGAGAGGGTTTCGGGAGTTGTTATGAAGATATGTGGTGGCTTTCTTGTCTGCATTTGCCTTTCTTTCTGCTCAGTATCTCCCGTTCTGACTCCAATTCTTATGGGTTGAAGTTCAATTCCTTTTCTCTCAGCCAGTTCATATATCTCTGCTAGCGGTTCTTGTAGATTCTTCCGGATATCGTTGTTCAAAGCTTTAAGAGGAGAAACGTATAGCGTGTAAACTCTATCTTCAAGCTCGTTTTTCGATGCAAGTTCTATAAGCATGTTGATAGTAGCAAGGAAGGCTGCAAGGGTCTTTCCGCTACCAGTTGGAGATGATATAAGGATGTTATTTCCATTGAACGCCTCATAAATCGCATATTTCTGGGGAGGAGTAAATGAGGTGAACTTTCCTTTAAACCACTCCCTCACAATGGGATGAAGGAGATTTTCAATTTCTGAATCCTTATATTCCTTTCCCTGAACGATACCATTCTGACTCATCTGAGAAATAAAGTTGTGAAAGCTTGTTTATATGGATTTTTGTCGATTGAATTTTGGTAAAATATACGGAAAGAAATTCTCACTCAAACTATTCTGCTACCCCTTCAATCCCCAGTGCATTCAGGAAACGTTTTCTAACAGCCTCTCTGATAAGCTTGCTCAAAACTTCCTTCTCGGAGATCTCTCCAAAGATACCCAGTGGAATCTGCCCACCGGCCGCATGAGCATGGCCACCCGCACTTCCAACATCACCGAAAGCCCTTCTCAGGATCTCACCTATATTAAGCCTTACATCGTTGTTTCTGGCTGAAAGATGTACAATATCCTTAACGACACCAAAAACTAGAACTGTAGAGATCCCCTCAAGCTTCAAAAGATAATCAGCAGCCTGTGTTATTGCATCCTTCTCATTAATAAAGCCTGCGAAGGATATGAGCACAGGTGGATAAACTTCCCTGTTCTTTATTGCAGTCCCAAGGACATCTAGGGTTTCATATGATAGTGCTGGACCCTCCATCTTTTCGATCAGGTCATGATCGACGTATGGGTAAAGGATGGCAGCTGCAGAAAAGTCCTGAGTTCTTGCATTTCTTTTGAATTCATCAGTTTCACTCTTTATTCCAAAGAAAAGGGCTGTGGCGAGAGTTCTGCTTGGAACCATATTCAGTTCAATCATATAGTTGGTCATTATCGTGGCCGTGGAGCCAACGTTGTCTCTTATATCTACAAATTCAGCCTCAACATTTTCTGCCGGATGGTGATCTATCACAATGTTCAGCCGGATATCTTCAGGGATAGAATTATTCACACCTTTGGCTGAAGAGTCTACAAGGGCAAACTTCTTGTATTCCTTTAAATCGATCTCATTTGCCTTAACTATCTCGATGTTGAGCAGGTTAACCATCGCCTTATTCTCCTGATGGGATATCTCCCCGTAATAAACGATGTCGGCCTCAATCCCCATGTTCTTCGCAATCTCTTTAAGAGCCATTGCTGAAGAAAGGGCATCTGGATCAGGGTTATCATGGGTGAAAATGGCAAGTTTGCCATCCTTCATGCTACTCAGAACTTCTTTGAACTTTCTAATCCTTCGAAGGGTTTCGATCCTGTTGAGAGTTTCGATTACCATCTTCGTCATAGCAGAAGAGGGAGTTATTACCGCATCAGCTCCAAGTGATTCAAGTTCTTCCTTTTCTTTGGTACCAGACGCCCTAGCAATGATGAAAACCGATCTGGAGACGGATCTAATTAGCTTGATTGCTTTCCTGTTAATGTCAAAGCTTGGAAGGAGAAGGAATACAACAGAGATCTTGTTATAATCAAAGGAGAGGAGGAAATCCTTATCTGAGATATCACCCAAAATCGCGTTAAAATCTTGATCTTTTAAAACTTCAATTTTTTCAGTAGAAGAGTCGACTGCTAAAACCTTTTTACCTTCCTTAGCGAGCTCTTTTAGCACGTTAAATCCAAAGCTTCCACAGCCAATCAGCAGATACTCGAACTCCCCGTTATCGATCGCTTCTTCTTCGGAACTTGCTTCCGAATCAGACTCAGATTCAACGTTAACTTGACTCATTACAACCGATTTTAAACCAGCAAGATATTTAAAATTATCCTGATTACCTATTTTATGGAGTTAGAGGAGATAAGACTAAAAATAAGGGAGAAATACCTGGAAACCGACAGAAACTCAGGGCCGCTCTTCCTTCTTGCCGTTCTTATGGAGGAGGTCGGAGAGGTTGCTGAGGCGGTCAGAAAAGGGGAAAGAGATGGTATAAGGGAGGAATTAAGCGATGTCTTGTTCATGGTAATCAGCCTCTCCAATCTTTTTGAGGTTGACATCGAGAAAAGACTAGTAGAAAAATATATAAAAGGAGATCCGAGTACCCAGTGGGATTTACCTTAAATCTTTACTCTGTTTATTTATCCCTGTTCTTTATCCTCTCAATAACCCTCAATTTCTTTTCAATTGCAGCCTTCGCTGCAAGATCCACTTTTTCTCTCATCTCTTCAAAATCAGGTGGTGTTGTCTCTCCAACAACCTTCTTGAGAGGTGTGTAGGCAGACTCTCTAAATCTCGGTTTGAGGAGTTCTTTCTTACCATCCTTGATGAAGTAAGCTCCCTCTCCTTCTTCAACCCAGCCGGCCTCAACTACTTTTACGCCAACCTTCCTTATCGCTTTTTTAACCGCTTTAGAAATATCAGGTGGGGCTATGACCATCAGAGAGTCTATCGAAACTCCCATGAAATCGATCTCAAGCTCTTCCAGCATTTTAAGAATCTTAGGGTTCACAGCTCTCCTCGTTTCCTCATAGTCGAAGACTAAAGCCTTACCGGACACGGATGAGATCTCTTCGGCGTCACCCCTTATCCCACCATTTGTCACGTCGCTCATAGAATGAATCCTCCCAACGATATTTTCAGAGAAAAGAGCCTCACATGAAAGAAGGAAATCGATGTTAAGGGTTTCATCGATAAGTTCGTGTATTCCGTAGAAGATTGCGGTTGTAACGATCGTTCCACCTCCGGCACCCTCTGTAAGGAGTATCACGTCTCCCTCCTTTGCGTTCTTCCTTGGGGTTATCTGCTCAGACACGCCAACACAGCCAACACCACCTGTCATTCTTTCACCAATTACCATATCCCCTCCGATTCTCAGCGTGCTCCCGCTGACTAAAGGGACTCCGATAAGGTCACAAACAGCCGTTATCCCGGCTATGTGATCGAAGATCTTCGCCACATCCCCATCATCGGCAACATGGATATCAGAGAAGACTGCTACTGGCTTTGCCCCCATAACATAAACATCCCTCATCGCAGCCCTCGTAACGTGAAAGCCAGCAACGAATGGATACTCGCTAAGCCTCGAATGAATGCCATCGATTGCAACGGAGATATAGAAGTTTTTATACTTCACAACGCCAGCATCATCGAGATCCTTTGTAGATAGAACAGCATTGCTCTCCCCTATTACTTCTGCAATTTTCCTGTGAACGTAAAAATCCCCCCTACCTCTAGAACCAACACCGAACTCTCCCATGCTAATTCCCGATGAGTGGTAATCCAGAACCGGATGGGATTTTGACGTTGCATTTTTAACTTCCAGAATAACAGCCTCTGCCCACCTTTCAGCCCTCTGATAGTCCCACCCTTTGATCTCAATAATCCTCTCTGCAAGCAATCTCTTCACTTCTCTTTCATCCATTCGAGAAATCATTCTCCTTGCAAATCCTTCGAGGTCCATTCAGCCCACCGAAATTTGTAATCGCTCTCGGTTTAAAAAAGGTTTTAAACGACAATTTGTTAAACTTCCACCATTAATGCAAAACACTGGATCTAAAAAGAAAAACTTAAAAAACAAGGAAACTGAAAACAAAAAAGCGGGTTCAGATTGATACAGTTGTAAGAGTTGCAAGTATTCTTTAAAAAGCAGAAAAGGGTTAAGAGAACTTGTGGTTCAAAAACTTTAAGGGTGATAATTTGAAGAAAATAGAGCTTGCCTCAAGTGTGATATTGATCTTAATAATATTGATAGGTGCTTTAGGAATCTACCAAATGCACGCAAAACCAATTACACCTATCGAACCTTTCGAGTCTTCTATTAGTATTCCCTGGAGGTTGCTCGTAGCAGTATACGTGTTCTTCGTTGTCTCAACCACTGGCCTATGCATTGTAGCCTCTTTGGGTGAGGTCTTTGGCTTCTCAAAACTTGAACCGATTGTTAAAGAGGGCTTGTTGATGGCTCTAGTTACAATACTCGTCGGCCTACTAACAATCGGCTTAGAAATAGAACAGGTAACCCGAGGCTACTACGCAATGATTGGGCATGTCAATCCTAAAAGTGTTATGTTTTGGATGATTATGTTCTATGTTCTATACGTTGTTTTCCTAGTCATTGAGATGTGGTTCTATTTCTATGACGACTTTCTCAGGCAAAAGGAAAGCAAAGGGTTAAAGGGTTGGATCGCAAGAATTCTTACGATCCCGAAAGCAACTGAAACGAAGGATTTCGCCAGAGTAATAGGCTTCGTAACTGTATTCACAGCTATAGTTGCACATAGCAATCTTGGCGCCCTTTTCGCGGTGAACTACCTTCCCTTCTGGCATGGTCCCCTTTTGCCGATATATTTCATTCTCTCAGCAATTGTTTCCGGAGCGGCACTAACCGTTATCGGTGCATACCTTACAGATCGCATTAGAGGTATGAGGATTGAAGAAAAGAGATACGAGGCAATTCAAATGCTAAGAGTGATTCTGGGATTTTCTATCGTTGTAACAATATTTTTCACCGTATGGAAATTTATTATAAAAGCATATCCAAATTCCACATTTCTCTCTAGGGAAGCAGTAGAAGTATACCTTACGGGTGATTTTGCGTTTAATTTTTGGGTAATGGAGGTTTTCATCGGACTTCTGATTCCCCTGGCTCTTCTAGCGATCCCACGAACCGGAAGAAAGGTCGAAGGTGTTTTTTTAGCTTCCCTACTAACGATAATCGGAATATTTTTCCTCAGAATAGATCTCGTCATGGGTGGGCTTGCGATTAAGCTTATCTCCGGGATTACTTTTCCATCCCTCGTTTTCCATCCCTTTGAGGTTATGGCTACAGCCGGTTTCATCGCTTTGTCGATTCTCCTTTATTACATCGGCTACAAGCTTCTCCCAATGGAGGTGGAAGAATGAAAAGAAGAAACTTTCTCAAGCTAATCGCGGGATTGTTACCCTTTGCAGCACTTACAAAGGCTCTAGAAAACTCTGAAGATACTGAAAAAAGCTATGTTATGGTTGTTGATGTTAACAAATGTATCGGATGTGGTAAATGTGTTACAGCATGCAAGATTGAAAACGACATTCCAATGGATCTCCCAATTTCCAGAACATGGATAGAAGGGTATTCAGTTAGTGAAAAGATACCCGTTTCAGAGTCCGAGATTAGAAAGCTTGTAATGAATACTTCTAAGAATCCATTCCTAGATAATTTGATCAAAACTTCTAAAAGATATAAAACCTTTTACGTGCCAAAACTATGCAATCATTGCGCGAATGCACCATGTGTTACTGTATGTCCCGTCTTCGCAAGGTTCTACACGAAGGATGGTGTTGTACTTGTTGACAAAGAGACTTGCATCGGATGTAAATACTGCATAGTCGCATGTCCATACGGGGCTACTTTCCTTCATCCTGAAGAGAAGGTCACGGACAAGTGCACCTTCTGCTATCACAGAATAAAGAGGGGTTTGCAGCCCGCATGTGTCCTTGCTTGTCCAACTGCTGCGAGAGTATTTGGAGACATAAATGATGAGAACGGCGAGGTAAGCAGGCTTGTAAGGGAGAACAGAGTAAGTGTGCTCAAGCCAGAGGAAGGGACGTTTCCAAGGGTGCTCTATATAGGTCTTGACTCATACGTGGTGGAGTGATTAGATGAGGGGGAAGGTTATAGTGTTCGGGCTGATATTCGCAGCAGCGATTTACCTATTGCTTTTCGCATACGTCTTCGGGTTTTCACCCATCGTTACAAAAGAGAGTCAATCCAAGTGGGTTGATATCGAGCTTTCAAAGGAGCCGAAGTTTTCCGATACAGGAATTTGCAAAGAATGTCATTACAAACTCTACATTGGCATGAAAAATCACTCCACAGTCAACTGCGAAGCGTGTCATGGGCCAGGCATTGAGCACACGATAAAGAGATCCAAAGACACGATTGAGATAAACAGAAGCAGGGATGCTTGCCTTAGATGTCACTTAGATATCGAAGGAAGGAATGTCATAGAAGTTGTAAACGAAACACACCACTCTGGCATCCTGTGTGTTGTCTGCCACAACCCACACGAGTAGGACTAGAATTCTGAATATCCATAAATATTCGCAAAATCGAAAATATCCCCTAAAAATTCCAATAAACGGGGTGAAATAACTTTGAAAATGGAGAAAATCCGAAATGTTAATATAAGGAGGGCATGTTTGACTGAATGGAGGGTCATCCTATGGATAACCGAATAATCATCCTTCTGACTTTGTTTATAACCTTGAGCATTATAGGGTGTGTTCAAGAGAAAGGTGAAGTTAATGAAGTTAAAGTGGTTAAAGAGGTTAAAGAAGGTTTAATTGAATTTGAAGAGATAAAAGATTGCCAGTGTCACACTCAGGCTTACAAGTACAAATCCCACGTTAACGGGTTAAAGTACTGCCTGACCTGCCACAAGATAGAAAAGCATCCCAGAGGAAACTGGAGTGAGGGCTATTCCTATAAAGACTTTATAAAATGCTCCAAATGCCATGAAACCAGCCTCCTGAGGGTCCACATGCCAGAGCACACATGCGTTGAATGCCATGGCGATGCCAAAACCATTCACCAGAAATTCGAAAGCAAGTTTCTGGAGGGAGAGAAATGAGGAAGATAATTCCGATGATCATTTTTATTCTGTTGATTTTCGTGATCTCAAGCACAATAAATGCTGAAAACGAAGTTAGCACCCTTGATTTCAATCTTTCCTGTGAGGAATGTCATACTAATGCCTATAAGTATCCGAAACACCTCGAGGGTTACAGTTACTGCAAGAAATGTCATGGAAACGATGTCCATCCGATTCATTCCATAGATTGCAAAACATGTCATCAAAACGAGCCTCTAACTCCCTTCTGCCATGGAGCCGATCCAGATGTTGTCGTCCCAACGTCAAACGGTTTGATTTGCAAGACGTGTCATCAAAGTAATCTCGTTGAGGTTCATGAATCCAACTGTCAGCTATGCCATCAGAACGTTAATGAGATTCATAAGGAAGCGGATGTCGTCGGAGGTGTTGAGTGATGTTTGAGATCATATACTTCATCATGCTTTTGATTTCCTTAGGAGTTTTTTCATACGGCATCTGGCAGAAATGGAAGTTCATCAACATAGGAATACATGGTGAGCCGAGAACCAAAGATCCTTGGAGAAGATTCTGGTTTGTGGTGAGAGATGGTCTGATTCTGGTAAGGTTGTATTTAAGGGAATCAAAGATGGGAGTTTCCCATTTCCTGTTCCTTTGGGGTGTAATTGTTATCCTCCTCAACATCCTGATTTTCACCATCTCGTTCGCTTTCCCGGATCTTTTTAGGATAGCTTACCCGTTCTTAAAGTCATCGATGACTGTCGCTGGAGTGATGATAATAGTCGGACTTGGTATTGCAGCGATTAACAGATATCTGATCAAACCGAGTAGATTTACCAGAAAGTACGAATTCGCATGGGATGATGATCCGGTTCTCATCATCTTCATTCTTGCAGCGATCTTTGGAATAATACTAAAAGAGTTCGTGAGGTTCAGCGATTTTAATACAACTTCTCTCCCCTACATTCTCTGGTTTCTCCATACAATCTTCATCCTCGTTTTTATAGCCCTGATCCCATACACAAAGCTTCTGCACATTTTCATAGCACCAATAAACATATTCACAAAAAGCGAGAGGTTGCCAGGAATCATGAGGGAGCCACCAAGCGAAGGCTACATGGGTGCAATAACCCCGGCCGATCTCACGAGAAGAGATTTGCTTGCAAGCCTGGCATGCATGCGATGCGGGAGATGTCAAGATCTCTGCCCGGCAACGAATTCAGGTGCAACGCTCAATCCGATGTTCCTAATGCAGAACATAAGAAGGCTTGAAAAAGTCTTAAAAGGAGAAAATGAGAGGCCTGAAGGAGTTGAAAACCAAGAAACTCAAGGAAGTCAAGAAGGTCAAGAGGATCAAGAAGGCCAAACCAAAAATCCAGAGGATATACTCCTTCTCGACACGGTTATGGACATGGAAGGTGTGTGGGCATGCACTACATGCAGAGCGTGCATGGAGATGTGTCCAGTCTACATAGAACAAATGGAAATCCTTGGAGAGATGAGAAGGGGAATAATAGAGAGTGCAGAAGCTCCACCTGACATAAGAGACTTCCTGACGAACATACAAAAGCAGAAGAACCCATGGGGTGAGGCTAAGTTCAAGAGAGATCAGTGGAAGAAGGGGATTGAGTTTGAGATCCCAGTAGCGAAGGAAGCGGAATTTGAATGGCTCTGGTATGTTGGCTGTGCCCACAGCTTTGATAACAGAAACAAACCTATTACCCAAAAAATAGCTAAGATCTTCGCAGATATCGGAGTTAACTATGCTATTCTTGGTAGAGAGGAAGGCTGCTGTGGAAACGATGTCAGGAGGGTTGGAGAGGAAGGACTATTCCAGATTCTTAGAGATGAGACCATCCAGACCTTTGAGAAATACGGCGTGGAAAAAATTATCGCAACATCTCCACACTGCTTCAACACGTTCAAAAACGAATACGAGGGCTTTGATGTGAAATTCATCCTGGAGGTTATCTTGGATGCAATTAAATCTGGAAAACTCGAACTTAAAAATCCGATTAATAAGAGAGTCACATTCCATGATCCGTGCTATCTCGGGAGGTACAACGAGATGTACGATTTGCCAAGAGAGATCCTTAAATCGATCCCGGGAATTGAGCTCGTTGAGATGCCAAGGAACAGGGAAAGGAGTTTTTGCTGTGGAGCCGGAGGGGGAAACCTCGTTAGAGAGTATCCAGGCGAAGATAGACCGAACAATATCAGAGCGAGGGAGGCTGCATCGACGAACGCTGAAATTCTGGCTGTTGCATGCCCATTCTGTATGATAATGCTGGAAGACGGTGTAAAAACCGAGAAGTTAGATGAGAAGATTCAAGTTCTGGATGTAATAGAATTAGTCTGGGAATCTGCTTATGGTGAAAGTGAGAAACCTTTATAATCCTAATTATTTATAGAGAGTCCTCGGATCATATCTTAGCCAAAACCTCTGCAACACTTTCTTCTCCCTAAAGAGAGAGTCATTTACATTTTTTATTACGACGAAAGACTTTTTTGTATCCTTATTTCTTCTGTCAATTGAGTCAGTGGCGGTTGCATTTGTGTTTTCCTTTTTTGTTATTTGGCGCCAACTATTTGGCAGTGTCAAAAAATTAAAAATAAGTTAACTTTTGATTATGTAATAATTAAAAATCAATATTTAACTCTGTTAATTGAAATAAACACTGTTAATTAAGATATTTAGAAAATGTTATATAGATTACAAACTGAGTACATAACATTAAAATGCTAAGAGAGGTGCGCTGGAGATGTTGTGGTTGCAAATATTGGTTTATATTTCGGTCGGAATTTTTGTTATCTTGATTTTAGCAAAAATCATCAAGTATTCAACTATGCCCCTGCACCTGAGATGGGAACTTTATCCAGTTCCACATGAAAAGTTCAAAGCCGAACACGGAGGTAGCTATTACGAGGAGTCTGAATGGTGGAAAAAGCCAAGGGAGACGAGTCTTGTTGGAGAGCTGAAGGAGATGCTGCTAGAAATGCTCTTCCTCAAGAAGGTCTTCGAATACAAAAGGCGGCTATGGTACCTGACATTCCCATTCCACATGGGCATCTACTTAATACTTTTGTGGTTTGCACTGCTTTTTATAGCCTCGATATCTGTGAGCTTGGACAGATTGATATCCATAATTGGAGGTCTGGGAATAGTTCTCCTAGCTTTTGGCAGTATCAGCCTGCTATTCAAAAGGCTATTTGACAAAAGCTTGAGAACGTACAGCACTCTGGCAGACTACTTCAACCTGATATTCATTCTCGCAGTGACAGTCAGTGGTATTCTTTCATGGAGAGTTGATGCAAATTTCACAACCGCGAAAATGTTTATGGCCTCGCTGATAACTTTTTCAGCCCCCCCAATTCTTTCACCAATTGCAGTAATTCACACAACGCTACTCTCACTCCTCGTCGCCTACATTCCAACTTCAAGAATGACACACTTTATTGCAAAGTACTTCACGTATCACAAGATACTTTGGGAAGATATCCCCAATATCGCTGGTTCACCGATTAGAGAGAAAATCAAGGAGGTGTTGGCCTACAGGGTTACCTGGTCTGCACCACATATAAGGCAAGGATTGACCTGGGCTGAAGAGGCCATGGAGATAGAACCGGTCATAGAGGTCAGAGCAAAACTTACAGATGAGAGAAAGAAGGGTAGATAGGGGTGCCAAATCGATGGATTACTACAAGTTTAATTTTATTTCTCCAGAGGATTTTTCGATTATAGATAAGCAGATTGTAAAAGTTAAGTCAAAAGATCTTATTCCGTTGCAATACTGTGATGAACCTGAATTCACAAACTCCTACCCAGAATGGATTGAGAAGTACGCTACAGAATTGGATGGATTCATAGCGATAGATGAACCTTGGAAACCAAAAAACAAGGAAGAAGAGGAGGCTTTGGTGAGCAAGTTCGTTGAAGGTTTGAAGAAGTTGCTCGATAAGGAGAACAACTGGACGTTTCTGCAGCCTTTAAAGCTCTCAATTAAAAATTGCATGAAATGCAACCTGTGCAGCGAAGCTTGTCCCATTTACACAAGCTGTAAGAAGGAGATATACAGGCCTACTTACCGTGCTGAGGTTCTTAGAAGGATTATAAAGAGGTACATCAAGCCGGGAATTTTCGGAAGGCTTACAGGAGCAGACGTCGAGCTTAACGCAAGAACTGTTATGCGTTTAGCAGAACTTGCGTATCGGTGCACGATATGCAGGCGATGTACACAAACATGCCCGATTGGGATAGATAACGGACTGATGACGCGAGAGATAAGGAAGCTGTTCAGTCAAGAGCTTGGGATAGCGCCTAAAGCTCTGCATAAGCAGGGGACGATTTCACATCTTCTGGATGGCTCTTCGGTTGGCTTATCTCCTGGAGGATTTAAGTCATTCATCAAGGAGATTGAGAAAGACATCGAGCAGCTTATAGGCAAGCGATACAAACTACCGGTGGATGTTAAGGGAGTTGACATACTCTTGGTGAACAGCATCCTCGACTACATCTACTACCCAGAAACAATCGCTTCATTCGCCATAATACTCGAAAAAGCTGGTTATGAGTGGACTCTCAGCAGCAAGATACCAGTTCTTGATGCTGTGAACTATGGCATGTGGTACGATGACGTTCAGCTTGCAAGGATAGCTCTAAAGCATGTTGAGGCTGGAAGAGATCTTGATGTGAGCAGAATAGTAGTCGGCGAAAGCGGACACGGACACACCACGTTAATGGCTGCAGCAGACAGATTTTTTACCGATGAATACGATATTCCGAGAGAGAGCTACATCCCACTTTTGTGGGATATCGTAAGAAAAAGAGAAGTCAAAATCGATATAGATACAAGCGATTTTCCAGTAACACTGCACGATCCATGCCACATAGTAAGATTCGTGGGTATAGTAAAACCACAAAGAAATATTATTCGCGAAATATGCCCGCAGTTCAGGGAAATGCATCCGAATGGAGTTTACAATTACTGTTGTGGAGGTGGAAGCGGCTTCGCTATAATGAACTCGATGAACTTCCCAGAATGGAGGAACAAGATTGCAAGCAGAATGAAGATCAAACAGCTAGTTGATGCATTCGATACCGAGCTAAATCCAAGCATAAAGAAATACATTTGTGCACCATGCTCGAACTGCAAAAAAACGATTAATGAGGCTTTATCGTATTATGGTTTGAGAAGAAAGTACAGAATAAGATGTGGTGGAATTGCAGAACTTGTTGTTAACGCAATGGTTGATGTTGAAAGTAAAATTCTGAGATCTCACGTCTAGAGGTGACAAATATGGAATGGGTTATGAGAAAGAGAGCTGAAGATATAACTGTCCAAGACATAAGTGAACCTTACGAGCAGCTCGCTTACATACATATTGAGGACTTGCTAAAGTTCCCGCCACCCTATGATAAACTAGATTCCGAGCCACCTTTAAATGATTTAAAACCAGAATGGATTGAGAAGTACGCTACAGAATTGGATGGATTCATAGCGATAGATGAACCTTGGAAACCAAAAAACAAGGAAGAAGAGGAGGCTTTGGTGAGCAAGTTCGTTGAAGGTTTGAAGAAGTTGCTCGATAAGGAGAACAACTGGACGTTTCTGCAGCCTTTAAAGCTCTCAATTAAAAATTGCATGAAATGCAACCTGTGCAGCGAAGCTTGTCCCATTTACACAAGCTGTAAGAAGGAGATATACAGGCCTACTTACCGTGCTGAGGTTCTTAGAAGGATTATAAAGAGGTACATCAAGCCGGGAATTTTCGGAAGGCTTACAGGAGCAGACGTCGAGCTTAACGCAAGAACTGTTATGCGTTTAGCAGAACTTGCGTATCGGTGCACGATATGCAGGCGATGTACACAAACATGCCCGATTGGGATAGATAACGGACTGATGACGCGAGAGATAAGGAAGCTGTTCATACAGGAGCTCGGGATAGCGCCTAAAGCTCTGCATGAGCAGGGGACTATGAAGCATCTGCAGAAAGGTTCATCTACGGGTTTAACACCAGAAGGTTTCAAAGATATTATAAAGTTCATTGAGGAGGACATTGAAGAAAGAACGGGGAAGAAGTTAAGGATTCCTGTGGATGTTAAGGGAGCTGATATCCTGCTGTACCACAATGCGGGCGAGTATCTTAGCTGGCCTGAAAACATCGCAGCATTTGCAATAATCTTCGAAGAAGCAGGCCTGAGCTGGACGCTCAGTAGTGAAACGATTGGATATGATGCTGTCAACTATGGAGTTTGGTACGATGACGTGCAGTTCGCGAGAATAGCCTTGAAGCATGCAGAAATAGCGAGAAAGCTTGATGTCAATCGCATAGTCATTGGCGAATGCGGGCATGCCCATAAAGCTATAACGATCATCGCAGATAGGATATTCGTTGATGACTACAGCATACCGCGAGAAAGTTTTCTACCTCTCCTCTGGGATATAGTGAGGAAAAAGAAGCTGAATCTCGATCCGGAGAAGAATGATTTCCCGGTAACACTGCACGATCCATGCAACATTGTCAGGTTAATGGGAATCGTGCAGCCACAGCGTAAAATACTGCACGAGATATGCCCGCAGTTCAGGGAAATGCATCCGAATGGAGTTTACAATTACTGTTGTGGAGGTGGAAGCGGCTTCGCTATAATGAACTCGATGAACTTCCCGGACTTCAGAACTAAGGTTTCGAGCAGGATGAAGTTCAAGCAGATTCTCGATGCGTTCCAAGACCAAATCGATCCGGATTTCAACAAGTACGTGTGCGCACCATGCAGCAACTGCAAGGGGGCTATAAGGGAGATACTCCACCACTACAAAGCCACGGAAAAATGCGGGATATATTACGGTGGCCTTGTCGAGCTTGTCGTAAACGCGATGGTGGATATCGAGGAGCCGTTCGTAGAGATGTACTAGGTTCGTAGTGGGGATGTATTAACTTCAACTTTAGTTTTATTACTTTTTTACAGTTTTGTACTAGTAGATTTTTATACCAGGATTATGTATTATAAAATAATTTTATATTATAAAACCAAATAACAAGCAAAATAGCCGGAAAAGAAAAAAGAAGTTAGTAAACAAGGGCATTTGCAACGAGTTCGCTTACCCCAGCATACCTCATATCGAGCTTCCAGTACTCCACGAGCTCCCTGAACTGGGCCTTGCAGTTCGCACATATCGTTGCCACTATCTTCGCCCCGGTCTGCCTTAGCTGCTCAGCCTTAACTCTGCCATAAGTCTCCATTCTAAACTTGAAGAAATCATCCTTGTGCATGATCGCAAAACCGCTTCCACCTCCGCAGCAGTGATTCCATTCTCTATTTGGATGCATCTCTCTGAAGTCCTTGCATGCTGCTTTAAGAATTCTCCTCGGTTCCTCGTATATGCCGCCCGTTCTCCCCCACTTACATGAGTCGTGGAATGTTACTGGTTCGGGATTCTTTTCCTTGTCGAGTTTAAGCTTCCCCTCCCTTATCCATCCGTCGACCAGCTCCATGAAGCTTATAACCTTGAACGGTCTCTCTTCGGGAGGTATGAGATCCTTCATAAAGTGGGCCAACGCATCATAGGCATGTCCGCACTCGCCAACAACCACATACTCTGGCTCAAGCTTGTTTATTGTCTCCACGTGGGCTTTCATCACTCTCACAAAATCCTCATCGCTGTAGAAGAGCCCGTAGTTCACAACATCGAAAACTCCGGTATTAGGTGAGTTCAGTGTCCAGTCGGCATTGACATAGTTCATTATCTCAACTATCCCTTGAACCGTTTCGGTGAAAGCCAGATAATCACCAGCATTATTCATAACAAGGTATTTCGCGCCTTTTTTATCGACAGGAGTCTCAACCTCAACGCCCTTCTCTTCCTCTATCTCCTCTTTTAAAAACTCGAGGATGTTCATAAGTCCTTCGTACGGTATCTTGGGTGCACTTCCAAATTTAAGATGATTCTCAACACCTTTGTCCTTGAGCTCATCTGGAGCTATGCCGATGTCCGCAAAGATCTTCCTAGCCTCTCTCGTTATCAACCCGTTATCGAGACCAAACGGACATGCCATTGCGCATCTCCTGCATATCGTGCACCTCCAAACAGCTTCAGCAAGCGCGTTAATATCTTCCTCACTGGGATCTTTTGCACCAACCAACGACCCAAACAATTTGCCAGAGAGGGTAAAATGCTTCTTGTATATCTTCCTGAGCATGTCTGAGCGATAAACAGGGCTGTAAATCTTCTTTTTACCACTTCCGATGTATACCGAGCATGCTTCAGCACAAGTACCGCAATGTGTGCATGCTTCAAGGGTTAACTTGTATGGAAGGAGGAACGGCCAGTTCTGCTTTGTAAGGAATTTACTCATTGTTTCAAGGAATTTTTCTTTTTTTGGCTCTTCCAGACGAAGAGTTTCATCAGAGAGAGCTCTGAAATCATCAAAAACCCTTTCCCACTTCGGAACTTCGATAACTTTCTCAGTTTTTCCGACACTTTCTCTTTTTGCCATGTATCTCACCTCGGATAAATGTGTCTTTCATCCAGAATGATTTTCTGACCGAACAGAATTGCAATCGGGTGAACAAGCGTCTTGAAGGGTAAGTACATCATGTATATCTGGGCAAGAAGTATGTGTATCAGGAACAGCGGATGCTCAGGAGGCTGAACCGGATTTAATGTGAGAACTCCCTGCACCCAGGCCCACATGGTCTCGTGTTCCACTACTCCACCTAATCTGAGATAAGCTCCAAGAGATAGAGTCACTATTAGCAGAATCAGAGCAAAGTAGTCAGCAAAGGTTGAGTCCACCTTGTCTTTTGCAATGTCAATTCGTCGAATTATGAAGCCAACCGTACCAATTGCTGCAGCAACTCCAGCGATTGAACCTAAGTAATACTCAGCAGGAAATGTTGGCATTAACACATACTTTGCGTGCAATAAAAGACTTACTATCAGGCCAATATGGAATAGCCATGCGAGTACCCATATAGTCTTGTCTACTTTTCGCGGTCCAGGTAAGGTAAATATCCTTTTCCCAATCGTCAGCAAGATATCGAAGGTCGAACGTTTTGCTGGAAACAGTGACCATACAAGTGGGCGAGGCATTACTACCCATTTAAGAAAATTGTACACCAATACAATAAAGAAGACCGCAAGTGTTACGTAAGGCAAAATGTTCCCTATAAACCATGCTAATTCTCCAACCATGCTCTACCACCCCTAACCCTCTTGACACTACACACATATAAGTTTTACCATTTTTAAAAAATTCCTTAATTATAATAAAAAAATAAAAAAATTGGGAGAAAATATAAAAGAGCTAAGCGAGCCACTCGATTGTAACAACCATAGATTTACTGAGAGTATGCTTCCAGAACTCAAAAAATAGCAAACAATGATAAAAATCTGGAGGAGTCCTTAAGAGGGGCGAACTCCTCGTTTTATCTCCCAGAAGCTGAGTGAAAATGCAGAGAGCATAACTAAGCTGATGGCGTCAATGGAGAAGTTTACATCCTTCCTTACTATGAGCAAATTAGATGTTCCAGAAACACCTTAAGCTCTTACCAGGGATAGATAGATAATCAAAACCTTGAGATAATTGGTATGTGGGAAGTTGTAGCTGAAGACAATAGACAAAGTAAATCCCATGTCTCAAAAAAGTTATTGATGGAGTATTTTTGTCAGCTACCCACGATTTAGATTAACATCAGAGTTTTTACTGAATTTACTAAGAAATGGGCTCCAAATTAGGGAAAATAGCTATATTTCGATTTTTATTCTTTTCTCTCCATTCCCCTTTATCTTCACTATTGTTCTGTATAGCAGGATTTGAGAAATAATCGACTTTGTCTGAAAGAAAGACTTTAATACTGGACTAATCAAAAGTTTCCCCATGGCACTTGGATTCGTTCTTGTTAAGATATCCCCAAAAAAGGAAAAAGAAGTCTACGAGAAACTGGCAAATCTTGAAGAGATTGAAGAACTCTACCCGCTTTTTGGTGAGTATGATCTAATAGCAAAAATTGTGGTAAGAGACTTTGAAGAGCTTAGTGATATTGTTGTGAAAAAGATCAGATCACTTGATGGAGTCCTTGAAACAAAAACCCTAACTGGTGCTAAATTCTAATAAATTCTAACCTTTATTTTTGCAGATTGATATGGAAGAAAAGAAAAAAGCTCTACGGATAATCGTAAGAAATGAGATAGGTGTACTCAGAGATGTTACAAAGATAGTTGCCGACTTCGAAGGAAACATAACTTATGCCCACACGTTCATAATAAAATACGGAGAAAATGCTGGAAATGCAATGATCTACCTAGAAATTGAGAGTGGAGATTTCGAGAGAATAAAAGAGGAAATAGAGAAACTAGATTCTGTGCTTGAGCTTGAGGAGGAAAAACCTTTCGAGGAGGTTTTCGGTAAAAGGGTTATTATATTTGGGGGAGGCGCCTTAGTCTCTCAGGTTGCTCTGGGTGCTATAAGCGAGGCAGACAGACACAATCTAAGAGGGGAAAGAATCAGCGTTGATACAATGCCAATAATCGGGGAAGAGGAGCTTGCAGAAGCAGTTAAAGCTGTTTCAAGACTCCACAGAGCTGAAATACTTGTTCTCGCTGGCGGACTGATGGGAGGGGAGATAACGGAAGAGGTAAGAAGGTTAAGGAGAGCTGGAATTCCAGTCATAGCATTGAACATGTTTGGAACGGTCCCAAGGGTTGCAGATGTCGTGATAAGTGATCCTGTTATGGCTGGGACACTTGCGGTGATGCATATCTCTGAGAAAGCTAAATTCGATATAGGAAGAGTTAGGGGAAAGAGGATATAGAATATAGAAGCTTTAATCAATTAGTGGCCAGTTCGAATTTTTAATTATTAACTATACTTAATTATTACATATTATATTATTAACTATATCCCGTAAAGTTTATAACAACCTTTGCAGCATTCAGGCGCCGAGAGTTTTAGAAAGTCTCTACCAAGACCAATAATGTATTTTATACTTTTTGTAGCCTCAATTCTCCTTTTGAACTTTTCTCTGAACTCTACATAAAATTGCGAATTCCATATATCATCCAAGCTCTTTTCCATCACATTTCCAAAACCTGGTCTTTCAATCAAAACCTCTTTACCTTTAAAGTACCTCGGAATTTTTTTGAATGGTAGGTTGAGATACACACACGGAAATACTTCTCCATCGACAGAGAAAACAACTGCTGAATCAGGAAAAGCATCACAAACAGCCCTTTCTACAGATTTAAAAGAGGGGCGCTTAAATGGAATTCCTAGGCTTTCAGCATCCATTTGAGTCTCTCTAACGATCTTCTCTACTTTTCTACCAACTTTAGAATCAAAAACTCTTAAGTTATATGTCATACCATCAAAAACATAGTCGAGGTTTGTTAGAATGAGTCCAGCATTAAGTTTTGTTGCAATTTTTAGGGCGATGGGTATTTCTTCGAAGTTCGTTTTGGTTATCAGGAATGTTAGATTGACGATTGGAAGATTTGCTCCAAATTTTTTCTTCGTTTCATTCAGAAATTCAACACCCTTGATTATGTTATCAAGAGAACTACCCCTTCTGATTGTCCCATGACTCTCAGGGCCGCTGATTGACACGGCGATGTAGTCAAGTTGGAGACTAACGATATCCCTAACGAACTTTTTAAGCAGAGTTCCGTTTGTTGTTAAACCAGTTTTTGCATGTTCTTTTGCAACATGGATCATTTGAATTATTTCAGGGTGTAAAAATGGTTCACCCCACCCCTGGAGATGGATCATTTCAGTTCTATCAAAGTATTCAGATATTTCATTGAAAATGTCTAGCCCCATATCCTTTTTCTCCGAAAGAGGGTAAACTCTTGATGGACAAATAATACATGAGAGATTGCAGTTTCTAGTTACCTCGATCTGAAAAAACCTGAACTTCATGTATCCTTTAATGAACGATGAGGCTATTTATCTCTTTCAGCTTAGAAGGTTTCTCGCTATTTTGGCCGATAATCTTGGTTTTAAGGCAACCTCTTTAATAAGGGTCGGAAGAACCTTAAGAAGAGACGTAGGGTGATCCATGTCAAGTTTCGAGAAGTCTAAATCTTTACCCAGTTTAACAAGCTCATTATAATCTCTGTCGGACAGAACGCTGTA